>Ga0308163_10000030_pt1 | contig 459490 bp, 408 predicted proteins | sample PhyTR1_FD_201037 | JGI IMG/M metagenome (GOLD analysis project Ga0308163, IMG submission 201037) | Phyllosphere microbial communities from UC Gill Tract Community Farm, Albany, California, United States - DLSLT.R1 | ecosystem: Host-associated > Plants > Phyllosphere > Unclassified | place...
GGCTGAAGGAGCACGCCTGGAAAGTGTGTATACGGCAACGTATCGAGGGTTCGAACCCCTCTCTCACCGCCATATTTAAAGAAGAGCCCGCATGAAAATGCGGGCTTTTTTTCGTTTGTTGTTTCTCACAATGGGTTTGCCACAACACCTTGCCCACAAAAAACAAAGCCCGGTTTCCCGGGCCTTGAACGCAATCGCACACTCAATAATAGGCGTTTAACGTATGCTGGCAGAGCGCCGAGCGCACGCAGTCGTCTTTGGTAAAACGCACCACGCCCACCATATCGTCTTCAACAAAACGTGACATTGCGTCGCTCAGGCCAGACTTCACGCCCGACGGCAAATCGCACTGGGTGATATCGCCATTGACGATAACCGTCACATTTTCCCCGAGGCGCGTTAAAAACATCTTCATTTGCGCAGCAGTCACGTTCTGAGCCTCGTCAAGAATCACGACCGCATTTTCAAATGTACGTCCGCGCATATAGGCGAACGGCGCGATTTCCACCTTGCCAATCTCGGGTCGCAGGCAGTACTGCATAAAAGAGGCACCCAGTCGTTTCACCAGCACGTCATAAACGGGTCGGAAATACGGGGCAAACTTCTCTGATATGTCGCCTGGCAAGAAGCCGAGATCTTCATCGGCCTGCAATACCGGACGGGTGACGATAATTCTGTCCACATCCTTATGAATCAGAGCCTCCGCCGCCTTAGCAGCACTAATCCAGGTTTTCCCGCATCCGGCTTCACCGGTGGCGAAGATCAGCTGTTTACTCTCGATAGCATTCAGGTAGTGCGCTTGAGCTTCATTACGCGCTTCAATAGGTGAATGATCGCGGGTGTCCCGCGCCATGCCAATTGCTTCTACGCCACTCATCTGCACAAGCGAGGTGACCGATTCTTCTTCACGTTGTTTATGGCTACGTGAATCCCGTCTCAGCACACGTTTTGCTTCGCGACGAGCTTTGATCACTGCTTTTTGTCTTCCCATGGATAGCACCTTGAGTTGTTGGTATTCATCACACGCACCGCCAGTCGCGGCGCGATTATGCGAACGAACATCTGAGGGTTGGCTTCCTTGTAAGCCATTGCTTGCCTTTTTGAATGACATACACGAACGGCTATGCGCACCGCGCTGTATGTCGGAAAAGTCAGGGTGATGCGTTGAGGAGGAGAATTTTGTGGTGAAGAAATCGCTGCCGGAGTCAGGGCCTCCGCGCTGTGTAGTGCGGTTGTGATGTTGCTTATGTCCAGTACAGGACCCAACCATTCGCGATCTCCATAGTGATTCGATATCACTGCCGGGAACTACCGCCGTCTTATAATAAGTACATCAGGATTTATCATAAACGCAACATTTATTTTACCTGATTGCAACTTTAAGACCTCTCCTGCAGCTGAGATGAGTCTCTTACAGGAATATTACAGAAATATAACAGAGGGATAGCCATACGAAAAAATAATATCCCCGCGAAGTATCACGGGGATAAATTTATGCTTCGATCAGGCCTTGGCCGAGGTATGCGCTTTCACCGCGCACGCCAGGCAGAGCAAAGAAATAGCCTCCGCCGATGGGTTTTACGTACTCTTCCAGCGCTTCGCCGTTTAACCGTTTCTGAACGGTTAAGAAGCCCTTTTCCAGATCGTGCTGATAGCAGACGAACAGCAGCCCCATGTCCAGCTGGCCGGAGTTGGTGACGCCCAGAGAATAGCTGTATCCACGGCGCATCATCAGGTTCGACTGGGTTTCCGGCGTACGCGGGTTGGCCAGACGAATATGGCTGTCCAGCGCAATGGTATCGCCATCAGGATCGCGCGCGTAATCCGGCACGTCATGCTCGTTTTTCATACCCAGCGGCGCACCGCTTTGCTTATCACGACCAAAAATTGTCTGCTGCTCTTTGAGCGGCGTACGATCCCAGAACTCAACATGGAACTGGATAATCCGCACCGCCTGATAGCTCCCGCCAACGGTCCATGCAGGCTCACTCTGGTCCGCCGTCGTCCACACCACGCTTTTCATCAACGCCGCGTCAGTGCTGTCCGGATTCGCCGTGCCGTCTTTAAAACCAAGCAGATTAACCGGCGTCTCTTTCCCCTGGCTTCGCGCCGCGTGATCCGAGATAAATCCTTCACGCTTCCAGCGCACGCTGAGCAAATCCGGCGTGTGCTTGATGATGTCACGCAGAGCGTGGATCACCGTATCCTGCGTATTGGCACAAATCTGGATCAGCAGATCGCCATGGCACAGCGCCGCATCCAGAGAATCATTTGGAAAACGCGTCATCTTCTGCAGCGTTTTCGGCTTGTGCTTCTCCAGACCATAGCGTGCGTCAAACAGCGAGTCGCCGACCGACACCGTGACGGTCAGGTTATCCGGGGCGATAAACGGCCCCAGAATGCCTGAATCCATCGGCGGCATGCGCGGGTTAGGCGTTTCTGGTGCCGGGCCGCCTGCCGTCAGAAACGCGATCCGTTTCGTAAGCACGCGGAACAGACGTTCCAGATCCGCTTTGTCGCTGGCCAGCGAGTCAAAGGCAACCACCATCATGGCCGCCTGCTGAGGCGTCAAAATTCCGCCCTGATGCTCGCCATAAAACGGTTGCGTTTCCATCCGCGCATTGGGGGAGAGCGTGCCCGGCGCACTCTGCGGTTTTGCCGCATGCGCTACCGGGCAGCCGCCAGCCAGCGCGAGCGCACCTCCCAGTGCCCCCACGCCTTTCAGCAATCGACGCCGGGAAGGTTCCGCGACGCCGTACTCTTCTTTCTCGTTCATGATGCTTAGTCCAGACCCAGCACGCCACGCAGCTGAGCCAGATCTTCTGCCAGCGTGGTGATCGGTCCTTTCAATGCGTTGCGATCCGCATCGGTTAACTTGTCGTAGGTTTCATACCCGTCTTTCGTGCGGTATTTCGCCAGAATGGTGTTCACTTTTTTGAAGTTTGCATCCACTTTAGCCAGCAGTGCGCTGTTATCTTTTTGCAGCTGTGGACGCAAGAGATCGACAATTTTCTGCGCGCCATCAACGTTGGCCTGGAAGTCCCACAGGTCTGTGTGGCTGTAGCGATCTTCTTCGCCGCTGATTTTGCTGGCGGCCACTTCTTCAATCAGGCCCGCTGCGCCACCCACCACTTTTGATGGCGGGAACGCCAGCTCGCTGATGCGTTTTTGCAGATCCAGTACGTCGGTATTGAGCTGCTCAGCGTATTTTTCCATGCCTTTGGTGGAGTTGTCGCCAAACAGCGCTTTCTCAAGACGGTGGAAACCGGTGAATTTCGGATCGGCGGCCTTCTGCTCATAATCGTCCTCACGGGCGTCAATGCTGCCGTCGAGGTCAGAGAACAGTTCAGCGATCGGCTCGATGCGCTCATAGTGCTGACGAGTTGGCGCATACAGGGATTTCGCTTTTTCGATATCGCCCGCTTTCACCGCGTCGGTAAAAGCTTTGGTCCCTGCCACCAGGTCGGCGGTCTCTTTCGTGACGTATTCTTTATAGGCGGTGATTGCTGCGCCCAGGCTCAGCAACGCTTCGCCTTTTGCCGCATCAGCCGTCGCTTCGCCTTTGACGATCAGCTTGCCTTTCGGGTTAGTCAACAGACCACAGGTCATGTCGTATTCGCCCGGTTGCAGGTTGGCGGTCATCTTCTGGCTGAAGCCAGGGGCGATATTTTCACGCTCTTCCACAACCATCACGCCTTTGAGGATTTCCCACTCCAGCGCCTTCTGGCTATGGTTTTGAATAATAAACTGGGTTTTACCGCTGTTGACCGTGAGGGTCATCGGCTCACACTGTTTATCGTTCACGGTGACTTTGACCTGAGGAACATCAGCCGCCTGAGCAGAAAACGCATACGCAAACAGCGCTGCCACACCAACCTGTAACGCACTACGACGAAATTGAATTGCCATGACCCTTTCCCTATTAAAAGTATGTTGTAACTACTTGTGTACGCACTGTGCATATCAGGGCGCAGAACGCGACGGCTGAGTGCTGGGGCGTGATGGCATAAAGAACAGCACCAGCGCCGGAATGAGATAGATGAAATACATCGCCACTTCGCTGACGCTCGGGGTTTCCTGATAGCCAAAAATACCTTCGAGCAAAGTCCCGGTGAGCGAATGGGTGGAGAGAACATTGCTGAGATCGAACGCGACGTCCTGGAAATGGTTCCACAGGCCCGCCTCATGGAAGGCTCGAATCGCACCCGCCGCCAGACCCGCTGCCACCAGCAGAATAAACAGACTGGTCCACTTAAAGAACGCGCCCAGATTCAGGCGAATGCCACCCCAATAAAGCATAAAGCCCAACACCACGGCGGTTGCCAGGCCCAGCATTGCCCCGATTGGCGGCCAGATCCCCACATCCTGCTGGAACGCCGCCAGCAGGAAGAAGACAGACTCCAGCCCTTCGCGCGCCACGGCGAAAAAGACCATCAGGATCAGCGCCCAGCCATGGCTATTGCTCTTTTGCAGCGCGTTATCGACCGCCTGCTCCAGCTGAACTTTGACGTTGCGCGACACTTTGCGCATCCAGAACACCATCCAGGTGAGGATCACCACGGCGATCGCCGCGACGATGCCTTCAAACAGTTCCTGCTCTTTTTGCGGGAATTCACCGGTGGTTTCGTTGATCAGAATACCCAGGCCCAGGCAGAGCGCGACGGCGAGGAAAACGCCAATCCACATCACTCCGATCCAGCGCCCTCGTTGGGTTCGCTTGAGATAGCTGGCGATCAAGCTGACAATCAAGGCCGCTTCGAGACCTTCACGTAACATAATGAGAAATGGAACAAACATGCCGACACCTTAAATGTTTTTCGCGGTCAACTGATGCAAAGAAAGGTAAATTCTTGTGATAGTGATTATCATTACGGCGTGAATAAACACAAGCGAAAAATGTGGAGTTTTGATGACGAGATGTAAATCGCTTGCCTGTTAATAATTTCATTCGTTATCGTTATATGTATAACTTATAACGTAAATACCCATTTACGCTTACCCGTCACTATGGCTAAATAAGCGCTTCGATAACCTGCTGAAAATCTAAAATGTATAACTTTGTCCATTTCCTGCTGGCGCTGGTGATTATTCTCGCGCTCGCCTGGCTGGTGAGTTTCGACCGCCGAAAAATTCGTATTCGCTACGTTTTACAGCTTATTGTCATTGAAATTGCGCTGGCTTTCTTTTTCCTGCACGCAGAAAGCGGACTCTTCGTGATTAAATATGTTTCCGGATTCTTTGAATCCCTGCTGAAATTCGCAGCAGAAGGAACCAACTTTGTCTTTGGTGGGATGGGTGAAAAAGGACTGGCGTTCATTTTCCTCGGCGTTCTGTGCCCAATTATTTTCATCTCTGCGCTAATTGGTATTCTCCAGCACTGGCGAATTCTGCCGATTTTTATTCGCGTTATCGGCACGCTGTTGTCCAAATTGAACGGTATGGGAAAACTGGAATCGTTTAACGCCGTCAGCTCCCTGATTTTGGGTCAGTCGGAAAACTTTATTGCCTATAAAGGTGTGCTGGGCGATCTCTCCTCTCGCCGCCTGTTCACCATGGCTGCCACGGCGATGTCGACCGTTTCGCTGTCGATTGTCGGCGCATATATGACCATGCTCGATGCCAAATTTGTGGTCGCTGCGTTAATTCTGAATATGTTCAGCACCTTTATTATTTTGTCGGTCATTAACCCGGCGCGACCAGAAGCCGAACCCGAAATCAAACTGGAAAAACTGCATGAATCTCAGAGTTTCTTTGAGATGCTGGGCGAGTATATTCTGGCCGGTTTTAAAGTGGCGATGATTATTATGGCGATGCTGATCGGCTTTATTGCCATTATTAGCGCCATCAATGCGCTGTTCTCGAGCGTATTTGGCATAAGCTTCCAGCAAATTCTTGGCTACGTGTTTTATCCGCTGGCGTGGCTGGTGGGCATTCCGCTGAGCGATGCGTTAAATGCGGGTAGTATTATGGCGACGAAACTGGTGGCGAATGAATTTGTGGCAATGATTGAGCTGCAAAAAATAGCCGGTCAAATGACGCCACGCGGCCTGGGCATTCTGTCGGTCTTCCTGGTCTCCTTTGCCAACTTTGCCTCCATCGGAATTATCGCGGGTGCGATTAAAGGCCTGAATGAGCAGCAAGGAAACGTGGTGTCTCGCTTTGGTTTGCGTCTGGTCTACGGCGCGACGCTGGTGAGCCTGCTGTCGGCAAGCTTCGCCGGATTGGTATTGTAAAAAATAACGGCGGGATTTCCCGCCGTTTTCTTAGAACTGAACGCAGACCGGCTGATCAACACGCATCACCGACTCCTGCGCAAACCTCGATTTATACACCCCGCGCAAGGCCTCTATATTCTTCTCGCTCTGAGCATCTTTGCCGTGGATCAGCATCAACGCTTTGCTTGGCTCACGCGCCACTTTGCCGTCATTGCCTAGCCACTGGCCGCGCGCATCAAACACCGTTAAGCCATCACGAAAACGCGGCGTCACGTCCTGATCCACAAATTGCTGCCACTCCTGACCGGTGATCTGTTCCCCTGCCGGACGGTTCAGCCCGAAATAAAGCGTGGTCTGCTGCATCTGATTATCGGCTTTGCAGGTGGCGTCAGCGGCGCTGTGTGACGGTGCGTTACAGCCTGCCAGCACTAAAAGTGCGGCGGCCATCAGCCCTGTTTTGATTGTCATTGTTCGCTATCCTCATTGTTATAAGCACAGCGATATGAGCGTAAATGGCGGGATTTAGCAAGAGCGATGATGGTTTCCCTCTCCCGTTCGGGAGAGGGAATTAATGCAAGAATTCCTCTCCCGAACGGGAGAGGAATCAAATTACTCGGCCTGCAGCTTTGACGGCGGTGCCGTATGGTACTGCGCATCCGCTTCGGCGAAGCGTTGTTGCATCGACGCCGACGGTGCTTTGCCCAGCAGGCTGAACACCACGATACCGATACTACCGAAGATAAAGCCTGGAATGATTTCGTACAGGCCCAGCCACGCGAACTGCTTCCAGACGATAACCGTCACCGCACCGATAATCATTCCGGCCAGCGCACCGTTACGCGTCATACGTGACCACAACACGGAGAACAGCACGACCGGGCCAAACGCGGCACCAAAGCCTGCCCACGCGTAGCTCACGAGACCCAACACGCGGTTCTCCGGGTTAGCGGCCAGTGCGATAGACACCAGCGCCACCACCAGCACCATAAAGCGCCCGACCCACACCAGCTCTTTCTGGCTCGCGCCCTTGCGCAGGAAGGCTTTGTACAGATCTTCCGTAATCGCACTGGAGCACACCAGCAGCTGGCAGCTCAGCGTTGACATCACCGCCGCGAGAATGGCAGAGAGCAGAATACCGGCGATCCACGGGTTAAACAGAATCTGCGCCAGCTCGATAAACACACGCTCGGCGTTCTGATTGACTGCCCCCGCCAGCGCCGGGTTGTTGGTGAAGTAGGCGATACCGAAGAAGCCGACGGCACACGCACCGGCCAGACACAGGATCATCCACGTCATACTGATACGACGAGCGTGAACGATGGTGTGGTGGGAATCGGCGGCCATGAAACGCGCCAGAATATGCGGCTGACCAAAGTAGCCCAGGCCCCAGCCCATCAGCGAAACAATGGCGACGAAGTTAAGCCCTTTCAGCATATCGACGTTTTCAATGCTCTTCTGTTTGATCACTTCCAGCGAATCGCCAAAGCCGCCAACTGTGATAATCACAATCACTGGCGTCAGGATCAGCGCGAAAATCATCAGGCTCGCCTGCACGGTATCGGTCCAGCTCACCGCCAGGAAACCGCCCACGAAGGTATAAATGATGGTTGCAGCGGCACCGGCCCACAGCGCCGTTTCGTAGCTCATTCCGAAGGTGCTTTCAAACAGACGCGCACCCGCCACAATGCCGGAGGCACAATAGATGGTGAAGAACAGCAAAATCACCAGCGCGGAGATTATGCGCAGAATGCGGCTGTTGTCCTCGAAACGCCCGGTGAAATAATCCGGCAGCGTCAGCGCATTATTGTTCAGCTCGGTGTGAACGCGCAGGCGCCCCGCCACCAGCTTCCAGTTGACCCATGCGCCCAGCGTCAGGCCAATCGCGATCCAGCTTTCAGAGATCCCCGAGATAAAAATCGCGCCCGGCAGGCCCATCAGCAGCCACCCACTCATGTCGGATGCGCCCGCAGACAGCGCGGTCACCATCGGCCCTAAACTGCGCCCGCCCAGAATATAATCATCGAAGTTTTTCGTTGATCGCCATGCCAAAAACCCTATCAGGATCATGCCAAAAATATAAACGAGAAATGTCACCAGCATCGGTGTGCTAATAGCCATTCAAATTCTCCAAAATGTCGAGCGACAGCCTTCCGGGCCGCCTTATTATTTCATCACCGGAACGTAGTGACGCGTGTATGTGTTTCTGTTGGGCGCGCGTATCCTGCCGTAAGCGTTCCCCTTTCACAAATGATTTAACACTGCATTTACATCAAATTCATCCCTGGTTTTATACGTCTTTTACAGAGGTTGCACTCGCTCACGCTTTTACGGGTTGCACCTTTTAAAAGTGTTAAGTGCCGCATAAAAACAGGGTTCACACGCAGAATCCAGCACTTTTTTCCAGCTTACCTTACGTTAACAATTCATTCATTTTTCAGCTTGCAAACCATGTCACATTTAACGCGGTTGCACAAAGTTGCAACATAGTGGATATTTCACGCTAACCACAGAACATCAATACAGCACAACAGGAGTTTTGGCATGGGCATGACCACCATGGGGGTTAAGCTGGATGACGCGACCCGCGAACGGATTAAAAGCGCCGCCACCCGAATTGACCGCACACCGCACTGGTTAATTAAGCAGGCCATTTTTAATTATCTGGAACGTTTGGAAAGTGAAGACGGTTTACCGGAATTACCTGCCCTGCTGGCCGGAGCGGCCAACGAAAGCGACGATACGACGCCAGCCGTTGAAGAAATTCATCAACCTTTCCTCGATTTCGCCGAACAGATTCTGCCGCAGTCCGTCAGCCGCGCAGCCATCACCGCCGCGTATCGCCGTGCCGAAACCGACGCCGTCCCGATGTTGCTTGAGCAAGCTCGTCTGCCGGAGCCGATTGCCTCGCAGGCGCACAGCCTGGCGTATCAACTCGCCGACAAACTCCGCAACCAAAAAACGGCGACCGGTCGCGCCGGAATGGTGCAAGGCCTGTTGCAGGAGTTTTCACTGTCTTCGCTGGAAGGCGTGGCGCTAATGTGTCTGGCCGAAGCGCTGCTGCGCATCCCGGATAAAGCCACCCGCGACGCGCTGATCCGCGACAAAATCAGCAACGGCAACTGGCATTCTCACATTGGCCGCAGCCCGTCGCTGTTCGTGAACGCGGCCACCTGGGGCCTGTTGTTTACCGGCAAACTGGTGTCGACCCATAACGAAGCCAATCTCTCGCGATCCCTGAACCGCATTATCGGTAAAAGCGGTGAACCGCTGATCCGCAAGGGCGTGGACATGGCGATGCGCCTGATGGGCGAACAGTTCGTGACCGGGGAAACCATTTCCGAAGCGCTGGCAAATGCCCGCAAGCTCGAAGATAAAGGGTTCCGCTACTCCTACGATATGCTGGGTGAAGCGGCACTGACCGCCGCTGATGCGCAGGCGTACATGGTCTCTTATCAGCAGGCGATCCACGCGATTGGCAAAGCCTCTAACGGCCGCGGTATCTACGAAGGTCCGGGCATTTCGATCAAGCTTTCCGCCCTGCACCCGCGCTACAGCCGTGCGCAGTATGACCGCGTAATGGACGAACTTTATCCGCGCCTGAAGTCCTTAACTCTGCTGGCGCGTCAGTACGACATCGGCATTAACATCGATGCCGAAGAAGCCGATCGTCTGGAAATCTCTCTCGATATGCTGGAAAAGCTGTGCTTCGAGCCAGAGCTGGCGGGCTGGAACGGGATTGGTTTTGTCATCCAGGCCTATATGAAACGCTGCCCGTTTGTTATTGATTACCTGATTGATTTGGCTTCTCGCAGCCGTCGTCGCCTGATGATCCGTCTGGTGAAAGGCGCATACTGGGACAGCGAAATCAAACGCGCGCAAATGGACGGCCTGGAAGGCTATCCGGTCTACACCCGCAAGGTCTACACCGATGTCTCTTATCTGGCCTGTGCGAAAAAACTGCTTGCCGTGCCGAACCTGATTTACCCGCAGTTCGCCACCCACAACGCCCATACGCTGGCGGCGATTTACAGCCTGGCTGGACAAAACTACTATCCGGGCCAGTACGAATTCCAGTGCCTTCACGGCATGGGTGAACCGCTTTACGAGCAGGTCACCGGCAAAGTGGCGGATGGCAAACTGAACCGTCCATGCCGCATTTATGCTCCGGTCGGCACGCACGAAACACTGCTGGCGTATCTGGTGCGCCGTCTGCTCGAGAACGGCGCGAACACCTCGTTCGTGAACCGCATCGCCGATACCACGCTGCCGCTGGATGAGCTGGTCGCGGATCCGGTTCAGGCGGTAGAAAAATTAGCGGCGCAGGAAGGCCAAATTGGCCTCCCGCACCCGAAAATCCCTCTGCCACGTGAGCTGTACGGAAAAGATCGCGTCAACTCTGCGGGCCTGGATCTGGCGAACGAACACCGTCTGGCGTCGCTCTCCTCTGCCCTGCTCAACAGCGCCCTGCAAAAATGGCAGGCCAAACCGATTCTTGAACAATCGGTCGACGCCGGTGAAATGCAGCCGGTTGTTAACCCCGCCGAACCCAAAGATGTCGTCGGATTTATGCGTGAAGCCACCGAAAGCGAAGTGGAACTGGCGCTGGAAAATGCCGTCAATAACGCACCAATCTGGTTTGCCACACCACCGCAGGAGCGTGCGGCGATTCTGGAACGCGCCGCGATCCTAATGGAAGGCCAGATGCAGCAACTGATCGGCATTCTGGTGCGCGAAGCGGGTAAAACCTTCAGCAACGCGATTGCCGAAGTGCGCGAGGCGGTCGATTTCCTGCATTACTATGCGGGACAGGTGCGCAACGATTTCGACAACGAAACCCACCGTCCACTCGGCCCGGTGGTCTGTATCAGCCCGTGGAACTTCCCGCTGGCGATTTTCACCGGACAGATCGCGGCCGCGCTGGCCGCCGGTAACAGCGTGCTGGCAAAACCTGCCGAGCAAACCCCGCTGATTGCCGCTCAAGGGATCAACATTCTGCTCGAAGCCGGCGTTCCGCCAGGCGTAGTGCAACTTCTGCCAGGCCGTGGCGAAACCGTCGGCGCGAAGCTGACGTCGGATAACCGCGTACGCGGAGTGATGTTTACCGGCTCGACCGAAGTGGCGACGCTGCTGCAACGTAACATCGCGACGCGCCTTGATCCGCAGGGTCGCCCGACGCCGTTGATCGCCGAAACCGGCGGGATGAACGCCATGATCGTGGATTCTTCCGCGTTGACCGAACAGGTGGTGGTGGACGTGCTGGCCTCGGCGTTCGACAGTGCCGGACAGCGCTGCTCTGCCCTGCGCGTGCTGTGCCTGCAGGATGACATCGCCGACCACACGCTGAAAATGCTGCGTGGTGCGATGGCCGAATGCCGTATGGGGAATCCAGGACGCCTGACCACGGATATCGGGCCAGTGATTGATGCCGAAGCCAAAGCCAATATCGAACAGCACATCCAGGCGATGCGCGCCAAAGGCCGTCCGGTCTTCCAGGCGGTTCGTGAGAACAGCGAAGACGCCCGCGAATGGAACAGCGGGACGTTTATCGCCCCGACGCTGATTGAGCTTTCAAGCTTCGACGAGCTGAAAAAAGAGGTCTTCGGCCCGGTGCTGCACGTGGTGCGCTATAGCCGCAACAACCTTGAAGCGCTGGTGGAGCAAATCAACGCCTCCGGCTATGGCTTAACGCTCGGCGTCCACACCCGAATCGACGAAACCATTGCACAGGTCACCGGTAGTGCGAAAGTCGGTAACCTGTACGTCAACCGCAACATGGTTGGCGCAGTGGTCGGCGTGCAACCGTTTGGCGGTGAAGGGTTATCCGGAACGGGTCCGAAAGCCGGTGGTCCGCTGTATCTGTACCGTCTGCTGGCGAACCGTCCAGAGAACGCGTTGGGCATTACCCTGGCGCGACAGGATGCCGAATACCCGGTCGATGCGCAAGTCAAAGCCCTGATTTCGCAGCCGCTGGACGCGCTGGCGAAATGGGCAGAAAAACGCCCGGAACTGCGCGCGTTGTGCCAGCAGTATGGCGAACAGGCGCAGGCCGGTACGCAGCGTCTGCTCCCTGGCCCAACCGGCGAGCGCAACACCTGGACGCTGATGCCGCGCGAGCGCGTACTATGCGTCGCTGATAATGAACAGGATGCGCTGGTGCAGATTGCGGCCGCCATGGCGACGGGCTGTGAAGTGCTGTGGCCGGAAGACGGTTTGCATCGTGACCTGGCAAAACAGCTGCCGAAAGAGGTCTCCGGTCGTATTCGCTTCGCGAAGCCCGACGTCCTGATTGCCCAGGCCTTTGACGCGGTGATTTATCACGGTGATTCCGATCAGCTACGCGAGTTGTGCGAGCAAGTTGCGGCGCGTGACGGCGCGATTGTGTCAGTTCAGGGATTTGCCCGTGGCGAAACCAATCTGCTGCTGGAGCGTCTGTACGTGGAGCACTCGCTCAGCGTCAACACCGCGGCGGCGGGTGGTAACGCCAGCCTGATGACAATCGGGTAACGCTGTGCTAATAAGGCTCCGGAAACGGGGCCTTTTTTTAGGGTGAAATGATGAAACGATTAATGATGACCGCAGCAGCGTTGTTGTTTAGCGCCAGCGCACTGGCAGACGATTGCGCCAATGCCAACACGCAGTCCGAGATGAATATATGTGCTGCCCAGCAGTATCAGGCGGCGGATAAAAAACTGAATCAGACGTATCAGGATGCGATGAAGCGCGCCGCAGTCCCTCAGCGCGATCTGCTCAAAAAAGCGCAGCAGGCGTGGATTACCTTGCGTGATGCCGATTGCGCCTTTGCCGCCTCCGGCACGGCGGGCGGCAGCGTTCAGCCGATGATCCTGAATCAATGCCTGGCGGAAAAAACCACCGACCGTGAAGCGCTCCTTGCCTCAATGATGCAGTGTGAAGAAGGCGATTTGAGCTGCCCGCTGCCGCCGGCCAATTAACGCAGGCGAATGCCTTCGATAATCATGCGCTGGACGTTATCGACCGCACTCTGGAAAAACGCTTCGTCCTGGAGCGTTTTTCCGGTCACCGCTTCGACCTGACTGCCAAAATCGGCATAGTGCTGCGTCGAGGCCCAAATCATAAAGATCAGGTGATGCGGATCCACCGCTGCCAGTTTTCCGCTCTCTACCCAGCCTGCAATAATCGCCGACTTTTCGTCGATCAGCTGCTTTAAATCCCCGCTAAGCTCAGCCTGTAAAAGCGGTGCCCCCTGCAGCATCTCCATACAGAACAGTTTTGAAGCCTGCGGATAATCGCGAGACACCTCCAGTTTGAGCCGGATGTACTCTTTTATCGCCACCAGCGGGGTGAACTCTTCCCGGAACGCCTTCAGCGGTGCGAGCCAGATATCGAGAATTTGTTGCAGCACCGCCACGTAGAGCGCTTCTTTCGAGGGGTAGTAATAGAGCAGATTGGTTTTCGATACGCCCGACAGCTCGGCGACCTGTTCAAGACGGGTGCCGTGAATACCGTATTGCGAAAAGGTATCCAGCGCCGCGCTCAAAATAGCCTGTTTCTTGGCACTGACCGCTCGCGAGCGTTTACCGGGGGTTTGCACTGCGCCTTGTGTCATCTGCGCTCTCCTTGTTGGTTTGCATCAGCATAGCAAAACCACCGCGGACTCACGACCTCTTGCACCGCAATGCGTTTTCAGAGGCCAAGAGAAAAGCGTTTAAGGCTTCGTTTTCTTTATAAAGTCTTAACGCAGGATATTTCCCGTTTTCCAGTCGGCACATCAATAAGGGACATAAAAAGCCCCACAGATGCAGGGCTTACGCAGATGGGATGTGTTACTCGAAAACACCGTTGATGATGGAAGTAACAATGGCTGTGCTTAAAGCAACAAGCACCAAATCATGACCAACGGCTCTCCATTCGTAGTCAGGGTAATATGGCAAATCGTTAATCATTGATGCTGGTAATGTTTTCTTAGCAATACCTGGCGGTAATGGTTTACCTCGCGCTACATTTTTTGCGATACCAGGAGGAAGCGCTTTATATCCGACAAGGCCATAATTCACTGCATATGAGCGAGCGCGAGAGAAGCTGATATCGGAATCAACGTGGTCTGGTTTACCGTAATTTTTGCGGTTTCCATGCACCTCATTAGCATTTTCGTTACTCATACCTTTATCTCAAAATCTGAAATATAACTTCCAGAAAAAAGAATTATTATTCCGCTTTACACTCTCCTCATGCGGATAAACGCTGACACCCTTTGATATGTAGTAATAACCTGCAACCCATCCTTCATCTGAAGCCATAAATGGTGAAGTGAGATAATGCGACGCGCCTGGAGAGGTAGTAGGGTTAAATATGCGGAATGACTTACAGGCTTTAACTGGGACAAATGGTTATATCATATGCCTATAGAAATTACGCGGTTCAACTCTTTCATGACATTCATTGGGTGCATTTATTTGACACCGCTGCGGCGAAACGATGGACTGTTTAAATGCCGATTTGATATTTGCCGTGCGTGCCGCCCTCGTAAAATACGAGCCCTGTATCGGGGTAATCTGCTAATGCACGTTCTTACAGTGCCGCATCCAGGAATGCGAAACCATCAGACTCTTTAACCTGCTGGCTATGGCCACCGTAGTGGAGTGCAGGATGTCACTGGTGGGGATTGAATCATATCGCGGGTGGTTAAGGCGAGACCGGGCATCCTGCCCACCCCGCAATTAAAGTGTTCCTGGATTTTAGTTAAAACTCACATTAAGCTGTGCAGTCGATTCATATATTCCTGCTGCAGGCACATGGTCAGTCGTTGACGTTGGCCATGCTTTAAGTTCTATTTCGGAGGTAAGGTTTTCATTGAGTGTAAAAGGAAGTCCTTTACCCTCAGTATTGATCCCTATGGGGGTTCCTTGTGAATCGGCTATAACAACACCAATATCTTTGTTTGATGTGGCAATTGATGAAGGTAACTCTGGTGAAGGGGTCGCCTGTAGATTAACCATTAATGAAGCAGCAACTGCCATGTTATTACATTTGATTTCGAACTTAACGTTTTTAGCTTTATAATTTTCAGGGATTTTACCGCGCTCTTTGAAATCGCCAGCCATAACCGTCCCCATATCAATAACTATTGCGGTCCCAGCATTTAGAACACAATTTTGAGGGACAACAATCAACCCAGACATTGTAATTTCTGCCACTGGTTCGCTACCAAAAGAATCCCCAGCTGAGACATAAAGAGATGCAATTTTTGTTGAATTTATCACAGATGACCCGACAAAAGGTTTAGAAATATAGAGTGATATTGTTCCATCGCTGCCTGATGCATAGTTGTGTCCTGTACATAATGTACTTGTCACTTTACTACGAATTTCAAATGGTATCGGGAAGTAATTAGTTCCTAAAACAGTGTTCACTAAGGATATTTTTGTTAAAACCTCAATATTGTCATTTATTTTAAAATATTGGTTACCAGCATCCTGGTGGCCTAAAGGTAAGTGTGAAGTTCCTTTATAATTAGGCGTATACTTTCCCGTACAATCACAAATAGCATTAAAACTGCCGGATGTTCCCCATGTATACACATCATTAAAAGTGGTACCTGCAGTATCCATGGACGGATCTGTTATATTCTTCGTCCCCATATTAAAGCTATACTGTTTCGCCCCTCCTACAGAAGTACAAAAGTTGCTGCCTGCAAAAACAGGTGTTGTGATAAAATAAAGCAACCCTAATATAAATAAAAGGACATAACTTAATGAAGTTTTCAGCATAAGCACCTTTGAATTCCCAGGAAAATAAATATGAGACATCATTATCGCCGATTATCTTTTGAGCACAATGATTTTTGCATCCTAAAAAGGATAAGCAAATACTTCAAAGGGTTACAATATTTTATATGATACATCTTTAAGGTTAGCTATGAATTGAAACTGGCATCTAATTGTGCGGTAGATTCCCCCCCCCAGAAAAATGTTGGTTTCCTGTCGTTGATGTTGGCCATGCTGTGAGCATAATATTTCCTTCTAATTCCTCATTAAGGGAGCATGGAAAACCATTACCTGTGGTGTTTATACACTAAGGGATGCCAATTATCATTGGGAATTATTACACCGATATCTTTATTCCAAAAAACTATTGCACAAGGAAAATCACTTCCAACTGAAAGTCCCAAACGACATTGTTTTTTATTCCATCCAAGGCAACCTCAGATGTATTATCCCTCATCGTTCCTGAAAAACCGCACCTTTACCTTCCTTAGCAAAGAGGTTATTACACATCAATGCTAACAGCAGTATGGTTAATTTTTATTTATCATCGTAATATCACTCATTGATAGGCCAAATCAAAAAACAGTACAGCGGGTGCTTCCCCATATGTCACCGGAAATTTGGTTGATTTATAGCGCACTAAAAAAGAGAGCGTCGTTATTCCCTCATCTAAAGCAAAGGGGATTTGCTTTGAGGAATTAAACGGAATCGCATCCCCCTCATTATCCAACAATTCTACACCAATACCTGTTGCAACATCCCCCCCGGTTCCTGAACCTGTAACAGCCAGAAGAGTGGGATTTTCTGCATCGGTCACACCGCTAAAAGTCACATTCACTGACGTTAATTTATTATAGCATTCTGACAACCTGATATTCATCGCTTTGAATGCTGATGTACTGCCAACGGAAGGAAAGTCTGTCCCCGAAAAAGTGCCAATCGTGATCTTTTTATTGAAATCAATCTTGCAACTGCTCGCAACTACGTTGCCCGACACTAACAGCGACGTATCAGCCGCTATCGAGAGACTAGAAGCGAACAACACCCCCGCTACAATTTGCCAAAAATTTCTGATTCCCATATGTCACTCCATATTAGCGGCAGATCACGTTGACCTGTGTTATCGGTGCATTATTGGCATCAGCAGGCAACTGATAGTCCACTCTGCAGGTCTGATCTGTACCCTCGCCCCACTGCACCTTCAGCGTACCTTTCAGCGCCAAACCGGAAAGGTAAACCTGCCCGTCATCGCCCACGATACTCCCCGCACCCTCATCATCACGCGTGACGGTCGCCCCAAACGGCACGGGTTCATTGTTGTGCAGCAGGGTTATCAGCGCGCGCATCCCAACGTGCGCGTCAAATTTTGCTCGTACCAGCGCTCCTTTAGTGGGCACCACATCAACCACGGCATTTTCAAGATCAACTTTGTCACCCAGCGTCGTGGTATCGAGCGCGATACGATTTTTGCGGTAGGTGGTGGCATAAGGCACCACCGCATAGCCGCGCCAGTCGGTTTTGACCCCGGTCGAATTCTCTACGTCCACCCGATCCGCACCAGGCGCTTCAACTAGTACATTAGTTTCGCCCAGCGGCTGACTTAAGGTAATGCCATGGCGATGTGCTACCACACCACCCGAAACACCATAGGTGACTTGCTGAGAATCGCCATTGTCGCTGTAGTTGTACCCGAGATTTGAACTGCCATAGCTGCCTTGATATGCCAGGCTGGCATTGCCACTGTTACCTACCCCCTGATTACCAAAACCCTGCTGTACGCTATAGCCCAGGTTGTTGTCTTCGAGCAGCGTACCGCTGACACCCGCATTTTGGTTGGTGCTGCCATGGTTATCTTTACTCATGCTCCAGGTCGAAAATGCATTGTGTGAAGAAGCACTTCCTTCCGGCGAAAGCCATTTACCTAGCGGCAACGACACGTTAAAGGCGATCATCTGGTCAGCCTGGGGTTCACTGGAGGATTTATTGTGGTTGTAGCTCACACCCATATTGATATCGTGCCAGGTGGTGTTGTACCCCACCTGCACCAGCGTGTCTTTCCCATTGGTATGCCAGTAAGTTTGCTGGCTTCCGCTTACGTACATGGACCCCAGGCTACCCAATTGTTGGGAGATATTGACCTGCATTTTGCCGCGTTTGGTGTAATACAGATTGTAATAGTCGAACCAGTGCGGATGATCGTTGTTCGGATCGTTATCCCTATTTTCCGGATCACTGTTATACCCATCCATATGCTTGTAGGTAGTGTCCGTGAAGGTGTAATAACCTGAGGTAGAGTAGCGGTACCCCAGCAGCTGGAAATTGGTTCCTAAATCGTTGAGCGATTTTGCATACAGCGTACGAAGAGATTCCCCGGTATGATCGGTATCATCGATGAGCGTGCTTCGTGCATGGGTGATGTCGGCTGATATAGCGCCCCAATTCCCCATATTCAGCCCAGTGCCTATCACCATTGCCCGATAACTGTCAGAAAACTGCGTGCCGCCGTACAGCGTAATGCCATGGGCTAAACCTAACGTCAGAGTCCCCTGCCCAAATGCTTTCTCATCCTGCTGGTCATTACTGGTGCGGTAATGTGCTGCCGTCAGGGCATACTTCACCCGGCCTTCACGCTGTAGCAAAGGTACTGCGGAATACGGCACAGAATAGGTGTTAACTGCGCCATCCTGTTCTTTGATTTCAACTATCAGGTCGCCACTGGATGAGGTTGGGAACAGGTCGTCAATAGCAAATGCGCCGGGCGCAACGTAAGTCTGATAGACCACGTAGCCGTTCTGCTTGATGGTTACCTGGGCGTTGCTTTTCGCAATACCACGCACCGTTGGGGCGAAACCTTTGAGGCTGTCCGGCAGCATGTTGTCATCCGAAGCCAGTTGAACGCCGCGAAAGCTAACGCTGTCAAAAATCTCGCCATTGGTATAGCTGTCACCGACCGTTAATTCAGCTTTGAGAGGAATGATGGCACGCTCAATAAAACCACTGATGTGCTGCCATTGGTTAGATGTTGAGCCGTTGCTGCTGATTGTACGGTTAAACGTGGAGTAGTCGCGATAGCGCCATGGGCCAACGTTGATCCCACTGTTCAACCCCAAAAAGTTGCTGCTGCTTTTGCCACTGTTGTCTTTGCTGTTAGAGCCGTTGAAGCTGTAATTAAGCAACAGCGCATTAATGCCATGGTCCCATTTCTCCGGAGGAATATAGCCGCGAGCGGTATTTTTAAGCGCTACCTGGGGCACGCTGATATCCAGCCGTTGGTGACTAAAATCAAAGCTGGCTTTCGCCCCGTCAATCAGCGAGGCGATGTTGATGCACTCCCCGTCAGCCGCCTGTTTTTTATCTTCCGGAATGCTGAGGTCGATGCCAAGATCGCTCAATGTCCTGGTGGACAAGCAGGCAACCAGCCCGGTCTCGTCCGACGATGTTACCTGCGCATCCTTGGTATTTAGGGCCTTAAATTCTACATCGTGACTGGTAACGAAATCATTATTCAGAAAAATATCGACACGGTAAGTGCCGGGGGCCTGTCCGCTACTGCTTTCGAAACTCGACAGATCGGCCACCTGGCCTTTGCCATCGGTCAAAAATGCCGGGTTAAAATAGTCATCCGCCAGGACATTGCTGGCGAACAGGCAGGCGGCAATAGTCAACGCCAGCGGCGACAAATGCCATGTCACAGCGGATACAGCACGCATATTTTTTCTGAATTTCATCACGTTTCCCCTATAGCACTCAGGCTTTACAGGCCAGAGCAGGCGTTATTGCACCGTAATCATTCAGCGTCTGATAAGTAACAGCGCCTTTTGTTGCCCCTGAGGGGCGCACGGTTTCACTGCTCAGCGGTGGAACCATGGTGTTGGGCTGCTTTTTACCATCGACATTAAAATTGACCAGCGTGACAAAATAAGGCGACGTGTTTGAAATGATCAGACCACCTTCGTGGAGCTGACAGCGCAGCATGGCAGGCGCCTCAGAAGGATTAACACTCAGATGCTTCGGGCGAACGAATAACTTGATCACAGACTGGCTAGCAATTTGCAGGGTATTTCCCGCCTGCGATTTTTTTTCAACGGAGGGGATCGCTTTATTATTAAGATAAAATATCGACTCTTTACCCTCTGGTAACGCTGGACCGTTGTACATTATGCGCAGCATGTTCATTTTGCCTGGCTTGAGCACGAACAAAAGCGGGGAAACGATAAAGCTCGTCGATTTTACGCCAAGTTTATCAACAACCCAGGACTGAACCAGGAAGGATTCTTTATCGTCATAGTTGGTAACGTTAATACTGACCTGTTTTTCCACTTCAGGATAAATAATACGCGTTGCGCTGAGGGCGACCCCCCCAGCCAAAGAAGGCATTACATACCCAAGAGAAATAAAAGCTATCGAGAATAATGTACAACGTGGCAGATAAAGAAGATTTACACATTTCATTTTTAATGTTCCGAATAAATAAATACAGTTCCTTATGACAAATTATCCATACGAGTTTTTTGGTAGATAACAGATAAATCAATCGCGGCGCTGGCGGTACCGGCTATTACAACTGGTGATACCGAGCGATATTTAGCTGTAAATAAAAGCGTGATATCTCCACCACTTATCACCAATTTTATTACTGGCGCTGTTTAGCGGATCCATCGTGATGCCCTGGTGAATATTTAGCACAACGATAGCGCTGAAAATATTTACCGCAGCCCTATAAAAATAAATGTTCCCCAAAGGCCGCGTGGTTCGCCATGGCCGGCACCTGAACGCTGATAAGGCACTGCAGTGTCAATGCAACTGACGTAAATATATCTTTAAATTGCTCATCATGTAATTCAACGTCACGTCAGGCAATGCCTGGCGTAAACCCGTACATTAGGAATAGCTGATCTGGAAGGTCGCGATAGACTCAACAGCACCAGCCGTCGCTGTGTCGCCCGTCTTAATATAATCCACGCTCATTGGGATCTTGTTAGTGCCGGTCGCCAGCACCTGACTGGAGGATGCGGCACCCAGATCCAGTTTATTACCGTCCGGTCCGAACAGCTGCAGTGCAACACCCGTTGCGGCACCAGAACCTGCGGTGTTAGCCAGGGCACCCGCCTGGTCTGGAGTAGCCTGACCGTTAAAGGTGACTGTCGCATTTTGGTAAGTGGTGACATTGCAATCTTCCAGCGCGATATCGAAGGCTTTAGCCTGACCTGATGCTTCTCCTTTAACACCCATACTGTCCAGCGCAACCTGATCCAGCATGATAACGTCGTGTTCAGAATTAGTGCTGACAGAACATGGTGCATCAGCTACAGAGCCGATGAAATGAATGGTGCCACCGCTTACGGTTACTGTTGTTGCACTTGCAGTCTGAACTGTAAATACAGCACTCAAAACAGCGGGCACCATCATAACGGAGAGAATGTGCTTACTCATGAATAACCCCTTACAAATAAAAGAAATGCCCCTTGCCAAAGGAAAACAAAAGAACGCAACGAACACGTCATTTCGCCAAATAATTTTTACAGTTTAAGGATTTATCTACAACAACAGATAAATCCTTTTCAGGACAATATAATTAAGGACTTTTCTTAAAGCTGACTATAAATTAAGCGCATCTGCAAGGAGCACATTGAGAGAATATTACGGAATAAACTTATAGTGGAGTAACTATTGAAAACCTTATTACGTATTGTAACTGGCTGCGTTGTTGCAGCCATCATTCAGAATGCCAGTGCCACTGTCACTATTGGAGGTACCCGTGTTTTATATGAAGGATCTAAGAAAGAGGTTTCACTGAGCGTTCGCAATCCGGACAGCACACCATATTTAATCCAGACCGTAGTGACTAACCTGGATAATGAGGCGCAGAAACCGCCCTTTATAATTACCCCACCACTTTATCGACTGAATGGCGGTAAAGAGAATCTGATGCGAATTATCCTGACAGGCACGCTGCCGCAAGATAAAGAGTCGATGTACTGGCTGCGCGTCAAAGCGATCCCGTCCGCATCAAGGGAGAAGAATACCCTACAAATTGCTGTCGCAACCAGCATCAAGCTCATCTATCGCCCGGATGCGTTAAAAGGCCTCGATGTAGAAAAAGAGAGTACAAAACTGATCTGGCAGGTAACAGGTAATAAGCTGGAAATTAAAAACCCAACCCCTTGCTATATCAATTTTAACGAAATAAAAGTTGCCGGAAAGAAATTACCCAATGTCTCCTGGTCGGCACCAGGCACCACTGCCTCCTACACACTGCCTGCAGGGGTGAATGGAGGAAGTATCCAGTACAGCGTTATCAGCGACTTCGGCGCGATAGGGCAACTACATTCAACAATTATTTAATGAGATTCTTAATATGATCTGTGCAAAAAATGTGTTTTTCATCCCAGCTATTTCCTTCATGGTTGCTGTCACGCTGGCTCAAGGCGCTGTTGCTGCCGACCCGGTAACGTTGAATATCACAGGAAACGTGGTGGCCTCACCGTGTGAAGTGAACCCGGAAAGCAAAAATATCGATGTCGATCTCGGCCAGGATTTGCAGACATCTGCGCTGAATGCGGCCGGCAGCAGTTCTGACTGGAAACCGATCAATGTGATATTAGAAAATTGCCCGGCGGGTACCTCAAGCATTACAGCAACTTTCAACGGTACATCAGACGCAGGGGATCCAGAAACGCTTTATGCTAATACCGGAACGGCTACCAATGTTGCCGTTCAGTTGGAAGGACTTACCAGCGAGCCTTATGGTAATGGTAAGACTTCAACTATTCAGGTAGCTGACGCTACCGACGGGAAACCAACCTGGAAATTGCAAACTCGTGCATTCAGCAAAACGGGGAATGTCACTCCTGGCTCAATTAGTTCAGTCATCACAATGTCCTTTGCCTATAACTAAGTTTTAGCCAGGTTCATGAAACCGCCACCATGGGGCGGTTTCTGCAATGCTTTCCACCTCGTTGACATGGACGTCCTTAAATAGTTGCCCAGCGTCACACTATCCTGCTTTTACTGCCTTTCTGAATGCCCCTCCCTCATTTGTAACAATTCAATAATACTGTGTAAGCCTCGTGAAAAAACTGTCCGTAAGAGTCGTACAGCACTTTGCGCAGAAACATTGGCGCAGGGAAGGCTTTCCTTCACTGAAGCCCAACGGGTATATCTTGAGATGAGCGAGAGCAAGCTTTTGCTCATGCATCGCAAGCTAGAGCGTCCGAAGCGGGAGCATAACATCAGTATTCAGATGGACTGGAGTCTGCCATCTATAGCATATGACAATTGCAGATCCGCGAAAGAACTGGATCGGTGCATCACAGCAAAGAGTACTCCGCAGCGCAACGGAATGGCTGAACGGTTCGTAACGCGATGAAAGGTACTACACTATCTTCACGTTAAACCGGATCTGAGAATAGCGTGGTTAAAATCTGGCGGCAGCGTCCGAACATGACACAGGGCAACATTCGCACTATTCACTGGGAAACCTTTTGCCAACGGAATGTCGGACCAATCGGATCACTTTGACTCAGAGACAAAAGCTGTATGGGTAAAATGGGCCAAGATCAAAAAATTCAATGATCGCTTGTATTTAAAGTACATTTTTCTAAAACAGTTAATATTATTTATTAATAAATCGATTTTTCTGGGATAGATGAAGCATGAAACCTGAAACACACTTTTACGATCTTATCCGTGCTGTCACCGATACCGAACGAGTCCGGATAGGTAGAGCTCGTCAGCTTATTTCACCGGCAAACCAGACAGAACCGATGACTTTTATCCTTCATGAGGGAGTGGCTGCGACCTACCGGAGCAGCGACCATCTTCTTATCAAATATATCAAAGCCCCAATAATTATAGGAATGAATGAATTTATTGATACTAACGCTGATATTTCTATAAAAGCCTACAGCGCGGTTCGTTATGAGATTCTGCCTTTAAAGGAACTACTGGATATCATCAATGAAAAAGGTCTCTGGAAAGATGTAGCCTATACTTATATGTATACAATCAGGCAACTGCTGTGTGCACATCATTCTTCTGTCGGGCTTTCAACTTATGATTTGATACGCTTAAATCTTATTGACCTGATAAACGAAGAGCAAGAGCTGAGCGCGCATGTCAATGTCTGTGATTATATTCAGGAAAAAACCCGACTCTCCCGCAGCCGAGTTATGAACATTTTGAGCGATCTGCGAACCGGTGGATATATAGAAATCAAGCGAGGAATTCTCATTAACATCAATAACTTACCTGAAAAATACTAATCAATCACACAATAAAGCTGTGGCTTAGTTGCGTTGCGCCGTGGAAGAATTAATATGGATTTATTGGTGCAAAAAGTGCCCGTATATATTTTATCATCTAGCTGATGGCCTGACTCTAGTATTAGATAAAACCATCAGTTAGGAATATCGGGTTGACCTTGTAACGTTCCAGTTCTCCACCCTACCGCAAGTTCAGATAGTGTCTGGTAATTCAGCGATGAATGAGGTCCGCACTCGTTATAATCCTGCCGCCAGTCATAAATGATTTTCCTGCCGTGAACAATATCGCTGAACCAGTGCCCAGTCAGGCTTTCATCCCGAAAGCGGCCGTCAAAGCTCTTACTAATTCCGTTCAGCATTGGCTTTCCCGGCTGGGTTAAGCGCAACTCAATATCGTGCTCAAAGGCCCATTGCTCGAGCGCACGGCAGGTCAGTTCCAGGCCCTGTTCGTTTCTTATCGATGCAGAACCTGCTAGATACGCCGGTAACCAAAGCGGCGGTGCTCAAGCGCCAGTTCAGTGATGCATAAAGATTACTGCGCATCAGCAGTTGGGCGCTGAGCCGAATAACGGCAGGTTGAAAGGGAAAGCGCTACCAGCCTGAAGGCGCGTCGTTTCTACAGACCCGTTGCCTCACACATCAATTACACGGCTTCTCACTTCGGGTCTGTCGTCAGAACTTTCGGCCCAAAGCTAACTGAAGCACCTCCTTATCCAGCATGGCTTCAGCGAGTGGCTTCTTGAGACGGTCGTTCCCCTCTTCAACGGAGTTGATTCGCTTTACTTCGGGGATGTCAATGCCGCGAAACCTCTTGCGCCAAATGTAAAAGGTGGCGTCTGAAATAGCATGCTTACGGCAGAGTTTCCAGGCAGAAACCACGACCTCGCGTAGGATACTGATGATCTGTTCGCCGGAAACACCCTTTTTCATAGGGATGTTCTCATGTGGCTTTTGAAGACATTACTCACATCGCGGTATGTTAATCTACGGTGAGCAAGTCACGTCATTGAGTCATTTTATGGCCGATTCCTCATCCATTTTAGTTGCCATTACTGACGCCTTTTTCACCCTCCTGCGTCAACACACTTTCGCTTAATAATGTGTTTCACGGGCTAATCTGCTGCGGGCGAAAGAAGTGACCTCAGTCGATGCGTCGACATAGCTTGCGTGAAATCCCTGTCGGCTCACAAACAAATAAACCTTTATATTGCTGTGTGTTTATTTGCGCAGAGTACATAGATGGCTTATTTTTTGCACAGGTGCAATGCTGTTTTGTGTAACGTAAATAATGACATCGCCCTTGCCTAATCAAATAAAAAGAAAATATTTTTTAACCATTTGATTTTAATGAACTAAAATAGAGTGTAATGATTACATCAAGAATAGCCTTGGCATATATATAAATAGCACATTAACTAAATTATAATTCTTTAACATCCGGTTGATATACGAGGTCAGAATGCGTTCAATTATCATGCTGTTAAGCTTTGTGCTCTCTACACAGGTCTGGGCGGGTGAACTTTCCAGACCTACCGGTAAAGTCCTTTTAACGCTGTCTGGTAATATCGAAAATACCAATGAAGGTGGCAAAGCCGTTTTTGATCTCGCCAGCCTTGAAAAACTGGGTATGGTCAGTTTTCAGACGACTTCACCCTGGTATGATGGCCGCACAACCTTTACGGGTATTTCACTGCAAAAGCTCATGGATTATGTCGGGGCGAAAGGTTCTGTTGTTAAGGTCATTGCTCTCAATGACTACACCACCGAAATCCCCCTCAGCGACTTTAAAAAATACAACGTCATACTGGCTTTAAAAATTAACGGTGAATACATGCGTGTCCGTGATAAAGGCCCGTTGTTTGTGGTTTACCCCTATGACAGCATGCCTGACCTGGATAATCAGATTTATTATTCAAGGTCAGCCTGGCAGGTCAGTAAAATGAATATTGAGTAAGGGGTCAGAAGACCAACATGAACAGAATTCTGGCTGGCATCATTTTTTTCCTTTTTATATCTACCGGGTATATCTCTTTCCTTGTGCATGAAAGGCAGCAAGAGTTACAGAAACTGACTCACTACGCCGCTGCATGGTCTGCTGCACAGATGGTATCAGAATATTACCGGTTCGAATCGGTGCTTGGTCTTTACACTAGTGACGAGACGATAACGCTGGATGATGTGCGCATGCGTCTCGACATTATGCTCAGCCAGAGCGATTTAATGAAAGAAGGTGATCTAAGGAATTACATCGAAAGTAATAAAGCCTATCATGCGCTGGCGCTACAGCTTGAAAAGAAACTTGAGTATCTGGATACTCATCTTGAGAAGATGAACCGCTCAGAACTCCAGGCATACCTGAAAACAATGCAGATGCTGGATGCCCCCCTGAGCCGTTTATCGTCCGGCGCGTTAGACAAAGATATTAACTCAATTAATGATGCCAACCACAAAATCAAAACCCTGTACTATATCTACTCAGCAACGTCTGTATTGCTGATAATAATGAGTGCGATATTGGGTTTACTGATATTTTATCAAAACAGAAATATTCAGAAGGCACATCTTCAGGTAAAAAATCTTGCTGAAGAACTGCAGGAATCAAAAGAAAAACTGCAGGTCCAGAATACAAAACTGGAGTACGACGTCTACCACGACTCTCTGACCGAGATGAATAACCGCCATTTTTTTTGGGGGAATTTAAATGAAACCATCGAAAACGCAATAAAAAGCAATAATACTGTGACTGTGATGTTGTTTGATTTAGATCGATTCAAGGTGGTCAATGATACGTATGGTCATGATGTCGGTGATATGCTTTTACGCCAGATATCACAACGTCTGATTTCGATGGGCCTGACTACCGATACGCTGTATCGTTTAGGCGGTGATGAGTTTGCGTTACTCTCGAGTGGCCTGACGGAGAGCCGTGCCGTTTCACTTGCCCAAAATATATGCGATGCCATCAACCAGCCCTACACTATTTATAATACGATTATCAATATAACCACCAGTGTCGGCATTGTTATCTCAGACACTGAACGCCGCTCGGACTATCTCTATAAATTTGCCGACCTGGCACTTTATGAAGCCAAAAATGAAGGCGCGGGTAAGATAAAAGTCTTCCGGCAATGGATGTTAGATAAGCTGCAAGAAAGCCGAACGCTTGAGCATGATATGGCACTGGCGTTAGCAAATAAAGAATTCGTGGTTTATTATCAGCCTATTGTCGATTCCTTCACGCAGGAAATTTACAGCTATGAAGCCCTTATTCGTTGGATACACCCTTTGAAAGGTATCCTGTCGCCGGACACCTTTATTCCTGTGGCTGAAAAAACAGGAATGATTAACGAGATGGGGAAATCAATGCTTGAAATGGCCTGCCGGGAAGCCGCTTCCTGGGCAATTCCGGCGAAAATTTCAGTGAATGTCTCTCCTGTCCAGTTAAGCAGCAAAGCCTTTGCCGGAATAGTGGTGTCTATTCTGAACGAAACGGGGCTTTCCGCTGATCGTCTTGAACTGGAGGTAACTGAATCCTCTCTCTTTACTGAGAGCAAAACGCCGATGAATACGCTTAACAGGCTCCGGACTCTGGGGGTGAAAATATCCATTGATGATTTTGGCACCGGTTATTCTTCTCTTTCGCGCCTCAGCAGGCTTGCCTTCGATAAAATCAAAATAGACAAGTCCTTTGTTAATTCGGTATCGACTCAGGAAGACGCCCTGAATATCATCAGGCTCATCACCGGCATGGCGAAATCGCTGAATATGAAGACCGTTGCAGAAGGTGTTGAAACACAAGAGCAACTGGAAAGCCTTCAGGCGCTGGGCTGTGATCTCATACAAGGCTATTTGTTTGGTAAACCGCAGCCTTATATCGATGGGAAAATCAGATACGGTTGAAAAGAAAATGTTCTTACGGTCCGTGAATTCAGGGTAGCGAATTTTCTTAAAGCTCATACACCGACAGATCTACCCTGCTTAAACGCAATGGAAAAACTAAAGGGGTAGCAAATGCCTGTTACTCGCTCTATTTGCTGCCCACGCTCTATAAAAGAAGGTCCTGAAGCCTTTCGACAAATCAAGCATTGAATTCTTCTGACAGGCGCAGTATGTCATCACTCATCGCCTGTAACTCATTGAACAGCCTTGCGACATGGAAACCATCGCACACGGAATGGTGTACCTGAACGGCGAGAGGCAACAATATTTTTCCGTCTTGTTGATAGTATTTTCCAAGAGTGAACATCGGGGCAAAAAAGTTCTGCATATTAGCCACGTTAATATTAAAACTGGTAAAACTTACCCAAGGAATAGCCGAAACGAAAAATACATTTTCCCGAGACTCTTCTTTTGGCCAATAAGAGAGATTATTACCATAGCGTGCAACATCTTCTGAATAAACGTCCTGGAAGTGATGGATATTACCGTCGTAGTGACTCCATAACGATGAAAAAGTCTCGGTTTCATTATGAAAAATGGTATAGCTTGGATGAATTTCATTCCATATGACAAGCTCATTATTCTTCATGGCCATACGGAATTCCGCATGACTGTTGACGATTTTCGAAAGCAGAAAAATAATCGTCGGGTAAAATTTCCAACCAACTTCTTTTATATGCTTTAGCAGCACGGTAATATCCACCAGGACTGTTTGGTTAATTGTGGATTGAGCAAACGACTGAAACACCTCAAAATGCTCTTTTCTTGCCCAACGAGACAGGTCAACAGCTGTATATTCCAGGGTTGTTGCTTTCATTTCTTAACCTTTGATTGTAAATTATATTTAAGATGTGAGTCTATATTTTTATGAATTAAGCAAAGAGTTAAGACCCAACCCATTTCTTATAGAGAACGTATTTTTAAGAATAGCGCATACCTATAAGGTAGGAAAGTAAATTTAAATTACACACTAATAAAAGTAGATTGTGCCTTCTTCGGGAATTCCCTAATAAATAACATGACGAAGAGTATCTGCTTCTCGTTCAAGTCAGTCCTATGATTGTTCACTGTCGGCTACGTGTCAGGAGCGGGCGTGGTTGCCGGAAGGGATGAATTACTGGGTCAGGCTGTGCAGAGAAAAAGCGATTAACAATATCCCGCCGGCAATGTTTACGTATTTTTGGAGCATCAATGGATTAGTTTTTTTTACTGAAAAGATCAGTGTTTGACTGACGGCGAAAAGCCAAACGCTCATAATCACAACATGTACTGATGCCAGTATCAGATAATCACAAACGCCTCCCTGTATACCTGCAAATTGCGAAACGACAGTCAGATAAAAAATGATGGCCTTCGGATTCAAAACATTCGCTATCCAGGCCTCTCTTAACGTCACTGAATGCTTCGTATCAGCAGCCCCTCCAGCAGCCCCCCTTATGCCGTTGCGAATGAGCACCGCTCCTAACCAGAGCAGATATGCGGTTCCGAAAAATTTCAACACAGCAAAGGTTGCTGGAGACGAGATGAGCACTGCGGTTATACCAAGCCCTATCAAAACTGCGTGGGTGTATATGCCCAAAGCTGTTCCGGTAAGCGTCCTGAAAAGTCCTTTGTGACCGCCTGCCAGAGCACTGCTCATCACAAGAGTAAAACTTGCTCCGGGAGAGAGTGCAACAGGGAGTAGTACTGCCATAAAGCCAAGAATGTTTAGATCCATAGATTTTGGATAGTCATTGACGCTTTGTTGTAATGCCAGTAAAGGCGCTCAGGGGAGATTATGTTCCATGTAATGGAAACACATAGCTACCATGAATGGAAGGTCCGCTCTTCGCTCACGGCCGACCATGGATGCGCGTCGGGAAACTTTGTTCCATTATGTTTGCTCCTGCAGCCTGTCGAAAGGCTGCTTCATCGCCAACACGACACGAGATCCTCTTGCCTTCCCGTCACGCTTTGAACAGATACCGTGGATTGCCCGATATTCTGGGAGTGATGGCATACAGATCACCCGCGTTTGGGTACGTGAACAACTCCTGGGGGGTCATCGCGAAACGTGCAGTGGTAATGAATAACGTCCCCAACCCCTTCCCTCCGAAGCAGCAGCTGGTAGGCCGCGGAACCGGCATGAGCACACGATCGCTCAGATGTCCGTAACGGTCATAGCGTAACAAACATCCGCTATTGAACTGACAGACCCGTAAGCCCCCCTCCTTATCCAGCGCAATACCATCAGGGCGCCCCAGTTCGGTAGGCGTTTTTACCCACAATCTGACATGTTTGTGGAAGTGGTGTTCTTATCTGTGGACTACGGGTGGACTGATAAACGCATCCTGCACCGCTATCGCGCATAACTGCCTGTTTTGCGTGCATCTCTTTTGACCAGTCAGTCCACTTTTCGGGCGCTCAATTCATCAACCAATAGTTAACACATTAATAACACTAACATTTTAAAAACTGGCATCACCTTTGCAAAATCATTCTCACGAGGCTGAACAGGAAATGCAGGATGCAGCGCCACGTCTGACTTTCACCCACATTGAGATGTAGAGAGGTTCGTGATGAAAATTGGCGTATTCGTCCCCATTGGTAACAACGGCTGGTTGATCTCCACGACGGCTCCGCAGTACATGCCGACCTTTGAGCTGAACAAGGCCATCGTGCAGAAAGCCGAGCACTATCATTTCGATTTTGCACTCTCGATGATCAAGCTGCGCGGCTTTGGCGGAAAAACCGAGTTCTGGGATCACAACCTGGAGTCGTTCACCCTGATGGCAGGCCTCGCGGCGGTCACCTCGCGTATCCAGATTTATGCCACTGCCGCCACGCTCGCCCTGCCCCCGGCGATTGTCGCGCGCATGGCTTCCACCATTGATTCCATCTCTGACGGGCGTTTTGGCGTCAACCTCGTCACCGGCTGGCAAAAGCCGGAGTATGACCAGATGGGGATCTGGCCGGGGGATGAATATTTCTCCCGCCGTTACGATTACCTCACCGAGTATGTACAGGTGCTGCGCGACCTGTGGGGCACGGGCAAAAGCGACTTCAAGGGCGACTACTTCACCATGAACGACTGCCGCGTCAGCCCGCAGCCTTCCACGCCGATGAAGGTGATTTGCGCCGGACAGAGCGACGCGGGGATGGCGTTTTCCGCCCAGCACGCTGACTTTAACTTCTGCTTCGGCAAAGGCGTCAACACGCCTGCTGCCTTCGCCCCCACGGCAGCACGCATGAAAGATGCCGCCGAAAAAACCGGTCGCGACGTAGGATCGTACGTCCTGTTTATGGTCATCGCCGATGAAACCGACGAGGCCGCGCGCGCCAAATGGGAGCACTACAAAGCCGGGGCTGACGAAGACGCCCTGAGCTGGCTGACTGAACAGAGCCAGAAAGATACCCGCTCCGGCGCGGACACCAACGTGCGCCAGATGGCGGACCCCACTTCCGCCGTCAACATCAACATGGGTACGCTGGTCGGATCCTATGCCAGCGTAGCGAAAATGCTCGATGAGGTTGCCAGCGTGCCGGGTGCCGAAGGCGTCCTGCTGACCTTTGATGATTTCCTGCAAGGCGTTGAAACCTTCGGCGAGCGCATTCAGCCGCTGATGCAGTGCCGCTCACACATTCCTGCCGTAACCCGGGAGGTAGCGTGATGACGACCTTACCCGCACGTCCGGAAGCCATTACCTTTGCACCGCAGCACAGCGCGCTGATTGTGGTCGATATGCAAAACGCCTACGCCAGCCAGGGCGGTTATCTGGATCTGGCGGGCTTTGATGTTTCGGCCACCCAACTTGTTATCGCGAACATTAAAACCGCCGTTGCCGCCGCACGCGCCGCAGGCATCTTGATCATCTGGTTTCAAAACGGCTGGGACGATCAGTACGTTGAGGCAGGCGGCCCGGGTTCACCTAATTTTCATAAATCAAACGCGCTGAAAACCATGCGCAATCGTCCAGAATTACAGGGCACGCTGCTGGCAAAAGGCGGCTGGGATTATCAACTGGTGGATGAACTTGTTCCGGAGCCGGGCGACATCGTGCTGCCTAAACCGCGCTACAGCGGCTTTTTCAACACCCCGCTCGATAGCCTGCTGCGCAGCCGCGGCATTCGCCATCTGATCTTCACCGGGATCGCCACCAACGTCTGTGTGGAATCAACCCTGCGCGACGGCTTTTTCCTGGAATATTTCGGCGTGGTGCTGGAGGACGCGACTCATCAGGCCGGGCCGGAATTTGCGCAGAAAGCCGCGTTATTCAACATCGAAACCTTCTTTGGCTGGGTCAGCACTGTCGCCGATTTTTGCGATGCCGTCTCGCCGCCTTCGTTAGCCCGCATCGCCTGAGGAGCAACACTATGCCGAAATCCGTGATTATTCCCGCTGGCACCAGCACGCCCATTGCCCCGTTTGTGCCGGGCACCCTTGCCGACGGCGTGGTGTACGTTTCGGGCACGCTGCCATTCGATGAATTTAACAACGTGGTCTATCCCGATGACCCAAAGGCGCAAACCCGCCACGTGCTCGAGACTGTCAGGCGCGTTATCGAGACGGCGGGTGGCACGATGGAAGACGTGACCTTCAACAGCATCTTTATCACCGACTGGAAAAACTACGCCGCGATTAATGAAATCTACGCGGAGTTTTTTCCCGGCGACAAACCGGCACGGTTTTGCATTCAGTGTGGACTGGTGAAGCCGGAAGCGTTGGTTGAAATCGCCAGCATTGCACACATCGCAAAGTGAGGCGGCCATGAAAATATCTCTCTCGCCGCCCCCTTTCGCCGACGCGCCCGTGGTGGTTTTGATTGCCGGACTGGGCGGGAGCGGCAGCTACTGGCTACCACAGCTCGCTGCGCTGGAGCAGGAATATCAGGTGGTGTGCTACGACCAACGCGGCACCGGCAATAACGCCGGGGAACTCCCCCACGGCTACACGCTGGGAAATATGGCCGACGAACTGTATCAGGCTTTGCTTAACGCTGGGATTTCGCGATTCGCCGTGATCGGTCACGCGCTGGGGGCATTGGTCGGATTGCAGCTGGCTATTGCGCATCCCGACGCCGTGCGCGCGCTGGTGTGCGTTAACGGCTGGCTGTCGCTGAACGCCCATACCCGCCGCTGTTTCCAGATCCGCGAACGCCTGCTCCACGCAGGAGGTGCGCAGGCGTGGGTCGAGGCCCAACCGCTGTTTCTTTATCCTGCGGACTGGATGGCGGCGCGCGCCCCGCGCATGGAGGCCGAAGAGGCGCTGGCGCTCGCGCATTTTCAGGGAACCAATAATCTCCAACGCAGGCTGCAGGCCCTAAAACAGGCGGACTTTCGCGCTCAGGCGAAGCACGTTCGCTGTCCGGTGCAGATTATCTGCTCCACCGACGATCTGCTGGTGCCCTCCGTCTGCTCGACTGAATTACACGCCGCCCTGCCCGGCAGCCATAAGTCGGTGATGCGCCAGGGCGGACACGCCTGCAACGTCACCGACCCCGATACGTTTAACGCACTGTTGCTCAACGGGCTCGCCAGCCTGATGCACAACCCAGAACCGGTTTTTAAGGAGTCACGATGAGCGAAGCCATCACCCCGACGGCAATAAAGACGCTGTTTACCGAGGCCAGAACGCACAACGGCTGGCAAGAAATGCCGGTCAGCGACGAGACGCTGCGCGAGATTTATGACCTGATGAAATGGGGTCCTACCTCCGCCAACTGTTCCCCGGCACGGATAGTGTTTGTCCGCACGCCTGAGGGCAAAGAGAAGCTGCGCCCGTCGCTCTCGAGCGGCAACCTGGCGAAAACAATGGCCGCGCCTGTCACCGCCATCATTGCCTGGGACGGCGAGTTTTACGAGCGTCTGCCGGAGCTGTTCCCACACGGTGACGCGCGCAGCTGGTTTACCTCAAGCCCGGCGCTTGCCGAAGAGACCGCCTTTCGCAACAGCACCATGCAGGCGGCGTACCTGATTTTTGCCTGTCGGGCGCTGGGGCTGGATACCGGCCCGATGTCCGGTTTCGATCGGCAAAAGGTAGACGAGGCCTTTTTCACTGGCACCACGCTGAAAAGCAATCTGTTGATCAACATTGGCTACGGCGACGTCAACAAAGTGTATGGCCGCCTGCCGCGGCTCTCCTTTGAAGACGCCTGTGGGCTGGTATAAGGAGCGAACATGAGCACTCTGGACGTACAAACCTTTCGCGATGCGATGGCCTGCGTGGGCGCAGCGGTCAATATTATTACCACCGATGGCCCTGCCGGGCAGGCCGGTTTTACCGCCAGCGCCGTGTGCAGCGTTACCGATTCGCCCCCAACTCTGCTGGTGTGTTTGAACCGCGGGGCCTCCGTCTGGCCGACCTTCAACGAAAACCGCACCCTGTGTGTGAACACGCTCAACGCCGGACAGGAGCCGCTTTCCAATCTGTTTGGCGGCAAAACGGCCATGGCTGACCGCTTCGCTGCCGCACGCTGGCAAACCGGCGCGACGGGCTGTCCGAGACTGGAAGACGCGCTGGCCTCGTTCGACTGCCGCATCAGCCAGGTGGTGAGCGTCGGCACGCACGACATTCTGTTTTGCACCATCGAGTCCATTTCCCGCCACCCTGCGCCGCAAGGGCTGGTGTGGTTTGACCGCGGCTATCACGCACTGTTGCGACCCGCCTGTTAACCCTCCTTAAGGAGCTAGCTCATGGCAATGTTCGGTTTTCCCCACTGGCAGTTGAAATCGACCTCTACTGAACACGGCGTGGTCGCGCCGGATGAACGGCTTCCCTTCGCCCAAACCGCCGTCATGGGGGTGCAGCACGCGGTCGCCATGTTTGGTGCAACGGTGCTGATGCCCATCCTGATGGGGCTGGATCCTAACCTGTCAATTCTGATGTCGGGCGTCGGCACGCTGCTGTTCTTCCTGATAACCGGCGGACGCGTGCCGAGCTATCTGGGGTCCAGCGCCGCATTTGTCGGGGTAGTCATTGCCGCAACAGGCTTTAGTGGCCAGGGCATCAACCCCAACATCAGCGTGGCGCTCGGGGGGATTATCGCCTGCGGATTCATCTACACCCTGATCGGGCTGGTGGTGATGAAGGTCGGCACTCGATGGATCGAACGGCTGATGCCGCCTGTGGTGACGGGCGCGGTGGTAATGGCGATTGGCCTGAACCTCGCTCCGATAGCAGTGAAAGGCGTTTCCGGCTCATCGTTCGACAGCTGGATGGCGGTAATGACGGTGCTGTGCATTGGTCTTGTCGCCGTCTTCACGCGCGGAATGATCCAGCGCCTGCTGATTCTGGTCGGTCTGATCGTTGCCTGCCTGGTCTATGCGCTGGTGACCAGCGTATTTGCCGTTGGAACGCCGGTGGATTTTACGCTGATGCATAATGCCGCCTGGTTTGGCCTGCCTCACTTCACTTCGCCGACCTTTAACGGGCAGGCAATCATGCTCATCGCCCCGGTGGCGGTGATCCTGGTCGCGGAAAACTTAGGCCACCTGAAGGCGGTCGCAGGGATGACCGGGCGCAATATGGACCCTTACATGGGCCGGGCGTTCGTTGGCGATGGGCTGGCCACTATGCTCTCCGGCTCGATCGGCGGCAGCGGCGTGACCACGTATGCTGAGAACATCGGCGTGATGGCCGTCACCAAGGTTTACTCTACGCTGGTGTTTGTCGCCGCGGCGGTGATTGCGCTACTGCTCGGCTTCTCGCCAAAATTCGGCGCGCTGATTCACACGATTCCGGCCCCGGTCATCGGCGGTGCCTCAATTGTGGTGTTCGGCCTGATTGCCGTTGCCGGCGCGCGTATCTGGGTGCAGCATCATGTCGATCTCAGCCAGAACGGGAATTTGATTATGGTCGCCGTCACGCTGGTCCTGGGCGCGGGAGATTTCGCCCTCACCATCGGCGGTTTCACACTGGGCGGGATCGGCACGGCCACCTTCGGCGCAATATTGCTGAATGCGTTATTGAGTCGCCGAAGAGCAGGTGTCCCGCAGACTGATGCCGTTCATCAGGATTCTTGATTAGCCGTGGCGCTGTCGGCCTCCGCCAGCGCCCTTTTCTTTCTTTTCAGCTTTAACTCACTGACCAGCACGCCCAGGATGATAAAGGCCGCACCGAGCAGCGCCAGCATCGGCAAGCGTTCGCCGGCAAGACGACCAAAAATCCCCGCCCAAACCGGTTCACCGGTATAGATAACCGTCGCGCGCGTGGGGGATACGCTGCGCTGTGCCCAGTTCATCGTGACCTGAATAATGGCGCTGAAAATACCCAGCCCCAGGGCGACAATCACTAATCCCGGGGACATCGACGGAACAGATTCTCCCGCCGGGACCATCGCGATAAACGCCACCAGCGACGCCGTCGCCAGCTGCACAACCGTGACGCGCTTAACATCTACTTTCCCTGCCCATGCGCTGATCAGGATAATTTCTGCCGCAATGGCCACCGCACCAATCAGGGTAATGATTTCGCCCGGCCCCATGACCAGCAGGCTGTCGCCCGGTCCCGCGAGCAGGATCAGCCCAATAAACGCCAGCACGATGCCGATGCAGGACATCAGCCCAGGCATTCTGCCCAGACATAACCACTGCAACAACGGAACCAGCGGAACATACATGGCGGTGATGAATGCCGATTTGCTGCTGGGGATGGTCTGGAGGCCCCAGGTTTGCAGGCTGTAACCCATCGCAATCGAAATGCCAATCACCACGCCCGCTTTCAGCTCGACTAACGTCAGCCCGCGTAAGGTTTTGAGCGAGATCAGCGCGACCGCAATGGCTGCCGTCGCAAACCGCAGACCGACAAAGAAAAACGGGTCGCTTAGCGTTACCGCATACTGTACCGCGAGGAAAGTTCCACCCCAGAACATGGTGATTAAGATCAGGATCGCTTCCTGGGGTTTGATAGAAAAGGCGTAACGAGAGAGGGACATCAGGCACCAGCAGCAAGAATGAAAAGCACGAATCAATCCCGTAGTGTGCGTTGCCCTGGCTTTTTGTTCAACATCGCGGCAATAAAAAACCGCCGGGAGACCCGGCGGCAGGGGGATATTTCAGGTTATCGGACGCTGAAATAGGGAGACAACGCGTTAACTTTTGTTACTCCCATGACTATTTTTACCCCCTTTTTTGCCAGCTTCGGATGCGCGCTGAGGATCATTTTTGAAGTTCCCCCCGCTCTGCTGGCCACCTTTACGACCTGCTTCTGATGCTCTGTCACGGTCTTCAGCGAAATTACCTGACCCACCACGATGGTTTGCCATCTCTAACCTCCAGAGTGTAAACATTAGACATCATACTGCATTCAGTAAAAGAGAATTCTTTCACCTGGCGACATCAGGCCAGCACCTTCTCAGCTGTCTGCGTCGCGTGAAACTAAGCTTAGTGGAATGCACCGGGCCAGCCAGTAAACGGTAATATTCTGCAACATGATATCAACCATTCGGGTGAGATTGCGGGGGCCACATCCATAAGTTTCTCTTATCATTCATAAAAGACGATCCCGTAAAAATGTTTCATTTTGCTACAAAGAAAAATCTTAAATATATTGTTATAAATCAAATAAATGGCTTTCAGATTTGCAGTCTGCCTGTGACGTCATATCTTTAAATGAACGCAGCGATTCGCTGCCAGCAACCCTAAACGAGGAGTAGTGCAAGATGGCTAAAGTTCTGGTGCTCTATTATTCCATGTACGGACACATCGAAACCATGGCTCACGCCATTGCGGAAGGTGCGAATAAAGTTGATGGCGTTGAGGTGGTGATAAAGCGCGTTCCGGAAACCATGAATGCGGAAGCGTTCCTGAAAGCCGGCGGTAAAACACAAAATGCCCCGCAAGCGACGCCACAAGAGCTGGCTGACTATGATGCGATTATTTTTGGTACGCCAACCCGTTTCGGCAATATGTCTGGTCAAATGCGGACGTTCCTCGATCAAACCGGCGGCCTGTGGGCATCGGGCGCGCTGTACGGCAAACTCGCCAGCGTCTTTAGCTCAACCGGAACCGGTGGCGGCCAGGAACAGACCATTACCTCAACCTGGACGACGCTAGCGCATCACGGAATGGTGATTGTGCCGATTGGCTACGGGGCACAAGAGTTGTTTGATGTATCGGCAGTCCGCGGCGGCACGCCTTACGGCGCAACAACGATTGCAGGCGGTGACGGTTCACGTCAGCCGAGCCAGGAAGAGCTAGCTATTGCGCGTTTCCAGGGTGAACACGTCGCGGGTCTCGCCAAAAAACTGAACGGTTAACCCCCAACAGGAGGACATGCATGCCAACTCAACAATCTAAAGCTCATCACGTCGGTGAGTGGGCAAGTCTACGGAATACCTCTCCAGAAATTGCTGAGGCCATCTTTGAAGTCGCGGAATACGACGAAAAACTGGCAGAGAAAATTTGGGAAGAAGGTAACGATGAAGTGCTGGTGCGCGCCTTCGAAAAAACGGACAAAGACTCGCTGTTCTGGGGCGAGCAAACCATCGAACGTAAAAACGTCTGATCGTTCCCCCCGCCTGGGCGGGGGGTTTATCCTTATTTTGCCGCGTCGTTCATCAGCGTATTAAATTGATCAATCGGACAGAAGCCGTTGGCATCGATTGGGCACCCTTTCAGCTCAAGCGTCACGCGCTGGGCGGGTGATTTCAGGGACAGCACATCGGCATTACGTAACTGCTCTGAACTTTGATACACATACTCAATTTTCATTAATTCGCGATTCGCGTTCTTGTCATGCCAGCGCTGGAAGACAATTTTCCCGCCAATCGGCGTGCGCTCGTGCTGGTCATGAAGTTGATACGGTTTGAAATCGAGCGCGGTCAGCAACGATGCGATATTGGAATCATGCCCCACCAGCACCGTAATTTTGGGTGCTTTTGCCTGATCGGTCACCAGCGCGTTATCAATGTATTTCACCAGCGGTTTAGCGACGTTACGCGCGACTTCAGTCGAGGTGAACAGCGAATCCTGATAGCCATTTTTCAGCTGTGACAGCACGCGCCACTGCTGATCGGTTTTGATTTCGCCCCAGGCCACCTGGTCCAGCGGGAACCCTTCGTAGTATTGCAGAGTAAAAGCATCCACCAGCGAGTTGCCCACTTTCAGCGGACCAGAAACGCTCGGCTCCTTTTCGTATTCAGCGCTGAATGTGTCTTTCGCCTCGGTCAGAGAGCAGACTTTTTTCTCTTTGCAGGACGGAGAGTTGGCATAATTCGTCATCTGCTCCAGCAGCTTGTAGCTTTCATCAAGCTTCATGCCCTGACGCTCAGTTTCCATCGCTTTTAACGCTTTTTCACGGAATTCCGGGGAATTATCGGTAATCACCGGGTTAAAGGTCGGGTCCATGGTACCCATTTTTTCCTGATGATGGACCGGGACATCACAGCCAGGGAACGCGCCGGTGATAAAGAACTGCGCGGTAGCAACGGTACGTTGCAGGCTGTTGGCATAGGTATAGACCGCGTTGGCCGGAGGACATTCCCCGGTCGTCACCATCCCCTGCTCTGCCAGCCATTCACGCATGTAATGACCCATATAAACTTCGAGCACGCCGCCCTTGGTAGTCAACTGTCCGCCCGGCACTTCCCATTCCGGCCATTTTTTGGGTGTTGACTGTTCAAGAACGCTGCCGTTGTTGCCCAGCGGTGCGCGCAGATTGTGGCGGCTCATGATCAAGACCTGTTGTAGCTGATAGCCTTCCGGGGCAGTTTGCGCCTGTACACCCGAAGTCATCATCACCGATCCTGCCACTGCGATTGCCAGTAGTGCTTTTCTCATCCCTACTTCCTCACGTCTTGTTATGGTCGATTTGAGTGTGACAGATTTATGACATATTTCCGGGAACCATTTCTCAAACTGATAGAAAACGCTTTTTACGGCGACGCAAAATGGTTTTATAATAAAACTATCAATTAAGGAGCCACCGTGAAACGAACCCGTCTTGAAGAAAGCACCTGCCCTGTCGCCCGCTCGCTGGATATCATCGGCGACTGGTGGTCGTTGCTGATTGTTCGCGACGCGCTGCGCGGCCTTAAACGCTTCGGCGAATTCCAGAAAAGCCTCGGTATTGCCAAAAATATGCTCGCCTCACGCCTTAAACAGCTGGTTGAAGAAGGCATTCTCGTCCTGCAACCCGCCTCCGACGGCAGCGCCTGGCAGGAATATGTCCTGACCGAAAAAGGTCGCGCCCTGCAAACCGTGCTGGTTGCGCTGTCGCAATGGGGAAATGATTTCCTGTTTGCTGACAATGAGTTTGGCAGCGTTCTGGTGGATGCGCAAAATCGCCGGCCGCTGCGCAGGCTGACGATCGTGTCGAACGACGGACGCGAATTGTCCCCCGACGATGTGGTGACCAAACTGCCTTAATCGCACTGTTTCAAACAATTAGTGTCACTTCGTGAAGCAGAAGCAAAATATTCCGCGCAAATTAGTTGCATTATAAAACCAATTAGCACAACCTTAATTAAGTTTCATATTGAAACCAATTAACCCACTTTGCTTCGAGGATACATATCATGACGACACAGCACGCTACCGCATTGATTACAGGCGCTTCATCCGGGATTGGTGCCGTTTACGCCGATCGTCTAGCCGCTCGCGGCTATGATTTAGTGTTGGTCGCCCGTCGCGAATCGCGTTTACAAACGCTGGCAGCCCAGCTGCGCGAGCGCTACAGCGTCGCGGTCGAAATACTGGTCGCGGATCTGACCGAAGACGCGGGTATCCGCGCCGTTGAAGAGGTGCTTCAGAACAACGCGGCGATAGACACGCTCGTCAACAACGCAGGGACTGCGCAAATGGCCCCGTTCCTGGCAGGCGATATTGCACAACATCAAACAATCAACACTCTCAATACCACCGCGCTGATGCGTCTGACTTACGCTATTTTGCCGCGTCTTGCGCAAAATAATCGCGGAACGCTGATCAATATTGCGTCGGTGTTATCCCTGCATGCCCGCGCAGGCAGCGCGCTTTATAGCGCCACGAAAGCCTGGGTTCTGAATTTCACCCGCGGTTTGCAGGAAGAGTTTGCCGAAAGCGAGATCCGCATTCAGGCCGTGTTACCTGCCGCTACCGCCACGGAGATCTGGGAGATTTCCGGTGTGTCGATGAACGATCTGCCGGAAGGTTCGGTCATGACGACCGACAATATGGTCGATGCGGCACTTGCCGGGCTCGATCAGGGCGAGCTGATAACGATTCCGCCTATGCATGATGTGCAGCTCTGGGAACGTTATGAGCAGGCTCGACTGGAGCTGTTTAGCAGCGCTCGTACAGGCGTTCCGGCCCCACGTTATTTCACACGCTAATCAGTGCTCCTGTTGGCCGCCATATTCCTGCATCCAGGCGGCCAGCGGCGTGATTTGATATTCCACGCACGGAGAGATCTCGGGGAATAAAGGGGAGCGTCCCTCCCCTTTTCCATTGCGACGGTCACTAACGACCCGGAAAAGAATTAACCAAATAGCGGCAGTTTATACATGCGGAAGCACGTGATGTTATAGCGATAAAATCCGGTCTGTGAGGGTGGAATATTTCCGATATTTCTATAAAGCCCTGAGCTGATCGTAATATCCTGCAGAATTATGCCCTCTGCACTCATTTCACGAAGCGGCAGCCGCCCTTCCACGTCACCGTTTCCAGGCTCTAAAGCCAGATCGCTGTAGCCTGGGTCGCAGGTGAGCGGCAGTCCGTTGCTGTCGAACAGCGCGCCGCCGAAGCTGACGACGATATTGCCGTTGGGCATTTCCTGCTTACAGCCGCACAAGCTGCTGTAACCTTCTGCGCCAGAGGTGTACTCAGCCAGCATTTGTACCGTCATGGTGTTCAGATTAATGCGGTAGTGACCAATTCGGCTCTCATTGTCCTGCGGCAACACGCTGTTGGCGTCAGATCGTGAGCGATAATTGCTGTTATTAAATATCGAAATATCAATGATGCCCGGCGTGGTATTGGGGATTTCTAGTACGTTATGTTGACCCCAGTTCCAGAACACGGCATCCGCTTCTTGCGCTTGTTCAGGATCGGTAAGGTCGTATGGCGTGCCGTCTGTTCTCAAAGGTGTCAGCAGATAACGGCTCAGTTCTTCTGGCCAGTCACCGTGAGTCCCCATGATGAAGCTGAGATCGTATGTGCCCACTTTCAGGCCAAAGACGGCACTCTGATTACGACCGGATGTGATCAATATATTATTCGTTTCGTTGATATACGCCTGGTTAATATGCAGCCAGTCAAGCGAACCATTTGCCGTATCCGGCGGGTTAGAAGGACGTGTTGCGCGGCTCAATCCTAAAACCTGCACCATATCGTAGTAATCAATCTCCTCGCCGGTTTCAAGATTGATAATAGATACGCCATCCTCAATGCTGAGTCCGCCGTCAGGCCGCGAGCCCGGCATATATTCCGATGCGGCAACCAAACAGTTATTCACGCCTTTATAGGCGTAGGTGGATGACTGCTGATACAACGAATGATGACAGGCGTTATCAAGATCGTACATGGCATGAACGCGGCCGACCATATCGAATTCATACATCTTCAGATAACCGTTCTGGGCGACAGCGGAAGAGACGAAATGCCCATTTTCCAGGCGCAGTAAATTATTCGACGGCATCGATTTCACCGTATACCAGCGCACATTCCCTTTGTTATCCAGCGCAATATTATTACGATCAAAATAAGAGATAAAATAAAGACCGTCGGCCAGGAGTGATTCATCGGTTGTGAGTGAATTAACCGTGATCTGCGGGAATAAATTATAGTTGGTAGGATCGGTGGGATCGCTGACTTCTGCATCGGTCGGGGGTAAAGGTGCGGTTTCAATTAATGGTAAAAGCGTTGAACCTGATGCAGAAATCACGGTGACTTTATTTCGAATGCCAGGCAGTAATCCGGCTGCGGGAATTAAATTGGCACCCGCGACAACAGGCTGGGTAAACGTCAAAATAGGAAATTGACCATTTTCGTCAGATACGCTAATGGTTGCCGTATCGCTGGCGTCAGACCACAGGCCAATATAAAAACTTAACGGTGACGTCGTAAAGGGATCCAAAAACACCAGAGCATTATCCTGGATATGCGAAGTCGTCACCTGTTCCATTAAAGCGCTGTATATCTGGTTATGGCTCACCACAATAGGATCGTCAGGATTAATCCCCTGAGCAATTGACGGACGGGGAGCGGGCGCAGCATTGACATGAGAGAGCGTCATAATTTATTTCCTTATTAATATATGATTTATGGAGCTGGACGTACTAACCGGATCCTGCGAGTGTTTATCTCCGTCCCCGGTTATATTCTACCGCCAGATATTCCAGCAGATGCACAACATTACGCGGTGCGAGCCGAATTAACTGCGGCCAAATAGGGTGTCTGAAAAGATATTCCTGAAATGCGCGTGCGGGTTTGAGTGTTGCCTGGCGAAATGATGACCGGTTTGTTTTCCCCGTAAGATGACAGACAGCAAGGTTGTAATTTTTCTGCGAATAACAATTCCATGTATCACGCCAGACAATATCCGATCTCACTGTCTCGCTACGCAGGCGTTGTGTTGCATCTAAGGACCCCTCCTCATAGACAAAACTTATGCCGCAGCGTTGCTGTGCGATATCCATCCGATTAGCCATTAAGCACGCCCCGTAAATAAAGCACTCGTGCTCAAGCCAATGATGAACCGACAACAGACGATGATGAGTCAATGCATGTACCAGGGCAAAATGGCGATAAGAGGCCAGAACCGGTTTGACAATAGTGCCGGGGTCATTCGACCGAACATTGGCAGGGCCGTACGCAATATCAAACAAAAAGGGTCGTCGACTAATCACTCTGTCCTTATCAAACACCTTTCTCACCAGAATAGGGGAAACCTCGCTTTCTGCGGGCATTGATGGATACCACCATTCCGGAGAAATACCGTTCTTGAGCGGCAAATAATTTGTTGAAACCGCGATCACGCATCCTGTTTTATTGTCAGCCGTGGCAATGACGAAAAGCTTATTGTGACTGCCATTAAATTCTACGGTAAACGTGATGGTCGAATATTCTCCGCTCAACGAGCCTATCGGCAGATGAACTTGTTCAACTCTGGCTGAAAATGCCAGACGCGTTAAATCGCGACTCAATGTCTGGTTCTTCTCTCCTGATAGCCTGAAATCGCCCCCGGCGGAAATGCACTCTGCGAGAGGCTGAAGCCCTGGAATATCCTTAATGACGGTTGATTCATCCGTAAATGAGCTATTACAGGTGCGACAACGCCAGCGTTGCGCGCCAGCAGGTCCGCGCCCGTGACGAATCAACGCATCGCCCTGCCCACACGTCGGGCAGTACAGTAATATCTGTGGATAAAATTTATTACTTTGCTGATTAAACGCACTCAAAGCTGATGGTGATATGAGCGGAAAAATATCCCCGCATTCCGGACAGAATCCATTTTGTCCGATGAATTGATAATACAGCGTATCAATCACACCAAAAAAGGAACACTCTACGTTTTTGCAACAATTGACATGTCCCCATTGATTCATTGTATTTATTCTCTATTCACACAATGCATGACGAATATCTGACGGCGAATATCCTTGATCGAGAAGAGATTTCATCATCAGCATATAAGGCTCGGTGTATCTAAAAAAGGTCTGATAGCTGCTACAAAAATAATTAAGTTCAGCAACACCTCGTGATGAAAGCGATATACGATCTTTTGGACATCCCCCGTGGCAAGCGAATTTGACGTCGCATTGCAGGCATTCGGGTGCCGCCGGTTGTTTATTTTGTCCAAATAGACGGCTGGCCTCGCTGTCCAACATTTCGCCGATTGTGCTGTGCTGTATATTACCCAGTAAATGTGCGCTATTCACGAAATGGTCACACTGATAGAGATCGCCATTTTGTTCCAGTGCAAACGCGTTGCCGCACGACTGAGAAAACACACATGTCAGCGCCGGTAAACCACACCAGGCGGCAAACGTATGTTCAAAAAAGGGAATTTCTATTACACCAATATCGCGACGTATCCAGTGATAAAATATCGTTTTCAGAAAAACACCAAAACTCGACGGCGTGACGCTGCGTTCATTTACCCCTTCCACTGTTGTTTCCAGCAGGGGAATAAACTGCATATGATGGCTGCCTAAGCTTTTTAGAAATTCATACACCCGGATCGGATACTGGCTATTTAGGGCATTAACCACCGTCAGTGTATTAAACTCCACCTTGTATTTCTTGAGTAAATCGACCGCCTCCACAACGCGCTGATGAGTCGGTTTTCCTGATACAGTTTTACGAAAAGCATCGTGCAGAATCGCATCACCGTCTATCGAAATACCAATCAGAAAATTGTGCTGATGAAAGAAACGACACCAATCCTCATTCAGAAGAAACCCGTTGGTCTGAAAGGTGTTCAGGATCGTCTTACCTTGCGAGAATTGCTTTTGCAAGGCCACCGCGCGTTGGAAAAAAGCTAAACCCGCCAGCGTGGGTTCACCGCCCTGCCAGGCGAAAATAACCTCATCGATTTCCTGAGCAGCAATATGCTGGCATATAAATTTTTTCAGTATTTCATCATTCATACTGCGGATTTTACGTTCTGGGTAAAGCTGTGCTTTTTCCAGATAAAAACAGTAATCGCAGGCAAGATTGCATGTCGCACCGGTAGGTTTGACCATGACATGGCAACTTTTCATTTTGACTCCCTTGTATCATGGCCTCATGAGATTCATCACAAGGCCATGAAAATCCTTTAGTTCCAGTCTACCGGTGTCGGTTTATCGCCCCTGGCCTTCATGAGTGAATCATTTTCAATACTGGACTGATAGCGTGATAACGCGGCTATCATTTTTTTCTCCACCACGGGTTGTTTACCCAGTTGATTCATTGTCTCGCCACGATCCAGCTTGAGGTTATAGAGATATTTAGGTTTGCTATTGCGGTCAAATATCATCTTCCAGTCGCCGTCGCGTAGCGCCCACATATCTGTCGGATCATCCTGGAACGGCATATCAATCGCGAATAATAAAGGTTGCTGACGGCTCATCGTTTGTCCCTCAAGAACGGGGACAATAGATTCTCCATCAATAATACGGTCGGTCGGCAAGTTAAAATGCGTCAGTTCTGCAAGCGTGGGTAATATATCCAGACCGCTTACGGGCGTGTCAGTTACCGTGCCTGCATGTAAATGCTGACCATATTTAATGATCGCTGGCACGCGTATTCCCCCCTCCCACAAATTATCTTTGCGACCCCGTAAGCCATCCGTTTCACCCGCCATATTAAGCTCGTACCATTTACGCGCTTCACGCGTGACAGGCCCGTTATCGCTGGTAAAGATAACTATCGTGTTGTCCTCCTGCCCCATTGATTTGATTTTTGCGAGGACTTTACCAACCTGTTCATCCATGTAACTGATATTGGCGTAGTATTCTCCCGGCCCGCGATAAGGTTTATCCGCCCAGTCGGCATAAAACATATCGGGATGCTGTTTTTCATACTCGCTCATATAATTTTTATAAAATTCGAGATATTTTTTGGGTGATGCCAGCGGCGTATGGACTTCTGTGAAAGCCACATACATAAAGAAAGGTTTGTTATCTTTTTTATCGTTTAGCCAGTTAATGGCTTCCTGACTGACAAATTCACCGCTGATCTGGTTAACGGTCCCCAGTGCTTTACCGTTTCGATAAAACCCATTCGGGTACACCACACCATTACGCGGGCGCTCTTTCGCTTTATCCAGATCGCTGGTGACAAAGCCAGCAGCATTGACCAACGTATAGTCAAAACCTGCATCTTCGGCCTGAGGCTGATCGTGGCGGTCAACGCCGGCATTTAGATGCCATTTCCCCATCATTGCCGTATCGTAGCCCTGGTCTTTCAGGTAACTGGCAATAGTCTTTTCGTTACGCCCCAGCGCGATATTTTTATTGGTTGGTATCCAGGATCGAATCCCCGTTCTGAAGGGGGTACGTCCGGTCAGTAAACCTGCACGCGAAGGCGAGCACAGTGGCGCGGGTGCGTAATATTGCGAAAATCTCACCCCTTCTTGCGCGAGCTTATCGATATTTGGGGTTTTAACGATAGGATGCCCATATACGCCTAAATCGCCATAACCCAGGTCATCGGCCAAAATAATCACGACGTTAGGTTTATTTAAGTGATTCGCTGATTGCTCTGCCGCCAGAACATTTCCCATTCCCCCTGTCACGCCAATGACCGCGCTGACAAATACCGCTAACGTTGTCTTTCTCATTTTCGTTCCTTATTATTTATTTTAGAAATCGTAACCGAGCATATAAATCAACTGGTCGCCAAAACCGTCGTAACCTAACTTGTTATCGAAATAACGCCACGTGGCACTGGCTTTGAAATGGGGATAAAATTTCCATGTTAAGGTCAACCCGCCGTTAATACCGTTTTTACTGTGTTGTTGTTCGGCGTAAGCATCATTGCGATCCAGCTCAAATTCATTCCAGTCGGAGAGCACCATTTTTTCGCCCCACAAATCGAAAAACCAGGCACTTGTCCAGCCGACGACATATCCATTCAGACCCGTGGCCTGACCATATTTTCTGGAGACATAGTCATTTGACAGATTATGCAATGCCACATAGGGTTTAAAAAAACCAGATGGACCGGACCAGCCTAAATAGCCTAATCCGTACATCATATTCAGTTCATCACCCCATGTATTTTCAAACTGACCGTAGAGTTTTCCCATAAAACTGAAGTCAGAATCGAATAACCGAATATGGGTTTGTGCAGAAAGCACATGGTTTCGACCTTCAACGGCATGATTTAATACGTTGCTTTCATAAAATGAATAGAATTCCCCTTTATCAAATATTGCGCCAAAGTCCGCAGTCGCTTTCCAGACTTCCCCCCGATGGGTATTTTCAAATCCTGTATTCCAGTTGGCATACCCCGCATTAATAGACCCGTAAGAGGTTTTTAATTCCAGAGCATGCGCCTGGCAGGCAAATAAAATTGAGAGTGTCAGTAACGCTTTCTTGAAATGTAAGTCTTTCATTATTATTCCTGCTCCATGCAGTTTCCCAGATTAATATTCATTCCAGGCAACTTGGTAATGAGAGACCTTCGGGACCAATGTGATGATTTTCACGCATTTTTTGTGACAAGACGCGCCGCGCCATGAGGTCACACAATGTGGGTTTATTGCACCGCTAACCTTTTGATTTTCCGTATCGCTCAGCCACAATTTCCTTTCTGGATCCGATCTGTACCCCGCTTTAGCCATTTTGTTTGTTAAATCCGCCACCAATGGGACTTTTCATCGTCGTTTTGTGGCAAGCTGACGAAACGGTTAATTCGAACGCTCCCATAGGCATCGCACATACAGCGTCTACGCCTTCATGCACGCCGGATTTGGTAAGACGCAGAAGAAGGGTGTGAACGGATTCTGACGATGAGCAATCGAGAGGTAAACGATGTATTCAAAAACTATCCAGTTACAGGTTACTGAATCCCCGAAAAAATTTATCGATGTCGCTCCCGTAACGTTGAGTGACGCCACGATGCAAGAGCGCAAAAATAAAGTTCTGACACGTATGCAGGATGAAGGATTTGATGCGCTCGTCATCTATGCCGATAAAGAGCATGGGGGGAATTTCGAGTACCTGACAGGTTTTATTCCGCGTTTCGAAGAGGGCTTGCTGGTCGTCAAACAAACCGGTGAAGCGACACTGATTCTGGGTAACGAAAACCTCAAGATGGCGAATTATTCCCGCATCCCGGCTACTTTAAAACATTGTCCCCATTTCTCACTGCCTAACCAGCCGATGGACCACGAACGCCCTCTCGAAGAGATTTTCACCGAAACGGGTCTTAACACGATCTCTAAAATCGGTTTGGTTGGGTGGAAAATGTTTACGTCGGCAACGGCGAATAATAAACACCTTTTTGACATCCCCTGGTTTATTGTCGACGCGGTGAAAAATTGTATTGCATCGAACACGGTGCTGGAAAATGCCGCGCATCTTTTCATCCGGGGCGATCGTGGCGCAAGAATTACCAATAACGAAAACGAAATTGCGCACTATGAATATGGTGCCAATCTGGCCTCGAATTGTATCCTCGATGCGATGAACGCCGTTGAACCCGGTCTGCGGGAAACCGAACTGGGTGCTCTGCTGGCTGCTGAAGGCCAATATCAGACGGTCGTGACTATTGCAGCGACGGGGCAACGTTTCGAGAAGGCGAATTTTTACCCTTCCTATAAAACGCTGGAGCGCGGACAACCGCTGTCGATGACAACCGGCTTTAAAGGCGGGCTTTCAAGCCGTACCGGGTTTGTGATCGCGGATGAAAGCGAACTGCCTGACAGTCAAAAAGACTACCTTGAGAGAGTCGCAAAACCTTATTTTGGCGCTGTCGCCACCTGGCTTGAAAATATCAAAATAGGGATGCGCGGTGGCGAAATGTACGATCTGATTGAGAATGTCCTCAGCAAAGAAAAATACGGTTGGCATTTGAACCCTGGCCATCTCAGCGCAGACGAAGAGTGGATGTCCTCCCCCATTTATAAAAACTCGGCTGAGACACTGAAAAGCGGCATGATTTTACAGATTGATATTATCCCATCCGTACCGGGATATACGGGCGTGAGTGCTGAAGAGAGTATTGCCCTGGCGGATGAGGCGCTTATGCAGAAAATCCAGGAGTTCTATCCTGAGTTATGGACGCGAATCACCGCTCGCCGCGAATATATTCGTAATGTATTGAATATTCAGCTCGCCGACGATGTCATTCCGCTGTCAAATACCGTGGCCTATCTTCGCCCATTCCTGCTCGCGAAAAACAGGTCTTTCACTGTGAATTAAAACCGGGTTGGGATGCCAGAAAAGGCCTCATGATGAGGCCTTTTTGATAATTGTTTTGACACAAATAGCAGAATATCAGAACTGATAGCTATAGTTCACGCTGGCAAACCACAGGTAAGGATTATCGTAGCTGCCCTTATAAATGGCCGGAGACTGAACGTGGGACGACTGCATATGCAAATACGACACGGCAAAACCAATATTACTCTGTGGTGTCACCTGATATTGCGCCCCGGTGGCGAAACGCCATTCATCGCCCGTCGGTAAGGTAAGCGCGACATCACTTTGCGTCTCATAAATTGAGCTGTCAAACGCCACGCCAGCATTTAAACGCCACTGTTCCGTCGGGCGATACTGCACGCCCAGCGCCGTGTGCCAGCTGTCTTTAAGGCGATTGCTCTTGTCGATATCCTGGCCAGAAACCGTAATCTGAGGGCTGCCGAACTGGCTCCAGTCCTGCCAGCCCAGGTCGCCCATCACCGACCACTGTTGATTAAAGTCGTGGACCAGGCTGAGCATAATCTGCTGTGGCGCGCGCACCTGCGCTGAGATCGGCAAATCATATTCAACATTGGGAAGGTTTGGGAAACGCGCTTTACCGTTTATATCAAAGTCATATTCGGTTTTACTGTTCCAGGTGATGCCCGCGCGCGTTTGGTCGGTAAGTTCCATTAACAGACCCAGGCGATAACTCATCGCCCAGTCGTGATCCTTCTCGGTTTCATCATCGCCATCGACATTACGCGTAAGCGACAGAAAACCGTAGTTAAGGTTTACGGAGCCACCTATCGACAGCCTGTCCTTGAGCTTATAGGCCACCGATGGGCTTAACGTCAGGGCCGCCATCGTGCTTTTCTTGATGAGTCGGTCGCCCGCCCAATTGCCATAGTCAGTTCCCAGGCCATAGTTTCCGTACATCCCGATCCCCGCAAAGAGATCGTCATTGATTTTTTGCGCGTAGAACGCGCTGGCATTCGGGAAAATACGCATGATATCGCCGGGGCTGTTGCCTCTCGATTCATCATCTAACGTGTAGGAAATATCCCCGTCCATTGCCTGCAAACCGCCCGTAAACATATGATCGGGCAACCGCGTCATGCCCGCCGGATTGGTCACTATGGTAGAGGCGTCTTGCGCACGAGCGGCCTGCCCTGCGCCAGCAAGCGCCGTATCTTCCGTGCCAATTTCGTAAAAATAGAGACCGCTGGCATAGCCTGTTGGTGAGACCAAAAGCCCGATGCACATCAATGTCGTTTTTTTCATTTGCCACCTGCTGGTTATTATTTTGTCTAACGGTTTCCGCGTTGTTACAGCGTCCAATTTAATCAGCGGATTCTCACGGGTCTGGCGGCGACGCTGGCGCGCTGTACCATTTGTCCTTACTCACCATCACCGTGCCTTCTGGCTGCAACACAAAATTCGGCGACATAATCTGGACGTTGAATTCGTTAAACACATCCTGAATATTGCTGTGCAGTTCGTTACGCGCCACGGCCAGCGACTGACCCGGCAACAGCCGAACCTGTAATTCATAAGCGATATACCAGTCCATCAAGCCGAGCTGGCGCACCAGCGGCGGTTGGGTGAGATCGATTCCCTTCGACCGTTTGGCGGCCAGTTCCAGCATGGCATGCACCTGGCGCCAGGGCGTGTCATAGCCGATGGTCACGCCCACCGTCAGGTTGATGCCGCCGTCAGGATTTTGCGCGCTAAGATTGGTAATTTTTCCACTCACCACCACCGCGTTGGGTACTGTAACGACGTAATTTTCGCGGGTGATAATCTTGGTGGCCAGCATGCCAATTTCGCTCACCAGCCCTTCGTTATCCGCCACGCGAATGACGTCCCCTTTGCGCAATGCGCGAGAATAGGTCAGCACCAGACCGCTCATGGCGTGATTCATCACCCCGGCGGATCCCAGCGTCAGCATGAGGCCAAAGAAGACGCTAATGCCTTTAAATGCCAGGGAATTCGCACCCGGTAAAAATGGGTATGCCGCAGAGAGAGCGAACAGCCACACCACCACGGAAATCAGCTTACGCGTCGCACCCACGGTTTCCGGGTGAATACCAGGAAGCTGCAAACGCCCGGCTTCGACCTGATTTAACACCACTTTGAGTAGCTTCAGGATAAAGGCGGTGATCAGAACGATGACGAGGACAATCATCAGCCCCGGCAGTGCCGAGACAATCGACAGTGCAATCTCGCGCAACACCCGAACTGACCAGTCGCCCAGCGATGCGCCCCACACTCGTGTCCAGGGAAACAGACTGAACGCCCAGCTCAGCCAGACGTAAAATGCCACCATTCCCAACAGGATCATCAGCAGGGCGTAAAGTCGCGTTTCGATGGCCCCAATAAAACGTCGCCAGCGTTGCGGGAACCAGCTTCTGTTCTCAATAATCCGCCGGCGATAGTAGCGCCGCACCCCGCGCCAGGAGCGGTAAGCGCCGTACCCAAAAAGCACAAGTGCCAGTAATCCGGCGATGGTTTTCACCGCAGAGAGCGCAAGCCAGCCGTTGTCATATTGATCGCGCAGGGCCGTTCGCTGCGCTTCCAGGCGAGTTAAAACCCGCTGCGCCGCCTGGTCAAGCGTCAGGTCGTCGCCCTCATCCAGATCCGCCTGCGCCAGCAGCATCAGCGGTTTGCCATTCATCACAATCAGCCGCGCCTGCTGGTTGTAACGCGTTACAGGGACTATTTTCAGCGGCTCGCGTAGATCCGCTTGCGTAAAGTTGCGCAGCGTCGCGCGGATACGTAACACGCGCTCTTCCGGCGTGGTTGAACCAAACTTCGCCTGCAGCATGACAATCGGCTGATGAAAAATATAAACCGTTCGCGCCCTCTCCTGCTCCGTTGGCTGCAGTCGGGGTTCCGCTGCGTTCGAAGAAAAAGCCACAATGCTGATAAAACAGGTCAACACACTGAGCAGTACCTTATGCATACACACCACCCAAAACGCGAAAATATCGTGGTTTTCAGACGGTCAACACGCCGTCTTTCTGAGATTGATGCCTCATTTACGGCTTACATTTCGCGGGATCAAAAACGGTTTTCCAGTCCTTCTTCATATCCACAACCGTCCAGCCTTTCTCTTTCGCCACGCTCAGCCCTTCGACCAATTTTCCGCTGGCGGGCGGATGGCTGTCATAGGCGTATTCGCGTTCGGCATCGGTGTGGTGAACGATCAGCGCAAAGGTTTTAAAGTCCGGATTAGCCGCGGTGTATTGCATCATGGCTAAATCGCCATCGCTGTTACCAAATGCCGCGACCGGGCGCTGGCCCATAAACAGATGAATGGCGACAGGTTTAGCCGCCGCATCGTCGTTAAACGCCCCTTTCATGGTTTTACGCAGCTGTGTGCCGTTATCGGTCAGCGAAAATTCGCTCAGGGAGAACGACCCCACCACCTGTTCCGGCGGAATGCCGTACATTTTGTTGGTCAGCACGCGCATAAAATCGATGCCCCCGCCGGAAATAATCCACGTTTTAAACCCGTTCTCACGCAGATAATCCAGCAGCTGGCGCATCGGCTGATAACCCATGCTGTCGTATCGGCAGCCAAAACGCTGATCGCGTTGATTGTCCACCCAGCTACTGACCCGCTGGTTAAACTCTTCCGTAGTGATATCGCTATGGGTGGCTGCCAGGAGTTGCATCAGCCCTTTCTCGCCCGACGCCGCAACCGTTTTTAAGTCGTTATTCAGAACCGCGCTGAGCACCGGATCGGTTTTCCACTCGGGATGCTGGGGCGCGAGCCGTTTGATTTCATCCACCGCAAACTGTAGCTGGAACGTCAGCGGCGCTTCGGGCCACAGGGTTCCGTCGTTATCAAAGACCACGTAGCGACGATCGGGCGGAATGTAGGTCGCCCGGTCTTTATTCGTGGCATTTTGGACCCACTGCTCGATAGCGCTTTTCGCTGCCGTATCGTTCCACGTTGAAAGCGGATCGGCAGCGTACGCCGTGCTCATGGCGCTGAACAGCAGCGCCCCGATAACGAATTTATGATTCATTTTTCACCCCGCTTTTCAGGCGTCAGTTTGGGCAGATGGACCGGTGCCCAAAAATTCCGCCAGATGTGATGGACATATTTCACGCTTCGCCACAGCAGGCGTCGCGTCGACCAAAGAGCCCCCGCGAATATCACGATGGCGGCAATAATCAGCGCGATTTGCCCGCGATTTTCGCCGGTGGTTCCGCGTAGCGCCGACTCACTCCCCGCCGCGCGCGCTTGCGCCACCTGCAACGTCGAGCCGGGTAATTCCGCAATCTGCCACTGTTGATTCGCAGTGTCCCACCAGCGCAATTTGACGGGGGGTAAAATGAGGGTACCGGCCTGTGACGGCAGATAACGCAGTTTTTCCACGCGCTGCGCCCCTGCGATTTCGCCTCGCCCGACTTTCAACAGCGTGTTTTCTGGCGTCAGGCGCTGGGTCTCGGTTCCAGGGATCGCATAGAGAATTTGCGGAATCTGCGTCGCCACGATCCCGCGGGCGTTCACCGTGACGGCGCGCTCCACAACATCACCGGCGTGGAGCGCGTCGTCATTTTCGGCGTGAAACTGGGTGATTTTCTGGCTCATCGTTAAGTCGCTGGCTGGTAAAAATCGATCCGGTTGTTCAATGCCTTTCGGCCAGCTGACGGCGAGTTTCAATTCCGGGAGTGTTACGGTTACCGGAGCCTGATTAGCTGCGATCAGCGTCACTTCCGTGGCGGGCAACAGCAGTTCGCCCTGATCCCACGCCATCATTTGTCTTTCGAGACGTACCCCGCTCCAGCTAATGCCATTTTTCTGGCGGCTTAGCAGTTGATTGGGCAGCGGCGTGGTCATGAGCGAACCGTTTTTGATGGCAAAATCGGGCCATTCCGGCGGCGGATTAAACCAGCTGTCAGTCCAGAACGTCACCGCGATACGCACCGGCTGGCCGGGCGCAACATGCTCAGGATTTTCCAGTTCTCGCGTGATATCCATCGCCGCGCGCGCGGGTAAAACGGTAAGTAACAGCAACAGTACGAAGGCTTTCATGGTGCCTCCTCCGTGTTACTCCGGTAGAGATTTTCCAGCAGACCTGACGGCGAAACCTCCAGATTTTCAAACCACTGATTGACCTGCGGGCTGCTGCTGGCCTTAGGTTGCAGATCTTTCTGGTTCACCCCCTGGCCCTTCTTCAAATCGTGTTTGATTTCGTCAGGCTTATAGTCCTGCTCTTTGCCCTGCGCCGCCTGCCGTTCGCGCTCTTTCTGGCGCAATGCCATGATAATTTTGGCGATCGCCGCCCGGTTTTTTTGCGCCATTTCCCAGTCCGGTCTCAGGCTTAACGCGCGGTCATAGCTGTTTATTGCTTGCTGCCACTGTTTTTGCTGCGCGTAGCTATTCCCGAGCCACAGCAGGGTTTCCGCCGTTTGCGGTGCCTGACGAAACGCCGACGCGGCGGCCACAAAATCGCTGGCTCGATACGACGCGATCCCTTGCCACAGCGGATCCTGGAAGCGTTGCGCGGCTTTTTGATAGTCACCCTGTTTAAACGCCATTTGCCCCTGCATATCCGGGCTTATCCACGCATCCTGCCACGCGGCGTGGCCTGGCGGCGTGTACAGCAGTGGCGTCAGGAAAACCAGCCAGCAAATCAGCTGTCGTCGTCCGAAAAGCAGCAATAACAGCATCGGAATGACCAGCAGATAGCCGCTGTTTTTCCAGTGCAAATCACCGCGCGCGTTATTCTGCGCGGCGACCGATTGCTGAATGTGGCTGGTAATAACCGTTAAATCGCTGTCGTCCTGGGTCACCAGCGTGACGGGAATACCGCTTTCGCGGATTTGGCTGAAACGCTCGACGTTGAGGCGCGTATCAATCCCGCGCTGGGCATAGCTTTCCGGCAGTTCTCCCCCACGCGCTGTGCCCGGCACCCAGATTTGAATCGGCGCCTTAAGCTCGGCAAGCCAGGCCGCATCCTGCGGCGTCACGGTATCGGCTACCAGCACAATATTGCGCGGCGCATCGGGCGCTTCCGGCATATTTTTCATCGCCAGCGTCATGGCCTGTTTCAACCCTGACCCTTCCCCTTCAGGCAAGAGACTGGGGGTTTGCGCATGCAGAAAGAGCGAGTAAAACGTCGGATCGACCGTCAGCGGCGTGGTGAGATACGCGCCTGAGTTGTACACCACCAGACCAAAATGCGTGCCGGTCGAGCGCGACATGAGCTGCATGATTTTGCTCTGCATCCGCTGATGACGGCTGGGCGCCAGATCCTGTGCGTACATCGCCGAGTCCTGTTGCAGGATCACCATCAGGTTGCTTTGCGGCGTCAGTGCTGCGGGCAGTTCACGCTGCCAGGTCGGGCCGGACAGCGCGAAAACACCCAGCGCACACAGCCAGGGTAAAACACGGGTGATGCGTTTTTGATGCCCAATAATCAGCGCCCGGGCAAAGGGTTTATCCATAATCTGATGCCAGGCGCTGCGCTGACCGCTGGCCACAAACCACAGGAGCGCACACGGAAGAAGGCCGAGCAACCACCAGGGATGAATAAAATGAATATCACTCATGCCGTTTTCTCCCGAACAAAGCGCCCGATGGCGAGCGCAATCAGCAAGCCCAGCGCCAGCAGCAGCGGCCACTGGAACAGCGGGATATGCCACGACCAGCCGATGGTTTTGACCTGCACCGGCGTGATGGCGTCGATCTCTTTCCAGACGCCGTCCAGCGCAGCACCGCTGTTCGCCGCAGTCCAGGATTTCCCTCCGGTGATGTCGGCAATATTTTGCATCAGCGGCAGATCGACTTTGTCATCACCGGCACTGCTCAGATCACCAAACGCAATGGTGTGAACCTGAACGTGATGGGTCGCGGCGAGCTGTGCCGCCAGCGCGGGTGCCAGCTGCGAAGCGGTGTCGTTACCGTCGGTCAACAGGATCGCCAGTTTGCTGGCGTCTTTATTGATGGTGCTGTCGAGCAGTTTGACGCCTACGCCGAGCGCGTCGCCGATGGCCGTTTGCTGGCCGATCATGCCGGGCGCGAGCTGGTTAATTCGCGTTTGCAGCGCCTGTTTGTCTTCGCTCACCGGCGCAAAAGGCCAGGCCTGGCTGGCGAAAATCACCAGTCCGATGCGATCGGTTTTGCGCGCGGCGACAAATTTACGCACCGATTCCTGCACGGCCTGCAGGCGGGTAACGCCCCCTTGAACATCGTTTTTCGCCATCGATCCGGACACATCAAGAATCAACACCACGTCACGCATCGGCTTTTGAATCTGCTGCGGTGGCGTCAGATATTCCGGGCGACAAAGCGCCACAACCAGCAGCAGCCATATCAGCCAAAAAAGCAGGCTTGAGAATGTGCTGGTGCGTACCGGCTGACTGTTCAGCTTCAGCTCGTCAATCAGTTCAGGTAAAAACGGGACGCGCACCTGCTCTTTGACTTCGCGCTCCTGCGACAAAAAATAGCGCCCGACCAGCGGCAGAAATATCAGTAAGGCCGCCCACGGCCAGGCAAAATCAATGCGGCTCAGAAACTCAGACATAGGGCAGTTTCTCCAGCCATTTTTTTAGCTGAGCCTGCAGCCGCGCGGTGTGGCTGGCGTCTAACTGATTATCCGGCTGGCAATATTTGGCATTCAGCTGCTGGCGCAGATCGGGGTCAATATCTACCTGCTGAAGGAGCTGTTCAGGAGAACGCGCCTGGCTGACGACGGCACGCGGCTGGTGAATCAGCAAAATACGTTTGATCAGTTCAAGCCAGCCGTCGACGCTGTGCGCATGTTGCAGCGAGGCCAATGCTTCCCGACGCCACGCATTGCGCCGCCAGCGCGCCAGACGGAACAGCCAAAAGAGGAGCAGCGCAATCAGCACGACCGCCCCCGTCACCCACCAGCCAGTCGGCAGCGGAAGCCAGGCGAAACCCTGCGGCAGCGCGGGAACGGCCAACTCCGGGACGCTAAATCCTTTCTCGAGCATTCAGACTCCCTTTTGTAGCTGTTTAATAAGATCCTGCGCGACCACAATCTGATTCACGAGTACGCCAAGCCGCGTCAGTCGGTTTTCAAGGCGAGCCAGCCGGGAGGTGATGCTTTGCTGAATGGCATCCTGCAGGTGCGGCGACAAAGAAAATGCTGCGTCGTGCCCCTGATAGCGAGCGGCGAGATCGCCGTGCGACGGGAGCCTGAGATGCAAATCGTCGAGCGTGACAAACGCACTGATTTCACAGCGTCTTCTGAGCGCTGCCAGCAGGGCTTCCGTGGTTGCATCCAGATCGTGAAAATCGCTGATCACCGCGACCCACGCACCCGCCGGGATAAATTGCATCGCGCGTTGCAGCACGCTGGCGAGCGTGACGGTGGCGGGGATTTCGTCGGGATAACGTGCGGGCAACGCCTGGTTGTACTCCAGAACATCGTCCAGAACGGCGTGTAAATTGCGCGCGGGCGCACGGCATTTTTGCAGGCTGAGCTTTGTATCGCTGAACACCAGGCTGCCGATTCGATCGCCGTCGTGCCAGCTTCGCCACGCCAGCAGCCCGGCGATTTTGGCGGCGGCAACGGATTTAGTTTGCCCGCGAGTGGAAAAATACATGTCCAGCCGCTGGTCAACAATCAGGAAGACCGGGCGTTCGCGCTCTTCGTTATACAGGCGGATCCACGGGGATCGCAGGCGGGCCGTGGCTTGCCAGTCGATCAGGCGCACGTCGTCACCGGGCTGATAGCGGCGCAGGCTGTCGAAGTTCAGCCCACGTCCCTGCTGGCGTGAAACGCGCTCACCGGCCAGCGCGCCCGGCGGGATTTGCCCCGGCGGATTCGACAGCCGTCGTGCTTCAACGGCGAGCGCCATCAGCGCGTCGCGATCGACCTGCAATCCGGCATCCATTACGCCACCACTGCGTCGAGCAGCATCCGCACCACGTCGTCAGGCGAACAGTTATCGGCGTTGGCCTGATAGCTCAGCATCAGGCGATGGCGCAATACCGCCGGGGCAACGCGCTTGATGTCTTCCGGCATCACCGCGTCACGCCCTTCGAGCCACGCCAGCGCGCGGCCACATCTGTCGAGCGCCAGCGTGCCGCGCGGGCTGACGCCAATCGAGATGTACCCGGCGAGCGTATCGCTGACGGCCTGCGGATGGCGGGTCATATTCACCAGATTAACAATGTAATTTTCCACGGTCGGGGCGACATAAATGGCCGAAATTTCCTGCCAGCAGCGGGCGATATCCTGTTGAGACAACATCAGCGTTTCGGTCTGCTCAGGCGCAGATTCTGTGTGCTCTGCGTGATATTTCTGTTGCTGTTCAGCGCGCACCATTTGCATGACTTTTTGTTCGTTTTCGCCCGACGGATAATCGACCAGCACTTTCATCAGGAAGCGGTCAAGCTGGGCTTCCGGCAGCGGCCAGGTGCCCTCCTGATCCACCGGGTTTTGCGTCGCCAGCACCATAAATACGCCCGGCAGCGGCCAGGTTTTTCCGGCAACGGTGACATGACGCTCTTCCATCGCCTCCAGCAGCGCCGACTGCACGCGCGCCGAGGCGCGGTTTATCTCATCGGCCAGAATAATATTGCCAAACACCGGACCCGGACGAAAACGGAACTGATCTTCCTCGCGGGTGGCGTTTTGCTGGTAAATCTCGCTGCCGGTGATGTCCGATGGCAGCAGATCTGGCGTGAACTGGATACGGCGGAATTCGCCCTCGACATGGCGGGCAAGCTCACGTACCGCGCGCGTTTTTGCCAGACCCGGCAAGCCCTCAAGCAGAACGTGGCCGTCACACAGCAGCGCCACAATCAGCATGCGCACCAGCGCTTCCTGGCCCAGCACCTGTTGATTCATGCGCTGCTCTAGCTCAAGCAGTTTTTCTCTGTTTGTCATTTGCGTAATCCTGCAAAGTCACGTTTCAAAAGCGTGGCGATCCCGACCAGAATCGGCTCAGCGTAGTTGAAGAAAGCTTTGATGCCAGGGCAAAGATAGTTCAGACCCGGTTGACCATCGGGGGTGCGAACGATGCGGTTTTTCGGGCATTCTCCCCAGCACAATTTCAGGTACGGGCACTGCTTGCAGTACTCGGGAAGCGTCTCTTTTTTGCCTAAACCGAACGCTTTCTGACGCTCTGAAAAGGCCATGTGCGCCAGTTTGGTGTCGGCGATATTGCCAATCTGATATTCCGGGTAGACGTAGTGATCGCATGAATAGATATCGCCGTTTTTCTCGACCGCCAGGCCTTTGCCGCAAAACTCAGACGCGGTACAAATTTGCGCGGGCATGCCCATGGTTTGCGCCACGGCGGTTTCGAACAGATTGACCTGCACGCGACCCAAATCGTTATTGACCCACTCTTCGAACACGGTTTTCAGGAACGTGCCCCAGTCGTCTGGATCAACTGACCAGTCGGTGACGATAGAGTCTAAATCGCCCGGTCTTGCGCGGCGCGTGCCGGTAACGGGTATGGTTTCATCACGCCAGAACTGCGGCGCGGTGACTTTAAAATCGACAGGTTCAACGCATGGGTTGAACTGCACGTAGGTGGCACCCAGTTCGCGGGTGACGAAACGGTACACCTCCAGCGGGAAGCGCGCGTTGGTGCGGTTGACCGTGACCAGCGCGTTGAACGGCACCTTGTATTTTTTCAGCGCCTCGACGCCTTTCATCACTTTGTCGAACGTCGGTTTGCCGCTGCGCGTTACGCGGTAGCGATCGTGTAATTCTCGCGGGCCGTCAATCGACAGGCCAACCAGAAAATGATGTTCTTTAAGAAATTCAGCCCATTTGTCGTTAATCAGTACGCCGTTGGTTTGTAAGTCGTTTTCGATGCGCTGACCGGATTTCTGGTACTGTTTCTGGAATTTAACGACCTTTTCAAAAAACTCGAGTCCCATTAGCGTCGGCTCGCCGCCCTGCCACGAGAACACCACCTGGTCGCCGTCCTGGCCGTCGATGTACTGGCGAATGAAATTTTCCAGCACCTCATCGCTCATACCGGTGTGACGATCCTGATGCAACAGCTCTTCTTTGTGCAGATAAAAACAGTACGAACAGTCGAGATTGCAGGTCGAGCCGGTGGGTTTCGCCATCACATGGAAGCGTCGTTTATATTCAGGTCCCTTGCCGTCGTACTTTTCCGCAGACGGTAAGGCTTTAACAGGCAACGTGGTGCTGTACTTCATCGCGAACCCCTGATTACCGGGTGGTTGCCCACCCGGATTGTGACAGCCATTAATTGCTCTTCGCGCCTTGCTCGATCAGCGACTGAACGTCGGAAACGGTGAATGAACCGGGTTTCTGACGCGGCGGGAACTCCTGGAAGCTTTGCAGCATTTCGCCTACGTATTTCTGTGCGCCACCCAGCAGGAACAGACGGCTGTAGAACCAGCTGTTGTAATCCATACCGGTATCGCCTTTCTCAAGCGGATCGATTTCCAGATCGAAAATCATCGGCACGCGCAGTTTGGTAAACGGATAGCGCCACACGTCCATGCCGGTATGTTCCTGAATCATAAAGTGCGCTTTCCAGCGGCCATAGCGGATGGCCAACAGGTCACCGTCATCGCTCCAGTAGAAGAACTCTTTACGCGGGTCTTCGCCTTTGCCCTGCAGGAAGTCGAGCTGGTTATAGCCATCAAGATGGACTTTGTAGGTCATCGAGGTGGTTTTGTAGCCTTTCAGCAGTTGCTCTTTGATATCCGGAACACCCGCCGCAGCGACCAGCGTGGGGAACCAGTCGTTACTGCCAAAGATGTCGTTAATCATGGTGCCCGGCTTAACATGGCCCGGCCATTTCATCATCGCCGGGACGCGGAAGCCGCCTTCCCAGCCGGTGTTTTTCTCACCGCGGAACGGAGTCATCCCGGAGTCAGGCCAGGTTGCGAGCATCGGGCCGTTATCCGTGGTGTACACCACGATCGTGTTGTCTTCGATGCCGAGATCTTTGATTTTCTTCAGCACTTCACCCACCGTTTTGTCGTGCTCAACCATGCCGTCGGCATAAGTCCCCAGCCCGGTCGCGCCAATGCTGGCGTCTTTCAGGTGAGTTTTGTTGTGCATGCGGGTGGTGTTGTACCAGGTGAAGAAGGGTTTACCCGCTTTGACCTGACGTTCCATAAAGTCGTTGTTGGCAGCCAGGGTTTCATCATCCACGGTGCCCATACGCTTGATGTTAAGTGGTCCGGTATCTTCAATTTTGCCGTCGGCGCTGCTTTTAATCACACCGCGCGGGCCAAACTGTTTACGGTATTCAGGATCTTTTGGGTAATCCGGGTTTTCGGGTTCTTCTTCGGCGTTCAGGTGGTAGAGGTTGCCGAGGAATTCATCAAAACCGTGGGCGGTAGGCAGGAATTCATCCCGGTCACCGAGGTGGTTTTTACCAAACTGCCCGGTGGCGTAGCCCAGTTGTTTAAGCACATTGGCGATAGTGGGGTCGTCTTTGCTCAGACCTTGCGGAGCGCCCGGCATCCCGACTTTACTCATCCCGGTGCGGAACGGCATTTGACCAGTGATAAATGACGAGCGTCCAGCCGTTGAGCTTTGTTCGGCATAATACGAGGTAAACTTCGCACCTTCATTCGCAATACTGTCAATATTCGGCGTCTTATAACCCATTGTGCCCTGGTTATAAGTACTTAAATTCCAGTAACCCACGTCATCGCCAAAAATGACAACAATGTTAGGCTTTGAATTATTTTGTTCTGGGGCAGTGGTCGTGGACGTCGCGGGCGCTGCATAGGCTGCAGTGATTGCACTCGATGCAAGTGTAAGCATACTGGCCAACACTGTCCGCTTAAATGGAACGGTCTTGAGCATGGTGGAACTCCTTTCATTAGAGGCAAAAAAAGTATAGGAAACAAATTAATTTTACGAACCTGTATTTATTCAAAAATAAATTTTCAGGAATGAGGGATTTATTATGCAAAGAGTAAGATGGAGCGCCTGAAAGGAAGTTTCATTTTTAATTACAGGAAGATAAGCATTAGCAACAAGGAAGGATATATCTTATTTTGCACGTCCGTACTCAGTAAACATCTTTGTTCGCGTTTAAATTCGCCACTGTTAAATGTAAACATTAAAAATGTGAATTTTTTATTTAGTCAGAAAAGAGCGCCAATCTATCAGAAAAGGTAATGTAATTTTTTGAATAAAAAAGAGGGGCTTTACTGGCCACTCTTGCGTAAATACTCATGAATGAAATTACGATTTTGTCAAATCAATGCGCAGAATCCGCTCTTTAGCGCCATCTACAAACACATCCGGATCCCAGTCACGGTTGAAACCTTCTTTGATACCAATAAAAAGAGTATCAAAGTCCGGGGACAGCACCATCTGATTCGGATAGACCGGCACGCTGAACTGTTTTTTGATGGCATAACTTTTGGCATCAATAACGCTTATCGTCCCGCTGGTAAAATTGGTGACGTAAACTTCGTTATATTTCGGGTTATATTTCACCGCATTGGTTCCAGCGCCGGTGTGAACATAACCGAGCTGCTTGCCGCTCTGAAGATCAAATACGTACAAACCGTCGTTTTCGCCCCGGCGATCTTCATGATCAAAGACCACCACAAATATGCGGTTAGAGGCGGAGTTCACCGCCAGATTCTGCGCGCTGGTGATTTGCGGTTTCGCCTCTTTCAGGCTGATGGTGCGTAATACTTTTTGTTTTTTCGCATCAATTTCATTGACGTAATCTTTGCCACCGATGTAAATCTTTTGCGTTTTATCATCCTGGGTCAAACCGTAAGCCGTCCCGTTGTACGCTCCTTTGACCTCGCCTTTCATCGCCAGCGAGGTGCCGTCCAGCATCAACAATTTACGCACTGACGTCATGCCTTCAGCGGTCTTCAGCATATTGCTGTAGCTGACAAAAAGCGTGTTGGTTGCCTTGTTGTACACTATATGGATTAGGATGTGCGGTATGTGTTTGCGCCAGCCTGATTTTCACCCCTGTGAATCGGCGCTCGCATCAACAGAGTGTGCTACAACCTTCACAATACTTTCTTTTACCCGTACAGGGCGGTACCTCGCTCCTGCTGATCTTTCATATGACGGGCTTCTGGCAGGCGATGGTGTCCGTTCTGGAAATTTTTGTCCTGCCGCCCTCGACTCACCTCGGGCAGCAGATCAATCAGCGGATGCTGCAACGCTTTGCTGGGTGTATGGCCGCGGCGCTGCTAAGTTTGGTTCTGTTAGCGTTAATGCCCCTCTTCCCCACTAATTTATCTGATTATGTTGACCAGAGACCTGTGGCTAGGGTGCAACCTGCAGCAGAGAAACCCCTCCTTAAGCTATTTTGGAGGACAGTTTACCGTTGCGTGGATTATTGTTTTTATTCAGGATACGTTATGGGTCACTGAGCCCGTTCAGGCCGTCATGAGCACTCTCAGCATAGTGATGGCGATGACTATCATCACGATGGTTATGCTATTATTTCGAGCGCTAAAGATTATGTTGTAAACATTATTCACACGCTTAATCGCCGCTCTTGAAGATATTTATATCCTGCCAGATACAATAAAAGGATTTCCCAATGATCGTACTCCGCCCTATGCATGAAAAGGAATTTTCAGGCTATCTGGACTATTTCATTCCAGATTATGCGCAGGAAATTGCCTCGAATTATCGGCTTTCTGCCGATGATTCCCTTGCAAAAGCAAAACAGGAAATCGCCACCGATCTGCCTGATGGCGTTAATACCTCCGGGCAGGTTTTGCTGTGTCTGTTTACACAACAAAATGAACTGGAGAACCATGTTGGCTACCTATGGTACAAACCGGATTCGGCTACGCGCACAGCGTTCATCTATGATTTTCATATCTTCAGCACATGCCAGGGACAGGGCTTGGGCAAAAAGTCGCTGCGCGCGTTTGAACAGATGTTGCAGGAACAGGGTTTTGAACATATCAGACTACGTGTTGCCGGAGACAACGCCCGTGCACGCCACGTCTACGAAGCCATGGGTTTTGGGGTAACGGGATTTAACATGAGCAAGACGATAGCGGGTTAATATCCCCTCCGGGTTGACCTTACGTTTGCCGCTTCCGGTGCCTTTTCGACATAACGGATCTTAATCCTGCCGCCAAAATCACCATGACATCCACCAGCAAAAGATATACGCTTTATATATAAAATATAACGGAGTGTATGTTATGGGTATTGTTAAAATTTCTGACTTGTTACATGAAGATGTTCGTGACGCCAGCAAAGCCATGTCACGTTCCGTGAATGCCCAGGCCGAATACTGGATCCGCCTGGGAATGATGAGCGAGCTTTACCCGGAACTTAACTATCAGCAAATCAAAATGATGATGCTGAAATCAGGCTCTGACCGTTTAATGGAGGTGATCAATGCCATCAATTCCCATTAAAACTGCAGATGAACTCGCCCGACAGCGCCATGCAGGCGCGTTGCTTGCTTCCGTATTCGAGATGTTAGACACGTTTATTGTGCCGGGCGTGACCACCATGGAAATCAATAATCGTGCAGAGGCATTTATTGTTGAAGCGTTGCAGTCACTCCCTGCCAGCAAAGGTCAATACGATTATCCTTACGTACTGAATACTTCGGTGAATGAAGTCGTGTGTCACGGCATCCCAAAAGCGAACGAGCACCTTAAATCTGGCGCTATCGTGAATGTCGATATCACGCTGGAGAAAGAGGGCCTGATTGCGGATTCCAGCAAAATGTACCTTATCGGTGATGTCTCTCCGCTGGCTCGTCGGCTGGTCGAAAAAACGTGGGAAGCCATGTGGCTCGGCATCAAAACGGTAAAACCGGGTGCGAGATTAGGAGACATTGGACATGCCATCCAGACGCATGTTGAAAAATGCGGCTATAGCGTTGTCAGGGAATATTGTGGGCACGGTATAGGCAAAGAGATGCATGAGGAACCGGCAGTGCTGCACTACGGTATACCCGGGACGGGCGAAGTGTTGCAGGAGGGGATGGTTTTTACCATCGAACCGATGGTCAATCAGGGCAGTAGCAAAATAAAAACCAAAAAAGACGGCTGGACGGTCGTGACCCGGGATAAAAAACTCTCGGCCCAATGGGAACATACTATCGCTGTGACCGCAGACGGTTTTGAAGTATTAACGCTGCGTAAAGATGAAATTATTCCGGAGCACATCGTATAAGGCTGATGGCGCTCAATAGAGCGCCCTGACTCCACACACCATCCATAATACGAACACTGTAAATCAATTTTCCTCCGGCACACTGTTCATTGTGCTTAGGGGGAACCATGAATAGCGTAAAATACATACTTAAATACACCGAATATCTCATCAGGAAATCTCGGGGCTTTTTTATCACCGACCTGAGTTATCATACTGCCGCTCTGAATAAAATATCCGGAAGGCATTCCAATTTAAAAAAACCTGAAACCTTGAATGAGAAGATTTGCCATAGGCTGGTCTTCGATCATAACGATTTGTATACCTTACTTGCTGATAAACTGGCAGTACGAGAATATGTCCATGCGCGCACGCGGTTGGTCAAAACTGTGCCCTTGATTGGCATCTACAACAAAGTAGAAGATATCAATTTCAATCAACTGCCCGAAAAGTTCGTTTTGAAATGTAATCATGACAGTGGCAGCGTTGTAATCTGCAAAGACAGAAAAAAATTCAACCCTGTGAAAGCATTAAACAGGCTTAAACTGGCACTCAAGAAAAACATGTATTATACAACCCGAGAGTGGCAGTATAAATCCATAAAGCCGGTCATTCTGTGCGAGCCGTTTATCGATATATTTTCAGGACAGGCTAAAAACAGTACGCCAGAAATGTTAAGGATACATTGTTTCCACGGTGTCGCGTGTTTTCTTGAAGCTGACTTCACAGATGAGAGCGGCAATGAATTTATTAATGTCTACGATCGTTCATGGAATCTGCAACCTTTTCAGATGGAATATCCCAATACTCCGCAGGCTATTCCGGAGCCCAAATTATTCCATAATGCGATAACGGCGGCTCAAGAGTTAGCAAAAGATATTGACTATTGCCGTGTCGATTTGATGCTGAAAGATGATGAAATTTACTTTAGTGAAATAACCTTAAGCCCTAAACGAGGGAAGCTTAAAATTACACCCGCAATTTGGGATGCTAAGTTAGGCGAAATGTGGAATTTACCTTCGGCTCAAAGCAGGTTTAATTAAACCTGCTCTGCCCTTTTACTTTTTGCACTCAAGAACGGGCCAGGACAACTCAAAAACTGAGTGGTGGTCACGCGTGAGTTTATAGCTCGCATTCCCTTTGTGGGCGAGCATAATGGCTCTGACCACAGATAGCCCTAGCCCACATCCCTCCGGGTTAATATTTCGCGCAAGCTCTCCCCGCTGGAAGGGTTGAAATAAGTCCCCCTGGAACTCCTCAGGAATCCCGGGGCCTTTATCCTGAACCAGGATGAAATTATCTTTCCCATAGGTGCCATTTTTTATTATCAGCGTTCGTGAGGTGGAATATTTCAAGGCATTATCAAAGAGAACGGTCAGGCATTGAATAATACGTAAAGGATCGCAGACACAATGCTGAGATTTCAATTCCGTTACGAGCGTAAACTGCTTACGCTCAAACTCCGGCAAGAAGTTTTCCAGTGCATTTCTGATAGTTTCTTCAAGATCGACCTCGCGGAGGTTGAGCGAATAATCAGCGCCTCCGGAGGAACTGACAGCCCGAAGATCCTCAATTAAATTTGTCAGACCTTCGGTTTGCTTCAGCAGGTTTCTGAAGAGTGCTGGATCTGGTTCGAACACACCGTCAACCAGCCCCTGAAGCCTCCCACGAAGAATCGTCACAGGGGTCCTCAGCTCATGCGCAATAGCAGCATTCCATAAATTCCGCTGGACATCCAACTTCTGCAATTTCTCAGCCATATCGTTGAAATCATTAACGAGATTATTCATCTCTCCCAGCTGAGAGCTCGTACAGGACGCCCTTGCGTCTAGATTTCCTTTCGATATTTGTTTCAGACTGTATGCGACTGCATTCAGTGGCGTCAGTATTCTTGATGAGAGTTTAACGGTAAAGAACAGTGAAACGGCCAAACTGATGGCTGAGGCGATCGCGATCCATGTCCAGTCCAGGAGGGTCATCTCATCTTCACTTGCTGCGAGGCCGCCCCCCGGAAGATAATCAATCAAAAAACTATAAAATAACCAGGACCCCAATATGGCGATAACAATAATAATGAAGGTCAGCGAAAGCATATACGTCAATATTTGACGACTGAGAATGGCTTCTTTATTCATTTATTCTCACCCAACCGATAGCCAAGGCCTCTGATGCTTTCCGGGACGCCTTTAAGCCCCGCGTTTTCGAGCTTTTTCCGTAGCTTACTCATGTGGCTGTCCACGGTACGATCAAGTGAATCACCTTCAGGTAAACAGGCATCAAGTAACTCTTCGCGTGAACAGACCTTTCTGGGGTTCCTGGCCAGATGCGTCAGGAGCTTAAACTCAGTCGTGGTCAACACAGGCGTAACCACCTCACCCGCGACCGTGATTTCCACGTAAAAGTCTTCTGGATAAATGGTCAGGAAAGACGTTCTTAAAGGTCTGGAATTCGCGACTTCTGTGTTCGGGCGGGTCCTACGAAGGACCGCCTCAACCCTTGCGATAACCTCAGAAGGATTGAAAGGTTTAATCACATAATCATCGGCCCCGAGCCTCAGGCCCATCAGTTTATCCACGTCCTGATCGAGTGCTGTGACCATGATAACCGGCACATTGCTCTCTTTTCGGATAGTGGTCAGAACGTTCCATCCGTCATAAACAGGCAGATGTATATCCAGCAACATCAGGTCCGGTTTATGCAAACGAGCAAGAGTGATGGCCTGCTCTCCATCTTTAGCCCTGAAGGTTTTCATACCCGCTCGATGTAAGTAGCTAATCAGTATGTCGGCAATTTCATCATCATCTTCAGCAACAATGATAAGATTGTTTCTGTTCATTTTATTTCCCATGAGCATCGATATTTGTCTGTATTTTATCTTAAAAAGAGCAGGTACAGTTATTTACTAACCAATATAATAAAAACATAATCTTGTTTGTACAGATTTATATTCTTCGACTATCCCTCGATGTCAGACCATTACATTTCATAAAAGTTTCACGCTCACAATAATTTATTATATCCGGGCAAAGACTGCGCTCCACACTGGCTACACAATAACGGAATATACCATCAACACTCTCATGGGATAATCCTCAACCGTTAGTGAGGTTCGTGGTGTGAAGCTCTCATTAATCATCACCGTATGCTTTCGGAAAAGAATTTCCCTCGTCAACACATTAATATTGTTGAGTATCAGGTCAAGGATAATGAACATCATCAGAAATAGTCGTCTTACAACCGTGAGCGCCTGTATTTTATTTGCACTGGTATCATGGGCGCTGCTCTATTTCTGGCTCTCTTTAGTGCACACGATTGAAGAGAAAGTGGCGACCACCGTACCCGCCTCACCGCTGGTTTATGCCTGCATCGCCCTGAGTTTTTTCTTTCTCATTATTCAAAAGAAACCCGGTGCGCTAAGGGAGTTAGCGATCGTCATGCTGAGTGTTTTCGTTATGCTTATTTATATTGTTTTTGCGTTTAACATGCTCATGCACTCAAAACCAGATATCTATGATTTGATATTTTATTATGAGTGTTTTTTGATGATCTTCTTTTGCGGCACGCCATTATATCTCTCCATGAGAATGATTTGATATTCACATAGTAAGGGTAATATCTTTTGCTGGCTTAGCGTTACGTGCAGACATTCGCCGCATCATTATCTCCACATTTCCTCCACAATTCGCTCATACCGGGCCAATATCCACATCATATACTTTGCATTCTCGAAATTTACACGTCTCTTTGTGCTGAGTGTTATGCGTCAGGCAAAGGGTTTAGCCAAAGGCGCGTTTTTTCATTTTCAGATTCTTAAGATGACATCCTCATGATTTATAAAGATACCCACTACATACCTGAAGCCTCCGGGGTTGCCATCTCGTTAAAAAGATTTGCGTTTCGTCAAAATTCTCACCGCTCAGAGATATCGGTAAACGGGTCTCGACCGATGATGAGATCCGTTTATCGCATGAGTCAGTGTAATTAATTTGAACGTTTTGTGAGTTGACTGGAAGTCTATCTGATGCCGCATTTCTTTATTGAACGCCCCGTTTTCGCCTGGGTCATTGCACTGTTTATTGTCCTGACGGGGCTGCTGTCTATACCTCGTCTGCCGGTAGCACAATATCCTGCTGTCGCGCCGCCGGGTATTATTATCTCGGTCAGCTATCCTGGCGCTAGCCCGGATGTGATGAACACTTCCGTCGTCTCGCTTATTGAGCGGGAGATTTCGGGCGTCGATAATTTACTTTATTTTGAATCCTCCAGTGACACCACCGGAATGGCCTCCATTACGGTCACGTTTAAGCCCGGAACAGACATCAAGCTCGCACAGATGGATCTGCAAAATCAGATAAAGATCGTGGAGCCTCGTTTACCTCAGGCCGTGCGGCAAAATGGACTCACTGTTGAGGCGGCTAACTCCGGCTTTCTGATGATGGTGGGATTAAAATCCCAAACCGGCGAATATCAGGAGGCGGATTTAAGCGATTATTTCGCCAGAAATTTGACGGATGAACTGCGTCGCGTACCGGGCGTCGGGAAAGTCCAGCTCTTTGGCGGAGAAAAAGCTCTGCGCATATGGCTCGATCCCATGAAATTACACAGTCATGGGCTGTCGGTCACGGATGTGGTGACCGCTGTCAGCCAACAAAACGTCATTGTTTCGCCCGGCAGAACGGGAGATGAGCCTGCAATACCTGGGCAGGGCGTGACCTATCCGATCACCGTGCGAGGGCAACTCTCTTCTGTTGAGGCGTTTAGGAATATCACGATTACATCGCTGACCTCCGGCGCGCGCCTTAAGCTGTCAGATATTGCACGCGTAGAATCAGGTTTGCAGAGTTATGCCTTTGGCATACGTGAAAACGGCGTGCCCGCTACCGCAGCCGCTATTCAGCTTTCTCCGGGTGCTAACGCCATTAGCACGGCATCGGGGATTCGCTCGCGGCTGGCAGAACTCTCAAGCGTGCTTCCAGAAGGAATGGAATTCACGGTTCCTTTCGATACGGCGCCTTTCGTGAAGCTTTCCATTATGAAAGTGGTGGAAACATTTGTCGAAGCGATGGTACTGGTTTTCCTCGTTATGCTGCTGTTTCTGCATAAAATCCGCTGTACGCTGATCCCGGCCATCGTGGCTCCGGTTGCGCTGTTGGGCACCTTTACGGTCATGCTGTTAAGCGGCTATTCCATCAATATCCTGACCATGTTCGGCATGGTGCTGGCGATCGGCATTATCGTTGACGACGCGATCGTTGTGGTTGAGAACGTCGAACGCTTGATGGAAGAAAAAAATCTCTCCCCGAAGGAGGCTACGCGGGAAGCGATGCATGAAATCACGCCAGCCATTATCGGCATTACGCTGGTGCTGACCGCGGTCTTTATTCCGATGGGGTTTGCCAGTGGTTCCGTAGGGATTATTTACCGCCAATTCTGCATATCGATGGCAGTGTCTATTTTACTGTCTGCTTTCCTGGCCCTGACCTTAACGCCTGCACTCTGCGCAACGTTGCTCAAGCCGCATCATCGTAGTCAAAGCAAAGGAAAATCGTTTGCAGCGTGGTTTAACACCCGGTTCCATGCCCTCACCTCTTTTTACGAATCCGGGTTGGGGTTTGTTCTGAAGCGCACCGGGCGGATGATGATGCTCTATGCCGCTTTATGTGTTGCGCTGTACGCCGGTCTGTCTTCGTTGGCCTCTTCGTTTTTGCCCGATGAGGATCAAGGCTATTTTATGTCGTCTATCCAGCTTCCTTCCGATGCCACGATGCAACGCACGCTTAAAGTGGTGAAGCAATTTGAAGATGAAATCGCCCAGCAGCAGGCCATTAAAAGCAACATTATGATCCTGGGGTTTGGCTTTTCAGGCTCAGGACCGAACTCGGCCATGGCTTTCACGACACTCAAGGACTGGAAAAATCGCGAAGGCAGGAGCGCGCAGGATGAGGCTGACCATATCCAATCTAAAATGGAGAGCGTGCCTGATGCCGTCACGATGAGTCTGCTTCCCCCGGCCATTTCCGATATGGGGACCTCATCCGGATTCACCTATTATTTGCAGGACAGAGGGGGCAAGGGACATCAGGCGCTTAAAAATGCTGCGGATGAACTCATTCAGCGTGCCAATCACAGTGGCCAACTATCCGATGTCTATATCGACGGGCTTCCAGAGGGAACCAGCCTGACGCTCAATGTCGACAGGGAAAAAGCCGAGGCGATGGGGGTATCGTTTGACGAGATTAACCAAACGATTTCCGTGGCAACGGGTTCGAATTATGTCAACGACTACACGAACAAGGGTCGCGTTCAGCAGGTGATTATTCAGGCCGATGCACCGTACCGCATGCAACCGGAACATATATTGGCACTGTCGGTTAAAAATCGTCTGGGTGAAATGCTGCCGTTGTCTTCGTTTGTGACGCTGTCCTGGAACGTCGCACCGCAGCAACTGACGCGTTACCAGGGCTATCCTTCCATACGCATTACCGGCAGTGCGTCCGCCGGTGAATCAACAGGCACGGCAATGAAAGCGATGGAAACGCTCGCAAAAGATTTGCCGGCAGGTTTCGCAGGCGAATGGGCGGGCAGTTCGTTGCAGGAAAAAGAGTCTGCATCACAGCTTCCGGGGCTGATTGTCCTGTCGATGTTGGTGGTATTCATGGTGCTCGCCGCACTCTATGAAAGCTGGTCCGTTCCCTTTGCTGTGATGCTGGTTGTCCCTCTGGGACTGCTTGGGGCGGTTCTGGCCGTTACCGTGGCGAATATGACAAACGACGTCTTTTTCAAAGTGGGTCTGATAACCCTTATTGGGCTTTCCGCTAAGAATGCGATCCTGATTATTGAGTTTGCCAGACAATTAATGCACCAAGGGCACAACGTGATTGAGGCAACGTTAATGGCCTCTAAGCAGCGATTACGCCCAATAATCATGACATCACTGGCATTTACATTGGGCGTTGTCCCCCTGATGTTGGCCAAGGGTGCGAGTGACAGTACCCAGCATGCAATAGGAACAGGCGTTTTTGGCGGGATGATCAGCGGGACTTTACTCGCCATTTTCTTTGTTCCCGTATTTTTCGTGGTGATTACGCGGTTCATTGAAACCCGCAGAAAAAATCGGGAAAGCAAAGCGCAACGTTAATATCTGTTATTCCACCCGGTCATTAAGAGCCAGAAAAATTCTCTTTTTGACTGGGATAAAACCCAGATTAAAAATAAAAGTATGAGGTTATGATGAGCAGCATAAACACATCACGGTTGGTTATCCGCCCTTTCGATGAAAAAGATGCCGTTGCCCTTCTGGAATATCTTTCCTCGCCACAGGCGCCTTGTTTTCAGGATGAGAAACTGAATTCACTGGAAGAGGCAAACGCAGAAGCGATAAGAAGGTCGAAGGACAAAAGTCAGTTCGCCGTCTGCCTTAAAGAAAATAACACATTAATCGGTCACCTCTTTGCTGATAATCGGGACGAGCCTGACAGGAATACCTGGTCGGTGGGCTGGCATTTTAATGCCCGGTATCAAGGACAGGGATTTGCAACAGAGGCGACCGCAGCGCTTTTTCACTATTTGTTTACGCAACAACAAGCGAGACGTCTTTATGCTTATGTTGAAGATTATAATATTGCGTCCCAAAAACTGTGTGAGCGTCTGCATATGCGGCGTGAAGGTTATTTCTTAGAGTTCGTTTCCTTTGAATCTGAAAACGGCATTGAACGATACGATAATACGTATCTCTACGCGCTGCTCAAAAAGGAGTGGCTTCAGTAATGTATTCGGCGATTTTTTTGTTGAACGGTTTGATGCAATGCCCCCGTTAATGACCGTGCGTAAACGTATTCTCCGTGACGGGCGAAATGAATCTACATCACTATTTATCAGGTTATTACCATGAGTTTGAAGCATTTGATTTCGGGTTGGACGCCATGCCGTTTTGATGATTACGCTGAAACATACCAGAAGTTTGGCGGGAGCATTAACATGCACCCTGACATCGTCGAGTTTTTCATGAGAAAAGGTCAGACGGCTTTTTCGTTCTGGCAGAAGCGTAATAATGATGGCGTTTGTGGCGCTTATTTTGTCACTGATAAGAATGAGATAGGCCTGAATGTCTGGCGAGACTATCCGGTGTCATTTGATGAAGTTCTGCTCCCTGTGTCGGCAGAGCAGAAGATCTGGCTGCCTGACAGGACGAACCGTTTGTCATCACGTCATCGTGATAACATTCGTAACTCGAGCTTTTTCTACCGGACAAAACGCAGTATATGCCGCGTCAAAGAGTCGTTTTCCACGAAAACAATTAAGAAGCGAAACGGGGAATTAAGGAAATTTATCGGGTTAGGCGGTCAATGTTATCGCCTGTCAGAGATGTCGCCAAAAGAGATAGCGCGTCTTTATGTGCTGCTGTTTAAGCTGCGCTTTGCAGATTCAGTACGTTGCTATGAAGAAAATAAAATTGAAGAATTGTTATCTGCCGTGCCTCATTTAATTTTCGGCAACGTATTATTCTTCGATAATACACCTTGCGCCATTGATCTTGTTCTGTGTGCAAACAGTAATAGCATGGTGTATTTTGACGTGCCAAACGGTGGCGTAGACCCCAAGTTTTCAGCATTCAGCCCAGGCAGTATGCTCATGTGGGCGAACATTACAGATGCTCGTGACCTATGTACTTTACAGCAAAAAGAAATGGTGTTTTCAATAGGACTCTACGAAAAAGAATGGGACTATAAATTGAGATGGGCTGATACGGCAAAAACGGGCAAGATTATGACTCTCTAATTATTTTCGTCTACTTTGGGATTTATTTTCTGTCATTCCGATTTAATCGTGCATCGAGAAAGACCACAAGAATTAATTGAATAAAGAAACCTAAAAGCGCACCTGCAATTATACAGGCGCTTTTATACTCTATTTTGTGAAGTGTAGCGCTAACATATTCCAGAAAGAACCACATGGAAAACTCCCGTTTTCCCTATATTTTACCCGTGGAATATCAAGACTCAGTGGACCGATTGTGGAGGGATTATTAACGCCACTCCGAGTGTGGCATAAAGGCAGCACACAATCGGAAGATCCGTATCGCAATACCTCTGGTGTGAAGCTGTATTTGTTAAATACCCGCTCCTCGCGATAACGAAGAGCATATTTTCAGTGTTCTGTTGAGTCTGTACCGACCTTCACTGGACTCGCTGCGGAATGTGTCATGAGCAGGTCCGCATAACGCCACCAGACAAGCAGCGCAGTAAGCGCAATAACACTCAGCACGCTGAAGGCCGTCGAAAATGAGTAGTGGCCCGCAATTGTTCCGGTCAATGCAGGGCTCAATGACGCCCCTGCCCCTTGCATCAGCATCACCACACTCTGACCCGCATTCACATGTCCACTTCCCTGCAACAATTTCACGATAAAACCCGGCACTGCCACGCCTAAGATCCCTGCCGCGACGCCATCAAGAATTTGTACCGGCACCATCATCAACGGCGTATCCGTCGCCGCAGCCATGGCGGCTCTGACGGGCATGAGGAGCAATGCCAGCATAATCAATCGCCAGTAGCCATGTCTCTCGATTCGCAACGCCACCCAGAGCGCTACGGGGATCATCACGGCCTGAGAAATGATCACGGTGATAGCGGCATACAAACCGGGATTCATCGCACCAGAAATCCCGGCGTTTCTCATGCTCAGCATCGGTAACAACGCGGCATTTGCCAGGTGAAAGAGCAACAATGTTAAGCCCGTGATGAGAAGTGCCGTGTTTTTGGTCAGTATTGAAAAGCTCGGTATCGGTTGAATTTCAGACGACACCAGTCCCCTCGCCGCATTGTTATCAATGTCCTGATTACGGATGGCCAATAGCGCGCACAGAGTCAGTACGGTCGTACATGCCATCAGCAGGAAAATACCGCCAATTCCCCAGTACCAGGCGATACCGCCGCCGATCAACGCCGTTAAGAAATTCCCGGCATGGTTGAAGGCTTCATTTTTGCCCATCTGCGCGCTAAACCCGTTTTGCCCCGTCAGACCCAACGTAATACCGGTGATAAGTGGGCCGACAAACGCCGCGCAGACACCGCTGATAATTTGGGAGAACGCGGCGATACCGTCACCTTGACTAAACCAGATCAGCAGAGTGCTCACGGTGATCATCACGCAGAGCACGGCCAGCAGAGCGCGTTTGTTTTTAGAGGCGTCGGTGATAAATCCAGCTGGCAGTGTGGCCAGTAGTCCTGCGACTCCGCCTGCTGTCATTAAAAATCCCACTTCGTCGGGTTGCCAGTGGCGTTCAGTGAGAAATATTCCCAGAAAGGGACCCAGACCATCACGCACATCGGCAATAAAAAAACTGGTCAGACACAGCGCCTGCAGTGAACGAAGAGACATATTTCTGGCCTTTAGTGTTATTAATTATTTTGATCGCGACGGCTTTTGCTCAGCATTCGCCCACCCCAAAACATCATGAAATATATCGATGTTCAATGAATATAAGATGTCTGCCGAATTCTGCTCTGCTAAGCCATCCTCAGCGGTGCAGCCTGCACCGCTTTAAAAAGACGTCAAAAACACGCCTTATAGAACACACCCCAACAACCTGAAATATAACAAAAATAAAAAATAAATGATTCTAAACTTGGACAAATAATCGTAATTGTGTAAGTTTTAAGTATGCGATTACGTCCCGTTATTTACTGTCAGGGTGAGACTCATGAGCACTATGCCGTCGGTTATCAATCGATTTATGGATTATTACGCCGAGCTCGATAGCCAGCCACCGTCTGCGCTGGCGGCGCTTTATCATCCTGATGCAGCCCTCATCGACCCGTTCGGCGAGCATCAGGGGCTGTTTGCGCTCCAGCGTTACTTCACGCATCTGCTGGCCAACGTGGATCACTGTCGCTTTGTTATTGATGCCCCGCTTTGCGTCACCGACCGTTTTGCCGTGACATGGACCATGCACTGGTCTCACCCGCGCGTTTCCGGAGGGGAGAAACTTGCCCTGCCAGGGTGCTCGGTGGTGGACGTGCATGACGACCAGATTATTCGCCAACGCGACTACTACGATGCCGGGGAGATGATCTACGAACATCTTCCCGTGCTGGGCTGGGCGGTGCGTGGCGTCAAAAGGAGGGTGCGCACATGATGACTGTCCTCATCACTGGCGCAAGCTCTGGCATTGGGGCTGGGCTGGCAAAATCCTGGGCGGATGAAGGGTGTCACGTTATCGCCTGCGGCCGGGATCCGGCCCGGCTTGAAGCGCTGCATCAGTACAACGCCAATATTACGGTTCGTCTGTTTGATATGACGGACAAAGCGTCCTGCCGTCAGGCGCTGGCCGGATGTTATGCCGACCTGGTGATTCTCTGCGCGGGCACCTGCGAATATTTGAATAACGGTGTGGTGGATGCCGCGCTGGTCGAGCGAGTCATGAACACGAATTTTCTTGGGCCTATAAACTGCATCGCGGCACTGCAGCCGCAGCTGGTGGCGGGCAACCGCGTGGTGCTGGTCAGCTCAATGGCGCACTGGCTCCCCTTCCCTCGCGCAGAAGCCTATGGCGCGTCAAAGGCTGCACTGACATGGTTTGCCGAGAGTTTGCGTCTGGACTGGGAGCCGAAGGGAATTGCCGTCACGGTGGTCTCGCCGGGCTTTGTCGATACGCCTCTCACCCGTAAAAATGATTTCTCCATGCCCGGCCAGGTCAGCGTAGACAGCGCCGTGAAAGCAATCCGTCGAGGTCTGGCGAAAGGGAAAAACCACATCGCGTTTCCCACGGGGTTCAGTGTGATTTTACGCCTGCTGGCAGGCTTACCCGGTTTTCTTCAACGCGCCCTTCTGCGCCGGATGGTGCGCTCATGAATATCGCGATTATTGGCAGCGGCATTGCCGGAATGACCTGCGCCTGGCGTCTGGCCGGGCATCATAAAGTCACGATTTTCGAGGCAGAAGCGACACCGGGCGGGCATACCGCGACGGTCGATGTCACCACGCCGCAAGGCACCTACGCGATTGATACTGGGTTTATTGTCTACAACGATCGTACCTATCCGCGCTTTATGGGCCTGCTCAGCGAGTTGGGTATTCACGGGCAAAAAACCCAGATGAGTTTCTCGGTGCACAACCCGCAAAGCGGTCTGGAATACAACGGGCACACTCTCACGTCGCTTTTTGCCCAGCGCCGTAATCTGGTCAATCCACGATTCTGGGGCCTGCTCAAAGACATTACGCGCTTTAACCGTGAGGCGAAAGCCGCGCTGGCAAGCCGTGTTGACGAGAACGCCACGCTCCAGACGTTCCTGGAACAGCACGGCTTCAGCCCGTTTTTTGCCCGTCATTACATTCTGCCAATGGGCGCCGCCATCTGGTCGTGCTCTCTTCAGGAGATGCGTCGTTTTCCGCTGCCGCTGTTTTTGCGCTTCTTTGAGCATCACGGTCTGCTGGATATCACCGATCGCCCGCAGTGGTATGTGGTGCCGGGCGGTTCGCGAGAGTATCTCCGTGCCATGCTGGCGCGACTGGGCGATCGCGTGACCCTGCATCTTAACGCGCCGGTGCAGCAGGTATTCCGTCATGAAAAGGGCGTGAAGATTCAACTGGAGGCAACAAGCCATGCCTTTGACCAGGTGATCTTCGCCTGCCATTCCTCACAGGCGCTGGCGATGCTTGACGACCCAACCCCTGCTGAGCGCGAGGTGCTGGGAAATATCGGCTGGCAGCGTAATGAGGTGGTTTTGCACAGCGATCCGCACTGGCTGCCGGTGCGCGAGCGCGCCTGGGCCAGCTGGAACTATCGCTTGAGCGAGCGCGATCAGGCCAGCGCATGCGTCACCTACAACATGAATATTTTGCAAGGATTACCAGCCGGAAGCCCATTGTTCTGCGTCACGCTTAACCCCGAAACCGCCATGGACGAGCGCTATGTCCTGAAACGTTTTGTCTATGAGCACCCGCTGTTTAATCCGAAAAGCTGGCACGCGCAGGCCCGTCGCCATGAGATTAATGGCCACCAGCGGAGCTGGTATTGCGGAGCCTACTGGTACAACGGGTTTCATGAGGATGGCGTTCGCAGCGCACTTGATGTGGTGCACGGCATTGCCTGTGGAGAGGGAAACTGAGATGAACAGTTGCCTGTATCAGGGGATTTTACGCCATCGCCGTCTCCAGCCCAAAGCGCACCATTTTCGCTATACCGTTTTTATGGCCTGGATCGATCTGGATGAGCTTGATGCGCTGCCTTCGGTCGGGATCCGGCGCAACCGGTTTGCTGCCGCAGCCTTTTACGATACGGATTATCCCCTCGGTACGCCGCTGAAAGCGTGCGCGCTCAACCGTATTGAAAGCCTGACCGGTGAACGTCCCGATGGCCGGGTGATGCTCCTGACTCAGCTGCGTTATCTCGGTTTTCACTTCAATCCGGTCAATTTTTATTATTGCTATGACGCCGCAGACACCCTGCGCTGGGTGCTGGCCGAGGTGCGCAATACACCGTGGAATGAGCGTCATTACTATGCCGTGGATGGACAGACGACACGCCCAATTGAAAAAGCCTTTCACGTTTCACCGTTTAACCCAATGGACATGGTCTATCACTGGCGCTTTAACAATCCCAATAAAACGCTGCATATGCATATCGAAAACCATCAGGAATCGAAGGTCTTTGACGCCACGCTGATGCTGAAACGTGAGCCTCTCACGCGCGCGGCCCTGCGAGCCCTGCTGTTGCGTATTCCGTTCATGACCTTAAAAACCGTCCTGACGATTTACTGGCAAGCGCTGCGGCTATGGCTGAAGCGCGTGCCTCTTCACAACCACCCCGTTAGCAGGAGTGAACGCTCATGACCGATCCTGCCTTCGCGCTTGATCCCGATGTTCCGCGCAACGTCCGTCTCGCTCGCTGGCTGCTTTTTCGTCTTTTAGGCGGTATCAGCAGCGGCTCGCTTACCGTACGAGAAGGGACGCAGGCCTTCCATTTTGGCGACTCGTCTTCCGCGCTGCGCGCTGAGGTACAGATTCTGGCCCCGGACGTTTACTGGCGGCTGCTGACCGGCGGAAGCCTTGCCGCCGCCGAAGCCTGGATGGATGGGGAATGGGAGACGCATGACCTGACATCGCTGTTGCAGGTGCTGGCGCTCAACAGCAGCGTGCTGGGGCGGCTGGAAAGCGGTTTTCGCGTGCTGGGCAAACCCGTTGAGCGCCTTCGCCACTGGATGCGTCGCAACCACCGCGATCAGGCGCGGGAAAATATCGCCGCCCATTACGATCTCGGCAATGAGTTTTATGCGCACTTTCTTGACCAGGAGCTGCTCTACTCCAGCGCATTATTTACCGCCGACGAGCAGGATCTGACCCTCGCCCAACAGGCAAAAATGGCGCGGCTGTGTGAACAGCTGTCCCTTAGCGCAAGCGATCACCTGCTGGAAATCGGTACCGGCTGGGGCGCGATGGCGGAATACGCCGCGCTTCACTACGGCTGTCGCGTCACCACCACCACGTTATCGCAGGAGCAATTCACCTGGGCAAAAGAGCGGATCGCCCGTGCGGGATTGCAGGATCGGGTTCAGGTCTTGCTGTGCGATTATCGCGACCTGACCGGTGAATACGACAAGCTGGTGTCGGTCGAGATGATAGAAGCGGTGGGTCAACGCTATCTGCCTGCGTTCTTCAGCACCTGCCAGGCGCGCCTGCGACCGGGCGGCAAAATGGCGATTCAGGCGATTACTATTCAGGATCAGCGCTATCGCGACTACAGCAAAAGCGTCGATTTTATTCAGCGCTATATCTTCCCCGGTGGATTTTTACCGAGCATTACCGCGATGAGCGAACTGATGACGCGCCACACGGATTTTGTTGTCCGCAATTTGTTCGATATGGGGCCCGACTACGCGCGCACGCTGGCTCACTGGCGGCAACGTTTTCTCCACGCCTGGCAGGATATTGAAAAGCTGGGCTTTGATGAACGGTTCCGCCGGATGTGGCTCTATTATTTTGCCTACTGCGAAGCCGGATTTAATGCACGCACCATTAGCGTGGTGCAGTTGACTGCGGAGCGTGTATGAACCGCCACGTGCAGGTGTTTTTGATAGCGATAGCGTTCGATCTCTACTGGACGCTGGTGGTGCTGTTTCGCGAGCGCGGGCTGTTTTTGTGGCTCGCACTCGCGATTCTGGCCTGCCTGATGCTGTCGCCTACACATCGACTTTATGCGCTTCTGCTGGCGGCGATGGGCAGCGGTCTGGATACCCTCTGGGCGCTGACGGGACTGATCGAGTTTCACGGGGAGGCATTGCTACCCCTGTGGATGCTGGCGCTGTGGCTGATGTTCGCCACCGTCTGGACTCATCTGACCCGAACAACCACGCTCCCGGGATGGATCCTCACGCTGATGGGCACCCTCGGCGGTCCGGTGGCGTACATCATTGGCGAACGGTTAGGCGCAATGACTTTTCTGGAACCGGCCTTTGTCGTCGTCAGTTGGATGGCGCTGGGGTGGCTTACCCTGATGCTGTTATTTCATATTCTGATGGGGAGACGACCATGCGATCCGCTTTAATGGGGCTGCTGTTGCTGGTTATCATCACGCCGGTGACCCATGCTGCCGACTGGTTAAGCTGGCGCAAAGTGGGCGATGCGACGCTCACCTGGGGACCCTTTTCCGTCTACACCTCACAGCTGCGCACACCGGACGGCAAATACACCGGACCGGGGCAAAATCAGGCGTTGATCATTACCTATAAACGCGACATCAGTCGCGACGATTTGGTCGACGCCACGCGTGACCAGTGGCAGGCGTTGGGCATTATGGCGCGTGAACCGCAGAGTGAATCCTGGCTACGTATGTTGCAATCGCTCTGGCCGGATGTGGTGCCAGGCACTCAATTAGCGTTTGTGTTCAACGATCGGCAGGGACAGTTCTGGTATCGCGCCTCTGCGGCGCAAAAAACCTTCACCCCGCTCGGTCCGCGTCAGTCTGAAGCCTTTAGCACCCATTTTTTGGCCATCTGGCTTGACCCCAATACGCAATATCCTGCGCTGCGTGAGCAGTTAATCGGAGGTGAAAAATGAAATGCATTCTGGCATTGGGCGCAGCCCTGATGATGTTACTGGCAGGCTGTAGCGCGGACATTAGCGATTATCGGAACCAGCAGCCGTCCCTCGATATCTTCCGCTATTTCCAGGGGAAAACCGAGGCGTGGGGCATGGTACAAGATCGCAGCGGCAAGCAGTTGCGTCGCTTTCACGTTGAGATTGCTGGCGATGTCATCGGCGATACGCTGACGCTGAATGAACATTTTGTCTATGATGATGGCGAGAAGCAGCAGCGGGTCTGGCATATTCGCCGCGTGAGCGCCGAGCGTTACGAAGGGACTGCGGGGGATATTGAAGGGGTAGCAACGGGCCAGGCGGCAGGTAACGCCTTTAACTGGCGCTACAGCATGAACGTGAAAGCGGACGGTAAAACCTGGCTGCTGCACTTCGATGACTGGATGTACTTGCAGGACGGCACGCATCTTTTCAACAAAACGGAGATGAAAAAGTTCGGCGTCACCGTCGCAACCGTCACGCTGTTCTTCACCCGAAAAGAACCGTAGCAGGTCTGTTACGCGAAATGTAACAGATGACGCGCCTGGCATAGCCATAAATGCAAAAACCCCTCGATATTGCTATCAAGGGGTTTTTCGTATTTGGCGGAAGCGTAGAGATTCGAACTCTAGAACCCTTTCGGGTCGCCGGTTTTCAAGACCGGTGCCTTCAACCGCTCGGCCACGCTTCCTAAGTGAGGCGCAATATAAACGTCTATTAGCGCCTTGTAAAGCAGGAATTTTTTAAATTTACCCACTTAAATTTTTGCGACGTGCAAAAGCAAAAAACCCTGCGATATTGCTATCGCAGGGTTTCTAATTTGGCGGAAGCGTAGAGATTCGAACTCTAGAACCCTTTCGGGTCGCCGGTTTTCAAGACCGGTGCCTTCAACCGCTCGGCCACGCTTCCTAAGTGAGGCGCATCATAAACACCTCACCTTGCGCTGTAAAGAGTGATGTCATTCATTCGCTTCAAAAATAGCCAAAACGTGATTAATTGGTTGAAATAAAAACGCATTGGCCATTTTATCAGCATGAAATCTCACTTCTTCGCCTTAATGCTTTTTGATGTACATATCTTTGGTGTAGTAGAAGCCCAGTTTATCTGGCGTAAATCCACCGACCCACGGCTTCACCAGATGGGTTCTGACATAGTGATACACCGGAATAGCGGGCACATCTTGCGCCAGCAGATCTTCGGCCTGCTGGTAGAACTTGCCGCGCTCTTCAGGGGTTTTCGCTTTTGCCGCCTCCACCAGCGCGTTGTCATAGGCCGGATTACTGTACTGACTGGTGTTTTCGCTATCACCGGTACGGAAGTTATTCAGGAAAGTCGCGGCATCGTCATAATCTGCAATCCATGCGTAACGCACCGCATCAAAATTATGGGTGTGCATGGTATCCAGCATGGTTTTCCACTCCTGATTTTGCAGCTTCGCTTCCACGCCCAGGTTTTTCTTCCACATCGAACTCGCCGCGATGGCGATACGCTGATGCGATTCCGAGGTGTTATAGAGCAAATTAAAGCTGAGTGGATGGCTGCTGTTGAAACCGGCGTCGTTCAGCAGTTTTTTCGCCTCCGCGATACGCTTGTCGATTGGCCAGCTCGCGTAGTCTGGGTTCTTAAGCTTAACGCCGCCTATCTCCGGCTGACTGACAAGCCATGCCGGGCGCTGCCCCTGCCCCAACACTTTATCGGCAATAATGTCTTTATCCAGCGCCATGTTCAGCGCTTTGCGCACGCGAACATCATTAAACGGCGGTCGGGTAGTATTGAATTCGTAATAGTAGGTGGCGAGCTGCGGTGACACGTCCAGCTCCGTTCCCAGCGTTTTTTTAAGCTGAGCGAACTGGTTGATAGGCAGCGTATAGACGATGTCGATCTCACCTGCCTTGTAGCGGTTAACATCGGACGCTTCAGAGGTGATCGGCAGATAGGTGACCTTGTTGATCACCGTATGTGCATTATCCCAGTAACGCGGGTTACGTTCGGCGACAATGCGCTCGTTGACCACCCACTGTGAGAGCTTATAGGCCCCGCTGCTGACGAAATGCTCCGGTTTCGTCCACTTCTCACCAAACCGGCCGATCAGCACTTTATCAACCGGGACGAGAGAGGGGTGCGCCAGCATGGCGAGGAATGCCGCATTAGGCTGGTTCAGCGTGACTTCCAGCGTGGTGTCGTTGAGGGCTTTCACGCCCAGCGAATCTGGCGTTTTTTTGCCCTGCGCGATATCCGCGGCGTTGACGAGATGCATATTGCCCGGATAGCTGGCGTAAGGTGACGCCGTTTTCGGATCAACCAGACGCTGCCAGCTCCAGACCACATCCTGCGCGGTGATGGCGGTGCCGTCACTCCAGGTGATGCCAGGACGTAAATGGAAAGTCCAGACGGTATTGTCTTTATTCTCCCATTTCTCTGCCAGTCGCGGCACAATCTCACCGCCTGGCGAAACGCTCACCAGACCTTCGAACAAATCACTGATAATATTGAATTCGACGTCGCTTTCGACTTTATGCGGGTCGAGTGATGCCGGTTCACTACCGTTGTTTCTGACCAGTTCCTGTTTTTCTGCCAGTTGGGTTCCTGCTGGCACGCTAGCGGCCCAGCTTGTTGTGCTTGCGCACAGGATGCTCGCGGCCAGCAAAGAAAGTGTAAATTGAGTGCGTGATGGTGATTTCATTTATTCGCCTTATTGTCTATTTTTTGACGATGCGCATTCACTCTTAGCGCTCTAACTGTATTAACGCAATATTTTTCAGTAACCTATAAGAGGTTGATCTGAATAAATTCGTCAAACCACGCTTCCTGCTACTGAAACAAATTTATTCGGCATAAAGCTTCAGCGCCGCCCCTAAGGTGTTGAGTAAAGATGGGTAAAACCATTTTGCTCCAGGCGCAACCTTTCCTATTCTTGCCGTTAATTACATCTGTCATAAGAGAGTGGCTCATGGATCGTATTATTAGTTCTTCACGCGACCACACGTCGCTACTCAGCACCCATAAAGTGCTGCGCAACACCTATTTCATGTTAAGCCTGACGCTGGCGTTTTCTGCGCTCACGGCGACGGCCAGCACCGTGCTGATGCTGCCCTCTCCGGGCCTGATTCTGACGCTGGTGGGCATGTATGGTTTGATGTTTCTGACCTATAAAACCGCTGATAAACCAATCGGTATTTTGTCTGCATTCGCCTTTACCGGCTTCCTGGGGTATATCCTCGGCCCAATGCTGAATGCTTATCTGTCTGCGGGCATGGGCGACCTCATCGGCATGGCACTGGGCGGTACGGCACTGGTGTTCTTCTGCTGCTCGGCCTACGTTCTGACGACCCGTAAAGACATGTCTTTCCTGGGTGGGATGTTGATGGCAGGTGTCATCGTGGTGCTGGTGGGTATGGTGGCGAACATCTTCCTGCAATTGCCAGCGCTGCACCTGGCGATTAGCGCGGTGTTCATTCTGATCTCTTCAGGCGCAATCCTGTGGGAAACCAGCAACATCATTCACGGCGGCGAAACGAACTATATTCGCGCAACCGTGAGCCTGTATGTTTCGCTGTACAACATCTTTGTCAGCCTGCTGAGCATCCTGGGCTTCGCAAGCCGCGATTAACCCCTCACGCTTTGAACAGAGCCTCGCTTATGCGGGGCTTTGTTTTTTGGTACACTGCGCGGGTTTTGACTGACGTGTGAATGATTATGCTGAGCTTTGAAGGTAAAGAGATAGAAACCGATAACGACGGTTATCTGAAAGAGAGCAGCCAGTGGAGTGAAGCGCTGGCCGTCGTGATTGCTGAAAAAGAGTCGATTACGCTGTCACCCGAGCACTGGGAAGTGGTGCGTTTTGTGCGGGAATTCTATTTGGAATTCAACACGTCGCCTGCTATCCGCATGCTGGTGAAAGCGATGGCTAACACATTTGGCGAAGAGAAAGGCAACAGCCGTTACCTGTATCGCCTCTTCCCGAAAGGCCCGGCCAAACAGGCGACCAAAATCGCCGGCCTGCCAAAACCGGTGAAATGTATTTAATAGCGAATACTGAATTTTTCATATTCGCGTTCGGGTTGATGAGGTTCAGTGAAGACTTTTTCAACCCGGGCGCTGCGCGGCCCGCCTGCTTTCAACCAGGCGATCAGTTGCTCAATGTTATCCGCCTCACCACAGGCAACAACTTCGACACTGCCGTCATCCAGATTGCGCGCGTAACCCGTCAGCCCGAGCTGTAAAGCCTCGCGTTGCGTGCTGTAACGAAACCCGACGCCCTGGACCGTGCCGTGAACCCACGCGATTGTGCAGACTTTTGACATCATCGTTTCCCCTATCCTGCTCTGGCGCGTTGCTTTTCCTGACTGAACTCGGGAAAATAGCGGCCATTTTATTGAATCGACAGAAAAGCAAATTATGAGTGTACGTTTAGTGTTAACCAAAGGGCGCGAGAAGTCATTACTGCGTCGTCATCCCTGGGTGTTTTCCGGCGCGGTTGCGCGCATGGAAGGTAAAGCCAGCCTCGGTGAAACCATCGATATCGTTGACCATCAGGGAAAATGGTTAGCTCGCGGCGCATACTCGCCTGCCTCGCAGATTCGCGCGCGCGTCTGGACGTTCGATAAAGACGAAACGATCGACATCGATTTCTTTACCCGTCGTTTACAGCAGGCGCAGCAGTGGCGCGACTGGCTGGCGAAACGTGACGGGCTGGATAGCTATCGTCTGATCGCAGGTGAATCCGACGGCATGCCGGGCGTGACGATCGATCGTTTTGCCAATTTCCTGGTGCTTCAGCTCTTAAGCGCTGGCGCAGAATATCAGCGTGCAGCGCTGATTAGTGCGCTGCAAACGTTGTACCCGGAATGCGCCATTTACGATCGCAGCGATGTCGCGGTGCGTAAGAAAGAGGGCATGGAGCTGACGCAAGGCACCGTCACCGGTGAACTGCCACCTGCCCTGCTGCCCATCGAAGAGCATGGCATGAAGCTGTTTGTCGATATTCAGGGTGGGCACAAGACCGGTTACTATCTCGATCAGCGCGACAGCCGTCTCGCCACGCGCCAGTATGTGAAAGATAAACGCGTGCTGAACTGCTTCTCCTACACGGGCGGCTTTGCCGTTTCGGCGCTGATGGGCGGCTGCAGCCAGGTAGTGAGCGTTGACACCTCTCAGGAAGCGCTGGATGTCGCTAAGCAGAACATAGAGCTGAACAAGCTGGATCTGAGCAAAGCGGAATTCGTTCGCGATGACGTGTTCAAGCTGTTGCGTAAATATCGTGACCAGGGTGAGAAATTCGACGTCATCGTGATGGATCCCCCGAAGTTTGTCGAAAACAAAAGCCAGTTGATGGGCGCGTGCCGCGGCTATAAAGATATCAATATGCTGGCGATACAGTTGCTGAATCCTGGTGGCATTTTGCTGACGTTCTCCTGTTCTGGCCTGATGACGACCGATTTATTTCAGAAACTCGTCGCAGATGCCGCTGTAGATGCGGGTCGTGATGTACAATTTATAGAACAGTTCCGCCAGGCAGCCGACCATCCTGTGATCGCTACCTACCCGGAAGGGCTCTATCTGAAAGGGTTTGCCTGTCGCGTCATGTAACTTGAAAAGTGAAATGTTGCCCACACATCTTGTGCATGTAACATTTTTCGGGAGGTGACAATGATTGCCAGCAAATACGGTATCGGCCAGCAGGTCCGCCACTCTCTCCTGGGGTATCTGGGTGTGGTGGTGGATATTGACCCGGAATACTCACTTGACGAACCCTCAGCCGATGAGCTGGCGGCTAACGCGGAACTTCGCGCAACGCCCTGGTATCATGTGGTGATGGAAGACGATGATGGCCAGCCCCTTCACACTTATCTGGCAGAAGCGCAGTTAAGCAGTGAACCGCAGGACGAGCACCCGGAGCAGCCGTCGATGGACGAATTGGCGCAAACTATCCGTAAACAGCTCCAGGCTCCGCGCCTGCGAAATTAATCTCTAAAAAAGCCCGGAATGCTCCGGGCTTTTTTTATTTCGCCAAACCTAAACGCGGTATATCGATTGCCGGACAACGATCCATCACCACATTCAACCCTGCGTCACGCGCTAATACTGCCGCCTGCTCGTTGATAACCCCGAGTTGCATCCACAGCGTTTTCGCGCCAATTGCAATCGCCTCTTGCGCAACACCCCACGCCGCTTCAGAGTTTCGGAAGACGTCGACCATATCCACTTTTTCTGGAACATCCGCCAGCGTGGCATAACCTTGCTGCCCCAGTAGCGTTTTACCGGCCACTTTCGGTGATACCGGAATGACGTGATACCCCTGATCGAGAAGATATTTCATCACCCGATAGCTTGGGCGATCGGGTTTATCACTTGCGCCCACCAGCGCGATGGTACGGGTCGAGGTCAGAATGCCGATAATATCGTTCTCTTTCATGGTGTTTCTCCTGGCTTTTTATAAAGTGTACGCCAAAGAACCGCAGGCAACCATTCATCCCATACATCTGTATGAGGGCAAAACGTCGGAATATGTCTATATGTTAGTAAACGTGTTTATCGAAAACTTTAGATACATTATTACGACGAAAGTATATTCGACGGGAGCGCCCTATGAAGACCGGCATTGTCTCAGCTGTACTTGCGTTAGTGATGCCGGTTTGCGTGTATGCCACGACGCTTCGCTTATCAACCGACATCGACCTGCTGGTTCTGGACGGTAAAAAAGTCTCCAGTTCATTGCTGCGGGGGGCGGATAGTATTGAGCTGGATAATGGACCGCATCAGATTGTCTTTCGTATCGAAAAAAATATTCGCCTCTCCAGTCATGAACAACGTCTTTATATTTCTCCCCCATTGGTGGTGAGTTTCAACACCCAAAAAATCAGCCAGGTGAATTTCAATTTGCCGCGTCTGGAAAACGAACAGGAATCCGAGGCGTTTGAGGCGGCACCGCAAATTGAATTACTGGATGGTGATGCTATGCCTATTCCCGTGAAACTGGATATTCTGGCATTAACCAAAACACCGAAGGGAACAGATTATGAAGCGGACACCGAACGCTACAACAAAGCGGGCAAAAGCGCGTCGTTACCGGGATTCGCCACCATGATGGCCGACGACAGCACGCTTTTATCCGGCGTATCGGAACTGGATGTGATCCCCCCGCAATCTCAAACGCTGACGGAACAACGGCTTAAATTCTGGTTCCAGCAGGCCGATCCCGAGACCCGCACGCGATTTTTGCAATGGGCGAAACAGCAACCTTCGTCATAAGCCGCATTTTTTTGCCCTTTCTCTTGCAGCATCAGTCGCTTCCCGTCATCTTGTAGCCAGTTAACCTGACGGAAAGAGATTATGGAACTGACGACACGTACCCTGCCAGAACGTAAGCACATTGCGCTGGTGGCACACGATCATTGCAAGAAAATGCTGCTTAACTGGGTTCAGCGCCACCAGACCTTGCTGGAAAAACACAACCTATCGGCGACAGGCACCACGGGCAATCTGATTCATCGCGAAACGGGGCTGGAAGTGAATGCGATGCTGAGCGGCCCGTTGGGTGGCGACCAGCAGGTCGGCGCGCAGATTTCGGAAGGCAAAATTGATGTGCTGATTTTCTTCTGGGATCCGCTAAACGCAGTTCCGCACGATCCGGACGTGAAAGCCTTGCTGCGCCTCGCAACGGTGTGGAATATCCCGGTGGCCACTAACCTTTCAACCGCAGACTTTATTATTGAGTCACCGCACTTTAACTCATCGGTTGAGATTCTGATCCCTGATTACCCGCGTTATCTGGCCGAGCGTCTCAAATAAAAAGTTGCCGGGCTAACATTGAGCCCGGCACACATTAGGTTTTTTTCGCCACCGGTACATCGATATTTTTTAGAATATCCACAAAACAGGATGGATTTTCCTTAGCGAACAGCAGCCAAACCCGGTGACGCGCACGGGTCATTGCGACATAGAGCAGCCGACGCTCTTCCGCATCAGGGTAATCTTCTGTCTCGGGCAAAAGCGCCTGTTCCATCACTGACTCCCGCGCCGGAGCTGGAAAACCATCGCTCCCATCCTGTAACCCGAGCACAATCACGAAATCCGCCTCCTGCCCTTTGCTGGCGTGGATGGTCATGAAATCAAGTTGCAGCTTGGGCCAGCGCGTGGCCGCTTTTTCCAGAATTGTCGGTTTAAGATGATGATAGCGCGCCACAATCAGAATCCGTTCGTCTGCTTTGACAAATCCGCTCAGCTTATCAAGAAGGGCTTCCAGCTGATCGTCTGGCAACAGAGTGACGGCTTTTTTATCGCCCGATAAAAGGCTGTTGAGAGGTTTCGCCAGCTGATGGGGGTTTTGCTGAATAAACCGGTTTGCGATTTCACCGATGCGCGAGTTGAAGCGATAAGTCGTATCCAGATCGCTGCGATCGCCTTCGCCAAAATAGTGGTGAAAAGCGGTCGTTAATGACAGCTGCGCCCCGCTGAATCGATAAATGGCCTGCCAGTCGTCACCCACCGCAAAGAGCGAGGTGTGTTTATTTTGTGCCCGTAATGCGGCCAGCAAAGCGGCGCGCTGCGGAGAGATATCCTGAAATTCGTCCACCAGAATATGCTTCCAGGGGCTGACGAAACGGCCCTTCTCAAGGATGATAATGGCCTGGTGAATCAGCCCGGAGAAATCCACCGCGTTTTCTTCTTTCAGCGCGGTTTTCCAGGCTTTCAGCAGAGGTGCCATCAGCTTGACGCGTTTTGTGAACAGTGCGCGAACTTCCTCGGGCGCAGTCTCAATCATCTCCGCCTGTGAACCACCATGCATGCGCATCAGACTCACCCAGCGGTCCAGACGAGATCCCAGACGCCGCATCAGTTTTTCATCCTGCCAGAAACTTCCTTCAGGCACCGTCCAGCCGAGTTCTTCTTCAAGCCACTGTCGCCATCCCTTAGCCTGTGCCTTTTTTTCACTGCACTGCTGCTGCAGCGTTTTAATAAACAGAGAAAGCCTGGCCTGTGTGTCGTTTTCCAGTTTACTGATAACCGGTGCTTTTTTACTGCCCTGTTGAATGATGTGCAGGGCCAGCGCGTGGAATGTTCTGGCGGTGATATCACGCGTATGCAGCCGAGCGTGAATGCGCTCGTCCATTTCTTGCGCGGCTTTACGCCCAAACGCTAACAGCAGAATTTGCTCGGCTGTCGCTTCGCCTCTGGCAAGTAACCATCCTGCACGTGCCACCAGCACCGACGTTTTTCCGCTGCCTGCACCCGCCAGCACAAGAAGTGATTGCTCCCCATTGACCACGGCTCGCGCCTGCGCAGGGTTTAAAGGCGAAGATTCGATTTGGCTGAAGAATTCCGCGTGCTGCGCCAGCATCTCGTCGGTCCATGCCTGATTATGTGCGAGCCTGCTTTTATCGATATCGGTTAACCATGCCTGACACTGACGCCAGGCATCGCGGCAATTTTCAAACTCATCAAGTCGTGAAACCGGAAGCGGAAGCGCGGTAAGGGCCTGGTGAATGCGTTGCTGCATGTCAGCCGTTTGTGCGCGCGTGAGCCATTTTTTTTGTTCACTGCTCTGCGCGATATCAGCTAAAACCTGCTGGAGCACTTGACTCGCAACCTCGCTCATCTCATCGCTCCACTTTTGCCAGAGCGTATTGAGCTGATGATGAAATCGCTGTGTTTCGGCCCATTCCGTTCCATGCAAACGAACCACTTTATCCGCAGGTAAAACAAACTCCAGCTCGCCCCACACCAGACCGCGCTTGCAATGAATAGCCAATAACTGATTAAACGGAATGAGGTATTCGTGACGCTCGCCCGAGACTTTCACGCCGGCGTTGAGCAGTACAACTTTATCGTAGGGATGTTGCGCCAGGCGTTTGCCTAATGATGTTGCTTTTAGTTCCATGTCCAGCCTGATCCACGCAGTGATAGTTTACGCATTAGTTTACCTGCCAGTTTTCAGGTGCTCCAGCCTAAAAAAACGTTACAATCATCAGGCTTTAATCATATCGAAAAGAAGTGAGGGTATATGCGTACCGTTCTGAATATTTTGAACTTTGTCCTTGGTGGTTTTGCCACGACGCTTTCCTGGCTTTTTGCCACGCTGGTCAGCATTGTACTGATTTTTACACTGCCGCTAACGCGCTCGTGCTGGGAAATCACCAAATTGTCCTTTGTGCCTTACGGCAATGAAGCCATTCATGTTGATGAACTTGAACCCGGCAACAAAAATGTCCTGATGAATACCGGCGGAACATTGCTGAATATTTTATGGCTGATCTTCTTTGGCTGGTGGTTGTGCCTGATGCACATAGCTGTAGGTATTACGCAGTGTATTACGATTATCGGTATTCCGGTTGGGATCGCCAACTTCAAGATTGCGGCTATTGCTCTGTGGCCTGTAGGTCGACGCGTAGTCGCCGTTGAAGTTGCGCAGGCTGCTCGTGAATCCAATGCCCGCCGTCGTTTTCAGTAAATAAGGATAAGCCGCCTACATGCTAAGCCCATTGCTTCGCAGATACACATGGAACAGTGCCTGGCTCTATAACGTCAGGATTTTTATCGCGCTTTGCGGTGCGGCGGCGCTGCCGTGGTGGCTCGGCGACGTGAAGCTGACCATCCCGCTGATACTCGGCGTGGTTGCAGGTGCACTCGCCGATCTTGACGATCGCCTGGTGGGTCGCTTGCGAAACCTCGTGATTACACTGGTCTGCTTTTTTATTGCCTCCGCGTCGGTCGAGCTGCTTTTCCCGTGGCCGTGGTTATTCGCCCTCGGATTGATGGTATCTACCACTGGGTTTATTTTGCTGGGGGGGCTTGGACAGCGCTATGCAACCATTGCGTTTGGCGCGCTGCTGATCGCGATTTATACCATGTTGGGCATATCGCTTTATGACCAGTGGTATCAGCAGCCACTCCTGCTGTTAATGGGGGCTATCTGGTATAACGTGCTTACGCTGACCGGGCATCTCATTTTCCCGATTCGCCCGTTGCAGGATAATCTCGCCCGGAGTTACGAACAGCTGGCGCACTATCTGGAACTCAAGTCCCGACTTTTCGATCCTGATATAGAAGAAGAGAGTCAGTCGCCGCTATACGATCTCGCGCTGGCGAACGGACAGCTTGTCGCCACGCTTAACCAAACCAAGGTGTCCTTACTCACCCGCTTACGTGGCGACCGTGGTCAGCGTGGAACACGACAAACGCTCCACTATTACTTTGTCGCGCAGGATATTCATGAGCGCGCCAGTTCATCACATATTCAATACGCTGCGCTGCGCGAGAAGTTTCGTTACAGCGACGTGATGTTCCGCTTTCAGCGACTGCTTTCGATGCAATCCCAGGCTTGTCAGCAACTGGCTCGTTCCATTTTGCTGCGAACGCCGTATCTACACGATCAGCGGTTTGAACGCGCTTTTACGCATCTCGACGCCGCTCTGGATCGCGTTCAGGCAAGCGGTACATCGCCCGACCAGATGAAAGCCCTCGGCTTTTTGCTGAACAACCTGCGCGCCATTGATGCGCAACTCGCGACAATCGAGTCGGAACAGGCGTTGGCGATGCCGGGTCATGATACTGAAAACCAGCTCGCCGATGACGGGCTGCATGGTGTTTCAGATATATGGCTGCGTTTAAGCCGTAACGTGACGCCAGAATCGGCGCTGTTTCGTCATGCGGTGCGGATGTCCGCCGTGCTTTGCGCCGGTTACGCTTTTATCCAAATCACGGGCTTACACCATGGCTATTGGATTTTGTTGACTAGCCTGTTTGTCTGTCAGCCAAACTATAATGCGACGCGTCACCGGCTCGCGTTAAGAATCATCGGTACCCTTGTGGGGGTCGCCATTGGGCTTCCGGTGCTTTATTTCGTCCCCTCAATTGAAGGACAATTGATCCTTATTGTGATTACCGGGGTCCTGTTTTTCGCATTTCGTCACGTCCAGTATGCGCACGCTACGATGTTCATCACCCTGCTGGTTCTGCTTTGTTTCAACCTGCTGGGTGAAGGCTTTGAAGTCGCGCTGCCACGCGTGATTGATACGCTAATTGGTTGCGCCATTGCCTGGGCGGCAGTGAGCTTTATCTGGCCAGACTGGCGTTTCAGGAACTTACCGCGCGCACTGGATCTCGCGATCAATGCGAACTGCCGCTATCTCGACGCTATTCTTGAGCAGTACCATCAGGGTCGTGACAACCGTCTGGCGTATCGTATTGCCAGACGTGATGCACACAACCGTGATGCGGAACTGGCTTCAGTTGTCTCGAACATGTCAACGGAACCCCGTGCAACACCAGAAATTCGCGAGGTGGCCTTCCGGCTTCTATGTCTTAACCACACCTTCACCAGCTATATTTCGACCCTGGGCGCGCATCGCGAACAGTTAACTAATCCCAACATCCTCGCCTTACTGGATGACACCGTATGCTACGTCGACGATGCACTTCATCATCGACCCGCCGACGAGCCACGCGTACAAATGGCGATAGACGAACTTAGCCAGCGCATTGCGCATTTTGATCCCGGTACAGACAGCAAAGCTCCGCTTATCCTCCAGCAAACGGGCCTGCTCATTGCCCTTCTGCCCGAGATCTGCCGACTACAACAACAAATCGCTACTTACCGGAATGATTCTCGGGCTTTACAGAAAGTGTATTAAACCACTCATTGAGCTCCCGACGCCTGGCTGTCGGGAGCGCCGCTTCATGCAACCCTTCGATAGCTCCTGCGAGTGCATACAGGACCTTAATACCGAGGTGCTTATTTTTAGCTCTAATTTTCAGCCAACTTTCTTCAGCACCTAAAGTGCGGAGCAACGTTTCACTGGTAATACCCGCTTCGTAGAGAAGTATTTCAATCTGAAAAGTCAGGTTGGGTAAATCCTTTAGCCTGTGCCGATTATCCCGATCGACACGTTCCAGTCGTGCTGCTTCTAATGCAAAGCTGGAAAGCTGTAGGAGTTTCTCACGATCTTGCCAAAGCCCCTCATCCACACGGTAATAGTTCAACAGAACGGGCCTGCCACGTTTTACCAATTCCAGATAGGTCGAATTATGTTTTACACAGTATTGCGCGCTCTCTTCACACGCTCGCAGATACAGTTCGCCCTCCGACACCATGGCGAACACAGCCTCATTTACCGCCAACGTATAGCCACCAAAAAGAGCCCTATGGTGGATATCACCCAAAGATGAAAGGTATTCTTGGGATTTATAGATCCGTTCGTATGATATCTTTTTCATGATATTATCCTTTAAAATCATGCAGTAACAACGCCATTAATTACTATCGGATCCGCTAGCAGAAAAATAGGCAACTTATTGTCACTCGGCAAGATGAATTTTCCATATTGGCCGATCTCGAACGAAATTTGCGAGGCGCTTTCAGAAATTGAGGTTGATCTTTAGTCATACAGGGGTTACTGTATATTCATACAGTAACTACAGGGCTGGAATGATTATGCACACTTCAATCTATGCAAATCGCTCAACATCTTTTTCTCCATCCACGGGAAATGACACGCAAAATACTTTCGGGCGTGTTTCGACCGGGATGATAAGTGAAGTGGTTTATCGTGAAGACCAGCCCTTGATGACACAGTTGCTGCTGTTGCCGTTATTACAGCAACTCGGTCAACAGTCGCGCTGGCAGCTCTGGTTAACGCCGAAGCAAAAATTGAGTCGCGAATGGGTTCAATCTGCTGGATTACCGCTCGCGAAAGTGATGCAGATTAGCCAACTCGCCCCATGCCATACGGTAGATTCGATGATTCGCGCATTGCGCACTGGAAATTACAGCGTAGTGATTGGCTGGCTATCAGAAGAATTAACGGAAGATGAACATTTTCGTTTGGTTGAAGCTGCTGAAGAAGGTAACGCGATCGGCTTAATAATGCGTCCAGTTAATCCCGATTCTCTCGGCAGAGTACACCTGTCTGGGCTAAAAATTCACTCTAATTTGTATCATTAAGTAAATTTAAGATTTTTCCTGGAACTTTTTTTGACAGTTTAACAGCCGATTGGTTCCATAAGAAAAAACTTCGTCAAAGCCTGTCTGGCGCGGTTTCCCTTAATTTTACAGCATAAAATCCGCATTCAAAATGTTAAATAATATGTATACGGAGCTTTTTTTTTCATATGCCTGACGGAGTTCACACTTGTAAGTTTTGAACTACGTTGTAGACTTTACATCGCCAGGGGTGCTCGGTCTAAGCCGAAGATATCGGTAGAGTTACTAGTTTGAGCTCGCCCCCCGGTGAAGGATTTAACCGTGATTTCTCGACGAGATCTTCATGGCGATTTTTGGATGATAACGAGGCGCAAAAAATGAAAAAGACAGCTATCGCGATTGCAGTGGCACTGGCTGGCTTCGCTACCGTAGCGCAGGCCGCTCCGAAAGATAATACCTGGTATGCAGGTGGCAAACTGGGCTGGTCTCAGTTCCACGACACTGGCTGGTACAACAGCTCCCTGAACAACGATGGCCCAACTCACGAAAGCCAGCTCGGTGCAGGTGCGTTTGGTGGCTATCAGGTTAACCCGTATGTTGGTTTTGAAATGGGTTACGACTGGTTAGGTCGTATGCCATACAAAGGCGACAACGTTAACGGCGCATTCAAAGCTCAAGGCGTACAGCTGACCGCTAAACTGGGTTACCCAGTGACTGACGATCTGGACGTGTACACCCGTCTGGGCGGCATGGTATGGCGTGCTGACTCCAGCAACAGCATCGCTGGCGACGACCATGACACTGGCGTATCTCCAGTATTCGCTGGTGGCGTAGAGTGGGCAATGACCCGCGATATCGCTACCCGTCTGGAATACCAGTGGGTTAACAACATCGGCGACGGCAACACCGTTGGTGTTCGTCCAGACAACGGCATGCTGAGCGTAGGTGTTTCCTACCGTTTCGGCCAGCAGGAAGAAGCAGCGCCAATCGTTGCTCCAGCTCCGGCACCAGCTCCAGAAGTACAGACCAAGCACTTCACTCTGAAGTCTGACGTTCTGTTCAACTTCAACAAAGCGACTCTGAAACCAGAAGGTCAGCAGGCACTGGATCAGCTGTACACTCAGCTGAGCAACCTGGATCCTAAAGACGGTTCAGTAGTGGTTCTGGGTTACACCGACCGTATCGGTTCTGACGCTTACAACCAGGGTCTGTCCGAGAAACGTGCACAGTCTGTTGTTGATTACCTCGTGTCTAAAGGTATCCCAGCTAACAAGATCTCTCCACGTGGTATGGGCGAATCTAACCCAGTGACTGGCGCTACCTGTGACAACGTGAAACCTCGCGCTGCACTGATCGACTGCCTGGCACCAGATCGTCGCGTAGAGATCGAAGTTAAAGGTATCAAAGACGTTGTAACTCAGCCTGCGGCATAAGTTATCGTCTTATAAAAAAACCCCGCCATGCGGGGTTTTTTATTATCTAAAGAAACGTGATTCACTCTTTTTTTCCCAGCATCGCCTGAAGATCGCTTTTCAGCGTAGACATCTGGTTGGCATATTTCTCTTTATGCTCCGCATCTTCAATCAACTGTACGACCGTTTCAGAAAGTGTTTTACCCCGCCGTTGAGCAAGCCCCGCTAATCGTTGCCAGACCATGAACTCAAGATCAATTGATTTCTTGCGAGTGTGTTGATGCTCGGCGTTAAAGTGCCGTTTACGGCGAGCGCGGATGGTCTGTTTCATACGGTTCAGTAACGCTGGGTTGATATGCTTCTCTATCCAGCTATTAACATGCACCGGTTCGTTTTCGAGTGTTAGTAATAAATCCACCGCTTCTTTTGCAGCACTGGCTTCGATGTAGCAGGTGATCAGCTCCCCTTCACGGTGCTTTTTGACCAGGTACTTCCATTTCCAGCCGCTTTCGAGATTTTCCAGTTGTTGATATTTCATTGCGATCTCAGTGTTACCTCGTAACTCTGTTCAGAATATCAGTTTTTTGACAATCTGCTGAAAAGAAATCATATCCTGTGAGCTGTTACGCCGCTTTCGCTGCCTGATTTTCCTAATCCCGGTTGGGCAGAGACGGATGCTTACGGTATACTCCACGGTTTTACATCTAACTAAAAAACATCGACTTTGACCATTACGAAACTAGCATGGCGTGATTTAGTTCCTGACACCGAAAGCCATCAGGCGCTATTGGCACAGCCAAACCTCGCAAAAGAGCACGACTTCATACTTAGCGATACGCAACCACGTTTGCATTACGCGCTTGAGCAGGTGTTAAGTCCATGGACAACCTCCCCTTTCATGCTGCTGAAGGCACCTGAAGAAGCTGAGTATTTGGCGCTGATTGCCGACGCTGCCCGTGAGTTGAGGCCTGAAGAAAGCACCGTGTATGGTGGCCAATACCGTATCGCGGGACGTGATGTTACTTTCGAGCCAGCCGCACACGCTGAAGATAACTTTGCCGCTACGGGCGAAGTCATTACGGCCGAGTGGGCGGAAGCTGAACAACTGTTTGGCTGCCTGCGTCATTTTAACGGCGAGTTGAGCTTACAGCCGGGGCTAGTGCATAAAGCCAACGGTGGTGTCCTGATTATCTCGCTGCGCACGCTTATGGCACAACCGCTGCTGTGGATGCGTCTGAAGACAATAGTGACTCACCAACGTTTTGACTGGCTCTCCTATGATGAATCGCGCCCATTGCCGGTTTCCGTGCCTTCGATGCCTATTTCATTAAAAGTGATTTTGACTGGCGATCGCGAGTCGCTGGCTGATTTCCAGGAAATGGAGCCCGAATTAGCCGAACAAGCTGTCTATTCCGAATTTGAAGATAACATCCAGATTGCTGATGCCGACGATATAACGCAATGGGGTCAATGGGTGATGGCCATGGCTGAGCGTTACGAATTGCCATTACCAGCGGAAGATGCATGGACGAGTTTAATTCGTGAAGCCACGCGCTACACGGGTGACCAGGAAACGCTGCCGCTCTGCCCCCTGTGGATTAGAAAGCAATTACGCGAAGTGGGTGTTATCTCTGGGCAGGAATCGTTTACGGGCGAACAGTTCTCGCAGATGCTGGCGCAGCGTGAATGGCGAGAAGGTTATCTTGCCGATCGTATGCAGGATGAAATCCTGCTTGAGCAAATCCTGGTCGAAACCGAAGGCGAACGTGTGGGCCAGATTAACGCGTTGTCAGTCGTTGAGTTTCCAGGACATCCGCGTGCCTTTGGCGAACCCTCGCGCATCAGTTGCGTCGTACATATTGGCGATGGTGAGTTTACTGACGTCGAACGTAAAGCTGAGCTGGGCGGGAATATTCATGCTAAGGGCATGATGATTATGCAAGCGTTCCTGATGTCAGAGCTTCAACTTGAACAGCAAATTCCCTTCTCCGCCTCACTGACGTTTGAGCAGTCCTATGGCGAAGTGGATGGAGACAGTGCTTCGATGGCTGAGCTATGTGCGTTGATCAGTGCCCTTGCCGATGTCCCAATTAACCAGAGCATCGCTATCACCGGTTCAGTCGATCAGTTTGGTCGCGCTCAACCCGTGGGCGGGCTGAACGAGAAAATTGAAGGTTTCTTCAATATTTGCCAGCAACGCGAGCTTAGCGGCAAGCAAGGGGTCATTATCCCTGCGCCCAACGCTCGCCATCTGAGTCTGAGTCAGGGCGTACTTGATGCAGTAGAGGCTGGACAATTTTCTATCTGGGCCATCGACGATATTACAGATGCGCTACCCTTACTGACGAATCTGGTCTGGGATGCAGAAGGTCAAACAACGCTGATGCAGGCTATCCAGGAACGTATTGCTCAGGCAATGCAGCAGGATGCTCGTCATCGTTATCCATGGCCGTTACGCTGGTTGAGCTGGTTTAGTCCCAACTGATCGGACTTGTTCAGCGTACACGTGTTAGCTATCCTGCGTGCTTCACTAAAATAAGGCTTACTGAGAACATGGTAGATAAACGCGAATCCTATACAAAAGAAGATCTTCTTGCCTCTGGTCGTGGTGAACTGTTTGGTGCTAAAGGCCCACAGTTACCTGCTCCAAGCATGCTGATGATGGACCGTGTCGTGAAAATGACCGAAACCGGCGGCAACTTTGACAAGGGTTACGTTGAAGCGGAACTCGATATCAACCCGGAACTGTGGTTCTTCGGTTGCCACTTTATCGGCGATCCAGTTATGCCTGGCTGTTTAGGTCTGGATGCAATGTGGCAGTTGGTTGGTTTTTATCTGGGCTGGCTGGGTGGCGAAGGCAAAGGCCGCGCACTGGGCGTGGGCGAGGTGAAATTCACCGGTCAGGTTCTGCCTTCTGCGAAAAAAGTCACCTACCGTATCCACTTCAAGCGCATTGTGAACCGTCGTCTGGTGATGGGTCTGGCGGATGGTGAAGTGCTGGTCGATGGTCGCGTGATCTATACCGCAAACGATCTGAAAGTCGGTCTGTTCCAGGACACTTCTGCGTTCTGATTGCTGCTATGACATGAGCATAAAGGCGAAACCTCCGCGATGCGGAGGTTTCTGTTTCTAAAGAGACGTGTCACGCAAGTAGAACCCTATCCCCGATGGCTTCTCGCCAGCCCCCTAACCAGTAAGAACGTTGATTTAACGTTTGGTAAGGACACATTTCTTTTGAGCGTCCGGCGATGCCAGCCTGGTATCCACGTTGGTGCGCCCTTTCCAGGCGATCTCGTTTCTGTCTCTTCATGCCTCGTTTCCCTCATTCTTTGGTCTGGTGGAAAGAAAACAGTGGCTGCAAAATACGCAAGCACAGTAAACGAATAACCTGAATCCCTCCCTGCGTCAATGCGCAAAATTCACGCCAGTGTCATATTTGTGAGCTACATGGAATATCATTTGTACAAAATTTGTGACGCCGCACAAGTATCAGCCTGAAATGAAAACGAAAAAAAGCCGCAATCAGCGAAACGCAAATTGCGGCTTTAGGTAATGAATTTTACTTATGGCAGGCGAGAAATTTCTTTCGCTATACTTGCCGACTCCTGGGCCCAACCTTGCGCCAGCATCTTAACCATCTCGTCGTATCCGTCTTGCTGCTGTTTCAGCTCAAGATGGAACGGACGCTTAATCAGCTGCCCCTGGTGGTTCAACAGCCATTCTCCGCTAATGATGACCTTTCCATCATAACGGCCATGAAAGCCCGTTACGGTGACATTGAGCGTGTCCTGATCGCTACCCAGCGGCTGAGAGGCCACTATCCAACCCGGTAACTGACTATTCAGATTCGCCACCAGCGTGTTGCGTAACTGCTGATCCAACGGGCTTGCCCATAAATTATTATTTGCGATCACGTACTGCACGTCGCTGGTCTGATACACCACCCCATTTCCGGCAAGTGAATCAGGAATCACAACTTGCTCAACCCAAAGCAGACGATTGCCCTGAGAAGTACTCGTTTGCCCGCCCGTTTGCGCGGCCTGTGGCAACTGATAGTAGCTTTTATTATCACTTCCTGAGCTACAAGCCGTTAAAACCATGACGCCGACGATTAATAGCCACTTTTTCATTATTTTGCCCTCTTCGGCTCAGGATCTTTCTTGTCCTTCGCTTCAAATACCAGCGCGTTACTCTTCTCATTCAGCGTTTTTAATACAGGCTGCAGTTCACGTAAGACCTGATCCAGGCGCTGCATGTCCGCCACCATTTTGTTGTAAGCCGCTGAGCCAGGCTGGAAGCCCTGCATACTGCGATTAAGCTCGCGCAACGTTTTCTGCATGTCCTGCGGAAGCTGCTGCATTGACTGATTCGCGGTGATCTTATTGATATTATCCAGCGTGGTTTGCAAACGACGCATCGTCGCCTGGCTTTCAGTCAGGCTGTTTGTCGCTTGCTCAAGCATCGGATTTAGCGGCAGATTATTAATCTTATCAAGCGTTTCCATCAGACGTTGCTGGATTTGTGCCAGACCACTGCTCACCGTCGGAATAATCTTGTAACCACCAAATTCGCGCACACTCGTCATAGCCGGCGCTTTCGGGTAAAAGTCCATATCAACGTACAGCGCGCCCGTGACCAGGTTGCCGGTTTTCAGCGAGCCACGAAGACCGCGGTTCATGAGGTCATTGATATGCCCACTGATATCTTTCGCTTCGCCTATTTGATTCAGTAAACGCTCCGGTTCGATACGAATCAGCACGGGAATTCGATAGTCATCATCCAGAGACTGGCGCAGACCAGGAACGAAATACGGGACCTGACCGACAGTACCCAGACGGATGCCACGGAATTCGACCGGTGCGCCAGGCTGCAAACCGCGAACGGAATCTTTGAAGAACATCAGGTAATCAATATGATCGGTATAAAGCGCATCCTGAATGCTTTTCTGATCGTCAAAGAGTCTAAACGGCGTTTTCGCCGCTACCGGCTGACCAAGCTCCATGCCTTCCGGAACATCAAAACTCACACCACCACCGAACAGCGTGGTTAACGAGCCCATTTCGACACGCATCCCCGCCGAAGTCAGATCCACCGCAATACCGCTGTCTTTCCAGAAACGGACATTGCTGGTGACCAGACGATCGTTTGGCGCGTTAATAAACAGCTGATAACTAATGGTGCGTTTTTGCGGATCGAACGTGCTGGTTTCGACTGAACCCACACGGTATCCGCGGAATAACACCGGATCGCCAGGGCTTAGCTGCCCCGCTTTTTTACTGTCCAGAATTACCCGGATACCTTTCGCATCAGGCGGAGCCAGCGGCGGCGCATCAAGCAAATTATAGCTGCCAGGCTGGTTTCCTTTCGATCCCGGTTGCAGCTCAATATATGCCCCCGACAGTAATGTTCCCAGACCACTAATCCCTTCACGGCCTACTTGCGGTTTAACCACCCAGAATACGGAATCACTGTGCAGCAGCTTTTCCATCCCGGCGTTCAGGCGGGCCTTAATTTCGACATGCGTTAAATCGTCAGTCAGCGTTGCACTCTCCACGACGCCCACATCTACACTTCGGCTCTTGATGGTGGTTTTCCCGCCCTCAATGCCTTCAGCGTTGGTGGTAATAAGCGTCACTTCTGGCCCTTGATGACTGTAATGATAAAACAGGATCCAGGCCCCGATCAGCGCCGTCACGATGGGGAAGATCCACACTGGCGACCAGTTTTTGACCTTCTGTACTTTCGCCTCTCCACTCTTATTTTCCATGCTCTCACTCTTCCTCATGGCTTGACTCTGGCTCACGATCCCACGATAAACGAGGGTCGAAGGTCATGGCCGCAAACATCGTCATCACAACAACCAACGCAAACATCAGCGCACCCATAGCGGGATAAATACTCATCAGTCCGCCCATGCGCACCAGCGCAGAGAGAACGGCAATCACAAACACGTCGATCATTGACCAGCGGCCAACAAACTCGACAACTTCGTAAATCAAATGCATGCGTTCACTGTCGCGTTTACCGTGGCCGTTGGCATCCCAACACAGCCACGCGATAGCGATCATTTTTAACGTTGGCACCATGATACTAGCGATAAAAATTACCATCGCCACGGGATACGATCCCTCTCCCCACAGCAACACCACACCGGCCAGGATTGTCGACGGCATTTTGTCGCCCAGCAAATCTGTAATCATGATGGGTAAAATATTGGCGGGCAGATAAAGCATGATAGATGTCACCAACAACGCCAAGGTCCACTGGACGCTATTTTTGCGCCGGGCATACCCTTTGGTTCCGCAGCGGGGACACTCTTCAAGATCGACTGGCAGCACCGCAGTGCAGCATGAACATGAGCGTAATCTCTGACGAATACCGGGAACCCCCACTTTCACTGTTTGCGCTAACGTGGGCGCAGGGGCGATATCATCCCAGGCCCAGCGGCGGTCAACACACTGGAAAGCCCGAAGCTGCAGCACGCAGTAAAGGCACCAGGGAATAAAGCTGCTGCCGATCCCAACGTCACCATAAGCCATTAGTTTGACAAAACTCACCAGAATACCAGCGAGGAAAATCTCCGCCATTCCCCAGCTCTTGAGCTGGAAAAGAATTCGGGCAAGTGTGATTTTGAGTTTTATGGGCATACGCACACGATTGACCAACAGCAAAATCACGGTAAGGCAGAACGCAGGCACAATTTGAACAAAGAGAAGGAAGAAAGTGCCGAGACTGGCGTAATCTTCCGAAAACATCACGCCGGGTATTTCCAGCAAATCCACTTCACTGGTCATCCCGCCGACTTTCATATAAATGAAGGGAAAAAGGTTCGAGAGTAAAAGCATAAACAACGCAGCAAGTGCGTAAGCAGTGGGACGCTGCCTTGGCGCGTCCCACTCCGTTGTCAGCGTTGCCCCACAACGCGGGCATGCCGCCTTATGTCCATGGCCCATCTCAGGCAGCGCCACGAGCATATCGCATTGCGAGCATAAAATATGCCGGTCGGCATGGTGCTGATCACACATAGTGTATCCCTGTTTATGCGCCGTTTTTCAGAGCCTCAAGGTACTCCCAGCGCTCGAATGCTTCCTCCAGCGCCTTTTCAGCCTGGGAAAGATCTGCCAATATTTTCTGAGTATAGTCGTGCGGTTGGCTAAAGAAGGAAGCATCAGCAACCAGAGACTGCAGAGTTTCCAGATTACCCTCCAGCTCTTCGAGACGCTGCGGCAAAACGTCAAGTTCACGCTGCAGGTTATAGCTCATTTTGGCCGTCGATTTTTTGACAGTTTCGGTTTTCGCGACAGCGCTTTCCGATCCAACATTAGCTTTTGCTTGTTTTATCGTCCGCGACTGCGACTGCTGTCCACGTGCATCGTGATACCCGCCGACATAACGCCCAATATGCCCTTCGCCTTCGAAAATCCAGCACTCAGTCACAGTGTTATCAACAAACTGACGATCGTGGCTTACCAGCATAACGGTGCCCTGATAACCGTCGATCAGCTCTTCGAGCAGCTCCAGCGTTTCAACATCCAGGTCGTTTGTCGGTTCATCAAGAATCAGCAGGTTACTAGGTTTCAGGAACAGACGCGCCAGCAGAAGTCGGTTACGCTCTCCACCTGACAACGCGCGCACCGGCGTCATCGCACGTTTAGGGTGGAACAGGAAGTCCTGCAGGTATCCCAGAACGTGACGGGGTTTACCGTTCACCATCACTTCTTGCTTACCTTCCGCCAGGTTGTCCATTACGGTTCTGTCGGGATCCAGCTCCGCACGGTGCTGATCGAAATACGCTACTTCCAGCTTGGTTCCACAATGCACACGTCCGCTGTCAGCCTGCAACTGGCTCAGCATCAATTTCAGCAGCGTGGTTTTGCCGCAACCGTTCGGGCCGATCAGCGCAATTTTATCGCCACGCTGAACCTGTGCGGAGAAGTCGCTTACCAGCACTTTGCCATCCACCTGGTAATTAACGTTTTCCATTTCGAAGACGATTTTGCCGGAGCGGGATGCTTCTTCGACCTGCATTTTCGCCGTGCCCATCACTTCGCGGCGCTCGCTACGTTCGTTACGCATCGCTTTCAGTGCACGCACGCGGCCTTCGTTACGGGTACGACGGGCTTTGATACCCTGACGGATCCAGACTTCTTCCTGCGCCAGTTTGCGGTCAAACTCGGCATTCTGTAACTCTTCGACGCGAAGGTTTTCTTCTTTTTCCAGCAGATACGTGTCGTAACTTCCTGGATATGTCACCAGCTTGCCGCGGTCCAAATCGACAATGCGCGTCGCCATATTGCGAATAAATGAACGGTCATGCGAAATGAAGATAATGGTGCCATTGAAGGTTTTCAGGAACCCTTCCAGCCAGTCAATCGCTTCAATATCCAGGTGGTTGGTTGGCTCATCAAGCAGCAGCACTTTTGGACCGCTGACCAGCGCACGCCCGAGCGCCGCTTTACGCAGCCAGCCACCTGAGAGCGACGCCAGCTCCATGTCTGCTTCCAGGCCTAACTGATCCAGAACTTCAGTGATGCGACTTTCGAGCTGCCACAAACCGTGGTGATCAAGCAGATCCTGCAGACGCGCCATTTCGTTAAGGTTTTTTTCACTCGGATCGGTCATCACCAGGTGAGAGATCTCGTGATAGCCCTTCAGGTATTCGGCCTGTTCTGAAATACCCTCGGCCACAAAATCATAAACAGTGCCCGCGACGTTGCGCGGTGGATCTTGCTGCAAACGCGAAACAACCAGATCTTGTTCGTAAACAATGCGTCCGTCATCCAGACCCTGTTCGCGGTTCAGAATTTTCATCAGCGTAGACTTGCCTGCGCCGTTACGGCCGACCAGACAGACGCGTTCATTATCTTCGATGTGCAGTTCTGTATCATCGAGGAGGGGCGCATCGCTAAAAGACAGCCAGGCGCCGTGCATACTAATTAATGACATTTATATTTCCTTTCAGACCGCGGTAATCAACCAGCAGTTGTGAATTTGACGGTTACGGGCAAAGTCCTGAGACAGTGTTTTTTGGCTAATTTCTTGTGCTTTCAGTCCCAGCGCTGCCAGCCCGTCGTTATCCATACGGAAGCCGCGTTTATTATTTGAGAACATGATAGTGCCGCCTTTGCGCAGCAGACGTTTCAGGTCGGACATCAGACGGATGTGGTCGCGCTGAACGTCAAACGTATCTTCCATACGCTTGGAGTTAGAGAAGGTCGGCGGATCGATAAAGATCAGGTCGAACTGCTCGTCGGTATCACGCAACCAGCCCAGCACATCGGCTTGCAGCAGACGATGCTGACGCCCGGTCAGGCCGTTGAGGCGCAAGTTACGCTCCGCCCATTCAAGATAGGTTCGTGACATATCCATCGTTGTCGTGCTGCGCGCACCACCCAAACCAGCATGCACGCTCGCGCTGCCGGTATAGGCAAACAGATTGAGGAAATCTTTACCCTTGCTCATCTGCCCCAGCATACGACGGGCGATGCGGTGATCCAGGAACAGACCGGTATCCAGATAGTCAGTGAGGTTTACCCACAGGCGAGCGTTATATTCGCCCACTTCGATAAAGTCGCCTTTATCGCTCATTTTCTGGTACTGATTGGTCCCTTTCTGACGCTCACGGGTTTTGAGCACCAGTTTGTTAGGCGCGATGCCCAAAACGCCAATGGTGGCGGCAATAATATCCAGCAGACGCTGACGCGCTTTTTGCGCATCAATCGTCTTCGGCGCGGCATATTCCTGCACCACGATCCAGTCAGCGTAGCGATCGACCGCCACGTTGTACTCTGGTAAATCGGCATCGTACAGGCGATAGCATTCGATCCCTTCCTGCTTCGCCCATTTTTCGAATTTCTTCAGATTCTTACGCAGACGGTTCGCGTAGTCTTCTGCCACGGTTGAAGGTTTGCTGTCACCCTCTTTCTCCGTGAGGTGATAGTTTTTCTGTACGCAATCCAGCGGGCCGTTTTTGGCTTTAAACTGACGCTCTGCACGCAGTTGCAGGCAGCTCAGCAGTTCCGGAGATCCGCTGAACAGCGACAGATTCCAGCCGCCAAAATAATCTTTCATTGAGCGGCCCAGCAAGCTGTGCAGCGCAATCAGCGCCGGTTCGCTATCGAGACGCTCGCCATACGGTGGGTTGCTGATAACCGTTCCGTACGGGCCTTTTGGCAGTGGATTGGTCAGCTGTGCGACATCTTTCACTTCAAACGAAATCAGTTCACCAATACCCGCACGACGGGCGTTGCTGGCTGCGCGTTCAATCACGCGCGCGTCACTGTCTGAACCGTAGAAACGTGAACCGTAATCAGCCAGGCCTTTACGTGCGCGGACCTGCGCTTCTGCTTTGACTTCTTTCCAGATAGCGTCGTCGTGCTGCGCCCAACCGCTAAAGCCCCACTGCCCGCGGTGCAGGCTAGGCGCGCGATCGGTTGCCATCATCGCCGCTTCAATCAGCAACGTACCGGAACCGCACATCGGATCCAGCAGTGGCGTGCCCGGCTGCCAGCCAGAACGCATAACAATCGCGGCCGCCAGGTTTTCTTTAATCGGCGCAATTCCCGCACGATCGCGGTAACCGCGCTGATGTAAGCCTTCTCCACACAAATCCAACGAAATGTGCGCGGTCTCTTTGTTCAGCCACACGTTAATACGCAGATCCGGGTTTTCGCGATCCACATTCGGGCGCTCAAGATTTTTGCGCGTGAAGCTATCCACAATCGCATCTTTCACTTTCAGCGCACCGTACTGGCTGTTGCGGATTTCATCGTTCAGCCCGCTAAAATGCACAGCAAAGGTCGCGCCTGGTGCAAAGATCTCTGTCCAGTCAGTCGCCTGCACGCCGAGGTACAGGTCAAGGTCGCTGTAGACTTTGCACGCACCTAAAGGCAGCATGATGCGCGACGCCAGACGGCTCCACATCAGGCTCTGGTAAATAAGCCGTGTGTCGCCCTCAAAATGGACACCACCCTGAACGACCTGACACTCGCGTGCGCCAAGGCTTTCCAGTTCAGTTTTCAACAGCTCTTCCAGCCCACGGGCCGTACTGGCAAACAGAGAATTCATATCGTCACTTATTACTCATAGAAAATTGTTGCGCATTATACACAAATTCATTCGATTTGCCTCGCGCCAGCATGCGGGTGAAACCAACAAAACGGCGCTGCAGCGAATAAAGTGTATATAGATAATCCGGGTGATATGTCATAAAGTTGAAGGCTATTTTTATTGAGGGGAGTGTGCAGTGGCGACGTTATCCAGGCTTTTCATCCATCCAGTCAAATCAATGCGCGGAATCGGCCTGACGCATGCACTGGCAGACGTCAGCGGTTTTGCCTTCGATCGCATTTTTATGGTCACAGAGCCTGACGGGACGTTCATCACTGCGCGCCAGTTTCCGCAAATGGTGCGGTTCATTCCCGCACCGCTGCATGATGGTTTACATCTCACTGCGCCAGACGGTTCGAGCGTCATTGTGCGCTTCAATGATTTCTCACCCGTTGATGCACCGACCGAAGTCTGGCGCAATCATTTCACCGCCCGTATTGCCCCCGAAGAGATCAACCGCTGGTTAAGCGGCTTTTTCTCTCGTCCGGTACAGTTACGCTGGGTAGGCCCAGAATTGACGCGCCGCGTTCAGCAGTTTGAATCTGTTCCGCTCTCCTTTGCCGACGGTTTCCCTTTCCTGCTGACCAACGAGGCGTCACTGCGAGATTTACAGAATCGTTGTTCCGCGAGCGTGCAAATGGAACAGTTCCGCCCCAATCTGGTGGTGACCGGTGCGCAGGCGTGGGAAGAAGATACCTGGAAAGTGATTCGCATTGGCAGCGTTATTTTCGATGTTGTGAAACCCTGTAGCCGGTGTATTTTCACCACCATCAGCCCCGAGAAAGGTCAAAAACACCCTTCCGGCGAACCGCTAAAAACATTGCAGTCATTCCGAACCGCGCAGGATAACGGCGATGTCGATTTTGGTCAGAACCTGATCCCTCGCTCCAGCGGTGTTATTCGCGTGGGCGATGAAGTCGAAATCCTGTCTACTGGCCCAGGTCGAATTTACGGAGCGGGCGCCGATGCAGATGAAGACACAGCAGAAGTGGAAGTGCAACCCGTAACCGCGGTGACCCTTCAGTGGCAAGGGCAAACGGTGAAAGGAAATAACCAGCAAGTCTTGCTTGAGCAACTGGAGCAAGCCGGAATTCGCGTTCCTTACTCGTGTCGCGCGGGGATTTGTGGTTGCTGTCGTATCAAATTGATAGAGGGTGAAGTAACGGCATTGAAGAAATCAGCGGTGGGCGAAGACGGCACCATTCTTTGCTGCAGCTGTGTTCCTAAAACATCGCTACAGCTGGAGCTTTAAACGGCCTGTTCCAGGCTAAATGAATCCACACGGAGCTGCGGTTTGAGTCTGTCATTCATGACTTTGATCGCATCACCCAGCTGCATTGTACGCCCGGCAATAATCACGCCGGGCTGTGCCAGCAAACAGAGCGCTGCATTTTCGCCAGGCTCGACCACCAGCAAACTCACCTCTTCTGACGTATCGCTGAGATGCACGCAAGCTGCATCCCCCGTACCCGGCGTCCACGCCTGGCCGTGAGCCAGAAAATGCCAGCTTTTCGGCATCTGGGGTTTGAGGAAACGAATAGCCACCAGCGCGTTCAATACCAGTTCGGCACGCTGTTCCTTCGTTAGCACGAAGTCGCGGCACTTCTCTTCAAACGAGAAATAAAGGGCGGCATCATCAACACAAAAGCCTGATGGGGCAAAGGCATCAGGTGTCAGCATACGGCGGGCATAGCGAGAACGAAATAACATGCCATTGGCTAAATCGAGCATCATTCGATCGTGCTCTTCACAAAAATACCAGCGCCAGTTATCGTCAGGTTTAATTCGCATTTTCCTCTCCCGTCCCTCACATCCTGTACTAAAAATGTCCTGATTATCGCTTCGCTTATAACATCAATAAATAAAAGACCATAATGTCTAAATAAGCAACAATGACGGAATATAAAACAACCAGGGCCGGAAATAAAGCACTGGTTGTCTTATAGAGAGAAAAGTTTAGATATGATTAACGATTTCTTTAATCAATTGCGGGCCTTTAAAAATAAAACCAGAATAGATTTGTACAAGCGTCGCCCCCGCAGCCATCTTCTCACGCGCAGCGATGACAGAGTCGATACCACCCACGCCAATAATCGGTAAACGCCCTTTTAATTCTGCAGACAATGCGCGAATAATTTCTGTGCTTTTTAATTGCACCGGACGACCACTTAGCCCACCCATTTCATCTGAATTTTTCATTCCGATGACCAATGAACGATCGAGTGTCGTATTGGTCGCAATAACACCATCAATATTATGGCGAACCAAACTATCGGCAACCTGGATCAATTCTTCTACTGAAAGATCCGGGGCGATCTTTACCGCGACCGGAACATATTTATGGTGAATTGCCTGCAGTTCATTTTGTTTATTTTTAATGGCTGATAACAGATCGTCCAGCGCTTCACCATATTGCAGCGTACGCAAGCCAGGGGTATTTGGCGATGAGATATTCACCGCAATATAACCCGCATAGGCATAGACTTTTTCCATACAAATCAGATAGTCATCTTTACCCTGTTCTACCGGCGTGTCTTTATTTTTGCCGATATTAATACCCAGCACACCGTCAAAATGCGCTTTTTTGACGTTCTCGATCAGATGATCGACGCCGTGATTATTAAAGCCCATTCGATTGATCAACCCTTCGGCTTCAACCAGACGGAACAGACGCGGCTTATCGTTACCTGCTTGCGGACGTGGTGTGACGGTGCCGACTTCGATGGAACCAAATCCCATCGCGCCCAGCGCATCGATACACTCGCCGTTCTTGTCCAGGCCAGCAGCCAGACCCAGGGGATTCTTAAATGTCAGCCCCATACACTGAACAGGTTTTTCCTGCACTTTCTGGCGCACCAGCGCTTCCAAAGGTGTGCCTGTAATGCGACGTAACTGCTGGAATGTCAATTCATGAGCGCGCTCGGGATCGAGCTGGAAAAGGGCTTTACGAACGAAGGGGTAATACATGAACTCTCCTGGATTCCGGTGTGCAAACCGGACACGGATTATCAGCGATCGCGGCGTGAAAGGGAATTGACCTGAGGCAAAAAAACGGCTTTCGGCGCAAACGTTTTCCTTTCTGGCGATTTCTTATGCAATTTCTGGATTTTTAATTCCAGATAAATCATTTAGTGGAATAACCCCGCAATGTCACACTCCTTAAAATTGTTATCAATGTTAGATAAAAGCAAACAAATAGTTATAAGGAGCATACATGCGCGTCATCACGTTAGCTGGAAGTCCGCGTTTTCCCTCACGTTCCAGTGCCCTGCTGGAATATGCCCGCGAACAGCTGAATTCGCGAGATGTCGAAGTCTGTCACTGGAATCTGCATAACTTCGAGCCTGAAGATTTGTTGTATGCCCGGTTTGAAAGTCCGGCGCTTCAGGCGCTGATTGAGCAATTCAAAGGCGCTGATGGCCTGATTGTGGCGACGCCAATTTATAAAGCCTCATTCTCAGGCGCACTAAAAACGCTTCTCGATCTGCTGCCTGAACGTGCGCTGGAGGGAAAAGTGGTCCTCCCGCTGGCAACCGGCGGCACCGTCGCGCATATGCTGGCCGTTGATTATGCCCTTAAGCCCGTTCTCAATGCGCTGAAAGCCCAGGAGATCCTGCACGGTGTGTTCGCCGATGATTCTCAGGTTGTGGATTATCAGCATAAACCGCAGTTCACCCCCAACTTGCATTCGCGTCTTGATAGCGCACTCGAAACGTTCTGGCAGGCATTACATCGCCGCGATGCTCAAGCCCCAACCTTTGGCCGTCTAAAAGGAGTCGCCCATGTTTAAACACCTCTTTCGTCTTGGGCTAACGGGTTTGCTAGCCGTCTCCGCTCTGGCTCACGCGGCGAACGCTGCGCCAGAAAGTTTACGTATCGGCTACCAGAAAGGCAGCATCAGCATGGTGCTGGCAAAAAGCCATCAACTGCTGGAAAAACGTTATCCGCAGACCCACTTTTCGTGGATTGAATTCCCGGCTGGCCCACAAATGCTCGAAGCACTTAATGTGGGCAGCATTGATTTAGGCAGTACAGGCGATATTCCGCCGATATTCGCACAAGCCGCGGGCGCAGATTTAGTCTACGTCGGCGTCGAACCGGCTAAGCCTAAGGCCGAAGTCATCCTGGTGCCTGAAAACAGCCCGATTAAGACCGTAGCGGATCTTAAAGGCCATAAAGTTGCGTTCCAGAAAGGTTCCAGTTCGCACAACCTGCTGCTCCGTGCGCTGCAACAGGCCGGCCTGACGTTCAAGGATATTCAGCCGATCTACTTAAGCCCGGCCGATGCGCGCGCCGCTTTTCAGCAAAATAACGTGGATGCCTGGGCCATTTGGGATCCGTACTATTCTGCGGCTCTGCTGCAGGGTGGCGTTCGCGTTCTGAAAGATGGCGAAACGCTTAAACAGACCGGTTCGTTCTATCTTGCCGCGCGTCCTTATGCCGAAAAGAACGGTGAGTTTGTACAAGGTGTGCTGAATACCTTCAGTGAAGCGGATGCGCTCACCCAAAGCCAACGTCAGGAGAGTATCGCCCTGCTCGCAAAAACCATGGGCCTGCCCGAACCGGTGATCGCCAGCTATCTGGATCATCGACCCATCACCGTTATCAAGCTTGTAGACGCCCACACGGCGGTATTGCAGCAACAAACCGCGGATCTGTTTTATGAAAACCGTCTGGTTCCGAAAAAGATCGATATTCGCGACCGTATCTGGCAACCCGCTGGCAAAGAAGGATCGAAATCATGAGTCTGAATCTGTTCTGGTTTTTACCGACCCACGGTGATGGGCACTATCTTGGTACTGAGGAAGGGGCGCGTCCGGTCGATTACGGCTACCTGCAACAAATCGCGCAAGCCGCAGACAGAATTGGGTTTACCGGCGTGCTAATCCCCACGGGCCGCTCCTGTGAAGATGCCTGGCTGGTGGCTGCGGCCATGATCCCGGTCACGCAGCGCCTGAAGTTTTTGGTCGCCCTGCGTCCAAGTGTGGTTTCACCCACCGTTGCTGCCCGCCAGGCCGCCACGCTTGACCGACTCTCCAACGGACGTGCGTTGTTTAATCTGGTCACCGGCAGCGACCCAACGGAACTCGCGGGAGACGGCGTCTTCCTCGACCACACCGAACGCTATGAGGCCTCGGCAGAATTCACCCGCGTCTGGCGTCGTCTGCTTGAGGGCGACACCGTCACCTATGAAGGCAAACATATTCGCGTACGTGATGCGAAACTCTATTTCCCACCTGTCCAACAGCCGCGCCCTCCTCTTTACTTTGGCGGATCGTCGGACGTTGCACAGGATCTGGCGGCCGAACAGGTCGATCTGTATCTCACCTGGGGCGAGCCGCCTGAACAGGTGAAAGAGAAAATAGAACAGGTGCGTGCCAAAGCTGCCGCGCATGGTCGTAAAGTGCGTTTCGGCATCCGTCTGCACGTGATTGTGCGGGAGACGAATCAGGAAGCCTGGCAGGCAGCCGACCGTCTGATTTCACACCTTGATGATGACACCATTGCCAAAGCGCAGGCCGCCCTGGCCAAAACCGATTCTGTGGGTCAGCACCGGATGGCCTCCCTTCATAACGGCAAACGCGAAAATCTCGAAATCAGCCCGAACCTGTGGGCAGGCGTTGGCCTGGTGCGTGGTGGTGCAGGAACCGCGCTAGTGGGTGACGGCCCAACGGTGGCGGCACGCATTAACGAATATGCCGATCTGGGGATCGACAGCTTTATTTTGTCCGGTTATCCGCATCTGGAAGAGGCGTATAACGTCGGCGAGCTGCTGTTCCCGCACCTGGATGTCGCCATCCCCGAAATCCCGCAGCCGCGTCCGCTGCAGGTTCAGGGTGAAGCGGTGGCGAATGAATTTATTCCCCGCAAAACAGCACAGAGCTAACGAGGTCAGTATGGCGAATCCCTCCCGAAAATGGCTCCAGCGTCTGGCGCCCTGGTTCTTGCCCGTCGGCATCGTGATTATCTGGCAAATCGCGTCGTCTGTGGGCTGGTTGTCGAGTCGCATTCTGCCTTCACCCGAGGGCGTGGTGGAGGCGTTTTGGTCACTCAGTGCCAGCGGTGAACTGTGGCAGCACCTGGCGATAAGCTCCTGGCGAGCGGCGATTGGGTTTTCCATCGGCGGGTCGCTTGGTCTGACGCTTGGCCTGATCAGCGGATTGTCTCGCTGGGGGGAGCGGCTGCTGGATACGTCGATTCAGATGCTGCGTAACGTGCCGCATCTGGCGCTGATCCCGCTGGTGATTTTATGGTTCGGCATTGATGAGAGCGCCAAGATTTTCCTCGTCGCGCTCGGCACGTTGTTCCCCATTTATATCAACACCTGGCACGGTATACGCAATATTGACCGGGGATTAGTGGAGATGGCGCGCAGCTATGGTTTATCAGGCTTTTCTCTTTTCATCCATGTGATTCTGCCGGGTGCCCTGCCATCGATTATGGTGGGCGTTCGTTTCGCGCTCGGCCTGATGTGGCTGACGCTGATCGTCGCTGAAACCATCTCCGCCAATTCCGGTATTGGTTACCTGGCGATGAACGCCCGTGAATTTCTGCAAACCGACGTGGTGGTAGTTGCCATCATTCTTTATGCCCTGCTTGGCAAACTCGCTGACGTCAGCGCCCAGTGGCTTGAGCGCAGCTGGCTGCGGTGGAATCCGGCCTATTCCTTGAAGGAGGCAAACGCATGAACACGGCTCGCTTAACCCAGGGGACACCGTTATTGCTCAACGGCGTGACGAAACGCTACGGCGAGAACACGATTCTGAACGCGCTGGATCTGCATATTCCCGCTGGCCAATTTGTCGCCGTTGTCGGGCGCAGCGGCGGAGGCAAAAGCACGCTGCTGCGCTTGCTTGCCGGGCTTGAAACACCAAACGGCGGGGAACTGCTGGCCGGAAATACTCCGCTTGCTGAACTCCAGGACGACACGCGCATGATGTTCCAGGATGCTCGTCTGCTACCGTGGAAAACGGTCATCGACAATGTCGGGCTGGGGCTGAAAGGCCACTGGCGAGACGCTGCGCGGCAAGCGCTGGCATCCGTCGGGCTCGAAAATCGTGCAGGCGAATGGCCCGCGGCGCTGTCGGGCGGACAAAAGCAGCGCGTAGCCCTGGCACGAGCGCTTATTCATCGCCCTGGCCTGCTTCTGCTCGACGAACCGCTGGGTGCGCTTGATGCCCTGACGCGGATCGAGATGCAGGCTTTGATTGAATCGCTGTGGAAGGCGCACGGTTTTACCGTGCTGCTGGTCACGCATGACGTGAGTGAAGCGGTAGCAATGGCCGATCGGGTACTGTTAATCGAAGACGGGAAAATCGGGCTGGACGTGACGGTTGATATCGCTCGCCCGCGTCGTCTGGGATCGGTCCGGCTGGCAGAACTGGAAGCAGAAGTGCTGGATCGGGTCATGAAGCGGGGAGCAACGGAACGACAACGCATCCAGGTAAATGCCTGATGCCCTGTCCTGCGGAATCAGGACAACAATTAAAAACGGCAACCCAGGGTTGCCGTTTTGCTTTTATCTTATCGCCGAGACTTTTGACATCAGGCCAGCGCTTTGCTGATTTTCTCGAACAGATCGCCCGATAAATTCTCCAGCCCTTTCAACTGTTCCAGCGCCGCACGCATTTTCTCCTGACGCTTCGCATCGTAGCGTTTCAGGCGAATCAGCGGCTCAATCAGACGCGAAGCGACCTGTGGATTGCGGCTATTGAGTTCAGTCAGCATCTCCACCATAAACTGATAACCGCTGCCGTCTTCTGCATGGAACGCGGCCGGATTGCTCCCGGCGAACGCGCCAATCAGCGAACGGACACGGTTTGGGTTGCTCATGGTAAAGGAGCGGTGCTTCAGCAGGTTACGGACGTTGCTCAGCACATCGGCAGACGGGCTGGTGGATTGCAGAATAAACCACTTATCCATCACCAGACCGTCCTGATGCCACTTGTCATCGTACTCTTGCATCAGCGCGTCGCGGCACGGCAACTCGGCGGCAACGGCGGCGCCCAACGCGGCCAGCGCATCGGTCATGTTATCGGCGTCGTGATACTGCTTGCTGACTAACGCATCGGCGAATTCGGTGTCACCAAATGCCAGATAGCGAAGACAGGTATTGCGCAGCGAACGTTTGCCGATATCCGCGTGTTCAACGCGATATTCATCCAGCCTGTTGGCGGTGTAAATCGCCAGGAACTCATCCGCCAGCTCAGTCGCAAGCGTTCTGGTCAGCGCTTCACGTACAGTGGTGATGGCAATCGGATCGATGATATCAAACAGCTCAGCGATTTCGTTCGCTGAAGGCAGCGTCAGAATTTCTGCGGCCAGCGCCGGATCGATGTGTTCATCAAGCAAAATAGCGCGGAACGCATCGGCAACGTGCACCGGCAATGACAGCGGCTGGCCCTGCTGATGACGATTCACGTTCAGCTTGATGTAGGTCGCCAGCAGGCTTTGCGCCGCATCCCAACGAGAGAAATCATTACGCGCATGACGCATCAGGAACGTCAGCTGCTGGTCGCTCCATTTGTATTCCAGTTTGACCGGCGCAGAGAATTCGCACAGCAGTGCCGGAACCGGCTGGAAGTAGACGTTATCAAAGATAAACGTCTGCTCTGCCTGGGTGACGTTCAGGACGTGATGCACCGGATGGCCGCCTTTTTGCAGCGGGATCACTTTTCCGTCGTTATCATATAGCTCGATACTGAACGGAATATGCAGCGGATGTTTTTCTTCTTGCTCAGCGGTCGGCGGCGTACGCTGGCTGATAGTCAGCGTGTACTGCTCGGTTTCTGGATTGTAATCGTCTTTGACGGTGACAATCGGCGTCCCGGCCTGGCTGTACCAGCGGCGGAAATGCGACAGGTCAACGTTAGACGCATCTTCCATAGCCTGCACGAAGTCATCGCAAGTGGCTGCGCTGCCGTCGTGACGCTCGAAGTAAAGCTGCATCCCTTTCTGGAAGTTCTCTTCACCCAGCAACGTATGGATCATACGAATGATTTCAGAACCCTTTTCGTACACCGTCAGGGTGTAGAAGTTGTTCATTTCGATCACTTTATCCGGACGAATCGGGTGCGCCATTGGGCTGGCGTCTTCAGCAAATTGCAGGCCACGCATGGTGCGCACATTGCTGATGCGGTTAACGGCACGTGACCCCAGGTCAGAACTGAACTCCTGATCGCGGAAAACAGTTAGACCCTCTTTCAGGCTTAACTGGAACCAGTCGCGGCAGGTGACGCGGTTGCCGGTCCAGTTATGGAAATATTCATGACCAATCACGCGTTCGATATCGAGATAATCTTTATCCGTCGCGGTGTCCGTACGCGCCAGGACGTATTTGGAGTTGAAGACGTTAAGACCTTTGTTCTCCATCGCGCCCATATTAAAGAAGTCGACAGCCACGATCATATAGATGTCGAGATCGTATTCGAGGCCAAAGCGCTCTTCGTCCCACTTCATCGAATTGATCAGTGAAGTCATTGCCCACGGCGCACGATCGAGATTACCGCGATCGACAAACAGCTCCAGCGCGACATCGCGGCCAGAGCGCGTTTTGTAGGTATCGCGCAGCACGTCGAAATCACCGGCCACCAGCGCAAACAGGTAACACGGTTTTGGGAACGGGTCCTGCCATTGGGTCCAGTGACGGCCATTTTCCAGCTCGCCCTGCCCAACACGGTTACCGTTAGAGAGCAGATACGGATATTTTGTTTTATCGGCAATAATTTTGGTGGTGAAGCGCGCAAGCACATCCGGGCGATCCAGATACCAGGTGATATGGCGGAAACCTTCTGCCTCACACTGGGTGCAAAGTGCTTCCCCCGACTGATATAGGCCTTCCAGCGCAGTATTTGCTGCCGGGCTAATTTCGGTCACGATGCGTAGCGAGAAACGCTCTGGCAGATTGTTAAGGACCAGCTGGTTCTCTTCTTCTTTATAGTCAGACCAGACTTCATCATTAACATGGACAGAAACCAGTGTCAGATCTTCCCCATCAAGACGCAGCGGAACCGCCGTCGCGCTTTGGCGGGTGACCTGGCTTACGGCCGTCACGACGGTTTTTGTGGCATCCAGGTCAAAAGTCAGATCGATATCGCTAATCAGGTATTCCGGCGCACGGTAGTCGTGGCGGTATTTGGCTTGTGGCTGTTGTGTCATAGAAAACCTTATGCATCGTTTGTCGAATAACGAGTCAGTCTATTCCTGTTGCGCAAAACGCGCTACGCAGAATCTTCATCTTTTCAGCAACAAAACCCTTTTTTGCTACATTTGTATAACACGGGGCACGAAATGCCCTCGACCATAACGATGGCTTATGTTGTGATCGGGGTTCAATAAATCGCTAAACAAGGTATACTCCAGCGGTTTCAATAGTTGTTTATTGTACTAAACGCTCCCGTGAGAGGATGCTACGGCGCACCTATGACTCAATTCGCTTCTCCTGTTCTGCATACGTTGCTGGATACCGACGCGTATAAATTGCACATGCAGCAAGCCGTTTTTCACCATTACTACGACGTACAGGTAGCGGCCGAGTTTCGTTGCCGTGGTGATGACCTGCTCGGTATTTACGCCGACTCCATTCGTGAACAGGTCGATGCTATGCAGCATCTGGCGCTGCAGGACGACGAATACCAGTGGCTCTCTGGCCTACCGTTCTTTAAAGCCGACTATTTAGACTGGCTGCGCGATTTCCGCTACAACCCTGAACAAGTGACGATCACCAACGATAACGGCAAGTTGAATATCCGCCTTGCTGGCCCTTGGCGTGAAGTGATTATGTGGGAAGTGCCGCTTCTGGCGGTCATTAGCGAGATTGTTCACCGCTATCGCTCTCCCGAAATGGGCGTCGAACATGCGCTCGCGACGCTTGAAAGCAAACTCGGCGAATTCGCCCAGATGACCGAATCCGTGGATATGTCCCGTTTCCGCCTGATGGATTTTGGTACCCGCCGCCGTTTCTCACGCGACATACAACAAGCCATTGTCGAGCGATTGCAGCAGGAGCCGTGGTTTGTTGGCACAAGTAATTATGATTTAGCCCGTCGCCTCAATCTGACACCAATGGGAACGCAAGCTCATGAGTGGTTCCAGGCGCACCAGCAGATCAGCCCCGACCTTGCCACCAGCCAACGTGCCGCGCTGGCGGCCTGGCTGGAAGAATATCCCGATCAGCTCGGTATTGCGCTGACCGACTGCATTACCATGGATGCGTTCCTGCGCGACTTTGGTCCTGAATTTGCGCAGCGTTATCAGGGGTTGCGCCATGATTCCGGGGATCCGGTTGAGTGGGGCGAAAAAGCAATCGCGCATTACCAAAAACTCGGCATTGATCCGCTGACCAAAGTGTTGGTTTTTTCTGATAATTTGGATCTGTCTAAAGCCCTTGAGCTGTATCGCCACTTTTCATCCAGAGTGAATTTAAGTTTTGGAATTGGTACGCGTTTGACCTGCGACATCCCTCAGGTAAAACCACTGAATATCGTTATCAAGCTAGTGGAATGTAACGGTAAGCCGGTGGCCAAGCTGTCTGACAGCCCAGGCAAAACTATTTGCCATGACAAAGCCTTTGTTCGTGCGCTGCGTAAAGCCTTCGATCTGCCGCAAATCAAAAAAGCCAGCTAACCTGTTTGGGGTCGTTCCTGGCCCCTGCCCTTATATTTTTCTCTTTTCTTCTCTATTCTCTGCGAATTCTACTTGTCTGATGGCGGATGCCAGGTAACATAGATATCCCCCCGATATGGGCGGACAAGTGTCTATACCCTAAATTATAGGGTTGCAGGAGTGCGGCACGGGAGTGTACCCGGAGCTTACATACGTAAGTCACTGGGGTAAACGAGCGCAGCCAACCCACATGCAACCTGAAGTATGCCGGGTATTTTTTCCGACTATTAACAGAGAGATTATTATGAGCGTTGTGCCTGTAGCCGACGTACTCCAGGGCCGCGTCGCCGTTGACCAAGAAGTCACCGTGCGCGGATGGGTGCGTACTCGCCGAGATTCTAAAGCTGGCATCTCCTTCCTCGCCGTCTATGACGGTTCCTGCTTTGATCCTGTACAGGCCGTCATTAATAATTCTCTGCCCAATTACAATGACGACGTTCTGCACCTGACGACCGGTTGCTCCGTCATTGTTACGGGTGTTGTGGTCGCTTCCCCAGGTCAAGGCCAGAGCTTTGAACTGCAGGCGACGGCAATTGAAGTCACCGGCTGGGTTGAAGATCCTGACACCTATCCAATGGCGGCCAAACGCCACAGCATCGAATATCTGCGCGAAGTCGCTCACCTGCGCCCGCGCACCAACATGATCGGCGCCGTAGCCCGCGTGCGTCACACTCTGGCGCAGGCTCTGCATCGCTTCTTCGATGAGCAGGGTTACTTCTGGGTTTCCACCCCGCTGATTACCGCCTCGGATACCGAAGGTGCGGGCGAAATGTTCCGCGTTTCGACATTAGATCTGGAAAACTTGCCGCGTACGCCAGAAGGCAAAGTCGATTTCGACAAAGATTTCTTTGGTAAAGAAGCGTTCCTGACCGTATCCGGCCAGCTCAACGGCGAAACTTACGCCTGTGCGCTGTCTAAAATTTATACCTTTGGCCCCACTTTCCGCGCGGAAAACTCCAACACCAGTCGCCATCTGGCGGAGTTCTGGATGCTTGAACCAGAAGTGGCTTTCGCGAACCTGAACGATGTTGCAGGTCTGGCAGAAGCGATGCTGAAGTACGTCTTCAAAGCGGTACTGGAAGAGCGTGCTGATGACATGAAATTCTTCGCTGAGCGTGTCGACAGTGATGCAGTTGCACGTCTGGAGCGTTTTGTCTCCGCTGATTTCGCTCAGGTGGATTACACCGACGCGGTGGCTATTCTGGAAAAATGCGGTGAGAAATTTGAGAACCCGGTTTATTGGGGCGTGGATTTGTCTTCCGAACACGAACGTTATCTGGCTGAGAAACACTTTAAAGCCCCGGTCGTGGTGAAAAACTATCCGAAAGACATTAAGGCCTTCTATATGCGCCTTAACGAAGACGGTAAAACCGTCGCCGCAATGGACGTACTTGCGCCAGGCATCGGTGAAATCATCGGTGGTTCCCAGCGTGAAGAGCGTCTGGACGTGCTGGACGCACGCATGGAAGAGATGGGTCTGAACCCGGCAGATTACAGCTGGTACCGTGACCTTCGTCGTTACGGCACCGTGCCACACTCAGGCTTTGGCCTGGGCTTCGAACGTCTGATTGCCTATGTCACCGGTGTACAGAACGTACGTGATGTGATCGCCTTCCCAAGAACGCCGCGCAACGCCAGTTTCTAATATCTAAATTAATAACGGTCAGCAATTGCTGACCGTTATTTTATTCTGCAGTGTCAATTAATGTCAGTCAAAAGTCAGCGTTTCTAAAGTGCAACCCCGTCATTCCCCCTAGCTGTTACGTTTTATTTCCACGAAACATCCATGTACAAAAAATAAACCGCATTCTTATTGCGTCTAATCGTGAATCATTGCATTAGCACAAATTTCACTCACAAACACAGACGTTCAGACGGCTAATGTTGACAATAAGAAAAATAGGTTTGTTTAGGTTCTGTTGATATGAAACGCCTTTATTAAAATTAAACATAAGCAATTCATATATATAGCAATGCGCCAGTCTTTTTATTCAGCAATCAGTTCTGAAATTTGAGGTGGTTCACAAAGTTCCAGTAAATTCACATTTAGTTACACATAATTGCTTTTTGTTACTCAATCTTTATATTTGTAGCACTTTCAGGCTAGCGAAACGGTTCTTTGAATGGAAAGATGCCTGTCAGATACATAAAGACACCAAACTCTCATCAATAGTTCCGGAAATATTTATTGACAGAATTTATTGAGGGCAGTGGCGAGTGTCATAAAAAAAAACCAATGAGGGTAATAAATAATGATGAAGCGCAATATCCTGGCAGTGGTTATCCCTGCCCTGCTGGTAGCCGGTGCAGCAAACGCTGCAGAAATCTATAACAAAGACGGCAACAAACTAGATTTGTACGGCAAAGTTGTTGGTAAACATATTTGGGATAAATCTGGCGGCAACGGTAACAGCGCTGATGATTCCTACGCACGTCTGGGCTTCAAAGGGGAAACTCAGGTAAATGACCAACTGACCGGTTTCGGCCAGTGGGAATATAACCTCAATGCTAGCGGTGCTGAAGGTTCTCAGGAAACAAAAACTCGTCTCGCGTTCGCAGGTCTGAAAGCAGGTGACTACGGTTCATTCAGCTACGGTCGTAACTACGGCGTATTCTATGATGCACTGGCATCTACAGATATGCTTGTTGAGTACGGTGGCGATACTCTTTGCCAAACTGATAACTTCATGACTTGCCGTACCACCGGTGTTGCAACTTATCGTAATACCAACCTCTTCGGTCTGGTTGAAGGTTTAGCACTGGGTCTTCAGTATCAGGGTAAAAACGTAAGTGACCATGGTGTTGAACGTCAGAACGGTGACGGTGCAAGCTACTCTTTAGGCTATGATTTCCTGGACGGCTTCAACGTTACTGCAGCTTACACCAACTCAGATCGTACCGATGGCCAGGAAATTGATGGTAAAGGTAAACGTGCTGAAGGTTGGGCTACCTCTGCAAAATATGATGCTAACAATGTTTATGCAGCAGTTATGTATGGCGAATCAAGCAACATGACTCGTGAAAACGATGACCAGTTCGCTAACAAGACTCAGAACATTGAAGCTGTAGTTCAGTACCAATTCGACTTCGGTCTGCGTCCATCCGTGGGCTACGTACAGTCCAAAGGTAAAGACCTTGCAGCACGTACTACCTTCAACGGTGGCGATGCTGACCTGGTGAAATATGTAGAAGTAGGTACCTGGTACTACTTCAACAAGAACATGAACGTCTATGGTGCTTATCGTTTCAACCTGCTTGATGAAAACAACTACACCCGTGATGTTAAACTGGCTACTGACGACACCTATGTGTTAGGTCTCGTATACCAGTTCTAATAAGCAGCCCTCTCTGCTAAATGCCTAGAAAACAGGACTTCGGTCCTGTTTTTTTTATGTCTGAAAGCAATAAATGGCGACTTTTGAAAAGGCGCACGCTTTTTGTCGCAAACGGTTGGCATTTTGTAGATCAACCGTTAACCTGATAGCGGATTTCACTTCTGTAATCACAATGGAACCTCGTCATGTTTGAGAACATTACCGCTGCCCCTGCCGACCCAATCCTGGGTCTGGCCGATCTGTTTCGTGCTGATGACCGCCCTTCAAAAATTAATCTGGGTATTGGTGTCTATAAAGATGAAACCGGCAAAACTCCGGTTCTGACCAGCGTTAAAAAAGCCGAGCAGTATCTGCTGGAAAATGAAAACACCAAAAACTACCTCGGCATTGATGGTATTCCAGAATTTGGTCATTGCACTCAGGAACTGCTGTTTGGCAAAGGCAACGCGATTATCAGCGATAAACGTGCTCGCACAGCGCAAACCCCTGGCGGCACTGGCGCACTGCGCGTCGCGGCGGATTTCCTTGCGAAAAACACCTCAGCCAAGCGCGTCTGGGTAAGTAATCCGAGCTGGCCGAATCATAAAAGTGTGTTTAATTCCGCAGGTCTGGAAGTGCGTGAATACGCCTATTATGACGCGGCGAATCACACCCTGGATTTTGACGGCCTGCTGGCAAGCCTGAATGAAGCGCAAGCGGGTGATGTGGTTCTGTTCCATGGCTGCTGCCACAACCCTACCGGTATCGATCCTACACTTGAGCAGTGGGAAACGCTGGCAAAATTGTCTGTTGAAAAAGGCTGGCTGCCACTGTTCGACTTTGCCTATCAGGGCTTTGCTCGTGGACTGGAAGAAGACGCCGAAGGCCTGCGTGCCTTTGCTGCGCTGCATCAGGAGCTGATTGTTGCAAGTTCCTATTCCAAGAACTTTGGCCTGTACAATGAGCGCGTAGGCGCCTGTACGCTGGTTGCGGCTGACGAGCAAACCGTTGATCGCGCCTTTAGCCAGATGAAATCCGTTATTCGTGCCAACTATTCAAACCCACCGGCGCACGGCGCTTCCGTGGTCGCAACTATCCTCAGCAATGACGCGCTGCGTGCCATCTGGGAACAAGAGCTAAACGATATGCGCCAGCGCATCCAGCGTATGCGTTTGCTGTTCGTGAATACTCTGGCGGAGAAAGGCGCGGATCGCGACTTCAGCTTCATCACCAGGCAGAACGGGATGTTCTCGTTTAGCGGCTTGACCAAAGAGCAGGTTCTGCGTCTGCGTGAGGAGTTCGGTGTCTACGCCGTCGCTTCTGGTCGCGTCAACGTTGCAGGTATGACGCCGGACAACATGGCGCCCCTGTGCGAAGCGATTGTTGCTGTACTGTAAGCTTCGATAGCTAAAAAAAAGCCCGCAGCTGCGGGCTTTTTTATTGGTCTTTACCAGACAGGCATTTCATCCTGCAGGAACGGATTGTGCAAACGCTCATATCCCAGCGTCGACATCGGTCCATGTCCCGCGATAAACGTTACGTCATCGCCCAACGGCAACAGCTTCTGTTTAATCGACTGAATTAACTGTCCGTGATCGCCGCGTGGAAAATCGCTGCGTCCTACGCCACCTTTGAAAATCACGTCGCCTGAGATCAGCAAACGCGATTGGTCATCAAAGAAGACGATATGCCCCGGCGTATGGCCCGGGCAATGCAATATCTGTAACGTCACATTCCCGACGTTCACGCTTTCGCCCTCTTCCAGCCAACGATCGGGTGTCAACGGGAGACACTCATCGAGACCAAACATGCGGCTTTGGGCGGGCAGCCCTTGCAGCCAGAACTCATCTTCTTTTTCCGGTCCAATGACCGGCACACCGTAATGTTGCGCCAGTTCAGCCGCCGCCCCCACATGATCAAGGTGGCCATGGGTTAGCAAAATTTGCATCAACGTCACGCCGGACGCTGCGACTTCTTGCATGATCTTCTCAGCATCTCCGCCGGGATCGACAAGCGCGGCCAGTTTGGTTTGTTCACACCAGATAAGCGAACAGTTCTGGGAGAACGCAGTCACCGGAATAATACGATAGTTCATACTGCTCCTTCATTATTACCAGTGCCGATTTGGCCCGGTATCAATATGCACAAAGTTGCTACGTGGGTAATATCCTACACCACCTGCGCGCAGAGATAACGCGGCTTTGCGAACATTGGCTAATGAAATGCCTTCAATATGAAAATCCATCGCCTGCCCTTTCGTGTGATAACTTTTTTTAGCTACCCCACGGCTATGGGCTCGCAATTCATTATTGGTATCGAGCGAACGATAACCAGAAACGAGTTGCACGGGCTTGCGCGTTCCAAGCAATCCCTGAAGGCGGAAAAGCTGATCAAATAATCCTGGGTCGATGGCTTTTATTTTATTCGCGCGATAGTCACGGAAAAAATGGTTAAGTTTTGCTAATTCATCCTGAATGTAGCCTCTGCCATCGAAAAACTCCGCCTTAATTGACTCACCGGTGTGCAGGTTATTTAACGTCAAAATACGCGGACGAGGTGTCGAGAGGGTGGCAAATGCTGGCGTAGGCAAGATGGCCGCAGCGCCGAGCGCAACACCACCTAACGCCAGCAGTTTGCGGCGATTAGCGTCAAATTTGTCCATGGTAATCAGGTCTACAGGTCAATGTTATCGTAAATATGCTTAGCGCACGAAGGGCACCTTAACTGGCTCAACAGCCTTCGTCAAGGCGCCCAACCCCAGCAAACACGGGGCTTGCAGCGATTTAGCCCCATCTTCACCATAACTTACGACAATCATTTCTCCCGAACTACTTCATTTACCTGATTAATTGTTCAGCTTTTGGCAAAATTTGTGCGCCTGATCGCGCGGTGAGATCATAATTGTAAATATCTGTACGATACTGGGTACGCCCATCTTCGCCAACAAACGCGGTCAGATAGTAAAGGTTAACCGGAATATTGTGTCGAATATTAACGTAGCGCGTATTCCCCTCTTTGAGGGTGTCGGAAATCCGCGTGTCGTTCCACCCCGCATCCCCCAATAACATATTTGCCAGTTCAGACGCTTTATTCACGCGCACACAGCCGGAACTCAGCGCGCGTGCATCCTTCTGGAACAAGTTATGGTTCGGCGTATCGTGCAGATAGATCGCATCCGAGCTCGGCATATTGAATTTGTACCGGCCTAGTGAATTACGTTCACCCGGCGCTTGCTGGAAGCGGAATGGCAAGTTTGACGGCGTAATTGTTGCCCAGTCAACCTGATACGGATCGATCGCCTGGTTGCTGTTCCAGCCGCGCATCACAGTATAGCCGTGACGTTCCAGGTAGCCAGGGTCATCCCACAACTTCGGCAGAATATCTTTGCGCGCAAGCGTCGGCGGGACGTTCCATGGTGGATTGACGACCACGTTGTTCAGCGCGCTGCTCATCATCGGCGTTTTACGATCCGGGCGTCCAACGATGACGCGTGACGCCAGAACTTCACTACCGTTCTGGTAATACACCAGCGAATACGCCGGAATGTTCACCATTATGCCAGTCGAGAGCGTTCCTGGAAGCAGCCTCAGACGCTGAATATTGAGTGCCAGAACCCCTGCTCGCTGCGCCGGAGAGACATTTAACCAGTCGCGCGTTGATGGGCCAATGACGCCATCTGCGCCTAAACCCTGCGTCATCTGAAAAGTTTTTACTGCCGCCACCAGCTCGCGATCGTATGCCGCGGGTTTACCGGCCGGTAGCGCGGCTTTTGTGTCAGGCGCGGGTGCGGACGGGCTGACCACGACGCCTTGCGGATCATCACCGGGGAGTGCAATTTTCGGTTCTGCCCCTGTAGCGCCTGAACGCAACAGAATTTCACGCAATGCGGGTACATCGCTGCTCCATTGACCCGGTCGTAGCGTGGCGGTACCGCGCAGTTGCGGCCACGGTCGCGTATCGGCCACCAGCTTCAGCAATGACTGATGCATCGTGGCATATTGCGGATGTGCTGGCGCAAGGCTGGCGATAAAACGCGGTAAGGTTCCCTGATCCAGTGCCAGTTGCCATTGGTTAATCACGGAGAGCGCAGGTGTGGCTAATTTGTAGGCTTTATCGCTGTAAAGCCAACGGTTGCCATTGACCGGAATCCCGGCGACAAACTGAAGATAACCCATCATGGCGTCGGAGAGCACGATATCCCGCGCCATTCCGGTGACGGCGGGATCGGTCAACAGTTCAACCCAGGCGGTAAATTGCGGCTGAAAACCCGCAATCGCCACTTCGGCCAGCTGCTGCTGGAAAGCGCGCACAGCGGCGCGGTCTTCCCACATTGGCTTCATGTCACGCGCGGCATACAGCAATGTAAGTTGATTGATATACGCGGGTGTATAACCCGACGGCAGCTCGGACTGCAGCTGCTGGTGCAGGGCTACGGTATCGACACCGGCTGGCAAAGGTTTAATACCTGCCATAATGGCTGTCGCGGGAGACTGTTCCAGCGGTTGTGACAGCGAAGTTGGCTGCGTGCCCATCGTCGCGGAGCTATCAACCGGGACTACTTCAGGCTCATCGGCCTGTGCGTTAAACAGTGGAGCGAATATTACGGTCAGGCACACAGTCAGTGCTGATAGCTGACAACCACGGATTTTCTTTAGCAACATCCCTTGCCCCCTGTTTTCTTACGACTTGCCCACAATACCGGGGCTATTCTTAATTATAGAAAGGCATATACGCTGTTGCCTGACCTTATGTAAAGAAGTTTAAAGATAACGTAGTCTGGAAGACAAGTTAAACAAATAAAAAGGGCGACACCGGAGTGCCGCCCTTTTCGTCAAAGCGTCTTACGACGCGTCAGCTGCTTCGGGTAATGACTCTGGCGGTTGCGGTGCAAACCCGCGCAGACCCACCACATGAACATGCTCAGTATTCTGGAATACTTTACGCACCAGCTTATACGTTGTGCCTTTCTCAGGACTGATATTTTCTGGCGCAGCGATGATCAACTGCATGCCCAGACGATCGCACAGTTCGAACAGCGTAGCGATAGAACGGGCATCCAGTCGCGCGGCCTCATCGAGGAACAGCAAACGGCAAGGCGAAATATCTTTCCCGCGCAGGCGACGCGATTCGTCTTCCCAGCTCTGCACAACCATCACCAAAATCGACATCCCGGTACCGATCGCTTCCCCGGTCGACAACGCACCGGATTCGGCACGCAGCCAGCCGTCGGAGCCACGGTTAACCTCAACTTCCATTTCCAGATAGTTGCGGTAATCCAGCAGCTCTTCACCAATAGTTTGTGGCGTGCGCTGCCCCATATCGATCTGTGGATTGAGGCGCTGATAGAGCTTAGCCAGCGCTTCAGAGAAGGTCAGACGATTGCTGTTAAACAGATCCTGGTGTTGCTCATGCTGCTCTGAAAGCACATCCAACAGCGTAGCGTGAGCTTCGCGGACGTTAACGTTCAGACGCACGCTGTTCACCTGCCCAAACGATACGCTTTGCAGCCCCTGGTTGAGCATCCGAATACGGTTCTGCTCGCGCTGGATCGTTTTCCGAATAATATTCGCCACGCTGCGAGAGCTAATCGCCAGCTTCTGTTCACGAGACGTCAGCTCTTCGGTCAGACGGCCCAGTTCAATTTCCATTTGCTCGATAGCTTCGACCGGATCGTCCGTGCGGATAATATCCTGACGGATACGCTCACGCAGGTGCTGATACACCGCCACAAAGAACTGAATTTTGCGTTCCGGACGTTTTGGATCTTCAGACATGCGCAGCACATCGCGCAGATGTTCGTTATCCGCCACCGCAGGACGCAGCGCACCTAATGCCTTATCAGACATGGAACGCAGCTCATCACCGGAAAGATAGGCCAGCTCACGGCGATGCAGACGACGCTCAACGCCACTGTCTTTCACCAGGCGCATCACCGCACACCATCCCGCTTTTGCGGTCACAACCTGCTCGCGCATTTCGTGATAATCACGTTCCAGCTTGCGCAGGCGACGGGTGAGATTATCCATCTCCGCTTCACACAGCGTCAGGGCTTTTTCCAGCTGATTACGACGCGAACGGTTATTGCTCAACTGGCTGTGCAGCTCATCACGACGAATGCGCGCCCGCTCTTCAGCCCCGCTATCCGCTCGCACGCCGATATCCTGAAGCTCTTTTTGCAGATCGGTTAACAGCTCTTTTTTGGTATCAAACGAGCTTTTCAGCGACGCCAGAACCTGGCCATATTGGCTCAGTTGAGCCGCATGACTGCGCAAAGCGTCACGCGTACGGCTACGTTCTGTTTCCGCCTGCTCCAGACGCTGACGCAGTTTTTCGTTGAGATCGCTGTTACCGCTCAGCATTTCCGCTGAGTCGCTATAGCCGAAGTGAGCGCGACGCTGCACCACTTCAGCCAGTGCAAACGCCTGCTGACGCGCATCACGCTGCACCTGCTGAGAATAGGCGTAGTCTTCTTTCAGCTGTTCAAACTGTTCCGGGTCGCTTTGCAGGACGGACAATACCGGCTCAAGTTTCGCCAGTTGATTCCCGTGCTGCTGGACAAATCGAGCGGCTTCCTGCGCTTCATCCAGGCGTTCCTGAATTTCGTCTACGCGGTCAGCGAGCGTTTCATCGGCCAGCAGATTCAGACGCGGTAGGATGCGGTTAAGCGCTGCAACGCCCTCTTTCGCCTGTTCGAACTGAACGCGGCTCTGCTGATTGTCGTTTTCATGAAGGCTTATCGCACGCTCAAGCTCACCGCGACGGGTGTTGAGCTTGCGGATTTCCGCTTCTGGATCGGGCTCGAACGCAACAGCGACGTGGCTGCCGATAAAACGACTGAACGACTGGTGTAAACGCTGGGTTTTCTGCACGTCAAAGGACAACGTCGCGAAGCGCTCAGACAACGTTTCACGTTCCGCATGCAGACTTTCGATACGATTTTCGCGCGCGGCACGACCAAACAGCGGCAGCGTTGGGAAACGGGAATAACGCCACTGACGATCGGCGATTTTCACCACGACGGCTTTTTCAAGCTCATCGACGCTAAAGACGCTGTCATCAAAGGACTGCGGATCGCCTTCGATCAGATAGAGATCTTCCGGGCAATCTTCCAGGCCTTCAAGTTGGTCGGCAATCAGGGACAAGTCCGGTACAACGATGGCATTTCGGGATGGGCCGTAAAGCGCAGAGAAGTACGGCGCATCGTCCAAACTCACGTCATCATAGATTTCAGAGAGCAGCACGCCGCCAAAACGTTCAGCGAGCGCATTGAGGCGAGAATCTTCAGCACCGCCAGGCTGGCTTAAGCGCTCAATTTCTTCGTCAATAGCACGTTTACGCGCACCGACTTCATCGCGTTCGACAATCGCTTCACGCTCGCGTTCCAGCAGTTGTTGCAGATATTCAGTGACATCCTGGCTGGATTCAAACTCTTCGCCGCACTGCTCGCTGAGCTGGTTGAGGCTGCTTTGCGCGGCTAGCCAAACTGGCGCACGTTGCAGCAGCTTCTGAGTGCGTGACTGAAGCTGCTCCAGCTCCTGTCGCAGCGACATACGTTGCTCACCGGCATTCGAAACGCTGTCAGAAAGAGAGGCAATACGGGCTTCGAGTTCCTGGTGCAGGGCTTCCAGATCGTCAATATCGACACGTTTTCCGTGGCGCTTGCAGAATTCAGCCAGCAAACGCTCGGCTTCCTGCTGCTCTCGAAGACGCTGTTCCAGCTCGTTCAGGCGCATACGCAACGGCTGAACCTGCTCTGCCAGATGGCGCTGGTTGACACCGTCACGCAGAAGTTCACGCGCGACTTCCCACGCATCGCTTCGTGCCAGCGGGCCGTTGATGGCAGTGACCAGTTGGTAAGCCTGTTCAAACTGGCTGTGCGCCGTTTGCGCCACGCTCATTTTCTGGTCGAGTGAGAGTAATTTATCTGTCGCTTCTTGCTGTTTTGCCTGGAAGGTTTCCAGCCACTCGTCCGCGCTTTCTGGCGTAAGATCAGGAAGATGACACAGCTCTTTCGCGCGCTGCAACGCTTGCAGCGCCTGGGTGTACTGGATCGCACGCGTTTGCTGAACATCAAGCGCCTGCTGATAGTCGGCAAGCTGGTTTTTCAGCTCATCGACTTCCAGCTCAGCGGCTTCGGCGCGCGCTTCGTTCTCTTCCTGCATCTCGGCGGCTTCGGCCACCACTTCATTTTGTTCTTCGAGGCGAATCTGCAGCTCATCGAGATCGGATTCGTAACGCTCAATTTTTTCCTGCTGACGCAGGGCGGTTTGCACCAGATTCAGGTGATCGCTGGCCGCCTGATAATCGGCTTCCAGGTCGCCTTCTGCACCGTTTTGTTCGCCCAGTTCGCGCGCCATCTCAACGTGCTTATACTGCTCTGCCACCAGCTGTTTACGCGAGGTGAACAGCTCGCGGCGATATTCAAGCGCCTTATCCAGATGAATGCGACGCTCATTCGCGTGGCGCATATAATCCGCCGCTACGTAGTTGGTCGCTTCGCTGATCAGGTGCTTAAACAGATCGCGGTCTGATTGGGTCACGCGAATGGCTTCCAGCGTCATGCGGTTTTCACGCAGCGCGGCTTCCATATCCTGGAAAGCTTTTCGCACGCCGCTGTTTTCGGGCAACAGGTAATCGCGCAACGAGCGGGTAATGGCGCTGGAAATACCGCCGTACAAAGAGGCTTCAATCAGGCGATAGTATTTGCTACGGTCCGAAGCGCTGCGCAGACGGCGCGCAACAATGCCCAAATCGAACATCAGCGAGTGGTAATCGGTAATTGAGTTGAATTGCTTGAACTGAACCCCTTCGATCTCCTCAAGCTTCTCTTTCAGCTCCTGGAGAGAGAGGACACGCGCCTGACGGTCATTCAGCGTTTCCGTCAGCATTGCGGTTGGCTGAACGGAGGTCGGTAAGCCTTGAATAGCGAACGGTTTGATGTCCACTTTACGGTCACGGCCCGCGACCTGTTGCAAGCGAACACCCACCACCACGCGCTGATGACGGGAGTTGATGACATCCAGAACGGAATAACAGACGCCGGCTTTCAGCTTACCGTGCAAACCTTTATCACGCGAGCCGCTCGTGGCCCCCGCTTCAGTGGTATTACGGAAGTGCAGCAGCGTCAAATCGGGAATCAGCGCCGTCACAAACGCCGCCATGGTAGTGGATTTACCCGCACCGTTACCCCCGGAGAGCGTGGTGACCAGCTCATCCAGATCAAAGGTTCGGGCAAAGAAACCGTTCCAGTTAATCAGCGTCAGTGAACGAAATTTACCACGTTCAATCATTATTCTTCCTCCCCGCTTTCCGTCTGGCTCTCTTCAGGCTCGTCATTGAGCTGCAAATGGTTTTCGACCGGCATGGCTTCACCGTCACGGATCATGCGCAGCTGCGCTTCACGCGGATCGTCGCCCGCACGCACATCAGCACCAAAGCGGAAAACCGCTTCTGTGATACGGAATTTGCTGCTGTCATGCCCCATAAACCACACCATGCCGAGACGACGCAGACGGCTCAGGGAAGAGCGCACTTTTTCCTGTAATTTCTGACGATCAAGATCTGAACCGGTGGAACGATTGTTCACCAGCTTCAGCAGTTTGCCCTCTTCTGCCAGGGTCAACAGCTCATCGTACAGCTCTTGCTGGGTGAAAATACCCTCATTGGCCAGACGCTCTGGGCTGAGATAGAGATAGCAAAGGATTTTGCCCACCATCATATCCAGTTCAGAAAGAACCGAACGCGGGATCAACGTCGTTGAGCGCGGGCGCAGATAGAAGAAACCTTCCGGTGCGCGGATCAGCTCCACGTTATAGCGGGCGTAAAACTCTTCCAGATACTCCTGGAAATCCATCAGAAACGCGTGATTATCCAGTTCATCAAGGCCAATGTGGCGACCGGCACGCAATTGGCTATCCAGCGCCGGAAATAATGGATTCGCCAGCGCCTGGGCCAGCTTAACTGGCATCATTTGTTCAATATTTGTCAATGACATGCGCCTGTACCTTGGCTCCGTAATCGTTAATCGGCTGCCACTTCGGCGGCAGTCCGGTGAAATCTGCTTGCGCGACGCCCAGACGTACGGCCTGGTCGACGACGATGCGGGCAATATCGAAATGGCGCGCACGCGGGTATTGCACCAGATAGTCGCGCACCACGAGACCAAGATCTAGCGGCACTTGTCTGGATTTATAGACCGCCAGCTGTTCTTCGATCATGGCCGCAAGTTGTTCACGAATTTCGTTGAACTCTTCAAACTCCAGATCCGGCGGCAATTCACCGGTGACCTCTTCATCGCGAAGCGTCATCTCTTCGTCACGCATGTCCAGCAGACGATCGGCATTGGCATAGGTCAACGCCCATGGCGCATCGAAATAGGTTTGTACCGACTGGCGCAGACGCTGAGCGAACACACGGTTTTTATCCATATCAATCGCGGTACGGATAAATTTATGTACGTGACGGTCATAGCCGATCCACAGGTCAATCGACTGTTGACCCCAGCTGATGATACGGTCGAGTTTACTTTGCAGATCGAACACCAGCTTGTCGACGAAATGCAGATTGTCATGGGCCATCGTCGCGTCCTGGATGCGCAACAAATTGGCCTGGAGCTTATCGCCTGCTGCTTCCAGCGTATCCTGCAGTTCTCGCAGCGTACCGGAGGTTTCTGACAATAAAAGTTCACAGCTGGAGATCGCCGCACGCCAGTCTTTGTTCAGCAACTGCGCGATGTCGTCTTTTACCTGCTGTTGCTGCTCATCCATCAAGCGCTGGGTCAGATCGATGCTGTCAAAAATCTCGGCGACAGAGTATTTCAGCGGAGCATAAACGTTGCGATGCCAGTGGAATTCATCTCCATTTTCATCCGCCGCATCCGCTGCACGCTTGAGTTCGTCCGCAACGATCGACAGCTGCATGGAAAGACGCAGCGTAGAAAACTCACGCTGACGGATGTAATAATCCGTGATGCCAATGCCCAGAGGCGTCAAACGATAAATGGCGTTGCCTTCGGCCTGCTCGCTGGTAAAGCGGTTCAGCAGACGTTGACGCACCATATCGTTAATTGCGTTGTTGGCACGCACGCTAATGGTTTCGCTGGTTTGCTCAAACGCATCACTCACATGGCGGAAGGCATCCACCAGTTCCCCCTCGCTCATTTCACCATCCAGGCGCTCACCGTTCAGCGTGGCAATGGCCAGCAGAAAAGAGAGTCTGTCGACCGGCAGCGCGATGGAGAAATCGTTTTTTCTGGCCCAGGCAACCAGTTCGGGGACTGTCTGGGAAAAATCACTCATAGGTTTTCCTTGCATCTGCGGTGTAAGCCCAACGGTCCAGGCTTTTAATCGCGGTGACGTGTATATAGCGGCCAAGGCTCACAAACGGCTCCTGGCGGCAATACCGCGTTTCTATTTCTGTTAAAGCGTCCAGACATTCATGCTGTTTTTGTTTATCGCGCAGATAATCATGAAACACCCTGACGCCCGTTTTGCCGGTAATTTCCCAGCCAATCTCCTCCAGCCAGCCATAGACCTGCTGGGGATCGCGCGGAAAATCTGGCGAAAGCGTGCGTCGTTTCTTTTTATACATGCCCTGCTGCACATAACCGAAATTGCCCACCAGCACATTTCGCATCAACAGGCCGTTGGCATTGTAGAACATCAGCGACAGCGCGCCGCCGGGGCTAAGCACAGTCCACAGCGTGTTTAACATCGCTTGCGGTTCAGCGACCCATTCAAGTACCGCGTGAAACAATATCAGATCAACCTGAGTTTCCAAATGCTGGGCAATGTCCTGAGCGGCGCAATGTATAAAATGCATGTTGTCGCTCACACCTTTCTCGTGTGCCGCGCTTTTCGCGCGTGCGACCATCTCAGCGGAAAGATCGCAAAACGTCACGTGATGGCCGCGCTCGGCCATTAAAATGGCCGTCTGACCTTCACCGCCGCCGGCATCGAGAACGCGCAACTTTCGGCTACCGTAGGTGGCGAGCAGCGTATCCAGATCCTGCCAGAGGATCGTCTGGCGCAACTGCCCTTTAGTGGTGCCGTAAATGTTGCGCGAAAACTTTTCCGCGATGTCATCGAAATTGCGATCCCGCATTGGGAGAGTTCCACCCGCTACCAGCAAAACCGCTATTTTGTCACACCCGCGCGGAGAATGAACCTCTCTGGTGTAATATCGCGGGTAATCGCCTGCTGTATGGTTAAAAAAGGAGCCAAAAAGGATGCTTTTTACCCTAAAGAAAGTTATTGGAGGCATGATGCTTCCTCTTCCACTCTTGCTGTTGCTGATGGCACTTGGACTGCTGCTGCTTTGGTTGACGCGTTTTCAGAAAACGGCAAAAACCGTGATGACTGCGTCCTGGCTGATGCTGCTGCTGTTGAGCCTGCAACCTGTCGCTGATGGGCTGTTGCGCCCTATTGAAGATAAGTACCCGACGTGGCAGGGGAAACAGAAAGTGGATTACATCGTGGTGTTGGGTGGCGGCTACACCTGGGACCCCAATTGGGCACCCAGCTCAAACTTAATCAATAACAGTCTGCCGCGTTTAAACGAAGGCATACGCCTGTGGCTGGCGAACCCGGGTTCAAAAATGATCTTTACGGGTGCAGCCGCCAAAACCAATCCGGTGAGTACCGCAGAAGCCGGGGCACGCGTGGCTGAATCACTCGGCGTGCCACGCTCGGCGATAATCACTCTCGACAGCCCTAAAGATACGGAAGAAGAAGCCGCAGCGGTGAAACAGGCCATCGGAAATGCCCCGTTCCTGCTGGTGACGTCCGCCTCGCATTTACCCCGCGCGATGATTTTCTTTGAACATGCCGGGTTACATCCTCTGCCCGCGCCAGCTAATCAACTGGCCGTTGAGGCGCCGCTCAACCCGTGGGAACGCGCGATCCCGTCACCGGTCTGGCTGATGCACAGCGATCGCGTGGGCTATGAAACGCTCGGACGCCTCTGGCAATGGCTGAAAGGATCCTCAGGCGAGCCAGGGCAAGAGTGATTTCGAGGCGAGATCGAAATTGGCGCGATTAAAGCGCCCGGTGTTGACGAGCTGCGCCACTTCATCCCACATGAGATAGACCCAGCGCCGCCAAAGGAAGGATTCCGAGACGGGCGCGCGCTGGAGATAATGCCAAAGCAAACCCTCTGCCAAGCCACTGTCGCTTAAACGGAACAGCTCATATTCCCGCGGTGCCCAGAGCATAATGCCCGGTCCAACCATCGCCAATAATTGATCGCTGCGTGGATCTTTGAGCATACTGCGCAGGGTGAAATTGCCATGAATCAACACACAGTTGTCGTTAAAACCGTCGAACAGTGCAGGCAAGCATTCGCGCGTGCGGAATAAAATTCGCTTATCCTGCATCGTCAGGCCGGTGTTACTGAATTGATTGAGCGTGCCCCACAATACTTCGACACGCTGGCGATACCAGTGGGGCCAGATATTTTCCTGGGTGCTGTCCACGGGGCCAACCAAACCACGGCTATCCTGCCTGTGCCAGGCAAGCAGCGCCTCAACGATCTGGTCTTTCAATTGTTCCCACCGGTCAGGCGTTCGCGCAGGGGCTTCAACGGGTACGCCGCGTAAGCGTTCAATCAACAGAACATCCGGACCGGGATGTTCTTCATGGGTCATCACGCCATAGACGGTGGGCATACGCACCGTTCCGCTACGCGCGAGCAGAGACATTTTCCACGCCAGCTGTCTGGCGATACCGGGGGAAGAAAAACTCCTTGCCATTAGCGGCATTGGATTACCGTGACTGTCATACAGCGACCACAGCGAAGTGTCCGCCTTTTCATTCACACACTCCACCCGACTGAGTTGTTCCCCCAGCAGATGGCTTAGCTCGGCACGCAGCTGTTCCATATCAGATTGTCCCCATCAAAACTACTGCTTTTATAATGAGCGCGTCGCAGACGGATGTCACCCTGATAAGATCAATTTGGATGAAGAAAAATGAGGGAAAACCGAGCGGTAGAGCATCCCCTCGAGTGAGGGGATGTGGGGAAATTAACGCAATTCAGCACGCACGCGTTCGAGATCTTCGGGTGTATCAACGCCTGTTCCAGGCACTTCCTCTGCAACCGCAACGTGGATTTTTTCGCCATACCAGAGCACACGCAGCTGTTCGAGCATTTCGATATGCTCCAGCGGACTTGGTGCCCAGGTCACGTAGCGGCGGATAAAGCCTGCACGATAACCATAAATGCCCAGGTGTCGCAGGAACGTGTCGCCAATCACCTCTTGAGAAGCAGCAAAACGGTCGCGATCCCATGGAATAGCCGCGCGGGAGAAATAGAGCGCATAGCCTTCAGCATCCATCACCACTTTTACCGCGTTCGGATTAAACGCTTCTTCAGCATGATGAATTGGTACGGCAAGCGTCGCCATACCCACCTGACGCTGTGCGAGGTTTTCCGCGACCTGACGAATAATAGCCGCCGGGATCATCGGCTCATCGCCCTGCACGTTAACGATGACGGTATCATCGCTGAATCCACATTTTTCGACGACTTCGGCTAGTCTTTCCGTACCGGACTGATGATCGGCGCGAGTCATGCATACTTCGCCACCGGCTGCTTCGACGGCACGGGCAACGTCTTCATGATCCGTGGCAACAATCACACGATCGGCACCTGACTCACGTGCTCTTTCAAGCACATGGACAATCATCGGTTTGCCATTAATATCGACCAGCGGCTTGCCTGGTAAACGCGTGGAGGCAAAACGCGCCGGAATAATGACGACAAAACTCATGGTCGGCTCTCTTCTGCCGCCAGCGAGCGGGCTTCCGTTTCAAGCAGGACCGGAATGCCATCGCGCAGCGGAAACGCCAGATTATCCAGTTTGCAAATAAGTTCTTGTTTATCCTGGCTGTAATAGAGTTTGCCGTTGCACACCGGGCAGGCAATGATTTCAAGTAAACGGTGATCCATAGTTCCTCCGTATAAATAATGATGAAAGCTTACCACATTCCTTTTTCAGGCTATGTCTATTTCCCAGCCACTCCGACACGCATCGAAAAGTTGATCGGGTAATCTCGACAGGGTGACTCGCTTTGCCCCCTGCCAACTGGCGAAATGGTTAAGTGCTGAGAAAAGTCCTTTTTCCAGCGCTGAACTGACCCTGACACCCTCTTCCAGATACAAAGCGATCACTTCCAGTACGCCTGTTTTACGGTGCATTTTGGCATCCATACGCCCCACCAGTTGGCCTTTATGCAGCAAGGGCAGAACAAAGTAGCCATACTGACGCTTTGGCGCGGGGGTATAACATTCAAGACGATACGTGAAACCGAACAGCTGTTCCGCGCGCTTGCGGTCCCAGACGACAGGATCAAAGGGTGACAATACGGTACTGTGCGACGCGCTCAGCTTCCCGTCCAGAGCCTGAGGCAGGAGCGGTAATAAATCCGCATGCAGCCACATTTCACCCAGCGTTTCTACGTCCACCTGCAAGACGCGCTGGTTTTCTTGCCAGTGTTCAAGCAACACTTTCAGAGCAGGTTGTCGAAGTCGATAGTAATCTGCCAGCCATTGCGCACGGAAAATCCCTAAACTACGGGCGCTATTCTCCAGCATGACGGCCTCTGCTGCTGTTTGATCAAGCAGATCGCGTGTATCGTCCCAGTGAGGCATAACGCGATGAGTGAGATCGTAAACTCTCTGGAAATTACGCCGTTCAACCACCATGACTTTTCCGGACGTAAATAGCCCTTCGAGATGGCGTTTATGCGGCTTCCACTCCCACCAACCGCTCGTGCCTTTACGGGGATGTTCAAAATCAGCTGAGCGGACTGGGCCGTTTTCGTGAATGTGCTCAATGAGTTTTTCGATTTCGTCCGCATTTTCGAGCATCCATTCCTGACGGTATTTCCAGCCCATTTTTTCTGGCACCAGCATCCGGTGACGGACCAGACCAAAATCACTTCGTGGCAGGAAACATGCCTCATGGGCCCAGTATTCCATGAGTTCTCCCCGACTCAGCGCGTCATCAAGCCATTGGGAAGGATAATCTCCGAGGCGACTAAAAAGGACGAGATAAGGACTGCGGGCAACGATGTTGATCGTATCGATTTGCAACAGCGACATACGCTGAACAGTAGAGAGAATATCTGAGGGTTGCGCGCGGCGACGGGGTTTCTTTAAAAGCCCCTGTGCGGCAAGGTGCAGATTACGGGCTGACTGGAGCGAGAGGTGCGGTAAGGGCATGCGTTTTCCTGTTCGTCATCGCGCTACCAGAACCGCATCCGCTTAACGCAGCAGCGACATCAGTTCCTGGAGCAAGAGTTCTGGCTTTTCACCGCTGAGTTCAGCATCAACCGGAAGATACCACCAGTTAGGTTTTGCGAAAGCACGGCATTTGACCGCATCTTTCTCGGTCATGATCAGGTTTTGGTTAACGGTCACCAGCGGGTCAACATCCGCAAGGCTCAGTGCCTGGTGATCGGCAAGAGGAATTCTGGCTGCAAGTTGGGCACCACATTGCTCCAGCGTGGCAAAGAAACGAGGTGGATGGCCGATTCCTGCCATCGCCACTAGGGCGGGCAGCTGCGAAACATCCTGCCTTTCTCCTGTCAGCAGATTTACGGCCTGGCCAGGGATTAATCGCATCGGAATTTCACCTGACAGCGCTTCACCGCCATTGACGATTACGGCGTCGACCGTGCGCAGTCGCGATGCTCGTTCACGCATCGGACCCGCGGGTAACCACCAGCCATTACCGAAACGACGCACGCCGTCAATAACCACCATTTCTTTGTCACGCGCGAGAGCATAATGCTGCAAGCCATCGTCCGTGATGACGATGTCAACCGGGTGTGCGGCCAGCAACGCCTGAACGGCTTCGCTCCGATTTGGTGAAACAGCAACCGGAGCACCGGTTCGCTGAAAGATAAGCACCGGCTCGTCGCCCGCTTGTTCCGTTGTCGTATGGGATGTCAGCAGTAGAGGATAGCGTTCCGCTTTTCCGCCATAGCCCCGTGACACAACGCCAGCCTGAATACCGCGCTGAGCGAGTTGTTCCACCAGCCAAATGACCACGGGTGTTTTACCATTTCCCCCGGCCGTAAGATTGCCGACGACAACAACGGGTACCGGTGCACGCCACGCACGTTTAATGCCAATTCGGTAGCAAAGACGGATGAGGCCGCTCACCAGGCCATACAGCCAGGAAAACGGCAATAGCAGCAGCCACAGAGGTGATTCTCCGGACCAGATGCGTGCAATCATGCGCCAAACTGCATTTTATGAAGCTGCGCATAAACGCCGCGTTGCTCGATAAGATCCGCATGGCTTCCACGCTCGACGATCAAGCCATCTTCCACTACGACGATTTCATCAGCTTGCTCGATCGTGGACAAGCGGTGTGCAATCACCAGCGATGTACGGTTTTTCTGCAGTTCATCCAGCGCCGACTGAATCGCGCGCTCAGACTCGGTATCCAGCGCAGAGGTCGCTTCATCCAGAATCAGAATCGGACTGTCACGCAACAGCGCGCGAGCTATCGCGATTCGCTGACGCTGACCGCCTGAAAGCAGCACGCCGTTCTCGCCAATAATGGTGTCAAGACCGTTATCCATCTTGTTGATGAAGTCCATCGCATAAGCCATACGAGCCGCATTTTCGATTGCTTCACGGCTGTACTCTTCCGTACGTGCATAAGCGATGTTATTGGCTACCGTATCGTTGAACAGATGGACGTTTTGAGAGACCAGCGCCACCTGATTACGCAGCGACTGAAGCGTGTACTCTCTCAGGTCATGACCGTCCAGCAGGATTTCACCTTCATCGATATCGTAGAAACGGGTCATCAGGCTGGCAATCGTCGATTTACCCGAACCTGAACGCCCGACAAGCGCAACTGTTTTACCTGCTGGAATGCTCAGGTTGATATTGCGCAAGGCTGGGATTTCGCGGCCAGGATAGGTGAAGGTCACATTGCGGAACTCCACATCACCGTGAGCGCGTTCGATAACACGTTTGCCTTCGTCTTTTTCCTGTTCGGAATCCAGAATGCTGAACAGCGTCTGACATGCCGCCATACCACGCTGAAACTGGGCATTGACGTTAGTCAATGATTTCAGTGGGCGCATCAAAGCAATCATCGATGAGAAAACCACGGTTATCGTGCCCGCAGTTAATGTCTCCATAACGCTTGGGAAGCTGGCAGCATAAAGAACAAATGCCAGAGCCAGAGAAGCAATCAACTGAATGATGGGATCGGAGATCGAAGAGGCTGAAACCAGCTTCATCCCCTGCAAACGCATTTTGTTGCTGACCTTGTCAAAACGTTTGGTTTCAACATCTTGCCCACCAAAGATTAATACCTCTTTGTGGCCTTTCAGCATTTGCTCAGCACTGGTTGTAACCTGCCCCATCGTATTCTGCATATTCTTACTGATGCTACGAAAACGCTTGGATACGACGCGAATAGCGATTGAGACAATGGGTGCCAGGACGATTAGGATGATCGACAACTGCCAGCTGTAATAGAACATCAAAACGAAGAGGCCGATAATCGATGCCCCTTCACGTACGACGGTAATCAGCGCACTTGAAGATGACGACGCCACTTGCTCGGAGTCATAAGTGATCCGCGACAGTAAGGTACCGGTAGATTGCTTATCGAAGAAAGCAACGGGCATCCCCATCATGTGGCTGAAGAGTCGACGACGCATGGTCATCACCACTTTGCCCGAGACCCAAGAAATGCAGTAGCTAGAGACATAGCTGGTCAGGCCGCGGAGGATCATCAGCCCGATAACCACCAGAGGCATCCATAGCAACACTGAGCGATCCGTTTTACCAAAACCGTCGTCCAGTAACGGTTTGAGGAGCGATAGCATAAAGGTATCGCTTGCTGCGTTGAGGATTAATGCGACACCCGCCACGATCAGACCTGTTTTAAAGGGTGCAATCATCGGCCAGAGTCGGCGGAAGGTCTGCCACGTGGAGAGATCTTTGTCGTTATGCATTCAAAAAACCAGCATTTGTTGAAATAGCCGCATATTCTACCCGTTATCTACGGGCACGCCAAACCACTGATGATACCAACGCGGTAAAATTTGATCTCGTAAGCGGCGGATTTGCCAACCTTGTGGTGAAAAACTGACTGAGATTTGCCCATACTGAGGTGTATCGAACCAAGAGTAGCCCTCCCGTTTATAACGTTTAACCACTTTAAAAGACGGAAATCGCCATGCGTTGTATCTCGCTGCCGAGGCCAACGCAACTTTCCCTCCAACACGCTGTACAAGCGCCTGAGAAGAAGACGTGTTACTGCCATGATGTGGCACCTGGATAAGTGTAGATGCTAGAAACTGCCAATGGTGACTGAGCATGGCTAACTCGGCCTTTGCTTCAATATCGCCCGTTAACAATGCAGTGTTTTTACCATCATCGATTTTCACCACGCATGACCGATTATTCCCTAACGCCCGGTACTCTCTCGGCGGCCAGTGAACCGTAAACGTCAAGTTTTGCCACTGCCAGTGCTGCCCCTTGAAACAGGGCTGATGGTTGGCCCAACCTAGCGGGCTTCTTATCCACATCGTTGGCCAAACCTCACGTAGTGAATTCAACCCACCGATATGATCGCTGTGTTCATGGCTAATGATTACCCCTTCAGGTGTCAGATGGTGCCAGCGCAACCAGGGAATAATGTGCTGCTTCGCGCTGTCTCCGCCCGGCCAGGCCAACCCGGTATCGTATAAAATGGCTCTGCCATTATGCTCAATGACCATTGCCAGACCCTGCCCTATATCCAGCATATGAACCGTCCAACCTTCTGATTTATCAGGCCTCCATAACATATATGTGAGTAACACACTGCAGACAATACTTATCGCTGGAGCCGATACCCAGGCCCGAAATCGCCATCCAATAATTGCGAGCCACGGCAAGAGCGTGACCGGTAGCCAGCGTTCATCAATATCTATCCAGCCGTCGGGGAGCCCTCTCAGCAGCCAGAAGAGAACCGCCAGGGATTTATCCGCTAACAGCCATACATATCCCTCGAGCAAAGGTAGGGGAAAAAGATGTAACAGCATTCCCGCCAGGATCAGCGGTACTGAAATAAACGTCACCAGCGGGACAGCAAAAATATTGGCGACTAACGATGAAATGCTCATACCGTGGAAAATACTGACCTGTAGCGGTAACAGTAAAAACAGCATCCCCAATTGCAGATGCAGCAGAGTAATCAAGGGTTTTATCCACCGCGGATAGCCCACTTCCGGCAAAGGCAGCCACTGATACCAAAAAATAAGCGCAACGACGGCAAAGGCAGAAAGCGCGAGACTTTGTGAAAGGACGGCCAAAGGGTCGACAAAAAGAATTGCTGCTACGCAGCATAACCACACCTGCCAGGGAGACCACTGACGGCCGCTGAAACGGAGTGATGCCAGTGCAGCAAGTGAAACAACAGTGCGTAAAGCTGGCGGCTGCATACCGGTGAGCCACGCATAGAACGCAGCGAAACAGACACCCGCCAGCAGCGGCATGCGCCATCCCGTCAAGCGACACGGAAGGAAGAACTGAATGCCTCGCACAAAAAGCCATACGAGTGATGCTGCAAAGGCAATGTGTAACCCGGAAATCGCCATCAGATGTAACGTACCCGTTTCACGCATCAGGTTTTTGATCTCAGGGGAGATCGCTAATCGTTCCCCCATTCCGAGCCCGAGAATGACTGAACCCCATGGATAAGGCGCTAAAGCTGAAGTGAGCGAAGAAAGATAGCGAGCCCGTAAGCTACAGGTGAGATCTATCGATTCTGCATGGGTGAAGCGCCCGCTCAGCGGCTGATGCATACTTAGCGCATAGCGCTGTGAATCGAATCCTCCATCATTGAGTTCGCCGTGCACAGCGCGAAGGCGTAACGTCATCGCCCACCGCTGTCCGGCGCATGCTGGTTGCGGTAAATAGTTACCGTAGAGAGTGACGCCTGTTGTTGAAAACCAGGGTTTTCCGTTGAGGCTCACGATCCGCCCTTGATGGGTGGTTACGCCATCGGTCGATGTAATCACCACCTCAGCTTGCTGCGGTCCTGTCGTTAAATGCTGCATAGGCCAAACGGATTCAAGCGCGGCTACCACGCCCCATGCAAAGAAAATCAACCACAAACCGACATAGCGTAGCCATCTCAACCGCTGTAATGCCAGTAAAGCCCCGGTGGCGACACAAACCCAGGTCAACCAAAGATCGGGGAGTGAAGGCAACCATAACAGCGGTAATATCGCTGTTATCAGACATGCACTTAACGCCGGAATACCCATAACACCTCCCTTTTCAGGACAGTGTGGTGCGGTAATGGTGCAGAGTCAGCCCGGAAAAGGAGAAAATACGCGCAGTGCTGAAGGGATTATTTCAGTTTGCAGTAACAACGAAGAGTTGTTGCGAAGCGGCTTCAGGTTTATAGCTAAACCCATAAAAAAAGCACCCGAAGGTGCTGTTTTTAGATAACCCAGTTTTGCCCGCAGGCAAACTCAGTTTCCGTAAATATTGGCGCGATCGCGCAGTTCTTTACCGGGTTTAAAGTGCGGAACATATTTGCCTTCCAGATCCACTTTATCGCCAGTCTTCGGGTTGCGCCCGGTTCGTGGTGCACGATAGTGCAGAGAGAAACTACCGAAACCGCGGATTTCAATGCGCTCGCCCTGTGCAAGAGTCGAGGCCATATGCTCCAGCATCTCTTTGACTGCATCTTCCACTGCTTTTGCAGGAATGTGCGATTGCTGGCTGGCAAGTCTTTCAATCAATTCTGACTTGGTCATGATTCCTCCGGTTCCTTCAAACCATTTAGCTGAACAGCTTATTAAACAAGGGCGGCCGTAGCCGCCCTTTGTTATTGATTACAGGACGAATCCTGCAATCTGTCAAGTCTGCTCGTCATCCTTCGAGATGTAACAGAGTTACATCTCAATAAGATGCAGAGAACTTGATATTACTCGCCTTTAGCTGCTTTGAAAGCTTCAGCCATTGCGTTGTTGGAGAAACCAGCATCTTCCTGTTTGTTAACAGTTGCGATTGCATCTTTCTCATCAGCTTCATCTTTAGCACGAACAGACAGGCTGATTGCACGGTTCTTACGGTCAACACCGGTGAACTTAGCTTCAACATCGTCGCCAACGTTCAGAACCAGAGTCGCATCTTCAACGCGGTCGCGTGAAGCTTCAGAAGCGCGCAGGTAACCTTCAACGCCGTCAGCCAGTTCTACGGTTGCGCCTTTAGCGTCAACTGCAGTCACTTTACCGTTTACGATTGCGCCTTTCTTGTTCACAGCAACCCAGTTGTTGAACGGATCTTCTGCGAGCTGTTTAACGCCCAGAGAGATACGCTCACGTTCTGCGTCAACCTGCAGAACAACCGCTGCGATTTCGTCGCCTTTTTTGTATTCACGAACTGCTTCTTCGCCTGTAGCGTTCCAGGAGATGTCAGACAGGTGAACCAGGCCATCGATGCCGCCGTCCAGGCCGATGAAGATACCGAAGTCAGTGATAGACTTGATTTTACCTTCAACACGGTCGCCCTTGTTGTGGGTTTCCGCGAACTGCTGCCATGGGTTGTTTTTGCACTGTTTCAGACCCAGGGAGATACGACGACGTTCTTCGTCGATATCCAGAACCATAACTTCCACTACATCACCAACGTTAACAACTTTGGATGGGTGGATGTTTTTGTTGGTCCAATCCATTTCGGAAACGTGAACCAGGCCTTCAACGCCTTCTTCGATTTCAACGAAGCAGCCGTAGTCAGTCAGGTTGGTAACGCGACCAGTGAGTTTAGTACCTTCTGGGTAACGTTTAGCGATAGCGACCCATGGATCTTCGCCAAGCTGTTTCAGGCCCAGGGAAACACGGGTACGTTCGCGGTCGAACTTCAGCACTTTAACAGTGATTTCGTCGCCAACATTTACGATTTCGCTTGGATGCTTAACGCGTTTCCACGCCATGTCGGTGATGTGCAACAGGCCATCAACGCCACCCAGATCAACGAATGCGCCGTAGTCAGTGAGGTTCTTAACGATACCTTTGACTTCCATGCCTTCCTGCAGGTTTTCCAGCAGCTGATCGCGCTCTGCGCTGTTCTCGGATTCGATAACTGCACGACGAGAAACAACAACGTTGTTACGCTTCTGGTCCAGCTTGATGACTTTGAACTCGAGCTCTTTACCTTCGAGGTGCAGAGTATCGCGAACAGGACGAACGTCTACCAGTGAACCTGGCAGGAACGCGCGAATACCGTTCAGCTCAACAGTGAAGCCACCTTTAACTTTGCCGTTGATAACACCGACGACAGTTTCAGCTTCTTCGTAAGCTTTTTCCAGCGTGATCCAAGCTTCGTGACGTTTAGCTTTCTCACGGGACAGCAGAGTTTCACCGAAGCCGTCTTCTACTGCATCCAGTGCAACGTCAACTTCGTCACCCACCTGGATTTCCAGCTCGCCCTGGGCGTTTTTGAACTGCTCTGCCGGAATGGCAGACTCAGATTTCAGACCGGCGTCAACCAGTACGATATCTTTGTCGATAGCAACAACAACACCACGAACGATGGAACCCGGACGGGTTTCGATTGTTTTTAAGGATTCTTCAAATAGTTGAGCAAAAGATTCAGTCATGTTTAATCTTCAGGTTAATATAACGTCCACCTGGCTCCATGCCGGATGGGGTTGTTTCACATACCCGCCGTCAATCCATTGCAGCGGGGGTACTACCAATTCTGTCGCAGTTAAGCGAGTGCCAATTTCTGGCGCGCGTATTGTAACGCTTTTTCAATCACTTGCTCAATAGTTAAACTGGTCGAATCCAGAACTAAGGCATCTTCTGCCGGAACAAGTGGTGCTACAGCGCGGTTGCGATCGCGGTCGTCGCGCTCTTTTATCTCGGATAAAAGGCGATCAAAGTTAACACTAAACCCCTTTTCCTGCAACTGAAGCATGCGGCGTTGCGCGCGTTCTTCCGATGAGGCGTCAAGGAAAATTTTAACAGGCGCATCAGGGAATACCACTGTGCCCATGTCGCGACCATCAGCAATGAGCCCCGGCGCTTCACGGAATGCCCGCTGACGACGCAACAGCGCCTCACGAACGCGCGGGAAGGCAGCGACCTGAGAAGCCGCATTCGCCACTTCCTGAGTGCGGATTTCACCGCTCACGTCTTCGCCTTCAAGAATGACTTCAAGGTTGCCATGTGTAGAGATAAAACGTACGTCCAGATGCGCAGCCAGAGGCACCAACGCTTCTTCAGAGGCCACATCGACATGGTGATGCAACGCCGCTAAAGCCAGTACGCGATAGATTGCTCCCGAGTCTAAAAGATGCCATTGCAATGCTTCTGCCATCGCTTTACACAGAGTACCTTTCCCTGCGCCACTTGGCCCATCAATGGTGATTACCGGGGCAGCTGCCGTCATCGTTTTCTCCTTCATTAAGGCATACCGTTAACATGAACGCCGCGCATTATACGCGCCAAAGCAGGCAACTGTTATCTTTGCATGCAAATTACGGAATTAATGAAGCAGAGTGTAGAAGAAATGGGCGGGAACACTGTCAGGAAGCGTAAGTCTTTGCCGCATCCGAAGATGCGGCAGGGATTTATCAGGCAAGAGTACTGATGCGTGCGAGCTGTTCGAAATAATCCGGAAAAGTTTTCGCGGTGCATTTCGGATCAAGAATCGTCACTGGCGTGTCGGATAACGCCACCAGCGAGAAGCACATCGCCATGCGGTGATCGTTGTAGGTGCCGATCTCAGCGACCTGCAGTTTTGCAGGAGGCGTGACGCGAATATAATCTTCGCCCTCTTCTACCTGTGCCCCGACTTTGCGCAGCTCGGTCGCCATTGCAAACAAGCGGTCAGTTTCTTTGACGCGCCAGTTGTAAATGTTCCGAAGCGTTGTTGTTCCTTTAGCAAACAGCGCCGCCGTCGCAATGGTCATTGCCGCATCCGGAATATGGTTCATGTCCATATCAACCGCATTGAGCTCACCTTGCGTACAGGAGATGAAATCATCACCCCAGGTCACCACCGCGCCCATTTTTTCCAGCACATCGGCAAAGCGAATGTCACCCTGCACGCTGTTTCGCCCGATTCCTGTAACTTTAACTGTACCGCCTTTGATCGCACCTGCGGCCAGGAAATAGGACGCTGACGATGCATCGCCTTCGACGAGATAATTGCCCGGAGATTGATACTGCTGCGCACCGCGAACCACAAAGCGCTGGTATGCCTGGTTTTCGACCTCAACGCCAAATATTTTCATCAGATGCAGCGTGATATCGATATAGGGTTTAGACACCAGATCGCCTTTGATGCTAATCACCGTATCTTGCGGGGCCAGCGGGGCAGTCATTAAAAGTGCGGTCAGGAACTGACTGGACACGCTGCCGTCGACTTCCACATTGCCGCCGGTAAACCCACCTCGTAAACGTACTGGCGGATAGTTTTTCTCCTCAAGGTAGTCAATCTGCGCGCCGCCCTGACGTAGCGCGTCGACCAGATGGCCAATCGGACGCTCTTTCATGCGCGGTTCGCCGGTCAGCACGATATCGTTGCTTCCCAGACACAGCGCAGCTGCCAGCGGACGCATCGCCGTTCCCGCGTTACCTAAAAATAACTCCAGCTCGGTAGCCGATTTGAGCGCGCCGCCGTTACCCACGACTTCGCAGCGTGTACGATCGGCAGACAGCGTGAACTGAACACCCAACGCCTTCAGCGCATTGAGCATATGGCGAACGTCATCGCTATCCAGCAAGTTAGTAAGGACAGTGGTGCCGTTTGCCAAAGCGGCGAGCAGCAGCGCACGGTTCGAGACACTTTTTGAGCCAGGCAGATTAATGGTGCCATCGACTCGCGCGATAGGTTGTAACGTCAGGGATTCCATGAAGCTTAACTCTCAACTCGACATAATAAAAAACCCCGCAGCGACGCTACGGGGTGAACATAGCGCGATTAACCGTGACGACGTTCGAAGTCGACCATAAAATCGGTCAGCGCGTTGACGCCTTCAAGAGGCATCGCATTGTAGATAGAAGCACGCATGCCGCCCACAACGCGGTGGCCTTTAAGCGCATGCAAACCTGCGGCGAAAGACTCTTCAAGGAAGACTTTATCCAGATTGCTGTCCGCAAGCTGGAACGGCACGTTCATGCGCGAGCGGTTGGATTTCGCAACATCGTTGCGATAGAAATCACTGCCATCAATTGTGCTGTAGAGCAGCTCCGCTTTTTGCTGATTGATCTTGTCCATCTGTGCCACGCCACCGTTTTTCTTGAGCCATTTAAAGACAAGGCCAGAAAGATACCAGGCGAACGTCGGCGGGGTGTTGAACATCGAGTCGTTATCGTTCAGCACGGTGTAGTCGAGAATGGAAGGACACGCCTTATGCGCTTTACCTAAAAGATCTTCACGCACAATCACCAGGGTCAAGCCAGCCGGACCAATGTTTTTTTGCGCACCCGCATAGATGACGCCGTAACGGTTTACGTCCAGCGGACCGGAGAGAATTGTGGAAGAAAGATCTGCAGTGACTACCACATCCTTGCCAAAGTTTGGCTCTTCGTGAATGGCAATACCGTCGATCGTTTCATTCGGGCAGTAGTGCAGATACGCGGCATTGTCGGATAGCTGCCACTCGCTCATGGGTTTCACCGCGCGCAAGCCATCAACCGTCACTTTGGCATCGATCACATTGGGTGTGCAGTATTTATGCGCTTCTTTGACCGCGCTGGCAGCCCAGTAGCCGGCATCGACATAATCTGCGGCCGTTTTGTCACCCAACAGATTTAACGGAATACCCGCAAACTGACCACGACCGCCGCCATGACAGAACAATACTTTGTAGTTCGAGGGAATATTCAGCAGATCGCGAAAATCCTTTTCTGCCTCTTCCGCCACGTGGATAAATTCTTTACCACGGTGGCTAATTTCCATCACCGATGTACCAAGGCCCTGCCAGTCGCAAAGCTCCTGCTGGGCTTGTTTAAGTACATCTACCGGTAGCATTGCCGGACCTGAACTGAAATTGAAGACCTGAGCCATTTACCCTCACCACGCTAAAAGCACTAAGTTATAACTGTGGATATCGGTTTTATCATTCAGTGACACGCGCCGCAATGTCTAAAACTTATGACCCGGAAAATGTGTCCACCGTCACACAAAACATTCTGCCAACACGTCGCCACAAAACCGACAAAATGGCTGTCAGGTGACACGTTTAGCCCTGCTAACCTTCGTCCATTCTGGATGCGCACAGCGGGGACATAATTGATGTTCCCCCGCCTGCAGGGTGACAACATGGCTACAGCGTATACAGGCATACTCGCCTGACTCTGGCACAACCATAAATCGCTGCACGCACTCATCGGGCAAAATACACAGGCCCGGCTTCACCTCGTCGTCATCGTAGTAATACACGCTGATCTGGCCGTTGGTTTCCATTATGGCCAGTCGTACTTGCCCCAACTGCTCCACGTTGTTGAGGCGTAATTCCATGAAAAACTCAAATTCGGTCATGTTGGCGCTGCGGACTTTCTCCCAGGCGAGTTGCCCCTCCTGCACAATCACCACCGGTTTACCTTCCAGTAAATCCTCCAGTTTTTCACTTTTCGACATCAGCCACATCACCAGGCGATACAGCAAGGCTAGCGTGACAAAAACGATCAACACCGGGATCATCGGTACATCATCGTAGAAGGCAACATCCCCGGCCGCCGAGCCGAGGGTAAGGATGATTAATACTTCAAACAGCGACATCTGCCGTACGCCCCGGCGGCCCGTAATCTTGAGAAACAAAAAAACCAATATAAAGGTATAAAGGCTACGAAGTGCCACCTCCCCTAAAAACTCTAACGGGACTTTGTCGAATGCCATCCGTTGAAGATCAAACGCTTTCATTTTTTCTATGCCTTAACAGTGAGTTACTGCCTGTAAGCATAGCCCAGCCTTTTATTTTCGCCGTATCCTTCGCGAAGATAGCGCCAGTCACGCAAAACCCGTATCATTGCGCGCTTTCCGTACGATAAAAGTGATAGCCATGACTCAAACATTCATCCCCGGCAAAGACGCCGCCCTGGAAGATTCCATCGCTCGCTTCCAGCAAAAACTGACAGACCTGGGCTTTAATATCGAAGAAGCCTCCTGGCTCAACCCAGTTCCGCACGTCTGGTCTGTTCATATTCGTGATACCGATTGCGCGCTGTGCTTTACCAACGGTAAAGGTGCCACCAAAAAAGCGGCTTTGGCTTCTGCGCTGGGTGAGTATTTTGAGCGTCTGTCCACAAACTATTTCTTTGCGGATTTCTGGCTGGGCGACACGATCGCAAACGGCCCGTTCGTGCATTACCCGAATGAAAAATGGTTCCCGCTGACGGAAGACGATGAACTGCCAGACGGCATTCTGGATGCGCGTCTGCGTGCGTTTTACGATCCTGACAACGAACTGACCGCCGGTATGCTGATCGATCTGCAATCCGGTAACGACGAGCGCGGTATTTGCGCCCTGCCATTCACCCGTCAGTCTGATGAGCAAACCGTCTACATTCCGATGAACATCGTCGGTAATCTGTATGTTTCCAACGGTATGTCTGCCGGTAACACCCGTAACGAAGCTCGCGTTCAGGGCCTTTCTGAAGTGTTTGAGCGCCATATCAAAAATCGCATTATTGCAGAATCCATCAGCCTGCCGGAAATCCCGAGCGACGTGCTGGCGCGCTATCCAGGCGTGGTGGAATCCATCGCGAAGCTGGAAGCCGAAGGTTTCCCGATCTTTGCTTACGACGGTTCACTGGGCGGCAAATACCCGGTTATCTGCGTGGTGCTGTTCAACCCAGCTAACGGGACGTGCTTCGCCTCGTTTGGCGCGCACCCTGATTTTGGCGTTGCGCTGGAACGTACCGTGACCGAGCTGCTGCAAGGTCGTAGCCTGAAAGATCTGGACGTGTTTACGCCACCGACCTTTGATGATGAAGAAGTAGGCGAACACACTAACCTGGAAACTCACTTCATTGATTCCAGCGGTTTGATCTCCTGGGACATGTTCAAGCAGGACGCTGACTACCCGTTCGTGGACTGGAATTTCTCCGGCACCACCGAAGAAGAGTTCGCCACGTTGATGGCTATCTTCAAAGCCGAAGATAAAGAAGTGTACATCGCCGATTACGAGCACCTGAGCGTGTACGCCTGCCGTATTCTGGTTCCGGGCATGTCTGATATTTATCCAGCAGAAGATCTGTGGCTGGCAAATAACGCAATGGGCAGCCATCTTCGCGAAACCTTGCTCGCCTTACCGGGCAGCGAATGGGACAAAGAAGAGTATTTGAACCTGATCGCCCAAATGGACGATGAAGGTCACGATGACATGACCCGCGTGCGCGAGTTGCTGGGTCTGGCGACCGGTAAAGACACTGGCTGGTACACGCTGCGTATTGGCGAATTGAAAGCGATGCTGGCGCTGGCCGGTGGCGATTTGGATCAGGCTTTGGCCTGGACCGAGTGGACCATTGAGTACAATCAGTCTGTTTTCAGCGCTGAGCGTGCAAATTATTACCGCTGCCTGCAAACCTTGCTGCTGCTTTCTCAGGAAGAAGATCGCCAGCCGCTGCAATATTTGAACGCGTTCGTGCGTATGTATGGTGCTGATGCCGTTGAAGCTGCAAGTGCTGCCCTGAGCGGTGAAGCGCCATTCTATGGCCTTCAGCCTGTCGACAGCGACCTCAAAGCGTTCCCGGCACATCAGTCTCTGCTGAAAGCGTATGAAAAACTGCAGCGCGCGAAAGCCGCTCACTGGTCAAAATAAGCGCACATAACACCATAGACTGTAGGCGTATCTAATCCGCTGAGCTATATTACGGGGCAATTTCATTGCCCCGTTTTTTATATTTATTCGCAATGAATTTTAATTGTAATAATAACGTTAATCACAGGTAAATATAATTATGTTTACTTGCGTTTTACTGTTACTTTTTAGGGCAATTACTCCATTTTAATTAACTGCCATCGGGAGCCTTCAGGAAATAATTCAACTCTTTCCATAACTTTTAAAATTTATTTTTATACGGATAATCAAAAACTTACGCCGCAATCGTAGCAAAACCATACGCTTTGCGGGCCTATAAGCCAGGCGAGATATGATCTATATCAATTTCTCTTCTATAATGCTTTGTTAGTATCTCGTCGCCGACTTAATAAAGAGAGAGTTAGTGTGAAAGCTGACAACCCTTTTGATCTAATACTCCCAGCAGCGATGGCCAAAGTGGCCGAAGAAGCGGGTGTCTATAAAGCAACAAAGCACCCGATGACGACGTTCTATCTGGCGATTACCGCTGGTGTGTTCATCTCCATCGCATTTGTCTTCTACATCACTGCGACCACCGGTACTGCTGCAATGCCTTTCGGTATTGCAAAATTAATTGGCGGTATCTGTTTCTCACTGGGTTTGATTCTGTGCGTCATCTGTGGCGCTGACCTCTTTACCTCAACAGTCCTTATTGTTGTGGCAAAAGCGAGCGGAAGAATCACCTGGGGCCAACTGGCGCGCAACTGGCTCAACGTCTACGTTGGCAACCTGATTGGCTGTTTGCTCTTTGTTCTGCTCATGTGGTTGTCTGGCGAGTACATGGCCGCCAACGGTGGCTGGGGGCTTAACGTCCTTCAAACCGCAGACCACAAAATGCATCACACATTTATCGAAGCCGTCGCTCTGGGTATCCTCGCAAACCTGATGGTGTGCCTGGCTGTCTGGATGAGCTACTCCGGACGTAGCCTGATGGACAAAGCCATGATTATGGTTCTGCCCGTCGCCATGTTCGTCGCCAGCGGCTTTGAACACAGCATCGCAAACATGTTTATGATCCCGATGGGGATCGTCATCCGCAACTTTGCGAGCCCGGAGTTCTGGACCGCTGTTGGTTCAAGCCCGGAAAGTTTCTCTCACCTGACTATTATGAATTTCATCACAGATAATCTGATCCCAGTCACCATTGGGAATATTATCGGTGGGGGTCTGTTGGTTGGGTTGACATACTGGGTCATTTACCTGCGTGGCGACAATCATCATTGATGGTTTCTCAGGCAGTAAATAAAAAATCCACTTAAGAAGGTAGGTATCACATGTCCGAACTTAATGAAAAGTTAGCCACAGCCTGGGAAGGTTTCGCGAAAGGTGACTGGCAGAAAGAAGTCAACGTGCGTGACTTTATTCAGAAAAACTATACCCCGTATGAAGGTGACGAATCCTTCCTGGCTGGTGCAACTGACGCAACCACCAAGCTTTGGGACAACGTAATGGAAGGCGTTAAACTGGAAAACCGCACTCACGCGCCAGTTGATTTCGATACTTCCGTTGCCTCTACCATCACTTCTCATGACGCTGGCTATATCAACAAAGCCCTTGAGAAAATCGTTGGTCTGCAGACTGAAGCGCCACTGAAACGTGCAATTATTCCGTTCGGTGGCATCAAAATGGTTGAGAGTTCATGCAAAGCGTACGATCGCGAGCTGGACCCAATGCTGAAAAAAATCTTCACCGAATACCGCAAGACTCACAACCAGGGCGTGTTTGATGTTTACACCAAAGACATCCTGAACTGCCGTAAATCTGGCGTTCTGACTGGTCTGCCAGATGCTTATGGCCGTGGTCGTATCATCGGTGACTACCGTCGCGTTGCGCTGTACGGCATCGACTTCCTGATGAAAGACAAATACGCTCAGTTCGTGTCTCTGCAATCCGATCTGGAAAACGGCGTAAACCTGGAAGCGACTATCCGTCTGCGCGAAGAGATCTCTGAACAGTACCGCGCACTGGGCCAGATCAAAGAGATGGCAGCGAAATACGGCTGTGATATCTCTGGTCCTGCGACCAATGCTCAGGAAGCAATTCAGTGGACTTACTTCGGCTACCTGGCAGCTGTTAAGTCTCAGAACGGTGCAGCAATGTCCTTCGGTCGCGTATCCACCTTCCTGGATGCTTACATCGAACGTGATATCAAAGCGGGCAAAATCAACGAACAAGACGCTCAGGAAATGATTGACCACCTGGTCATGAAACTGCGTATGGTTCGCTTCCTGCGTACGCCTGAATACGATGAACTGTTCTCCGGTGACCCAATCTGGGCAACTGAATCCATCGCAGGTATGGGTGTTGATGGCCGTACTCTGGTCACCAAAAACAGCTTCCGTTTCCTGAACACCCTGTACACCATGGGCCCGTCTCCGGAACCAAACATCACTGTTCTGTGGTCTGAAAAACTGCCTCTGAACTTCAAGAAATTCGCGGCTAAAGTGTCCATCGATACCTCTTCTCTGCAGTATGAGAACGATGATCTGATGCGTCCTGACTTCAACAACGATGACTACGCTATCGCGTGTTGTGTAAGCCCGATGATTGTTGGTAAGCAAATGCAGTTCTTCGGTGCTCGCGCTAACCTCGCGAAAACCATGCTGTACGCTATCAACGGCGGCGTTGATGAAAAACTGAAAATCCAGGTTGGTCCTAAATCTGAACCAATCAAAGGTGACGTTCTGAACTTCGACGAAGTTATGGAACGTATGGATCACTTCATGGATTGGCTGGCTAAGCAGTATGTCACCGCCCTGAACATTATCCATTACATGCACGACAAATACAGCTATGAAGCCTCTCTGATGGCACTGCACGACCGTGATGTGGTTCGCACCATGGCATGTGGTATCGCAGGTCTGTCTGTTGCAGCTGACTCCCTGTCTGCTATCAAATACGCGAAAGTTAAACCAATTCGTGACGAAGACGGTCTGGCTGTCGACTTCGCTATCGAAGGCGAATACCCGCAGTTTGGTAACAATGACTCGCGTGTTGACGACATGGCGGTTGACCTGGTTGAACGTTTCATGAAGAAAATTCAGAAACTGACCACCTACCGTAACGCTATCCCGACTCAGTCTGTTCTGACCATCACTTCTAACGTTGTGTACGGTAAGAAAACCGGTAATACCCCAGACGGTCGTCGCGCTGGCGCGCCATTTGGCCCAGGTGCTAACCCAATGCACGGTCGTGACCAGAAAGGTGCTGTTGCCTCTCTGACTTCCGTTGCTAAACTGCCGTTTGCTTACGCGAAAGATGGTATCTCTTATACCTTCTCTATCGTTCCAAATGCGCTGGGTAAAGACGACGAAGTGCGTAAAACCAACCTGGCTGGCCTGATGGACGGTTACTTCCATCACGAATCATCCATCGAAGGTGGTCAACACCTGAACGTGAACGTGATGAACCGTGAAATGCTGCTTGATGCGATGGAAAACCCGGAAAAATATCCGCAGCTGACCATCCGTGTATCTGGTTACGCAGTACGTTTTAACTCCCTGACTAAAGAACAGCAGCAGGACGTTATCACTCGTACCTTCACTCAATCCATCTAACTGGAATTGACTGAAATCACGCCGTAAAAAGCGTACAATAAAGGCTCCACATCCGTGGGGCCTTTTTAACACCCTCTCCACGTTAGTCTCTTTTGCCCGGTATCTATACTGAATGGATAACAGCCAAAACAGACTCGACATAGCCAACTGAGCTATGCATATAAACAGGCCCCGGACGGGCCGAATCTGGAGATATCACCGCAATGTCAATTATTGGTCGTATTCACTCCTTTGAATCCTGTGGCACTGTCGATGGCCCAGGCATCCGCTTTATTACCTTCTTCCAGGGTTGTCTGATGCGCTGCCTGTATTGCCATAACCGCGATACATGGGACACACATGGCGGCAAAGAAATCACCGTTGAAGAGCTAATGAATGAGGTGGTGACCTATCGCCACTTTATGAATGCCTCTGGTGGTGGTGTCACCGCGTCCGGTGGAGAAGCTATTCTCCAGGCAGAATTCGTCCGTGACTGGTTCCGTGCCTGTCGGAAAGAAGGTATTCATACCTGTCTGGATACCAACGGTTTTGTGCGTCGCTACGATCCGGTTATTGACGAGTTGCTTGAAGTGACCGACCTGGTCATGCTCGATCTGAAGCAAATGAACGATGAAATCCACCAGAATCTGGTCGGCGTTTCAAATCACCGTACGCTGGAATTTGCCAAATATATTGCAGGCAAAGGAATTAAAACCTGGATTCGTTATGTCGTCGTACCGGGCTGGTCAGATGACGATGATTCTGCGCATCGCCTGGGGGAATTCACCCGCGATATGGGTAACGTCGAGAAAATCGAACTATTGCCGTACCATGAACTGGGCAAACACAAATGGGTGGCGATGGGCGAAGAATACAAGCTCGATGGCGTTAAGCCGCCGAAGAAAGAGACCATGGAACGGGTGAAAGGTATTCTTGAGCAATATGGCCACAAAGTAATGTATTAATAAAAAAGCCCGGGCAATCGCACCGGGCTTTTTTTATCATGCATGCGCGACAGGCGTTGGGTGCTCACCGGCTTTGCGCAGCAGCATCAGAAGATAAATAAATGCCACGCTGGCAATCATGATAAACAGCAAATTATCGGAATAATTCTGCATCAACATGGCGGTGAACGTAGGCCCCAGCAAACTGCCAATGGTGTAACTCAGCAGTAACGCCTGATTCATTGCCACAAGTTGATGATTCTCCACCTTTTCACACGCCCAGGCCATGGCAACAGGATAGAGCGTAAAGCCCGCCGCACCGAGAATAAACAAGGCAGGTGCCATTGCTGCATTTCCCAGCATCGCAAGACAACCCAAAATCACCACGAATACCTGAACACGCAGCACCAGCAAGCGACCATAGCGATCGGCCAGTTTACCAATCGGCCATTGACCGACGATACCCGCACTCACCATCACCGCCATCCAAAATCCAATTCCGGAGTCGCTCACGCCCTGATGATTCAGATACAGCGGCATCAGGCCATACAGCGAACCCAGCACAATGCCGGAGATAATGCAGCCATTGACGCCAAGACGGGCATGGCGAAGTCTCAGCATTGGCCAGACATGCGTGGGCTCGTGGTGTTCGCTGCCTTGATTCACAATACGGGTAAATAACAACGGCAGAATAGCGGCCAGTACCATGCCAGTGACCCATGGCAAAACGCTCATCAAATCGGTTGGCAGTTTACTGATCATTAGCTGGCCCAGCACGGTACCGACGTAATAGACCATCATATACGCTGCCAGCAAACGCCCACGGTTCCGCGATGTACCGCTGCACATCAGCGCACTTTCCACGACCACCCAGATCATCGCGCAGCCCACGCCCGCGATAAACCGCCATGTCATCCAGCTCCAGAACCCCACCATCAGGCCCAAACCCACGCATCCGGCAGCAAAAATCAGTGATGCCAGGTAATAGCTACGATTAAAGCCAAAGCGCTTAATTAATTTACCCGTCAACAATGTACCGAGCAGGTTGCCGGTAAAATAGGACGAGCTCACCATGCCTACTTGCCATGTCGGTAAGTTTTCATGGGCGAGCCAAAGCGGGACGAGCGTATTTAACACCGCAATCGCTAGGGTCAACAAAAGCAGGCCACAGAGCAACAGCAGCACTGGCCGGGAATAGGTGGACATGGATTAAAAACCGTGAGGAAGTAAAGATTTCGAGCGCATCATGCCACCAGTAAAAACAAAGTCAATCCATAGGCTTAGCGGCCTCGCACGATTTGTTCTCTGTCGATTTAAAAAATTCATCCTTCTTAAGCGCCTAATGGTATACGCATTAATTATCTAACTGTTTTCATTCATCTAAGCGGCAAATAAGTCACAAGGCTCAGTTGAAAACTTTCATGATAGATAATAAAAAAGCCGGAGCATTAGCCCCGGCTCGGTACCACTAAAAATAACCTAACTCGCGATTGCCATACCTACCGTCATATGCAGACCGTAGAACACGCCACGACCGATTAACTCTCCGACCAGCACTAATACAAATGCGAAGGACAGCAAAGTTAACGCGGGCTGATATCCCTTAATCTGCGGAAGCACCCAGCAGGTCAGCGCAGCGGCCAGCAACACAATGCGCCACGCCATCAGCGAGCCGTAATCCGGAACTAACGAGGAGGCTTGCTGGATAGAGCTGTGGATAGTGGCCAGCTCAGCGCCTTGCATCAACGCAACGACCGCGCTGGCGACCAACGCTAACAATGATACCGCCGGCAACAGGCGCATTGCCCAGCCATCAATACCGGCCACACGCAGAAGCAAGAAGCCCAACAAAGGCCCACCCATCAGCATCGTCAGGAAGAAACTGAGCGGCGTCCAGATGCTGTACCAGGTAGGTACAGTGTCGATAGTGTTATAAACACGCACCATCATCCATACAAACACCACGCCCAGCACCATGGTGACAATCAACCACAGATTGCGTAATCCAGAAGGCAGTTTTTTTAGCGCCGCCAACAGCCAGCCCAGCCCCCCTACCGCAAAGAAAATAGCGCCACTGGCAATTTCGTTGCTGAGTGAGGACGCGCCGATGCGGTTTAGCGAGTTGAACGCACGCATCGGGGACCCAAGGTGAAGCGTTGAGGCGACAAAACCAATCCCCATCAGCACCCACAGGCCAAACATACTCATGACCAGGCGCTGCTGCTGGTCAGCCCGTAAATTACCTTTGAGTAACGCTACCGCGAGCACGATAAACCCGCCTGCGACGCATTGGCCAAAGACGGTGAAAATCATCAGCGGCCACTCATGCCATCCATTTCCCATTTTACACCTCCTTCGGATTAGCCAGATAGCCGGTGGTATCGCCTGTCGGACGGCTATTGGCATTCGGTTTAATGACGATACTCGGCCTGGTAAAATGCGCTCCCGGCAGCGGAGCAACTGCTGCAAGCTGGCCGTGCTTCTGGCGCAACTCTTCAATTGGACCAAAGTCCAATGCGCGCAGAGGGCAAGAATCCACGCAGATGGGCTTTTTACCGTCTGCAACTCGGGAATGACAGCCATCGCATTTCGTCATATGGCCTTTTGCAGCGTTGTACTGTGGGGCACCGTAAGGGCACGCCATGTGGCAGTAACGACAGCCGATGCAGACATCTTCATCTACGACGACAAAACCGTCGTCACGCTTGTGCATCGCGCCACTCGGGCACACTTTGGTACACGCAGGATCTTCACAGTGGTTACAGGCAATCGACAGATAGTAGGCAAACACGTTCTGATTCCAGACGCCGTTATCCTCCTGCCAGTCTCCACCTGCGTATTCGTAAATACGACGGAAGCTAACATCCGGGGTTAAGTCTTTGTAATCTTTACAAGCCAGTTCGCAGGTTTTACAACCGGTGCACCGACTAGAATCAATAAAAAATCCATATTGGGTGGTCATCGGTTACTCCTTACACCTTTTCAACCTGAACGAGGTTCGTGTGGGACGGATTGCCTTTCGCCAGTGGCGACGGGCGCTGCGTAGTCAGCACGTTAATGCTGCCTGCCTGGTCGATACGATTTGCATCAGGGCTATACCAGGCCCCTTCCCCAAGCGCGACCACGCCAGGCATCATGCGCGGCGTTACTTTCGCTTCAATATGGACCTCTCCGCGATCGTTAAAAATTCGGATACGGTCGCCGTTAGCAATACCGCGCTTACGGGCATCCAGCGGGTTAATCCACATCTCCTGGCGACAGGATGCTTTCAGCACGTCCACATTGCCGTAGGTAGAGTGAACACGCGCTTTATAGTGGAACCCTGTCAGCTGTAGTGGATATTTTGCCGTGAGAGGATCGTTATAATTTTCGAAACCAGGGGTGTAGATCGGGAGTGGATCGATGACGTCACCTTCCGGCAACTCCCAACTGGACGCGATTTTTGCCAGCGCTTCAGAATAAATTTCAATTTTCCCCGACGGCGTGGTCAGTGGATTCGCCTGGGGATCCTGACGGAACTCCTTGTAGGCCACATGATGCCCTTCGGGATCGCGCTGCTTAAACATGCCTTGCTTGCGGAACGTGTCGAAATCCGGCAGTTCAGGAACAGCTTTGCGAGACTGCTCGTGCAGATAACGCATCCAACCTTCCTGCGTGCGACCTTCTGTGAACTGCTGCTCAACGCCCAGACGTTTCGCCAGCTCAGTGGTCATGTCGTAGATCGTTTTACATTCAAAGCGTGGTTTGATGACCTGGTCGGTGAAAATGACGTAGGACATGTTGCCGCAGGATGCATCAAGGGCAAAATCCATCTGTTCAGAAGCGGTGCAGTCCGGCAATAAAATATCGGCATATTTGGCCGAGGAGGTCATGTGACAGTCGATCACCACAATCATCTCGCACTTCTTATCATCCTGAAGGATGTCATGCGTGCGGTTGATGTCAGAGTGCTGGTTGATAATGCAGTTACCTGCATAGTTCCAGATCATTTTGATAGGCACATCAAGTTTATCTTTACCGCGCACACCATCGCGAAGCGCCGTCATTTCCGGGCCACGCTCAATCGCGTCAGTCCACATAAACATCGAAATACTGGTCTGTACTGGATTTTCCAGCGTCGGCATGCGCTCGAATGGCACTTCATAGGAGCCTTCGCGCGCACCGCTATTCCCCCCATGGATGCCAACGTTACCGGTCAGAATCGAGAGCATTGAAATCGCGCGAGTCGCAATTTCACCATTTGCATGGCGCTGAGGTCCCCAGCCCTGACTGATGTAGGCCGGTTTCGCCGAGCCGATTTCGCGTGCCAGTTGTACGATACGCTCGACAGGGATCCCTGTAATTGTAGAAGCCCACTGCGGGGTTTTCGCTACGCCGTCACTGCCCTGCCCCAGAATATAAGCCTTATAATGCCCGTTTGCAGGCGCACTGGCTGGCAAAGTTTTCTCATCGTATCCAACGCAGTATTTATCCAGGAATGGCTGATCAATAAGGTTCTCAGTGATCATAACCCATGCCAGCGCGTTAACCAGCGCAGCGTCCGTACCCGGGCGGATCGGGATCCACTCGTCTTCGCGGCCAGCGCCTGTGTCGGTGTAGCGCGGATCAATGATGATCATTCTGGCATTCGATTTCGCACGGGCCTGCTCCAGATAGTAGGTCACCCCACCGCCACTCATGCGCGTTTCGCCAGGGTTATTACCAAACAGGGCCACCAATTTACTGTTTTCGATATCTGACGGGCTGTTGCCATCGGCCCAACCGCCGTAGGTGTAATTGAGCCCCGCCGCGATCTGCGCAGAAGAGTAGTCACCGTAATGGTTGAGATACCCGCCGCAACAGTTCATCAGACGTGCAATCAGCGTTTTCCCTGGCGGCCAGGAACGAGTCATTGTCCCACCAAGCGTGCCGGTTCCGTAGTTCAGGTAGATAGACTCGTTGCCATGCTCTTTAATCAAGCGTTGCACGTTAGTGGCAATCGTATCGAAGGCTTCTTCCCAACTGATACGCTCAAACTTGCCTTCACCGCGTTTGCCCACACGTTTCATCGGATATTTCAAACGATCCGGATTGTAAACGCGACGGCGCATGGAACGGCCACGCAAACAGGCGCGAACCTGATGTAACCCTTCGTAGTTATCATCGCCCGTGTTGTCCGTCTCAACGTATTTGATTTCGCCATCGACAACATGCATACGTAGCGGGCAACGGCTGCCGCAGTTAACGGTACAGGCGCTCCACACCACTTTTTCAGCCGCAGTCTTCGGCGCAATAACGTTAGCGGCCGATGCGATACGTGAGAAGGGTAAGGTGAATGCGCTGCTGGCAACGGCCAGGCCGCCAATCGCAGTTGTTTTGACTAATCCGCGACGGCTCACCTCGGCAGCCAGTAAAGCATCAGGCGCTTTGATTTTCATAGATACTCACTTTGGTTGCTCACAAAAAAGATGCGGCATATACCGCTATATAGTTTTTTATATAGGGAAACCGTTATTCAGACACATAACGTGCTGGATTTCATTCAAAGGAGTATTACTACTTTAGGAGGAGCCGACATTGCCTGGAATCAAAGCAGAGGCATAAAAAAAGCGCCCTAAGGCGCTTTTTATTTTTAAAACAGATTAACCGATGTATTGCTGACCTTTCATGTAAGGACGCAGCACTTCAGGAATTTCGATACGGCCATCTGCCTGCTGATAGTTTTCCAGCACCGCAACCAATGTACGGCCTACAGCCAAGCCAGAACCATTCAGCGTGTGAACCAAACGGGTCTTTTTATCAGATTTAGTGCGACAACGCGCTTGCATACGACGTGCCTGGAAATCGCCCACGTTCGAGCAAGAAGAGATTTCGCGGTAGGTATTCTGCGCAGGAACCCAAACTTCCAGGTCGAACGTTTTGGTTGCGCCAAAGCCCATGTCGCCTGTGCACAGCGCCATCCGACGATACGGCAAGCCTAACAGCTCCAGAACCTTCTCAGCATGGCCGGTCATTTCTTCCAGCGCATCCATCGACACTTCCGGGCGAACGATCTGTACCATCTCAACTTTATCAAACTGGTGCATACGGATCAGACCACGTGTGTCACGACCGTAAGATCCGGCTTCGGAACGGAAGCATGGAGAATGTGCGGTCAGTTTGATAGGCAGATCGTCTTCGTCAATAATTTCATCACGCACGAGGTTAGTCAGCGGCACTTCAGCCGTTGGGATCAGTGCGTAATTGCTGCTCTCGGCTTCTTCGTCCAGCGGACGCGTGTGGAACAGATCGCCAGCAAATTTAGGCAACTGACCAGTACCATACAGCGTATCGTGGTTTACCAGATACGGAACGTAGGTTTCGCTGTAGCCGTGTTGCTCGGTATGGAGATCCAGCATGAATTGTGCCAATGCGCGGTGCAGATGCGCAATTTGACCCTTCATCACGACAAAGCGAGCACCAGTCAATTTCACCGCGGCCGCAAAGTCCAGACCGGCGTGCATTTCACCCAGCGTCACGTGATCGCGAACCTCAAAGTCGAATTCGCGAGGCGTGCCCCAGCGTTTCACTTCAACGTTGTCGTTTTCGTCTTTACCGACAGGAACGCTATCATCAGGTGTGTTCGGGATCGCCAGTGCAATATCACGAATTTCAGCCAGGAGAAGTTCCAGCTCGGCTTTCGCCTGATCCAGTTCTTCACCCAGTTTGTTCACTTCCAGACGCAATGGCTCAATATCTTCCCCGCGTGCTTTCGCCTGGCCAATGGATTTCGATCGAGAATTACGCTCAGCCTGCAGATTTTCAGTTTGTACCTGCAGAACTTTACGACGCTCTTCAAGAGCGCGCAGCTTATCTACATCCAGCTTAAAGCCCCGGCGTGCCAGTTTTTCAGCGACTGCGTCTGGCTCGTTACGCAAAAGATTGGGATCGAGCATGCTTATCCTGTGCTTATCGAATTAAATGAGGGAAATGTGACCACAGCCTGCGGCCACAGGGATACTATGCCAACATTACCGCAACGATCGCGCTAACGGTAGCGTTTTATAGGGCTATTTTGATCCTGTCCGGTAAGCCAGGCGAGCTTTTCGCCAATCTTGCCTTCAAGACCTCTGTTTGTCGGGCGATAATAGCGCGTTTGTGCCATCTCCTGCGGGAAATACTCCTCGCCCGCGGCATAGGCATTTGGCTCATCATGCGCGTAACGATATTCCTGCCCATAACCCATCTCTTTCATAAGCTTGGTCGGCGCATTGCGCAGATGAACCGGCACGTCATAATCCGGACGCTCCCGCGCATCCGCCATCGCCGCTTTAAAGGCGGTATAGACGGCATTACTTTTTGGTGCACACGCCAGATAAACAATGGCTTGAGCAATGGCGCGCTCACCTTCGGCGGGACCCACTCGGGTAAAACAGTCCCAGGCTGAAAGGGCGACCTGCATGGCTCGCGGATCCGCGTTACCGACGTCCTCTGACGCTATCGCCAGACAGCGACGCGCAACATAGAGAGGATCGCCACCCGCTGTGATAATACGTGCATACCAGTACAACGCCGCATCAGGTGCGCTGCCACGAACTGACTTATGCAGTGCAGAAATCAAGTCGTAAAACCGATCGCCTTTATTATCAAAACGCGCACTGCGTTCTCCGGCGATTTCCGTCAGCAACTCAGATTTCAGTACGCGTTTGCCCGCCTCACCCAACTCGGCCATATCAGCCATCATTTCCAGGGTATTCAGTGCCCGGCGCGCATCGCCGTTCACTAATTCAGCAATCGCACGACGCGTATCGTCTGGAAGAACAATATCTTGGCCACCATAGCCACGCGCCTTGTCGTCCATCGCCTGAGTGAGCACTTGCTCAATATCTTCTGTCGTCAACGACTTTAAAAGGTAAACGCGCGCACGCGAGAGAAGAGCAGAATTAAGTTCGAAGGAAGGATTTTCGGTGGTTGCACCGATAAAGAAGATAGTCCCGTCTTCAATATGTGGCAGAAAGGCATCCTGCTGGCTTTTATTGAAACGATGAACTTCATCAACAAAGAGGATAGTGCGATGACCTGCGTTGCGATTTTGCCGGGCACGTTCGATGGCCTCACGGATCTCCTTCACCCCGGAGGTGACGGCAGACAACCGTTCGACATCAGCATCGGCATAGCGAGCAATCACTTCTGCCAGCGTGGTCTTGCCGGTGCCTGGCGGCCCCCATAAAATCATTGAGTGCAGATGCCCGGCTTCGATAGCGCGCGGCAACGGTTTCCCGGGAGCCAGCAGATGCTGCTGACCGATATACTGCGCTAAATTTTCTGGCCGCATGCGAGCGGCCAGAGGTTGAAACGCATTCTCAGAAAAATCGAGCGAAAGATTGCCCACTCACGCCTCTTACTTATTGCGTTGATCATCCACCGTTACGCCCTGCGGCGGGGTAAAGGTGAATTTGGATGCATCAATAGCGCCATTTTGCTGGGACTTAAGCTGATAGCTACTACGCTGCTCATCTTGTTCCACAGCGCTAAACTGATTGATTGTCCCGTTGTTGCTCACGTTAATCGTGAACTGCTTCAGGTTACCGTTGCTGGTCTTCGGCGTCAGAACAAAATCATCACCGTTTTGTTTGATATTGTACTGCTGCCAGTCACTGGTCTGGTTACGCGCAATCAGCATAAACGGCGTATTGCTGGTCGCGTCCTTCAATAATGTCGCGGTAGCCTGTTCGACAAACGGATTGTAGAACCACAGGGTTTTACCATCGGAAACCAGAATGCTTTCATCCGGCTGCGTCATATGCCAGTTGAACAGATTGGGGCGCTTAACCCACAAATCACCCTGACCTTCCTGCACTGCATTTCCGCTGCCATCAGTCACTTTCTGAGTGAAGCTGGCATGGAAGCTACTGACTTTATCCAGGCGGCTTTTAAGGTCGCTTGCGGCATCGGCCCAGACGCTGCTGGCAACAAAGCTGGTCAATAATGCTCCGACGATTGCGATTTTTTTCATTATCAGTCCTTAAATTCGTCATCCCGAAATGGGGTTCTGTCATCCATTCTGAACCTGCCAAACGGCAGGTAACAGAAGAAAATGCTTAATTTTTACTGTTTTACCCATCTTTGCAAACGATGACATGTTACTCAAACGGCGGCGGAGCAAGTACTTCGCGGTTACCGTTGTGGCCGGGCTCGCTCACGATACCTTGCGCTTCCATCTGTTCAATGATACGCGCCGCACGGTTGTAACCAATACGGAACTGACGCTGCACGCCAGAAATGGACGCTTTACGTTTTTCCGTAATGAAGTTAACGGCCTGATCGAATAAAGGATCGAGTTCTTCAGCGCCATCATAGCCACCGCTGCCGCCGCCCTCACTTTCACTTTCCGAGGTGATACCGTCAACATATTGCGGGCGTCCGCGCGCTTTCCAGTCCTGCACGACGGCATGAACTTCCTGATCCCGAACAAACGCACCGTGCACACGCACCGGCGTTGTTGAGTTCGGACCGGAGTAGAGCATGTCACCCATGCCGAGCAGCGATTCCGCGCCGCCCTGATCGAGAATAGTTCGCGAGTCAATTTTGCTCGATACCGTAAAGGCGATACGCGTTGGAATGTTAGCTTTAATCAAACCAGTAATGACGTCGACAGAAGGACGCTGCGTCGCGAGAACAAGGTGAATACCCGCCGCACGCGCTTTCTGTGCCAGGCGAGCGATCAGCTCTTCGACTTTTTTACCAACCGTCATCATCAAGTCGGCGAATTCATCCACCAGCACAACGATATAAGGCAGTTTTTCCAGCACCGGATGCTCAGTAGCCATGCTGTCGCCTGGCTTCCAGTAAGGATCGGGAATCGGGCGACCCATGCGTGCCGCTTCTGCGATTTTATCGTTGTAACCTGCAAGATTACGCACGCCGAGCGCCGACATCAGTTTGTAGCGGCGTTCCATCTCATTGACGCTCCAGCGCAAGGCGTTGGCTGCGTCTTTCATGTCGGTAACCACTTCGGTCAGCAGATGCGGAATACCTTCATAAACAGAAAGCTCCAGCATTTTTGGGTCGATCATGATGAAACGCACGTCTTCCGGCTGGGCTTTATAAAGCATGCTCAGAATCATGGCGTTGACGCCGACAGACTTACCGGAACCTGTTGTACCCGCGACCAGCAGATGGGGCATTTTCGCCAGATCCGCAACCACAGGCTCACCCGCAATGTCTTTACCCAGCACGATAGTGAGCGGGGATGGATTATCACGGAATTTCGCGTTATCCAGAACCTCACGCAAATAGACGGTCTGACGTTTTTTGTTCGGCAGTTCCAGGCCGACATAGGGTTTGCCCGGAATGACTTCAACCACACGTACTGCGACAGTCGAGAGCGAACGCGCCAGGTCACGGGACAGGTTTGAAATTCGCGCAGCTTTAACGCCCGGTGCCAGGTTCAGTTCAAACCGCGTGATGACCGGGCCCGGAGAGTAGTTCACCACATCCGCTTTGATACGGAAATCCGCCAGACGCGTTTCAACTAGCCTCGCCATTTGCTCAAGTGCGAAGGTATCTACTGGCTCCACTTCAGAAGGCGGAGAGGTCAATAAATCCAGCGACGGCAACGGCGTGGTCGGTCTTTGCACCGGACGGCTGTCACCATTACGCATCAGCAACGGGTGAATCAAACTTTCCTGCGCTTGTGGCGGAGACGGCTGATGCTGCGCATATTGCGGCGGTGCAACGACAGGCTGTTGCGGCGCGACAGGTTGCTGAACCTGCTGTGGCTGTGGCGGGACAAACGACTGACGCGGTTGTTCCTGTTCTGGCATAACGCTCGGCGTAAACAACGGTGCACTCGGCGTATCATCAACCAAATCTTTTATCGGCGAGAATTCAAAATCTGACAATGAGAACGCGTTAGCACCCGAAGGCTGATCGCCAGAATAACGTTGCTGCTGCGTCGCGGCGAACTGGCGCGCCAGTTCAGCTTCGGCAGCATCATCTTCACTGTCCTGGGCAGGATAGTGCGACGCGTCATGTTGATGTTCTTCGCCATAACGATGGCTCTGTTGCGCGGCAAACTGGCGAGCCAGCTCATCCTGATGCATTTCTTCAGCGTCGTCGTAATCCTCTTCAACCATTCTCTCTTCTGATGTTTGCTGAGAAGGAATTTTTATGCCAAAGGAGGCAGAAGCCAGTTCGCGGCGGGTTGGCACACGCACACGGTTTGGCCGTGGTAACTGCGGTCCAATCCCCTCTTTCACCTGAGGGCGTGGTGCCGTGCCGGCCGCCAGATTAAATACTGGCGCAGCGACGCCTGCAGCGGCTGTCGCATGTGAAGTCGCCTGCTGAACTCCCGCCGCAACAGGTGCGACGGTGGAGGCAGACCCCATATCCGAAGCAACGGAAGGGGAAAATGCAGGCGTGCTGACAGGCTCTTTCACTGGCTCAGGCACTGGCTGATACCAGGCAGCGAGCTGCTCGCGCTCACGTGCACGTCGTTCTTCCACTTCCTCAAAGTAATACATCGGTGGACGAGACGGTTTTGTCTCCTCCACTTCTGGCACAGGTTCAACATAGTCCTGAGCAGGCTCGACATATTCAGGCGCATGTTCCTGATACGGCTGAACTACAGGCTGTACAACAGGCTGTTCAAACTGCTGATAAGCTTGGGGTTCATAAGGCGTGTCCGGCTGATACGGCTGTTGCCAATGCTCCTGATGCTGAGCAGGTGTGTAACTTTCTGGCTGAGGTGCAATAGACGGCTCCGGCGTGTGAACGCCAGGTGCGGTTTGCCAGTCAATGACAGGCTGCTGCAAATCAGTATCTGCCGTGAGTATCGGCGCAGAAGGCGTGACAGCTTCTACTGGCGCGGCATAAACCTGCGCTGCTGTAGTTGCAATTGCTGCGGCGGCAACCGGTGCCGTGACCGATTGTCCATTTAATAACGGATCATACTCATCATAATCGCCAGGCATTGCCCGGTGACCGGAGAACAACACATCATCCGCATCGGCGGCGACACCTGCGGCGCTGTACTCGACGCGATCTTCATCATCCATGCGTTTGCCGGAGAAAAGCGCTGCATCGGTTTTACGGCCCAGAGGATTCGCGAATTTTTCAGCGACGCGTTTACGACGCTCCAGCGCACCTCGCATGATACGCGTGCGGCGAGATTCCTGACGGGCCGCTGTTGGCGATGCCTCTTCATCATCATATTCGTATTCGTCTTCATCAACCCACGTATCGTCACGACGAGTGCGGTTGCTGGCGAAGGTTAAAATATTGAGGATAAAGTTACCCAGTTTTTCGGCAATGCTGACCCAAGACCACCCCGTAAACAGCGTCAGGCCCGCAGCCCAGATGCACAGTAAGGTAATGGTGCCGCCGCTGCTGTGAAGCATAGGCTTGAGTGCAGTGCTTAAGAGACTGCCGATCACCCCACCGGAGGCGAAATACCAGATATCATCGGCATTAATCGCGGCCAAACCGCAGGACGTCAGGATCAATGCTAATGCGCCAATGAGACGCAGTGATACCGCAAAATAGTCGATGTAATCTTCGTTTTGACGGTGACGCCAGGCGAACCAACACCCCCCAACGATAATGACAGGGATGGTGTAAGCCATGACGCCAAACACGAAGAACAGTGTATCTGCCAGCCAGGCGCCAGGCACCCCACCCAGATTATGGATAGGTTCATGCCATGCAGTCTGCGACCAGCTAGGGTCGGAAGGGTTGAAACTGAGTAAGGCTGCCATCAACCAGACGGCAAAAAGGGCAACAAGAATCAGTAACGCCTCCAGGAGTCGGCGCCCGCTGCTTAACTTCGTTAAAGTGACTTCTTTGTCTTCAGTATATTCCTGGCTCAAAAAAGGCTCTCCAGGTATCAGGCATTTCCTGCCTGTTTGCTAAAACGGACAACAGCGCCGGGATACCCGGCACTGTTGCTGTATGGATTAACAGGAGTGTAATCAAATTACACTGATTTTGCACCTGTTCCGTATTAGCGTGTCTTAATGACCAGACGATTGCTCTGTTTGACTTCTTCCATTACCACATAGGTACGGGTGTCGTTCACACCAGGCAGTCGCAGCAAGGTTTCACCTAACAGTTTACGATAGGCTGACATGTCAGGTACGCGGGTTTTCAACAAGTAGTCGAAATCGCCTGAAACCAAGTGACACTCTTGAATTTCTTCAAGTTTTTGTACAGCGGTATTAAATTGTTCAAACACATCCGGTGCGCCACGATTCAGAGTAATCTCAACAAAAACGAGAAGTGAGGCATCCAGATAATGCGGGTTTAACAGAGCTGTATAGCCCTGAATAAAACCCTGTCTTTCCAGTCGGCGCACACGCTCAAGGCATGGCGTCGGAGAAAGTCCCACACGTTTTGAAAGCTCGACGTTGGAAATACGCCCATCCTTTTGCAACTCATTAAGAATGTTACGATCGATGCGGTCGAGATCTTTGCCAGGGCGCTTTTTGCTATCTACCATTATTATTGTCTCTCTGTATTCCTTCCCTACTCCTGCCTGGACCCTTTGCACTTCACTGTTCAGAGTCTGTACCCGTTGCTTATCGCATCGCCTTTTATAATGTGTACGCGATGCAGATTCGGGTTCTACGGTAAGAAGACCGTTGCCCAGAGGCTGTCATCGACATCACAAAGGGTATCTGTCCACACCCTATGTCATTTTCGCTGACCCGGTAAAAATGGCGTTTATGTGCATGCCTATGCGACACACCGTTAGCGCAGATTTTTTCTTCCTTCAATGTTTTCGCAAAAGCGCAGGGGATTGTCAAAGCAAAACATTGTTTTTTAGTACAACGTGCCAGTTATTCATTGCGCTCGGGTATTAATCCTCATTTTGTCGCCTTATAAACGACCGAATTTCATCAGGAAACGTTATATTGTTACGCTTTTAATGCCGCGTCATCGCCGATGGCTATTGCACAAATCGTTTACAAAATTGCTGTGCTCTTTTTTTACGGCAACAAATTCCCTACAATCCGAGCAAATGTCTGCCAACACTAATGAGGATCTCATGGGCACGGCCAAACACAGTAAGCTGCTAATCCTTGGTTCTGGACCTGCGGGATACACCGCAGCGGTCTACGCTGCACGCGCTAACCTGCAACCGGTTCTGATCACCGGCATGGAAAAAGGCGGTCAGTTGACCACCACAACGGAAGTGGAAAACTGGCCAGGCGATCCGCATGACCTGACCGGGCCGCTGCTGATGGAGCGCATGCACGAGCACGCGACCAAGTTCGACACAGAAATTTTGTTCGATCACATCAACAAAGTTGATCTGCAAAACCGTCCATTCCGTCTGACCGGTGACAACGGCGAGTACACCTGTGACGCGCTCATCATCGCGACAGGCGCGTCTGCTCGTTACCTGGGTTTGCCTTCGGAAGAAGCATTTAAAGGCCGCGGTGTCTCTGCCTGCGCAACCTGTGATGGATTTTTCTATCGCAACCAGAAAGTCGCGGTCATCGGTGGCGGTAACACCGCAGTTGAAGAAGCCCTGTACCTGGCGAATATCGCCTCTGAAGTGCACCTGATTCACCGTCGCGACACTTTCCGTGCCGAAAAAATCCTGATCAAACGTCTGATGGATAAAGTCGCCAGCGGCAATATCGTGCTACATACGCACCGCACGCTGGAAGAAGTGACCGGCGATCAAATGGGCGTGTCAGGTTTGCGCCTGCGCGATACGCAAAACAGCGATAATGTCGAATCCCTGGAAGTGGCTGGCCTGTTTGTTGCCATCGGCCACAGCCCAAATACCGGTATTTTTGACGGTCAACTGGAGCTGGAAAACGGCTACATCAAAGTGCAATCGGGTATCCACGGCAATGCCACCCAAACCAGCATTCCTGGCGTCTTTGCTGCTGGAGATGTAATGGACCACATCTATCGTCAAGCGATCACATCTGCTGGCACAGGCTGTATGGCTGCGCTTGATGCGGAACGCTATCTGGACGGACTGGCTGAACTGAGTAAATAATCTTTACAAGTCAGTAACAAACGTAAATAAAGGCGACGATAGGTCGCCTTTATTTTGCCTGGCATGTAACATTGCGAAGCCCAATTCTAATAATGTTACCTGCAAAGTACGCAATGGAAAAAAACCGTCAACAAGAGTTAACTCGCTGGCTTAAAGAGCAAAGCGTTCTTTCGCGCCGCTGGCTGAATATTTCCCGCCTTTTGGGTTTTATCAGCGGTTTGTTGATTGTCGCCCAGGCATGGCTGCTGGCCCGCATTCTCAACCATATGATTATGGAAAATATCCCGCGCGAGGCACTGCTGATGCCTTTTGTCGTGCTGGTGTTGGTCTTTGTTCTTCGCGCCTGGGTCGTCTGGCTACGCGAGCGCGTAGGTTTTCATGCCGGACAGCAAATTCGCTATGAAATCCGACGCAAAGTGCTCGACAGGCTTCAGGAAGCCGGCCCTGCCTGGATTCAGGGAAAACCTGCCGGAAGCTGGGCGACGCTTATTCTCGAACAAATCGACGATATGCACGATTACTATGCCCGCTATCTGCCTCAGATGGCGCTGGCGGTTTTTGTTCCGCTGCTCATTGTGCTCGCCATTTTCCCAACCAACTGGGTTGCTGCGTTAATTTTGCTGGGGACTGCGCCGCTTATACCGATGTTTATGGCAATGGTTGGAATGGGCGCTGCTGATGCCAACCGGCGTAATTTCCTTGCGCTCGGCCGACTGAGCGGACATTTCCTTGACCGACTGCGTGGGATGGAAACCCTGCGTGTCTTTGGTCGTGGTGAAGCCGAAATTGACAATATTCGCCTCGCGTCGCAGGATTTCCGCCAGCGCACGATGGAAGTGCTGCGTATGGCCTTCCTGTCATCCGGCGTGCTTGAATTCTTTACTTCGCTTTCGATTGCCCTGGTGGCCGTTTACTTCGGTTTCTCGTATCTCGGCGCGCTCGATTTTGGTCACTACGGTACGGCAGTGACGCTGTCTGCCGGTTTCCTCGCGCTCATTCTGGCACCCGAATTTTTCCAGCCGCTGCGCGATCTGGGCACGTTTTATCATGCCAAAGCGCAGGCCGTTGGTGCCGCTGACAGCCTGAAAACATTCCTCGAAACACCGCTGGCCCATCCCGAGCGCGGAGAAGTCACGCTCAACAGCAAAGATCCGCTCACTCTTCAAGCCCATGATTTTTCGGTGCTTTCACCAGAAGGCAAAGTGCTGGCTGGTCCTCTCGACTTCACGCTTGCCGCGGGTCAGCGCGTCGTTTTAGTTGGCACGAGTGGTTCGGGGAAGAGTTCGTTGCTGAATGCGTTATCCGGGTTTATGGCTTACACCGGTTCGTTGCAGGTCAATCGAACCGAACTGCGCTCGCTTGAGCCCGATGCCTGGCGCAAACAGTTAAGCTGGGTGGGGCAAAACCCACAGTTACCGGCTTCTACGCTGCGCGAAAACGTCTTACTGGCGCGCCCGGATGCCCATGAAGATGAGCTCAAATCGGTGCTTGATCGCGCCTGGGTTAGCGAGTTCCTGCCGGGTCTGCCAAACGGCGTCGATACCGTGGTCGGCGATCAGTCCGCAGGACTTTCCGTAGGTCAGGCGCAGCGCATCGCCGTGGCACGCGCCCTGCTTAACTCCAGCCAGCTCATGTTGCTCGACGAACCGGCCGCAAGCCTTGATGCACACAGCGAACAGCGCGTTATGCAGGCGCTGAATGACGCGTCAAAACAGCAGACGACGCTCATGGTGACGCATCAACTGGAAGGCATCGCCGACTGGGATCAGATTTGGGTGATGGAAAACGGCCGTATTGTTGAGCAAGGCGATTACGCTACGCTCGCAGCCGCTCAGGGACCCTTCGCGGCTCTACTGGCGAATCGTCAGGAGGATATTTAATGCGTGCCCTACTCCCGTATCTCGCGCTTTATAAACGCCATAAATGGATGCTCACGCTGGGCATTGTGCTTGCCATTGTCACACTTCTGGCAAGCATTGGCCTGCTGACGCTTTCCGGCTGGTTCCTGTCCGCCTCTGCCGTGGCAGGCTTTGCCGGGTTATACAGCTTCAACTACATGCTGCCCGCTGCGGGCGTACGTGGCACGGCTATCGCGCGTACTGCAGGTCGCTATTTCGAGCGTCTTGTCAGTCACGACGCGACTTTCCGCGTCCTGCAGCATCTGCGTATTTTCACTTTCAGCAAACTACTGCCGCTCTCCCCTGCAGGTCTGGCGCGTTTTCGTCAGGGAGAATTACTGAACCGTGTCGTAGCTGACGTCGATACGCTGGATCATCTTTATTTGCGCGTGATTTCCCCGATGGTGGGGGCTTTTGTGGTTATTGTCGTTGTCACGCTCGGGCTTTGCGTGCTTGATGTGCCGATTGCCCTCACGCTCGGCGGCATAATGTTACTCACGCTTCTCGTGTTGCCACCGCTGTTTTATCGCGCGGGCAAGGCGACGGGTGAAAAACTCACACGTTTGCGCGGGGACTACCGTCAGCAGCTGACATCATGGCTGCAAGGCCAGGCCGAATTAACCATTTTTGGTGCCAGCCGACGCTATCGCGCCCGGATGGAAAGCACTGAGCTGAGCTGGCATGAAGCCCAGCGCAGACAATCTGAACTGACGGCGCTCTCTCAGGCGTTGATGTTGTTGATTGGCGGTTTCGCCGTGATTGCGATGCTGTGGATGGCCGCCGGAGGAGTCGGGGGAAATACCCAGCCCGGTGCGCTGATTGCTCTGTTCGTTTTTTGTGCACTGGCAGCATTTGAGGCGCTCGCGCCTGTAACCGGTGCATTCCAGCATCTTGGTCAGGTCATCGCTTCTGCGGTGCGCATCACACAGATCGTTGAGCAAACGCCGGAAGTCCAGTTCACGGAGAGCCACTCAGTCGTGCCAGAGACCGTTGCGGTGCAACTGACGAATGTGACGTTTGCCTATGATGGACAAACGCAAAATGCGCTTGATGGAATCAATTTGACGGTCCCAGCCGGACAGCATGTCGCCATTCTGGGCCGCACGGGCTGTGGCAAATCGACGCTTCTACAGTTGCTGACCCGTGCGTGGGATCCGCGCCAGGGACAGATTATTTTTAATACCACACCCCTCACCGACTTTAACGAACAGGCGCTACGCAAAATCGTCAGCGTCGTTCCGCAGCGCGTTCATCTCTTTAGTGCAACCCTGCGCGACAATCTATTGCTGGCCTCCCCTAGCGCTTCTGATGAAGCGTTGTGCGCCGTTCTTGAACAAGTGGGTTTGCACAAGCTGCTTGAGGATGACGGTTTGAACGCCTGGCTTGGCGAAGGCGGGCGTCAGCTTTCCGGTGGTGAATTGCGCCGTCTGGCAGTCGCAAGAGCATTACTGCACGATGCGCCCTTCATGTTATTGGATGAACCGACAGAAGGTCTCGATGCAACAACTGAAAGCCAAATACTTGATTTACTCGCGCAAACCATGAAACACAAAACCGTGCTGATGGTGACTCACCGCCTGCGCGGGCTGGCGAATTTTGATCAAATAATTGTCATGGACAATGGACAGATTATTGAGCAAGGTAGTCACGCAGAATTGTTAGCGAAACAGGGTCGTTATTACCAGTTTAAACAACGTCTGTAGACTATATTTGAACCGATCCTAACTCGCGTATTGGAGTTCTGCTGTCATGCGCCTGGTCCAGCTTTCTCGTCATAATATTGCGTTCCCTTCGCCAGAGGGAGCGCTACGTGAACCCAATGGCCTGCTCGCACTCGGCGGGGATTTAAGCCCGGCACGCCTGTTAATGGCCTACCAGCGCGGGATTTTCCCGTGGTTTTCCCCTGGCGATCCCATTTTGTGGTGGTCGCCCGATCCCCGCGCGATACTGGAACCATCGCAGTTTCACCTCAGTCGCAGCATGAAGCGCTTTCATGCCAAATCGCCCTACCGCGTCACGCTTAATTATGCTTTTGGGCAGGTTATTGAAGGCTGCGCGGCGGATCGTGATGAAGGCACCTGGATTACTCACGATATTATCAACGCCTATCTTCGCTTACACGAACTGGGCTATGCGCACTCGATTGAAGTCTGGGACAACGACACGCTGGTAGGTGGAATGTATGGCGTGGCGCAAGGGACATTATTCTGCGGTGAATCGATGTTTAGCCGCGCCGTGAATGCGTCTAAAACAGCACTGCTGGTTTTCTGCGAGGAGTTTTCCCTGCGCGGCGGTCAACTGATGGATTGTCAGGTGCTAAACGAACACACTGCGTCACTCGGTGCGGTAGAAATTACGCGTCGCCATTACCTCGATGAACTGGACAATCTGCGCCAGCAAAAGCTCCCACAAAACTTTTGGGTGCCAAGAACACTCTTTATGCCTCAGGTGTAAATGTTTTCCGCCCATTTTTGATGAGGAGTGTTATAATTGGTGCCGCAGAGTAGCTTCTGCCTGTTGCCCCGCCGCCGTTTGGGAATTCTTCGCATCAGATAACGTCCTGACGTTTATCCTGTCGTCACCCCTTTACGAATGCGCTTCTCGTACGGTTATACCGTGACGACTGGGCAATGCGCCGAAACTGTTTTGTTGCGTTTTAAACGCGCAATTCTTTACTTAATTGATGAATTTCGGCATTATCTTGCCGGTTCAAAACTTGGTAGTGATACCCCAGAGGATTAGATGGCCAAAGAAGACAATATTGAAATGCAAGGCACCGTACTTGATACGTTGCCTAACACCATGTTTCGCGTAGAACTGGAAAACGGTCACGTGGTCACCGCGCACATCTCCGGAAAGATGCGCAAAAACTACATCCGCATCCTGACGGGCGACAAAGTGACTGTCGAGCTGACCCCGTACGACCTGAGCAAAGGCCGCATTGTCTTCCGTAGTCGCTAATAGTTTTCGCCTGTAATGGCAGATGAATATTGAAAAGGCCGGGATAATTCCAGGCCTTTTTTATTATGCTTTTACAACATGCCGCTATTAACGATGCCGGGCAGGCGATAACAAAACGCGGTCTATATACGGATGTGCCCGGGATATATTAGAACCAAGGAATCGTAGCGGTTGCGCTTAATCCATAGCTGGAGAATTCGCCACACATTGGCATATCGACAATATCACCGTGGTGAATAAATAACCGGAACGATTGGCCTGTTGAAAGACTCTGCAGATTCAGCCACGGCAAATCGGGACATAAAAAAAGCCAACCCTTGGTTGGCTTTTTGCTTTTACCTTGCTGGCTTTTAGATTAAGCCAACTCAGTGTGCCGCTTCCGGCTTATGCTTCGCCGCACTCTGGAAGTCATACGTCAGTTCGCCCTTCGCCTGATCCAGCGCCACAGTCACCTGCCCGCCGTCTACTAAAGAACCAAACAGCAGTTCGTTAGCCAGCGGTTTTTTCAGGTTATCCTGAATGGCTCGCGCCATTGGACGCGCGCCCATCGCACGGTCATAGCCTTTCTCGGCCAGCCAGTTGCGGGCCTCCTGGCTCACTTCCAGCGATACGCCTTTCTGATCAAGCTGAACCTGCAACTCGACGATGAACTTGTCCACAACCTGGTGAATCACCTCGGTAGACAAGTGATCGAACCAGATAATGTTATCCAGACGGTTACGGAATTCCGGCGTAAAGATCTTCTTGATCTCTTCCATCGCATCGGTGCTGTTATCCTGGTGGATCAGGCCGATCGATTTACGTTCGGTTTCACGCACGCCAGCGTTGGTGGTCATCACCAGCACCACGTTGCGGAAGTCCGCTTTACGCCCGTTGTTATCGGTCAGCGTGCCGTTGTCCATCACCTGCAACAGGATATTGAACACGTCCGGGTGCGCTTTCTCGATTTCATCGAGCAGCAGAACCGCATGTGGATGTTTGATCACCGCATCGGTAAGCAAACCGCCCTGATCAAAGCCCACGTATCCCGGAGGTGCACCGATCAAACGGCTAACGGTGTGGCGCTCCATATACTCGGACATATCGAAACGCAGCAGCTCAATGCCGAGCGCTTTGGAAAGCTGAACCGTCACCTCAGTTTTACCCACACCGGTCGGACCGGCGAACAGGAAGGAACCGACGGGCTTATGTTCGTGGCCCAGTCCCGCACGCGCCATTTTGATGGCTTCGGTTAAGGCTTCAATCGCTTTATCCTGTCCGAAGACCAGCATTTTCAGGCGATTGCCGAGGGTGCGCAGCGTATCGCGATCGCTCTGAGAAACGCTCTTCTCAGGGATACGCGCAATACGCGCCACCACGGATTCAATGTCCGCCACGTTAACGGTTTTCTTGCGCTTGCTGACCGGCATCAGACGCGCACGCGCGCCCGCTTCGTCGATCACATCAATCGCTTTATCCGGCAGATGACGGTCATTGATGTATTTCACCGCCAGCTCCACCGCCGCACGCACCGCTTTCGCGGTATAACGCACGTCGTGGTGCGCTTCGTATTTCGGTTTCAGGCCGTTGATGATCTGCACCGTTTCTTCAACGGACGGCTCAGTAATATCAATTTTCTGGAAGCGACGCGCTAATGCACGGTCTTTCTCGAAAATGTTGCTGAATTCCTGGTACGTCGTCGACCCCATCACGCGGATCTTACCGCTCGACAGCAGCGGTTTAATCAGGTTAGCCGCATCCACCTGGCCGCCAGACGCCGCGCCCGCACCGATGATGGTATGAATTTCATCGATAAACAGGATGCTGCTGGTGTCTTGTTCCAGCTGTTTCAGCAAGGCTTTAAAGCGTTTTTCAAAATCACCGCGATATTTCGTGCCCGCCAGCAGCGAACCGATATCCAGCGAGTAGATTGTGCAATCCGACATGATTTCCGGAACGTCGCCCTGCACGATACGCCAGGCCAGCCCTTCGGCAATCGCGGTTTTACCCACGCCCGATTCCCCCACCAGCAGCGGGTTGTTTTTGCGGCGACGGCACAGCACCTGAATCGCGCGTTCCAGCTCTTTGTCGCGGCCTATCAGCGGATCGATTCCGCCAACGCGAGCAAGCTGATTAAGGTTGGTGGTGAAGTTTTCCATACGATCCTCCCCGCCTGCTTGCTCTTCAGGATTGCTCGCCTGACTGCTGGAATCTGACGCCTGATTCGGCTCGTCTTTTCGCGTTCCGTGAGAGATAAAGTTGACCACGTCGAGTCGGCTGACTTCGTGTTTGCGCAGCAGATACGCCGCTTGCGACTCCTGCTCACTAAAGATGGCAACCAGCACGTTTGCACCGGTCACTTCGTTACGCCCAGAGGACTGGACGTGGAACACCGCGCGCTGCAACACGCGCTGGAAACTGAGCGTCGGCTGAGTGTCGCGCTCCTCTTCACTGACGGGCAGCACCGGTGTCGTTTGTTCGATGAAGGCTTCGAGTTCCTGACGTAACGCCACCAGATCCACAGAGCACGCTTCCAGCGCTTCACGGGCAGATGGGTTGCTGAGCAGTGCCAGTAGCAGGTGCTCCACGGTCATAAACTCATGTCGGTGCTCACGCGCTCTGGCGAAAGCCATGTTTAAACTGAGTTCCAGTTCTTGATTGAGCATAGGCACCTCCCCCAATTTTTATGCCTTTTCAGGCTTTTTCCAGCGTACACAGCAACGGATGCTCGTTCTCCCTGGCATATTCGTTCACCATCGCCACTTTGGTTTCGGCCACTTCAGCGGTAAAAATGCCGCAGATGGCTTTGCCACGATAGTGAACGGTAAGCATCAGTTGCGTTGCACGTTCAACATCATAAGAAAAGAACTTTTGTAGCACGTCAATAACAAATTCCATCGGCGTGTAATCATCGTTCATTAACATAACTTTATACATAGATGGCGGTTTTAGCGCGTCGCGCACTTTATCTTCCGCCAGCGGGTCAAAATCCAGCCAGTCGTTCTTCTTACTCATTGTCAGTCGTCATCATCGGTTACGGTTTCCGGCAGAACATTTTCGCTGACAGGAGTCGGTACATACTCTGAATCTACCTCAGATATCAGATAACAAACATCTATTAATGCCATCCGCGATATCTGTCACATTCCCGTCACTAGCGTTAACTGCTTCAAAAATTTGGTTGATTATTGTCCCAACTCCAGCGCCTGACACTTGACGCAATGGTTGGTTTATCTAAATTGTACAGGCGTGAGTTGGCGAGGTTTTGAACAGCCCCCACTCCACCACCGGTTCATTCCATCTTACTTAATAAGATATACGAAGGATGTCGAAGCATGGAAATGGGTACTGTTAAGTGGTTCAACAACGCCAAAGGGTTCGGGTTCATCTGCCCTGAAGGCGGCGGCGAAGATATCTTCGCTCATTATTCCACCATCCAGATGGATGGTTACAGAACGCTAAAAGCCGGGCAGTCGGTTCAGTTTGATGTTCACCTGGGGCCAAAAGGCAATCATGCCAGCGTCATTGTGCCCATCGAAGCAGAAGCCGTTGCATAGCCCTCTGATTCATTGTGTACATCCTCCAGTCAAAATGCCAGCCCGATCGGCTGGCATTTTTATTTCCGCTACTCGCGCGCTAGCGCATCCACCGGATCCAGACGTGCTGCATTGCGCGCCGGGAGCCAGCCAAACAAAACGCCTGTCGCGGTTGAACACAAAAATGCCGTCAGCAGTGCAAACGGTGAGAAACCAATTTCCCAGCCGGGTAAAAACAGTTGCAGCGTGAAGGCAATCAGCATCGATAACGCAATTCCCAGCGCACCGCCCACCAGACACACCAGCACCGCTTCAATCAAAAACTGCTGCAGCACATCGCTTGCCCGCGCGCCGACAGCCATACGAATGCCGATTTCACGCGTGCGTTCCGTCACGGACACCAGCATGATATTCATCACGCCAATTCCCCCCACCACGAGCGAGATAACCGCTACAAGCGTCAGGAACATCTGAAGAGTACGTGTGGTCTTTTCCGCTGTTTTCAAGACCCCGTCCATGTTCCAGGTGAAGAAATCTTTCTTGCCGTGGCGCAGCGTAAGCAGACGCTCAATCTGTTGCTCAGCCTGGGTGCTGTCGTATCCCTCTTTCACCCTTACGGTGATAGAGTTCAGCCACGACTGGCCCATAATGCGTCCGGAAATCGTGGTGTACGGCAACCAAACGCGCAAAATTTTACTGCTGCCAAACATCGACTGCTTTTCTTCTGCCACGCCAATCACCGTGGCGGGCATGTTGCCCACCAGGATCACTTCACCCACTACGCTGGATTTGGTGGGAAACAGCTGTTTACGCGAGTTTGCATCCAGCACGACCACCTGCGCTCTGCCGGCGAGCTGCTCTGCGTTGAAGGTTGCCCCTTCACTGAACGTCATGCCGTAAACGTTGAAATAGTCGCCGCTGACGCCGTTCGCGCTGGCCGCGACGTCAATATTCCCGTAGCGCAGGCGCAGATTTTGCGAAACGGCCGGTGTCGCCGAGTTCACCCACGGCTGCTTCTGAATCGCCGCCAGATCGTCATACTTAAGCGCCTGCTGATTCTGCGGCTCATCGTCACCAAAATCTTTGCCAGGGTAAACATCAATGGTGTTCGTGCCAATCGCGCGAATATCCGCGAGTACAAGCTGTTTGGCGGCATCGCCTACCACCACAATCGACACCACCGACGCAATGCCGATGATAATCCCGAGCATGGTGAGCAGCGTGCGCATTTTGTTCGCCGCCATCGCCAGCCAGGCCATGGTTAACGCCTCACGAAAGCCACTGACAAACTGCCCCCATCCCGTTGGCGGCGGGAGAATCTCTTTATGCACGCCCGCGTGGGCTTTTTTGGCCGGTGGATTGCTCACCAGTTCGCCGTCATGGATCTCGATGATCCGCTCTGCCTGCGCGGCAACCTGCGGATCGTGGGTCACAATAATCACCGTGTGCCCCTGATCGCGCAGCTGATGCAGGATCGCCATGACCTCTTCACCAGAATGACTGTCGAGCGCGCCGGTCGGTTCATCGGCCAGAATCACCTGTCCGCCGTTCATCAGCGCTCGGGCGATACTGACGCGCTGCTGCTGGCCACCGGACAGCTGCGAAGGTTGATAATCAACACGCTCCGCCAGCCCCAGGCGGGTTAACAATGCCTGCGCGCGTTCGAGTCGTTTTTTACGCTCAACGCCGGCATAAACCGCAGGGACTTCAACGTTTTGCGCTGCCGTCAGATGCGAGAGCAAATGATAGCGCTGGAAAATAAAACCAAAGTGCTCGCGCCGCAGTCGCGCCAGCGCATCGCTGTCGAGAGTGGAAATATCGGTTCCCGCCACGCGATATGTGCCGCTGGTCGGTTTATCCAGACAGCCCAGAATGTTCATCAGCGTGGATTTACCGGAACCTGACGCGCCGACAATAGCGACCATCTCGCCAGGCTCAACCTGAAGCGTAATGCCTTTCAGGACTTCCACCGCGCCATCCCCGGAAGGATAGCTCCGGCGAATATTATTCAGCTCCAGCAACGCCGTCATTTAGCGGCTCCGGGCTGGCTTTCGCCGATGACGACTTCCTCGCCCTCTTCCAGGCCTTTGACTATCACTACATCAGTATCGTTGCGCTCGCCAATTTCAACCTCACGGTCGCGCGTTTCGCCGTTACGCAGCACTTTGATTTTATAACGATTCGCGCCCGCCGGTTCACCCAACGCCGCCAGCGGCACGGTCAGAACGTCTTTCACACCGGTAAGCTGAATATGGACCTGGGCGGTCATTTCCAGGCGCAGTACACCTTTCGGATTGGGCACTTCAAAACGCGCATGGTAGAAAATAGCGTCGTTGACTTTTTCCGGCGTCGGTAGAATGTCTTTCAGCACCCCTTCGTAACGCGTCAACGGATCGCCCAGCACCGTAAACCACGCCTTTTGGCCCGGTTTGAGATGGATAACATCTGCTTCTGATACCTGGGCTTTAACCAGCATCGTGCCCATATCCGCCAGTGTCAGAATGTTCGGCGCTTGCTGCGCGGCGATCACCGTCTGACCCTGAAGCGTGGTGATTTGCGTCACTTCGCCCGCCATCGGAGCCACGATACGGGTGTATTCGAGATTCGCTTTGGCCGTATCCAGCGACGCCTGGTTACGTTTAATTTGCGCGTCAATCGTGCCAATCTGCGCCTGTTTAACTGCCAGCTCCGTGGCTGCGGTATCCAGATCCTGACGGGAAACCGCCTGCGTTTTCGCCAGCGCCTGCTGGCGACCGAGCGTAACCTGCGCGAGTTTACGTTCCGCTTCGGCCTGACCCCGCTGAGCGCGCAGCTCCATGAGCGTGGCTTCTACTTCGCGAATTTGGTTTTCTGCCTGTTCAGGATCGATAACCCCCAAAAGCTGGCCTTTTTTGACTTTGTCACCAATCTCGACCGAGAGCGTTTTCAACTGACCACTCACCTGCGCGCCGACATCAACTTTGCGCAGCGCGTCCAGTTTTCCGGTTGCCAGCACGTTTTGCTGCAGCTCACCTGGTCGAACAATCAGCGTTTGGTATTGCGGCACAGGCGCGTTGAGAACCTGCCAAAGCCAGAAACCACCGACGAATACCACCACTGCCAGCAGAAGATAGAGCTTCCTGCGTTTTCCCTTAAGGTTCATAAATATTCCAAATAAATGTTCTGGCAACCATAACCGTTGATTCTATCTAAACTGTTCGTCAACGAAACCCCTGTTTTTTGTCTCGCGAAACCTTTGTTGACGCGCTGTTGATTATAGGCCTGCTGAAATACAGATCTTTTCCAGAAGCCGGTAATCATCATGTCTTCCATCGTCGATACACCTTATTCACAGCAGCCTCAGCCAAAATCGGGCTGGCAGTTGTTCAAAAGTCTTGCATCCGGTGAATATACGCCTGGCCTCGCCTGGCAAAACCCGTCCTATCGACGCAAATTCATGTTACGTTCACTGGCAACCCCGTTCAGTACCACCCGCCTGCTGGCAAGCCTGGCAAAACAACCGCGCCTGATGCAAATGATGCAGGTCCAGCCTGGGTTGCCGTGCCGTTTACATCGTCCGTGGCTGTCTGTGAATATGAGTCGTCAGAAAACCCTCGACGCGCTGACCTGGCATTATCAGACGATGAATTCAGTGCTTCCCGCCGCGTTAATGAATGGCTATTTATCCAAACAGGGTGTGACGTTACTGACTCTGACGGGAAAAGACGAGCAACAGTTTACTATTCGTCTTAGCGCCGATGCGTTCCTTGATAAAGAGGGCGAAGCGACGCTGGCCTTTTGCGATCGGGAAAACACCGTTCTGGCCGAGATGACCTTTACGCTTTGCCAGTTTGAAGGGAAATCGACGCTGTTTATTGGTGGCATGCAGGGCGCAAAAGCCTTTGTGCCGCATGAACTGATCCAGGGGGCAACCAAAGCCTGTCACGGCCTGTTCCCGAAACGTCTGCTGGTTGAAGCTGCCATGACGCTCGGCGCAGCCTTCCCGGTTGAGCAAATTTTGGCGGTCAGTAACGCGACGCATATTTATCGTAGCTGGCGTTATCGCAAGAAAAAAGAGGGCAAACTGCTGGCGGATTACGATAGCTTCTGGCGCTCCATCGGTGGCGAACAGCACCCTACCGGGAATTTCTCGCTCTCGCTTGAGATGCCCCGCAAGCCCATGGAAGATATTGCGAGCAAGAAACGTTCCGAATACCGCCGCCGCTATGAGCTTCTGGACAGCCTAATCGCTCAAGTCAACCAGGCTGCACGCAGCTAATCGGCTTTCCCGCGTGCCAGCCACAGCACGCGGGAGAACATTTTGCGAAGCAGCGTTGGCACGGATTCAACGCCCCGTCTTCCCGCCTCCGCCGCAACTTCTATCGCCAGATCGGGTTTTGACGAGCGATGAATCGCTTTTGTAATTACCCGTCGCATGTTCATCGGCACATTAACCGGAATCATCGCCACCCGGTGAAAAACGTCATCAAAACCCTGACGATACATAAAGTGTTCCATGTCCATCGCCGGTAATGCCGTGAGATGCACGCGCTCCTCTTCCCCGCTATTACTCAGCACACCGCGTACGGTACTGGCGTACTTTTTCCCGGCTTCATCACCATCCACCAGCACGTGCCATTCGATGCCCATACGGCTCGCGAACTTGAGCAGTGGTTTTAAACCCGACTGGGCGAACTCAATGACTTTGATTCCTTCTGCATCGAAATGATGCCCGCACTGGCGCGCCAGTTCGTTGATCACCCAAGTTTCGGTTTCCCCTTCAACCAAGAGCCAGCAGCGAGCAAATAACGACGACGCGCGATTGAACCGGATATGAAATGCAATGCGGCGACCATCTTCGGCGCTCAAACCGCCAGGGCCGAGGCGGAACGCCGTGACGCGAGAAGACTCGCGCACCAGTCGACAGACATGCTCGACGGGCGTTAACGAAAGCAGTTCACCGGAATTGGTGGTGGTGATGCGCTGGAGCGGCAGCAAATTGAGCAGATGCCACGCCACCGAAAGCATAATCGGATGCAGCCGCGTTTCCGGATCTTCGACGAGCAGCAGCGGACGGGCATCTTTGTCGAGCTGAACGTTGCCTTTCGCCTGGAGAAGCGTGGAGAACAGTCCCAGCAGAATGACGCGATGCGTGCGCCCGCCGGGTTTATCGATCATCCGGTTGATAATGTCCAGATAGCGCCAGCTCCGCTGCTCGTCATGCGAACGGCGGCGCATCAGGCGGATATGCGTTTGCGATGTCCCCTGCTCAGAAAAATAGTGCTCCAGCAGTTGCACCATCGCTGACAGCCCCTGACGAATCTGCCCATCAGTCAGGTTTTGCGGACGCGCCACCAGCTCGCGCGCCAGAAAATCCAGCTCACGGGCCGTCACTTCAACTTCAGGTAAATGGGGCACTGTACCGTTACGGATCCGGCGCATGAACCGCGCATCCCGCAGACGTAGCACCGGCATCAGGCGCACCAGATGGCGAGCCTGTTCGTCGATATTTTCAAGCTCAATTGGATGACCTTTGGCATCCATAAACCCGCGCAACGTCAACACAGTGTCGTCTTGCGCCAGTTCACCTTCCAGACGATAAAAAATGCGCTGGTAATTGTCGTCACACGGCACCCAGCAGGGCGAAAGCGGACGGTAGCGCCGAACGCGATGGCGACCGGGTTCAAGTTCGCGGAAAGTCAGAATGATATGCAGCTGACGTTCTCGCCCCTGAATATCTCCGGGCGGGAACCAGAAATCTTCCCGAACAAAGCTGTACAGTTCCGATTCAGGCGCAAGCAGTAAGGTTAACGCATCCAGAAGACTGGATTTACCCCAGGCGTTTTCACCGATCAGAACGTTGTTCTGTTCCAGCATGAGCGACAAACGATTAATGCCGCGAAACCCGACAATCTCCACACGCTCAAGAAGCATATAACCCCCGCGAATCAGTCACTTTTTCCTTTAAGTTATCAGGAGTATAGCGCCCAGCGGCGAGACAGAACACTCTGGCGTCGGTTTGTTATTTGAACCGTTAACTTAAAATCAGAATTTGCTCGCGAGCTTTCGTTTGAAACAGGCCCATCTGCGCAAGATACTACGCGTCCAGAATTGGGCTACGCTTTATTTTTGTCCAATTCCGATAATGATTAACATCGCATTGCCTTAAATCAAATTAACAGAGTTTATTTAAGTGGCGAGTCCAGGTTATTGCTTTTTAAAATATCGGCTCTTTGAGTCGTCATCCCTTTAGGCGATATACAGCTATACGCACAACAGCGTGTGGAATTTAACGAGGTGGTTATGTTTAGAAAATTAGCGGCGGAATGCTTTGGTACATTCTGGTTGGTATTTGGTGGCTGCGGTAGCGCAGTGCTTGCAGCAGCATTTCCGGAATTAGGGATTGGTTTTGCGGGTGTGGCATTAGCCTTTGGTTTAACGGTATTAACCATGGCATTTGCGGTCGGCCATATTTCCGGCGGCCACTTCAACCCTGCCGTGACATTAGGTCTGTGGGCCGGCGGTCGTTTCCCGGCGAAAGACGTGATTGGTTATATTATTGCTCAGGTTGTCGGCGGCATTATTGCGGCGGCGGTTCTGTATGTTGTCGCCAGCGGTAAAGCGGGCTTTGATGCGGCAGCGAGCGGTTTTGCCTCAAACGGTTACGGCGAACACTCTCCTGGCGGCTTCTCAATGCTGTCAGCGATTGTGATTGAAATTGTGCTGACCGCCGGTTTCTTGCTGGTGATTCACGGCGCGACAGACAAAAATGCGCCAGCGGGTTTTGCGCCGATCGCTATCGGCCTGGCGTTAACCTTGATTCACCTGATCAGTATTCCGGTGACCAATACATCGGTTAACCCGGCACGCAGTACCGCCGTCGCTATCTTCCAGGGCGGCTGGGCGCTTGAGCAGCTGTGGCTGTTCTGGGTAATGCCGATTATCGGCGGTATTTTGGGTGGCGTGCTTTATCGCACCCTGCTTGAAAAGCGCAGCTAATTCCGTTCGCGACACTGCCGGGTGGCCATTGTGCCACCCGGCTTTTATTTTGCATCTTTACTGAGCAGTCTTTATTGGGTAGTGTCTCTGGCGCTATTCAGTTACTTATAAAGGACAGGCTGTTCATGTTTTCAGGACTTTTAATCATTCTGCTGCCGCTGGTAGTGGGCTACCTTATACCCCTTCGTCACGCCTCCGCTTTAAAACTCATTAATCGCTTTTTGAGTTGGATTGTTTACGTCATCCTGTTTTTCATGGGGATAAGTCTCGCCTTCCTGGATAATTTGGCTGCCAATCTGCTGTCTATTCTCCATTATTCCATTGTCACTATTGTGGTTATTTTGGTGTGTAATATTGCCGCGTTATTTTGGCTTGAACGGACCATTCCGTGGAAAAATCATCACCAGCAAGAAAAATTGCCGTCACGAATTGCAATGGCGCTGGAATCATTAAAACTGTGCGGAGTGGTGGTACTGGGATTTCTGCTTGGTCTGACGGGGCTTGCCTTTTTACAGCACGCGACCGAAGCCAGCGAATATACATTGATTTTCCTGCTGTTCCTGATTGGTATTCAGCTGCGTAATAACGGCATGACGCTGAAACAAATTGTGCTGAATCGCCGGGGAATGATCGTCGCTGTCGTCGTCGTGGCAAGCTCCATGGTCGCGGGTGTGATTAACGCATTTATTCTCGATCTGCCGCTGAAAACAGGCCTGGCGATGGCATCCGGATTTGGCTGGTATTCGTTGTCCGGTATTTTACTCACCGAATCCTTTGGCCCGGTTATCGGTAGCGCCGCGTTCTTCAACGATCTGGGGCGAGAATTGATCGCGATTATGCTCATTCCGGGACTGGTGCGACAAAGCCGCTCTACGGCGCTCGGCCTGTGCGGAGCCACGTCGATGGACTTCACGCTGCCCGTTTTACAGCGTTCGGGTGGGCTGGAACTGGTGCCCGCCGCCATCGTTCATGGTTTTATATTGAGTCTGCTGGTGCCGATTCTGATGGCTGTTTTCTCCGCCTGATACCTCTCTGGCGGTAGCTCTCTACCGCCAAAATTGCGCTAAATCAATATCCCTCTACTTTATAGAAGAAAGCCCTTTTCTACGTCCCCCCATGCGCATAATCTTAAACATGTATCTAAAATATAACTTTAACAGGTGTGATTATGTTTTGTGTGCAATGTGAACAAACCATCCGTACCCCTGCCGGAAACGGCTGCTCCTACTCGCAAGGAATGTGCGGTAAAACCGCAGAAACGTCTGACCTGCAAGATCTCCTGATTGCGGCCCTGCAAGGCCTGTCCGCCTGGGCCGCAAAAGCACGTGAATACGGCATTGTGGATCACTACGTCGATAACTTCGCACCGCGCGCCTTTTTCTCCACGCTGACGAACGTTAACTTCGACTCACCACGCATCGTGGGCTACGCGCGTGAAGCCATTGCCCTGCGTGAAGCACTGAAGACACAAAGCCTGAATGCAGATGCCAATGCTGCGGTAGATAACCCCATGGCTGACCTGCAGCTGGTGAGCGACGATCTGGGCGACCTGCAACGTCAGGCGGCAGATTTCACCCCGAATAAAGATAAAGCAGCCATCGGTGAGAACATTCTCGGTCTGCGCCTGCTATGCCTGTACGGCCTGAAAGGTGCGGCGGCTTATATGGAACACGCCCACGTCCTCGGTCAGTACGACAACGATATTTACGCCCAGTACCACAAAATCATGGCGTGGTTGGGTACCTGGCCTTCCGATATGAACGCTCTGCTGGAGTGCTCAATGGAAATCGGCCAGATGAACTTCAAAGTGATGAGCATTCTGGATGCGGGCGAAACCGACACGTACGGTCACCCAACGCCAACGCAGGTGAACGTCAAAGCGACTGCCGGTAAGTGTATTTTGATCTCCGGTCACGACCTGAAAGACCTCTACAATTTGCTGCAACAAACCGAAGGGACAGGCGTTAACGTCTACACTCACGGCGAAATGCTGCCCGCCCACGGCTATCCGGAGCTGCGCAAATTCAAACATCTGGTCGGGAACTACGGCAGCGGCTGGCAGAATCAGCAGGTGGAATTCGCTCGCTTCCCAGGCCCAATCGTAATGACCTCAAACTGCATTATCGATCCGACCGTCGGTTCTTATGACGATCGGATCTGGACCCGCAGCATCGTCGGCTGGCCGGGTGTCAGCCACCTCGAAGGTGATGATTTCGCACCGGTTATCACCCAGGCGCAGCAGATGGCGGGCTTCCCGTTCAGCGAAATCGAGCACATGATCACCGTGGGCTTTGGCCGTGAAACCCTGCTGGGCGCGGCTGATTCCCTCATCGATTTGGTGAGCCGCGAAAAACTGCGTCACATCTTCCTGGTTGGCGGCTGTGACGGCGCACGCGGCGAACGTAACTACTTCACCGATTTCGCCACCAGCGTTCCGCAGGATTGCCTCATCCTGACCCTGGCCTGTGGTAAATACCGCTTCAACAAACTGGACTTCGGCGATATCGAAGGCCTGCCGCGTCTGATTGATGCCGGTCAGTGTAACGATGCCTACTCGGCGATCATTCTGGCCGTGACGCTTGCAGAGAAACTGGGCTGCGGCGTGAACGATCTGCCGCTATCTCTGGTGCTTTCCTGGTTCGAACAGAAAGCAATCGTGATCCTGCTGACCCTGCTGTCGCTGGGCGTCACTAATATCGTCACCGGCCCGACCGCGCCTGGTTTCCTGACTCCGGACCTGCTGGCTGTGTTGAACGAGAAATTCGGTCTGCGCTCCGTGACGACCGTAGAAGAAGACATGCAGCAACTGCTAAGCGCGTAAGGAGGATTTATGACGATGCCAACCTCACAATGCCCGTGGCGGATGCAGGTTCATCACATCCATCAGGAGACGCCGGATGTGTGGACGCTTTCACTGTTGTGCCATGACTTTTATCCGTACCGTGCTGGTCAGTATGCGCTGGTCAGCGTTCGCAATGCGGCGGACACGCTGCGTGCGTACACGATTTCCTCGACGCCGGGCGTGAGCGAGTACATTACGCTCACCATCCGCCGTATTGATGAGGGCGCTGGCTCACAGTGGCTGACCAACGACGTCAAGCGCGGGGATTATATTTGGCTCTCTGACGCGCAGGGTGATTTCACCTGCGACGACAAAACCGATGATAAATTCCTGATGCTGGCTGCGGGCTGTGGCGTGACGCCGGTGATGTCGATGCGTCGCTGGCTGGCAAAAAATCGTCCGCACGCTGACGTGCAGGTTATCTTTAGCGTGCGCTCTCCCGAAGATGTGATTTTTGCCGAAGAATGGCGAAACTATCCTGTGACGATGGTGGCAGAAAATAACGCGACTCACGGCTTTGTGCCCGGTCGTCTGAGCCGTGAGCTGCTGCAAAGTGTGCCGGACCTCGCATCACGTACGGTGATGACCTGCGGGCCTGCACCGTATATGGACATCGTCGAAAAAGAGGTGCAAGCGCTCGGGGTGACTCGCTTTTTCAAAGAGCAGTTCTTCACGCCCGTGGCTGAAGCCGCGACCAGTGGAGTCAAATTCACCAAACTGCAACCGGCGCAGACCTTTTTTGGACGCGTTGGTACCACGCTGCTGGAAGCGCTGGAAAGTAACAAGGTTCCGATTGTCGCTGCCTGCCGCGCTGGCGTGTGCGGATGCTGCAAAACGAAAGTGGTTTCCGGTGAATATACCGTCAACAGCACCATGACGCTGACGGAGGCAGAAATCGCCGACGGCTACGTGCTCGCCTGTTCCTGCCATCCGCAGGGAGATTTGGTGCTGGCGTAACGTCGCACTCACCCGTTAAAACGCGAAAGGCCAGCATCAGCTGGCCTTTTTATTTGGGGTTATTTCTCTGCTGCCTGTATGGCAGTGAACTGAAGCAATTTATACCTTTCTTTTTGATATACAAAGTAAAACTCGATTCCAGCCAGCCAAACCCTTTTTCGCGGATGTTTAATCCATTTATAAATATCAATAGCTTAAATAGCACCCACAAAAAAGGGTTCCGAAGAACCCTCTTTATAGATGCGCGTTTTTATCTCGACGTCACACTCGCGCTGTCCGGATAAAACCTTATTTCCAGGCCGGATCTTTGGCTAAGGCATAATGCCCTGCCCCTAAAAACGCCACGGCTAACGCGCCAATAAAGAAATACACCAGGCTTTCGATCGCCCATGCGCCTACGGCATCCAGCGCGAAGGTTTTGCCGGTGCCAACCATCAGCCAGGCGACAATCATCGTGAAGGCCAACACCAGCGCAGCCGGACGCGTCAGAATGCCCAGCACAATCAGTACAGGCGCAACCACTTCACCAATTAACACACCATAAGCGATAAACCCGGGTAATCCTTTTGCCACCAGCATGCCGCTAATGCCATCTACGCCGCCAATCAGCTTGTGCAGCCCGTGAAACAGCATGAGTCCACCCACCGCCAGTCGCAGTAACAGCTTGCCAAAATCTTCATGCGTTAGCGTTTTATTAACAGCAATTAACAATGATTTAACCATCTGAAATGATTCCTGTTTTTACTTGAAGTTTCATCAGAATATGACGAATTGTTGCACAATGAAAGTAACTATTAATCAGGGGGATTTGACGGGCAGAACGGCCATTTTCTTCTAAGCTTGTAAGCGTTATCACATAACGGAGATGGACACCCATGAAACAGACCGTAGCGGCTTACGTCGCGAAAACGCTGGAACAAGCCGGAGTGAAACGCATTTGGGGCGTGACCGGCGATTCTCTGAACGGATTAAGCGACAGCCTCAACCGAATGGGCACCATCGAATGGATGCCGACGCGCCATGAGGAGGTCGCCGCGTTTGCCGCTGGCGCGGAAGCGCAGTTAACAGGTGAATTAGCCGTTTGCGCCGGATCGTGCGGGCCAGGCAATTTGCATTTGATTAACGGCTTGTTCGACTGCCATCGAAACCACGTTCCGGTGCTGGCCATTGCGGCGCATATTCCGTCGAGCGAAATCGGCAGCGGCTATTTTCAGGAGACGCATCCGCAGGAGCTGTTCCGTGAATGTAGCCACTACTGCGAGCTGGTTTCCACCCCGGAACAAATCCCGCAGGTGATGGCGATTGCGATGCGCAAAGCGATCCTCAATCGCGGCGTTTCGGTCGTGGTTTTGCCCGGCGATGTGGCCTTAAAAGCCGCGCCAGAAGGGGCAAGCACGCACTGGTATCCAGCGCCACAGCCGGTTGTTACGCCTGCTGAAGAGGAGCTGAAAAAACTGGCGCAGCTCTTACGCTACTCCAGCAACATTGCCCTGATGTGCGGCAGCGGTTGCGCGGGCGCGCACAAAGAGCTGCTGGAATTTGCCGGAAAATTAAAAGCACCGATAGTTCACGCCCTGCGCGGCAAAGAACATGTGGAGTACGACAACCCTTACGACGTTGGGATGACCGGTCTGATCGGCTTTTCCAGCGGTTTCCACACCATGATGAACGCCGACACGCTGGTGCTGCTCGGCACGCAGTTCCCCTATCGCGCGTTCTATCCCACAGACGCAAAAATCATCCAGATCGATATTAATCCCGGCAGCATTGGTTCGCACAGTAAGGTCGATATGGCGCTGATTGGCGATATCAAAGCCACGCTCGCGGCCTTGCTCCCGCATCTGGAAGAGAAAACCGATCGCAAATTCCTCGACAAAGCGCTCAGCGATTATCGCGACGCGCGCAAAGGGCTGGACGACCTCGCTAAACCAAGCGAAAAGGCGATTCATCCGCAGTATCTGGCGCAGCAGATCAGCTATTTCGCCGCTGATGACGCCATCTTTACCTGCGACGTGGGCACCCCCACCGTCTGGGCCGCGCGTTATCTGAAAATGAACGGGAAGCGGCGGCTCATCGGCTCTTTCAACCACGGTTCAATGGCCAACGCTATGCCACAAGCGCTGGGCGCAAAAGCCACCGCGCCGGAGCGACAAGTTGTCGCCATGTGCGGTGACGGCGGGTTTAGCATGCTGATGGGTGATTTTTTGTCGGTGGTGCAGATGAAACTGCCGCTGAAAATTGTGGTGTTCAATAACAGCGTGCTGGGATTCGTGGCGATGGAGATGAAAGCCGGTGGCTATCTGACAGACGGCACGGATCTGCACGATACCAACTTTGCGAAAATCGCCGAGGCCTGCGGCATCACGGGCATTCGCGTGGAAAAAGCCGCCGACGTCGACGAAGCACTACAACGCGCATTCTCCATCGACGGCCCGGTGCTGGTGGATGTCGTGGTGGCCAAAGAAGAGCTGGCGATCCCGCCGCAAATCAAACTGGAGCAGGCTAAAGGCTTTAGCCTGTACATGCTGCGCGCCATTATTAGCGGTCGCGGTGACGAAGTGATGGAGCTAGCCAAAACCAACTGGCTCAGGTAAAAATATCCTTTTAAAGTCATACGCAAAATCATTCGTGATGCGTCAAAGCGGCACCTGAAAACCCCTGGAGCACAGAGCGTGACTGGAGTTTGCAGGTGCCGCTAACGCGAAGGCGTGAAAGATGCGTGTATATAAGGATATGCCATGATTGATTTACGCAGTGATACCGTCACCCGTCCGAGTCGCGCCATGCTTGAAGAGATGATGGCCGCGCCGGTCGGGGACGATGTGTACGGTGATGATCCCACAGTCAATGAGCTTCAGCGCTACGCCGCGGAATTAAGCGGTAAAGAGGCGGCGCTGTTCCTGCCTACCGGCACACAGGCCAATCTGGTGGCGCTGCTCAGCCATTGCGAGCGCGGCGAAGAGTACATTGTTGGCCAGGGTGCGCATAACTATCTGTACGAAGCCGGTGGCGCAGCGGTGCTCGGCAGCATTCAGCCGCAGCCGATTGACGCCGCGCCTGACGGCTCCCTGCCGCTGGATAAAGTCGCTGCCAAAATCAAAGCCGACGATATCCATTTCGCACGCACCAAACTGCTCAGTCTGGAAAATACCCACAACGGGAAAGTCCTTCCGCGTGAATATCTTAAAGCCGCATGGGATTTCACCCGCGAGCACAATCTGGGGCTGCACGTCGACGGTGCGCGCATCTTTAACGCCGTTGTGGAGTATGGCTGCGAGCTGAAAGAGATCTCCCAGTACTGCGATACATTCACGATTTGTCTTTCAAAAGGTCTGGGAACGCCGGTTGGCTCGCTGCTGGTCGGCGATGCGGACTACATCAAGCGCGCCAACCGCTGGCGTAAAATGACCGGCGGCGGCATGCGTCAGGCCGGTATTCTGGCCGCGGCCGGATTGTATGCGCTGAAAAACAACGTCGCGCGTCTGAAAGACGATCATGACAATGCCGCGTGGATGGCGACTCAACTGCGCGAAATCGGCGCGGATGTGATGCGTCACGACACCAATATGCTGTTTATTCGCGTGGGTGATGAAAACGCCGCCGCACTGGGTGAATTCATGAAATCCCGTGATGTGCTGATCAACGCTTCCCCAGTAGTGCGCCTGGTGATGCACCTTGACGTCAGTCGCGAACAGCTTTCTGACGTGGTCAAACACTGGCAGGCCTTTTTACAGCGCTAAGGAGCACACCGTGCCGCAACGTATTCTGGTGCTCGGCGCCAGTGGCTATATCGGTCAGCATTTGACGTCCGCATTAAGTGAGCAAGGACATCAGGTGCTGGCGGTGGCACGCAATACTGAGCGCCTCCAGAAGCTGAATTTGCCCAACGTCAGCTGTCACAATGTTGATCTCAACTGGCCGAAGGAGCTGCCCGTCCTGCTGGAAGGCGTCGATACGCTCTATTATCTGGTGCACAGCATGGGCGAAGGCGGTGATTTTATCGCGCACGAGCGCCAGGTGGCGTTGAATGTGCGCGATGCCCTGCTGGAAACGCCCGTTAAGCAGATTATTTTCTTAAGCTCGTTGCAGGCGCCAGAAAGCGAGCAGTCCGATCACCTGCGCGCGCGCCAGCTTACGGCGGAAACGCTGCGCAGCGCCGATATTCCGCTCACCGAATTACGTGCCGGGATCATCGTGGGCGCGGGGTCAGCAGCTTTCGAAGTGATGCGCGATATGGTTTACAACCTGCCGGTGCTAACGCCGCCGCGCTGGGTGCGCTCACGCACCACGCCGATTGCGCTGGAAAATCTACTGCATTATCTGATGGAACTGCTGAATCATCCCAGCGAGCAACATCGCGTGCTGGAAGCGGCCGGACCGGAAGTACTGAGCTATCAGGAACAGTTTGAGCATTTTATGAGGGTCAGCGGGCGTCGCCGCTTGCTGGTGCCCATCCCCTTCCCGACCAGTTGGATCTCTGTCTGGTTTTTGAACGTCATTACATCCGTTCCGCCGACGACGGCCAAAGCGCTAATTCAGGGGCTGAAACACGATCTGCTGGCCGATGACCGCGAATTGCGTGCGCTGATCCCGCAAGATCTGATTCGTTTCGATGACGCCGTGCGCAACACGCTAAAAGAAGAAGAGGAGCTGATGAACTCCAGCGACTGGGGTTATGACGCGCAAGCCTTTGCCCGCTGGCGTCCGGAGTACGGTTACTACGCCAAACAGGCGGGCTGCACGGTGAAAACCAGCGCCAGTCTCGAAGCTCTCTGGGAAGTGGTCAATCAAATTGGCGGCAAAGAGCGCTATTTCTTTGGCAATATTCTCTGGCAAACGCGCGGCATGCTGGATCTGCTGGTGGGACACAAGCTGGCAAAAGGCCGTCCAGCACACGCCATGCTCCAGCCGGGCGATACGGTCGATAGCTGGAAAGTGATTATCGTCGAGCCAGAAAAACAGCTGGCGCTGCTGTTCGGCATGAAAGCGCCAGGCCTTGGGCGGTTATGCTTCACGCTGAAAGACAAAGGCGATCACCGTGAACTGGACGTGCGTGCGTGGTGGCATCCGCACGGAATGCCGGGGCTTTTCTACTGGCTTTTGATGATTCCGGCACACCTGTTTATCTTCCGCGGCATGGCAAAACGGATTGCGCATCTTGCAGAGCACAAGACAGAAAAAGTCTGATTAAAACTCTGATTCTTTCACCTTTCCCATTGCATCGTGGCGTGATTCACGGAAGAATGCGCACGAAATTCTTTTCAACACAGTGGATTGATATGAAGGTACTGGTTACCGGCGCCACCAGCGGCTTAGGCCGAAATGCGGTCGAGTTTCTGCGCAACAAAGGCATCAGCGTCAGAGCCACCGGTCGCAACGAAGCGATGGGTAAACTCCTGCAAAAAATGGGGGCGGAATTCATCCAGGCCGACCTGACGGAGCTGGTTTCTTCGCAGGCAAAAGTGATGCTCGCCGGAATCGATACGCTGTGGCACTGCTCCAGTTTTACCTCGCCCTGGGGAACGCAGGAAGCCTTTGACCTCGCGAACGTTCGCGCCACCCGCCGTCTCGGTGAATGGTCTGTCGCGTGGGGGGTGCGTAATTTCATTCATGTCTCCTCGCCGTCGCTCTATTTCGATTATCACCATCATCGCAATATCCAGGAAGATTTCCGCCCCGCGCGGTTCGCCTGCGAATTTGCGCGCAGCAAAGCTGCCAGCGAAGAAGTCATCGATCTGCTGGCGCAGTCAAACCCGCATACGCGGTTTACCGTTCTGCGTCCGCAAAGCCTGTTTGGGCCGCATGATAAAGTGTTTATCCCGCGTCTGGCGCAGATGATGCATCACTACGGCAGCGTGCTGTTGCCGCGCGGTGGCGATGCGCTGGTGGATATGACCTATTTTGAAAATGCGATTCATGCGATGTGGCTGGCGAGTCAGCCGGAGTGCGATCATCTCGTTTCAGGTCGCGCGTACAACATCACTAACGGCGAGCCGCAGAGCCTGCGCAACATCGTCCAGCGTCTGATCGACGAGCTGAATATTCACTGTCGCATTCGTTCTGTGCCCTACCCGATGCTGGACATGATCGCCCGCAGCATGGAGCGTTTTGGCAATAAATCAGCCAAAGAGCCCGCGCTGACCCATTACGGCGTGTCGAAGCTCAATTTTGATTTTACGCTGGACACCACGCGTGCGGAAAACGAGCTGGGGTATAAGCCTATCGTCACGCTGGACGAGGGTATTGTGCGCACGGCGGCGTGGCTGCGCGATCACGGTAAATTGCACCGCTAACGCGAATTACCCCTGCCCGTACTTTTCTAATAACGCCTCGGCAATCGCCATGGACTGCGCATCCGCAATACCGTTCCAGACCTCGGGACGGTAGTGCATCTGAAATGCCATAATGACGCGTTTCTTCTGTGCCTCAGTGCTATTTTCCGGCACTTCATACCCGTAACGCGCCAGCAGATCGAGCAATGCGGCAGGCTCTACGCTCTGATACGGCGGCTTTCCGTTGAGATAAAACGCGACGCGAACCGGATCGGGCCATGCGCCAATCCCCTGCTGGGCGAGCGCTTGCCACGGGAATAGCGGGCCGGGATCGTCTTTGCGCTGCGGTGCAATATCAGAATGCGCCACCACGTTCTGCGGCTTGATGTCGTACCGGGCGATAATGTCTTTGGCGAGCGGGATCAGCGCGGCGATTTGCGCGGGTTCAAACGGGGTAAAGGTCTTCACGCTACCCGTTTTCTGCCAGCCCCGGTTTTCCAGCTCGATGCCAATCGACGTATCGTTAATGCGGTTCGTTCCGCGCCAGAAACTGACGCCCGCATGCCAGGCCAGTTCGCTTTCAGGCACCAGTTGCCAGATACGCGGTTTGCCATCCGGCGCAGGGGGTTTAGCGGGAATAAGATAATGCGAGCTGACGTGTTTATCAGTCAGCGTAGCCAGCGAACTGTCGAAATCATCAGCCGTATAATGGATGACCAGCACTTTGATGCGCGGGTAAGCGGCCTGCGCCTGATGGCGGGTATCCAGCTCATACGCCCCTTTATCGACGATGCCCTTTTCACCCGCACATCCCGCCAGCAGCAACGCCAGCAGGGAAAGGGACAGCAAACGTTTCATCGACGCGTTTTCACCGCGGTACCGCTGACGCTCACCATCAGCATGCTGGCGTCTTTACCGACCGTTTCATAGTCGATATCAATCCCTACCACCGCGTCAGCGCCCAGCGCTTTGGCCTGCTCGCCCAGCTCTTTGAACGCAATTTCACGCGCTTTGCGCAGCTCTTTTTCATAGGCTCCGGAACGCCCACCGACGATATCGCGGATGCCCGCAAAAAAGTCGCGGAAAATATTCGCACCCAGGATGGCCTCACCCGTCACCACGCCGCAATACTCGACGATCGGTTGCCCTTCCAGCGTAGGGGTTGTTGAAAACTGCATTGTGTCTCTCCTTTTATATGCCCTGAACCGTCGTGTTGCGACAACCCGTCGGCGACCCGACGTATGACGGGTATAGCGTTCAATGCCTTAGCGCATCACTTCCCCAGCATTATCGGTTCGTTACGCTATGATTGAAAGGATAGTTAATCATTAAGGAAATCAACATGCGCTATTCTGCTTTGACGCTTTTGGTGCCCTGCGCGCTGCTGCTCAGCGCCTGCACCACGCCTGTTACACCGGCTTTCAAGGATATCGGAACCCGTAGCGGCCCTTGCATCGATGGCGGTCCTGATGCGGTAGCCCAGCAGTTTTACGACTACCGAATTCAGCATCGCAACAACGACATCGCCGCTCTGCGCCCGTATCTGAGCGACAACCTGGCGAAACTGCTGAGTGATGCCACTCGCGACCCGCAGCATAACGCGCTGCTTCAGTCCGATCCGTTCTCCAGTCGTACCACGCCGCCTGACAGTGCCAAGGTCGCCAGCGCCTCGACCATTCCAAATACCGACGCGCGAAACATCCCGTTAAGAGTGAAACTGACTCAAGGCGACCAATCCTGGCAGGACGAAGTGCTGATGATCCGCGAAGGGCAATGTTGGGCAATTGATGACGTCCGCTATATCGGTGGCAACGTTCACGCCCCGGCTGGCACGCTGCGCCAGTCGATTGAAAACCGCTGAGTAAAATCGTTACCCCCGTAAAATGTCCGGCATTTCATGAGGAATGCCGACATTTATTCTCACCCCATTTGCCTCCCGCTATTTTGTGCTATGTTTAGATGGAATTACGGGTTATATTTAACTTTTAACGCATAAATATTGCATAACTATTCTGTCAACGGTACTATCTGCGGCCTCAATTGCTATAGATTGCCTGGATGAGTAAAGACTGCCCCGATGAGTATTCAACTAAACGGCATTAACTGCTTCTACGGCGCACACCAGGCGCTGTTCGACATCACGCTGAACTGCCCCGAGGGCGAAACGCTGGTTTTACTTGGCCCAAGCGGCGCAGGTAAAAGCTCACTGCTGCGCGTCCTCAATCTGCTTGAAATGCCACGCTCCGGCACGCTGGCTATCGCCGGAAATCACTTTGATTTTGCCAAAACGCCGTCTGATAAAGCGATCCGCGATTTGCGCCAGAACGTCGGTATGGTCTTTCAGCAATATAATCTCTGGCCGCACCTGACGGTGCAGCAAAACCTGATTGAAGCGCCCTGCCGCGTGCTGGGGTTAAGCAAAGATCAGGCGCTAGCGCGTGCCGAAAAGTTACTGGAACGTCTGCGCCTGAAACCGTACAGCGATCGCTATCCGCTGCATCTTTCTGGTGGTCAACAGCAGCGCGTCGCCATTGCCCGTGCGCTAATGATGGAACCCGCTGTTCTGCTGTTCGATGAGCCAACCGCCGCGCTGGACCCGGAAATTACCGCCCAGATCGTCAGCATCATCCGCGAACTGGCTGAAACGAATATCACGCAAGTCATCGTGACGCACGAAGTGGAAGTGGCGCGCAAAACCGCCAGCCGCGTGGTGTATATGGAAAACGGTCTTATCGTCGAGCAAGGGGATGCGAGCTGCTTCACCGCTCCGCAAACTGACGCCTTTAAAAACTATTTATCTCACTGATGTGTTAGGGAAAATGATAATGAAAAAAGTATTGATTGCCGCACTGCTTGCTAGCATCAGCCTTTCCGCTACCGCAGCACAGACCATTCGCTTTGCCACCGAAGCCTCGTATCCTCCGTTTGAGTCTATCGATGCGAACAATAAAATCGTAGGCTTTGACGTGGACCTGGCCAACGCGTTGTGTAAAGAGATCGACGCGACCTGCACCTTCGCCAACCAGTCTTTCGATAGCCTGATCCCAAGCCTGAAATTCAAGCGCATCGACGCGGTCATGGCCGGAATGGACATCACCCCGGAGCGCGAAAAACAGGTTCTGTTCTCTACCCCTTACTACGACAACTCCGCTTTATTCATCGGTCAGAAAGGCAAATTTGCCTCTATTGATCTGCTGAAAGGCAAAAAAGTCGGCGTACAGAACGGCACCACGCACCAGAAATTCATCATGGATAAACATCCGGAAATCACCACTGTGCCTTACGACAGCTACCAGAATGCGAAGCTGGATCTGCAAAATGGTCGTATCGATGCGGTCTTTGGTGATACCGCCGTGGTCACCGAATGGCTGAAAGCTAACGATAAGCTGGCACCAGTCGGCGATAAAGTGACCGATAAAGATTACTTCGGCACAGGACTGGGTATCGCGGTACGTCAGGGCAACACTGAATTGCAGCAGAAATTCAACGCTGCACTCGAAAAAGTGAAAAAAGACGGCACCTACGAAACCATCTATGCCAAATGGTTCCAGAAGTAAGATCTGATGAACGAATTTTTTCCTTTAGCAAGCGCCGCCGGGATGACCGTCGGCCTTGCCGTTTGTGCGCTCATTATCGGCCTGGCGCTGGCGATGGTCTTTGCGGTGTGGGAGTCAGCGAAATGGCGTCCAATCGCATGGATTGGCTCTGCGCTGGTTACCGTCCTGCGCGGACTACCAGAAATTCTGGTGGTCCTGTTTATCTATTTCGGCTCTTCACAGCTGCTGCTCACGCTGTCTGACGGCTTCACGATAAACCTGGGTTTTGCCCAGATTCCCGTGCAGATGCAGATTGAGAACTTTGACGTCAGTCCGTTCCTGTGCGGCGTGATCGCGCTTTCTCTGCTTTATTCCGCCTACGCGTCGCAAACGCTACGCGGTGCGCTGAAAGCCGTTCCGATTGGGCAGTGGGAATCCGGTCAGGCGTTGGGTTTATCTAAGACGGCGATTTTCTTCCGTCTGGTGATGCCGCAGATGTGGCGTCATGCCCTGCCGGGCCTCGGAAATCAGTGGCTGGTATTGCTGAAAGATACCGCGCTGGTGAGCCTGATAAGCGTGAACGATTTAATGCTCCAGACCAAAAGTATTGCCACCCGCACCCAGGAACCTTTCACCTGGTATATCGTTGCGGCGGCTATCTACCTGGTGATCACGTTACTCAGTCAGTACGTTTTGAAACGCATTGACCTGCGCGCCACGCGCTTTGAACGGAGACCCGGCTGATGCTTGAGTATTTACCTGAGCTGATGAAAGGGCTGCACACCAGCCTGACGCTCACCGTGGCGTCTATCGTGGTGGCTCTGATTCTGGCGCTGGTTTTCACCATTGTTCTGACGCTAAAAACGCCGGTGCTGGTGTGGATTGTGCGCGCCTACATCACGCTGTTTACCGGTACGCCGTTGCTGGTGCAGATCTTCCTGATTTACTACGGTCCGGGCCAGTTCCCTTCGCTGCAGGAATACCCGGTTATCTGGCATCTGCTGTCTGAACCCTGGCTTTGCGCGTTGATTGCCCTGTCGCTTAACAGTGCGGCGTATACCACGCAGCTTTTCTATGGCGCGATCCGCGCCATTCCGGAAGGCCAGTGGCAATCCTGCGGCGCTCTGGGGATGAGCAAAAAAGACACGCTGGCGATCCTGCTGCCGTATGCGTTTAAACGCGCGCTCTCATCCTATTCCAATGAAGTGGTGCTGGTGTTTAAAAGTACGTCTCTGGCTTACACCATCACATTGATGGAAGTCATGGGTCACGGACAGCTGCTGTACGGTCGCACCTACGACGTCATGGTGTTTGGTGCAGCAGGCCTGGTTTATCTGATTGTGAACGGCCTGCTGACGCTGATGATGCGTCTTATCGAGAACAAAGCGCTGGCATTTGAGCGCAGAAATTAATCAATAAACTGCATAAATCGTGAATTTAAAAGACGGGCAAGTCTAACAACTGCCCGTCTTTTTTTATGCGGCAAATAATATTTAATCATTTTTATTGAATATAAATTCAATAAATGGCATTGTTTATTTATGCCGAAGACACGGCGCATAAGACAGATTGACAGACGGGAGCAGTAAAATGAAAAAGTACGTTCTGGCCGCATTACTGGCGACTTTCGCCGCGGGCGCATCAGCCGCAGATAAAATCAGCTTTGGCGTTTCCGCCACTTATCCGCCATTTGAATCGCTGGATGCCAGCAATCAGATCGTGGGTTTTGATATCGACCTGGCGAAAGCGCTGTGCAAACAAATGCAGGCCGACTGCACCTTTACCAACCACGCGTTCGACAGCCTGATCCCGGCGCTGAAATTTAAAAAATACGATGCGGTCATTTCCGGAATGGACATCACGCCTGATCGTAGCAAACAGGTCTCTTTCACCGACCCGTACTACGCTAACTCTGCGGTCGTTATTGCGAAAAAAGACGCCTACAAATCCTTCGCTGAGCTGAAAGGCAAACGCATCGGGATGGAAAATGGCACTACGCACCAGAAATATCTGCAGGACCAACATCCTGAAGTCAAAACCGTGGCTTACGATAGCTACCAGAACGCGATTATCGACCTGAAAAATGGCCGTATTGATGGTGTTTTTGGTGACACCGCCGTGGTCAATGAGTGGCTGAAAACCAACCCTCAGTTGGGTACAGCGACGGAAAAAGTGACCGATGCGCAGTACTTTGGTACTGGCCTTGGTATCGCGGTTCGCCCGGATAACAAAGCTCTGCTGGAAAAACTCAACGGCGCGCTGAAAGCGATTAAAGCCGACGGCACTTACCAGAAAATCAGTGACCAGTGGTTCCCACAGTAATCACATCTCGCCGGGCACTCGCCCGGCTTTTTATTACCGGTTTATAACGGTACATAAAAGCGGAAACGTGCCCCGGTCGCCGCCTCCATCAGGTTAATCCCGCCACCATGCAGCTCCAGCATCCTTTTCACGATCAGCAGCCCTAAGCCGCCACGATTTTCTCGCGATGCCTGCTGACCCAGCGCTGACGGTCGCTGGAATAAGTCATCCCGTAATGCCGCCGCAATTCCCGGCCCGCTGTCCGTCACTTCCACCTGCAATTGCTGATTTTCCTGCCATACTGCCAGGCGAATATCACCACCCGCAGGGGTATGACGCATGGCGTTATCCAGCAGATTCGTCACTACCCGCTCTATCATCGAGACGTCAGCATTAACCAGCGGCAGCCGCCCTGGCACATCAATATGCAGGCGAAGCTCGCGAGTCTGCGCGGTCAGCTCGAACTTCTGCGCCACATCGGAAATCAGCTCGCCCATCGCAAAGCGTTCGCGCTGCGGTTTGATGCCGCCATATTCCAGACGCGCCAGCTCAAACAGCTGCTGCGAAAGATGCCGCACCTTTTGCCCCTGTCGCAGCGCCGTGGCCAGATACTTCTGGCTCTCTTCTGCCGTCAGGGTCGCGGATTTCATCGACAGCGTCTCCAGATACCCCAACAGCGAGGTGAGCGGCGTGCGCAAATCGTGAGAAATATTAGCGATAAACTCCCGTCGCTGGCGGTCACTGTCGGCCAGTTGATCCCACTGAGACGTGATCTTGCGCGCCAGTTCGATAAAGGTGTTGCGCAGCAGCGTCACCTCATCATCCGTGCTGTTTTCGAGCGGCTGGTCTGCAAGCTGTTTAATCGCGCTGATGCTGTCCTGCTCCAGGCCGGAGACTTCGGCTGTCAGTCGCTTGACCGGTTGTGTCACCCAGTAACGCACCAGCAGGCCTGCCAGCAGGCCAAACACGGCCACCAGCAGCAACGACCATATCGCAGTGCTCCACAGCGTTTTGTGCCACGCCATCTCCGCGAGCGCATTAAATTCTTCACCTTGCAGGATGATGTATAAATAGCCGCGAAGCTGGCCGTCCTGGCGAAGCGGCGTGGCGCTGAAGACTTTTTGCTTATCGAGACTGCGCGGATCGTCGCCATAAACCGGCCACGTTTCACCGCTGAGGAAATTTTGCAGCGGCGCAATCGCAATGTGTTGCCGCTGAATGTGCCCCGGCGGGGCCGCATCGGCCAGCAGCTCGCCGTCCGGCGAAACCACATACAGCTCAACGCTGGGATTGAAGGTCATCAGCCGATCGAACAGCGGTTTAAGACGACTGCGATCGACTTTGCCTTGCGCATCAAGAATCGGCTCGCGCTGGGCAATCTGCTGTGCTAGCCCACCGGACAGGCGCTGAACCATGGCGTTGCCGTACTGCATGCTGGTGTAGAGCTGCACCACGCAGGCCACGGCCGCGCTGAGCATCAGCAACAGAATAAACAGCAGCGTGAGCCGCTGGCTGAGGCTAAACCGACGCATCATGAGTCAACTCCGCAAATTTATAGCCTTTGCCCCAGACGGTACGAATGATTTCCGGCTCGGCGGCGTCTTTTTCTATCTTGATCCGCAGGCGGTTGATATGGGTGTTGACGGTGTGTTCGTAGCCCTCGTGCTGATAACCCCAGACCTGCTCGAGCAAAGCCAGACGCGAGAAAACCTCGCCGGGATGACGGGCAAAGAAATACAACAGCTCAAATTCGCGTGGGGTCAGAACCACCTCTTTACCGTTCAACTGCACGCTGCGCAAGAGCGGATCCAGCGCCAGGCCGTGCGCATAAATTTGCCCGTTGGTCTGCGCCTGCCCCATCGCCTGCTGGCGACGAAACAGCGCTTTAATGCGGGCAATCAGTTCCTGCACGGAAAAGGGTTTAGCGAGATAGTCATCCGCACCGGTTTCCAGCCCCGTGATGCGGTCTGTTTCGCTGCTGCGGGCGCTGATAATAATGATGGGCAGATATCGGGTGAGCTGGCGAATGCGACGACAAATCTCCAGCCCGTCGACGTGAGGCAGCATCAGATCGAGGATCACCGCATCCCATTGCGCCTGCTCAAGCAGCAGCAACGCTTTGGCACCGTCCACCTCATGGGTGATGACGTAACCTTCGTCTTCAAGATGTAAACGCAGGAGAGACGCGATATCGCCGTCGTCTTCCACCAGCAGGATCTGTTTTGCCGCCGCCATTCATTCGCCTTTTTCAGTGTTTAACCGTTAAAGCTTACCTGATTTTGAGCGGCAGAAGAGTTCACATTTTGTTTAAGATTTAACGAGCAGCGTCAACACTTCGTAGTGCGCGGTATGCGGGAACATATCGAAAAGCTGCACGCGTTCTACACGGTAGCCCGGCAAGTGGCCAAAATCCTTTGCCATGGTCTGGGCGTTACAGCTGGAATAGATGATGAAGTCAGGCGCCATCTGGCTCAGATAATCACACAGCGTTTTACCGATGCCCCGACGCGGCGGATTCACCAGCACCAGTTCAGGCACGTGTCCCTGGCCGGTGGCGAACTCGGCAGAATCGAGCGCCTGAAAATGCAGATCGGTTAAGCCTAATTGCGCGGCAGATTGCCTGGCGCAGGCAATGGCCTCTGGTGAAATCTCAATCCCCGTCAGCGTCATCTGCGGGTTAGCACAGTGCAGGCCAAAGCCGCCAACGCCACAGAATAAATCCCACATATGGTTGATGTTGAGCGTCCGTACCCAATCGCGCGCTGTGGCATAGAGCTGGCTTGCGACTGTCGGGTTAGTCTGGAAGAAACTGTGCGGGCGGATCCACAGCGGGACGTCGTTAAAGCGTTCCGCCAGCGCCTGCTGGTCGGTGAAGAAAATCTCTTTCTCCCCTTCCATAATCGCCATATGCACCGGCTGAATATTCGCTGTGATCACTTTCAGCTGCGGTAACTGCTGCTGTAGCCACGGTAGCGCCGCGCGCAGTTGTTCAAGTTTGGCTTCAGAACGCAGAACAAAGCGCAGCATCATTCCGCCGTCAAGCTGGCTTTCGGTTAACAGCAGGTATTTGAGTTCGCCGCGTTTACGCTCGACGTTATAAGGCGTTAAGCCCGCGCGGGCGATAAAGGGTTTCAGCGCCGCGAAGACCGACTCAAACGAAGCGGGATAGAGCGGACAGTCGGTCAAATCTTCTGGCGTACCGTCGCGATGGAGCATGCCCAGCAGCGGTTTTTCGACGCTCCCACTCACCACCATTTTGGCTTTATTGCGAAAGCCCTGTTCCGGCCCGCTGACGGGTGCGCACCACTCCGCCACCGGATGCGCAGCAAGCAGTTGCTGCAAATCGGTCATTTTGGCAGAGAGTTGTTGGGAGACCGGCTGCTCTATCCACTGACAGGAGCGGCAACGACCGGCATCAAAGAGTGCGCACTGCATAGGAAAACCTTAAGAATAACGGGGCTGCGATTATATACGCAAAATCATTCAAGTTGTATCAAGGCGGCAAGTCTGAGAATCCCCCAGGAGCTTACTCAAGACAGTGACGGGGGTGAGCAGGCGCAGAGACAGCGTGAATGAGGACGTGCAGACACATTATTGCAGACGGAAAAACCGTCGGCTGGACGCGGGAACAAAGAGGAGCAACAGCACCAGCAGATCCGGAAGTTTTTGCAGCATCAGCGAGCGGAAAATGTCCCGTTTCGACTCACCGGCAATACTGAACAGCTCGGGATAACCATAGCCGATAGACGCAGCCCACAGATAGCCGGTGGCAATCACCTGTGTTAGCAGAAACACCCACCGCGCCCAGTTACGCCCTTTCGCCAGCGAAAAAGCGCAGTAAATCTCAACGAAAACCAGCGCCAGGCTGCCCATAAAAACGAGCGTTAAATTCCACGTCTGCACGCTGCGATGGATAAATTCCCCCACGCCGCGCAGACCCAGCATATTAAACAGCATCACCAAATCCAGACAGCGGATCATAATAATGGCGAGCGCCGCTACCTGCACAAAAGCAGGTACGTTCAGGCGAGCATGTGCTTGTCGCGATTTAGTCAAGAATCCCAATGTTTTTACTTCCCTGAAAAACAGTGCCGCGACACGCGCGGCACTTCATTGAGAATTTTAAATGCTTCAGCCGCGTCTTGCACGCTGGATATCACGCACGCGCTGTTTTTCCGCGCGCGCCATCAAATACCAGGCGATAAAGCCCACGATGCCCACCACACCTAAAATGATTGACGCCAGGGCGTTAATCTCAGGGTTAACGCCCATCCGCACGCTGGAGAACACCAGCATTGGCAGCGTCGTGGCACCCGGGCCTGAAACGAAGCTGGCGATCACTAAATCGTCGAGCGACAACGTGAACGCCAGCAGCCAACCGGAGATCACCGCAGGCATAATCATCGGCAGCGTAATGATGAAGAAGACTTTCACCGGCGTGGCACCGAGATCCATCGCCGCCTCTTCAATCGAATGATCCAGCTCGCGCAGGCGCGACGAAATCACCACCGCCACATAGGCGGTACAAAAGGTGACGTGCGCCAGCCAGATGGTCAACATGCCCCGATCCGCCGGCCAGCCAATCGCATGCGCGAGGGCGACAAACAGCAGCAGCAGTGACAAACCGGTAATGACGTCGGGCATAACCAGCGGCGCGGTGATCATAAACGCAAAGCCCGTCGAACCCCGGAAGCGACCGAACCGCACCATCACCAGCGCGGCAATCGTGCCGAGTACGCAGGCCATGGTGGCGGCGCAGGCGGCAATCGTCAGGCTTAACCCCACCGCACTCATCATAGCGCTATCGCGGAACAGTTCGCCGTACCAACGCGTCGACCAGCCCGCCCAGACCGTCACCAGTTTAGAGCTGTTAAACGAGTAGATGACCAGCATCAACATCGGGGCGTAAAGGAACGTGAAGCTCAGCACCAGAATCAGAATGCGCCACGGAGAGCGTACGACCGGTAAAGTATTCATCCGTTACCTCCCATCTGTTTTTGCTGATGCTTGTGGAACCACATGATTGGCACGATCAACAGCAGCAACATGACAATCGCGACCGCAGAGGCTACCGGCCAGTCGCGGTTATTAAAGAACTCCTGCCAAAGCACGCGACCAATCATAATGCTGTCCGGGCCACCGAGCAGTTCCGGGATAACAAACTCACCGACCGCCGGGATGAACACCAGCATCGACCCCGCGATAATGCCGCCTTTGGTGAGCGGGACAATCACGTTGAAAAATGTTTTCAGCGGACGGGCACCGAGATCCAGTGAGGCTTCCACCAGCGAGTAATCAATGCGCGTCAGCGCCGTATAAATGGGCAGCACCATAAACGGCAGATAGGCGTACACAATGCCGATATACACCGCCAGATTGGTGTGCAAAATCGTCAGCGGCTGATCGATAACGCCGAGCCACAGCAAGAAGTTATTCAGCACACCGTTGTTTTTCAGGATCCCCATCCATGCGTACACGCGTATCAGAAACGAGGTCCAGGACGGCAGAATCACCAGCAACAGCAAAATATTGCGCGTCGACGGTTTGCTGTGCGCCACCGCCCACGCAAGCGGATAGCCGATCGCCAGACAGCAGATCGTCGACACCGCAGCTATCTGCAATGACTGCAAATACGCTTCGAAATAGAGCGGATCGTCGGTGAGCTGCAGGTAGTTGCCCAAATTCAGCGCGATCGTCAGCGTTCCGTCCGCCCACTCCATCAGATTGGAATACGGCGGGATCGCCCGCGCCATTTCGGCGAGACTGATCTTGAAGACAATCAGGAACGGCAGCAGGAACAGCAGGATCAACCACACATACGGCATGGCGATCACCAGCTTGCGGCCATGCGCCATCTGCATATGCGTCAGCCATTTCGCGAATCCGCTGGTTTTAGGCTCGCGGACAGGGGGTTCAAGTGTACTCATTGCCGCTCCTTATACCGTCAGCACGACGCAACTGTCCGCGTCCCAGCACAGACGCACTTCGTCGCCCCACGTTGGCAGCCCTTTTCGATAACGGTGCTCGTTCTGCAACTGGGCGCTGATCATCTGCCCGCTTTTGAGTCGAACGTGATAAATGGAGAGATCGCCCAGGTAGGCAATATGCACCACTTCACCGACGGCAACGTTATAGCCATCGGCAGGTGACTCTTCGCAGAGCATAATTTTTTCTGGACGCAGCGCCACGTAAACCGGCACGTTATCCACGACCGAGGCGTCAGGATCTACTTTCAGCGGATGGACTAACCCTGGCGCTTCAATCACCAGACCATCTTCCTGGCGCTCTTTCAGCAGCCCTTCAAACACATTGACCGAGCCGATAAATTCCGCGCTGTAGCGCGTGGTCGGGTGCTCATAAATCTCTTCCGGCTCGCCGATTTGCACGAACTTGCCGCGGTTCATGATCGCGATCCGCCCGGCCATGGTCATGGCCTCTTCCTGATCGTGTGTCACCATCACACAGGTCGCGCCCACGCGCTCAAGAATATCCACCACTTCGAGCTGCATGCGGTCGCGCAGTTTTTTGTCCAGCGCCCCCATGGGCTCGTCGAGCAGCAGCAGTTTTGGCCGTTTTGCCAGGCTACGCGCCAGCGCCACGCGCTGACGCTGACCGCCAGAAAGCTGGTGCGGCTTGCGCTTCGCGAACTCCTGCATGTGCACCAGGCTGAGCATTTCAGCCACGCGTGCAGTGATTTCGGCTTTCGGCAGTTTGTCCTGCTTCAGGCCAAACGCGATGTTCTGCTCCACCGTCATGTGCGGAAACAGGGCGTAAGACTGAAACATCATATTAATTGGGCGTTCGTAAGGCGGCACGCGGGAGAGATCAACGCCATCCAGCATAATTTGCCCGGCGGTGGGCTGTTCAAAACCGGCCAACATCCGCAATAGCGTGGATTTACCACAGCCAGACGCGCCAAGCAGCGCAAAGATCTCGCCTTTGTAGATGGTGAGGCTGACATCGTCCACGGCATGCTGACCATCAAAGGACTTCGTCAGGTTACGGATTTCAAGAAGCGGGGTCAGCGCTTTACGGGTTTTCGCCTGCGGGCGGGGGGTCGCTTCATTCACGGGGTGCTCTCCGGCATCAATCTAAACTGGTGCAGGCGCACCTTTTCGGTGCGCCTGTTGCCGAGAAGGCCTGCACATTCCCGGCCTGGAAAAAGTCGGTGAATGAATTATTTACCGCTTTTCACCTTCGTCCACGCACGGGTACGCACGCGGTCGATTTTCGGGTCTTGTACTTTCAGCGTGAACAGCTTGGCGAACACGTCTGCTGGCGGGAAAATAGCCGGATTGTCACGGACTTCAGCGCTGATCAGCGGCACCGACGCTTTGTTACCGTTGGCGTAGAAGACGTGATCGCTGATATGGGCAATCACTTCCGGACGCAGCAGATAGTTCAGGAACTGATAGGCTTCATCTTTGTTTTTCGCATCCGCAGGCATCGCGAAGACGTCAAAGAACGCCAGTGCGCCCTCTTTCGGGATCGTATACGTCACGTTCACGCCATTCTTCGCTTCTTTTGCACGGTTTGCCGCCTGCCAGACGTCACCCGCCCAGCCGATGGCGACGCAGATATCGCCGTTAGCGAGATCGTTAATGTACTGAGAAGAGTGGAAGTAACGAATGTTTGGACGCAGCTTCAGCAGCAGGTCGGTGGCTGGCCCGGTGTAGTCATCTGCCTTGGTGCTGTTCGGATCTTTGCCGAGGTAATTCAGCACGGTGGCGAAAATCTCTTCAGGCGCATCCAGGAATGAGACGCCGCAGCTTTTCAGTTTTGCCAGGTTTTCCGGTTTCAGCACCATATCCCAGCTGTCCAGCGGTACGTCGGTTCCCAACGCTTTTTTGACTTTATCAACGTTGTAGCCAATACCGGTCGTCGCCCACAAATACGGTAAGGCGTACTTGTTATCCGGATCGTGCTTCGCGACCATCTTCAGCACTTCAGGATCGAGATTTTTCCAGTTCGGCATCTTGCTCTTGTCCAGCGGCTGGAAAACGCCGGCCGCCAGCTGGCGTTCAAGGAAACTGGCCGAAGGAACCACCAGGTCAAAGCCGGTGCTACCCGCCATCAATTTGCCTTCCAGCACTTCGTTGGAATCAAAGACGTCGTAAACAACTTTAATTCCGGTCTCTTTTTCGAAATTCGCCACCGTATCCGGCGCGATATAATCAGACCAGTTATAAATGTGCAGCGTTTTTTGTTCCGCAGCGAGCGTACCGGCAGAGACAGCTATCAGAGCGCCCGCAACCAGACCCGATAACCATTTTTTATTAAAGGCGACCATATCGTTATTCCTTATGAAAGCTCGTTAACTGTTGTTAACAAACGAACTAAAAGCATGCATTTGGGGATATGCAAGAATCATGCATATTTTGTCGCTCTGCCTGACGCAAAAGAAAAAACCTTCTGGCAGTTTTCGCTCGCTTTTTTAAGCTCCGCAAGAATAACTGTAGCCTGTGCCCCAGGCTATAGCCCAGATTAAAAAGCGGTTTTTATCAATTTTTTATGCAGAAAGGGTCTATGTGATCAGCCGAACTGGCGCGGAGACAGGTGAAATATTCTTTAAAGGAAGGTTAAAAGCAGCAGAATAAAGGGTGTTATGCAGCCGCTGCGGTAGCGACTGCGTGAGTATCATGGCGTTTTAGTGCAGAAATTGGTCGCGTGAATCATTATTCTCGACGTCTTCATCTTCAGGCGTAAACAGCAGGTGGTGCGCGCTGGCCTCTAACATCACCATCGAAATTTGCTCTTCGCTCTGGCGCATAAACCAGGCAAACTGCTGAAATGACAGCCCCGCTCCGGCGCATAAAGACTGGCAAACCACCAGTTTTGGCAGATTATCATCCTGAATATCGAGAAATGCTTTCACGGTCAAAGAACCGGCATTGATCGCCGATAAATCAGAGGCCAGGGCCAGCAGTGCCGACGGTTTTACTTCGGCCAGCGCCGAGAAAAGAATCACGTCGTTGATCAGGTCGATTTTGGCGTCAAAAATGCCGTCGAAATTTTGCATGTGCGGCAGGTGCAACGCCTGACAGGAATCACACTCAAAGTAAGTGATACCCGCATCGTCGAGCCAGTGACGTAACGTATCCAGAGTTGGAACGACCTGTAAATCCATAGCAGTGCAGCCTCTTAATAAAAAACTTTGCTTAGAGTACGCAAAAAGCGCGTTCCTAACCACCCGTTTTAAGGCAATAGCCCGGCGTGGCGTGGCGCTCAATCCATGAGATCATTTTACCCGCAATGTCGACGCCCGTGGTTTTCTCTATCCCTTCAAGACCCGGCGAGGCATTCACTTCCATCACCAGCGGCCCCCGATTCGCGCGCAAAATATCCACGCCCGCAATATCCAGGCCAAGGGTTTGCGCCGCTGTGATGGCGATTTCACGTTCGCGCTCAGTGATGTCCGCGATTCGCGCCACGCCGCCACGGTGCAAATTCGAGCGAAAATCGCCGTCTTTCGCCTGACGTTCAATCGCCGCCACCACTTCATTACCAACGACCAGACAGCGAATGTCGCGCCCTTTCGCCTCTTCGATATATTCCTGCACCAGAATATGCGCGTTCAGGCCGCGAAACGCGTCAATCACGCTCTCGGCCGCCTGACGCGTTTCGGCCAGCACGACACCAATGCCCTGAGTCCCTTCCACCAGCTTCACCACCAGCGGCGCGCCGCCGACCATCGCAATTAAATCACTGGTGTCGTCGGGCGAATGGGCAATGCCGGTCATCGGTAAATCGATGCCCTGTCGCGCGAGTAGCTGCAGGGATCGCAATTTGTCGCGCGCGCGGGTGATGGCAACAGATTCATTCAGGGGGTAACTGCCGAGCATCTCAAACTGACGCAAAGCGGCGGTGCCATAGAAGGTCATTTGGGAACCAATGCGCGGGATCACCGCGTCAAAGTGCGGTAAATGACGACCTTTATAATGAATAGAAGACGCCGCCGGGCTGATGTTCATATAGCACGACAGCGGATCGAGAATCTCAACCACATGGCCACGCTTGTTCGCCGCTTCAAGCAGGCGCTTACAAGAATAGAGCGTTCCATCCCGGGACAAAATGGCAATTTTCACCCTGCACCTCTCCAAAATCTCAATAAGAGCCTGCGTATCATATACGCAGCCAGGCGCAGGATAAATGCGCTATCGCACGGCCCAGCCCTGTTTATGCAAATAGTCGAGGATAAACGGACGGTTTTCTTTAATGATGGTGCGACGAATATGGTCGCTCCAGGTGTCGCGGCGATTATTGCTGTCGCGCGTCAGATAATAGTTAGCCAGGTCTTCGTCGTACTGCGCCAGTACGTCAGCATCCACGGGCTGATAGTGATTTTCATGCATCAACATCGCGGGAGGGATACGCGGCTTCACATCCGGATTATCAGCGGGCCAGCCAAGACACAGGCCAAACAGCGGTAAAACGTGTTTTGGCAGTTGCAGCAGTTCTGTCACACTTTCAATGTTGTTGCGAATGCCACCGATATACACGCCACCCAAACCCAGCGATTCGGCGGCTGTCAGCGCATTTTGCGCCATCATTGCGGTATCTACGACGCCTAACAGCAACTGCTCTGCCAGCCCCAGCTGTGCATCCGGGCAAATTTGCAGAAGACGATTAAAGTCGGCGCAGAACACCCAAAACTCAGCCGCCTCTCCGACATGCTTTTGCCCGCCCGTAAGCGTCACTAGTTGTTCGCGCATCGCCAGATCGGTAATGCGGATAATCGAGGTGCACTGCAAAAAACTGGAGCTGGACGTCCCCTGCGCACTCGCGATAATCGCCTCCCGCTGGGCATCCGTAATCGGTTGGTCGGTGTAATGGCGGATAGAACGGTGGGAACGGATCACATCAATCGTCGGGGTCATTGGGTCTCTCTTTTCTCTCTCTTTACGCGGTTTCCAGCCAGTATAGGCAAAGATGGCGGACGTGTAATTGGCGAAATATAGCCTGAAGGTATCAAAGCGACAGGTGAAACCTGCTTTTCATGAGGGTAGGTTATCGTGCACTATAAGCGTCATTCGCCGTCGGGCTTACGTTTTAGGAGAGAGATATGTTTGCAGTGATTTTTGGACGTCCGGGTTGCCCTTACTGCGTGCGCGCTAAAGAACTGGCAGAAAAACTGACCGCTGAGCGTGATGATTTTAACTTCCGCTACGTCGATATCCACGCGGAAGGCATCAGCAAATCTGACCTCGAAAAAACCGTGGGTAAACCGGTTGAAACCGTACCGCAGATTTTCCTCGATCAGACGCACATTGGTGGTTTCACTGATTTCGAAGCCTATGCGAAAGAGAATCTGGGTCTTTTTGCTGCCCAATAATGTGTGAAGCGCCCTCTCTGGAGGGCGTTTTTATTTGTGACGCAGACGTCGGATCAGACTGCGCGCAAAGAGAAAGCACAACGCGCCCAGCGCACACCAGAATATCCCGCTCATCAGCCACGCCAGTTCCTGCCACAGCGAACGCGACGGCACAAACACCCAACGCATCACCACCAGGCACAGCGGGGCCGCCAGAATCGCGCCAATCAGCGGTTTGAATACCTCTTCACCGCGCGTCAGAAAACTGGCCACCATCCCTGGGAGAATGAAAAACAGTAAACCCAGCTCAGGATGACCAGATGTGCGAAATGCGCCCTTCACATTGAATGCTAATAAAAGGCACACCGCGGTAAACAACAGGAAACAGCAGGCAACCCCCGCCCAGTTCCGTTTTATGTTCAAAAATCCTCCTGACTTCATCTCTATCGAATACACATTCGTCCAGCGGACGCCCAGTCAGATAAAGCAACGTGGCACTCCTTGCCAAAGCCCATAGGTGATATGCGATCTTTACTGGCTCTGAATATCCAATGCGATTAGACTATTGGCCAGTTATTGTTCTGCGGATATATTCTTAGTATGCGAAATGTGTATTTTTCAGCTCGCACACGGGACAAAACAGTAGCCTAAATAACCCTTCCTTTCAACAGCTTAACGGTAAACAAGAAGTTAGCCTCCGTGAATATAAACGTCGCAGATTTGTTAAACGGGAATTACATCCTGTTATTATTTGTTGTACTGGCATTGGGTCTGTGTCTGGGCAAATTACGCCTGGGTTCAGTTCAACTTGGTAATTCCATTGGCGTTTTAGTCGTCTCATTATTATTAGGCCAACAGCATTTCAGCATTAACACCGACGCGCTAAATCTTGGATTTATGCTGTTTATTTTTTGTGTCGGCGTGGAAGCTGGCCCGAACTTTTTTTCAATTTTCTTTCGCGACGGCAAAAATTATCTGATGCTGGCGCTGGTGATGGTCGGTAGCGCACTGATTATCGCGTTAGGGTTGGGCAAACTGTTTGGCTGGGACATTGGGTTAACCGCAGGCATGCTGGCAGGGTCGATGACCTCGACGCCGGTTCTGGTCGGGGCTGGCGACACCTTGCGCCACTCGGGGATGGAAGGGAGCCAACTTTCCGTTGCACTCGATCATCTGAGTTTGGGTTATGCCCTGACCTATCTGATCGGTCTGGTCAGCTTAATTGTCGCCGCACGCTATTTGCCAAAATTACAGCATCAGGATTTGCAAACCAGCGCCCAACAAATCGCCCGTGAACGTGGCCTGGATACTGACACCAAACGTAAAGTCTACTTACCGGTGATTCGCGCCTATCGCGTGGGCCCGGAGCTGGTTGCCTGGGCCGATGGTAAAAATTTACGCGAGCTGGGCATCTATCGCCAGACCGGCTGTTACATCGAACGTATTCGCCGCAACGGCATTCTGGCGAACCCGGACGGCGACGCGGTGTTACAGATGGGCGACGATATCGCGCTGGTGGGTTATCCCGATGCGCATGCCCGTCTCGATCCCAGCTTCCGTAACGGCAAAGAGGTGTTTGATCGGGATCTCCTCGATATGCGAATCGTCACCGAAGAGATTGTGGTCAAAAACCACAACGCCGTGGGCCGCCGCCTGGCGCAACTCAAGCTGACCGATCACGGTTGCTTCTTAAACCGCGTGATCCGCAGCCAGATTGAAATGCCGATCGACGACAATGTGGTTCTCAACAAGGGCGATGTCCTGCAGGTGAGCGGCGACGCGCGCCGTGTGAAAACCGTTGCCGACCGCATCGGCTTTATCTCCATCCACAGCCAGGTGACCGATCTGCTGGCGTTCTGTGCCTTCTTTATTGTCGGCCTGATGATTGGGATGATCACGTTCCAGTTCAGCAACTTCAGCTTCGGCGTCGGCAACGCCGCCGGACTTTTATTCGCCGGGATTATGCTTGGCTTCCTGCGTGCTAACCATCCAACCTTCGGCTATATCCCGCAGGGTGCGCTTAATATGGTGAAGGAGTTTGGCCTGATGGTCTTTATGGCGGGCGTCGGTTTAAGCGCGGGCAGCGGCATTGGGCATAGTCTGGGAGCCGTCGGCTGGCAGATGCTGGTCGCCGGCTTGATTGTCAGCCTGCTGCCGGTGGTGATCTGTTTCCTGTTCGGCGCTTACGTGCTGCGCATGAACCGCGCGATGTTATTTGGCGCCATGATGGGTGCTCGCACCTGCGCCCCCGCGATGGAAATCATCAGCGATACTGCGCGCAGCAACATCCCCGCGCTGGGCTATGCGGGGACCTACGCCATTGCTAACGTGCTGCTCACCCTGGCCGGTACGCTGATCATCATCATCTGGCCAGGACTCGGATAACTCTCAAGTTTGCGCAATGATAAAATTATTTTGGTTATGCGCAGAACTTTTGCAAAGGGAGGCAGTCATAATTAGTGCCACTGCTTTTCTTTGATGTCCCCCATTTTGTGGAGCCCATCAACCCCGCCATTTTGGTTCAAGGTTGATGGGTTTTTTGTTGCCTGAAATTCGCAGCATCTCCAGTCAAGCATCTCGATTCCTACCTTTCCGGTATCAAATACGGTTATCTGCATCAGCGGTTTTCACCCGCAATCCGTCCCACCATCCGTCGAATATCGTCTCGCGAGAGCGGCTGCCTGTCCGTCACAAAATGCAGCGTCATCCCTTCGATAAAGGCATCCAGCGCACGCGCAGTCACCGGATCAAACCACTGCTCAAGCGTCGACTGACTGGTTTGCATCCAGTCCTGCATCACCTTTTTCAACGCGGGCTTACGGCTCATCAGCGCGTAAAGTTGATACATCAGCTCCATATTATGTGGCGTGGTGACTTCGGAACTGTGGATCAGCGTGGTAATGGATTCACAGGCCATTTCCGGCCCGGTCACGCCCGCAAAAAAGTCGCAATATTGCTGTGACATATCACAGGTAAAACGCGTAAACGCCTCTTCCAGCAATGAATCCATGCCGTCGAAATAATAGGTCATCGACCCTAGCGGCACGCCTGCACAGGTGGCGATTTTACGGTGCGTGACGGCATCTATCCCATGCTCTGCAATGGTCTCCAGAGTCGCCTGAAGTATTCTTTCCCGGCGCAGTGGATCGTTCGGTCGTCTGCTCATAAATTCCTCTTTCGGTTTATGTACAAATGTACACAATCTTGCTAGTGTTGTCGCTATTGTTATGCTTCTGGTGTGATTCGAATGACCTTAACCTCTCCACGCAAGGCCCTGCAGCGACGCATGTGGGCGCTCTTTATGTTCTTCTTTATTCCCGGATTGCTGATGGCGTCCTGGGCCACGCGCACGCCCGCTATCCGCGACATTTTGACGGTATCTACCGCAGAAATGGGCATCGTGCTGTTTGGTCTGTCGATTGGTTCGATGAGCGGCATTCTGTGCTCCGCGTGGCTGGTTAAGCGCTTTGGCACACGTACCGTCATCCGTACCACCATGTGCTGCGCGGTCCTGGGGATGGTGCTCCTGAGCGTGGCGCTGTGGTTTGCCTCGCCGCTGATGTTTGCCCTCGGCCTGACAGTATTTGGCGGCAGCTTTGGCGCGGCAGAAGTGGCCATTAACGTAGAAGGCGCCGCCGTTGAACGCGAGATGAATAAAACCGTGCTGCCGATGATGCACGGCTTTTACAGCCTCGGCACGCTGGCAGGCGCTGGCGTGGGCATGGCGCTGACGGCGTTCGGCGTCGCGGCGAATTTACATATTTTGCTGGCGGCACTGGTCTGCATTATCCCGATTCTCACCGGCATCACCGCCATTCCCGACGGCACCGGTAAAAACACCGCGGAAGAGCAAAAATCGGCGGAGCAAGGTTTGCCGTTTTATCGCGATATGCAATTGATGCTGATTGGCGTCGTGGTTCTGGCGATGGCCTTTGCCGAAGGCTCCGCTAACGATTGGCTCCCGCTGCTGATGGTCGACGGCCACGGCTTTAGCCCGACCTCTGGCTCGCTGATTTACGCAGGATTCACTCTCGGTATGACCGTCGGGCGCTTTACCGGCGGCTGGTTTATCGACCGTTACAGCCGCGTAGCCGTGGTCCGCGCCAGTGCGCTGATGGGGGCGTTGGGTATCGCGTTGATTATCTTTGTCGACGTGGACTGGATAGCAGGCGTATCGGTGATTTTATGGGGTGCAGGCGCATCGCTGGGCTTCCCGCTGACCATTTCCGCCGCCAGCGACACCGGCCCGGACGCGCCGACGCGTGTCAGCGTGGTGGCGACGACGGGCTATCTGGCCTTCCTGGTCGGCCCGCCGCTGCTCGGTTTCCTCGGTGAGCATTACGGGTTACGCAGCGCCATGCTGGTGGTGTTAGCGTTAGTCATCGTTGCCGCGCTGGTGGCCAAAGCCGTCGCCAAACCGGATTCGCAAGACTCAGCTATGGAGAAGGGATATGAGCGTTAAGTTAATCGCAGTCGACATGGATGGCACCTTTTTAAGCGACGCCAAAACCTATAATCGCGAACGCTTTCTGGCGCAATATGAACGCATGAAACAGCAAGGCATTCGCTTCGTGGTCGCCAGCGGAAATCAGTATTATCAGCTGATCTCTTTCTTCCCTGAGATCGCGCATGAAATTGCCTTTGTCGCCGAAAATGGCGGCTGGGTGGTGAATGCCCATGAAGATGTGTTCAACGGTGAGCTGAGCAAAACGCAGTTTGACACGGTCGCGCGCTTCCTCTGTTTACTGCCCGAAGTGGAAGTCATCGCCTGCGGGAAAAACAGCGCTTACACACTGAAGTCTTACGACGATTCACTGAAAGAGATGGCGGCGAAATATTACCACCGTCTCGAAATGGTCGAGAATTTCGAGAATCTGAACGACATCTTCTTTAAGTTCGGGCTGAACCTGCCTGACAGCGAAATCCCACGTATTCAGGCCATGATTCATGCGGAGCTCAGCGATATCATGGTGCCGGTCACCACCGGACACGGCAATATCGACCTGATTATTCCGGGTGTGCACAAAGCGAACGGTCTGCGTATTTTGCAGAAGCTTTGGGACATTGAGGATAGTGAAGTGCTGGCCTTCGGTGACAGCGGCAACGACATCGAAATGCTGCGCCAGTCGGGATTTAGCTTTGCGATGGCGAATGCTAAAGCGCATATCAAAGACGTCGCGCGTTTTGAGGCGCCGCACAATAACGAAGAAGGCGTGCTGGATGTGATCGAGAAAGTGTTAGCTAAAGAAGCGCCATTCAACTGATGGGTTTGCCCGGTCGCACATTAGTGCGGGCCGGGCGACTCACACTGTTACGGCTGTAGCGCGTTGCCGACGCGTTTATTTTTCAGGAATATCACCATCAACCCTACCCACAGCACGCCGTTCGCCAGATTAAACAGGCTGAACAGGCCGTTACCGCCGATGATGTAAGCATGTTTACTCACTTCGATACCGACGGTAAAAATCAGCATTTGCAGCATACCCATCGCAGCCGACACCGTTCCTTTACTCATCTCGCTGGCAAACAGCGTCAGGCGCACAAGACCTGCGTTGGCAAGACCAATCCCAAACGCGTAAATGCTCAGGCCAGCGGTCATCCACAAATACGCATGCGAAGAAGCCACTGTGGCGACGGCGGCGAGAATCAAACCGCCTGCAATCGGCCAGCCGCCCAGAATGATCAGCGAGCGCACCGAGCGGCGTGACGTCAGACGCGCAAGCACCAGGTTACCGATAATCAACGCGCCAAAAATTGGCACCTGCAACAGGCCATATTCATAGCTGCTGAGTTTTTCGCCGCTGATAATAATCACCGGCGACTGCGCAATCCACGCCAGCAGCGGCAGGCTGACAAATCCGGTTGCCAGAGCGCCCGCCACGAAGCGGACGTTTTTCAGCACTTCTTTGTAATCACGCCCTAACTCTTTGAGCGACAATTTTTCGCCCAGCCGGGTCGCAGTTTCTGGCATTGCGCGATGTAGCCCAAAGTAGGAGATCGCGGCTAGCAGCGCGAAGAGGATGAACATCCCTTCCCACGGCGCCACGTGTACCCAGGCCGCGCCCACCAGCGGGCCAAGCAGCGGCGCTATCAGCGCTACGTTCGCCATCAGCGCGGTAATTTTGATGCACACCGCCTCTTCGAACGACTCCTGAATGGCGGCATACCCCACGGCACCGATAAAGCACAGGCTCACGCCCTGCAAAAAGCGCAGCACCATGAATTGTTCGATCGTTTGCGCCAGCAAAATGGCGAGGCAGGTGACGATAAACCACACCACGCCCGTCAGCATCACCGGACGGCGGCCAATACGATCCGACAGCGGTCCCAGCAACCACTGCAAAAACATGCCCCCCGCCAGATAGGCGGTCATGGATGTGGGTACCCACTCGATTCCGGCGTTGTATTGCGCAACGACCGTCAGCATACCGGGCTGAATCATATCGTTAGCGATATAGGTCGAGAATTCGTAAAGCACCAGACACAGCGGGAACAGTAACGCCTGACGACCCAGACGATGACCGGAAGAAGAAGAAGAACGGTTTAACATGCGGTCTCTTTATAATGAAAAATCGCGATGATTTTAATGAATTGGCCGTTATCGAGATAGTGAATTATTGAAGATAAACAGAAATACAGCACATATCGCTGTCGTTTAAGGTTTCCTTAAGTTGCCCCCCCTATGATAACCCTATTTCCCGTCATCGAATGTCATCATGGCCCCATTACCTGTCGCATCAGAATTATCTAAGTCACAGACAACTAAGACAAAACCGCTTTACCGTTTGCCGGCACGCTTTTATGGTTATCAGCTTTTCGTGCTAGGCGTTCTGGCGGTGCTGTTTACCTGGCTTTCGCGCGACGAAATGCTGGACCGCTGGATAACGGGCTTTTGGTTTGACGCGGCAACGCACCGTTTTCCGCTGCAACAGAACCCCTTGCTCGATTTACTCAATCACCGACTGGCAAAGTACATCACCATTGCGTTGGCTGCCGTCGCGCTGCTTTACGGTGCTTATCGTCGCAACGCGCCGCTGGTAACGGGCGCGTTATTGATGGGGCTCGGCACGCTGGTGGTTGGCATCCTGAAAAGCATGAGCCATCACAGCTGTCCGTGGGATCTGGTGGAATACGGCGGAAAAGCGGTTTCGTATCCCCTGTTCGGCAACACACCGGTTGATAGCGGCCCCGGCCGTTGTTTCCCCGGCGGGCACGCGTCCAGTGGTTTTATGGTGATGGGGCTGTTTTTTGCGTTCTGGCGCGAGCGTCCTCGTCTGGCCTGGGGCTTTGTCGCAGTCGGCATCATCTTTGGGCTATTGATGGGTTATGGCCAGGTGATGCGCGGCGCGCATTTTTTCTCTCACAACCTGTGGGCAGGTTGGTGGGTGTGGTTTTCTCAGGTTTTGGCCTATGGCCTTGTTTCTGCCTGGTTTGCAAAAGAGTGATGATGGAATGTTAGAGAATCTCAATTTAGGCCTGTTTTATCTGATTAATGCCACCCCGGCCTCGCCAGAGTGGGCCATCGCCTTGGCCAAATTTATTGCCAAAGATCTGATTAACATTGTCCCGGCGCTGGTGGTGATCCTCTGGCTATGGGGGCCGCGGAAACAGGTCAGCGCGCAGCGCCAGCTCGTGATAAAAGTCGCCATGGCGCTCGCTGTCAGCATGACCGCCTCGTGGATGCTGGGGCATCTGTTCCCACACGATCGCCCGTTTGTCGACCATATCGGCTCCAATTTCCTGCATCATTCGGCGGATGACTCCTTCCCAAGCGATCACGGCACGGTGATCTTCACCTTCGCGCTGGCTTTCCTGTTCTGGCATCGCGTCTGGTCTGGCGTTGTCATGATGGGCATCGCGATAGCTATCGCCTGGTCGCGCGTCTATCTGGGCGTTCACTGGCCACTCGATATGCTCGGCGGTCTGCTGGTCGGCATGATTGGCTGCCTGAGTGCGCAAATCCTGTGGAATCTGTTCGGGCCTCAGCTTTATGGCGCACTACAGAAGGCATACCGCATCTGCTTTGCCATTCCTATCCGCAAAGGCTGGATACGTGACTAATCCCGGTACGACAGGTTACACTTGAGCCCCCGCTTTGCGGGGTTCACTTTTGATCCTGAGGACCTATGGAAACACGACGCGACGACCGCATTGCCCAGCTACTGCAGGCGCTGAAGCGCAGCGATAAGCTGCATCTCAAAGAAGCCGCGACGCTGCTTGGCGTCTCTGAGATGACCATTCGTCGCGATCTGAACAGCGAAAGTGCCCCTGTGGTGCTGCTGGGTGGGTATATCGTTCTCGAACCGCGCAGCGGTAGCCACTACCTGATCAGCGATCAAAAAACCCGTCTGGTTGAAGAAAAACGCAAAGCCGCGCGTCAGGCAGCGTCGTTAGTTCAGCCACATCAAACCCTGTTTTTTGATTGTGGTACTACCACGCCCTGGATTATCGAAGCCATCGACAGCGAACTGCCGTTTACCGGCGTCTGTTATTCGCTGAATACCTTTCTGGCCTTGCAGGAAAAGCCCGAGTGCCGGGTGATTCTTTGTGGCGGGGAATTCCACGCCAGCAACGCGATTTTCAAGCCGCTGAATCTGCAAGACACCCTGAGCAACCTGTGCCCGGATATCGCCTTTTATTCAGCGGCGGGTGTGAGCGTGCGCCAGGGGGCGACCTGTTTTAATCTCGAAGAGCTGACGGTGAAGCATTGGGCGATGAACGCCGCGCAATATCATGTGCTGGTGGTGGATCACAGTAAGTTCGGGAAAGTGCGTTCGGCAAGAATGGGTGAACTGTCGCGTTTTGATGCGATTGTGAGTGATTGTCGCCCGGATGATGAACTGGTCGCTCATGCAAAAGAGCAGCAAATTAAGCTGATGTACTAGCCTGATACCCCCACCGCAGCCCTCTCCCACGGGAGAGGGAGCAAACACTAAAACGGCAACACGAAGGTTGCCGTTTGTTTTGGCCTTATGCGGTCTGATGCCCTTACCCCAGCCCTCTCCACGAGAGAGGGAGTAAACACCAAAACGGCAACCCGAAGGTTGCCGTTTGCATTTACCTAGAACCAGCTGCCGAACCACTGGTGGAATTTCATCAGAACGAAATCCCACATCCGGCTAATAAAGCCGCCCTCGTCCACTGCCTGCATCACAATCAGCGGACGCTGCTCGATGGATTTGCCGTTAAGCTGGAAGTCGATTGTCCCGACTACCTGGCCCTTTTTCAGCGGCGCAGTAAGCTGTGGGTCAGTCAACGTATAGCTGGCTTTCAGGTTTTTCAGCTGTCCGCGCGGAATGGTCACTGAACCGGCTTCACCTGCGCCCAGATTGACTTCGCTCTTATCACCAAACCACACGCGCTGGCTGATAAACGTCGCATCCGGTTTGATCGGCGTGACGGTTTCAAAGAAGCGGAAGCCCCATGTCAGCAGTTTTTCTGATTCGTTGAAGCGGATACGATCCGTTTTGGTCCCCAGCACAACGGAGATCAGGCGCATATCGCCCTGCGTTGCCGAGGCCACAAGGTTATAACCCGCGCCCGCCGTGGTGCCGGTTTTCATCCCGTCCACGTTCACGTTGCTGCTCCACAACAGGCGGTTGCGATTCGGCTGACGAATCTTGTTGAAGGTAAACTCTTTTTCTTTATGGATGGCGTACTCTTCTGGCACATCGTGAATCAGCGCCTTGCCGAGTAACGCCATATCACGCGCGGTGCTGAATTGTCCGGGTGCATCCAGACCGTGAACGGTTTTGAACGTGGTTTTGGTCAAGCCCAGTCTTTGCGCGTAGCCATTCATCAAACCAATGAACGAATCCTGACTGCCCGCCACATAATCGGCCAGCGCGATACAGGCATCATTGCCTGACTGAATGATTACACCTTTATTCAGGTCGGAAACGGACACCTGATCGCCCGGTTTCAGGAACATAACGGACGATCCACGCAGCGCCGGGTTGCCGGTGGCCCAGGCGTCTTTGCCGATGGTGACCATATCGTCGAGTTTGATTTTGCCGGCTTTCAGCGCTTGACCCACCACATAGCTGGTCATGATTTTGGTCAGACTCGCCGGATCAAGTTGTTCGTCGGCGTTGCCTTCCGCCAGCACTTTTCCACTGGCGTAATCCATCAATATCCAGGCGCGCGCGTCAACCGGAGGCGCTTCAGGCGCAGCTTGTTCAGCTGCATAAAGTGTTGGAGAGAACAAGATAAGTAGCGCGGAGCCAGCTGCCAGGCCGCGCAGAGAAGAAGTTAGTTGCGTCATACATGCCCACCCGAGTGTCCATTCTAAAAATCACGTCACATCACCGTGTCGCAAGAAGCGATGAGTAATAGCGCACAAATGCGTTCAAAGAAACCTAAACGAGGTAAAGTTTTTAAAGTTTACGCAATAACATTCAGATACGCTTTGATAGAGACGATTTTTTTATCACCTGTTGCGTAATTGTTGGGTTTATCTCACCATGGAATTCGTTAGATTTCATTCACAAAACCGATGGTTTGATGATTTCAGGAGTCAGTATGATTACGCTGTGGGGCAGGAACAATTCGACTAACGTCAAGAAAGTCCTCTGGACGCTGGAAGAGCTGGATTTACCGTTTAACCTGGTGATGGCGGGTATGCAGTTCGGCGTGAATAAAGACGCCGACTATCTGGCAATGAATCCGAATGGCCTGGTGCCATTGTTACGTGACGATGAAACGGATTTAACGCTGTGGGAATCCAATGCCATCGTGCGTTATCTGGCGGCCCAGTACGGTCAGAATCGCTTGTGGGTCGACGCTCCCGCGCAACGTGCTCAGGGTGAAAAATGGATGGATTGGGCAAACCAGACGCTCTCTCCAGCCCACCGTGTGATCCTGATGGGGCTGGTCAGAACGCCGGAAGCCGACCGCGATTATCCCGCCATTCATGCGGCGCAAGACACCTGCGAAACGCTGTTCGCCATGATGGATGCCGAACTGGCCGACAACCCTTGGTTCTCCGGGGAAAGCTTCGGCGTGGGTGATATTGCGGTGGCACCGTTCGTCTGGAACCTGACCCAGATTGGCCTGACCTGGGCACCACGCCCGAATCTTGAGCGCTGGCTGAAACAGCTCAGCGAGCGCCCGGCGTATCAGAACGTGGTGATGATCCCCGTCAGCTAATCACTTTTCAGACGGGCTGACTTTCCACAGTTGCCCGTCTGATTCATCTGTCAGCACGTATAAATATCCATCTGGCCCGACGCGGACATCGCGGATACGGGAGTCTTTATCGCCCAGAATCCTGCCGTCTTCCGTCACCTTATCGCCGTTCACGCTCAGCACAATCACGTCTTTCTCTTTCAGCGCGCCGATAAACAGCTTGTTTTTCCACTGCGGAAATACGTCGCTGTTGTAGAACGCCATTCCACTGACTGCCGGCGATTTTTTCCAGACAAACAGCGGCGGCTCTGTGCCGGCGTGGTGCTCGCCTGTCGCTTCAGGGATCTTCAGACCGCTGTAGTTGATGCCGTGTGTCGCCAGCGGCCAGCCATAATTTTTGCCTTTTTGCGGGATATTAATTTCATCGCCACCGCGCGGGCCGTGTTCATTCAGCCACAGCGTATCGCTCCAGGGATTCATCGCCATCCCCTGCGGATTGCGGATACCGTAGGACCAGATTTCGGGGCGCACACCGGCTTTATCGACAAACGGGTTGTCGGCAGGCACTTTGCCCTGATCGGTCAGACGCACCACTTTGCCCTGCAGTTTATCCAGATCCTGCGCCGTCGGACGCTGGTTGTTTTCACCCAAGCCGATAAACAGATAGCCCTTACCATCAAAAACTAATCGCCCGCCAAAGTGGTTGCCTGTGGACAGTTTTGGCATCTGGCGAAACACCACCTGGAACGCTTCGATACGCGACAGATCATCGCTAAGACGGCCATATCCCACCGCAGTGCCCGCTTTGCCGTCATTTCCGACTTCGGCGTAGCTCAGCCAGATGCGGCGTGATTGTTCAAAATCGGGTGCGAGAACCACGTCGAAAAGCCCGCCCTGTCCGCTGTCCCACACTTTTGGAATGCCCACAATCGGATCGGAGAGCCCCTTACCCACCTGCCAGTGTTTAAGCTGTCCGCCTTTCAGCGTGATCAGCATGCCGTGATTATCGGGCAAAAAAGCCAGCGACCAGGGGTGATCCAATTTAGTCTGGAGAACATCGACCTTAACCGCTGTGGGAGACGCGATTACCGACGTGGAAAGAAATAGAACGGACAGAGAAATAAGCGAGGATCGACGCATAACGCACTCCTTTTTCGACGTATGGCATAAAGACTAGCCAGATCGCACGGGCGCGTTAGCGTTTTTACAAAAGCTTAATCAGAAGGGGGAGTTGCCTCCCCCGTGGCTTAGTGCTGTTGGAGCGGAGTGTGCTCTTTCAGGCACATAATGCAGAGAGTGAGTGTTGTCAGGCAGTTTTCAAGCTTATCTGCGCTAACGGCTACAAACGTTGGGCAATCATGGTGCCCGGTCATCAAACAGACGGCGGCTTTAGAAAGCGCGTCTGCCGCGCGACGCAGGACGCGTTGTTCATCCGCATCATAATGATCCTTCAGGATCGGCGCGTGTTGACGCATGTAGGTACACAGTTCAAAACAATTTTCGCGCAGATGGTCGCTTTCGCTGACTGACATATACCCTTTTGCCACCCTTAACTGCAGATAAGCTGCAAGGTCAATTCGGGCATTGATCAGCTTGTTCAGCAGATCGCGTTTCAGTCTGTCAACGGACATGCTATTTCCTCCCTAATCAGTCATTGTGCAAAGAAAGCATAAGTACATTTTTTGTACAGATCACTGCCTGAGATCAATAAATGGCAACTGTTTAACATCTTTTACAATGTTAAAACTTTCGTGCTCATGATTTTTCTGACACAGGGAAATCATCTCGGCGCTTAGCCTTTGATTCTGGGGTCCAGCGCATCGCGCAGTCCGTCGCCCAGCAGGTTAAACGCCAGCACCGTCAGGAAAATGGCCATGCTGGGGAAAAGCGCGACGTGCGGCGCAATCACCATATCGGCCCTCGCTTCATTCAGCATCGCGCCCCACTCTGGCGTCGGCGGTTGTGCGCCCAATCCTAAGAACGACAGACTCGCCGCTGAGATAATCGACACGCCGATGCGCATCGTGAAATAGACCACAATGGATGACACGGTGCCCGGCAGAATGTGGTTGAACAGGATGGTCGCGTCGCTGGCGCCGATGCTTCGCGCCGACTCGATAAACGTCTGCTGCTTGAGCACCAGCGTATTGCCGCGCACCAGACGGGCAAACGCCGGGATGGAAAACACCGCCACGGCGATTATCACATTTGCCATGCCGTTGCCCATAATCGCCACCACCGCAATCGCCAGCAAAATCCCCGGAAAGGCAAACAGAACATCGCAGATGCGCATGATAATACGATCCCACCAGCCTTCGTAATATCCCGCCAGCAGCCCCAGCACCGTGCCTATCGCTGCGCCAATCAGCACGGCGAAAACGCCTGCGGCCAGCGAAATCTGCGCGCCCACCAGCACGCGGCTAAAAATATCGCGCCCAAGCGAATCCACGCCAAACCAGTGCATCATTGACGGGCCGTCGTTCAGGCGGTCGTAATCGAAATAATTTTCTGCATCAAACGGCGTTATCCAGGGCGCCAGAATCGCCACGACGATCAACAGCACAACGAACAGTCCTGCGGTCATTGCCACAGGTTGACGGCGAAATCGCCGCCAGAATTCGAGCCACGGCGTGCGGATATGATCCGGTTTTATCCCCGGCATCGCGTTTAACATGGCCTGACGGCGCCAGTGCAACAATCTCATTTACTTGTACCTGATTGCCGGATTAATGGCGGCGTACAGCACGTCCACCACTAAATTAATAAGAATAAACTCCAGTGAAAACAGCAGGACTTCCGCCTGAATCACCGGATAGTCGCGCATGTCGACCGAATCGACCAGCAAGCGACCCAGCCCCGGCCAGTTAAACACCTTTTCGACCACAATCGAGCCGCCCAGCAAAAAGCCAAACTGCAGACCCATCATCGTGACCACCGGGATCATCGCATTGCGCAGACCATGCTTGAGGATGACCCACTTTTCGCTCACGCCTTTGGCGCGCGCGGTCCGCATGTAATCTTCACTCAGCACATCCACGAACGAGGCGCGAGTAAAGCGCGCCATCACGGCGGACACGGCAGCGCCCAGCGTGATCGACGGCAGGATGTAGTGCTTCCAGGTATCCGCCCCCACCGTGGGCAACCAGCCCAGTTCCACCGAGAAAATCTGCATCAGCAGCATGCCCAGCGCGAACGCCGGGAAAGAAATCCCGGTGACGGCCAGCGCCATGCCAAGTTTATCCGGCCAGCGGTTGCGCCAGACGGCAGCGATAATCCCCGCCGCAAGACCAAACACCATGGCCCACAGCATACTGGCGATGGTGAGCCAAAACGTCGGCATAAAGCGGCTGGCAATTTCTTCGGACACCGGACGGCGCGACACCATCGACGTGCCGAAATCGCCCTGTAAAACGTTGGTAATGTAATGCCAGAACTGGACATACAGCGGTTGATCGAGACCCAGCTGCTTGCGCACCATCTCAATGACCGTGGCATCCGCCTCTGGCCCGGCAATCAATCGCGCCGGATCGCCCGGCAGCATATGGACAAACAAAAACACCAGCACCGCCACGATCAGTAGCGTTGGAATCAGCCCCAGCAGGCGTTTAATAACGTAATTCAGCATGCCTTTCCCTCTCATCCCGCAAGCCGTCGCCTGCGGGAATGAGTTCTGTTATTTCAAATCCGCATCATCAAAGCTAAAGCCCGTATCCGGCATAATGTAGAAACCCGTCAGCGCTTTGTTGTGCGCGGAAACCAGTTTTTCCACCACCAGCGGGATCCACGGCGACTCTTTCCAGATAGTATCCTGCGCGTCTTTATACAGCCGCGCTTTCTCTTCCGGTTTCGTGGTTTTCAGGGCGTCAGCCAAATCTTTATCCACCTGCGGATTGCTGTAAAACGCGGTGTTAAACAGCGTTGGCGGCCAGTTCTGCGAGGCAAACAGCGGCGACAACGCCCAGTCTGCTTCGCCCGTTGAGGCTGACCAGCCGGTGTAGAACATTCTCACACCGCTCTCTTTCTGGCTTTTTCCTTCCACTTCTGCGGCACGCTGCCCCGCATCCATCGCGGTTAACTGCGCTTTAATACCCACCTGCGCCAGTTGTTGCTGAGTGAACTGCAACACTTTCTGCGCGGTGCTGTGATTGTGCGACGACCATAGCGTGGTGCTAAAGCCGTTCGGGAATCCGGCCTCTTTTAACAGCTCGCGTGCTTTCGCCGGATCGTACGGCCACGGCTTGTAGGTTTCGGCGTACTGAATCGACGGCGGCACGACGCCAGTGGCTGGCGTCGCGTAGCCCGCAAAGGCCACTTTCACCAGCGCCTGACGGTTAATCGCGTAGTTGATCGCCTCACGCACTTTTGGGTTATCAAACGGCTTTTGCGTGACGTTCATGCTGATATAACGCTGCATGATCGACGGGCTGGCGACCAGCTCGAGCTTGCTGTTTTTTTGCAGGATCGCCGCCTGCTCGTAAGGGATTGGGAAGGCAAACTGCGCTTCGCCGGTTTGCAGCATCGCCGCGCGGGTGTTGTTATCCACCACCGGACGCCAGGTGATGGAGTCCAGCTTCGGCAGCCCTTTCTGCCAGTATCCGGCGAATTTCTTCACCTTCACAAAATCGGTTTGATTCCAGGTGACCAGCTCATACGGGCCGGTTCCGACCGGATGGAAGCCAATCTCTTTGCCGTATTTTTTCAGCGCGTCTGGTGAAATCATCGCCGTCGCCGGGTGCGCCAGAATATTGATAAACGCCGAGAACGGCTCTTTTAAGGTGATTTTAACGGTCGTGGGATCGACGGCCTCGGTGCTGGCGATATTCTTGTACAGGTTATAGCGCTTGAGGCTGTTCTCCTTGTTGCTGGCGCGATCCAGGTTCACTTTGACCGCTTCGGCATTGAAGTCTGTCCCGTCCTGGAACTTCACGCCGCTGCGCAGTTTGAGAGTGTACACCAGGCCTTCATCGGAGACGGTATAGCTCTCCGCCAGCACATTTTTCAGCTTCATCTCTTTATCAAGACCAAATAGTCCCTGATAAAACGACTTCGCTACCGCCTGCGACAGCGTGTCGTTGGCGTCATACGGATCGAGCGTGGTGAAGTTTGACGCCACCGCAACAACCACATCTTTGGCAGCAAAGGCAGGGCTTGCCGCCAGCGCCGCCGTGACACTCGCGGCTAACAGCCATGGTCGAGCAACAAATTTTGTCATTTTATTCTCCTGTTGTTCCCTGTCTGTCATTAGTTATAAGCGCGAAAACGCATTGTGCTGACGCGGAGGTGCGACGAAATGGCCGGGGCCAACCTCGCGTAATTCAACCCGTTCGGCGCGCTCACCACGTTTACGAATATTGCCCGGCATTTCATCCTGGAGCAGTACGCGCTGACCGTGGCGATGCGCCGGATCGGCGACCGGTACGGCCGCCATCAGCTTACGGGTATAAGGATGCTGCGGATTTTCAAACACCGCGCGACGCGGACCAATTTCAACAATTTGCCCCATGTACATCACCGCCACGCGATGGCTGATGCGCTCCACTACCGCCATATCGTGCGAAATAAACAAGAAAGCGATACCCAGATCGCGCTGCAAATCGAGCAGTAAGTTGATGATTTGCGCCCGGATTGAGACGTCCAGCGCAGACACGGACTCATCAGCAATTACCACTTTCGGGTTCAGCGCCAGCGCGCGGGCAATGCAAATTCGTTGCCGCTGACCGCCAGAAAATTCGTGTGGATAGCGCCAGGCATGTTCCGGTTTAAGTCCTACGCGCTCCAGCAACCACGACACGCGCCGCTGGGCCTCTTCGCCCTGCAGCAAACCGTGCACCCGCAGCGGCTCCATAATCGAGTACCCCACCGTCTGGCGCGGATCGAGCGACGCATACGGGTCCTGAAAAATAAACTGAATATCGCGCCGCAGCGGTTGCAGCTGGCTCGCCGACAGCGTATCGATGCGCTCGCCGTTGAAGATAATGCTGCCTTCCTGCGACTCAACCAGGCGCAGCAACGCGCGTCCGGTGGTGGATTTGCCACAGCCCGACTCGCCCACCAGCGCGAGCGTTTCGCCGGGCCACAAATCAAAGCTGACGTTTTCAACCGCATGTACTTCGCGCTTCACGCGGTTCAGAATGCCGCCGCGCAACGGGAACCGCGTCACCAGGTCGCGGACCTGTAAAATCGGTTCACCCGCCACCACCGTGTCTTGCTCCGTTTCGGCTTCCTGATGCTGCGGGTCGTTCATGGAGATCAGCGGGAAACGACGCGGTAAATCGCTGCCGTTCATCGCCCCAAGACGCGGGACAGCCGCCAGCAGCGCTTTGGTGTAGGGGTGCTGTGGCGCATGGAAAATCTGCTCCACGCTCCCTGTTTCTACCGCTTCGCCCTGATACATCACCAGTACCCGGTCGGCGATATCCGCCACCACGCCCATATCGTGAGTGATAAAAATCACCCCCATGTCCATATCCTGTTGCAGCACTTTAATGAGCTGCAAAATTTGCGCCTGAATCGTGACGTCCAGCGCAGTGGTCGGTTCATCAGCAATAAGGACCGCCGGACGGCATGACAGCGCCATCGCAATCATCACCCGCTGGCGCATCCCGCCGGAGAGCTGATGCGGATAGCGCGAAAGGATCGTCTGCGCCTCCGGGATACGGACCTGTTCCAGCATACGTTTGGCTTCCGCCAGCGCTTCTTCCCGGTTTAAACCCTGATGTAAACGGATCGACTCGGCAATTTGCTCGCCCACCGGAAAGACCGGATTCAGCGACGTCATTGGTTCCTGGAATATCATCGCCATGTCCGCACCGCGTACACTCTGCATTTGCGACTGGCTCATTTCCATCAGGCTGACCACTTTCTGACTGCGCCTGCGCAGCAGCATGCTGTCACACTCGACAGTGGCGCCAGCCTGTTCCAGTAAGCGCATCAGCGATAGTGCCGTCACCGATTTACCGGAGCCGGATTCACCAACAATCGCCAGCGTCTCTCCGCGTTTGAGTGAGAACGAGAGATGCTTTACCGCCGGTACGGGCCGCCGCTCTTCCTGAAACGCGATGTTCAGGTTGTGAACCGCCAGAACCTGCTGGCTGTCCAGATCGTTACGTTGCGGCACCCATAACCCCCTTATTCACGATAAATCCCCGTTGTTGGTGCATCGCCTGCATAACCCCAGGCGCGATACATGCCTTCACTGTTGAACGGCAACGCGACGTTGCCTTCTCGATCGACAGCGATAAGCCCGCCGTTCCCGCCCAGCGCGGGTAATTTTTCCATCACCACGCGCTCGCAGGCCTCAGCGAGGCTTAAATTACCGTAATCCATTAACGCCGCAATATCGTAGGCGGCGAGCGTGCGGATAAACACTTCCCCCGTGCCGGTGCACGAGACCGCCACGTTGGCGTTATTGGCGTAGCATCCCGCGCCAGGTAAAGGGCTGTCCCCTACCCGACCGGGTAATTTATTGGTCATACCACCGGTGGATGTTGCCGCCGCCAGGTTGCCCTCTTTATCGAGCGCCACCGCGCCAACTGTACCCATTTTGGTGCTCTCATCCAGCGGGGCCGAATGATCCAACTGGGTGATCCCCGCCGTGCGCGCGTCCAGTAACTGCTGATAGCGTTCAGGCGTGGAGAAAATGTCTGGCAGAACCGTTTCCATTCCGTGCTCAGCGGCAAATTTTTCTGCGCCGGCACCGATCATCAGCACATGCGGGCTTTGCTCCATCACCAGACGCGCCGCCAGAATCGGGTTGCGCAGATGGCTGACGCCCGCGACCGCCCCTGCTTTTAGCGTATTGCCATCCATCACGCAGGCATCCAACTCGTGCGTTTCATCGCGCGTAAACACCGCACCAATACCCGCATTAAACAGCGGGCACTCCTCCAGCAGGCGCACCGCTTCGGTAACCACGTCCAATGCGCTGGCTCCTGTTTCCAGCATTTGCTGGCCGGTTTCGACAATCGCAGACAGCGCATTGACGTAGCGTTTTTCCTGCTCAGGACTCAGCTTTGATCGGGTAATTGCCCCTGCTCCGCCGTGTATTGCGATAACCGCATTCACCATATCAATCACCCATCAGCGTAAAGGCGCTGCTTTTTCTATAAATATCATTATCGTGGCCGGAGCTTCAGATGATTTTTGAATATAGAAAGACGCAACTGTGATGTAAAGCGTACACCATCGGAGTCATACAGTTAGCGGCACTTTTCTGCCATAATGCCCGCTTTCGTTGCAATCCCGCAGGAGTGACCCATGGATTTTACCGCCGGACTGATGCCGCTTGAGACGGCACTCACGCAGATGCTCGACCAGATTTCACCGCTGAAAGAGCACGAAACGCTACCATTACTGCGCTGTTTTGGTCGCGTAACGGCGAGCGATATCGTCTCTCCGCTGAACGTGCCGGGGTTTGATAACTCCGCGATGGACGGTTATGCGGTACGTCTTGCAGACATTCAGGCGGGAAATGCATTAGCGGTCGCCGGAAAAGCCTTTGCGGGCCAGCCTTTCCAGGGTGAATGGCCGCAGGGGACCTGTATTCGCATTATGACGGGTGCCCCGGTGCCAGAGGGTTGCGATGCGGTGGTGATGCAGGAAGAGACCGAGCAAACTGACGACGGCGTGCGGTTTACCGCCAGCGTTAAACCGAACCAGAACATCCGCCGCGCGGGGGAAGATATCACGCTGGGCACGGCTGTTTTTGCCGCCGGGAAACCGCTGACGGCCGCTGAACTGCCGGTGCTGGCGTCGCTGGGCATTGCGGAAATCGACGTGGTGCGCAAAGTGCGCGTTGCCCTGTTCTCGACAGGCGATGAGCTGCAGTTGCCGGGTCAGCCGCTTAAAGAAGGGCAAATTTACGACACCAACCGTCTGGCCGTGCATCTGATGCTGGAACAGCTGGGCTGCGAGGTCATTAACCTCGGCATTATTCCTGACGATCCGGAAAAACTGCGCGCCGCGTTTATCGAAGCGGACAACTCCGCAGATGTGGTGATAAGTTCCGGCGGCGTATCCGTTGGCGAAGCGGATTACACCAAAACCATGCTCGATGAGCTGGGGGAAATCGGCTTCTGGAAACTGGCGATTAAACCCGGAAAACCGTTCGCGTTCGGTAAGCTCGAACACAGCTGGTTCTGCGGCCTGCCGGGTAATCCGGTGTCGGCGGCGCTGACGTTTTATCAACTGGTGCAGCCGCTGCTGGCGAAATTGTCCGGCAACACGGTGCAGGGTCTACCTGCGCGCCAACGCGTGCGGGCCGCTACGCGCCTGAAAAAATCGCCGGGGCGTCTTGATTTCCAGCGCGGGATTTTGGCGCGAAACGCCGAGGGCGATTTGGAAGTGAGCACCACCGGCCATCAGGGTTCACATATTTTCAGCTCCTTCAGCCAGGGCAACTGCTTTATCGTCCTTGAGCGCGAGCGCGGAAACGTCGAAGCGGGCGAGTGGGTTGAGGTGGAAGCCTTTAACCATCTGTTCGGAGGCTGAGCATGACGGTAGAGCTGAGCGACCAGGAGATGTTGCGCTATAACCGCCAGATCGTCCTGCGCGGTTTTGATTTTGACGGTCAGGAAGCGCTCAAAGCCGCCCGCGTGTTAGTGGTTGGTTTGGGTGGTTTGGGCTGTGCTGCGGCGCAATATCTGGCCGCAGCGGGCGTCGGGCATATGACGCTGCTGGATTTCGACACCGTATCGGTATCCAATTTGCAACGCCAGACACTGCACAGCGATGCAACGATTGGCGAGCCGAAAGTCGCCTCCGCGCACGCCGCGCTGGCGCGTATTAATCCTCTCGTTCAGTTCACGTTAATTGACGCGCTGCTTGATGATGCCGCGCTGTTCGCGCAAATCGCGCAGCACGACCTGGTGCTTGATTGCACCGATAACGTCACGATTCGCAATCAGCTCAACGCGGGCTGTTTTACTCATAAAATACCGCTGGTGTCCGGCGCGGCGATTAGGATGGAGGGCCAGATCAGCGTATTTACTTACGCCGACGGCGAGCCGTGCTATCGCTGTCTGAGCCGTCTGTTTGGCGAAAATGCACTGACCTGCGTCGAGGCGGGCGTGATGGCTCCGCTGGTCGGCGTGATCGGGTCATTGCAGGCGATGGAAGCGATCAAACTGCTGACGCATTACGGAACGCCAGCGGCGGGGAAAATCGTGATGTACGACGCGATGACTTGTCAGTTCCGCGAGATGAAACTGATGCGTCATCCAGGATGCGAGGTCTGCGGAGGGTAACAGTAACGCGGATTGTCGTTGCTGTGTGTGCTTGTTTTCCCTCACCCTACCCCTCTCCCGGAGGGAGAGGGGACTCTCCGCTGCCGCATTTCTCCCTTATGCGAATAGAGGCGCTTGCCGCCCTCTTCCCGTGGGAGAGGGGACTGTTTCATACACTATTTTCCGTGCGGCAGTTTTTTCCCTCTCTCAGTGGGAGAGGGACTGTTTCATACACTATTTTCCGTGCGGGCTGTTTTCTCCCTCTCCCCGTGGGAGAGGAACTGTTTCCTACACTATTTTCCGTGCGGGCAGTTTTCTCCCTCTCCCCGTGGGAGAGGAACTGTTTCCTACACTATTTTCCGTGCGGGCTGTTTTCTCCCTCTCCCCGTGGGAGAGGGTCGGGGTGAGGGCATCAGGCTGCACAATCAAATAGTTGTCCTACCAAACGCGCCCTGCCAGTCCTGCTCAAACTTCGCCACAGCCGCATCCACCGCGGGAGCGCTAATAAACTGCTGCGCCACATCCAGCGGCAAAGTGATGGCCTCGCAGCCCGCCAGCAAACAGTCCAGCGCCTGACGCGGCGTTTTAAAGCTCGCGGCCAGCACTTTTGCCTGCGGGGCATGCAGCGTCAGCAGTTGTTGTAATTCCACCACCGTTTGAATGCCGTCGCCGCCCTGTGCATCCAGGCGATTCACATACGGCGCAACATATTCCGCACCCGCCAGCGCCGACAGCATACCCTGCGCAGCACCGTACACCGCCGTTCCCAGCGTTGGAATCCCTTCGGCTTTCAGCATTTTAATGGCGGCCAGCCCTTCTGCCGTGACGGGCACTTTGACCACCAGATCGTTAATGATGGCGCGTAATTTTCGCGCATCTTCGACCATTGCTTCCGCCGTGGTCGCCATCACCTGCGCGAACAACCGGCCTTTACCACCGAGCGCGTCATGCAGCTCCGGCAACAGCACGTCCAACGGCTTTTTACCCGCCGCTACAATACTGGGATTAGTGGTTACGCCCGCCAGCGGGAAAACACGCGCCAGTTTTTTGACTGCCGCAACGTCAGAAGTATCGAGATAAAGTTCCATGATCAAACCCTCAAAATTAGCCTGCCATAACACTACCACGTCAAAACCCGCCGCAGAATTGACGCACATCAAAATAACTTTCATTCGAAAGTTATTTAATCTTCATACGTAACAAGAGGCGACATTATGATTTTCAACATTCAGCGCTATTCGACTCATGACGGCCCCGGTATTCGTACCGTGGTGTTCCTGAAAGGCTGCTCATTAAGCTGCCGCTGGTGTCAAAACCCTGAGAGCCGCTCTCGTACCCGAGACGTCCTGTTTGATGCCCGTCAGTGCCTGGAAGGCTGTGACCTCTGCCAGCAGGCGGCGCCGGGGATTATTGAACGCGCGCTGAATGGACTGATTATTCATCGCGAAAAACTCAACGATGCAACGCTCAACGCCCTCACCGATTGTTGCCCTACGCAAGCGATGACCGTCTGCGGTGAGGATCAACAGGTCGCCGATATTATGGCCACCGTGCTGCGCGATAAACCCTTTTACGATCGCAGCGGCGGCGGTCTCACGCTCTCCGGCGGCGAACCGTTTATGAACCCGGATCTGGCCCTCTCGCTGTTCAAAGCCAGCCACGAACAAGGCATACATACCGCCGTCGAAACCTGTCTGCATGTCCCGTGGCACGCTATCGAGCCATCATTGCCATATGTTGATCTGTTTCTCGCCGACCTGAAACATGTCGATGGCGAGGTATTTAAACAGTGGGCTGGCGGCTCAGCTAAGCGCGTACTGGAAAACCTGAAACGCCTTGCGGCAGCAGGCAAAAAAATCACGATTCGCGTTCCGCTGATTCCCGGTTTTAACGCAGATGAGGCGTCCATCAAAGCGATCACCCGTTTTGCCGCCGATGAACTCAACGTCCGCGAGATCCATTTTCTGCCGTACCACACCCTTGGCATGAACAAATACACCCTGCTCGGCCAACCTTACTCTGCCCCTGATAAACCGCTCGATAACCCAGCGTTACTGGACTTTGCCCTGGCGTTTGCTGGCCAGAATGGGTTAACCGCGATCTTACGAGGATAATGTTATGACACAGCTGAATCTGAATACCCTGACCGATCGTATTAAGGCGCACAAAACCGCACTGGTGCATATCGTTAAGCCGCCCGTCTGTACCGAACGCGCCCGGCACTACACCGAAATGTACCAGCAGCACATGGATAAACCGATCCCGGTGCGTCGCGCGCTGGCGCTGGCGTATCATCTGGCGAATCGCACCATCTGGATCAAACACGACGAGCTGATCATCGGCAACCAGGCAAGCGAAGTGCGCGCTGCGCCGATCTTCCCGGAATATACCGTGTCGTGGATTGAAAAAGAGATCGACGACCTGGCCGACCGTCCGGGCGCGGGCTTTGCCGTTAGCGAAGAGAATAAACGCGTTCTGCATGATATTTGCCCATGGTGGCGCGGTCAGACGGTGCAGGATCGTTGCTACGGCATGTTTACCGACGAGCAAAAGGGGCTCCTGGAAACCGGGATTATCAAAGCCGAAGGCAATATGACCTCTGGCGATGCCCATCTGGCGGTGAATTTCCCGCTGTTGCTGGAAAAAGGCCTCGACGGGATGCGTGCCAAAGTGGCCGAGCGCCGTACTCGCATTAACCTGACCGTACTGGACGATCTGCACGGCGATCAGTTCCTGAAAGCCATTGATATCGTGCTGGACGCCGTGAGCCTGCATATTCAACGTTTTGCCAGCCTGGCGCGTGAAATGGCGAGCAACGAGGTCCGCGAAAGTCGTCGCGACGAACTGCTGGCGATGGCGGAAAACTGCGATGTGATTGCCCATCAGCCGCCAAAAACCTTCTGGCAGGCGCTGCAGCTGTGCTATTTCATCCAGCTGATTCTGCAAATTGAATCCAACGGTCACTCCGTCTCTTTCGCCCGTATGGACCAATATCTCTATCCGTTCTACCGCCGCGACGTTGAGTTGGATCAGTCGCTCAACCGCGAACAGGCGATTGAAATGCTGCACAGCTGCTGGTTGAAATTGCTGGAAGTGAACAAAATTCGTTCCGGATCGCACTCAAAAGCATCGGCGGGCAGTCCGCTGTATCAGAACGTCACCATTGGCGGACAGAAGCTGGTCAACGGCGAAGCGATGGACGCGGTGAACCCGCTCTCTTACGCGATTCTGGAATCCTGCGGTCGCCTGCGCTCCACCCAGCCAAACCTTAGCGTGCGTTACCACGCGGGTATGAGCAATGATTTCCTCGACGCCTGCGTGCAGGTGATCCGCTGCGGCTTTGGGATGCCTGCGTTTAATAACGATGAAATTGTGATTTCCGAATTCATCAAACTCGGCGTCGAAAAAGAAGATGCTTACGACTATGCGGCGATCGGGTGTATCGAAACCGCCGTGGGCGGCAAATGGGGATATCGCTGTACCGGTATGAGCTTTATCAACTTCGCCCGCGTGATGCTGGCGGCGATGGAAGGCGGTCGTGATGCCACCAGCGGCAAGGTTTTCCTGTCGCAGGATAAAGCGCTTTCCGCCGGTAACTTCGACAATTTCGAACAGGTGATGGAATCGTGGGATAACCAGATTCGCTACTACACGCGCAAATCCATTGAGATTGAATATGTGGTGGACACTATGCTGGAAGAAAACGTCCACGATATTCTCTGCTCTGCGCTGGTGGACGACTGCATTGAACGCGCGAAAAGCATCAAAGAAGGCGGCGCAAAATACGACTGGGTGTCGGGTTTGCAGGTTGGTATCGCCAACCTTGGCAACAGCCTGGCTGCAGTGAAAAAGCTGGTCTTTGAACAGGGTACGATCGGACAGCAGCAGCTGGCAGCCGCGCTGGCGGATGATTACGAAGGGCTGACGCATGAGCAGTTGCGCCAGCGTCTTATTAACGGCGCACCGAAATACGGCAACGATGACGACAGCGTTGATTTGCTGCTGGCACGCGCGTACCAAACCTATATCGAGGAGCTGAAGCAGTACCACAACCCGCGCTACGGCCGCGGTCCAATTGGCGGTAACTACTACGCGGGGACGTCATCTATTTCGGCAAACGTACCGTTTGGTGCGGCGACGATGGCAACGCCGGATGGACGTAAAGCGCATACCCCGCTGGCGGAAGGCGCAAGCCCGGCGTCGGGCACCGATCATCTCGGTCCGACCGCGGTTATCGGTTCCGTAGGTAAACTGCCGACGGAAGCGATTCTGGGTGGCGTGCTGTTGAACCAAAAGCTGAATCCGGCAACGCTTGAGAATGATTCGGACCGTCAGAAGTTGATGATCCTGCTGCGCACTTTCTTTGAGGTGCATAAAGGCTGGCATATTCAGTACAACATTGTATCGCGTGAAACGCTGCTGGAAGCGAAACGGCATCCGGATCAGTATCGTGACCTGGTGGTGCGCGTAGCGGGTTATTCGGCGTTCTTCACCGCGCTGTCACCGGACGCGCAGGACGATATCATCGCCCGTACGGAGCATACGCTCTGATCTCTGCGGTCTGATGCCCTCACCCCAACCCTCTCCCACGGGAGAGGGAGCACACACTAAAAACGGCAACTGAGTTGCCGTTTTGATTTTGGTTTCGAATGAAATAGATTTGTGGTTCGGGTCACATTGTTATTAGAATGTTTCTGGTCGCTGTAATATTCTGGAGAACAATGTATGACCGTTAAAGTTATCGTCACCGATATGGACGGAACTTTCCTTGATGATGCCAAGCAGTACGATCGTGAACGCTTTCAGGCACAATTCGAGCAGCTTAAGGCACGTGATATTGAATTTGTTGTCGCCAGCGGCAACCAGTATTACCAGCTCATCTCGTTCTTCCCGGAACTGAAAGAACACATTTCTTTCGTCGCTGAAAACGGCGCGCTGGTGTTCGATCACGGCGAGCAGATTTTCCACGGCGAACTGACCCGCCACGAATCACAAATCGTGATTGGCGAACTGCTCAAAGATAAACAGCTGAATTTCGTCGCCTGTGGATTAGAAAGCGCATACGTGAGCAATGACGCACCCGACGAGTTTGTGGCGCTGATGTCAAAACACTATCACCGCTTAAAGCGCATCAGCGATTATCAGGACATTGACGACGTACTGTTCAAGTTCTCACTCAACCTGCCGGATAGCGACATCCCGGATCTCATCGACAAACTGCATGTGTCGCTGGACGGCATCATGAAGCCCGTCACCAGCGGTTTTGGCTTTGTCGATCTGATTATCCCTGGCCTGCATAAAGCCAATGGCATCAGCCGCCTGCTTAAACGCTGGGGCATTTCCCCGCAGGAGTGCGTAGGCATTGGCGACAGCGGTAACGACGCGGAAATGCTGAAGCTGGTGAAATATTCGTTTGCGATGGGTAACGCAGCGGAAAGCATTAAATCCATCAGCCGTTTTCATGCTGACGATAACAATCATCAGGGCGCACTGAACGTCATCCAGGCGGTGCTCGACAATACCGATCCTTTCAACGCGTAATCCCCTTCTGGCCGGGGCCAAGCTCCGGCACATCACTCTTTTCCGATCCTGCGGCATACGTCAAATTTTTAAACTTGCATTAACTTATTTTTAACTTAAAGTATCATTTGTAGATATTTTTACTTTCGAATGAAAGATGCGAGGCGATTATGACGTTAACGTTTACCAGTGAAATTTTGCCTGCGGACCCTAAAGCCGCAATTCGCCAGATGAAACGCGAGTTACGCGCGCAAATCGGTGACGTTCAGGCGGTTTTCGACCGGCTGAGTGATAAAATTGCGACTCGCGTGGCGGAAATTAATGAATTGAAAAGCAAAGGGGAATCCGTCTGGCCGGTCATCCCGTTTGATGATGTGAAGAACGGTCAGATAACGGCTGCGCAGCGTGAAGCGGTGAAACGCCGGGGTTGCGCGGTCATCAAGGGCCACTTCCCGCGCGAACAAGCGCTGGCGTGGGATAATTCTATGCTCGACTATCTCGATCTCAACCAGTTCGACGAGGTTTACAAAGGGCCGGGCGATAACTTCTTTGGCTCCTTAACCGCATCGCGTCCGGAAATTTATCCGATCTACTGGTCGCAGGCACAAATGCAGGCGCGTCAGAGCGAACAGATGGCGCAGGTGCAATCGTTCCTGAATCGTTTGTGGACGTTCGAGAGCAACGGCAAACAGTGGTTTAACCCGGATGTCAGCGTGATTTATCCCGATCGCATCCGCCGCCGCCCGCCAGGAACGACGTCCAAAGGTTTAGGCGCACATACCGATTCCGGGGCGCTGGAACGCTGGCTGCTTCCGGCCTATCAGCAAGTTTTTGCCCGCGTGTTTGACGGGAACATCGATCAGTACGATCCCTGGAACGCCGCGCATCGCACGGAAGTGGAAGAGTACACCGTGGATAACACCACCAAGTGCTCCGTGTTCCGCACCTTCCAGGGCTGGACGGCGCTGTCAGATATGATCCCAGATCAGGGCTTATTGCATGTCGTGCCGATCCCGGAAGCGATGGCGTACATTCTGTTGCGTCCGCTGCTTGACGATGTACCGGAGGACGAACTTTGCGGCGTGGCACCGGGGCGCGTGCTGCCGATTTCCGAGAAGTGGCATCCGCTGTTGATCGAGGCCTTAACCAGCATTCCGGCACTGGAAGCGGGTGATTCGGTGTGGTGGCATTGCGATGTGATTCACTCCGTCGCGCCCGTGGAGAATCAGCAAGGCTGGGGCAACGTGATGTACATCCCTGCCGCACCGATGTGCGAGAAAAATCTCGCCTACGCGAAAAAGGTTAAAGCGGCGCTGGAAACGGGCGCATCGCCGGGCGATTTCCCGCGCGAAGATTACGAAAAAACCTGGCAGGACCGCTTTACCCTGAGCGACCTGAATATCCACGGTAAGCGCGCGCTCGGCATGGTCTAAGCGTCGTAAAGCCCTTCCCGCTCCACGGCGGTGCGTCGTTTTCCCTGACGTATCCGCCGTACCGATTCCCGCACCGTCAGCGTCCCATTGAGCAACAATGTTCCCACCGGCGCATCCGGGCGCATCAGGCGCTGCTGGAGCATATGCACCGCTTCCGTACCCAGTTCATCGCGAGGAACATGCACCGCTGTTAACGGAACATCCTGAATCGCCGCCAAATTGAAACCGTCGATGCTCATCACCGAGACATCCTGCGGCACCCGCAGGCCATGCTTTTGTAACGCGCTAATAGTTCCCGCCGCCATAAAATCGCCCCCCACCAGAAACGCCGTTGGCAGGTTTTTGGCCGGCGTTTGGCTGAGCCATTCGCTGACCTGCTGTTCCGTTTCTGTGGCGCTGAAGCTGGGCACCACCAGCAGATCGCGTTTATCGTTAAATTTCAGATTGTGCGTCTGCCAGCTGTCACGGATGCCCGCCAGGCGCAGCTCCATGGTATACCGGCGCAGGCACAGTACATTCATGATCTCCCGATGACCCATTTCGAACAGATACTCCGCGGCCCGTTCACCAATGGCGCGGTGATCGGGCGCGACGGCAGGCAAGCGCATCCGACTGTCACGACAGTTAATGAGCATGCAGGGTTTGGCAATATCAACGGCCAGATCGTGGATATGGGGATCGTCAATGCCCAGTAATATAGCGGCCTGAGTGTCCGCTTCGTTCATACGGGCGAGAAAGAGCTGCGCGTCGCTATCGTTCTCTTCCAGCGCGCAGTAGCGAAGCCTGACTTCATGAGAGGCGAGCCCTTTGCTCACACTCTGGATCACGCGGTAGTAAAAGATATCGGACCGCTCGTCGAATGCACGCTGCGGGGCGAAGACCACCAGGCTATTCAGCAGTAGCCGCCCCGCAGCCATGCCATCCATAACGCCCATTTCCCGTGCACATTCCAGCACCTTCTGACGGGCTTTTTCACTGGTGTTGGCCTTCCCTGCCAGAACACGAGAAACCGTGCTGATCGAGAGTTGCGTACGGGCGGCAATTTCGGCGATTTTTAGCCTTTTATCCATTTTGTGATCTCGCTCCATTTGCTAAATGCAAAAATTTTCATAGTGTGGCATTCCCATAAATGCAGGCTTAAATGGCATCTTGCCAAAATATGAATACCACTTATGAGAAAGCTTGCACAAAATCCACTATTGCCTGCTCATTTTCTGCCATAAGGTGAACTTGTCACACAACTTCCATACTAGTTGTATATCAACTTGAAGCGAAAAACAGATAGCTTTCAACGCCATAATAATCTGTGTGACAACCGAATCGTACCTTCCCCCTACCGTCCGTCTTGTGGAGAGAGAAAATGAGTCAGGACATTAATACTCCGGTTGTGGCAAGCAAAACCCGCCGCGTCATCAAAAACCTGCGCTGGTATGTGCTGGTGCTGTTTTTGCTGGGCGTCACCGTTAACTACATTACCCGTAACTCCCTGGGCATTTTGGCCCCCGAGCTGAAAGCGACGATGGGAATTACTACCGAGCAATACTCCTGGATTGTCGGCGCGTTCCAGATTGCCTATACCATTTTCCAGCCCTTATGCGGCTGGCTGATCGACGTGATTGGCCTGAAAATTGGCTTTATGGTCTGCGCCGGGATCTGGGCATTAATGTGTATTTTCCACGCTGGTGCAGGCAGTTGGGTGCATCTGGCTATCCTGCGCTTCTTCATGGGTGCATCGGAAGCCGCCGCTACGCCCGCAAACGCCAAAACCATTGGCGAATGGTTCCCAAAATCTGAACGTCCGATCGCTGCCGGTTGGGCAGGCGTAGGCTTCTCGATCGGTGCGATGCTGGCGCCGCCCATTATTTACTTTGCTCATGCGTCGTTCGGCTGGCAGGGTGCGTTCATGTTTACCGGCGTGCTGGCTCTGCTGTGGGTCATTTTGTGGTGGGCGTTCTACCACAATCCGGAACAGCACCCGAATCTGGGCAAAGACGAACTGGCGTTCATCAAGCAGGATAACGAGCCACCAGCCGTTAAGCTGCCGTTCCTGACCGCACTCAAAACCGTGTCCAAAAATAAGCGTTTCTACGGTATCGCCATTCCCGCTTTCATGGCTGAACCGGCCTGGGCCGTGCTGAGCTTCTGGGTTCCGCTGTATCTTGCCAAAGAACACGGCATGGACCTGAAGCAGATCGCGATGTTTGCCTGGCTGCCGTTCTTAGCCGCCGATCTCGGCAGCGTGGTCAGCGGATATCTTACCCGTCTTTATACCCGTCTTTTCGGCTGCTCGCGTGTTAACTCCGTGGTGGCCAGCTCCGTGACCGGCGCGTTCTTGATGATTTCTCTGGCTGCGGTTGCTATCACCCGCGACCCGTATATCACGATTGCGCTTATCTCTATCGGCGGGTTCGGTCATCAGATCATCTCCTGCATGCTAAGCGCCCTGGTGGTGGAATCGTTCGACAAAGGCCAGATGGCCACCGTCAACGGTATGCGTGGGTCGGCGGCCTGGATCGCCAGCTTCCTGTTCTCACTGTTAATTGGCGTCACCGCCGACAAAATCGGCTTTAACCCGCTGTTCATTGCCATGGGTTTCTTCGACCTGATTGGCGCATTTTTCCTGGTGGCATTTATTGCTGAACGTCGCGCCAAGCGCGCCTGATACTGGATGTATTGCATATGAAAACGTTGAAAAACTGGACGCTGGCGAAGCAGTCAGCGAATCATCTGGAACTGCTGGTTGATTCTCAACATCACCTGAACCTGTATGTGCTGGAAGAGAATCTGTTCCGCGTGCTGATTAAGCGCAAAGGCGAGCTGGCGCTGGAGAAAACCTGGAGCATTGCGCCAGAAAAGGACGTGCCGTGGGAAGGCCGGCATCGTGAAGATCTCAGCGGGTTTAGCTGCCCGGCGTGGACGCTCACGCAGCTGGACAACAAGCTAGTGATTGCCACCGAACAGCTGCGCGTCACCGTGCACCAGCCACTGTGGCTGGAGTGGCATTATCGCAATGACGCGGGTGAATGGCAGGCGCTGGTGAATGACCGTCCGACCAGTGCCTATCTTCTGAACGCCCACGGCGACGGCGCGGCCCACTACCTGAGCCGTCGTAAAGATGAGCGCTTTTATGGCCTGGGTGAGAAAGCCGGCGATTTGCAGCGCAACGGTAAACGCTATGAGATGCGCAATCTGGATGCGATGGGGTACAACGCCGTCAACACCGATCCGCTGTACAAGCATATTCCATTTACCATCGCCCGCCGCGATGACGTGAGCTACGGCGTGTTTTACGACAACCTGAGCAGCTGCTGGCTGGATCTGGGTAACGAAATCGACAACTACCACACCGCCTATCGCCGCTGGCAGGCCGAAGCGGGTGATATTGATTACTACATTTTTACCGGCAAAGGCGTGCTGGACGTCACCAAAGCCTTCGTGCGCCTGACCGGTAAAACGCTTTTCGGACCGAAATGGAGCCTGGGCTACAGCGGTTCGACCATGCACTACACCGACGCACCCGACGCGCAAAATCAGCTGATGAACTTCATTCGCCTGTGCGAAGAACACGCGATCCCGTGCGACTCGTTCCAGCTGTCGTCCGGGTATACCTCGATTAATGGCAAGCGCTACGTCTTTAACTGGAACTATGACAAAGTGCCGCAGCCCAAAGTGATGACTCAGGCGTTCCACGACGCGGGCCTCAAGCTGGCGGCGAACATCAAACCGTGTCTGCTACAGGATCACCCGCGCTACAGCGAAGTGGCGGAAAAAGGCCTGTTTATCCGCGACTCAGAAACCGATGCACCAGAACGCTCAAGCTTCTGGGACGACGAGGGCTCGCACCTCGACTTTACGAACCCGCAAACGGTCGAGTGGTGGCAGAACGGTGTCACGACCCAAATACTGGAAATGGGGATCGATTCCACCTGGAATGATAACAACGAGTTTGAAGTCTGGGATGGCGAAGCGCGCTGTCACGGCTTCGGTCAGGAAATTGCGATCAAACACATTCGCCCGGTAATGCCGCTGCTGATGATGCGCGCGTCGATGGAAGCGCAACAGAAGTTTGCCCCGGAAAAACGTCCGTATTTGATTTCGCGTTCAGGCTGCGCCGGGATGCAGCGCTACGTCCAGACCTGGAGCGGCGACAACCGAACCAACTGGGAGACGCTGCGCTATAACACCCGCATGGGCCTGGGCATGAGCCTCTCCGGTTTGTTTAACGTCGGCCACGATGTGGGCGGTTTCTCCGGCGATAAACCTGACGCCGAGCTGTTTGTACGCTGGGTGCAGAACGGCGTGATGCATCCGCGGTTTACCATTCACTCATGGAATGATGACCACACGGTGAATGAGCCGTGGATGTATCCGGGCGTGACGCCAGCCATTCGCGGTGCCATCGAGCTGCGCTATCGGCTGCTGCCGTATTTATACACCCTGCTCTGGCAGGCTCACGCTGACGACGAGCCGATGCTGCGCCCAACGTTCCTCGATCATGAGCATGATGCGCAGACGTTCGAAGAGTGTGACGACTTCCTGCTGGGCCGTGATGTGCTCGTTGCGAGCGTCGTCGAAGCGGGACAACGTGAGCGCCGCCTCTGGCTGCCAGACAACGAAACTGGCTGGTATGATTTTTACACCCACGAATGGTTCTCCGGCGGTCAGTGGATTACCCGCGATGCGCCTCTGGAAAAACTGCCGTTACTGGTGCGCGCCGGGGCGAGTCTGCCGTTGAGCGAACGCATCACGCATGTCTCAGCTGAAAAGGATGATACGCGCGAGCTGCAATTGTTCCCGCTGAAAGGCGTGGGGACGACGTCTGGCCTGCTGTTTGAAGACGACGGCGAAAGCTGGGGTTATCAAAAAGGCAACGCGTTATGGCTGAACTGGGAAATGGTGTGTGAAGGGTCAACGATCAATCTGAAGGTGGACGCGCGCGGTGATTATCGTCCGGCGTGGAATACGCTGAAAGTGTCGTTACCGGTGGGCGAGAAACGTAAGCTGCTGGTGAATGGCGTTGAAGGGAGCGAATGGGCGTTTAGTAAGGCCTGATGACCTCACCCTAACCCTCTCCCACGGGGAGAGGGAAAAGGACACGTTGATTCCCTAAGTATTTCGCGCTGCAGGAAGGCGGCAAGCCTGTTCACCCCGGTACTTACATCAGTCAGTGACCGGGGTGAACAGGTGAAGCCAACGCCTCTGCAGCATGAAAGACAACGGGAATTAGCCGTCGATGCCTTTGCTGCGCAGGTAATCTTCGTAGTTACCGGTGAAGTCCACGATGCGCTCTGGCGTAATCTCAATCACGCGGGTCGCCAGCGAGCTAACAAACTCGCGGTCGTGAGAAACGAAGACCAGCGTCCCCTGATACATCTCCAGCGCCATGTTCAGCGATTCGATAGATTCCATATCCAGGTGGTTCGTTGGTTCATCCATTACCAGAATGTTTGGTTTTTCCAGCATTAGCTTGCCGAACAGCATGCGACCCTTCTCACCACCAGAAAGCACCTTCGCAGGCTTTTTGATGTCATCCTGGCTGAACAGCAGACGGCCAAGAATGCCGCGAATAACCTGCTCGTCGTCCCCTTCTTGTTTCCACTGGCTCATCCAGTCAAATACGGTCAGGTCATTTTCGAACTCATATTCGTGATCCTGCGCGTAATAACCAATTTTCGCATTTTCAGACCATTTCACCGTACCGTGGTCAGGCTGAAGCTCAGCGACCAGGGTTTTCAGCAATGTGGATTTACCCACGCCGTTAGCACCCAGAACCGCAATTTTCTCGCCCACTTCCAGCAGCAAATTGAAGTTTTTGAACAGAGGACCGTTATCAAAACCTTTGGTCAGCGCTTCTACTTCTAACGCATTACGGAACAATTTCTTGTCCTGCTCGAAGCGAATGAACGGGTTCTGACGGCTGGACGCTTTCACTTCGTCCAGCTTGATTTTATCAATCTGACGGGCACGAGACGTTGCCTGACGAGATTTAGAGGCGTTGGCGCTAAAGCGGCTCACGAAGGATTGCAGATCGGCAATCTGCGCTTTTTTCTTGGCGTTATCAGACAACAGACGCTCGCGAGCTTGGGTTGCTGCCGTCATGTATTCGTCGTAGTTGCCAGGATAAACGCGCAACTCGCCGTAGTCCAGGTCAGCCATATGGGTGCAGACCATGTTCAGGAAGTGACGGTCGTGCGAAATGATGATCATGGTGCTGCCACGTTCGTTCAGCACCTGCTCCAGCCAGCGAATGGTATCGATGTCCAGGTTGTTCGTCGGCTCATCAAGCAGCAGAATTTCTGGGTCGGAGAACAGCGCCTGTGCCAACAGCACACGCAGCTTCCAGCCTGGCGCGACTTCGCTCATCAGGCCGTAATGTTGCTCAACGGGAATACCGACACCGAGGAGCAGTTCGCCTGCACGGGATTCGGAAGAATAACCGTCCATTTCACCGTAGAGGACTTCGAGGTCGGCCACTTTATAGCCGTCTTCTTCACTCATTTCTGCCAGAGCGTAAATACGGTCACGCTCCTGTTTCACTTCCCACAGTTCCCCGTGTCCCATGATCACAGTGTCGAGCACCGAAAACTCTTCAAAGGCGAACTGGTCCTGACGAAGCTTACCGAGACGTTCGTTCGGATCCAGCGACACGTTGCCGAGCGTTGGCTCTAAATCGCCGCCGAGAATCTTCATAAAGGTGGATTTTCCGCTACCGTTGGCACCAATCAGGCCGTAACGGTTGCCGCCGCCAAACTTGACGGAAATGTTTTCAAACAGCGGCTTACTGCCAAACTGCATAGTGATGTTGCTGGTAACTAACACGGGAGATTCCTGCGAAAAAGTGTGATAAACACGTCATTATGCCACAATTCCTAAATGAGATCCCGTGTTGCAACGAACCACTAAACTTTAACAAAAGTGAAAAAAATGTGATTTCGTACACATCTGAATTCCCAGTGGGAGGGAATGCACATATAATGCGCTCCCATCACTGACTCAGACTCATCAACTAATCGCCAGAGTGGCAAAGATACCTCGCATAACATGAATATGAAATTATCAACGCTTTTTGCGGCGGCGTTAGCCGTAGTAGGTTTTTGCAATACCGCTTCTGCGGTAACTTATCCGCTGCCGACAGACGGTAGCCGTCTGGTGGGTCAAAACCAGGTGGTTATCGTGCCGGAAGGCAACGACCAGCCGCTGGAATATTTTGCAGCTGAATATCAGTTGGGCCTGTCCAACATGCTGGAAGCAAACCCGGGCGTTGACCCGTATCTGCCGAAAGCGGGCACTGTGCTGAACATTCCTCAGCAGTTGATTCTGCCGGACACCGTCCATGAAGGCATCGTGATCAACAGCGCGGAAATGCGTCTGTACTATTACCCAAAAGGCACTAACACCGTGATCGTTCTGCCGATTGGTATCGGTCAGTTGGGCAAAGATACCCCAATGAACTGGACCACCAAAGTCGAACGTAAGAAAGCGGGTCCAACCTGGACGCCAACCGCGAAAATGCACGCAGAATACATCGCTGCCGGTGAACCACTGCCAGCCGTTGTGCCCGCTGGCCCGGACAACCCTATGGGTCTGTACGCGCTGTACATTGGCCGTCTGTATGCGATCCACGGAACCAACGCCAACTTTGGTATCGGCCTGCGCGTCAGCCACGGCTGTGTGCGTCTGCGTAACGAAGATATCAAATTCCTGTTCGAGAACGTGCCTGTTGGGACGCGCGTACAGTTCATCAATGAGCCTGTCAAAGCCACTTCCGAGCCGGATGGCAGCCGCTACATTGAAGTGCATAACCCGCTCTCTACCAGCGAAGACCAGATTAATAACAATGAAATCGTACCGATTAATCTGAAGAGCAACGTGCAGGCTGTCACTACCCAGCCAGACGTTGAAGCGACGGTTGTTGATCAGGCCGTGCAGAACCGCTCAGGGATGCCGGTTCGTTTGAACTGATTCGAATCGCGACATAAAAAAAGCGGGCTTTTTAGCCCGCTTTTTTATTATCCGTTATTCACGATGACGATTCCGCCATGATCGTAGCGGTAGTGGCAGTGGGCATATTCCAGCGGCGTACCGTCTTCCAGATAGATAACCTGCTCGACTTCCAGCACCGGGTCGGTTTGTTCACATATCAAATGCTGCATATCGAGCGCCGTTGGTTTTAACGCACGAACCACCCGATACGAGCCCATAATTTTCAGCCCCAGCGTCTCCTGAACGTACTGAAATACCGAGCTTTCAAGGTGGGCTTTATTCAGGCCCGGCACCAGATTCAGCGGCATCACGGTTGAATCCAGCGACATCGGTTCGCCGTTGAGCGAACGCAAACGGATAAAATCATACACGGGCGTATCGACATTAATCATCAGCGATGACTGCTCTTTCTCATTCGGAAACCGCAGTTCGAAATGCACCACTTTGCTGCTGACGGTTCCAAGATGTTCCCAGGTTTTGGTCGCACCAAAATAGTCGCTGCCGGAAAGATCCCATTGCGAGAGCTGCAGGAAGTTTTTACGGATAAACGTCCCCTGCCCCTGGCGCGTATACACCAGCCCTTCCACAATCAGCTGACGCATAGCCTGCTGAATCGTCATGCGACTGGTGCTGAACTCCGCCGCCAGCGCAAACTGGTCGGGCAACGGTTCGTTGGCGGCATACTGCTGACTAATAATGCGTTTTTTGATTTCCCGCGCTATGGTGATGTACTTCGCCGCCATCGCCTTTTCCTTATGATTGATCCGCTATCACACTGTTTTTCAATGCCACTCGCTCAGCAATCTTGAGGAAAGGCAGGTAGAAGAATACACCAAATACAATGATTGCCAACTGCACCACCACCGCGCGCCAGTCCCCCGCCGTCGCCAGCCAGGCGCTGAGTATGGGCGGTGTCGTCCAGGGGATCATGACCACGCAGCGCGACATCAGCCCAAGCGTGGTACAGATCCAGGCAAAATAAATGCCGATGGCCGGCAGCAGGACAAACGGGATCATCAGCGGCAGGTTGAACACGATCGGCAAGCCAAAAATCACCGGCTCGTTGATATTGAACAATCCCGGCGCCAGCGACAGTCGCGCCACCTGCTTTGATGACTGTTGACGTGCAAAGATAAAAATCGCAATCAACAGGGAAATGGTACTCCCGGTTCCGCCAATCATGCCGAACGTAGGGACAAAGATATTATTGATAATGTGTGGGATCGGCTGCCCGTTGGCGAACGCGATCATGTTCTCGTTGGTGTTGATCAATAAGAACGGTTCCAGAATCACGCTGTTCACGACAGACTGATGAATCCCCAGCGTAAACAAGAAATTACCAAAGCTGTAGATAAAAAGCGTGCCCGGCAGGCTGGTATTGATCAACCGCAGCGGCTGCTGGATAAACGTGGTGATCAGGTGAATCAGGTCCGTGTGTAGCACGTTGGCGAGCAGCGCCGCCAGCACGGCAAACAGAGAGAGCGTAATGATCGTCGGGATCAGCGTGGTGAACGATTTACTCACCGCTGGTGGCACGTTTTCGCCCAGCGAAATATGCAGCGATTTTAAGCGTGATATCGCGATAAAAATTTCGGTAGAAAGCAGGCCAATGAGCACACCCGCAAAGATCCCCGTGGAGCCAATATTGCTGAACGTCAGCACCTGCGTGACGTTCACCGCCGTCTGACTCCCCACGGGAACCAGCTGTAACTGCATCGGCATCATAATGATAAAACTGCTGACAGCGATAACCACTGCCGAGACCGGATTGTCGAAGTCTTTGTTGCGTGCCAGCGACCAGGCAATCATCGGCGCTAACAGCAGCGCCGCGATATTCAGCGTACCGTTAATGATCGCCTCGCCCCACACTTTAAACTGGGCAAGCGTGTCGCCCTCCAGCACCCATGGAAACACCACGTTATTCACCAGCACCGCAAGTCCGGCGAGAATGAAAATGGGCATGACCGTGGCAAAAGCGTCGCGCAGAGAACGTAAGTGCACCTGATTCGCCAGGCGCGCTGAGAACTCAACAAACTTATCAACAAAAGACTGCATCGCAGGTGTAATTTTTGTATCAGACATAGCGGATATTCCCATCAATCAGTCACAAAAACGGTCCGGCAGCGTACGGCTTACAAATCGCGTCCGTTACTATGGATGACCTGTTTCAACCAGGCGTAGCTCTTTTTCGGCACGCGTTTCAGGTCTTTAAGATCGTGGTTTTCACGGTTCACATACACCACACCGTAGCGCTTACGCATATCACCCTGTGAACTGAGAATATCGATCAACCCCCAGCCGAGATAACCGATGACCTGCGCGCCGTCTTCAAACATGGCCGCTTTCATGGCGTCAAAATGTTTGCGGTGATAGTCGATGCGATAGTCGTCTTCGACCTGATTGACCCCATCCCAGGATTCGATAACGCCGATCCCGTTTTCAATCGGGAATACCGGTAAACGCCAGTCGTTGTAATAGCGGGTGATAATGGTGCGAAAGCCCAGCGGATCGATTTGCCAGTTCCATTCAGTGGCTTTCAGGAACGGGTTATTTTTTTCGCCGTGCGCGAGATAATAATTAACAGGTGTGCCTTCTGGAATCGGATCGCTGTCCAGCGTTTTGCTGGCGTAATAGCTAAAGGCCATGTAGTCATTTTTGGTGCGTGCCAGCAGCGCCAGATCCTCTGCGCGATAAATATCGCTGAAACCCTGCTGTTCCACCACCGCCATCACCGCAGGGCTATAGCCCTGACCGGCAAAGACGCGCAGCAGATTCTGGTTGAGGAATTCGTCATATTGCTGCGCGCAGAAGATGTCGCGCGGCTTGCAGGTAGCGGGGTAAATCAGCTGATGCGCCAGCATACCGCCCATTAACTGACCCGGTTTCGCCTGATGCAAATATTCGGTCAGCGCCATGTGCCCCACCATCGTGTGGTGCTGGATTTGATACAGCTCGCGCAGGGTTTGCTCGCCTTTCATATACCCTGAAACACGGAACGCTTCCGGCATATGGAAGATATTTTGCTCGTTGTAGGTCAACCAGTACTTCACGCGGTCGCCGTAGCAGTCGATCATTTTTTTGCCGTAACGGATAAATGCGTCCATCACTCGCCGGTCCATAAATCCGTTATATTCGTTCGCCAGCGCCAGCGGCATGTCGAAGTGATACAGGCACACCATCGGCTCAATACCGCGCGCGATCAGATCGTTGATGAACCGATCGTAAAAGGCGATGCCCTCTTCGTTAAATTCGCCGTCACCCTGCGGGCAGACGCGGCTCCAGGAGATCTGGAAACGGTAGCAGTTCATGCCCAGATCCTGCATTAAATCAAAGTCTTCTTTGTAGCGGTGGTACGAGTCGGTCGCCACTTTCCAGTCGGATGCGTTTTCGCCGGCTTCACGAATGTCATACACCGACATCCCTTTTCCGCCCTCATTCCACGCGCCTTCTGTCTGCATGCTGGAAACTGAGTTTCCCCATAAAAAATTCGCCGGTAGTGATTGATTCATGTTTGCTCCTATATGACTAGTCATTTAAATTTCATGACTAGTCATATAGCTAAAGATGAAAAATCAATCAAAGATAAGGATCGTTTTTTGTGAGCGGGATAGAAATAAAAAAGCCGGATGCGCAATGCGGATCCGGCTTGAAGATCAGAACACAATATTACTGCTGGGCTAACTGATGACGGCGATACTCGCCCTGACGCTCCAGCATCCAGCCCGGATATTCACGCGGTAACGCGCTGACAGCATCCAGCTGTTTTAACTCATCGTCGCTCAGGCGAATGTCCGTTGCGGCAATATTATCGTCGAGCTGATCGACGCGTTTTGCGCCAATAATCACGCTGCTGACCACTTTCTGATGCAGCAGCCACGCCAGCGCGATTTGCGCGACGGAGACGCCTTTGCTGTCGGCAATGGTGCGCATCACATCGATACAATCGAATGCACGGTCTTTATCCACCGGCGGGAAATCAAACTCAAGGCGGCGTCCGCCGGTTTCGCTTTTACCGTCGCGATCGTATTTGCCGCTCAGCAATCCCCCAGCTAATGGACTCCAGACCATTAACCCCACGTCTTCGCTTTGCATCATCGGCACCAGGTCACGCTCAAGGTCGCGCCCGGCGATGGTGTAATACGCCTGTAACGACGCAAAACGGGCCAACCCAAGACGCTCAGAAATCCCCAGCGCTTTGGCGATTTGCCAGGCCGCCCAGTTTGACACGCCGATGTAGCGCACATGACCGTGCTGGACAAGATTATCCAGAGCGTAAAGTGTCTCTTCGATTGGTGTGGCCGGGTCAAAACCATGGAGTTGATAGAGATCGATATGATCGAGCTGCATGCGGCGCAGGCTCTCTTTCGCACTGTTGATGATGTGATATCGCGAGCTGCCGCGAGAGTTAACCCCTGCCGTGCCGGTCTCGCCAAAGACTTTAGTGGCGACAACCACATTTTCGCGCGGAATTTTCAGGTTCTTCAGCGCCTGTCCGGTGATGATTTCCGAGCGCCCTTCCGAATAGACATTGGCGGTATCAATAAAGTTGATCCCCGCATCCAGCGCACGTCCCACCAGCTTTTCGGCGTCGCTTTGCTGAAGCTGGCCAATCTTGCCCCACATGCCGTCTTCTCCCCCGAACGTCATGGTGCCAAGGCACAGCTCGGAAACAAATAGACCCGTATTACCCAGTTTTTGATAACGCATACGACGCTCCTCGCAATCTTCGTTTAAAAGCAACCAGAGAGTTATACCTCTCTGGCCCCGATTGCGAATGTGTCGTTCCTGTCTATTTCTTGCCCATTTCTCTAAACCAGCATAAAGCCAATCAATGCCGCCCATATGAGCATCGGCAGCGACCATACGTGAAAACGCCACCAGATACGGCGATCGTTCGCCATTCTGAGCGCGATTAGGTTCGCCAGAGACCCTGGCAACAGGCCAAATCCTCCGACGTTAACGGCCCAGGCCAACAACACAGTCGGCGGGACGTAGTTGATCAGTAAAATTGTTGACGGTACGTTACTGATGAATTGCGATAATCCGATTGCGGTCATCCACAATCCGAGAGGGGACAAATCGGTTACGCTGTGCAGCGCACCCTGCAAAGCGGGCAGTTGAATCAGCAGATGCACATCGATAAACATGGCGATAAACACTAACAGCAACGTCCAGTCGACGCTTATCAGCACACGACGCGCCAGCACCAAAAAGCCCGCCGCCACCAGCAACGCGCCCCAGAGTGCAAACTTCAGTTCAAGAGCCGTCAGGAAAACGATGTACAGCGCCAGACAACCCCATACCAGACGCGGCTTCCACTGTGGAGTCACGCTTCCGCTATGATAATTGAGCGATTTATTAGGAAATGCGAACCAACACACCACCAGCAGCGACGCCATCATGGCCAGTGCCAGCGGTGCCATTTGCCAGGTAAAGGCCGCGAACGACAGACCCGAGCGCCCCCATAGCAAAATGTTTTGTGGGTTGCCGATTGGCGTGAGCAGCGATCCGGCGTTAACGGCCAGCGCTTCAAAGATAATCAGTCGGTTAACCGGGATTTCGCACAGCTTGCGTAACGTCAGGGTGAGCGGCACCACGATGAAAAGCGCCACATCGTTGGTCAGAAACGTGGATAGCAGCGCGGCGGCCAGCACCATAAACAGGGCTAATTTGCGCTCGGTGGCAAACCGACGCACCGTTTTGCGCCCCAGCACGTCAAAATAACCGCTGAGCTCTACGCCTTTGGTGAGCATCATCAGCCCGCTGAGGGTAATGATCGTGTGCCAGTCGATGGCCTCAGGCCAGGTTTTTGGCGCAAAGGGCACGAAAAAGCTTAGCCCGACGCCAATAACTAATAGCAGGTGGAAAAACCGATCGCGGGCAAGCGCCCGCAGTCCAGGGATATTCATTCTGCGGGCGCACCGTATTTAAGGGTAAATTCGCGGAATCTCTCCAGCGTCTCTGCACTGACGTGATGCTCGATCCCTTCAGAATCACGGCGGGCCGTATCCTGACTCACGCCCAGCACCAGCAAAAAGTTTTCGACGATCTGATGGCGCTCCCGGCTCTCCTGCGCCAGTTTTTCACCTTCTGGTGTCAGGAAAACACCGCGCCAGGGGATCATTTCGATCAGCCCCACTGACGCCAGGCGTTTTAACATTTTCGCGACCGTGGGCTGAGATACGCCAAGGCGCGCGGCCATATCCACCTGACGGGCTTCACCGACTTCGCGAAAGAGATCGGAAATCAGCTCGACGTAGTCATCAATCAATTCGCGACGGTGCGCCTCACGCACCTGACGAAACCCTTCAACATGCTCTTCAACATTCACCAGTTGCGTCTTTTTTTTTGTAGTTGGCTTACCTGCGCGACTGTTCATTGTACTTCCTCAGTGGGGTGACGCCCGTGGCGTCCTGTAACGAGAGCGCACAGTGTAAACCATAGCTCTACAAGCACAAAAAATTAACGAATTAGCCATAGCTATACAATATAGCCTGTGCTATATCTGTATGTAATGCAGTCACCCTTCACGGATCGAAGGGATCTGATATCAGGAGGTCACATGAACGAATTCAAGAGGTGCATGAACGTGTTTAGCCACTCCCCCTTTAAAGTGCGGTTAATGCTGTTGAACATGCTGTGCGACATTTTTAACGGCAAGCCACAGCAGAACGACAAATCCAATCACTAAGCGGCGTTGCGGTACGCCGCTTCATTTTTCTGTCATATTCCCCACTTATTCTGGCCGATTGCCCCCCATTCCCCGATCTTTTTTACGGATTTGCAGCCCCTCTCGCAAAACATCTTATTAGCAACTGTTGACCTAATTGCCGACTGGCTCTATCTTCTTGCAGCCCTGCACCATTTGCGGCTCGCTGAAGCGGACCCTCATTCCCTCTCCACGCACTGTCAGGCAGGCTTTGACCCTCGACGCCAGGGTGAGCACATGGCGTTTTATGATAGTGACCTATGAATTTAACCCTGAAAGACACGATCGTTACCCGCAGCCGGGCCTTAAGCCCGTGGACGGGATTCTACTTTCTGCAATCACTGCTGATTAACTTTGCGCTTGGCTATCCCTATAGCCTGCTGTATGCCGTCGCGTTTACCTGCCTGCTGCATCTGATGTGGCGAAGCGCGCCGCGTGTGCAAAAAGCGGTGGTGGGAATTTGCTCTGTGGTCGCCGCGATGTATTACCCGTTTGGTCAGGCTTATGGCGCACCAAACTTTAATACCCTGCTCGCGCTGCACTCCACGAATATGGAAGAGTCGACGGAAATCCTGACGATTTTCCCGTGGTACAGCTACGTCATTGGCCTGTTCATTTTTGCGCTGGGCGTCATTGCCGTACGTCGTCAGCCGCAAGAGAAAAAGTCATGGAGCAAAATTGATAACCTGTGCTTGATCGTAAGCGTCGCGGCTTTTTTTGTCGCGCCGGTACAAAACCTGGCGTTGGGCGGTGTATTCAAGCTGAAAGACACGGGTTATCCGGTTTTCCGCTTCGTAAAAGATATCGTGGTGAACAATAAAGAAGTGATCGACGAGCAGGCACGTATGGCTGAGCTTTCAAACATGAAAGACACCTGGAACGTGCTGGCGGTGAAGCCGAAATACCATACTTATGTGGTTGTGATTGGCGAAAGCGCGCGCCGCGATGCGCTGGGCGCCTTTGGCGGTCACTGGAATAACACGCCGTTTGCCAGCTCAGTGAACGGTACGCTGTTTACGGATTACGTCGCAGCAAGTGGATCAACGCAAAAGTCACTCGGCCTGACGTTAAGCCGCGTGGTCGACGGGAAACCGCAGTATCAGGATAACTTCGTTACGTTGGCCAACCGCGCCGGTTTCCAGACGTGGTGGTTTTCCAATCAGGGCCAAATCGGTGAATATGACACGGCGATTGCCAGCATTGCCAAGCGTGCGGACGAAGCTCAGTTTCTGAAAAACGGCGATTTCGAGGCGGATAAAAACACCAAAGATGAAGCCCTGTTGAAGATGACGTCGCAGGTATTTGCTTCTCAACGCACCCAGCCTCAGCTGATCGTCCTGCATCTGATGGGATCGCACCCGCAAGCGTGCGATCGAACGCAGGGGAAATACGCAGAATTCGTGCAATCAAAAGAGACGTCCTGCTATTTGTATACGATGACGCAAACCGACGATCTGTTGAGCAAACTGTATACCCAGCTACAAAACACGGGTGACAGCTTCTCGATGGTTTACTTCTCGGATCACGGTCTGGCATTCAAAGAACGAGGTAAAGCGGTGCAGTACCTGGCGCACGATGATAAGTTCCAGCAGAACTTTCAGGTGCCGTTTATGGTGCTGTCGAGCGATGATAAAAAGCATCGCGTGATTAAAGCGCGCCGGTCAGCGAACGATTTCCTGAACTTTTTCGCACAGTGGACCGGGATTTCTGCAAAAGAGATCGCCAACAATTACCCGTTTGTATCAAACAAGAAAGCGCCCCCCGTCTACATTACCAACTTTAAGTTACAGAAAGTGGAGTACACGCATTTGGGGACCGATGCGTTTGAGATAAAAAGTCGCTGACCTGTGTGGCCTACTGCTCTCTCCAGCGGCAAGAAAGTACAAATACAAAACGGCAATCCAAGGGTTGCCGTTTTGCTGTTACCTTCCAAAAAAAAATCCGCCACAGTGGGCGGATTTTTATTTCATCACCGAAGTGATTAGAAGCGGTAACCCACGCCTGCGATCCAGGTGCCAACGTCAACGTTGCGGATGCGGCTCTGCTCATAGGAGAAGTCCAGAGCAACGTTTTCGATTGGGTTGAACTGCATACCTGCGCCGTAAGAGAAACCGTAATCGCTAGTGCTTGCGCTGCGGTTCAGGCTTTCGTTCTCGGTCTGCTGGAATTTACCGTAGCCAACACCTACAACACCGTAGATGCTTGCCCAGTCATTCAGGCGGAAAGCTGGACCTGCGGTAACACCGTAGTACTGAGCTTTGTTATATGCGCCATCTTCAAAGCGATCTTTCTCGGTGTAAGTGAAAGAACCGATCACGCCCAGCGGGTTGTTGTCTTGCTCGTAACGATACTTCAGGTTGAAACCGTTAGCTTTGTTGACAACGCCCTGCATATCGCTCTGAGCGTAACCACCGGTAACGGTAGAAGTAGCAGCTACAGCAGTACCTGCGGAAACAGCCAGAACAGCGGCCAGTGCTGAAAGACATGCAATTTTTTTCATAACCACCTCAAATGTGCTTCAAGTAAATCCGTAAGTTTTAAATATATCAAAAAATCTGGTGAAACTCTTTGTGATTCGTAATGTCTAACCGAGCCTTTGATGTAACAGAACATTTCAGCGAGCAGCTATCTCGTTCAAATAACTCCGAATTTCCACATTTATTCGCTAATTTTGCGCGTCAATGATGTTACATTCATCCAGATTATTCCTAATCTATTCGCTGATTAATTCATCAACTCGCCGCCATTTTACGGATTTACGGCAACTTTTTTTCAACAAAGTCTCAACCGCTCACCTTTTATTTCCATTACACTGCGCCTTTTACTCCCTTTGACATAAATTGACAGGAGAAAGGATGCCTGGTTTGTCTCGTAAAGCGCCGGTCTGGTTGCCCATCGTCGTGATCCTTATTGCCATGCTCTCAATTCAGAGCGGCGCGTCGCTGGCAAAATCGCTCTTTCCTATTATAGGTGCCCCCGGCGTGACCGCGCTGCGTATCGCGCTTGGCACCCTGATTCTGGTGATTATTTTTAAGCCCTGGCGCTTGCGGTTTAAAAAAGAGCAACGTCTTCCGCTGCTGCTCTATGGCCTGTCGCTGGGGGCGATGAACTATCTCTTCTACCTGTCGATTCAAACCGTACCGCTCGGGGTTGCTGTCGCACTGGAGTTCACCGGGCCGCTGGCGGTGGCGCTATTCGCCTCCCGTCGTCCCGTGGATTTTGTCTGGGTGGTACTGGCAGTACTTGGGCTGTGGTTCCTGTTGCCGCTTGGGCAGAATATTTCCCACGTCGATTTAACCGGTGCCGCACTGGCGCTGGGTGCGGGCGCCTGTTGGGCGGTGTATATCCTGACAGGACAACGCGCAGGCGAAGAGCATGGACCCGCCACGGTGGCGTTAGGCTCATTGATTGCCGCCATCATTTTTGTTCCGCTCGGCATGGCGCAGGCGACAGAATCCATCTGGCAGTGGTCTGTATTGCCGATCGGCCTTGCGGTCGCCGTGCTCTCTACCGCGCTGCCCTATTCACTCGAAATGATTGCGCTGACGCGGCTGCCCACGCGTATTTTCGGTACGCTGATGAGTATGGAACCCGCACTGGCGGCGATGTCCGGCATGGTATTTCTGGGCGAAAGCCTGACGCTGGTTCAGGTGCTGGCGCTGTGCTCGATTATTGCCGCTTCGATGGGTTCAACACTGACTATGCGATCTGAACCTAAAATCAAAGAAGTCGATATCCAATAATATGTCCTATTCTGCATGGTTTATTGCTATGCAGAATATGCGCCAATTCTTATCCTTCGTTATTTCCGCACATACTTTGTCATTATGATGAAATATTTTGGTGCATTTCACATGAATCCATGAAATTAAGACTCATCCGTAACAAATAAAATAAAAACCTATAAAATCAGTACATTGAAAGAATCACGTTATTATCACTATTAAATCGATAGGCACAGAAAACCCTGCAGAATGAAAAAGCGGTGCTATACTTATTTCCGGTAATTACCTGGAACACAAAACATCAAGAGGATATGAGATTATGAGTACCGCTAAACTGGTAAAAACGAAAGCGTCTAATCTGCTTTATACCCGCAACGATGTATCGGACAGTGATAAGAAAGCGACGATTGAGTTGCTGAATCGCCAGGTGATCCAGTTCATTGACCTGTCATTAATCACTAAACAGGCCCACTGGAACATGCGCGGCGCAAACTTTATTGCCGTCCATGAAATGCTGGATGGATTCCGTACTGCGCTGGTGACTCACCTTGATACCATGGCGGAGCGGGCTGTACAGCTTGGCGGTGTGGCCTTGGGTACGACCCAGGTGATTAACAGCAAAACGGCGCTGAAAAGCTATCCACTGGATATTCACTCTGTGCAGGATCACCTGAAAGAGTTGGCTGATCGCTATGCCATCGTCGCTAACGATGTGCGCAAAGCCATCGGCGAAGCGAAAGATGAAGACACAGCCGATATTCTGACCGCGGCTTCTCGTGACCTGGATCAGTTCCTGTGGTTTATCGAATCTAACATCGAATAATCCATACGGAATTTCAATCAAACCCTCGCCTTACGGTGGGGGTTTTGCACATTTATGGTGCACATTTTTTCCTGCGACGCCTGCAAAAGTAAAAAAGTTGTAATAATCACCTCACAAAATCGTTAACGAACGATTGTTTTATCGCCGTTAATTGCGCTTAATATCCTTCCGTCTGTTGACAACATTGAAACGCACCAAAACAGTGCCTCACTTTGGTGCAAATCGATACTCTTGCAACGATTATTGTGCAACGCAAGTATATATCCTCTTTGCAAAACAATAAGTTGTAAAGTTGGCACGATTTTTTCATATAGTCGTTTGCTCCCGCAGGGGATCGCCCCGTGGATATAAAAGGAAATACTATGAAGTCTGTATTAAAAGTTTCACTGGCTGCACTTACCCTGGCGTTCGCGGTTTCTTCTCAGGCCGCAGACAAACTCGTTGTGGCAACTGACACCGCTTTCGTTCCTTTCGAATTCAAGCAGGGTGATAAGTACGTTGGTTTTGACGTGGATTTGTGGGCGGCAATCGCAAAAGAATTGAAGCTGGATTACACCCTGAAGCCAATGGACTTCAGCGGCATCATCCCGGCTCTGCAAACTAAAAATATCGACCTGGCGCTGGCGGGTATCACGATCACCGAAGAACGTAAAAAAGCGATCGAATTCTCTGACGGCTACTACAAAAGCGGTCTGCTGTTGATGGTTAAAGCCGACAACAACGACGTGAAAAGCGTGAAAGACCTCGACGGCAAAATCGTGGCAGTGAAGAGCGGCACCGGTTCTGTTGATTACGCGAAAGCGAATATCAAAACCAAAGACCTGCGCCAGTTCCCTAACATCGATAACGCCTATATGGAGCTCGGCACTAACCGCGCTGACGCGGTACTGCACGACACCCCTAACATTCTGTACTTCATCAAAACGGCGGGCAACGGCAAGTTCAAAGCGGTTGGTGAGTCACTGGAAGCCCAGCAGTACGGCATCGCCTTCCCTAAAGGCAGCGACGAACTGCGTAATAAAGTGAACGGCGCGCTGAAAACGCTGCGTGAAAACGGCACTTACAACGAAATCTACAAAAAATGGTTCGGTACTGAACCAAAATAATTATTATTAAAGACGTTGTACGCTCAGGGGCGGCTTTCGCCCCTGCATTTTTTAGAACCACGGTTACAGGAAATTATCATGCAGTTTGACTGGAGCGCCATCTGGCCTGCCATTCCTCTCTTGCTTGAAGGCGCTAAAATGACCCTGTGGATTTCGGTCCTCGGTCTGGCTGGCGGGTTGATTATCGGTCTTGTGGCCGGTTTCGCTCGTAGCTACGGTGGCTGGATTGCAAACCATATCGCACTGGTTTTCATCGAAGTGATCCGCGGTACGCCCATCGTCGTACAGGTGATGTTTATCTACTTCGCCCTGCCTATGGCGTTTAACGATCTGCGCATCGATCCGTTCAGCGCTGCGGTCGTGACCATTATGATCAACTCCGGCGCCTACATTGCGGAAATCACCCGTGGCGCGGTGCTGTCGATTCATAAAGGCTTTAGTGAAGCCGGTCTGGCGCTGGGCCTGTCCCGTCGCGAAACCATTCGCCACGTCATTCTGCCGCTGGCGCTGCGTCGTATGCTGCCACCGCTGGGCAACCAGTGGATCATCAGTATCAAAGATACCTCGCTGTTTATTGTTATCGGGGTGGCTGAATTAACCCGTCAGGGCCAGGAGATCATTGCCGGTAACTTCCGTGCGCTGGAAATCTGGAGCGCCGTTGCGGTGGTTTATCTGATTATTACGCTGCTGCTGAGCTTTGTTCTGCGCCGTCTTGAAAGAAGGATGAAAATCCTGTGATTGAATTTAAAAACGTTTCCAAGCACTTCGGTCCAACGAAAGTGCTGCACGATATCGATCTGAACATCAAACAGGGCGAAGTCGTGGTCATTATCGGGCCATCAGGTTCCGGTAAATCAACGCTGTTGCGCTGCATCAACAAGCTGGAAGAGATCACCAGCGGCGATCTGTTTGTCGATGGTTTGAAAGTGAATGACCCGAAAGTGGACGAGCGTTTGATTCGTCAGGAAGCGGGTATGGTGTTCCAGCAGTTTTATCTGTTCCCGCACCTGACGGCGCTGGAAAACGTGATGTTCGGTCCACTGCGCGTGCGCGGAGCCAACAAAGCGGCAGCTGAGAAACTGGCGAAAGAGCTGCTGGCGAAAGTCGGCCTTGCAGAACGTGCTCATCACTACCCTTCTGAGCTTTCCGGTGGTCAGCAGCAGCGCGTGGCGATCGCCCGTGCGCTGGCGGTGAAACCGAAAATGATGCTTTTCGATGAGCCAACCTCTGCGCTGGATCCAGAACTGCGCCATGAAGTATTGAAAGTTATGCAGGATCTGGCGGAAGAAGGCATGACGATGGTGATCGTGACGCACGAAATCGGCTTTGCCGAGAAAGTGGCGTCCCGTCTGATTTTCATTGATAAAGGCCGCATCGCCGAAGATGGCAATCCGCAGACGCTGATCGAAAATCCGCCGAGCCAACGTTTGCAGGAATTCTTGCAGCACGTCTCCTGATATTTTCACGCTAATCGTCCAAAGCCGGGCACTTTATCGCCCGGCTTTTTCATGCCAGATTGTTCCCAAAAACTCCCCTCCCCCGTGCTCCTTCTATACTTATCATTTTGCTGAACATTTTCTTCATCGGAGGAAGCCGTGCCGTGGATCCTGCTGCTACTGTTTTGCCTGTTCTGCGCCCCCGCGCAGGCGGTCACTATTCCGGGCGTCACGACCGGCGCGTCAACCTCCCAGCAGACCACGCCAGCCCCTGAACCTGACGTTGAACAAAAGAAAGCCGCCTACAGTGCGCTCGCGGATGTGCTGGAGAATGACACCTCGCGCAAGGAGCTGATCGAACAGCTCCGTACCGTTGCCGCCACACCACCGCAGGATCCGGTCCCAAAAATCACGCCGCCGGACGTGGTTGAACAAAAAACCGTGCTGGAAAACGTCACCGACGTGGGTCGCCATTATGGTGACGCGCTATCAGCCCGCTTCGCTCAGCTCTATCGCAATCTTATCGGTTCCCCGCACAAGGCCTTTAACCCGCAAACGTTCAGTAACGCCGCCAGCCATTTTCTGATGCTGGCGGCCATGGTCTTTGCCTTCTACTGGCTGGTGCGTCTGTGCGCCTGGCCGCTGTACCGCAAAATGGGGCAATGGGGACGCAAAAAGAATCGGGAAAGAAGCAGCTGGTTTCATTTACCGCTGATGATTGCCGGGGCGTTCATTATCGATTTGCTGCTGCTGGCGCTCACGCTGTTTGTCGGTCAGATCCTCAGCGATAATCTCGATGCCGGGAACCACACCATCGCCTTTCAGCAAAGCTTGTTCCTTAACGCCTTCGCCCTGATTGAATTTTTCAAAGCGCTCTTACGGTTGCTGTTTTGCCCACGCGTGGCGGAATTGCGGCCTTTCTCCCTCAGCGATGAGCACGCAAAATATTGGGCGCTGCGCCTGAGCATTCTCAGCGGGCTGATTGGTTACGGTCTGCTGGTCGCAGTGCCGATTATCTCAAACCAGGTCAATGTCCAGATTGGTGCGCTGGCCAACGTGCTTATCATGATCTGCATTACCGTCTGGGCGTTGTACCTGATTTTTCATAACAAAAAAGCCATCACCGACGGACTACTTCATCTCGCCGATCGCTCGCTCTCTTTCTTTAGCCTGTTTATCCGTGCGTTTGCGCTGATATGGCACTGGCTCGCCAGCGCCTATTTTATTGTGCTGTGCTTTTTCTCGCTGTTCGATCCGGGCAACAGTCTGAAGTTTATGATGGGGGCGACATTCCACAGCCTGGCGATTATTGGTATCGCGGCGTTTGTGTCGGGTTTGCTGTCGCGCTGGATTTCGAAAACCGTCACGCTTTCTCCCCAGGTTCAGCGAAATTATCCGGAATTGCAGAAACGGGTGAACAGCTGGCTCTCAACGTCGTTGAAAGTCGCGCGCATTTTGACAGTTTGCGTGTCCATTATGTTGCTGCTTAATGCCTGGGGGCTGTTTGACTTCTGGAACTGGCTGCACAACGGCGCGGGCGAGAAAACGGTCGATATCCTGATTCGTATCGCGCTGATCCTGTTCTTCTCGGCGGTAGGCTGGACGCTTTTGGCGAGTCTGATTGAGAACCGGCTGGTGTCAGATATTCACGGACGCCCCCTGCCCAGCGCGCGAGCTCGCACACTGTTAACGTTATTCCGCAATGCGCTGGCAGTCATTATCAGCACCATCACCATCATGATTGTGCTTTCTGAAATTGGCGTGAACATCGCACCGCTGCTGGCAGGTGCGGGTGCTCTCGGCCTGGCGATTTCGTTCGGGTCACAAACGCTGGTAAAAGACATCATTACCGGAATTTTCATTCAGTTTGAGAACGGGATGAATACCGGCGATCTGGTGACCATTGGGCCATTAACAGGTACCGTCGAGCGGATGTCGATCCGTTCCGTCGGTGTGCGGCAGGATACTGGCGCGTATCACATCATTCCGTGGTCTTCGATTACCACCTTCGCCAACTTTGTGCGTGGTATCGGGTCAGTGGTGGCTAATTACGACGTGGATCGTCACGAGGACGCAGACAAAGCCAAACAGGCGCTCAGATCGGCGGTAGAGGAGCTGATGGAGATGGAGGATATCCGAGGGCTGGTGATCGGTGAACCGTCGTTTGCGGGCATTGTGGGGCTGACGAATACCGCCTTTACGCTGCGCGTTTCATTCACCACCCAACCGCTGAAGCAATGGACGGTACGCTTTGCGCTCGACAGCATGGTGAAGAAACACTTTGATCTGGCAGAAGTGCGAACGCCCGTTCAGACGTATCAGGTGCTCTCGCCTGCTGGCACACTTCCGCCACCGCAGGAACCGACGCTTTAAAACAGGCCGGGCGTTGTCGCCCGGCACATCACCGGTACATTACGCTTACAGCGGTTTGCGGCGTTTGGCGTCGTCCATAAACGTCCAGGCGATAAAGCGGCTTTGTTTCTGCCCTTGCGACATCTCTTTTTTCACCACTTTTACCGCACCTACAGCAGTCAATGCACGATACAGCGGCGGCAAATTATCGCCACGAGAAACCAGCGTCGTAAACCATTTCACCTGACGGGCAAACAATTTGCTTTCCGCAATCATCTTCTCGATGAAAGCCACTTCCCCGCCTTCACACCACAGCTCGTGCTGTTGACCGCCAAAGTTCAGCGCACCATCTTCTGCCTGACCGAGGTTGCGACGCTTACGTTCGCTCCCCGCCCGGGCCGTCTCGGCTGAATCATGGAAAGGGGGATTACACATCGTAGCGTCGTAGCTTTCATTCTTATGAATGATGCCGTTAAAAATGTCAGACGCCTCTTTCTGACGACGTAATCGAATCGCGCGGGTTAGCCCCTCGTTCCCGTTCACGATCGCCTGTGCGCTGGCATACGCTTCTTTCCCGGTTTCACTTCCGGTAAAGCGCCAGCCGTATTCCGCGACACCAATCAGCGGATAAATTAGATTTGCGCCCGTGCCGATATCCAGCACCGTCGCTTGCGGTGGGATCGTCCCGGCATTATCTTCCGCCAGCAAATCGGCGAGATGGTGGACGTAATCAGCACGTCCAGGAACAGGCGGGCAGAGAAAACCTTCCGGAATGTCCCACTGCGTAACACCGTAAAAATGGGCCAGCAGCGCCTTGTTCAGCGCTTTTACCGCCAGCGGGTCGGCAAAATTCACTGAGGGCTCACCCGCAGGCGTCTGCACGATGAACGCTTGCAGTTGAGGGCAGCTCTGACACAGGGCATTCATGTCGTAGCGGCTGCGGTGGCGGTTACGCGGGTGTAATCCCGGCTTTTCGGCAGTCATGGTATTCTCCTTTTAACAGCGGCGTAAGATACCCTCTGGCGGCGCAACGGTAAATAACTCTCTTCCGTGCACAATAATCCGTCAAAAATCAGTAACCTGTATGTCTATGATATGTCAATATTTTGTCAATAAACATCGTTCAAAAAACACGCAGATTACCATCAAATTTTTGCGCTAAATCACATCAGGATTACTTCTAAACTTAGTCTGCATGACCCGTTGTCATTCAGAGGATGTGATTATGAAGAAATACCTGACACTACTTGTATTTGCTGGTTCGCTGGCGTCGGCCTCGTTCTCCACCTGGTCAGCTGAATCACTCTCCCGCAGCGATACCGGGCAGCTTCGCCCGGCAGGAACTGTCTCCGTCACCGGCGCAGCAAACCTCGACGACCTCCAGTCTAAGCTCGCTGAAAAAGCCAAAGATGAAGGCGCTAGCGGATTTGTGGTCAACTCTGCTGGCGGTGAAAACCGCATGTTCGGCACGGCCACGATCTATAAATGAGAGTTAACGCTCATATAGCTGCATCTGCCCCCAACAGATGCAGTTCTCCTTGCCCCCCATCTTGACTGTCTATTTTTTAACCCCATATTCATTATATGAATGTCTATCGTGCATGAGGAGAGTGGCATGGCATCCGGTTGGGCCAATGATGACGCCGTCAACGAACAGATCAACAGTACTATTGAAGATGCTGTCGCACGTGTTCGCGGTGAATTAGCGCAGGGCGAGAGCTTATGTGAGTGCGAGGAATGCGGCGATCCTATCCCTGAAGCGCGGCGTAAAGCTGTGCCAGGCGTGCGCCTTTGCATTACCTGCCAGCAGAATAAAGATTCAAAAAATACTTCACACTCAGGATATAATCGCAGAGGATCGAAAGACAGCCAGTTGCGCTGACTCTTCTTTACCTAAAATAAAGTCACCCGCATTTAGCTTTACGCTCACGCTTTTTTCCGTGCCGCGTAGCAAAACGTGCCCTAGATAAGCGTTGTGTAAAGCGAAACGGCAAGAACAGTAAAGCAGGGAGATGAATTTATTAATATTCAATAAGTTATTTGTCATTCAGTTTTTTTGAGCAATGCTGTCAATTCTCTTAGATTATATCTTCCGCAAAAAAACGTGATACTTATCACATCGACGGAACATCGTCCCCTTTACAGAACAACCTGCGAGAGATTAACTATGAAAACCATCAAATATGCTGTTGCCGCTATCGCCCTGACTACCCTTTCTTTCGGCGCATTCGCCGCGCAGTCAGTTACTGAAGCTCAGGCACAAAACATGAACAAAATGGGTGTTGTCAGTGCTGAAGGCGCGACCACACTGGATGGTCTGGAAGCGAAACTGGCTGAGAAAGCGTCTGCTGCGGGTGCGAGTGGTTACACCATCACGTCTGCGAACAGCAATAACAAACTCAGCGGTACTGCGGTGATTTACCAGTAAGCCAAACGATTTAATGCTCGACACTCGCTAACCCCTCTGGCGAGTTGCTCCAACCCTCATTGACCCTGTTGTTGTTACCCTTTGTTTGCCCGTTCAGGATTGGACGGGCTTTTTTTTGTTTAAAACGTCTGGGCAATCCGCGCAAGCCCGGCGTCCACAGTTTCCACTTCACCCGTCGCCAGTAGGCAGCACGCCATCTGAAGTTTGAGAGAGTGCGGTACCGGCTCGCTTCCCGCAAGGCAACGCTCAATCCAGCGGGCCGTGGTCGCAGGATCTTTAGCCTCTGGTAGCACAATCCCCCCGGTAGTTTCTTCCGCGCGTTCGAGCACCACACGCGTTCCAGCGCTGTCGATCAGCGTCATCTGTGGGCAGCGCTGCGGATTGGCATACGCCTCCCCTTCCGTTCCGTGCATCAACAGTGCTCTGCCACCGATTTCGGCGAAGAACCCAGCGACACGGGTGACATACTCCGGGTGAGACACGCTGGACAGACGCAGCGCCGCAGTTTCTGCAAATGGCGTCGCCAGTTTCGCCAGCGTATGCGCACTGTTACGCACGCCCATCCGCCAGCGCATATCCAACTGCTTTTCGAGCGGCGGACACAGGGCGTTAACCGGAATGTAAACCGGGTGAGGTCCATCGAGTTTGGCCTGAGCCTGACCGGCATGAAGCGTAGGCGCAATCCCAAGCAGAGTAAAAATGGTTTCGGTCAGCACGCGGGTCGGATCGGCGCTCACCCCGTGCACCACCACCGGGAATCCCAGTTTGTGGAGCAACATCGCCAGCAGTGGCGTCAGGTTCGCCTGTTTACGTGCACCGTTATAACTGGGGATCACAATCGGCATCGGCTTGCCCACGGGCGGCGTCAGTTGCAGGGTGTGAGCCTGCATCGCCTCGTAAAAGCCCCGCATTTCCGCTTCGCCTTCCCCTTTGATGCGCAGCGCAATTAATATGCCGCCCATTTCAAGCTCTGGCACATCGCCATTCAGCATATGGGTATACAGCGCCCGGGCAGTTTCCTGGTCCAGATCGCGGGCATGATTTTTCCCGCGCCCTACCTCTTTGATAATTTTGCGATAATCCACGACATTTCTCCTGGCGACATCTTTTTAACAATATAGCCCCGAAGAAGCGTTCGCCGACAGGTTTTTATTTACCAGCGGGACGACGCCCACGGGCTCGCGGACTTTTTTTAGACGCGGGCACGACGCGAGTCGGACGCTTTTTGACTTCCGGCACGTCGGGCTGTTCGATGGGGAATACCGGCAGGGCATTCAGCAAACGCTGACCGTAATTTTTAGTCAGAAGGCGACGGTCATAAATGACGATTTCGCCCCAGCAGCCGTGGCTACGGATCAGTCGCCCGACCTGCTGAATCAAATTAAACGACGCCGCCGGAAGGCTTTGCACTTCAAACGGATAGCGATTCAGGCTTTTCAGCCATTCGCCCTCTGTGATAACCACCGGGCTGTCGATCGGGGGGAAGGCAATTTTGTGGATATGCACCTGCGTCAGATAATCGCCTTTCAGATCCAGACCTTCCGCAAAGGACTGCAGGCCTACCAGTACGCTGCGTTCACCGTTATCAATACGTTTACGGTGCGCCTCGACCAGCCGATAGCGCGGCTGATCGCCCTGCACCAACAGCAGCAAACGCAGATCGGTGACAAACGTTAAGAACAGCTGCAGGGCGCGGTTGCTGGCAAAAAGCACCAGCATCCCGGGATATTTCTTGCTCTCCACTTGCTCGCGGAAATAGGCGGCCATTTCGGCAATATGCTGCTCTTCGTGCTCCATCAGCGGCTCATGCTGCATTTTGGGGATCACCAGTTTGCCCTGCTCACAGTGGTTAAACGGCGAATCCAGCGAGACAAAACGGTCGCCCGCCTTCTCTTTTAAGCCGCTCATCTCCTGCAAACGCGAGAAACTGTTCAGCGAACGCAGCGTCGCCGACGTCACCACCACATGCGGCACGCTACGCCAGATCAGCTTTTCCAGCTGATCGCTCACGCGAATGCCCACGCAGTGGAAGAACAGATGGATTTGCCCGTCTTTCACGTCGCGCGTCGCCCATTTGGTGACCGGCGCGCCAGACGCTTGCGCCATCGACGCCAGCCGCCACAGCTTGCTTTGGCTTTCAAACATGCTTAACGCGCGATTCATCTGCAATAACACGCGGTGCACACGCACCACGTCGTGGGTACCGGTTTTCTCGCTGAGATCGTTCAAGAACATTTCGGCAAGCCCACGCAACTTTTCCAGCAGTTTCGCCAGCTGCTTGCAGATCTCCATCACCTCATCCGGCAGCTCACCCATTGCAAAGCGGTGTTCCGCCTGCTGAGCCGCAGGAAGATAAAGGTCGAGGATAGCGTTCAGGGACGCAATCAGTGCGTAAACCTCTTCGCAGTGCTCGCTAAGACGTTCAGGCACCGCCAGCGGGGGCGTCGTTTTGGGACGGAACTGCTCCATGCAGGTGGCGATCAGTTTGCAGAACAGATCGAGCTGTAGACGGAACCACGGCGCGGTGATTTCTGCGCTCATCTCGAGCGCATCGCGCGCCACGTCCGGCAGATGGTGTCCTTCATCGAGCACCAGCAGTAAATTTTTGGGATCGGGAAGCACCGCTTCGCTCTCAAGTGCCGCCATCACCAGCGCGTGGTTGGCAACCACCACTTCCGCTTCCTGAATTTCACGGCGGGCAACAAAAAAAGGACATTCACGGTAATAGTGACAGTTTCGGTTCAGACAGCTGGCTTTATCCGTGCTCAGGCGTCGCCACAAATCGTCGCTGACAGCTTTATCAGTGTGATCGCGCAGGCCGTCCCATTTATAGCCGTCGAGATCGACTTTCAGCTTTGCGCACAGATCCTGTTCGGCTTTGTTGTTCGGGGTTAAATCGTCATCGAGGAACGCCAGCAAATCCTGCTGCGTCGCGTCGCTGCTGGCAAGCCCCGCCAGGTTACGCGGACAGACATAACGTCCACGGCCAAAGGCCGCAGTAAACCGCAGCTCGGGAATGATTTTGCGCAGCAGAGGTAAATCTTTGCTGTAAATCTGATCCTGAAGCGCCACGTTGGCGGTACTGATCACCAACGTTTTTTGCTCTTCGCGGGCAATGGCGATCCCAGGAATTAAATAGGAGAGTGTTTTGCCGACGCCGGTCGGCGCTTCAATCGCCAGATGCCGCCCTTCGTCCCCGGCGAGCGTCTTCGCCACGTCGGCAATCATCTGTCGCTGTGGGGCTCGGGGAATAAAGTCGGGGATCTGTTCCTGCAACGCCTTATACCAGGCGGCAATTTGCGCTTTGAGCGCAGCGGTTAAAGCCATCGGGGAACCTGAAATACTGTATAAACAGCCACTATTGTGGCACGTTCGGGGCGTTGTCGCAAAAAGAAAAGCCCGGCTTCAGAGCCGGGCTTGCAGATTACTGCGCGGAGGCAGGTTTACGCGGTTTGCGTCGGCGTTGGCCTTCGCTTGCGGGTTTGGCTTCCCCGCTGCGCCACGGGTTTTCGCCCGCCGGTTTTGCATCACCGCTACGACGCGGAGGCTTACCTGACGCTTTCGGTGCGCCGCCTTCGGAACGACGCGGCTGCTGGCTGCGTCCACCGCCACCACCCTGTCCACGACCACCGCCGCCCTGACGACCGTTTTGAATCGGATCCGCTTTGATGGACTTATCCACTTCATAGCCTTCAATGGCGATGCGCGGAATCTCTTTCTTCAGCAGACGTTCGATGTCATGCAGCAGTTTGTGCTCATCGACGCAAACCAGTGAAAGCGCTTCACCGGTGGCCGCAGCACGACCGGTACGGCCGATACGGTGAACGTAATCTTCCGGTACGTTTGGCAGCTCGTAGTTCACGACGTGCGGCAGCTCTTCGATATCCAGACCGCGCGCGGCGATATCCGTTGCCACCAGCACGCGAATGTCACCGGATTTGAAATCAGCTAATGCACGCGTACGCGCACCCTGGCTCTTGTTGCCATGGATTGCCGCACTGCGAATGCCGTCTTTATTCAGCTGTTCAGCCAGATGGTTAGCGCCGTGTTTGGTACGGGTGAAGACCAGCACCTGCTGCCAGTTACCTTCGCCAATCATCTGTGAGAGCAGTTCCCGCTTACGCTTCTTGTCCACGAAGTGAACGTACTGTGAAACCTGCTCAGACGCGGTGTTGCGACGTGCGACTTCGATTTCCAGCGGGTTACGCAGCAGTTTTTCAGCCAGACCTTTGATCTCATCAGAGAAGGTGGCGGAGAACAGCAGGTTCTGACGCTTAGCAGGCAGTTTTGCCAGCACGCGACGGATGTCATGGATAAAGCCCATGTCCAGCATACGGTCAGCTTCATCCAGCACCAGGATTTCGACCTGATCCAGTTTGACCGCGTTTTGATGTTCCAGATCCAGCAAACGGCCTGGCGTCGCGACTAAAACGTCAACGCCGCTGCGCAGTTTCATCATCTGTGGGTTAATGCTCACGCCGCCGAAAACCACCAGCGAGCGGATATCGAGATAGCGGCTGTACTCACGCACGTTCTCGCCGATCTGCGCCGCCAGTTCACGGGTTGGCGTCAGGATCAACGCACGCACCGGGCGACGGCCCTTCGCGTGCGGCTCGTTCTGCACCAGACGTTGCAGCAGCGGCAGCGTAAAGCCCGCCGTTTTGCCGGTACCGGTCTGTGCGCTGGCCATCAGGTCACGGCCTTCCAGCACCGCAGGGATCGCCTGCTGCTGAATCGGGGTTGGCTCGAGGTAGCCCTGCTCTGCGACGGCGCGCAGAATTTCCGGGTTCAGGCCAAGGGTATCAAAAGACATAAAAACTCCGAACCGCCCCGACCGTCACAGGTGTAGTTTTCAGGGAGATAAGACGAATAGAAGAGGACAAAAACCACAATGTCACGAAGCTTCGGAGTGTAGCAGATTTTGTGACACGGCGCATAAAATATCCCTCCGTGATTCCTCAGCGAAATATTGCACCATGCGACTGGACAAGGTGAAAATTTATACATAATCTTAATCAATCGATTGATTAACTTTTAATGACGAGATGAATCCGACACCGACCACCACCAAAGGGGAACAGGCGAAAAGCCAGCTGATTGCGGCGGCACTGGCCCAGTTCGGCGAATACGGACTGCACGCCACAACGCGCGATATCGCTGCGCAAGCCGGGCAAAACATCGCGGCTATTCCGTACTACTTCGGTTCAAAGGAAGATTTGTATCTCGCCTGCGCACAGTCTATTGCTGATTTCATTGGCAGCAATTTTCGCCCACATGTCGAAGCCGCCACGGCGCTGCTTGACGCGCCATCGCCAGATCGCGACGCCATTCGTGGGCTGCTTCTTGACGCGTGCAACAACATGATTCGGCTGCTGACCCATGACGATACGATGAACCTCAGTAAGTTTATCTCACGGGAACAACTTTCGCCCACGGCCGCCTATCAACTGGTCCACGACCAGGTCATTTCCCCGATGCACACCCATTTGACCCGGCTGATCGCGGCATATACCGGCCGCGACCCCAACGATACGCAAACCATTTTGCACACCCATGCGCTGCTCGGCGAAATCCTCGCCTTTCGCCTGGGACGAGAAACGATTTTGTTACGCACTGGCTGGACACAATTTGATGAGGATAAAGCCGCGCAGATTAGCCAGGTCATCACCTGTCATCTCGATCTTATCCTGCACGGTTTAACGCTAAGGAGCCTGGAGTCATGAAAAAACCTGTCGTGGTCATACTGGCGGTCGTTGTTCTGCTGGCAGCCGGTATCGGCGGTTGGCTGTGGTATCAAAGCCAGCAGGATCGAGGTCTTACGCTTTACGGCAACGTCGATATTCGCACGCTGAATATGAGTTTCCGCGTGGGCGGACGTCTTGAATCGCTCGCCGTTGACGAGGGAGATACGGTAAAAAGTGGGCAACTGCTCGGCCAGCTTGATAAAGCCCCGTATGAAAATGCGCTGATGCAGGCCAAAGCCAGCGTGTCGGTGGCGCAAGCCCAGTATGATTTGATGCTGGCGGGCTACCGTGACGAAGAGGTGGCGCAGGCAGAGGCCGCCGTCAAACAGGCGAAAGCGGCATACGATTATTCGCAAAACTTCTATAACCGCCAGCAGGGGTTGTGGAAAAGCCGCACGATTTCCGCCAACGATCTGGAAAACGCTCGCTCCTCACGCGATCAGGCCCAGGCCACACTCAAATCTGCCCAGGATAAATTAAGCCAGTACCGCACCGGTAACCGCCCGCAGGATATTGCCCAAGCGAAAGCCAGTCTCGAACAGGCACAGGCGCAGCTGGCGCAGGCGGAACTGGATCTGCACGATACGACGCTCATCTCGCCATCAAATGGCACGCTAATGACCCGCGCCGTCGAGCCGGGCAGCATGTTAAGCGCGGGCAGCACCGTGCTGACCCTTTCGCTCACCCGTCCGGTATGGGTGCGCGCTTACATTGACGAGCCGAATCTCAGCCAGGCGCAGCCGGGACGCGAGATTTTACTGTATACCGATGGCCGTCCGGATAAGCCGTATCACGGTAAAATCGGATTTGTTTCCCCGACGGCTGAATTCACACCGAAAACCGTCGAGACGCCGGATCTGCGTACCGACCTGGTTTATCGCCTGCGTATTATCGTGACTGACGCCGACGATGCGCTGCGTCAGGGCATGCCAATCACCGTCAAATTCAACGATGGGGAAGGACATGAATGACGCAGTTATCCAACTCAACAGTCTGGTAAAACGCTTTGCGGGAATGGATAAACCCGCCGTTGCGCCGCTGAACTGTACGTTGCAAAAAGGCTACGTGACCGGGCTCGTCGGCCCGGACGGCGCCGGGAAAACCACGCTCATGCGTATGCTCGCCGGACTGCTAAAACCGGATGAAGGCAGCGCCACTGTGCTCGGGCTTGATCCCATTAAAAACGACAGTGAGCTGCACGCCATCATGGGTTACATGCCGCAGAAGTTTGGTCTGTATGAAGATCTGACGGTCATGGAAAACCTGAATTTATACGCTGATTTGCGCAGCGTTACCGGCGAAACGCGAAAAAGCACCTTTGCACGGCTGCTGGAATTTACCTCGTTAGGCCCGTTCACTGACCGACTGGCGGGCAAGCTTTCGGGCGGGATGAAGCAAAAGCTGGGGCTGGCCTGTACGCTGGTAGGCGAGCCCAAAGTGCTGCTGCTGGATGAACCCGGCGTTGGCGTGGACCCGATTTCACGCCGCGAGCTGTGGCAGATGGTTCACGAGCTGGCGGGCGACGGGATGCTCATTCTCTGGAGCACCTCTTATCTGGATGAAGCCGAGCAGTGTCGCGACGTGCTGCTGATGAACGAAGGCGAGCTGTTGTATCAGGGCGAGCCAACGGCGCTGACGCAGCAGATGGCGGGCCGTTGTTTTCTGCTGCACAGCCCGGAGGAGACCAACCGCAAATTATTGCAGCGCGTGCTCAAACTCCCTCAGGTCAGCGACGGCATGATTCAGGGGCGTTCGGTGCGGGTGATCCTCAAAAAAGAGGCCACTGCCGACGACATTCGTCATGCCCCGAAGATGCCGCCCATTGAAATGGACGAAACCGCCCCGCGCTTTGAAGATGCGTTTATCGACTTGCTCGGCGGTGCGGGCACGTCAGAGTCACCGCTCGGTGCAATTTTACATACCGTTGAAGGCACGCCCGGCGAAACGGTGATCGAGGCGAAAGCCCTGACCAAAAAATTCGGCGATTTTGCCGCGACCGATAACGTGGATTTTGCCGTCAAGCGCGGGGAGATTTTCGGACTGCTGGGCCCGAACGGTGCGGGGAAATCCACTACGTTTAAAATGATGTGCGGCCTGCTGGTGCCGACGTCCGGCAAAGCGCTGGTGTTGGGCATGGATCTGAAGGTCAGCTCAGGAAAAGCGCGCCAGCATCTGGGCTATATGGCGCAAAAATTCTCGCTGTACGGCAACCTCACCGTTGAACAAAATCTGCGATTTTTCTCCGGCGTGTATGGCCTGCGCGGGAAAGCGCAGAACGAGAAAATCGCCCGCATGAGCGATGCGTTTAGCCTGACCAATATTGCCTCCCACGCTACGGATGAACTGCCACTCGGGTTTAAGCAGCGGCTGGCGCTGGCCTGTTCGCTGATGCACGAGCCGGACATTCTGTTTCTCGACGAACCGACGTCCGGCGTGGATCCCATTACCCGCCGCGAGTTTTGGCTGCACATCAACAGCATGGTCGAGAAAGGCGTGACCGTAATGGTGACCACCCACTTTATGGATGAGGCGGAATATTGCGATCGCATCGGGCTGGTCTATCGCGGCAAGCTGATTGCGCACGGTACGCCGGACGATTTAAAAGCCCAGGCCGCTGACGACGACAATCAAGACCTCACCATGGAGCAGGCGTTTATCACGCTTATCAATGACTGGGATAAGGAGCACGCCAGTGAGTCATAAAAGCTTATCCTGGCGCCGGGTGCGCGCCTTGTGCGTCAAAGAGACGCGGCAGATCGTTCGCGACCCGAGCAGCTGGCTGATTGCTGTGGTAATCCCCCTGCTGCTGCTGTTTATCTTTGGCTATGGCATCAACCTCGACTCCAGCAAGCTGCGGGTGGGGATTTTGCTGGAACAGCAGAGCGAAGACGCGCTCGATTTTACCCACGCCCTGACCGGCTCGCCGTACATCGACGCCACCATCAGCGATAACCGGCAGGAACTGGTTCAGAAAATGCAGGCCGGGCGCATTCGCGGGCTGATCGTTATTCCGGTCGATTTTGCCGCCAATATGGCGCGAGCAAATACCGACGCGCCGATTCAGGTGATCACCGACGGCAGCGAACCCAATACCGCTAACTTTGTGCAGGGCTACGCCGAAGGGATCTGGCAGCTGTGGCAAATGCAGCGCGCCGAAGATCGCGGGGAAAAATTTGACCCGCTGATCGACGTGCAAACCCGCTACTGGTTTAACCCGGCGGCGATCAGCCAGCACTTTATTATCCCCGGCGCGGTGACGATTATCATGACCGTGATCGGTGCGATCCTGACGTCGCTGGTGATCGCCCGCGAATGGGAGCGCGGCACGATGGAAGCGTTGCTCTCCACCGAAGTCACGCGCGTGGAGCTGCTGCTGTGTAAACTGATCCCGTACTATTTTCTCGGCATGCTGGCGATGCTGCTCTGCATGCTGGTCTCCGTGTTTATCCTTGGCGTGCCCTATCGCGGCTCGCTAATTCTGCTGTTCCTGATCACCAGCCTGTTTTTACTCAGCACGCTCGGGATGGGGCTGTTGATTTCGACGATTACCCGCAACCAGTTTAACGCCGCGCAGGTGGCGCTGAACGCTGCGTTTCTGCCGTCGATTATGCTGTCCGGCTTTATTTTCCAGATTGACAGCATGCCGGCGATTATCCGCGCGGTGACCTATATCATCCCGGCGCGCTATTTCGTCAACACGCTGCAAAGCCTGTTTCTGGCGGGCAATATTCCATCGGTGTTAGTGGTCAATATTCTGTTTTTAATGGCGTCGGCGGTGATGTTTATCGGCCTGACATGGATGAAAACCAAGCGGCGGCTGGATTAAGGGGAAGGTATGTTTCATCGTTTATGGACGTTAATTCGCAAAGAGCTGCAATCCCTGCTGCGTGAGCCGCAGACCCGCGCGATTCTGGTGCTGCCGGTGCTGATTCAGGTGCTGCTGTTTCCGTTTGCCGCCACGCTTGAGGTCACCAACGCCACCATCGCGATCTACAACGAAGACAACGGTAAACATTCGGTCGAGTTGACCCAGCGTTTCGCGCGTGCCAAAGCCTTTACCCACGTGCTGCTGCTAAAAAGTCCGCAAGAGATCAAACCGACTATCGACACGCAAAAGGCGCTGTTGCTGGTCCGTTTCCCGGCTGATTTCTCGCGGAACCTGGATACCTTCCAGACTGCACCAATGCAGCTGATTCTTGACGGGCGCAACTCTAACAGCGCGCAGATTGCAGCGAATTACCTGCAACAGGTGGTGAAGAATTATCAACAGGAGCTGATGGACGGCAAGCAGAAACCGAATAACAGCGAGCTGGTAGTGCGCAACTGGTATAACCCGAATCTGGATTACAAATGGTTTGTCGTGCCGTCGCTGATCGCCATGATCACCACCATCGGCGTGATGATCGTGACATCGCTGTCGGTCGCACGCGAACGTGAACAAGGGACGCTCGATCAGTTGCTGGTGTCACCGCTCGCCACCTGGCAGATATTTGTCGGAAAAGCGGTTCCCGCGCTGATCGTCGCTACGTTCCAGGCCAGCATTGTGCTGGGAATTGGTATCTGGGCGTATCAGATTCCGTTTGCCGGATCGCTGGCGCTGTTTTACTTCACGATGCTTATCTACGGGTTATCGCTGGTGGGATTCGGTCTGCTGATTTCAGCGCTGTGTTCCACGCAGCAGCAGGCATTTATCGGCGTATTCGTCTTTATGATGCCAGCGATTTTGCTGTCGGGATACGTATCGCCGGTCGAAAATATGCCGGTCTGGCTACAGGATCTGACGTGGGTGAATCCCATCCGGCATTTTACGGATATCACGAAACAAATTTATCTGAAGGATGCGAGCATGGATATTGTATGGGGAAGTTTGTGGCCGCTACTGGTCATAGCGGCCACGACAGGCTCAGTGGCGTACGCGATGTTTAGACGAAATATTGCGTAACTTTTTCTCTTTGGTCAGTAACGAAACCACTGCGGGTCCTGCAAGAATTGCCAGACCCGCAAGGGCCAGCAACAGGTTGTTTTGCAACACGCGTGACAACAGCCACAGCACAATCATTGCCGCACCAAAATACCAGGTGGTGGTGAGCTCTTCGAGCACATCACCCACTTCGCGCCAGCGTGCTTCGTGGTGACGCTGCAAAAAAAGCATCGACAGCACCGTGACGCCATACATGACGCATAACCCTAAGCCGACACGCACCAGCGCGCCGCTCATCCAGCCCATTACCAGTACCGCCACGACCAGTAAATGCAACATAATCTGCCAGCAACTGAGGCCAGTTGCGACGCGAATGCGTTGTTGCCACTTCATGGCTTCTCTCCTGAAGGATATTTCTCTGCTAGTTCAGAGTACCGCACTTTACGGAAAATTCCGTAACGCCGCATCTTTTTGTGACGCCGACTACACTTTATTTTCATCAGGATAGTGACGCTGGCAGGAAAATATGACGCAAAAAAACCGGCATTTTTCATTAAAAATATTGACGATAAACACACACAAGGGCTTCACGGCATTTAACCGCCGCTTCATTTTACCCGAATTGCGGGACGCGGTGCGTACCGTCGGCGCAGATATCGTGTGCCTGCAAGAGGTCATGGGCGCACATGAGATTCACCCCATGCATGTCGAAAACTGGCCGGACACCACCCATTACGAATTTTTGGCCGATACCATGTGGAGCGACTACGCCTACGGGCGCAACGCCGTTTACCCGGAAGGGCATCACGGCAATGCAGTCCTGTCACGCTTTCCCATCGAACATTATGAAAATCGCGACGTATCGGTGGGCGAGAGCGAAAAACGCGGGCTACTTTACTGTCGGATCACGCCGCCAGAGCTGGCGTTTCCGATTCACGTTGGGTGCGTGCATCTGGGTCTGCGCGAAGCACACCGTCAGGCACAGTTGAACATGATGGCGAAATGGGTGAATGCCCTGCCGGAAGGCGAACCGGTCGTGGTCGCGGGCGATTTCAACGACTGGCGGCAGCGCGCCAACCATCCGCTGAAAGCTCAGGCTGGGCTGGATGAAATCTTTACTCGCGCACACGGCCGCCCGGCACGCACTTTCCCGGTGAGTTTCCCGGTACTTCGCCTCGACCGAATTTATGTCAAAAACGCGCACGCCAGCAGCCCAACCGCGCTGGCGCTGCGCACCTGGCGTCATTTATCCGACCACGCCCCTTTAAGTGCGGAGATCCACTTATGAAATGTTCATGGCGAGAAGGAAACCGGATCACGCTGCTGGAAAATGGTGACGAGTATTATCCAGCCGTGTACGCCGCCTTCGATAAGGCCCAGCACAGGGTGATTCTGGAAACGTTTATCTGGTTTGAAGATGGCGTGGGGCGTCAGCTTCATGAGGCCATTTTGCGTGCCGCACAGCGCGGCGTCAAAGTTGAAGTGCTGCTCGATGGCTACGGCTCACCCGATCTGAGCGATGAATTTGTCAACGAACTCACCTCGGCGGGCGTGGTGTTTCGTTATTACGATCCGCGCCCTCCTCTGCTGGGCATGCGCACCAACGTGTTCCGCCGTATGCACCGCAAAATTGTGGTGGTAGATGACACGGTTGCGTTTGTCGGCGGGATTAACTATTCCGATGAGCACATGTCCGATTATGGCCCCGAAGCCAAACAGGATTATGCGATACGCGTCGAAGGCCCGGTTGTTCTGGATATTTTGCAGTTCGAACTGGAAAACTTGCCCGGCGAATCCGTGACGCGTCGGTGGTGGAGACGCCGCCATCGTCCGGAAGAAAACCGTCAGCCGGGCGAGGCGCAGGCGCTGTTCATCTGGCGTGATAACGAAGAGCATCGTGACGATATCGAACGGCATTATTTGAAAATGCTGGCCAACGCGAAGCGTGAAGTGATTATCGCAAACGCCTATTTCTTCCCAGGCTACCGCCTGCTGCACGCCATGCGCAATGCCGCACGGCGCGGTGTGCGGGTCAAACTGATTGTGCAGGGCGAGCCGGATATGCCCATTGTCACCGTCGGCGCGCGACTGCTGTACGATTATCTGGTCAAAGGCGGCGTACAGATTTATGAATATCGCCGTCGTCCCCTGCACGGCAAAGTCGCGCTGATGGACGATCACTGGGCGACGGTCGGCTCCAGTAATCTCGATCCGCTGAGCCTGTCACTGAATCTTGAGGCCAACTTGATTATCCACGATCGTGAATTTAACCAGACCTTACGCGATAACCTGACCGGGATTATCGCCCGCGACTGCGTGCGGGTGGACGATTCAATGGTGCCCAAACGTACCTGGTGGAATTTGACCAAGAGCGTGGTGGTGTTCCACTTCCTGCGCCACTTCCCGGCCCTCGTCGGCTGGCTGCCCGCCCACACGCCTAAACTGGCGCAGGTCCCGGCGCCGGTTCAACCTGCCATGGAAACCCAGGATCGCGTCGAAGCCGAAAACACGGGGGTGAAGCCATAATGAGCAAATCACATCCTCGCTGGCGAATGGCCAAAAAAATCCTCACCTGGCTCTTTTTTGTCGCGGTCATCGTCTTACTGGTGGTGTACGCGCAGAAAATTGACTGGGAAGAGGTCTGGAAAGTCATCCGCAACTATAACCGTACGGTGCTGCTCAGCGCCGTCGGGCTGGTTGTCGTGAGCTATCTGATTTATGGCTGCTATGACTTACTTGGACGCGCATATTGCGGGCATAAGCTGGCGAAACGCCAGGTCATGCTAGTGTCGTTTATCTGCTATGCCTTCAACCTGACGCTCAGCACCTGGGTGGGCGGCATCGGGATGCGTTACCGGCTTTACTCGCGCCTTGGGCTGCCGAGCAGCACCATCACGCGCATTTTCTCCCTGAGTATTACCACCAACTGGCTGGGCTATATTCTGCTCGGCGGGGTGATCTTTACCATCGGCGTAGTGCAGTTACCGGCGCACTGGTATATCGACGAAACCACGCTGCGGATTTTGGGCATCGTTCTGCTGCTGATTATCGCTGTGTATCTGTGGGCTTGCGCGTTCGCCAAACACCGTCACATGACCATCAAAGGACAAAAGCTGGTTCTGCCGACGTGGAAATTTGCGCTGATGCAGATGGCGATTTCCAGCGCCAACTGGATGGTGATGGGCACGATTATTTGGCTGTTGATCGGCGAAGACGTGAACTATTTCTTTGTCCTTGGCGTGCTGCTGGTGAGCAGTATCGCGGGCGTCATCGTGCATATTCCGGCGGGGATCGGCGTACTCGAAGCGGTCTTTATCGCGCTGTTGGCGGGGGAACATGTTTCTCACGGCAAGATTATCGCCGCGCTGCTGGCCTATCGCATGCTGTACTACTTCTTACCGCTGGCGCTGGCGACGGTTTGCTATCTGCTTCTGGAGAGTCGGGCGAAGAAATTGCGAGCGAAAAACGAAAAGGCGATGGCGAAATAGATGGCGAAATAAAAGCAAAACGGCAACCTCGTTGCCGTTTTTCGTGTTGGTTCCCTCTCCCGTGGGAGGGTCAGGGGAGAGCGCGAGACCTCCCCCTGCAAAACAACCTTAACGACGGTTGCCGAAAATACGCAGCAGCATCAGGAACAGGTTGATGAAGTCGAGATACAGCGTCAATGCGCCAAGAATGGCGTATTTGCGCAGGTTTGAGCTGTCACGCACGTCAATCTGCTCGCCGATATTTTTCAGCTTTTGGGTGTCGTATGCGGTCAAACCGACAAAGACGATCACCCCGATATACGTTACGGCCCACATCAGCGCTTCGCTTTTCAGCCAGAAGTTCACCAGAGAAGCCAGCACGATACCGATCAGCGCCATAAACAGCATGTTGCCAAAACCGCTCAAATCACGTTTGGTGGTGTAACCATAGAGGCTCATCGCACCAAACATCCCGCCTGCAACCACGAAGGTGCTGGCGATAGATGAGTAGGTATAGACGATAAAGATGCTGGAAAGCGTCAGGCCGGTGAGCGCCGAATAGAGCATAAACAGCGTGGTCGCCATTCCCGCGCTGAGCTTTTGCACGAGACCGGAGAGCACAAAGACCAGCGCCAGTTGCGCGATAATCAGCCCAAAGAAGGTGATTTTGCTGGAGAAGACAAACATCATCACTGCGGGCGTATTTGCGGCATACCACGCGATAAACGCGGTTAACAACAAGCCACAGGTCATCCAGCCGTACACCTGCGCCATATACGTTTGCAGGCCGCTACGGGTCTGCTGAACGATTGAATCCGAACGTGGAAATCGGTCCATGATAACTCCTCATTAAGTGGACATTTACCGTTAAGATTAACACATCTGCGCGCGTCGGTTACCAGCGGCTGGCGGCGTCTTTATCGCTGTCACGTGATTCGACCCAGCGTTCGCCTTCCGGCGTGGCCTCGCGCTTCCAGAACGGTGCCCGGGTTTTAAGATAATCCATGATAAATTCCCCCGCTTCAAACGCGCTGCTGCGGTGAGAACTGGTGACGCCAACAAAGACAATTTCTTCGCCCGGCCACATTTCGCCGATACGGTGAATCACCGTGATGCGCCCCAATGTCCAGCGTGTGCGCGCCTCTTGCACGATATCCGCCAGCGATTTTTCGGTCATCCCAGGATAATGTTCGAGCGTCAGTGCTTTGACGCTGTCGCCCAAATTGTGGTTACGGACTTTGCCGGTAAAAGTGACGACCGCGCCGTCTTCATCGCGCTCGGCAAGCCAGGTGTATTCTTCCCCGACGCTAAAACGCGCGGGGCTGACGATGATTCGCGTATCACTCATCGTTACCCCCCCGTCACTGGCGGGAAAAACGCCACTTCATCGCCAGTCTTCACCGGATGGCTGAAATCCACCAGCGTCTGGTTAACGGCGGCTAGTAATTTGCCCTCTTCCAGCGCCAACGCCCAGCGGTCACTTTGCGCCGCCAGATGGGCTCGCAGCGCGTCGACGGTATCAAAAGAGCCGTCCACGGTCAGACTGTCCGTCTTCACCAGCTCGCGAACCTGCGCGAAAAACAGAACCTTAATCATGACTGTCAGCCTTAAAATCGCCGGATTTCCCGCCGCTTTTCGTCAGCAGTCGAACCGGACCAATCACCATATCTTTTTGCACTGCTTTGCACATGTCGTAAATGGTCAGTGCCGCGACGGAGGCCGCCGTTAAGGCTTCCATTTCTACGCCGGTTTTACCGGTCAGGCGGCATAACGTTTCGATACGCACGCGGCTGTGTGCGGGATCGGCCTGCAGGTTCACTTCGACCTTGCTCAACATCAGCGGATGACACAGCGGGATGAGATCCCAGGTGCGTTTCGCCGCCTGAATCCCGGCGATGCGCGCCGTGGCAAACACGTCGCCTTTGTGGTGGCTGCCATCGATAATCATGGCCAGCGTTTCAGGTAGCATGGTGACAAAAGCTTCGGCACGCGCTTCGCGCACTGTTTCGGCTTTGGCAGAAACATCCACCATATGGGCTTCGCCCGCGGCGTTAATGTGGGTGAGTTGCGACATAATTATTTCTTTAAATGAGGATGGAAATTACACGGACCGGTGCGGGCATCAAGCTGCGGGGCGATGATATTTTCCCAGGCCGTACGGCAGGCTTTGGTGGACCCAGGCATCGCAAAAATCAGCGTCTTGTTAGCAATCCCCGCGACGGCACGCGATTGCAGCGTGGAGGTGCCGATCTCTTCAAACGACAGCATGCGGAACACTTCGCCAAACCCTTCGACCTCGCGATCAAACAACGGCAGCAGCGCTTCCGGGACCTGATCGCCTGCGGTCAACCCCGTTCCACCGTTAATTAACACCACCTGCACGTCGTCGCTGGCGATCCACTGTGATACCTGCGCGCGAATGGCGTAGCGGTTCTCTTTGACGATGGCTTTAGCGACGATATGGTGTCCCACTTCATGCGCGGCGTCACGCAGCCAGTGGCCAGAGGTATCGTCCTCTTCGCCACGGCGGTCTGAAACCGTAAGAATAGCAATACGCGTCGGGATAAACTCTGCGCTGACCTGACTCATTTTTTGATTCCTTTTAAGCCCATTACCCGCCGATGTAGGACAGGTTTTGTGTGATTCCGGTGTCGCCCTGGTGCAGGAAGTGGGTCTGCTTTTTGTGCGTCAGTGCAGCAGAGATACGCGCTTCAAGGGCATTCTGCTGCGCATCGTCTTCCAACAAATCACGGAGATCGACGCCGCCGTCGCCAAACAGGCACAGGTGCAACTTGCCAACCGACGAGACGCGCAGACGATTACAGCTGGCGCAGAAGTCTTTCTCATACGGCATGATAAGCCCAATTTCCCCTTCATAATCCGGGTGACAAAAGACCTGCGCCGGGCCGTCGCTGCGTTGGCGAATCTGATGGATCCAACCGCGTCTCAGCAGGGCATCACGCAACACCATCCCGGAAATATGATGGCGACGGAACAGGTCATTGCCCTCGCCTGTCTCCATCAGCTCAATGAAACGCAGCTGAATGCGGCGCGGTTTGATCCAGGCCAGGAAGGTGTCCAGTTGATGGTGATTCACATCGCGCATCAGTACGGTGTTGACTTTGACTTTGTCAAAGCCAGCCGCAAAAGCAGCGTCGATGCCGTCCATCACCTGCTGGAATTTATCCTGCCCGGTAATGGCGTGAAACTGGCGTGCATCAAGGCTATCGACGCTGACGTTAATCGCCGTTAATCCGGCCTCGCGCCAGCTTGCGACGTCGCGCGCCATACGATAGCCATTGGTGGTGACGGCAATTTGACAAATGCTGTCGTTTTCACGAATAGCGGCAATCATGTCAGGAAAGTCACGACGAAGTGAGGGTTCTCCGCCCGTCAGGCGCACTTTTTCGGTGCCGAGTTCAGAGAATGCGCGCGTGATGCGCCGCACTTCTGCCACGGAGAGAAATCCGTTATTGGTCACGCTGCCGGGCTTGTAACCGTTCGGCAGACAATAGGTGCAACGGAAGTTGCACACATCGGTAATCGACAGACGTAAATAGAAAAACTTACGCGCGAAAGCATCAGTGAGTTGTGAAGCCATGTACACCTTTCCAGATACGGGAGGCACAGTCATTTCTTTCTGTACCCTGGTGGCGAAACCGCCACGGCCAGGGCGCCATATCACGTGACACAGGCGCCAAGGCTAGAGTGTATGTTTTCATCAGCGAAAACGTGGTTATGCCGATAGTAGCGCGGAAATGGCGCTTCCGCCATTTTGCTTTCGCTGTATAATCCTATACATAGCGACATTATCGTGCACTTTCACTACAGGATACGTAAAACTCAACGTTTCACATTGATATACGTCATCTTGACAGGCGTGGGGCATCGTCTTTTAGGGGTAGTTGGGTTACTGTTACGCTGATCATTAGGATAAGGAATAGGTATGCGCAATCGCACTTTTGCGGATCTTGACCGTGTCGTCGCTCTCGGTGGCGGGCACGGGCTGGGACGCGTTATGTCATCGTTATCGTCGCTGGGTTCCCGGCTAACCGGTATCGTGACGACCACGGACAACGGTGGTTCAACGGGACGTATTCGTCGTGCGGAAGGCGGGATCGCCTGGGGCGACATGCGCAACTGTCTTAATCAATTAATTACCGAGCAAAGCGTCGCGTCAGCGATGTTTGAATATCGTTTTAGCGGTAACGGTGAACTTTCGGGGCATAACCTCGGAAATCTGATGTTAAAGGCGCTGGATCATCTGAGCGTCAGGCCTCTCGAAGCGATCAATTTGATCAGAAATCTGCTGAAAGTCGACGCATTCCTTATCCCAATGTCAGAACAACCGGTCGATTTGATGGCGATTGATGTGGATGGCCATGAAGTCTACGGCGAGGTGAATATCGATCAGCTTGTCGTGCCGCCAAAAGAGCTGATGACCTATCCGAATGTTCCCGCCACGCGTGAAGCGATTGAAGCCATTGCTGAGGCCGACCTGATCCTGATTGGCCCTGGCAGCTTTTACACCAGTCTGATGCCGCTTTTGCTGGTCAAAGAGCTGGCACAAGCGCTACGCAGAACCCCTGCGCCGATGGTCTATATCGGCAATCTGGGGCGCGAACTGAGTCCTGCCGCTGCCAGCCTGTCACTGGCAGATAAACTGCATCTGATGGAACAGTATGTCGGGAAGAAAATTATCGACGGTGTCGTCGTAGGACCAAACGTGGATGTTTCCGGTATGGAAGGCCGAGTCGTGGTGCAGGAGCCGCTGGAAGCGAGCGATATCAAGTATCGTCATGACCGCCATTTACTGCGCCTGGCGCTGGAAAAAGCCATTCAGGAATTGGGTTAGCGGGCATCATTGTGCAAATCATCACTTTGCGGGGATTTCTTAGGCCGCAGGGACACTAAAATGGCAGCCACGCGCTGCCATTTTGCTTTTACTACGACGCCGCAATAAACAGTTCCCGCAGCTGATGAAGCTGATCGCGGACTTGCGCGGCTTCTTCAAACTCCAGGTTTTGTGCATGCTGCATCATCAGCCCTTCCAGCTCGTGTATTTTCTGCTGCAGCGCTTTTGGTGTCAGCACCAGTTCAACCGGATCGGCCTCAACCGGTGAGCGCGATTTGCCGCGGCCTTTGGCTTTGGTTTTCGCCAGACCCTGGCCCAGCGCCAGAATATCCACCACTTTTTTGTTCAAGCCCTGCGGCACAATGCCGTTATCCAGGTTGTACTGATGCTGTTTCTCGCGGCGACGCTCTGTTTCGCTAATCGCTTTCGCCATCGACGCCGTAATTTTATCGCCATACAAAATGGCTTTACCGTTGATGTTACGCGCCGCACGCCCAATGGTCTGAATAAGCGAGCGCTCGGAACGCAAGAAGCCCTCTTTATCGGCATCCAGAATCGCCACCAGCGACACTTCAGGCATGTCCAGACCTTCTCGTAACAGGTTGATCCCGACCAGCACGTCAAATTCACCAAGACGTAAATCACGGATGATCTCCATGCGCTCGACGGTGTCGATATCCGAGTGCAGATAACGCACGCGCTCGCCGTGCTCTTCAAGATATTCGGTCAGATCTTCTGCCATACGCTTGGTGAGCGTCGTGACCAGCACGCGTTCGTTGATAATGGCACGCGCACGGATTTCAGAAAGCAGATCGTCCACCTGCGTTCCCACAGGACGGACTTCGATGATCGGATCCAGCAGGCCGGTCGGACGCACCACCTGATCCACCACATCTTCGCCCGATTTTTCCAGCTCGTAGTTGCCCGGCGTCGCGGAAACATAGATGGTCTGCGGGGCCAGCGCTTCGAACTCTTCAAACTTCATTGGACGGTTATCCAGCGCCGACGGCAGGCGGAAACCATACTCCACCAGCGTCTCTTTACGCGCGCGGTCGCCACGGTACATGCCGCCGATCTGCGGAATCGTCACGTGGGATTCGTCCACCACCAGCAGCCCATCGGCAGGCAGATAATCAAACAGCGTCGGTGGCGCTTCACCAGGCCCACGACCCGAAAGGTAGCGTGAGTAGTTTTCGATACCCGAGCAGTAGCCCAGCTCGTTCATCATCTCCAGATCGAACTGCGTACGCTGGCTCAAACGCTGCTCTTCGAGCAGTTTGTTATTTTCCAGCAGCACTTTGCGTCGCTCAGCCAGTTCGACCTTGATGTCTTCCATCGCCTGCACAATGCGCTCGCGCGGGGTGACGTAGTGCGTTTTCGGATAGACGGTGAAGCGCTGAATAACCGAATCAACATGGCCGGTGAGCGGATCGAAAAGCGAAAGCCGCTCGACTTCTTCGTCAAAAAGCTCCACGCGTAACGCCAGATCGTCGGATTCAGCCGGGAAGATATCAATCACTTCGCCCCGCACGCGGAACGTCCCGCGCTGGAACGCCTGATCGTTACGGGCATATTGCAGCTCCGCCAGCCGCCGCAAAATGGCGCGCTGATCGATGATCATCCCCTTGGTCAGGTGCAACATCATTTTCAGATACAGATCGGGATCGCCCAGGCCGTAAATAGCGGACACAGAGGCCACCACAATGACGTCTCGACGCTCAAGCAAGGCCTTGGTCGCCGACAGACGCATCTGTTCGATATGCTCGTTCACAGACGCGTCTTTCTCGATGAAGGTATCTGAGCTTGGGACGTAAGCTTCGGGCTGATAATAATCGTAGTAGGAGACGAAATATTCCACGGCGTTATCCGGGAAGAACTCTTTCATCTCACCATAAAGCTGCGCCGCCAGCGTTTTGTTGGGTGCCAGCACCATCGTGGGGCGCTGCAAATCGGCAATCACGTTGGCGACGGTAAATGTTTTACCCGACCCGGTTACGCCCAGCAGCGTTTGATGTGCAAGCCCGTCCTCCAGCCCCTCTTTAAGGCGACGGATCGCATCTGGCTGGTCGCCAGAGGGACGGAAGGCAGAATTCAATTTGAACATTTTACTCATGGGCAACAACCTGATGACGATAAAAGCGGCAGGTGAGTAATTTTACTCGTGACTGGCAAATTTGCCAGTAAAAAATACTGGATGTAAATCCAGTGGCATGTAACGATATTTGGTACTGCATCCGGTGAATCAGCGAAAAAGTGGTCAAGATCCAGACTACAGCACTATAAAACACCAGCCATAGGGGTTTATCCCCAGAACATTTCCATTTATAACATTTGTCAAGCAGGGTAAGGGCAGATTTCAGGCCGCAGATGACACTTTCATTACGATGATTGCTTTTGTCTAACGCATTAATTAATAGAAGATATTTCTTAAAGCCGTGTTTCGCATCAATTCATGCGCAGGCCGCGTATTCTCTCGCTTACCTGAAGTTTTCTAACCCTAATGCACATGGTTATCCACAGGAATAGTGGATAACTGCTTCCAGCCCAAGTAGACAGCCACTCCGCAAAGTCCCGGTTTTTCCCAAAAGCCCGCCCGTAAAAAAAATTTATAGCTTTTTTTCGATGATTAACAGTTGAGCGGATCATATACGACCGGTGAGATCTTACTCACATTTCCGCGATCCTCACTGCACCACGACCCACACTCGGTGGCACCGAAGGTGTGCAATTCCGCTCCTGTACATCGCGTTAGCAGTGACATAGTCCGAAAAAAACGCCTTATTCGATTCGATTTTCGGATATGGCAAGGGTTTTGCAGAATCATGATGACATCTCGCCCACGCGTTTTTTAAGGAGTGAATTATGCTGAGTCTGCGCGCAATAAATCAGTTTTACGGGAGCGAACACACGCTGTGGAACATTGATCTCGATTTGCCGCCAGGAATGTGCACAGGCGTGGTCGGGCTGCCCGGAATGGGAAAAACCACCCTGATCAACTGCATCACCGGGCAACTTCCGGTGGAGAGCGGCTCCATTATCTGGCATGAAGCGGGCGCACCACCACAGGATCTGCTGGGCGCTACGCACGAGCACAGCGAATTACCGGGGATCGGGTATGTGACGCAGGATCGGCGGATATTTTCGCAGCTCACGGTTGAGGAAAATTTGCATGTCGCGATGCGCGCGCAGGGGAAATCCGACGCGACGGCCAGCAGCGAAATGTACGATCTGCTGCCGCAACTGTGGCCGCTGCGACAGGCTCGTGCGATGGGGTTATCACCGGATGACAAATACCAGCTGGCGCTGGCCAATGCGCTGGTCAGTCGCCCTCGACTGCTAATTCTGGACGAACCGATGCACGGTGCCAGTCCGACGTTTGCGCACAGGCTGGGATTACTTCTGGCGCGTTTAAATCGAGATTTGGGAATGACGGTTTTACTGGCGGAACAACAGCTGTCGTTTATCCGCCGTGTCGCCGACCGTTTTTGTATGCTGTACCGCGGGCGTAACGTGGCGCAGGGCCACGTTACTGAGCTGAATGACGAACTGATTGCCCACTGGATGACGCTGGATGCAAGGCGCTGAGATCGAGATAACGTCCGGTTTCCGCGTTTTCAGCCGCGTCGGCAAGCCAGGGAATTTCGCCGAGAAATGGCGCATGGATGCAGTTCTTGAGCGTCGCCAGATACTCTGGATGACGTTTTCCCGGCGCAACCACATCGTTGGCAATCCAGCCTGCGAGACGCAGACCTGACTGTTTCACCGCTAATGCGGTGAGCATCGCATGGTTAATACAGCCGAGTTTTATCCCGACGACCAAAATTACCGGCAGCTGTTCACCCGCCACCCAGTCGGCAAAGGTCAGCTCATCACTGAGCGGGGTAAACCAGCCGCCCGCCCCTTCAACCAGCACCCATTCAGCCTGTTCCTCAAGCGACCGAAGACCCGCAGAGAGCACAGAAAACGAGATTGGGCGCTGCTCATCGGCGCTCACAATGTGTGGCGAGGTCGGTTCCGCAAAGGTGTAGGGATTCACGGCTTGATACGACAGCGCCACGCTGCTGTTTCGTTGCAGCGCTAACGCGTCGGTATTGCGCAGCCCTTCTGCCGTCATTTCGCTGCCAGAAGCGACCGGTTTGTATCCAACGGTCTTGAATCCCTGTAAACGCGCGGCCTGCAATAAGGCACAGCTGGCCACGGTTTTCCCTACTTCGGTATCTGTCCCGGTGACAAAATAACGTTCAATCACGTTCGATAATTCCATGAAAAAGTTGATAAGAGAGCGGGAATTCACCCCGCTGCTGCGGCCAGGCGAGCTCCAGCCGCTGAAGCTCACCGCGCGTCAATGGTTTGCGCCCGCGCCCGTCATGCAAATGCGTTGCGCCAATGCCCTTCAGCGAGCGCATAGCGCTGAGCGCATCCACGAAGGTCAGCGTCACGGTCTGCGTGGTCGCCCGATACCGCCAACCCTGCAGGGCGGAAATCACCTCTGCCTCGGGCAAAAACCGGTTGGCATGAGGCCGCTCATCCACCGCCTGCCACGCCTGATTAAGTTCCGGCAATGAATTGGCCAGCAGCGTGGTAAAGGCCAGCGTACCGCCTGGACGCGCCACCCGATACAGCTCCCGCAGCGCCTGCGGCAGGCTGGCGCACCATTGCACCGCCAGGTGGCTCCAGACCAGGTCAAACTGGGCATCAGGCAGGTTCATGGATTCGATATCACCCACCTGATAATCGTCCGCCGCCTGCTGATAGCGGGCCTGCTCGATCATTTGCGGGGAAAGGTCGAACGCCGTGACGTGACTGCCTCTTTCCCGCCAGACGCGGCTGTTTGCCCCCGGTCCGCAACCGGCATCCAGCACGGCGTTAAAACGTTGATCACCGAGAAATGCGTACAGCCCCTGTGCGCTCTGGCGCTGGAGTTCATCGTGTTGGGAATAGCATCGCGCCGCCCGGCCAAAGGCGGACGCAATGGCCTGCTTATTAACCTGCGGCATACAGCGCCTCCAGCACGTTATCGATATCCTGCGTCTGGTGCGCCGCCGTCAGCGTCAGGCGCAGCCGCGCGGTTCCCGCCGGGACGGTTGGCGGGCGAATCGCCGTCACCCACATATTGCGCTCACGTAACTGTTGCGCCAGCGTCAGGGCACGACGGTTTTCCCCTACGATCAATGGCTGGATCGCGCTATGCGAATCGGTGGTCTGATAGGGCAAATCCCGTACACCTGCGCGGAAACGCTGAATGAGCGCTGCCAGCGTTTGCCGCCGCTGCTCACCGTCATCGCTTCGAATGACCTGCAACGCGGCCTGGAGCGCCACGGCCTGCGCGGGCGGCATACTGGTGCTGTAGATCAGATGTCGCGCGAATTGCAGTAGATAATCAGCAACGGATTCGCTGCACAGCACCGCCGCACCGCTCACGCCAAAGCCTTTGCCAAACGTCACCACCAAAATCTCCGGATGGACATGCTGGCTGTACGCGCTGCCGCGCCCCTCATCCCCCAGCACGCCAATCCCGTGGGCATCATCAACCAACAGCCAGGCGTTATGCCGCTGAGCGGTTGCCTGCACATCGCCTAACGGCGCGCTGTCACCGTCCATGCTAAACACCCCTTCCGTCACCACCAGCTGTTGCCCTTCGCAGGGCTTTTCCAGCAGCGTATTGAGCTGTGACACGTCGTTGTGCGCAAAGCGGCGCAATTGAGCCGGGCTGAGATTTGCCGCTTCCAATAACGAGGCGTGACTGAGCCTGTCGGCAACAATCCGGTCGTCTTTTTCCATCAAGGCGGCAATGAGCGCCTGATTCGCGGCGAATCCCGAGATAAACAGCAGCGCACGGGAATAACCAAGCCAGTCGGCGAGTGAGTCTTCCAGCGCATGATGCGCCGTGGTGTAACCACTGACGTGACCGGAGCCGCCGCTGCCGACGCCGTACCGTTCAGCCCCTTCTTGCCAGGCGCGAACGATCGCCGGATGCTGGCTCAGGCCAAGGTAATCGTTGCTGGAGAAATTGCAGAACTGACGCTGGTCGCGAATGAGAAAGCGGCCTGCGCCGCCCTCCACGACCGTACGCACGCGAAACGCCTCTGCCGCCCGGCGTTTCTCCAGCGCCGTCGTGATGCGCTGCTGCCAGGTCATACGGTGGCCGCGTTGTAATACTGTTCAGTATCGACGTTGAAAAGCTGCTGCTCAAGGCGTTGCTGCTGTTCGTTATCGCCCGTCAGCACGTCCGTTTGCGTCGGATTCAATCCGAGTTTGCGGAACAGCTGAACGTCTTTGTCCTCTTCCGGGTTTGGCGTAGTCAACAATTTGCAGCCGTAGAAAATAGAGTTCGCGCCCGCCATAAAGCACATCGCCTGCGTCTGCTCGCTCATCTGCTCGCGGCCTGCGGAGAGGCGCACGAAAGAGGTAGGCATCATGATGCGCGCCACGGCGATGGTGCGAATAAAATCGAACGCGTCCACATCGTCGTTATCGGCCATCGGCGTGCCTTTGACTTTGACCAGCATGTTGATCGGCACGCTTTCCGGTGGCGTTGGTAAATTAGCCAGCTGTAACAGCAGACCGGCGCGATCGTTCACCGTTTCGCCCAGGCCAACGATGCCGCCAGAACAAACTTTGATCCCCGCCTCGCGCACTTTTTCCAGCGTGTCCAGACGCTCCTGATAGGTACGGGTGGTAATAATATTGCCGTAAAATTCCGGCGAGGTATCGAGGTTGTGGTTGTAGTAATCCAGCCCCGCTGCCGACAGGCGCTGCGCCTGGCTGTCATTGAGCGTGCCAAGCGTCATGCACGCCTCCAGCCCCATCTCTTTGACGCCCTGGACCATTTGTTCCAGATACGGCATATCGCGGTCGTGCGGGTTTTTCCACGCCGCACCCATGCAGAAACGGGTCGATCCGGCATTTTTGGCTTTACGCGCCGAGTCCAGCACCTGCTCCACTTCCATCAGGCGCTCGGCTTCCAGCCCTGTTTTGTAACGCGCGCTCTGCGGGCAATATTTGCAATCTTCCGGGCATGCCCCGGTTTTGATCGACAGCAGCGTACTGACCTGAACGTGTCGCGGGTCGAAGTGCTGGCGGTGGATCTGCTGCGCTTCAAACATCAGTTCCAGGAAAGGTTTATTAAATAATTCGGTGACTTGCGACATTGTCCAGCGCGGGTGGTGAGCCATTGGGCTTCTCCAAAGGGTTTTGTTAATTGTCGGTTCAGTTTATAATGGTAAACCTAAATTAATACAAAATGGTTTACAAGTCGATTATGTTACAAGACGATCTCGCCTTCGATCAACGCCATATCTGGCATCCTTACACCTCTATGACTCAGCCCCTGCCCGTTTATCCGGTGGCGTCCGCGCACGGCTGCGAGTTGCATCTCGCAACGGGCGAAACGCTGATCGACGGGATGTCATCGTGGTGGGCGACGATTCATGGCTACAACCATCCGCGCCTGAATGCGGCAATGAAAACGCAAATCGACCAGATGTCACACGTGATGTTTGGCGGGATCACTCACCAGCCAGCGATTGATGTCTGCCGCCGTCTGGTGGCAATGACGCCGGGAAATCTGGAGTGCGTTTTCCTTGCCGATTCGGGATCAGTCGCGGTCGAAGTGGCGATGAAAATGGCGTTGCAGTACTGGCACGCGAAGGGCGAAACGCGTCAGCGATTTATGACGTTCCGCAACGGCTATCACGGTGATACCTTTGGCGCGATGTCGGTCTGCGATCCGGACAATTCGATGCACAGCTTATGGAAGGGCTATCTGCCGGAAAACCTGTTTGCCCCTGCTCCGCACAGTCGTTTTGACGGCGAATGGGATGAGGCCGATATGGTGGGGTTTGCGCGAACGATGGCGGCGCATCGCCACGACATCGCCGCCGTGATTCTGGAACCCATCGTTCAGGGCGCGGGCGGCATGCGGATGTATCACCCTGAGTGGCTAAAACGCATCCGCAAAATGTGCGACCGCGAAGGCATCCTGTTAATTGCCGATGAAATTGCCACCGGATTTGGCCGCACCGGCAAGCTGTTCGCCTGCGAACATGCGGGTATCGCGCCGGATATTATGTGTCTCGGTAAAGCGCTGACGGGCGGGACGATGACCCTTTCTGCCACGCTCACAACGCGCCATGTCGCTGAAACCATCAGCGACGGCGAAGCGGGCTGTTTTATGCACGGCCCAACGTTTATGGGCAATCCGCTGGCTTGCGCAGTCGCAAGCGAAAGTCTGGCGATCCTGGAAAGCGGCGAGTGGCAGGCACAGGTTGCGGCTATCGAAGCGCAGCTCAGGCGGAAACTGGCGAAGGCAAAAGCGTCTGACTATGTGGCTGACGTGCGCGTTCTGGGCGCGATTGGCGTGGTGGAAACCCGCTATCCGGTGAATATGGCAGCGTTGCAGCGTTTCTTCGTCGAGCAAGGTGTGTGGGTGCGTCCGTTCGGCAAGCTGATTTATCTGATGCCGCCTTACATCATCACCCCTGAGCAGTTGCAAAAACTGACTGACGCCGTGGTCAATGCGGTGAAGTATCCCGACCACTTTGTGATGTAATCCAGGACGCAAAAAAACGCCCGGTCAGATGGCTCTGCCGGGCATTTTTTTATAACACCGGCGGCAACAGCGCCACCAGACGTCCATCATCCAGCAGTTCCATGGCCTTTTCGATGTCCGGCGCAAAGAAACGGTCGTCGTCGTAGTGCGAAACCGCCTCGCGCAGAGTCTGGCGCGCCTGCTCCAGCAATGGGCTGGATTTTAGCCCTTCGCGCAAATCCATACCCTGCACCGCTGCGAGCCATTCGACCGCCAGTACGCCGCGCGTGTTCGATGCCATTTCCCACAGGCGACGCCCCGCAGCCGGTGCCATTGAAACATGATCTTCCTGATTCGCCGATGTCGGCAGACTGTCGACGCTGTGCGGGTGCGAAAGCGCTTTGTTTTCGCTCGCCAGCGCCGCCGCCGTGACCTGGGCAATCATAAACCCGGAGTTCACGCCGCCGTTGCGCACCAGGAATGGCGGCAACTGCGACATATGTTTATCCATCATCAGCGCGATACGGCGCTCAGATAATGCGCCGATTTCGGCAATCGCCAGCGCCAGATTATCCGCCGCCATTGCCACCGGCTCAGCGTGGAAATTGCCGCCGGAAACCACTTCGTTTTGCTCGGCAAAGACCAGCGGGTTATCGGACACCGCGTTGGACTCGACCAGCAAAACCTCTGCGGCGTGGCGCAGCTGGGTTAAACACGCGCCCATTACCTGCGGCTGACAGCGCAGCGAATACGGATCCTGCACTTTGTCGCAGTTATGATGAGAATCCGCGATTTCGCTGGTATCCGTCAGAACATGACGATACATCGCCGCCGCGTCAATTTGCCCACGCTGGCCGCGCACCGCATGAATCCGCGCATCAAACGGACTCCGCGAGCCAAGCACCGCTTCGGTCGTTAACGCGCCACACACCACCGCCGACGCGAACAGATCTTCGGCTTCGAATAATCCTCGCAGCGCAAACGCGGTTGACGCCTGCGTACCGTTCAGTAGCGCCAGCCCCTCTTTCGCGGCAAGGGTGATCGGCTCCAGTCCGGCCTTTTTCAGCGCGTCTTTCGCAGGCAGCCATTCGCCCTGCCAGCGGGCTTTGCCCTCGCCGAGCAACAGCAACGACATATGGGCCAGCGGAGCCAAATCGCCCGACGCGCCCACGGAGCCTTTCGACGGGATCCATGGGTACACCTGAGCATTCACCAGCGCAATCAGCGCCTGAATCACGCTCAGCCGGATGCCGGAAAAACCACGCGCCAGGCTGTTGATTTTCAGCACCATCATCAGACGCACCATGTTGTCGTCAAGCGGAGCGCCTACGCCCGCGGCATGCGACAGCACCAGCGAGCGCTGGAGATTTTCCAGATCGTGCGTGGCAATGCGCGTTTGCGCCAGCAGGCCAAAACCGGTGTTAATGCCGTAGGCGGTCCGGTCTTCAGCCACGATCGCTTCGACGCAGGCCACGCTTTGGTTGATGGCTTCATACGCGTTTTTATCGAGCGCCAGCGGCGTCGGGTGACGCCAGACGCTGCGCAGCTGTTTCAGCGTCAGTGCGCCAGGAGTTAGGGTTAACGCATTCATCAGTGCTTTCCTTGTGTGGCAGCGATCATCGGCAAGTTCAGTCCCTGCTCTTTGGCGCAATCAATCGCGATGTCGTAACCCGCATCGGCATGGCGCATCACGCCTGTCGCCGGGTCGTTATGTAATACGCGGGCAATGCGCGCGGCCGCTTCGTCAGTGCCGTCGCAGACGATCACCATTCCCGCGTGCTGAGAAAAGCCCATCCCTACGCCGCCGCCGTGGTGCAATGACACCCAGGTGGCTCCGCTGGCGGTGTTCAGCAGCGCGTTGAGTAACGGCCAGTCGGAGACCGCGTCGGAGCCGTCCTGCATTGCTTCGGTTTCGCGATTTGGGCTGGCAACGGAACCTGAATCGAGGTGGTCGCGGCCAATCACAATCGGCGCAGAGACTTCACCGCTGCGCACCATTTCGTTAAACGCCAGGCCGAGTTTTTGTCGCCACTCCAGTCCCACCCAGCAGATACGCGCCGGTAAGCCCTGGAAGTTGATACGCTCGCGGGCCATATCCAGCCAGTGATGCAGATGTGCGTCGTCAGCAACGATCTCTTTCACTTTGGCATCAGTTTTATAGATATCCTGCGGATCGCCAGAGAGTGCGACCCAGCGGAATGGCCCTATGCCGCGGCAGAACAGCGGGCGAATATAGGCGGGGACGAAACCGGGGAAATCAAAGGCGTTTTCGACACCCATCTCTTTCGCCATCTGGCGAATATTATTGCCGTAGTCGAAGGTCGGGACGCCCATATCGCTGAACGCCAGCATCGCGCGAACGTGTTCAGCCATCGATTTTTTGGCGGCCAGTATTGTGCCTTGCGGATCGGTTTTGGCTTTCTGCTGGTACTCTTCCCAGCTCCAGCCGGTGGGCAGATAGCCGTGCAGCGGATCGTGTGCGCTGGTCTGGTCGGTGACCAGATCCGGGCGAACGCCGCGCGCGACCAGTTCCGGTACAATATCCGCCGCATTGCCGCACAGGGCAATCGACACGGTTTTTCCCTGGGACGTGTATTTGTTGATGCGCGCCAGCGCGTCGTCCAGATTGTCGGCTTGCTCATCGACATAGCGGGTGCGCAGACGGAAATCGATGCGGCTCTGCTGGCACTCAATGTTCAGGGAACACGCGCCCGCAAGCGTAGCGGCCAGCGGCTGTGCGCCGCCCATGCCGCCTAGTCCTGCAGTCAGTACCCAGCGGCCTTTCAGTGAACCGTTATAGTGCTGGCGACCGGCTTCCACGAAGGTTTCGTAGGTGCCCTGCACAATGCCCTGACTGCCGATATAGATCCAACTGCCCGCGGTCATCTGGCCGTACATCGCCAGCCCTTTCGCATCAAGCTCGTTAAAATGTTCCCACGTCGCCCAGTGCGGCACGAGGTTCGAGTTGGCGATAAGCACGCGCGGGGCATTTTTATGGGTTTTGAAGACGCCGACCGGTTTGCCGGATTGCACCAACAGCGTTTCGTCGCTTTCAAGATGGGTCAGAGAGTCCACAATGGCGTCGTAGCATTCCCAGTTGCGCGCTGCGCGACCGATGCCGCCGTACACCACCAGCTCGTGCGGATTTTCGGCAACGTCCGGATCGAGATTGTTCATCAACATGCGCAGCGGCGCTTCGGTGAGCCAGCTTTTGGCTGTCAGCGTGGTGCCACGCGGGGCGCGGATCTCCTGCTGGCGGTATTTACCTGACGACATTGTGTGGTCCTCATACGGGATGAAAGATACAAATAGATATACTTGTATAGACAACCACGCACAAGGCAGGATTTAACAAAAAAGATACAATTTTGTTATATTGCGTTAGCTATCACGCTTTTAAAACTTATGACATAAAGTGGCCCTGTAACCGGTAGCGATCGCCGGGAAACAGTAGCCGCGCGTGGGATACAATTTGCGAGCCAGACCAGGTGCGACGGCGGATTAGCAGACACGGATCGTGCTCTTTGATGCGCAGCAGTTCACACTCCTGCAACGTGGCGCGCACCGCTTCGACGATGTGTTCGCCTTCGGTCAGCGGGGCGACCTGCGACAGCCAGGCATGCGGCGTAGTCTGGGTGTAATCCTGTTCGAGATAGTCCGGCACGCGTGCGGCATTGACGCAACGGTCTTCAATTTGCACCGGAATGTCGTTCTCAAAATGCACCATTACCGAGTGAAAAATCCGCGTCCCCTCATTCACGTTCAGCGCTAACGCCTGTTCAGCGCTGGCCTGCGTCTCTTCAAGAATGAAAACCTCGCAATGATGCTGATGATTTCGCGCGGCGATCTCATCGGCAATGCTGCGAATCGCAAACAGCGCGGACTCCCCTTTTGGTTCGGCGACAAAAGTCCCGACCCCCTGCAATCGCACCAGCATGCCTTCGTCGGTCAGTTCGCGCAGCGCGCGGTTGACGGTCATGCGGCTAAAGCCAAACTGCGCCACCAGTTCTGCTTCGGATGGAATGCGGTCGTGTGGCTTCCAGATGCCGGCAGCGATTTTCTCGCTGATCGCCTGTTTCACCTTTTCGTAAAAAGGCGCGGGCGCACTGGGTGGCTGAGTTGGTGAGCGTGTAAACATAGTGACTCCTCTAAACGTGTTATGCCCACCAGTGAGCAATTTGCCAGGCCAGACGCGCTGCCAGGCGTGCGCCCTGACCATCGCGATCGTACAACGGATTAAACTCGACCAAATCGGCGGCCTGCAGTTTACCGCTGCGGCAGATTTGCTCAATCACCGGCAGAAGATCCAACGCCGGGATACCGAGCGCTGCCGGAGCCGATACCGCAGGCATTTCGCCAGCGGGCAGGACGTCCAGATCGAGAGTGAGATACACGCGATCCGCCTGTGCTAAAACGGCATCCAGCGTGGATAACGCATCGCGGCGAAAATGCAGATCTTCCACCAGCGTGACGTTCAGGCGACCCGCTTCATCCCACAGCGCCTGCGTATTTCCCGCGCGGCTGACGCCAAAGCAGGCGTACTGAAATTCACGCTGACGATCTGCGCAATACTGCGCAAGCTGGCGGAACGGCGTGCCGGAGGTCGCCCTTTCGGCGTTACGCAGATCGAGATGCGCATCGAGATTAATGATGACAACGCGATCGTCGGGGAATGCCTCGAGCACGCCGCGCCCGTGCGCCCACGCGGTTTCGTGCCCGCCCCCGAATACCAGCGTGCGCATCCCCGCTTGCTGACAGGCCTGAACCCCATCGCTGAGCGCGTGCTGCGCGGCTTCAAGCTGCTCTGCTTCGACGGTGATCGTCCCCATATCCACCAGCCGTTCGTGCCCGTGATGGCTGGCCATGTTCGCCAGCGCCTTGCGCAGCACGTCAGGTGCCTGTGCCGCGCCGGTTCTGCCGTGATTGCGCTTCACGCCCTCATCGCTGGCAAAACCCATCAGCGCGATACCGGAACTTGCCGGAATAAAATGTTCAGACTGGCGCAGCGTCTGGAAAATACGCAGCGCGTTGCTGGCCTCGGCGCGATCGTCTCGCCCTTGCCAGATATCAGAAGGCGTCGGTCGCCAGAGCGTCATGTTATTTTCCCGCGATAAATACGTTGATACAGCGGATTACGTCCCGGCTCATACACCATTTCCACCGGACGCTCGGCATCCCAGACAATAAAATCGGCGACAAAACCCGCGGCTAATTGCCCGTGTGTGGCCCCGCGTCCCAGCGCCTGCGCGGCATGGCGCGTGACGCCAGCCCATGCCTCCTCCGGCGTTAAGCCAAACTGGACGCAGGCCATGTTCATCGCCAGATGCAGACTGGCAAACGGGCTGGTGCCAGGGTTGTAGTCGGTCGCTACGGCCATCGGCACGCCTTGCTCTCTCAGCTGTGCAACCGGTGGGCGCTGGCGCTCCTGTAAGAAATAGAACGCGCCCGGGAGTAATACCGCGACCGTGCCGTTTTGCGCCATCGCGGCCACGCCCGCATCGTCGAGATATTCAATATGATCGGCAGACAACCCTTTATAACGGCTAACAAGCGCCGCGCCGCCGAGGTTTGAAAGCTGCTCGACGTGGCCTTTGACGGGTATACCCAGCGCCACAGCTGCCTGAAAAACCCGCTCGGTTTGTGTGGGGGTGAACCCGACGTTTTCACAAAAGACATCCACCGCTTCAAATAAGTGCTGCGCCCAGAGCGCGGGCATGATCTGTTCGCAAACCAGCGTCAGATAAGCATCCGGATCGTGACGGTATTCCGCTGGCACGGCATGCGCCGCCAGCAGCGTCGGACTGACCTCGACCGGATAGTTTTGCGCAAGCTGTTGCGCCACGCGCAGCATTTTCGCTTCGGCCTCGTGATTCAGACCGTAACCGGATTTGATCTCAAGCGTGGTGACGCCCTCTTGCATCAGACGTTGCAGCCGCTGTTGCGCCAGCGCCAGCAGCGTTTCCGCTGAGCTTTCGCGCGTCGCCGTGACCGTGGCGTTAATCCCGCCGCCCTGCGCACTGATCGTTTGATACGAAACACCGTTCAGACGCTGCTCCCACTCGGCTGCCCGGTCGCCGCCGAACACCAGATGGGTGTGGCAGTCAATCAGACCCGGCGTGACCAATCGGCCTTCAAGATCGACCTGATTCACATGATTTGCCGGAATGTCAGTTTCAGGAATCAGCGCCAGGATTTTCTCGCCGCGCACAATCAGTGCGACATTTTCCAGCATACCGTAAGGCTCAGGATTGGCCGGATTCAGGGTTGCCAGCCGTGCGTGATGCCAGATAACGTCATCGGGATGAAGCTGCTGCATAGAGCGTCCGCTTGTCATGTGTTGTATAGACATTTATTTTCATTCGATCGCCCCTGTCAACCCGCTTTACCGAATATGTTATTTATTTGTGACGACTTCCGCGCCAGCTACAGGTGAAAAATGCAACTTTTTGCCAATTCGTCTTCCCGTTTCGCTCAACTTAGTATAAAAAAGCAGGCTATTTCGATTATCCCGTTAAGACTCGCGAAGCAAGGAGCTTTCCCTTGAACATTTCCAGGATTTCCCGTCTGGCGTTGGCGCTCGCATTTGGCGTGACGTTATCCGCCTGTAGCTCAACGCCTGCGGATCAGTTGCCTTCTGAGCAAGCCGCACCAGGTACGGCGTCTCGCCCGATTCTGTCTGCTGGCGAAGCAAAGAACTTCACCGCTGCACATTACTACTCAGCCATGGATCCAAACGCTGCGCCGTGGACACCGTCCGCGATTCGTCTGCCTGAGCAGCCAAACTTTGTGGTTGGCCCAGCGGGTGCGCAGGGCGTGACGCACACCAGCATTCAGGCTGCGGTTGACGCGGCGATCACCAAACACAGCGCGTCTCGCCAGTACATTGCGATTTTACCGGGTGAATACGAAGGAACCGTTTATGTTCCTGCCGCACCGGGCAGCATCACAATTTATGGTACCGGTGAGAAAGCAGCCGACGTGAAAATTGGCCTGGCGATCGACTCCGAAATCGACCGTAACACCTGGCGTCATCTGGTGAATCCGGCCGGTAAATACATGCCAGGCAAACCGGCGTGGTATATGTTTGATAACTGCCAGAGCAAACAAAGCGCGACCGTGGGCGTAATGTGTTCTGCAGTCGTCTGGTCACAGAACAACGGTCTGCAACTGCAAAACCTGACCATCCAGAACACCGTGGGTGACAGCGTGGATGCGGGTAATCACCAGGCGGTTGCCCTGCGTACCGACGGCGATCGGGTGCAGATCAACAACGTGAACATTCTGGGTCGCCAGAACACCTTCTTTGTGACCAACAGCGGTGTGCAGAATACGCTGCAAAATAACCGTCTGACGCGCACGCAGGTGACCAATAGCTACATTGAAGGCGACGTGGATATTGTCTCTGGTCGTGGCGCGGTGGTGTTTGATAACACCGAATTCCGCGTCGTGAACTCCCGCACTCAGCAGGAAGGTTACGTGTTTGCGCCAGCTACGCTGTCCAACATGTTCTACGGCTTCCTGGCGGTGAACAGCCGCTTCACCGCGTCCGGTGACGGCGTGGCGCAGTTGGGTCGTTCTCTGGATGTGGATTCAGCGACAAACGGTCAGGTCGTGATTCGCGACAGCGTGATCAACGAAGGCTTTAACATGGCAAAACCATGGGCCGATGCCGCTATCTCCAAACGTCCGTTCTCTGGCAATACCGGCGCGGTGGATGATAAAGGCAACGTGCAGCGCAATCTGAACGACGCTAACTTCAACCGCATGTGGGAATTCAATAACCGCGGCGTGGGCAGTAAAGTCGTGGCTGAGCCTAAGAAGTAATCCGACATTCGGACATAAAAAAACCTCGCATTAGCGAGGTTTTTTATTTTCTCGCGCTTAGTGCGCGTTAACCACCACCCACATTGGGCCCTGGCCGACGGCATAGCGCCCTTTCTCTTCCAGCAGTCCCTGCACGCCTTTAATTTCATATAGCGCGATGTGATGGGATTTCTGCCCCGCCGCAATCAGGAATTTGCCGCTGTTATCGATATTAAAGCCGCGCGGCTGGGTTTCGGTTGGCTGGAAGCCTTCGATAGCCAGCACGCTGCCGTCTTCAGAAATGCTGAACACGGTGATCAGGCTCGAGGTGCGATCGCAGGCGTACAGATGACGGCCATCCGGGGTGATATGAATATCAGCCGCCCAGCGGGTGTCGGCAAAGTCCGCAGGCATCATATCCAGCGTCTGGATGCACTCGATCTGGCCGTTCGGATTGTGCAGTTCCCACACATCAACGGAGCTGTTTAGCTCATTCACCACGTAGGCGTACTGTTGATTCGGATGGAAAACCATGTGACGCGGACCCGCGCCCTCAACGGTAGTGACTTCTGCGGGGTTTTGCGCCTGCAAGTGGCCATCGTCGCTCAAGGTAAACAGGCAAATGCGATCCTGCTTCAGCGCGGGAACCCACAGCGTGCGGTTATCCGGAGAGATATTGGCGGAGTGGCAGCCTTCCAGGCCTTCGACAATATCCACGGTTTCAATCGGAATGCCATCTTCCAGACGCGTCACGCTGACGCTGCCCGCATTGTAAGAGCCGCTGAAAATGAAACGCCCCTGGCGATCGGTGGAAATATGCGTCGGGCTGCCCGGCAGTGGCGCTTCGGCGGCGAAGGTCAGCGCGCCATCGTCCGGGGAAATACGGTAAGCCAGAACGCGGAATTCAGGACGCACGCCAACATACAAAAAACGTTTATCCGGACTGACGACCATTGGCTGGACCTGCCCAGGCACATCGACAACCTGCACAAGCGTAAGCGAGCCTTCGGTATTCAGACGCCAGACGTGGATCTGCTGGCTTTCAGGACTGGCGGTATAAACGGTTTGTTTCATGAATTCTCCTTTCCTCACTGCGCGTGAAAGTAATTAACTTTTAACGGTGAATGCTGAATTCTAGCCTGGCATTTTGCCGGTATCCTCTCTCGGTGTACCATACCAGAAGACGTTAAATTCAATATTAACCCGGAAGAACAAATGACCTCGCGTGTGATTGCACTGGATTTAGACGGTACACTGCTAACCCCTCAAAAAACCCTGCTTCCCTCTTCGCTTGAAGCACTTAAACGTGCCCAGGAAGCGGGATATCAACTCCTGATCGTCACGGGTCGACATCACGTTGCCATTCATCCTTTTTATCAGGCACTGGCGTTAGATACACCTGCAATTTGTTGTAACGGGACTTATTTGTATGATTATCAAACAAAAACGGTTCTTGAGTCCGATCCGCTGCCTGTCACTCAGGCGCTGCAACTGATTGACCTGCTGGATGAACATGACGTTCACGGGCTGATGTACGTCGACGATGCGATGCTGTATGAACGCCCAACCGGGCATGTGATCCGCACCAGCAACTGGGCGCTGACGCTGCCCGAAGCCCAGCGTCCGGTGTTTACCCAGGTGGCTACTTTGCGCCAGGCCGCGCAGGATGTGAACGCTATCTGGAAATTCGCGCTGACGGATGAAAACACGCAAAAGCTGAATGAATTCGCGGCGCACGTGGAGCAAACGCTGGGGCTGGCGTGTGAGTGGTCGTGGCACGATCAGGTGGATATCGCCCGCAAAGGCAACAGCAAAGGTAAACGTCTGACGCAGTTTGTCGAATCTCAGGGCGGTTCAATGCGCGATGTGATTGCCTTTGGCGATAACTATAACGACATCAGCATGCTGGAAGCGGCGGGTACGGCTGTGGCGATGGGCAATGCCGACGATGCGGTGAAAGCGCGCGCTAACGTGGTGATTGGCGACAACACCACCGATAGCATCGCGCAGTATATTTATACTCACCTGCTGTAATCAGGTGGTGATCGAGACGCTCTTGATTTGCGCGTAAAGCCACAGGCCAGGCTTGATACCGAGTTCATCCCTGGCCCACGGGCTGATGCGCGCCCAGAGCGTCTTGCTGCCGATTTCGAGCTGCACTTCCACCTGCCCGTTATCATCGAAACATTGCGCCACTTTGGCGCGCAGAATGTTACGAATGCTGGATTGCAGCGGCGGTTGCAGCACCAGCGAAACGTCAGACGCCTGAATGCGGATCCGCAGCGCGGTCTGCAACGGTTTTTCAATCTTATTGACCCACAGATGCTGATCGCCCAGCGCCAGCGCCGTCATGGCGTAGTGCGGGTGGTGCTCAAGCACGCTCACTTTCAGCACGCTGCTTTGCTGCTCTTTCGGCAGCCATGGGTGCATGACGCTGCTACCCCACACCTCTTCCAGATTGCCAAAGGCTTTCACGCTGCCGTTTTCCAGCACCAGCACCTTATCTGCCAGATGTAAAATTTCATCCAGAGAATGGCTGACATACAGCATTGGAATGTGTATTTCGCGCGCCAGACGCTGGAGATACGGCAACAGCTCGCGTTTACGCGGAATGTCGAGCGAGGCCAGCGGCTCATCCAGCAGCAGCAGTTCTGGCGCGGTGAGCAGCGCACGACCGATGGCGACGCGCTGTTTCTCACCGCCAGAAAGCGACGACGGCAGACGCTCAAGTAAGGTTTCAATCCCGAGCAACGCCACCAGCTTATCAAACTGACCGGCCATGCTTTTCGCCATGCCGTAGCGCAGATTGCCGCGCACGTTGTAATGCGGGAACAGTCGGGCATCCTGGAACACATAGCCAATGCGACGCTTCTCAGGGGCCAGGTAAATCTTCTTTTCGACGTCGTTCAGCACGCGGTCATTAAGCGCAATGCGGCCCGTTTGCGGACGCGTCAGGCCGCTAATCGCGTTGATAAGCGACGTTTTACCCGCACCCGATACGCCAAAAACGGCGGTGATCCCTGTTGCAGGCAGCGTTTCGTTGAGCGTCAGCGTGTGGTCGCCCAGCGTTTGGGTGAAATTGAGTTCCAGCATGATTATTTCCCCATCCGCTCGCGGCTAAGACGCGCCAGCCATTCAGAAATCAACAGTGACACCAGCGCAAGGACGATGGAAATAATGCACAGTCGGGCCGCCGCGCTTTCGCCGCCAGGCGTCTGGATCAGGGTATACATGGCCGACGGGATGGTGCGCGTTTCGCCAGGAATGTTTGACACAAACGTAATGGTCGCACCGAATTCGCCGAGCGATCGGGCAAAAGCCAGCACCGTGCCGACAATAATCCCCGGCAGGGTCAGCGGCAGCGTGATGGTGAAGAAGACACGCCAGCGCCCGGCACCGAGCGTACGCGCAGCTTGTTCAAGTTTGATATCCACCCCTTCCAGCGCGAGGCGAATCGCCCGCACCATCAGCGGGAAGGACATCACCGCCGCTGCCAGCACCGCACCGCGCCAGGTGAACGCCAGCGTTAGGCCAAACCAGTCATACAGCCATTCGCCGATAAAACCACGGCGACCCATGACGATCAGCAGTAAATAGCCGACGACCACCGGCGGCAACACCAGGGGAAGATGAAGAATACTGTCGAGCAACGTTTTGCCCGGAAACTGGCAGCGAACCAGCAGCCAGGCAAAAAAGATCCCAAAGGGCAAACTAAAGGCTACGGCCAGGGAAGAGACTTTAAGGCTGAGAATCACAGCCTGCCATTCAGGATCGGTCAATATCATCAGTGAGTCGTAAATCCGTAACGTTTAAAGATAGCTGACGCTTCAGGCCCCTTCAGATAGTCATAGAAGGCGCTGACCGTCGCATTTTTGTGTCCATCAACAATCGCAATCGGGTACTCGACTTTCTTATGAGAGTCTTCAGGGAACGTACCGACTACTTTCACGCCTTTACCGGCAACCGCATCAGAGCCGTAAACGATACCCAGCGGGGCTTCGTTACGCTCAACCAGCGCCAGCGCACCGCGCACGTCTTCGGCGGGTGCCAGTTTCGGAGATAATGTATCCCAGGCACCCAGTTTTTGCAGCGCTTCTTTGGCGTAGATCCCGGCTGGAACATGATCCGGATCGCCCACCGCCAGACGCCCGTCTTTCAGCAGGCTGGTCCAGTGGGTCTCTTTGTTAATCGCTACCTCGCCCTGTGTACTCGCTTTAGGTGCGATAACAACCAGACTGTTGCCCAGCAGCGTTTCACGGGTTGCGGTGTCGATAGATTTCTTCTCGACCGCATAATCCATCCATTTCTGATCGGCAGAAATAAACAGATCGGCAGGTGCGCCCGCTTCAATCTGGCGCGCCAGCGTTGACGACGATGCGAAAGAAGAGACCACATCGACGTTTTTCTCTTTCTTGTAATGCGCCGCAATATCCTGCAGGGCGTTGGTCAGCGATGCCGCGGCAAAGACCGTGATTTTGCCTTCATCTGCCAGCGCATGCCCGATGAGAGAAAGCGTCAGCGCTGTCCCTGCAAGAAGGCGTAATACTGTACGTGCCATTTTTATCTCCTGTTAGCTTCGTTATATACAAATAAATATAACGATATCTACAGGGAAGTCCTAGCGTTAAATCGTACCGATTAATGAGTAACGCGTTCTGACATTGGGAATACTATCGGCGCAGGAGGGAGAAACTTGAGAGCAAAACGCCCGGTCAGACCGGGCGTTTAGAAAGGAATCAATGCTGCTTTTTAGGGTGGTCTTTATGACCAATGTTCGAAAATACGTTGAACACTTCACCCAGGCCGTAGATGGCGCCGAGGATGATGGCCATCACTACGGGTACCATGATCACGGCGAATACCAGACTTTTCAACAACTCTAACATGGTGTTCTCCAGACATTGTGAGTCACGTATTCTACCCTGAAAAGTGAGAAAAACATCCCCTTTTGTGCGGTAGTCTTTGCGCATCCGAGCAATTGGGTCACAATACTCTTTTTGCCAGGACTTTGTTATGCAGGCCGAAATTCTCCTTACCCTTCGACTTCAGCAGAAGCTTTTCGCCGATCCGCGACGCATTGCCCTGCTTAAACAAATAGAGCAAACCGGCTCAATTAGCCAGGGCGCGAAAAATGCCGGTATCAGCTATAAAAGCGCGTGGGACGCCATCAATGAGATGAATACCCTGAGCGAGCAAACGCTGGTCGACAGAGCGACAGGCGGTAAAGGGGGCGGTGGCGCGGTGTTAACGCGATACGGCCAACGCCTGATTAAGCTGTACGATCTGCTGGCGCAAATTCAGCAAAAAGCCTTCGATGTTCTGAGCGATGACGATGCCCTTCCACTCGACAGCCTGCTGGCAGCTATTTCGCGTTTCTCCCTGCAAACCAGCGCGCGCAATCAGTGGTTTGGCACGGTGACGGCGCGCGATCGCGCTCAGGTTCAACAGCACGTGGATATTCTTCTCGCCGATGGCACCACCCGTCTGAAAGTGGCAATCACGGCGCAAAGCGGTGAACGACTCGGGCTCGACGAAGGCAAAGAAGTGCTGGTGCTGCTCAAGGCCCCCTGGGTGAATATCACGCGAGATGCCGAACAGGCCAACACGGCGGATAATCAACTGCGCGGCACGATCAGCCAGATAGAACGCGGTGAAGAGCAGTCAGAAGTGCTGATGACACTGCCAGACGGACAAACTCTGTGCGCAACGGTCCCGGCCGCTGGCGCAGAAGATCTGACAGAAGGTGGCGAAGTGACCGCATATTTCAATGCTGACCGGGTGATTATCGCCACGTTGTGCTGAGTGCATTGACAAACCTGCCGACAGTGCGTATCCCTGAAGATTATCGCTGCACTAAATGGGATACTTCATGTCATCATTGCATATTTCGCAAGGCACGTTTCGTCTTAGCGACACCCAGACGCTGGCCCTTCCTGATATCACTTTGCGCGCAGGCGAAAGCTGGGCATTTGTGGGCACTAACGGTAGCGGAAAATCCGCGCTCGCACGTGCGCTGGCAGGCGAACTGACGCAGCTGAAAGGCGAACGCCAGTGTAACTTTACACGCCTGACGCGTCTTTCATTTGAGCAGTTGCAAAAACTGGTCAGTGACGAATGGCAGCGCAACAACACCGATCTGCTCAGTCCAGGCGAAGACGATACCGGCCGTACCACGGCGCAGATCATCCAGGATGAGATTAAAGACGACGTCCGCTGTCGACAGCTGGCAGAGCAATTCGGTATCTCCGCGCTGCTGGGGAGGCGTTTTAAATATCTCTCCACGGGTGAAACCCGAAAAACCCTGCTGTGCCAGGCGTTGATGAGCGCCCCTGACCTGCTGATTCTGGACGAACCTTTCGACGGGCTGGATGTGCAATCCCGCGCGCAGCTGGCGTCCCTGCTCGCCACGCTGAATCAGGAAGGTTATACCCTCGTTTTGGTGTTAAACCGTTTTGACGAGATCCCCGATTTTGTGCAATTTGCAGGCGTGCTGGCCGATTGCGCCCTGGTGGAAACCGGCGAAAAAACAGCGCTGCTACAGCAAGCACTGATCTCGCAGTTGGCGCACAGCGAAAAGCTGGACGGTATCACGCTTCCGGAACCGGACGCGCCCGCGGCTCAGCACGAATTAGACAATGACCAGCCACGCATTCAACTGAACAACGGCGTTGTGTCGTATGACGACCGCCCTATTCTTAATCACCTCACCTGGACCGTGAATCCGCACGAGCACTGGCAAATCACGGGCCCCAATGGCGCGGGTAAGTCGACGCTCCTGAGCCTGATCACGGGCGATCATCCCCAGGGCTATAGCAACGATTTAACGCTGTTTGGCCGCCGTCGCGGGAGCGGGGAAACCATCTGGGATATTAAGAAACATATTGGCTACGTCAGCAGTAGCCTGCATCTGGACTACCGCGTCAGCACCACGGTGCGAAACGTGATTTTGTCAGGCTATTTCGACTCTATCGGAATTTATCAGGCGGTTTCTGACAGGCAGCAAAAACTGGCGCAGCAGTGGCTGGATATTCTGGGCATGGATAAACGCGTGGCGGATGCGCCGTTTCACAGTTTGTCGTGGGGGCAGCAGCGTCTGGCGCTCATTGTGCGCGCGCTGGTCAAGCACCCTACGCTTCTGATCCTCGACGAACCGCTACAGGGTCTGGACCCGCTCAACCGCCAGCTGGTCCGTCGCTTTGTGGATATTCTGATTAGCGAGGGTGAAACACAGCTGTTGTTTGTTTCACACCATGCAGAAGACGCCCCGTCTTGTATTACCCATCGCCTGGCCTTTGTGCCGGAGGGAGAAGGCTATCGCTACGAATTCACACATATTCGCTGACATCTCACAGGGGCTTCGGCCCCTTTTTCAGACAAGTGGCATCATTACATCCCTATCTCTTTGATTTAAAATGCCTGAACATCGGCAGAAAGCGGGCATGATTATCGGTGTAACCGATTCCACTATTTTATCCCATGTCACACTTTTCGCGTCTCTGTTATGCTATGGTTAATACATACCATAAGCCTAATGGAGCGAAAAATGCGAGTTCTGGTAACAGGTGGTAGCGGTTACATTGGGAGTCATACCTGTGTACAACTGCTGCAAAATGGCCATGACGTCATCATCCTCGATAACCTGTGCAACAGTAAGCGCAGCGTTCTGTCCGTTATCGAACGCCTTGGCGGCAAGCAGCCCACGTTTGTGGAAGGCGATATCCGCAACGAAGCGTTAATGACCGAAATTCTTCACGATCACGCGATCGACACGGTTATCCACTTTGCCGGTCTGAAAGCCGTTGGCGAATCCGTCGCGAAGCCGCTTGAATACTACGATAACAACGTTAACGGTACCCTGCGTCTGGTCGCTGCGATGCGCTCCGCGAACGTGAAAAACTTCATCTTTAGCTCTTCTGCGACCGTCTATGGCGACCAGCCAAAAATTCCTTACGTTGAAAGCTTCCCAACTGGCACGCCGCAAAGCCCATACGGGAAAAGTAAATTGATGGTGGAGCAGATCCTGACTGACCTGCAAAAAGCGCAGCCGGAATGGAGCATCGCCCTGCTGCGTTATTTCAACCCGGTTGGCGCGCATCCATCAGGAGATATGGGCGAAGACCCGCAGGGCATTCCTAATAACCTGATGCCTTACATCGCGCAGGTTGCCGTGGGTCGTCGTGATTCTCTGGCGGTCTTTGGCAATGATTACCCCACAGAAGACGGTACGGGCGTGCGGGATTACATCCACGTCATGGATTTGGCCGACGGACACGTGGCTGCGATGCAGCAGCTGGCGTACAAGCCTGGTGTGCATATTTATAACCTCGGCGCAGGCATTGGCAGCAGCGTGCTGGATGTCATCAACGCGTTCAGCAAAGCCTGCGGTAAGCCAGTAGCCCATCACTTCGCGCCGCGCCGCGAGGGCGATCTTCCGGCTTACTGGGCAGATGCCACTAAGGCCGATAAAGAGCTTAACTGGCGTGTGACCCGCACGCTCGATGAAATGGCACAAGATACCTGGCGCTGGCAGTCACGCCATCCCCAGGGTTATCCGGACTAAGGACCCTCCGTCATGACGCAATTCAATCCCGTCGATCATCCACATCGGCGTTTTAACCCGTTAACCGGCCAGTGGATTTTGGTTTCGCCACATCGCGCTAAGCGTCCGTGGCAAGGGGCGCAAGAAACGCCGGCTAAACAGACGCTGCCACAGCACGATCCGGATTGTTTCTTATGTCCGGGCAACACCCGCGTCACGGGCGATAAAAACCCGGATTATCAAAGCACTTACGTTTTCACTAATGACTTTGCTGCGCTGATGACCGACACACCGGACGCGCCGGAAAGCGCGGATCCGCTGATGCGCTGTGAAAGCGCACGCGGCACCAGCCGGGTGATCTGTTTCTCGCCCGATCACAGCAAAACGCTGCCGGAACTGAGCGTCAATGCGCTGACCGACGTGATCAAAACCTGGCAAGATCAGACCGCTGAGCTTGGCCAGACCTATCCCTGGGTACAGGTGTTTGAGAATAAAGGCGCGGCGATGGGCTGTTCTAACCCGCACCCGCACGGTCAGGTTTGGGCGAACAGTTTTCTGCCGAACGAAGTTGAGCGCGAAGACCGCCTGCAAAAAGCCTATTTCGCCGAAAATCAGTCCGCGCTGCTGGCCGATTACGTGCAGCGTGAGATGGCGGACGGTAGCCGTACGGTTGTCGAGACTGAACACTGGCTGGCTGTGGTGCCGTACTGGGCGGCGTGGCCGTTCGAGACGCTGCTGCTGCCAAAAGCCCACGTTCTGCGCCTTACCGATCTGACGGAAGAGCAGCGCGATGATTTGGCGTTGGCGCTGAAAAAACTGACCAGCCGCTACGACAATCTTTTCCAGTGCTCTTTCCCGTATTCGATGGGCTGGCACGGCGCGCCGTTTAATGGTGAAGATAATCAGCACTGGCAGTTACATGCCCATTTCTACCCGCCGCTGCTGCGCTCAGCCACGGTACGTAAATTTATGGTCGGCTACGAGATGCTGGCGGAAACCCAGCGTGATTTGACGGCAGAACAAGCAGCAGAACGTCTGCGTGCCGTTAGCGACGTGCATTACCGCGAATCAGGAGTCTAAAAAATGAGTCTTAAAGATAAAACACAATCCCTGTTTGCTGAAACATTCGGCTACCCTGCCACCCACGCGATTCAGGCTCCTGGCCGTGTGAACCTGATTGGTGAGCACACCGATTACAACGACGGTTTTGTGCTGCCGTGTGCAATCGATTATCAAACTGTTATCAGCTGTGCAAAACGCGATGATCGTCTCGTGCGCGTCATTGCGGCGGATTACGATAATCAAACCGACGAATTTTCGCTCGACGCGCCAATCGTGGCACACGATACGCAGCAGTGGTCTAACTACGTACGTGGCGTGGTGAAGCATCTGCAAATGCGTAATAAGGATTTTGGTGGTGCGGACCTGGTGATCACCGGTAACGTGCCGCAGGGCGCGGGGTTAAGCTCTTCCGCGTCTCTTGAAGTCGCCGTGGGGACGGTCTTCCAGCAGCTGTATCACCTGCCGTTGGACGGCGCGCAAATTGCCCTGAATGGCCAGGAAGCTGAGAATCAGTTCGTGGGCTGCAACTGCGGCATCATGGACCAGTTAATCTCTGCTCTCGGCAAAAAAGAGCATGCGCTGCTGATCGACTGCCGCTCACTCGGCACCAAAGCGGTTCCGCTACCAAAAGGTGCGGCGGTGGTGATCATCAACAGTAATTTCAAACGCACGCTGGTGGGCAGCGAATACAACACCCGCCGCGAGCAGTGCGAAACCGGGGCGCGTTTCTTCCAGCAGCCGGCGCTGCGTGATGTCTCTCTAAACGAGTTCAACAAGGTGGCTCACGAGCTGGATCCGGTCGTGACCAAACGCGTTCGCCACGTGTTGACCGAAAATGCCCGCACCCTTGAAGCTGCGTCAGCACTGGCGCAGGGCGATTTGAAACGGATGGGCGAACTGATGGCTGAATCGCACGCGTCAATGCGCGACGACTTCGAAATCACCGTTCCGCAAATCGACACGCTGGTGGAGATAGTTAAAGCAACCATCGGCGACAAAGGCGGCGTACGCATGACCGGTGGCGGCTTCGGCGGTTGTGTTGTCGCCCTCATCCCGGAAGAGTTGGTCCCTGCCGTTCAGGATGCCGTTTCACAGCAATACGAAGCGAAAACCGGAATCAAAGAAACCTTCTATGTCTGCAAACCTTCACAAGGAGCGGGTCAGTGCTAAACGAAACACCTACGCTTGCCGCCGATGGCCTGCCGTACCGCCTGTTAACCCTGCGCAACAGCGCGGGGATGGTGGTCACGGTCATGGATTGGGGCGCAACTTTACTTTCTGCTCGCGTTCCTATGCCTGATGGCAGCGTGCGCGAGACGCTGCTCGGCTGCGCATCGCCGGAGCAGTATGTGAATCAGGCCGCGTATCTCGGTGCATCCGTAGGCCGCTACGCGAACCGCATCGCGAAAAGCCGTTTTACGCTCGACGGTACAGATTACGCGCTTTTGCCAAGCCAGGGTGAAAACCAGCTTCACGGTGGGCCTGAAGGCTTCGACAAACGCCGCTGGCGCATCGTGCAACAGAACGATTGTGAGGTCCTGTTTGCGCTCGAATCTGCTGATGGCGATCAGGGCTTCCCTGGCAACCTGTCCGCGTCAGCGAAATTTACGCTGACAGAAGATAACCGCATCTCAATTGAGTACCGCGCGACAGTCGATAAACCATGCCCGGTGAACATGACCAATCATGCGTATTTCAATCTGGATGGCGACCAGTCCGACGTCCGTCAGCATAAGCTGCAGCTGCTGGCCGATGCCTGGTTGCCGGTCGATGAGATGGGTATTCCTTCTGAAGGGTTAAAAGCCGTTGCCGGTACGAGTTTTGACTTCCGCACACCTAAAACCATCGCGAAAGAGTTTCTGAGCGATGATGACCAGCGCAAGGTGAAAGGCTACGATCACGCGTTCTTGCTGCAGGCGAAAGGTGATGTCACCCAGCCCGCGGCGCAGGTGTGGTCTGCAGATGAAAAACTGCAAATGACGGTGTTCACCAACGCCCCTGCGTTGCAGTTCTATTCGGGCAACTATCTCGGTGGAACGCCAGCGCGCGAACAAGGTGATTACAGCGACTGGCAGGGTCTGGCGCTGGAAAGCGAGTTTTTGCCTGATAGTCCGAATCATCCAGAATACCCGCAGCCGGACTGCATTCTGCGACCGGGCTCGGAGTACGTCAGCCTGACGGAATATCAGTTTATAACGCATTGATCTCAAGCCCTCCGCTCGGAGGGTTTTTTTTGTCCATCTTGCTGAAAATAGCGCCATTCACAGACAAAATCATAACCCGCAATTCACAAGCAGCTTACACTGGGCCACTATTTTCGCTATGGTTAGGGTTAAGCGTTGCCGCTGGCCCCGCCACGGCAATATAATGAGAATTGTTATCATTCAACGCGTACAATCATTCATACTGCGTCAAACCGGATAGCCTGAAAAAGCCACGAGCAAATCTGTGACTGGGTTTTGAGAGCGATACCAACCAGAGGCAGCGTGAGAGATGAAGCGCAAATAAAGCTTATGAGGAGTGAGATATGGCTGTAACTAAGCTGGTTCTGGTGCGCCACGGCGAAAGTCAGTGGAACAACGAAAACCGCTTCACCGGTTGGTATGATGTTGATCTGTCTGAGAAAGGCGTGGGCGAAGCAAAAGCTGCAGGTAAACTGCTGAAAGATGAAGGCTTTAGCTTTGATTTTGCTTACACCTCAGTGCTGAAACGTGCCATCCATACTCTGTGGAACGTTCTGGATGAGCTGGATCAAGCCTGGCTGCCAGTTGAGAAATCCTGGAAGCTGAATGAGCGTCACTACGGTGCGCTGCAGGGTCTGAACAAAGCTGAAACCGCTGAAAAATACGGTGACGAGCAGGTCAAGCAGTGGCGTCGCGGCTTTGCGGTAACGCCACCAGAACTGACTAAGGATGACGAGCGCTATCCGGGTCACGATCCGCGTTATGCGAAACTGACTGATGCCGAGCTGCCGCAGACCGAAAGCCTGGCGCTGACCATCGATCGCGTTGTGCCTTACTGGAACGACACAATTCTGCCGCGTGTGAAAAGCGGTGAGCGCGTGATCGTTGCCGCTCACGGTAACTCCCTGCGTGCGCTGGTGAAATACCTGGACAACCTGGGCGAAGAAGAAATTCTCGAGCTGAACATCCCTACTGGCGTACCGCTGGTGTATGAGTTCGATGAAAACTTCAAACCAATCAAACGTTACTATCTGGGTAACGCTGACGAAATCGCAGCAAAAGCAGCGGCCGTAGCGAACCAGGGTAAAGCGAAGTAATTTTCGCCAGAGTAAAAAAAAGCGTGGAGCAATCCACGCTTTTTTATTTGTCCGGATAATTATCCGCGACGCGCTTTTACGGCATCTGCCAGTTGACGCAGGATGATGTCGGTATCTTCCCAGCCAATGCAGGCATCGGTCACGCTCTTGCCGTAGACCAGTGGTTCACCGCTCTCCAGATTTTGATTACCTTCTACCAGATGGCTCTCAATCATCACGCCAATCACCGCTTTTTCGCCGCTAATCAGTTGCTGACAAACGTCTGCGCCGACTTCCATCTGCTTTTTGAACTGTTTGCTGGAGTTGGCATGACTGAAATCAATCATCACTTTCGCCGAAAGGCCTGATTTTTCCAGCCCCGCTTTGACTTCTTCAACATGCTTAGCGCTGTAATTTGGCTCTTTACCACCACGCAGAATAATGTGGCAATCGCCATTACCACTGGTATTCACAATCGCGGAGTGACCCCATTTGGTCACGGACAGGAAGCAGTGCGGCGCACCCGCTGCGTTGATAGCATCGATAGCCACTTTAATTGTACCGTCCGTTCCGTTTTTAAAACCAACCGGACACGACAGACCTGATGCCAATTCGCGGTGCACCTGGGATTCGGTGGTACGGGCACCTATGGCACCCCAGCTCATCAAATCGGCCAGGTATTGTGGGGTGATCATATCCAGGAATTCACCCGCTGCAGGCAGGCCAGCGTCGTTAATTTCCAGAAGCAGTTTGCGCGCAATGCGCAGTCCGTCGTTGATCTGGAAGCTGTTGTCCATGTGCGGATCGTTGATCAGCCCCTTCCAGCCCACCGTGGTACGCGGCTTTTCAAAATAGACGCGCATGACCACTTCCAGCTCACCTTTCAGCTCTTCGCGAAGCGTGAGCAGACGCGCGGCATACTCTTTCGCCGCAGCGGGATCATGAATGGAACAAGGACCGATGACGACCAGCAAACGATCGTCATTGCCGTTAAGGATTTTGTGGATCGCTTTACGGGCATGAGAAACGGTGTTCGCAGCGTTTTCAGTGGCGGGGAATTTTTCAAGGAGCGCTACAGGGGGTAATAACTCATTGATCTCTTTGATACGTAAATCGTCATTCTGATAATTCATGATCGTTCCGGCTTAGCCATATATTTGGTAATGAATGCAATCCTTTCAATCTAACTTGTCGGCCAGGAAGTGTAAACGGGATTTTACACTTCTCACGGATAATTCCTGGAATTAGGCTAATAAACGCCACAAAGTAGCGAAAAGCGAGATATCCCCTACACTTTTTAAATGTAACCACTCTATTTATATGTTTTAACATGATTCTATTCTGACATAACGCCAGACTTCAGAATCTTTCACCATTGAGCGAAACCCTCTTTCGCCTTTGCACTGTTGGACGAAGTTATCCAGCAAATAACAACCAGAACAGGAGCATCATGATGAAAATGACTAAACTGGCAACGCTTTTCCTGACAGCAACCCTGACAATGGCAAGCGGCGCCGCACTGGCTGCTGATTCGTCAAGTTCTGATAACAATGGCCAGGCTAACGCGGCTGCGAGTGCAGGCCAGGTCGCACCGGATGCTAAACAGAACGTTGCCCCTAATAATGTTGATAACAACAATATCAACACCGGGAGCGGCAACAGCAGCGGAACGATGCTGCATCCGAACGGTACCGATTCAGGCACAATGAACCATGAAGGCATGACCAAAGACGACGTGCACAAAAACTCAATGTGTAAAGACGGTAAATGCCCAGACATGAACAAAAAAGTGGAAACTGGCAGCGGTGACAACAGCGAAGTAGACACCAAAACTGATGGTACAACTCAATAACGGGTTGTTTCACGAACGTGTCGTCTGACGATATCTGAAGATAAAAGGAGAGCTGAAGCTCTCCTTTTTTGTGCAAAATTTTGTGCAAAGTGTTAAAAATTCAAGGTGTAATACATTCACTCACCAGGACATTTTCATGGCGCATGCACATTCTCACTCCGATTCGCCGCGGGACGATAACGCTAAGCGCTTGATGCTCGCGTTTGGCATCACCGCGACCTTTATGGTCGTCGAGGTGATTGGCGGGCTGATATCTGGCTCGCTGGCTTTGCTGGCTGATGCGGGACATATGCTCACCGACGCCGCCGCTCTGCTGTTCGCCCTCATCGCAGTACATTTTTCGCGTCGTCCGCCCAATACGCGCCATACTTTCGGCTGGCTTAGGCTCACCACGCTCGCGGCTTTCGTCAACGCTATCGCACTGGTCGTCATAACGATTTTGATTGTGTGGGAAGCTTTCCAGCGTTTTCGCCATCCGCAGCCTATCGCCGGAACGACAATGATGGTGATTGCCATTGCCGGATTGCTGGCAAATATCGCAGCCTTCTGGATTTTGCATCGTGGCGGCGGAGAGAAGAACCTGAACGTACGCGCAGCAGCGCTGCACGTATTGGGCGATCTCCTCGGATCGGTAGGTGCCATTGTGGCGGCGCTGGTGATTATCTATACCGGCTGGACACCCGTTGATCCGATTTTATCGGTACTGGTGTCGTGTCTGGTTTTACGTAGTGCCTGGGGTTTATTGCGGGAGAGCGTGAATGAACTGCTGGAAGGCGCGCCAGTTTCGATGGATATTCCTGCGCTAAAACGCAATCTATCTCGCTCCATCCCGGAAGTACGTAATGTTCACCACGTTCACGTCTGGCAGGTGGGTGAGAAACCTGTCATGACGCTGCATGTTCAGGTTGTTCCTCCGCATGATCATGATGCGTTGCTGGGCCGTATTCAGCACTTTCTTGAGCATCACTACACTATTTCGCACGTCACCATCCAGATGGAATATCAGCCCTGTAATGGACCGGATTGCCATCTCAATGAGACGCAGCCCGATCATTCACATCATCACCATCATTAACGGGAAAGTGCGCGTGAGCCACGCTGACGCGCGCTGTTAATCCACATCCGACTGCCGTTGAGGGCAATAAACGTGAGAAGCAGGTATTCCAGTGACATCGCGTAAACACCCTGCAAGGCAAAGATCACCACGCTTATCACATTGATGATGACCCACAGCAGCCAGTTTTCGACATATTTTCGCGTCATCAAAATCATCGCTGCGATGGAAAGCACCATCATGCAGGAGTCCCAGAACGGGAAAGCGTCAGGCTGCAGCTCAGGCATTGTGACGTTGAGTCCAAGGCTGCTCATTACCAAGACGGCAATGTGCGTGAGATAGCCAAATACCGGGTTGATGTAGACCGTCATCAGACCGATTGCAACGATGCAAGCCGCAAGCCAGGCGATGGCCTTAGGCAGCGGCAGCCAGCGAATTTGCAGTTCTGCCTCCTGCTGGCTGTTTTGCCGTGACCACGCGTACCAGCCGTAAATATTGGCGGCAAAGAAAAACAGTTGCAGCAAGAGACTGGCATAGAGCTGAATCTGGAAAAAAATAATCGCAAAGAGCGTCACATTGACCAGGCCGAACGCATAATTACTGATCTTCTCCAGACTCGCCAGCCAGATACAGAGCAGACCCGCTATCGTGCCAACAGCTTCAATCCATGACAGGTCGTAGCCACCCGTCCCGATCGGAATATGAACCAGAATGTTTTGCGTGCTAAAAAAATCCATCTCTTCCCCTGAGCGCGTATAACGCGTTGTCTTGAATCAAGAACGTAGTGTAGCCGCAAATTCCAGAATCCGGTTAAGCGGAAGTAATGCGCCTTCACGCAAAGCTGCATCAACATGGATTTCGTGTGCCGTGCCGCCCGATTCCAGGCCGTCGGCAATCGCTTTAAGCCCGTTCATCGCCATCCACGGACAATGCGCACAGCTGCGGCAAGTCGCCCCTTCCCCGGCTGTGGGTGCTTCAAACAGCTCTTTTTCCGGCACCGCTTGCTGCATCTTATAAAAAATACCGCGATCGGTCGCGACGATAAGCTTCTGCTGCGGTAACGTTTTCGCCGCATTGATCAGTTGGCTGGTAGAACCGACGGCATCCGCCATGTCGACAATCGACTGGGGCGACTCTGGATGAACCAGAATGGCGGCTTCGGGATACAGCGCCTTCATGCGTGCCAGCGCCTGGGTTTTAAACTCGTCATGGACGATACAGGCTCCCTGCCAGCAAAGCACATCCGCGCCCGTTTGCTTTTGCACATAGTTCCCCAGATGTTTATCTGGCGCCCAAATGATCTTCTGGCCGAGACTATCGAGATGTTCAATCAGCTCGACGGCAATACTGGAGGTGACAACCCAGTCAGCGCGGGCTTTAACCGCAGCGGAGGTATTGGCATAGACCACCACGGTTCTGTCAGGATGTGCATCGCAAAAGGCGCTGAACTCTTCAATAGGGCAGCCCAGATCAAGCGAGCATTCCGCATTCAGCGTCGGCATCAAAATAGTCTTTTCCGGACTCAGAATTTTCGCCGTCTCGCCCATAAAGCGAACGCCTGCCACCAGAAGCGTTGACGCAGAATGCTTTGCCCCAAAACGCGCCATCTCAAGAGAGTCAGAAATACATCCACCCGTCTCTTCAGCCAGCTGCTGAATTTCAGGATCGGTGTAATAATGCGCCACCATCACGGCATCGCGCTCTTTCAGCAAACGTTTTATTTTTTCTCGATAAAACTGTTTTTCGTCCAGATTTAACGGCACAGGTTTAGGCGGAAAAGGATAGATTGCGGCTTCTGGATCAAACATCACGCTCATCATTGCATCTCGTTTTGCTGGCTTAACCGTTTTGCGTTATTTCCTGTGAACTTAGCAAAAAGGTTAGCAACCATGTTTTATATACTAAACAAGATAGCGAATTTGAGGTGAAAAGTCACCGAAATTGAAAAGCAAAAAGGTGCCTTATTGCTTTGGTGCGGGGTGTGGGAAGACTCGACTCTGCTCTCTAACGGGCCGTCGCCAGTGGAACCGGCGGCTCACTTCTTTTGACTCGAACCTGCAGTAGATTCGAATTGCTCAAATCGCAGACAGCAAAAAAGCGCCTTTAGGGCGCTTTTTTACATTGGTGGGTCGTGCAGGATGATTCGTGTTGCTCACCCTTCGGGCCGTCGCCTGTGGCTCCGGTGCCTCACTGCGTTCGGCTCGAACCTGCCGCAGGTTCAAATCGCAGATAGTAAAAAAGCGCCTTTAGGGCGCTTTTTTACATTGGTGGGTCGTGCAGGATTCGAACCTGCGACCAATTGATTAAAAGTCAACTGCTCTACCAACTGAGCTAACGACCCCTTTCGGGACTTACTTTTTCTATTCAGGCTGGTGGGTCGTGCAGGATGACTCGGCTTCGCCTCGCCCTTCGGGCCGTTGCTTGCGCAACGTTATCCTTCACGTTCACACTCTTGCAATCCACCAGAGATTGGTGGGTCGTGCAGGATTCGAACCTGCGACCAATTGATTAAAAGTCAACTGCTCTACCAACTGAGCTAACGACCCATTCGGGTGCTGCCTGAATTTTTACTCTTTACCAATGTAAATTGGTGGGTCGTGCAGGATGACTCGGCTTCGCCTCGCCCTTTGGGCCGTTGCTGAAGCAACGTTATCCTTCACGTTTAACATCTTAATCAGATATTAAATTGGTGGGTCGTGCAGGATTCGAACCTGCGACCAATTGATTAAAAGTCAACTGCTCTACCAACTGAGCTAACGACCCAATGGTGGGTGATGACGGGCTCGAACCGCCGACCCCCTCCGTGTAAAGGAGGTGCTCTACCAACTGAGCTAATCACCCTTGTACTGCTGTAATTGTTTAGCGGTGTGCCGTGCAGGATGACTCGGCTTTGCCTCGCCCTACGTGCCGTTGCTAATGCAACGTTATCCTTCACGTTTTACTATCGCGTTCCACCAGAACGATTGGTGGGTCGTGCAGGATTCGAACCTGCGACCAATTGATTAAAAGTCAACTGCTCTACCAACTGAGCTAACGACCCACTATTTTGCTGCTTTTGGGGTGTTTGATATCCCTTGGCAACGGCGGCATATATTACTGATTTAAGAATTGAGCGCAACAAAAATTTCGACGAAGATCACTTAACTGCTTACGAATCAGGCGGCACGACCAGAAAAAACGCGATTTCTGGTCATGCGATACTCATCCCATCGAACCAAGACGTTTTTGCGCTTGTTTAGCGCCTTCAGTGCCTGGGTACTTACTGACAACCTGCTGATACACAGCCTTCGCTTTTGCAGTATCGCCTTTATCCTGCATGATCACGCCGACCTTAAACATTGCATCTGATGCTTTAGGTGATTTGGGGTAGTTTTTTACCACTGAGGCAAAATAAAACGCCGCATCATCCTTTTTCCCTTTGTTGTAATTCAGCTGACCGAGCCAGTAATTTGCATTTGGCTGGTAAGTCGAATCAGGGTATTTCTTCACGAAGCTTTGAAACGCCGCAATTGCATCATCCTGACGAGATTTGTCCTGAACCAGGGCAATCGCTGCATTGTAGTCAGTATTCGCATCACCGCTTTGAACAGGAGCGCCAGCAGAGGCAGACGCACCGGTTGACGGTGCAGGCGTTGCTGTTGCAGCGCCCGTTTGATCGCCAGCCGCAGGTTGCGTACCCGCAGCACCGCTGCTGAGGCTGTCCATCTGCAACAAAATCTGCTTCTGACGTTCGACAACCTGGTTTAACTGATACTGACTTTCCTGGATTTGCCCACGAAGAGAATCGATATCATTTTGGTTATCAGAAAGTTGCTGCTGAAGCTGGGTTAAAAGCTGACTGTGAGCATTAGAAATACGCTCGAGTTGGGTGACACGGTCCTCGACCGAGCCTGAGCCGACACTACTGATTGGTGCCTGAGCAAAAGCGGCCCAGGGGGCCGCTATACCAATCAGTAACGACAGACTCAACAAGTGATGTCTGAAGTTACTGCTCATGCAATTCTCTTAGTAAACCAGTACAGCACGACGGTTTTTGGAGTAAGCCGCTTCGTCGTGACCCAGTACTGCAGGTTTTTCTTTACCGTAAGAAACGATGGAGATCTGGTCAGCAGAAACGCCTTTACCCTGCAGGTACATTTTAACGGCGTTAGCACGACGTTCACCCAGGGAGATGTTGTACTCTGGAGTACCACGTTCGTCAGCATGACCTTCTACGGTGACTTTGTAAGATGGGTTGCTACGCAGGAAGTTAGCGTGTGCATCCAGCATCGCAGCGAAGTCAGAACGGATATCGAATTTATCCAGATCGAAGTAAACGATGTTGTTCTGTTGCAGCTGCTGCATCTGAAGACGAGCTTGTTCTTCAGAAGACATATTGCCGCTACCGTTAGCGTCCATACCAGTACCAGCGCCCATCATGCCTTCGCCGCTCTGGTCGTTGCTTGCATTCTTGTTAGAAGAACACGCTGCGATTGCCATTACAGGCAGAGCGATCATCAGCCCCTTCAGCACTTTGTTCAGTTGCATTTCTAAGATTCCTTTAGTAATCAATTAATTATTATTTAGAGATACGGCGACCAGGCAGGTGATTTTACCTGTCCATCAGTTGCCGGAAGACGCGCTTTGAAACGCCCATCTGTAGAAACCAGATTCAACACGGATCCCATCCCCTGAGAAGAGCTGTAGATTACCATCGTGCCGTTAGGTGCCAGACTTGGCGTTTCGTCCAGGAACGTTGACGACAATACTTGTACGCCTCCCGTCACCAGATCTTGTTTGGCAATGTGCTGCTGACCACCAGCTGAACTCACCATTACCATCGTTTTACCGTCGCTGCTGACATCGGCGTCCTGGTTCTGTGAACCTTCCCAGGTAATGCGCTGCGGTGTACCGCCATTGACGTTAACTTTGTAAACCTGTGGACGACCCGCCTGATCAGAGGTGAATGCCAGATTCTGGCTGTCCGGGAACCAAGTTGGCTCAGTGTTGTTACTGCGACCATCGGTCACCTGACGAATCTGACCAGAACCAACGTCCATCACATAAAGATTCAGGCTGCCTGTTTTAGACAAGGCAAACGCCAGCTTGGAGCCATCCGGAGAGAATGCTGGTGCACCGTTATGACGCGGGAACGAAGCGACCTGACGGACAGCGCCATTGGACAACGTCTGGATAACCAGTGCTGAACGTCCGCTTTCGAAAGTCACGTACGCCAGTTTAGAACCGTCTGGAGTCCAGGCCGGTGACATCAGTGGTTGCGGAGAGCGATGCACGGTAAACTGGTTGTAACCGTCGTAGTCAGAAACGCGCAGCTCGTAAGGGAATTGGCCACCGTTGGTCTGAACCACATAAGCGATACGGGTACGGAAAGCGCCTTTAATGCCGGTCAGTTTCTCGAACACTTCATCACTCGCGGTGTGACCGGCATAGCGCAGCCATTGCTTGTTCACTTTATAAGTGTTCTGAGCCAGCACTGTACCAGGCGCACCACCGGTGTCCACCAGCTGGTAAGCCACGTTGTAGCCGCCATCCGGGCCCGGGGTAACTTGCCCTACCACCACGGCATCAATACCCAGCGCAGACCATGCCGCAGGTTGAACTTCCTGCGCGGTTCCCGGCTGCTGTGGCAAACGAGAGCGATCTAATGGGTTAAATTTCCCGCTGTTACGTAAGTCAGCAGCGACGATGCCGCCAACGTCTTCAGGTGCGGCGCCAGGGCCCGCCCACTGGAACGGAACAACACCAATCGGACGTGCCGAGTCCACCCCTTGGGTGATCTCAATACGTACTTCTGCGTGCAGCACAGCTGCCCACAGCATAAAGAAACTCACAGCTACACGTAATGCCTGCTTCATTATATCTCCCTTATCTGAGTAACATTACCCACGATAATTAGCAGAATGTTAACAAACTCAAATAAACAAAACTACCGACACCCTGCGACTAAACCTGGCCTATTTTTTCTACTTTGCACAGAAAAAAATGACTTAAGGCTTGAAGTCCAGCGGTGCATTTTTAAAGACTTCGTAAACCGCCTGCGAAGGTGGTTTTGGCATTTTCGCCTGGCGCGCTGCGGCAAGAGCTGCAGTACACAAGGCTGGATCGCCCCCTTCGGACTGAATATCGAGCAACATACCATCTGGCGCCAGTTTTATACGCAACGTACACGTTTTGCCGGCGTAGGATGAGGCATCATAAAATCGACTTTCAATAGCGGATTTTATCTGCCCGGCATAACCACTGATTTCAGCACCTGAAGCGCCGTTATTCTTAGTGTTACCACTTCCAGCGGGTGACGCATTGTTTCCTTTCGCCCCACCGCCCGTTTTCGGTGCATTCTTACCTGAGCTCAAATCTCCGAAAAGGTCGTCAACATCTGACGCAGAGGCTTTATCTGCCGCGGCTTTTTTGGCTGCGGCGGCTTTTGCTGCAGCAGCTTTATCGGCTGCCGCTTTCTTATCTGCGGCAGCTTTTTCTGCAGCTGCGGCTTTTTTATCGGCGGCCGCCTTCTCAGCAGCAGCCGCTTTTTCTGCGGCGGCTTTCTCTGCTGCTGCAGCTTTCTTAGCAGCATCAGCAGTGGCTTTTTTCTCGGCTTCCTGAGCAGCCTTCTTAGCGGCTTCGGCTTCTGCTTTTTTCTGCGCATCAGCGGCAGCTTTTTTTGCGGCTTCAGCTTCAGCTTGTTTTTGCGCATCGGCAGCAGCTTTCTTCGCTGCGTCAGCGGCTACTTTTGCCTGAGCATCTGCTTTCGCTTTTGCATCCGCTGCGGCTTTGGCGGCCGCTTCTTCAGCTTGCTTCTGCTGCTGTTGTGCTTTCTTCGCCGCGTCTTCAGCTTGTTTTTGCTGATCCGCCTGCTCTTTTGCCGCTTCTTGCGCCTGTAAACGTTCTTTCTCGAGCTGTTTCAGACGCTCTTGCTCCGCGGCCTGCTTTTCACGCAGTTCTTCGGCTTGCTGTTGCGCCTGTTTATCACGCTGCTCTTCAGCTCGTTTCGCACTCGCCTGTTGCTGCTGCTCACGGTTATAGTTTTGCACTACTGCACCAGGATCCACCATGACGGCGTCGATGGAAGAACCACCGCCACCGCCAGCTGCTGCATCTAAATGCTCATCGAACGAACTCCAGATCAGTGCTGCAAATAAAATGACGTGCAGCACTGCCGAGATAATTATCGCTCGCTTAAGCTTGTCGTTTTGTTCGGTTGCCTTTGACACTATCGGTTCCCAAAAACTGTGCAGATGATCAAATAGGTTGCGTCATCAAGCCAACCGACTTAACACCCGCGCTATGAAGCAAGTTCAGCGCTTTAATTATTTCATCGTAAGGCACGTCTTTCGCCCCGCCGATCAGGAAGACCGTTTTCGGATCGGCTCCCAGACGACGCTGCGCTTCAGCGATAACCTGCTCTGGTGGAAGCTGATCCATACGATCTTTTTCAACCACAACGCTATATTGCCCTACGCCGGAAACCTCAATGATCACCGGGGGATTATCATTGGAGCTGACCGCCTGTGATTCTGTTGCATCCGGCAGATCAACTTCCACGCTCTGGGTGATAATGGGCGCTGTCGCCATGAAAATCAGCAGCAACACCAGCAGTACGTCCAGCAACGGTACAATATTGATTTCGGACTTGAGTTCGCGACGACCTCGCCGTCCACGCGATCTGGCCATGGTTTACCCCTTGTTACTCTCGGTGCTGGTAAACGCCTGACGGTGCAGAATCGCAGTGAACTCTTCCATGAAGTTGTCGTAGTTCAACTCGAGTTTGTTCACGCGCTGGTTCAGTCGGTTATAAGCCATAACTGCAGGAATAGCGGCAAACAGACCGATTGCGGTCGCGATCAGTGCTTCTGCGATACCCGGTGCAACCATTTGCAGCGTTGCCTGCTTCACCGCGCCCAGCGCGATAAAGGCATGCATAATCCCCCATACGGTACCAAACAGGCCGATATACGGACTGATAGATCCCACTGTGCCGAGGAACGGAATATGGTTTTCAAGCGTTTCCAACTCACGGTTCATAGAAATGCGCATCGCGCGCGACGCGCCTTCGACTACGGCTTCCGGCGCATGGTTATTTGCGCGATGAAGACGAGCGAACTCTTTGAAACCGCTATAGAAAATTTGTTCGGAGCCTGAGAGATTTTCGCGACGCCCTTGGCTTTCCTGATACAAGCGAGAAAGCTCAATACCAGACCAGAACTTATCTTCAAAGGCTTCTGCTTCACGGCTGGCAGCGTTGAGGATACGGGTTCTCTGAATAATGATGGCCCAGGATGCGATTGAAAAACCAATCAAAATCAACATGATAAGTTTAACCAGAAGGCTAGCCTTCAGGAACAAATCAAGGATATTCATGTCAGTCACTGCTTAAACTCCGCGACAATAGACTTAGGAAGCGCACGAGGCTTCATAATGAGTGGATCAACACAAACAATCAGCACTTCTGCTTCGTTCAGTACTGTGTTCTCTGCATTGACGATCCGTTGCGTGAACACCATTGAGGTTCCACGCATAGATGTTATTTCCGTTTGGACTTCGAGCATATCGTCGAGTCTGGCGGGTGCAAAATACTCCAGCGTCATCTTGCGTACCACGAAAGCAACATGCTCAGCCAACAAAACCTGCTGGCTAAAATGATGATGGCGCAGCATCTCAGTGCGTGCTCGTTCATAGAAAGCAACGTAGCTGGCATGGTAAACCACACCACCGGCATCAGTATCTTCGTAATAGACCCGAACCGGCCATCGAAACAGCGTTGTATTCACTTTACATCCCGGTAATGCAACAAAAGTTGGAGCTTTCAAACTTCGCTACTATACGCGCGGGAATGATGGTTTGGAATGGGGGAAAGTAAACGGAGAGTAAATTTTTATGGGCTCAGGTAAGCCCATAACATTAACGGACAGTTCTTATTCAGTTGAAGAAAAAGATCAATCCTGCAAAGAGTACCACATCTGCGATCAGCGGGCAGAAAATCCCCTGCCAGTGTACCGCTTTTGGACGAAATCCCACGCCGTGAATGATACCCGCGCAAACCGCCCACATGATGAGTAAACCATGCCAGATTTCCAGGTCACTTGTTTTCGCTGCAAAGCGCGAAGGATCCCAGAAAATACAACCTGCCAGCAGTAATGCCATCACTAAGGAAAGCGCCCTTAACGGGCGCTTATCCATTACCGCATAAAGCTTTGCGATAATTTTCATCATCAGTGATTTTCTTCGCCCGCTTTAGACGCTTCAACATGTTCAAGCGCCAGGGCAGTGATGACACCAAATGCACAGGCAAGAAGCGTCCCTAAAATCCATGCGAAATACCACATATTCAGCTCCTTACTTAGTACATAGAGTGGGTGTTGCTTTCGATATGCTCTTTCGTGATTCGACCGAACATTTTCCAGTAACACCAGGAGGTGTACAGCAGAATAATCGGTACAAACACGCCAGCAACATAGGTCATCAAGTTCAGCGTCAGCTGGCTGGATGTCGCATCCCACATGGTCAGACTCGCGTTAAGCATGGTGCTTGACGGCATCACGAATGGGAACATCGCAATACCGGCAGTCAAGATGATGCATGCCAGAGTCAGTGAAGAGAACACGAATGCCCACGCCCCTTTTTCCAGACGAGACATCAATACAGTCAGCAATGGCAGCAACACACCCAGAGCCGGGATCGCCCACAGCGCTGGCATAGTGTTGAAGTTCACCAGCCAAGCACCCGCCTGGCGAGCCACTTCTTTCGTCAGCGGGTTAGACGGCGCCGCGTGATTAATAGCAGATGTCACCACGTAACCATCAATACCGTATACAACCCAAACACCAGCCAGTGCGAAGCATACCAGTGTCACCAGCGCAGCGACCTGCGCAGTGGCACGTGAACGCAGGTGCAGTTCACCAACAGTACGCATCTGCAGATAGGTTGCGCCCTGAGTAATGATCATCCCTACGCTGACCACACCTGCCAGCAGGCCGAACGGGTTCAGCAACTGGAAGAAGTTGCCGGTGTAGTACAGACGCATATACTCGTCGAGGTGGAACGGCACCCCCTGCAACAGGTTGCCGAACGCCACGCCAATCACCAGCGGTGGTACAAAGCTACCGATGAAGATGCCCCAGTCCCACATGTTGCGCCAGCGAGTGTCTTCAATCTTGGAGCGGTAATCAAAGCCGACCGGACGGAAGAACAAAGACGCCAATACCAGAATCATCGCCACATAGAAGCCAGAAAACGCTGCGGCATAGACCATCGGCCAGGCAGCAAATAGCGCGCCGCCTGCGGTGATCAGCCACACCTGGTTACCGTCCCAGTGCGGGGCGATGGAGTTGATCATGATTCGACGCTCGGTGTCATTACGACCGAGGAAACGGGTGAGCATGCCCACCCCCATGTCGAAACCGTCAGTGACTGCAAAACCAATCAGTAAAATACCGACCAGCAGCCACCAGATAAAACGTAATACTTCATAATCGATCATTTCACGACTCCTGTCTTAGCGTGCCGGCTGAGTAGCCACAGTGGACTGTTCGTAGTGATAGCGACCGGTTTTCAGGCTGCTCGGACCCAGGCGTGCGAACTTGAACATCAGGAAAAGTTCGGCCACCAGGAACAGGGTGTACAGACCACAAATCAGCAACATTGAGAAGATCAGATCGCCTGCGGTCAGGGACGAGTTCGCCACTGCCGTTGGCAGCACCTCACCAATTGCCCATGGCTGACGGCCATACTCCGCAACAAACCAGCCTGATTCGATAGCAATCCACGGCAGCGGCATGCCATACAGCGCGGAGCGCAGCAGCCATTTTCTCTGACCGATACGGTTACGAATTACGGACCAGAACGACGCACCAATAATCAGCAACATAATGATGCCGCTGCCCACCATGATACGGAAGGCGAAGTACAACGGTGCAACGCGAGGAATCGAGTCTTTTGTGGCCAGTTGGATCTGCGCTTCGGTCGCATCAGAAACGTTTGGCGTATAACGTTTCAACAGCAGGCCGTAACCCAAGTCTTTTTTCACATCGTTAAACTGGTCACGAACAGACTGATCGGTAGAACCAGAACGCAGCTGTTCGAGCAGCGCGTAAGCCTTCATCCCGTTACGGATACGCTCTTCATGTTGCACCAGCAGATCTTTCAGGCCAGTGACCTGCTTATCGACGGAACGGGTTGCAATGATGCCCAGCGCGTAAGGAATCTGAATAGCAAAGCGGTTTTCCTGCGCATCCTGGTCAGGAATACCAAACAGGGTAAAGGCTGCCGGTGCAGGCTGGGTTTCCCATTCTGCTTCGATAGCGGCCAGTTTGGTTTTCTGTACGTCGCCCATTTCGTAACCGGATTCATCACCCAGAACAATAACGGAGAGGATTGCCGCCATGCCAAAACTCGCCGCAATGGCGAAAGAACGTTTAGCGAAAGCGAAGTCACGACCGCGCAGCATATAGTAAGCACTGATACCCAGAACGAACATCGCGCCGCACACATAGCCAGATGCTACGGTGTGGACGAATTTCACCTGTGCTACCGGGTTCAAGACCAGCTCAGAGAAGCTGACCATCTCCATACGCATGGTTTCGAAGTTGAAATCAGACGCGATAGGGTTCTGCATCCAGCCGTTCGCAACCAGAATCCACAGTGCGGACAGGTTCGAACCGAGTGCCACCAGCCAGGTTACGGCCATATGCTGGACTTTGCCCAGACGGTCCCAACCGAAGAAGAACAGACCTACAAAGGTGGATTCGAGGAAGAAGGCCATCAGACCTTCAATGGCCAGCGGCGCACCGAAGATATCCCCAACATAGTGAGAATAGTAAGACCAGTTAGTCCCGAACTGGAACTCCATGGTCAAACCGGTAGCCACGCCCAGCGCAAAGTTGATACCAAACAACTTGCCCCAGAACTTGGTCATATCTTTATAAATCTGTTTGCCGGAGAGGACGTATACCGTTTCCATAATGGCCAGCAAGAACGCCATACCGAGCGTTAGTGGCACAAACAGGAAGTGGTACATCGCGGTCAAGGCAAACTGTAAGCGCGACAGTTCGACTATATCTAACATCATGACTCCTTGCTCATCGCATGAAGACTCCGAGAGTGAATCACGCCCTAAAGCGGTTCACACGCATGCCCCAATACAAAATTATCTGCGTCCTACTTCGTCACTCACTTCAGAAAAGAAGAAAGTCATGATGAAAGGTTGCAAATACGTTAATTAAAAACTCAAATTGATCCGGTAAATATAATACGCTGCAAAGCCCTTACAATAAACAGGTTTTTATTGAATCAGATTTACGTTTTACGACGGTGATCAATATATAGCGAATTTACTACTTTTCAGCCAATTTGATCGGGGACAATTTAACGCCTTTTGTGGCCTTTTTCCAAGGATTAAACATTGATTTAAATCAAAGTGACTGCTTAATGTTAAAGGTGTTTAAGTGCGGTGATCATGGTAAAGACCATGTTAATGATATGTATGCCTGGCGGATGCTGAGGTTATCAAGTTCAGGAATTCATATAAACAGAAGTGATTTTTATTAACTCTGTAAATTGTCCCTTATTTTAAAAACAAACAACTTTTCATATTAGTGACGCTACGTGACTTTTTCCTCTTTTTCCCTTATCTAAATTTAATAACAAATAATTCACCTTTTTTAACTTGTTAATTAACACATTTTATTCGCGCCAAATTGTGAGACTCTCAATAAAAAAGGCCGCTCTTCAGCGGCCAACCATGTCGAAACGGACATTTATTATGTCAAAGCTCCCCTTCCGGAGAGCAGAGAGGATTTACTTAATGATAGCTTTCAGCGCGTCGCCGATATCCGCCAGGCTGCGAACGGTTTTCACGCCTGCCGCTTCCAGCGCAGCGAATTTCTCATCCGCTGTTCCTTTACCGCCTGCGATGATAGCGCCCGCGTGGCCCATACGTTTGCCTTTCGGCGCAGTCACGCCCGCGATATAACCCACAACAGGTTTGGTCACGTGATCTTTGATATACGCAGCCGCTTCTTCTTCTGCGCTACCGCCGATCTCACCGATCATCACGATCGCTTCGGTCTGCGGATCTTCCTGGAACAGCTTCAGGATATCGATGAAGTTAGAGCCAGGGATCGGGTCACCGCCGATGCCCACACAGGTGGACTGGCCAAAACCGTAATCCGTGGTCTGTTTAACCGCTTCATAGGTCAGCGTACCGGAGCGAGAAACGATACCCACTTTGCCCGGCTTGTGAATGTGGCCCGGCATGATGCCGATTTTGCATTCGCCTGGGGTGATAACACCTGGGCAGTTCGGGCCAATCATGCGCACGCCCGCTTCATCCAGCTTCACTTTCACGGTCAGCATATCCAGCGTCGGAATGCCTTCGGTGATGGTGATAATGAGCTTAATGCCTGCGTCGATGGCTTCCAGAATGGAATCTTTGCAGAACGGAGCCGGAACATAAATAACGGTCGCAGTCGCGCCCGTTGCTTCTACGGCTTCACGCACAGTGTTAAACACCGGCAGGCCCAGATGCGTGGTGCCGCCTTTGCCTGGCGTTACGCCGCCAACCATCTGCGTACCGTAAGCAATCGCTTGTTCGGAGTGGAAAGTCCCCTGGCTACCGGTGAAGCCCTGGCAGATAACTTTAGTGTTCTTATCAATCAAAACGGACATTATTTCCCCTCCACGGCGGCAACAACCTGCTGAGCTGCATCCGTCAGACTTTTCGCTGCAATAATATTCAGGCCGCTGTCGGCCAATTTTTTCGCGCCGAGTTCAGCGTTGTTCCCTTCCAGACGGACCACAACCGGCACGTTTACGCCCACTTCTTCGACCGCACCGATAATGCCGTCAGCGATCAGGTCGCAACGCACAATACCGCCGAAGATGTTCACCAGAACGGCTTTGACTTTGTCGTCAGAGAGAATGATTTTAAACGCTTCGGTCACGCGCTCTTTGGTCGCGCCACCGCCCACATCGAGGAAGTTTGCCGGCTCGCCGCCGTGCAGTTTAACGATGTCCATGGTGCCCATTGCCAGGCCCGCACCGTTAACCATGCAGCCGATGTTGCCATCCAGCGCCACGTAGTTCAGTTCCCACTGTGCAGCCTGCGCTTCACGCGGGTCTTCCTGAGACTGGTCACGCATTTCGCGCAGGTCAGACTGGCGGAACAGTGCGTTACCGTCAGCGCCGAGTTTGCCATCGAGGCAGATCAAGTCGCCCTGCGTGGTGATAACCAGCGGGTTGATTTCGATCAGTGCCAGATCGCGCTCGAGGAAAATCTTCGCCAGGCCCATGAAGATTTTGGTGAACTGTTGAACCAGTTTACCTTCCAGACCCAGTTTAAACGCCAGCTCGCGCCCCTGGTAAGGCATAGGGCCTGCCAGCGGATCGATAGCCACTTTGTGAATCAGGTGCGGCGTTTCTTCCGCCACTTTTTCGATTTCCACGCCGCCTTCGGTAGACGCCATGAACACCACGCGACGTGAGCTACGGTCTACCACGGCGCCGAGGTACAATTCTTTGGCGATATCGGTCGCCGCTTCCACCAGAATCTGATTGACCGGCTGGCCGTTCGCATCTGTTTGATACGTCACCAGGCGTTTGCCAAGCCAATGCTCAGCAAAAGCACGAATCTCTTCTTTACTCTTAACCACTTTCACGCCGCCCGCTTTACCGCGGCCGCCAGCGTGAACCTGACACTTAACTACCCAAGGGCCGGAACCGATTTTAGATGCGGCTTCTTCTGCTTCGCGTGGGGTATTACAAGCATAACCCACCGGAGCCGGTAAGCCATACCGGGCAAACAGCTGTTTGGCCTGATATTCATGTAAGTTCATGTGTTCTATCCATCCTTCAGGTAATCGTTAGGTGAGGCTTTTTATAGGCCCGGCAAACGCTGTGTTGCCGGGCAATACTGCAAAAACTACACGTCCAGCAGAAGACGGGTTGGGTCTTCCAGCAGCTCTTTAATCGCCACCAGATAACCCACCGACTCACGGCCATCAATCAGACGGTGATCGTAAGAGAGGGCCAGGTACATCATTGGCAGGATCTCTACTTTACCGTCGACCGCCATTGGACGATCTTTAATGGCGTGCATGCCCAGGATCGCGCTCTGCGGCGGGTTGATAATTGGCGTAGACATTAACGAACCGAACACACCGCCGTTGGTAATGGTGAAGTTACCGCCAGTCAGGTCTTCAACGGTCAGTTTGCCGTCACGGCCTTTCAGGGCCAGCTCTTTGATGCGTTTCTCGATGTCAGCCATGCCCAGGGTATCCACATCACGCAGAACTGGGGTCACCAGGCCGCGTGGCGTAGAAACGGCCATGCTCACGTCGAAATAGTTGTGATACACCACGTCTTCGCCGTCGATAGACGCGTTGACTTCCGGATAGCGTTTCAGCGCTTCAACAACAGCTTTCACATAGAAAGACATAAAGCCCAGACGGATTCCGTGGCGTTTTTCAAACGCATCACCGTACTGCTTACGCAGATCCATGATCGGCTTCATGTTGACTTCGTTGAAGGTCGTCAGCATCGCGGTGGAGTTTTTCGCTTCCAGCAGACGCTCCGCCACACGCTTACGCAGGCGAGTCATTGGCACGCGTTTTTCGCTACGTGCACCCAAAGCAGGCTGTGCGGCAACTGGAGCAGACGCGGCTGCCGGCGCTTTGGCTTCTTCTTTGGCAGTTGCTTTCGCCAGATGTTTCTCAACATCTTCACGCGTCAGACGGCCACCCACGCCAGTGCCTTTGATAGCGCTGGCTTCGAGGTTATGTTCACTCAGCAGGCGACGGATCGCTGGGCTAAGAGCATCGTTACTCTGCTCTTCCAGAGAAGCTTGCTGACGCTGAGCCGGTGTGGACTCTTTGCTTTCAGACTTGGCGCTGGACTCTTTACCACCGCTATTGCCTTCACGCAGGCGACCCAGGATCTGGCGAGAGGTCACGGTCGTGCCTTCATCTTCCAGCACTGCATCCAGAATGCCATCCGCCGATGCCGGTACTTCCAGTACCACTTTGTCAGTTTCGATTTCTACCAGCACTTCATCGCGCTTAACGCTATCGCCCGGTTTTTTATGCCAGGTCGCTACCGTTGCGTCAGCCACGGATTCAGGCAGGTCGGGAACAAGAATATCTACGCTACTCATTATGTATCCTTTAATTAATCGACGTTCAGCGCGTCATTGACCAGATCTTGCTGTTGCTTCTGGTGAACGGACATATATCCTACCGCGGGTGAAGCGGAGGCCGGGCGACCTGCATAACGCAGACCAGACCCAAATGGAATCACATCACGGAAATGATGCTGACTGCAGTACCATGCGCCCTGGTTAAGCGGCTCTTCCTGGCACCAGACAAAATCATGGACGTGTGCGTACGGTTTCAGCGCTTCCTGCACCGCCTGGTGCGGGAACGGATAAAGCTGCTCGATGCGCACGATGGCGACATCTTTCTGATCGTTTTTACGACGCTGTTCAAGCAGGTCGTAATAAACCTTACCAGAACACATCACAACACGCTTCACGGCCTGCGGATCCAGCGCGTCAATCTCGCCAATCGCTGGCTGGAAGGCACCGTTCGCCAGCTCATCCAGCGTAGACACCGCCAGCGGGTGACGCAGCAGAGATTTCGGCGACATCACAATCAGTGGACGGCGCATACCGCGTAGTGCCTGACGACGCAGCATGTGGTAAACCTGCGCTGGCGTTGACGGCACGCAAACCTGCATGTTCTGCTCAGCGCAGAGTTGCAGATAACGTTCCAGACGCGCAGAGGAGTGCTCCGGACCTTGCCCTTCGTAGCCGTGCGGCAGCAGCATCACCAGGCCACACATACGGCCCCATTTCTGTTCGCCGGAGCTGATGAACTGGTCGATAACCACCTGCGCACCGTTGGCAAAATCACCAAACTGCGCTTCCCAGATGGTCAGCGTGCGCGGCTCAGCCGTGGCGTAACCGTATTCAAAGGCCAACACTGCTTCTTCAGATAGCACGGAATCCCAGACTCTGAACGAGCCTTGACCGTTATGCACATGCTGCAGCGGGGTGTACGTTGAACCGTTAGTCTGGTTGTGAATCACCGCATGGCGGTGGAAGAAAGTGCCACGACCCGCATCTTCACCGGACAGACGAACCGGAATGCCTTCATCGACCAGCGTGGCGTAGGCCAGATTTTCTGCACCGCCCCAGTCGAACAGCTTCTCACCTGCCGCCATGGACTGACGATCGGTGTAGATTTTCGACACGCGCGCCTGCATTTCGATAGCGTCTGGCACGGTGCTGATGCGCTTCGCCAGCTCTTGCAGGCGCTTGGTTTCAACCTTGTTCGGGTAGCTCTCATCCCATTCGTGGTTGAGGTACGGCGACCAGGTAAAGGAGTGCATATTCATCGGACGCAGCTCTTTCACCACACATTCGCCCGCGTCCAGCGCATCACGGTAAAGATTCACCAGCTCGGTGGCATCTTCCAGCGTCGCGGTTTTTTCAGCTTCCAGTTTGTCAGCGTAAATCTTACGCGGCGTCGGATGCTTTTTGATTTTCTGATACATCAGCGGCTGGGTTGCACTCGGCTCGTCCGCTTCGTTATGGCCATGACGGCGATAGCAGAACAGGTCGATGAACACATCGCGTTTGAACGTATTGCGGAAGTCCAGCGCCAGACGGGTTACGAAAGCGACCGCTTCCGGATCATCGGCATTAACGTGGAAGATGGGTGCCTGCACCATTTTACCGATATCGGTACAGTACGGGCTAGAACGCGCATCCAGTGGGTTAGAGGTCGTAAAGCCCACCTGGTTGTTGATAACGATGCGAACCGTACCGCCCACTTCGTAACCACGCGCTTTAGACATGTTCAGGGTTTCCTGAACCACGCCCTGGCCGGTTACCGCTGCATCACCGTGAATGGTGATTGGCAGCACTTTATTGCTGCTTGGCTCGTCGAGTCTGTCCAGACGCGCACGCACGGAACCGATAACCACCGGGCTGACGATCTCCAGGTGCGACGGGTTAAACGCCAGCGCCAGGTGAACCAGGCCGCCGTCAGTTTCGATATCAGACGAGAAGCCCATGTGGTACTTCACATCGCCCGTACCGAGATGTTCTTTATGTTTGCCCGCAAATTCGTCGAACAAATCCTGCGGTTTTTTACCCAGCACGTTGACCAGCACGTTCAGACGACCGCGGTGCGCCATACCCAGCACCACTTCGCGCGTACCGCTGTTGCCCGCATGGCGAATCAGCTCTTTCAGCATCGGCACTAACGCATCGCCGCCTTCCAGAGAGAAGCGTTTTGCACCCGGGAATTTCGCACCGAGGTAACGCTCAAGCCCTTCCGCAGCGGTCAGTTCATTCAGGAAGCGCTTTTTCTCATCCGTGCTAAAGCTCGGACGACCGGCTACTGACTCAATACGCTGCTGGATCCAGCGCTTTTCGTCGGTAGACATGATGTGCATGTATTCCGCACCGATCGAGCCGCAGTAGGTTTGTTTGAGCGCTTCAAGCAGTTCGCCCAACTTCATCGTGTCTTTGCCGCTGGCAAAAGAGCCCACGTTAAAGGTTTCCTGGAAATCGGCCTCGGTCAGATCGTGGTAAGCCGGATCGAGATCCGAGACACGTTCTTGCTGCCACAGTCCCAGCGGATCGAGGTTCGCATGCTGGTGACCGCGGAAGCGATAAGCATTGATGAGCTGCAGGACTTTAACCTGCTTCACATTGGTATCAGGGTCAGAGATCGAGGAGGAGTAACGTGAGGCATCCTTCGCCAGACGACGGAAATAATCACGTGTTTTGGAATGGAATTGATCCGGTTTGACTCCCGTTCCAGGTAACTGCTGGAACATGGAACGCCAGTTAGCGTCCACTGAGTCAGGATCGGTTAAGAAGTCTTCATAGAGCTGTTCAATCCAGCTTTGGTTTGCACCAGAGAGGAAAGAAGAGTCCAGCCAGGCTTTCATTGCGCCGTTCTGCATCGTGATCCCTTAAGCATGTTTATGCTTATTTCGCCGTAGAAACTACCACGCACACCTCGTGTACGTGCCGGGGTTCACCTGCGAGCTCTTGTTGGCTCGCGAAGGAACCTTTAAAAACCGCCTCTAACCGTCGTTGTTCAGGCTGCAACTGCGTTGCGCCTTTCACTCACTCCAGTCACATAGTTATCTATGCTCCTGGGATTCGCTCAGTCGCGCCTTGTTTCGCGCTGAACATCTCGGTTATAGATGCCTTATACGGCAGTTTTTAGAGGTTTCCTGCTTTTCCGTTCCCTCTCCTGTTGGGAGAGGGTCAGGCGAGGGGAAAACGCTCCCCTCTTCTTACTTATGCACTGCGTTGCAACAGCATCGACTTAATGTGGCCGATGGCGCGCGTCGGGTTCAGTCCTTTAGGACATACACTGACGCAGTTCATAATGCTATGGCAGCGGAATACGCTGAAAGCATCACTCAATCCTTCCAGACGACTATCGGTTTCGGTATCGCGGCTATCGATCAGGAAACGATACGCAGCCAGCAGACCCGCAGGGCCGATAAACTTGTCCGGATTCCACCAGAATGACGGACAAGACGTCGAACAACACGCACAAAGAATACACTCGTACAGACCATCGAGTTTTTCACGCTGCTCTGGCGATTGTAAATGCTCGCGAGCCGGTGGATTTTGCCCATTATTCAACAAGTAAGGCTTAATCTTCTCATATTGTGCATAGAATTGTCCCATGTCCACCACCAAATCGCGCACGACCGGCAGACCAGGCAAAGGACGGATAACAATTTTCTGTCCCGCACGCTGCAATGCTGAAATCGGGGTGATACAGGCCAGACCATTTTTGCCGTTCATGTTCAGACCGTCGGAGCCACACACTCCTTCACGGCAGGAACGACGAAACGACAGTGTCGGATCCTTTTCTTTCAGCTGCATTAATGCGTCAAGCAGCATCATGTCGCGACCTTCTTCCGCTTCCAGGACGTAATCCTGCATATGCGGAGCGTCATCAACATCCGGGTTATAACGATAAACTGAGAATTCGAGTTTCATTGTCCTGTCTCCGCATTAATAGGTACGAATCTTCGGCGGGAACGCCGGACGCAGTTTCGGTTCCATATTGACTTCACGTCGTGTCATGGATTCCGACTCTGGCAGATACAGGGAATGGCACAGCCAGTTAGCATCATCACGATCCGGATAGTCAAAGCGGCTATGCGCGCCACGACTTTCAGTACGGAAGTTTGCGGATACAGCCGTCGCGTAGGCGGTTTCCATCAGGTTATCCAACTCCAGACACTCAACGCGCTGGGTGTTGAACTCGCTGGAGGTATCGTCCAGACGCGCATTTTTCAGACGCTCGCGGATGGCTTTCAGCTGCTCAAGCCCTTTCGCCATCGCGTCGCCTTCACGGAAGACCGAGAAGTTGTGCTGCATACATTCCTGCAGCGCCTTGCGGATTTCAACCGGATCTTCACCGTCACGGTTGCCGTTCCAGCGGTTCAGGCGCTCAAGAGAAGCGTCAATATTCGCCTCAGTTGCATCACGCAGATCACCCTGCTCGGCAATCGACTCTTGCAGATGTATGCCCACCGCACGACCGAATACCACCAGGTCGAGCAGAGAGTTACCGCCCAGGCGGTTAGCGCCGTGTACCGATACGCAGGCGATTTCGCCGACGGCGAACAGGCCAGGAATCACTACATCTTCGCCCTGCTCATTCACGGTCAACGCCTGACCGGTCACTTTGGTCGGAATACCGCCCATCATATAGTGGCAGGTTGGGATAACCGGGATAGGCTCTTTGATCGGGTCAACGTGAGCAAAGGTACGGGACAATTCCAGGATGCCCGGCAGACGCGATTCCAGAACCTCTTTACCCAGATGATCGAGTTTCAGTTTGGCATGCGGACCCCACGGGCCGTCGCAGCCGCGACCTTCGCGAATTTCGATCATGATGGAACGCGCCACCACATCACGACCCGCCAGGTCTTTAGCATTTGGCGCGTAACGCTCCATAAAGCGCTCGCCGTGTTTGTTCAGCAGATATCCGCCTTCACCGCGACAGCCTTCTGTGACCAGCACACCTGCACCGGCGATACCGGTCGGGTGGAACTGCCACATTTCCATATCCTGCACCGGAACACCGGCGCGGATCGCCATACCAACGCCGTCACCGGTGTTGATGTGCGCGTTCGTGGTGGACTGATAAATACGGCCTGCGCCGCCAGTGGCCAGCACCGTTGCGCGCGCTTTGAAATAAACCACTTCCCCGGTTTCGATACACAGTGCGGTACACCCGACCACTGCGCCATCTTCATTTTTCACCAGATCAAGTGCATACCACTCGGAGAAAATCGTGGTGTGGTTTTTCAGGTTCTGCTGATACAACGTGTGCAACAAGGCGTGACCGGTACGGTCAGCCGCTGCGGCGGTACGTGCCGCCTGCTCGCCGCCGAAGTTCTTCGACTGGCCGCCAAACGGACGCTGATAAATGGTGCCATCATCCAGACGGGAGAATGGCAGGCCCATGTGATCAAGCTCGAGAATCGCTTCCGGGCCGGTCTTGCACATATATTCAATGGCGTCCTGGTCACCGATATAATCGGAGCCTTTCACCGTGTCATACATGTGCCATTCCCAGTTATCTTCATGGGTATTACCGAGCGCAACGGTGATGCCGCCCTGGGCAGAAACCGTGTGCGAACGGGTTGGGAAAACTTTTGAGAGCAGCGCACAGGTCTGGCCGCTCTGGGAAATTTGCAGTGCTGCGCGCATACCTGCGCCACCCGCACCAATCACAACAGCATCAAATTCTCTGACTGGCAGTTTCATCACACACCCCACACCACAACAAATCCATAAATAACGTAAACCACCAGAGCAACAACGATAGCCAGTTGCAGAGGCAGGCGAATCGCCAACGGTTTAACGTAATCGGTCAACACCTGCCACATGCCAATCCAGGCATGAATAAGGATTGAGAACAGCGCCAGCAGGGTGAACACTTTGGTGAAGGCAGATCCGAAGAACCCGCTCCAGATTTCCCACGTCAGCTCGCCGCTGGTCGCAAAGAAACCGATCATATAGATGATGTAAAGCGTGAGGACGATGGCAGTAGCGCGGACCAGAATAAAGTCATGTACGCCGTTGCGTCCTAATGCGGAGGCGTTGCTTACCATACGAGGACTCCTGCGAGAATTGAAAACACGACAGTAATGGCAAACGAAATATAGGCAGAGCGTTTCCCTGCTTCGAATGTTTCTTCCAGATAACCAAAGTCCATCAGCATATGGCGTACACCCACAACCACGTGGAATGCCAGCGCGGTCAAAATGCCCCACATGATAAATTTCACGAAGAAGCTGCTCATGATGGCCGAAGCCTGGAGGAATCCTTCAGGAGAAGAGAGGCTCGTTCCCAGTAACCACAGCAAAATGCCGACCGCCACAAACGTAATCACACCGGATGCACGGTGGAGAATGGACGCTATTGCCGTTACAGGGAATCGGATCGTTTTCAGATCCAGATTGACAGGTCTTTGTTTTTTCACATTTCTTATCATGAATAACGCCCACATGCTGTTCTTATTATTCCCTTTGGATTTCGCGTAACAGGAAGGCGGCAAGTCCGGGAAACCCGAGATCATAGTGAACTATGTAACCGGGGTGAGCGGGCGCAGCCAACGCACCTGTAGCGTGAAAGACTATGGGATTTCCTTACTCCGGCTGCGATGCGGGTCAGACAGCGTCCTTTTCTATAACTGCGCGTCATGCAAAACATTGCTTCCAAATGCTAAAACGACACGTTACAACGCTGGGTGGCTCGGGATTGCAGGGTGTTCCGGAGACCTGGCGGCAGTATAGGTCGTTCACAAAACCATTACAATTAACCTACATACAGTTTGTCGGGTTTTATGCGGAACAGTGATCACAGTCACGATAACAACATTATTTTAAATTTTAATCATCGAATTTGACAAAGATTAAACAATATTGTTACAAACGTCAGCGGAAAAGGCATATAATGCGCAAAAGTTATGAGGTCTCTCTTTCACCTGAGATTTAGTTATGTAACAGTGTGATGGTATTGACCGAAGTTATCAGGACAGTTATTAGTGGTATACAGGTTTGAATAATTCGGACTGCGAAGACACTGATTTGCTGTTGTTTCTCTGATTTTTCATTCGTTTACCTGCAAGGCGCCATAGCTCTGTACCCTGGTTTCTCCTCGCGAGCTGAGCGGCAAGCCAAATAACAAACTGGTAACGGTGATTAACAGCTGAATGCAAATCCCAACACAGCGTCATTCGCGCTAGATCAAGGCGGCAAGTCGGTGAATCCGAGGCATCATCTATCGCGATGTGACCCGGATTTGTGGCGTTGCCAACGCAGAGATAGCGTGAAAACGAAGTGTTTTGGCAGTCTTAAGCAATAAGGCGCTAAGGAGACCGTAAATGGCTGATACAAAGGCAACGCTCACCCTAAATGGTGACACTGCTATTGAACTGGATGTGCTAAAAGGCACGCTCGGTCAGGATGTTATTGATATTCGTACTTTGGGCTCAAAAGGGGTGTTTACCTTTGATCCTGGTTTCACTTCTACCGCATCTTGCGAATCCAAAATCACCTTCATCGACGGTGACGAAGGTATCCTGCTCCACCGCGGTTTCCCCATCGATCAATTAGCCACTCAGTCCAACTATCTGGAAGTGTGCTACATCCTGCTGAACGGCGAAAAACCGACGCAGGCACAGTTCGATGAATTCCAGACGACCGTTACCCGCCACACCATGATCCACGAGCAGATTACCCGTCTGTTCCACGCCTTCCGTCGTGACTCTCACCCGATGGCTGTGATGTGCGGTATTACCGGTGCGCTGGCGGCGTTCTACCACGACTCTCTGGATGTGAATAACCCACGCCATCGTGACATCGCAGCGTTCCGCCTGCTGTCCAAAATGCCAACCATGGCGGCGATGTGTTACAAATATTCTATCGGTCAGCCATTCGTTTATCCGCGCAACGACCTCTCCTATTCAGGCAATTTCCTGAACATGATGTTCTCCACGCCGTGCGAGCCTTACGAGGTTAATCCGGTGCTTGAGCGCGCGATGGACCGTATTCTGATCCTGCACGCCGACCACGAACAAAACGCATCGACCTCCACCGTCCGTACCGCAGGCTCTTCAGGCGCGAACCCGTTCGCCTGTATCGCTGCCGGTATCGCCTCCCTGTGGGGACCGGCGCACGGTGGTGCGAACGAAGCCGCACTGAAGATGCTAGAAGAGATCAGCTCTGTTGAGCACATTCCTGAATTCGTGCGTCGTGCGAAAGACAAAAATGACTCCTTCCGTCTGATGGGCTTCGGTCACCGTGTTTACAAAAACTACGACCCGCGCGCAACCGTCATGCGTGAAACCTGCCATGAAGTGCTGAAAGAGCTGGGTACGAAAGATGATCTGCTGGAAGTGGCGATGGAGCTGGAACATATCGCGCTGAACGACCCGTACTTCATCGAGAAAAAACTGTACCCGAACGTCGATTTCTACTCTGGCATTATTCTGAAAGCGATGGGTATTCCGTCTACCATGTTCACCGTGATCTTTGCCATGGCGCGTACCGTGGGCTGGATTGCACACTGGAACGAAATGCACACCGACGGCATGAAAATCGCCCGTCCTCGTCAGCTGTACACCGGCTACGAGCAGCGTGATTTCAAATCAGACATCAAGCAATAATTCGATTTGTCTGTTAAAAACGCGCCGACTGGCGCGTTTTTTATTTGTACGGTCTCATGCCCTCTCCCACCGGGATGAGGTGAAAACATCAAAAACGGTAACTTTAAGGTGACCGTTCTACTTTTGGCACACCGGACACCCGTAAAACGGTCGTGAAGAAAGCCTGCTGCGCTCAATCACCCCGCCGCAGCGCTCGCAGGCTTTACCCTCTCGATGAAAAACCTTGAAGCGAAACAGCGCGCCGTGATGTTTATTCTCATCCACCACGCCACGCGTGCTGTATGACAGACGCGGAATGTCCAGCAAGGCATGTGAAAGCGCATCAAGCTGCTCCTCGCTAAGCTGCGAAGCCTTACGCTGCGCCGCCAGCCCCACTTCCCAGAGAATTTCAACACGCAAATAATTGCCCAACCCGGCAAGAAATGCTTGATCCAGCAGCAACCCGGAAAACTGTCGATTGCGGAATTTCGGCGACAACAACCGCGCTTTCACCTCTTCTGCCGTCATCCGCATATCCAGTACATCCGGCCCGACGCGTTGCAGGAAGGGGTGAGTGAGCAGTTGCTCCGGCGTTAACATCTCTATGTCAGATGCACTGTAGAGCAAAATCGCTTTATCCGCCGTTTGCAGCCTGACGCGCAAAATCCTTGAAGTTTGTGGGTGCTCATCTGCATCAACGACCCGCCAGACCCCATAAAGTTGATTGTGGCTATATAACGTCAGGTTATGGGAAAAATGCGTCAGCAACGCTTTGCCACGCGTTTCAATCTGCGTGACTTTTTGCCCAATTAACGACGACTCGAACGATTTTAACTGAGGAAAAGCAAACCACGCATCGGTGATGGGGTTTGCCCTTTATCGCCGCCTCCAGGCTATCCGCCGCACGGCGGATCTGTGGTCCTTCTGGCATATTTTCATCCTTTCTTAATGCATCGTTAGTGCGTTGCACCACCCACAGCGTTGATGTCAGAGTCCTGACGCAGCGCCACGGTCAAGGCGATTTCCAGCGCATCTTTCACCGTCTGCGCCGCCATACTCGGTGCGCCAGCATGCGCCGCGGCCTGTTCCGGTAAGTACGGAATATGAATAAACCCGCCCTTCACGTCCGCCTGTTCACGGATTTTATGCAGCAATCCGTACATCACGTGATTACACACGAACGTCCCCGCCGTCTGCGACACGGACGCAGGAATGTCTTTTTCGCGCATCGCCGCCACCATTGCTTTGATGGGTAACGAGCTAAACCATGCCGCAGGCCCGTTCGGCACAATGGCAACGTCAATCGGCTGCTGTCCACGGTTATCGGGAATGCGCGCATCATCGACGTTTATACCGATACGTTCGACGGTGATATCCACGCGACCGCCCGCTTGCCCAACGGCAACTACCACGGTCGGATTCAGTTCGTCGATAGCAGAATTCAGCACCGTTAGCGACTCGCCAAACACGCAAGGCAACTGCCGCGTCACCACGCGACAGTCATCAATGGTCATCCCCTCGAGCTGTTTAACCACTTCCCAGGAAGGGTTGACGGTCTCACCGCCAAAAGGCTCAAAACCGGTGACTAAAATATGACGCATCACGCCTCCTTATTAGAACATCAGGAAGTACATCAGGAACACGTTGACGATCAGCAACAGCACACCGGTCGGTATCTGCGCCTTGATCACCGCATTTTTATCCGGCAATTCCAGCAGCGCGGCGGGCACAATATTGAAGTTCGCCGCCATCGGCGTCATCAGCGTTCCGCAATAGCCGGAAAACATCCCAATCGCCGCCATTACGGCCGGGTTACCGCCGTGTTGCAGCACCAGAATAGGAATACCGATCCCCGCCGTCACAATCGGGAACGCGGCAAACGCATTGCCCATCACCATCGTCAGCACAGCCATGCCAATCGCATAGACCGCCACGGCGATAAAGCGGCTGTCTACTGCCAGATAGGTTTTCGTCAGCCAGGAAATTCCATCGCCCACGCCTGCGGCGGTAAACAGCAGCCCCAACGTCGCCAGAATTTGTGGCAGGATAAACGCCCAGCCGATGGAGTCCAGCAAACGACGCGCTTCCTGTAGCGGTTGATGCACTTTTTCGTGCGTCATTTTGACCGCCATCGCCAGGCCAATCAGCGAGCCAACGGTCATGGAAAACAGCGTCACCAGCGTCGAATGATTGCCGGGACCAAACAGCGTTTCCTGCATCCCAGGAATATTGTTGAACATCAGCACGCCGACAACGGTCACCACGGGAATGGCGAGCGCCGGAAAGAACAGTCGGTTACCCAGACGCGCTGCGCTGGCCTCACGTTCTTCCTGCTTGCGCTGATGATAGCTGCCAAGACGCACGCCGCCGAAACCGGCGATCAGCGCCAGCCCCACCACCGCAACGCCCACTGCAATATGCACGGTACGCTTATCGCCCACCAGTTGATAGGTCCAGTCACCCAACAGGAACATCAGGCCGTAAACACCCCAGAACATTCCGGTCGTCACGCGGCGCGGGTTAGCTTTATCGCGAAATGACATCACCGCGACGATCAGCAGGATCAGCCCCGCCAGCCAGTACAAATAGCTTTGCTGGAAATTCATGAAGCATCTCCCTGCGTATGCGTGGTTTTCGCCAGCTCGCGCTCAAGATGCTTATCCAGCCGCCACAGGCGAGTGGCGTGAATGATAAAGGCACAGATCGCCGTCGGGATGCCCCACAAGGCAATGTGTAGCGGCTCGGTCTGAATACCGCCAGACTCAAGCATAAAGTTATGCATAAAGATGATTGCGCCAAAGGCGACAAAAATGTCTTCGCCGAAGAACAGCCCGACGTTATCGGTCGCTGCCGACATAGCGCGCAGGCGGTAACGCACCGCGCCCGGCAGTTCGCCGTATTTTTTTTCAGCCGCACCTTCCGCCATCGGGGCCAGCAGCGGGCGCACCATCTGCGGATGACCGCCAAGGCTAGTGAGCCCCATCGCGGCTGACGCTTCACGCACGAACAGATAGACAATCAGCAAGCGGCCCGCGGTGGCGCTGTGAATTTTGGCAATCCACGCCTGCGCGCGCTCTTTCAGCCCGTGACGCTCCAGCAGACCGATCACCGCAAGAGGAATCAGCAGGATATACGGCAGGTTACGGGTGTTCAGGAACCCCTCGCCGAGCTTTTCGAGGATAGTGGCGACCGGCATATGCGCCGCCAGGCCGGTCACGATACCGGCGACAATCACCACCAGCACCGGATTAAAACGTAATAAAAACCCGACCACAATCACCGCAATCCCGATGAGTGGCCAGAGCGATAGCGTCTCTGCCATGTTCTCTTTCCTGTTGTTAAGTTGTGTTTGCGTTTGTGCGTTATGCACTGATTTTTATATTTTTAGCGTCAAATTCTTTGCGCAATCGGCGGGCAAACGCCAGGGCGTGTTCGCCATCGCCATGGAGACAAACGGTCTGCGCCTGCACGCTGGCCCATTCCCCGGTGATACTTTTGACCCGACCCTGCTGCACCATTTCCAGGGTTTGTGCAAGTGCGTGTTCTTCATCCTCAATCAGCGCGCCCGGCGCCGTGCGCGGCACGAGAGTTCCATCCGCCTGATAGCCGCGATCGGCAAACACCTCTTCGCGCGTCACCAAACTATAGCGCTCCCCGGCGCGAATCAGTTCGCTACCTGCCAGCCCCACCAGAATCAACGTCGGGCTAACGGCATGAACCGCGCGTGCGATAGCGTCCGCCAGCGCGGCGTCTTTTGCCGCCTGGTTATAGAGCATCCCGTGCGGCTTAACGTGGCGAAGTTGCCCTCCTTCGGCGCGCGCGATAGCCTCAAGCGCACCAACTTGATACAGCATTTGGGCGTACACCGTTTCCGGTGGCAGGTTCATCGCCGTGCGGCCAAAGTTTTCCCGATCGGGAAAGCTCGGATGCGCGCCTGGCGCCACACCATTTTTTAACGCCTCGCGAACGCACGCCTGCATGGTTTGCGCGTCCCCGGCGTGAAAGCCGCAGGCAATATTGGCGGAAGAAACAAGCGTCAATAATTCAGCATCGCTCGCGCAGCCTTCGCCTAAATCCGCATTCAAATCAACGACGATCATTCAACCTCCATGCCAGTTGTTCGATATGTTGTTTCTGTACGCGTCGCGCTTCGAGCGCCTCTTCCAGCGTGCACTGCACAAAGTGAATCGGTTGACCCAACGGAATTTGCGCCAGATGGCACATATCCGCCTCGATGATGCAGGCGATACGCGGATAGCCTCCCGTGGTCTGAGCATCATTCATCAGGACAATCGGTTGGCCATTGTGCGGTACCTGAATCACGCCCGGCAGCAGACCATGCGACAGCATTTCACGATCGGTAGTGCGTGCCAGCTGCTGGCCCTGTAAACGGTAACCCATGCGGTTACTTTGCGGGCTGAGCTTCCACGGCAGGCGCCAGAAAGCATCCTGCGAAGGCTGGTCAAACTCATGATATTCAGGCCCCGGCAGCGCGCGAATGCGGTTGGTCCACAGCAGTTGCTTCACCCCCTGGGTTTCAACAAATTCCCGCACGCCTGGACGAAGCGGCAATCTGTCGCCATCTTTCAGCAAGCGGCCTTCAAACCCGCCGATTCCCGTTTTAAGATCGGTGCTGTATGAGTTCATCACTTCCGGTACGTCAATGCCGCCATCGACAGCCAGATAGCTGCGCATCCCGTGCAACGGCCGATTCAGCGTCAGGCGCTGCCCGGCTTTGGCTTTTAATCGCCAGCCGGTCCAGACCGCTGCGCCATCAAGCGTCGCGTCGCACCCTGCGCCAGTCAGGGCGAACCAGCTGTCGCGCTCAAACTCGACGCTGCATTGACCCAGCGTTATTTCCAGCGCCGCCGTATTCGGATCGTTGCCCACCAGCAGATTCGCAATCTGCAACGCCGGTTTATCCAGCGCACCGCAATAGCTGATCCCCGACTGACGCAGGCCGATGCGGCCACAGTCCTGAACCGAGGTATACAGCCCCGCGCGAATCACCTTTAACATACCCCCTCCTTCTGCGGCACAAACCGCACGGTATCTCCCGGTCGCAACAGCACCGGTTCATCGCGTCTGGAATCAAATAACGGCAGGCTGGTATGGCCAATCAGCTGCCAGCCGCCCGGCGAGACCAGCGGGTAAATCCCGGTCTGTGCCCCGCCAATACCGACAGAACCGGCCGGAACTTGCAGGCGCGGCTCAGCGCGACGTGGCGTGGCGAGCTGTTCCGGTAATCCGCCCAGATAGGGGAATCCCGGCTGGAAGCCCAGGAACCACACCACGTAATCATTCGCGCTGTGCAGCTCGACCACCTGTTTTTCAGACAGTCCGGCATGTCGCGCGACCTCGCCCAGATCCGGGCCAGCCGCCCCGCCGTACACCACCGGGATCTCGATAAAGCGTGACTCCGGCTCCAGCGCCTCGCTCTCTTCCCACCAGAGTTGCAACCGTTCGATTGCATCCAGCGCCAGGGACTGCGGATTGCGTAATACGACCGTAATGTTATTCATCCCCGGAATGGCTTCCACCACTTCGGGGATCTCCGCTAGCCGCTGCGTTAAGCGCCAGATCCTTTTTTGCGTCGCCAGCGTGACCGGAGGCTCAAGCTCCAGCACTACGGCGGTTTCGCCTAATAAATAACAACGCGCTCGCTGCACTTACGTACCTCTCATCAGGCAGGATTAGGAATATCAATAAAGGTCACGTCCAGATCGGTGTTTTCCGTCAACCACTCGCTCAGGGCGCGAATGCCGCCGCGTTCGGTGGCGTGATGCCCCGCGGCATAGAAATGCAGGCCCTGTTCACGGGCGGAATGGATCGTCTGTTCGGACACTTCGCCGGTAATAAACGCATCAACGCCAAAGCGCGCGGCGTTGTCGATAAAGCCCTGACCACCGCCCGTACACCAGGCGACGCGTTTCACCAGATCCGGGCCGGTATCACCGCTCCACAGCGGACGACGCCCCAGACGCGCCTCTATCCAGGAGGCCAGCTCCAGGCCAGGGACCGGCATTGACAGCTCGCCCCACGGCAACAGCTCTTCAATTTCGCCCATCACCGTGATGCCGAGCAGCGCGGCCAGCTGAACGTTGTTACCCAGCTCCGGATGTGCATCCAGCGGCAAATGCCAGCCATACAGGTTGATGTCGTTTGCCAGCAGCGTTTTCAGGCGATTGCGCTTCATGCCGCGAATCACGGGCGCTTCGTTTTTCCAGAAATAACCGTGATGCACGATCACCGCATCGGCATTCAGACGCACGGCTTCATCCAGCAGCGCCTGACTTGCCGTGACGCCCGTGACAATCTTTTGCACCGTGTCGCGCCCTTCCACCTGTAGGCCGTTCGGGCCGTAGTCGCTAAAGCTGGCGCTGTTCAGTTTTTCATTGATCAGTTGTTCAAGTTCGGTGTTTTTCATCATGACTCTCTTACACTTTGCGGGCGGCTTCATAGGCCGCCAGTGTGGCGACGCGCGCCTGTTTATGATCGACAATCGGGCGCGGATAATCGAGCTTCACGCCCGCTTTATCTGCCCACACCCAGGGTTCATGAAGGGATTTAATCGGCACATCACGAAGTGATGGAAGCCATTTACGGATAAACTCGCCCGCGGCGTCAAACCGTTGTCCCTGAGTGGTCGGATTAAAAATGCGAAAGTATGGCGCGGCGTCCGTTCCTGTTGAGGCCGCCCACTGCCAGCCGCCATTGTTAGCGGCCAAATCACCATCAATCAGCTGAGCCATAAAATATCGCTCTCCGGCACGCCAGTCGATAAGCAAGTCTTTCACCAGGAAACTTGCCACAATCATCCTCAGACGATTATGCATCCATCCCGTTTCGTTGAGCTGGCGCATTGCCGCATCGACAATCGGATAACCCGTTTTCCCGTCCTGCCAGGCCTGCAACAGCATATCGTCGTGCTGCCATTGCACGTTGTCAGTCCAGCGAATGAAGGGCCGATGCTTACATAAATCAGGATGATAGGTCATCAGATGGCGATAAAATTCTCGCCAGATAAGTTCGTTTAGCCACACTGCGCCCTCACCGCCGTCCAGCGCTCTGGGTTGCTCCGCCAGCAGGCGGTGCAAACACTGACGCGGCGAGAGCACGCCCAACGCTAAACACGCCGATAACCGGCTGGTGCCGTCGATGGAAGGGAAATCGCGTCGCGCTTCGTACTCACCCGCGCCGTGTTGACAGAAATGGCGCAGCTGCGCGATGGCGGCTTTCTCGCTGGCAGGAAACAGCTCAGCATCAAAATCCTGCTGTGGATAGTTGAAATCAATTTCAGCGGGCGGCGACAGCTTTTGTTTTCTGACGGCGGGCGCGGCCACGCATTCCGGCAGCCCCTCTTTCAGGCGCTTGACGTACGCATTTTTGAACGGGGTAAACACCTTGTACATCTCGTGATTCCCGGTCATGACGCTGCCTGGCGGCAACATCACGCTGTCGTCAAAGCCCTGACAGACCACGCCGTCGAGCGTTTTTTCGAGCTGTCGGTCGCGCTGCTGCTCGTTGAATTCGTATTGATAGTTGTAGAAAAGATGGGTGACGTCGTGCTGTGCGCAGAGCTGCTGCACTTTTGCGCTTTGTGCCGCAAAATCACTCACCTCTTCATAGATGAGCGGAATGCCTCTCTCCGCCAGCCCCTGCTGCAATCCATTAAGATGCGCGCGCAGATATGCCGCTTGTCGCGGGGCCATATCGTGCTGTCGCCACTGTTCGGGCGTAGCGATAAACACGGCAAGCACCCGCGCGCTTTGACTCCGGCAGGCAGCCGCGAGGGCGATATTGTCATGAAGGCGCAGATCCGCGCGAAACCAGACCAGATGCGTGGTCATAACACTCCTGAATAATTGTCCATAACCTAAGCGTAGCGTTTCCGGTCGCGCGCTAACCTCGCGTCGTCCGAAACAGCGTCGGAATACCTGACGCTATAATGTTTAAGTTATGTTACTGGAGCAAGCAGTACAACACCGTTAATGCAGGTTAACTGCCGATGATGCCTGATAATCTGAAGGGGTATATCTCAAGCGCGGGCACAAAAAAACCGCCACATCTCTGTGGCGGCTCCGACAAAGCTGTGTGTCATCTTTGTATTAATAGAAGTCGCAGGTCGCTTTTTCGGCCTGATCCATCCAGACCGGTTTCTCGCTGGTTTTCGCCCAGACGCGGTGCAGATAGCTGTAAAAACGGGCACGGTCTTTCCAGAAAAGCATCACCGGTAACGCCAGAACACCCGCCACTACAGCGAAGGTGCGACGTAAAAAGACAACATGTGCTGGATACTCTTTGTAAAGGTCCATTATTTTCTCCCCTATAGTTGGCCGGAAACGTTATCCGGAAAATTCGAAAGTGGTTATCTGGCTAAAATAGTACCGTTTTGTTTGTAATTTTACTACTCATCCGACCACTTATTTGCATTCATTTAATGAATATTTACACTTCGACTGTAATTAAGTTACGAAAAAGTTAACAAGGTACTTACCAATAGTTAAATCATGGTTTTAGCGTTTTTATACTTTTTTTACATCTCCCCTGCCGATTTTTGCAAAATCTTTGCGCCATAAATCCTACCTTTTGCACAAAGACAAATGTCACCCGGAGGTGAATTGTGAGTGCAGGTCTGATTGCCGGCATCGTGTTGGTTTTCCTGTTATTAGGGTATCTGGTCTACGCCTTGTTTAATGCGGAGGCATTCTGATGGCCGCTCAAGGATTTTTACTTATCGCCAGTTTTTTATTGCTGCTATTCCTGCTGGCACGACCGCTGGGAAACGTGTTAGCGCGGATGATAAATGGCGTCCCGCTACCCCTGGTTGGCGGCATGGAAAACGGAGTGTGGCGCGTACTCGGCATCCAAAATCAGGAGATGAACTGGCGGCAATATCTGCTCGCTATTCTGCTGCTGAATGTGTTTGGCCTGTTTGTGCTCTTCGCGATGCTGATGTTGCAGGGCATATTGCCGCTCAACCCGCAGCAGTTGCCGGGGTTAAGCTGGCATCTGGCGCTGAATACCGCCGTCAGTTTCGTCAGCAATACCAACTGGCAATCGTATGCAGGTGAAACCACGCTCAGCTATTTCAGCCAGATGGTGGGGTTAACCGTACAAAACTTCCTGTCGGCAGCCAGCGGCATCGCGGTGATTTTTGCACTGACGCGCGCTTTTGCCCGACAAAAAGTGAACACCCTGGGTAACGCCTGGGTCGATCTCACGCGGATTACGCTGTGGGTGCTGCTGCCGATTTCACTGCTTATCGCCCTGTTCTTTATCCAGCAAGGTACGCTGCAAAACCTGCTGCCGTATACGTCTTACAACTCACTTGAAGGGGTAAAACAGATGCTGCCGATGGGGCCGGTGGCCTCGCAGGAAGCCATCAAAATGCTCGGCACGAACGGCGGCGGATTCTTCAATGCCAACTCTTCGCACCCGTTCGAAAACCCCACCGCGCTGACTAACATTGTGCAGATGCTGGCGATCTTCCTTATCCCCGCCGCACTCTGCTTTGCCTTTGGCGATGTGGTGAACGACCGCCGCCAGGGGCGCACGTTGCTCTGGGCGATGTCGTTGATTTTTGTGGTCTGCGCCGCGCTGGTGATGTGGGCTGAATGGCATGGCAACGCGCACTTTATGCAGCTTGGTGTCGACAGCAACATCAATATGGAAGGCAAAGAGAGCCGTTTCGGCATTCTCGCCAGCAGTCTGTACGCGGTGGTCACCACGGCGGCCTCCTGCGGTGCCGTGAATGCGATGCATGACTCCTTCACTGCGCTCGGCGGCATGATCCCGCTGTGGCTGATGCAGATCGGTGAAGTGGTGTTTGGCGGTGTCGGATCCGGTCTGTACGGCATGCTGCTGTTTGTCCTGCTGGCGGTGTTTATCGCCGGGCTGATGATTGGCCGCACTCCAGAATATCTGGGTAAAAAAATCGACGTCCGCGAGATGAAGCTGACCGCGCTGGCGATCCTGGTGACCCCCGCTCTGGTGCTGATGGGCACGGCATTGGCGCTGATGACCGACGCCGGACGCAGCGGCATTTTCAACCCTGGCATTCACGGCTTTAGCGAAGTGCTGTACGCCGTCTCGTCCGCCGCCAACAACAACGGCAGCGCCTTCGCCGGATTAAGCGCTAACTCTCCGTTCTGGAACTGCCTGCTGGCGTTCTGCATGTTCGTCGGTCGCTTTGGGGTGATCGTCCCGGTGATGGCGATCGCCGGATCGCTGGTCAGCAAAAACATTCAGCCCACCTCCAGCGGAACGCTGCCAACCCACGGGGCGCTGTTTGTCGGCCTGCTGATTGGCACCGTGCTGCTGGTGGGGGCATTGACCTTTATCCCCGCCCTCGCGTTAGGCCCGGTCGCGGAACATCTTTCTTTACGCTAATTGAGCGGAGACATAAGTCATGAGTCGTAAACAACTGGCCCTTTTAGAACCCGCGCTGGTTCGCCAGGCGTTGATGGATGCGGTCAAAAAACTCAGCCCGCGCGTGCAATGGCACAACCCGGTGATGTTTATTGTCTGGATTGGCAGCGTGGTCACCACCGCGCTGGCAGTGGCGATGGCAACCGGGCATCTGGCGGGCGATGCGGGCTTTACCGGCGCGATTAGCGTCTGGCTGTGGTTTACGGTGCTTTTCGCCAACGTAGCCGAAGCGCTGGCGGAAGGCCGCAGTAAGGCACAGGCCAACAGCCTGAAAGGCATCAATAAGACGGCATTTGCCCGCAAACTGCGCGAGCCAAAATATGGCGCGCAGATGGACCACGTCCCGGCTGACGAGCTGCGAAAAGGCGACGTCGTGCTGGTCGAAGCGGGCGATATTATCCCGTGCGACGGGGAAGTCATCGAAGGCGGCGCATCGGTCGATGAGAGCGCGATCACCGGGGAATCTGCACCGGTGATCCGTGAGTCTGGCGGTGATTTCGCGTCCGTCACCGGCGGGACGCGGATTCTCTCCGACTGGCTGGTTATCCAGTGCAGCGTCAACCCAGGCGAAACCTTCCTTGACCGCATGATCGCGATGGTCGAAGGCGCACAGCGTCGCAAAACGCCAAACGAAATTGCGCTGACCATTTTACTGGTAGCCCTGACGATTGTTTTCCTGCTGGCAACCGCCACCCTGTGGCCGTTCTCCGCATACGGCGGCACGGCGGTCAGCGTTACGGTGTTGGTGGCACTGCTGGTCTGCCTTATCCCAACGACCATCGGCGGATTGCTGTCGGCGATTGGCGTGGCGGGGATGAGCCGGATGCTCGGCGCAAACGTCATCGCCACCAGCGGTCGTGCCGTAGAAGCGGCGGGCGATGTGGATGTGTTGCTGCTGGATAAAACCGGGACCATTACCCTCGGCAACCGTCAGGCATCCGAATTTTTGCCTGCCCCCGGCGTGGATGAAAAAACGCTGGCCGATGCCGCGCAGCTCTCATCGCTGGCCGATGAAACGCCGGAAGGCCGCAGCATCGTAATCCTCGCGAAGCAGCGCTTTAACCTGCGCCAGCGGGATGTGCAAAGCCTGCAGGCCACCTTTGTGCCATTCACCGCGCAAACGCGCATGAGCGGGATTAACATCCAGGATCGCATGATCCGCAAAGGCTCCGTCGACGCCATTCGCCGCCACATTGAAGCCAATAACGGTCACTTCCCACCGGAAGTCGATCGTCTGGTGGAGAACGTGGCGCGTCAGGGCGCAACGCCGCTGGTGGTCGCCGAAGGCGCAACCGTGCTTGGTGTCATTGCCCTGAAAGATATCGTGAAAGGTGGCATAAAAGAGCGCTTTGCTCAGCTGCGTAAAATGGGGATCAAAACGGTGATGATCACCGGGGATAACCGTTTGACCGCCGCCGCGATTGCCGCCGAAGCGGGCGTGGACGATTTCCTGTCTGAAGCCACGCCGGAAGCCAAACTGGCGCTGATTCGTCAGTACCAGGCCGAAGGACGTCTGGTGGCAATGACCGGCGACGGGACCAACGACGCCCCCGCACTGGCGCAGGCGGACGTTGCGGTGGCGATGAACTCGGGCACCCAGGCCGCGAAAGAAGCGGGCAACATGGTCGATCTCGACTCTAACCCCACCAAGCTGATTGAAGTGGTGCACATCGGCAAACAGATGCTGATGACACGCGGGTCGCTCACCACGTTCAGTATCGCCAACGACGTGGCGAAGTATTTCGCCATTATCCCGGCGGCATTTGCGGCAACCTATCCGCAGCTCAACGCTCTGAACGTGATGCACCTGCACTCTCCGGCGTCGGCCATCCTCAGCGCCGTGATTTTTAACGCGTTGATTATTGTCTTCCTGATCCCGCTGGCGCTCAAAGGCGTGAGCTATAAACCGCTGTCAGCGGCCGCTATGCTGCGCCGCAACCTGTGGATTTATGGTCTGGGCGGGCTGGTGGTGCCGTTTATCGGTATCAAGATTATCGACATGCTGCTGACCGTGTTCGGGCTGGTTTAAAAGGTAAATCAAATGACTATGTTACGCCCCGCTATACTGCTGTTTATTCTGTTAACGCTGGTGACCGGCGGGCTTTATCCGCTGCTCACGACGGCGCTTGGCCAGTGGTGGTTTACCGATCAGGCCAACGGTTCGCTGATCATTCAGAACGGTGAAAATCGCGGCTCGCGCCTGATTGGGCAGAATTTTACCGATGCAGGCTACTTTCAGGGACGTCCTTCCGCCACTGCGGAAAGCCCGTATAATCCGATGGCGTCTGGCGGGAGTAATCTGGCGGGGAGCAATCCCGAGCTGGATAAAGCGATCGGTGAACGCATTGCTGCACTGCGCGCCGCCAATCCGCAGGCCAGCCGTGATGTGCCGGTTGAGCTGGTGACGGCCTCTGCCAGCGGGCTGGATTACAGCCTGACGCCCGAATCGGTCGCATGGCAGATCCCGCGCGTGGCGGCTGCCCGTCAGTTGACCACCGAACAGGTGCGCAAGGTGGTAGAGGAACAAACGCATAAACCGCTGGTCAATTTTATCGGTATGCCGGTAGTGAATATTGTTGAGCTGAATCTGGCGCTGGACGCGCAAAGGAAAAACTAAATGACCGACGAGCCTGTGCGCCCGGATCCTGACCGACTGCTGGAACAGACAGCCGCCCCCCATCGCGGCAAGCTGAAAGTGTTCTTTGGTGCCTGCGCGGGCGTCGGGAAAACTTACGCCATGCTGGCAGAAGCACAACGGCTGCGGGCGCAGGGTTTAGACATTGTGATCGGCGTGGTGGAAACGCACGGACGCAAAGAGACGGCGGCGCTGCTGGAAGGATTAGCCATGCAGCCCGCCCGCCGGACCAGCCATCGCGGTCGTCTGGTGACGGAATTTGATCTCGACGCCGCCCTCGCCCGCCGCCCGGCGCTGATCCTGATGGATGAACTGGCGCACAGCAATGCGCCAGGCTCCCGTCATCCAAAGCGTTGGCAGGATGTCGAGGAGTTGCTGGAAGCGGGTATCGACGTCTTTACCACCGTTAACGTGCAGCATCTGGAGAGCCTGAACGATGTGGTCAGCGGCGTCACCGGCATTCAGGTGCGCGAAACCGTGCCCGATCCCTTTTTTGATTCCGCCGATGAAGTGATGCTGGTCGATCTGCCGCCGGACGATCTGCGCCAGCGTCTGCACGAGGGCAAAGTCTATATTACCGGGCAGGCCGAACGGGCCATCGAACATTTCTTCCGCAAAGGGAATTTGATCGCCCTGCGCGAACTGGCGCTCAGACGCACCGCCGATCGGGTGGACGATCAGATGCGTGCCTGGCGCGACCGACAGGGACAAGATCGCGTCTGGCACACCCGCGACGCGATTTTACTGTGCATCGGCCACGGGAGTGGCAACGAAAAGCTGGTGCGCACCGCCGCGCGGCTGGCGGCAAAATTCGGCAGCGTCTGGCATGCGGTTTATGTCGAAACTCCGCATCTGCATGCGCTGCCTGAACATCAACGCCGCGCAATTTTGAGCGCCTTACGTCTGGCGCAAGAGTTGGGCGCAGAAACCGCCACCCTTTCCGATCCCGCTGAAGACAAAGCCATTCTCCGCTACGCCCGCGAACACAACCTGGGCAAAATTGTGATTGGCCGTCGCCATCACCGCCGCTGGTTTAGCCGTGAGTCGTTCGCCGACAAGCTGGCAAAACGCGCGCCCGATTTGGATTTGGTGATTGTCGCCCTTGACGACAAACCCGCTCCCCTGCCAAACCGGACAACAGATGTGCGCCCTTTCGGTGAGAAATGGCGGATTCAGCTCCGTGGCTGTCTGGTCGCGACGGTCCTGTGCGCGCTGATTACGTTCGTGGCTAGCCAATGGCTTGTCGCGTTTGACGCGGCCAATCTGGTGATGATTTATCTGCTCGGCGTGGTGGTTGTCGCTCTGCTTTACGGACGCTGGCCGTCAGTGCTGGCCACGGTAATAAACGTTGCCAGCTTTGATCTGTTTTTTATTGCCCCGCGCGGAACGCTGGCGGTGTCGGACGTGCAGTACATTCTGACGTTCGCGGTGATGCTCACCGTCGGGCTAATCGTCGGGAATCTCACCGCGGGCGTGCGCTACCAGGCACGTATCGCCCGCTATCGCGAGCAGCGCACGCGTCATCTTTATGAGATGTCAAAATCACTGGCGGTGGGCCGCACGCCGCACGATATCGTGCAGACCAGCGAGCAGTTTATCCGCTCAACGTTCCACGCCAGCAGCCTGATTCTGCTGCCCGATGAGCATGGGAAATTGCGCCCATTGACTGCGGCCAGCGGCATGACGCCGTGGGATGATGCGATTGCCCGCTGGAGTTTTGATAAAGGTTTACCCGCGGGCGCGGGCACGGACACGTTACCTGGCGTGCCCTATTTGATTTTGCCGCTGCGCAGCGCCGACAAGACGCTGGGGCTGGTGATTGTTGAACCCACCCATCTGCGACAGCTGATGATCCCGGAACAGCAGCGTCTTCTGGAAACCTTCACGCTGCTGGTCGCCAGCGCCCTTGAACGTCTGGCGCTGACGACCAGCGAAGAACAGGCGCGGATGGCAAGCGAGCGCGAAAGTATCCGCAACTCCCTGCTGGCGGCGCTCTCGCACGATCTGCGCACGCCGCTGACCGTCCTGTTTGGCCAGGCGGAAATTTTAACGCTCGATCTGGCGGCTGAAAATTCCCCGCACGCACCGCAGGCCAGTGAGATCCGCCAGCACGTGCTCAACACCACGCGACTGGTGAATAATCTGCTGGATATGGCGCGCATTCAGTCCGGCGGGTTTAACCTCAAAAAAGAGTGGCTGACGCTGGAAGAGGTGGTTGGCAGCGCCCTGAAAATGCTGGAACCTGGCCTCGGCGGACGCCACATTTCGCTGAACATGCCGGAGCCGCTGGCGCTGATTCACGTCGACGGGCCGCTGTTTGAGCGTGTGCTGATTAATCTGCTGGAAAACGCGGCGAAATACGCCGGATCCAAAGCAGAGATCGGGCTGAATGCAGATTTGGCAAATCAGGCATTACAGCTTGAAATTTGGGACGACGGCCCTGGGATTCCCGTTGGGCAGGAAGCCGCTATTTTTGAGAAATTTGCTCGTGGGAATAAAGAGTCTGCCATTCCGGGTGTCGGGCTTGGGCTGGCGATCTGCCAGGCCATTGTCGAGGTTCACGGTGGGACGATCGCCGCGCATAACCGTCCGGAAGGCGGGGCCTGTTTTTGTGTTACACTTCCGCTGGAAGCCCCGCCGGAACTGGATGAATTACCAGAGGATTTGTGATTAACGTTCTGATTGTTGAAGACGAACATGCCATTAGCCGATTCCTACGCGCCGCGCTGGAAGGAGACGGCTTGCGCGTGTTTGACGCCGGAACGTTACAGCGTGGCCTGATTGAAGCCGCGACGCGCAAACCCGATCTGGTGATCCTCGATTTAGGTTTGCCAGACGGCGACGGTATCGATTTTATCCGCGAGGTTCGCCAGTGGAGTCAGATGCCGATAATTGTGCTTTCTGCCCGCGCGGAAGAGACGGACAAAATTGCCGCGCTGGATGCCGGTGCCGATGATTATCTCAGCAAACCGTTTGGCATCGGCGAATTGCAGGCGCGGCTGCGCGTCGCATTACGTCGTCACAGCGCCACGACGCCCGCTGAACCGGTGTTTACCTTCTCAGACATTCAGGTTGATCTCGCCGCGCGGCGGATTCTTTGCGGTGCGCAAGAGATTCACCTCACCCCGATTGAATTTCGCCTGCTGGCCATTCTCCTGAACAATCACGGCAAGGTGCTGACACAACGCCAGCTCCTGAATCAGGTCTGGGGCCCGAACGCCGTCGAGCATAGTCATTATTTACGCATATATATGGGCCACCTTCGCCAGAAACTCGAAGTTGACCCTGCGCGCCCCCGCCATTTATTAACTGAAACCGGTATCGGTTATCGATTTATGCTTTGAATAAATATTCAATTTATTTAAAACGTCCCATTTAAATCTCTGTTTTTATATTTACACAATAACAAAAAGTTCATAGATGCTTTATTTATGAGAAATCAAAACATCCATTAAACATGGCGTTAACACTACAATCACAATACAGAATTTTGATCTGCGCTATTCACTCAAAACGAATATTTATTTCTGATTTGATCGATTAAGGGTGATCATCCTCACGGTTTACAGCCTTTTCCTGGATAAAATGACCATGCTTTCAATTACTGAAAGGAAAATAAGCATGGAAAACAATAATCGTTTAATGCCTCATATCAGGCGGACAACGCATATTATGATGTTCGCCCACCGCAACAGCTTTGATTTTCATTTCTTCAACGCCCGGTAGAGACCCTTCTGCTGGCGTGTCCGTACACAGGTCATCCTGAACTCATTGTTTTACAGGCGTATTCCTGTGAACGCGCACGCTCATTCTTTTAAATCCTGAGATCTTCGTCACCGGACGATTAGGGTTTAACTCATCACAAAAAACAAATTTACTGATTTTTTTATCAGCGGACACACTTTGTTTTTTCCGGGAAATATCGATTTCTTATTTAAAAGAAACCGATGGGTGAATATTGCAAAAAAAAGAGATGAATATGAAACTGCTAAAAATCGCTGTCAGTCGCGCCTGTCCAGATTGTTTTACTACCACACGTGAAATGGTCGACATCAGCGCCTCAGATTATATTGATATCGCCGCCGTGGTTCTGGCCGTCAGTGATATTTTCAGCGGCACAATAGAAGAAATAGAAGCCACCGGATTTGGTATTCCGGTATTTATTGCTACCCATAAAGAAGAAATCGTTCCGGCAGAATATTTGTCACGCATTCAGGGTGTGTTTGAATGCAATGACACCAGCAACGACTTTTACGGACGCCAGCTGGAATCCGCCGCGCAGAAGTACGAAATTCAGCTGCGTCCGCCGTTCTTCCGCGCGCTCGTGGACTACGTCAAACAGGGCAACAGTGCGTTCGACTGTCCGGGGCATCAGGGCGGCCAGTTTTTCCGCCGCCATCCAGCCGGTAATCAGTTCGTGGATTTCTTCGGTGAGACGCTGTTCCGCTCCGATCTGTGCAACGCCGATGTGGCAATGGGCGATCTGTTGATCCACGAGGGCGCCCCCTGCACGGCCCAAAAACACGCAGCAAAAGTGTTTAACGCGGATAAAACCTATTTCGTGCTGAACGGGACGTCGTCATCCAATAAAGTGGTGCTGAATGCCCTGCTGACGCCGGGCGATTTAGTGCTTTTCGACCGCAACAATCACAAATCTAACCACCACGGCGCGCTCATTCAGGCAGGCGCGACACCGGTTTATCTGGAAACTGCGCGCAACCCGTACGGCTTTATTGGTGGTATCGACGCGCACTGTTTCGAAGAAAATTATCTGCGCGAACTGGTGAGTGAAGTGGCACCTGGCCGCGCCCGCGATGAGCGCCCTTTTCGTCTGGCGGTGATTCAACTGGGAACCTATGACGGCACCATTTATAACGCCCGTCAGGTAGTCGATAAAATTGGTCATCTCTGCGACTACATTCTGTTTGATTCCGCGTGGGTGGGCTACGAACAGTTTATCCCGATGATGGCGGATTGTTCCCCGCTGCTGCTGGATCTGAATGAAAACGATCCGGGTATTTTGGTGACGCAATCTGTGCACAAACAGCAGGCTGGATTCTCGCAAACCTCGCAGATCCACAAGAAAGACAGCCACATCAAAGGTCAGCAGCGTTACGTTCCGCACAAACGGTTGAACAACGCTTTTATGATGCACGCCTCCACGAGCCCGTTCTATCCGCTGTTTGCGGCCCTGGATATTAATGCCCGCATGCACGAGGGACAGAGTGGACGCAACATGTGGATGGACTGCGTGGTCAATGGCATTGAGGCGCGCAAACTGATCCTGCAAAACTGCCAGTTTATCCGTCCGTTTGTTCCGGAGACGGTGGACGGCAAAGCGTGGGAAAGTTGGCCGACGGCCGATATTTCATCGGATTTGCGCTTCTTCCACTTCGTTCCCGGCGAACAGTGGCACGCCTTTGAGGGTTATGCCGAACATCAATATTTTATCGACCCGTGCAAATTACTGCTCACGACGCCGGGCATCAACGCGCGCACCGGTGAGTACGATGATTTCGGTGTGCCCGCCACTATCCTCGCTAACTTCCTGCGCGAGAACGGGATTGTGCCGGAGAAGTGCGATCTCAACTCAATTCTGTTCCTGCTCACGCCAGCCGAAGACATGGGCAAGCTGCAGCAGCTCATTGCGCAACTGGTGCGTTTCGAAAAACTCCTGGAAACCGACGCACCGCTGAAAGAGGTGCTGCCGTCGTTGTATAAACAGCATCCTGAACGCTACGCCGATTATTCGCTGCGCCAGATTTGCCAGGAGATGCACGATCTCTACGCCCGTCACAACGTGAAACAGCTGCAAAAAGAGATGTTCCGTAAAGCGCATTTCCCGCAGGTCATGATGAACCCGCAGGAGGCCAACTACGCCTATCTGCGCGGTGAAGTAGAGCTGGTTTCTCTGCGCGATGCCGAAGGCCGAATTGCCGCCGAAGGCGCGCTTCCTTACCCACCGGGCGTGCTGTGCGTCGTCCCTGGTGAAATCTGGGGCGATGCGGTCCTGCGCTATTTCACCGCGCTGGAAGAAGGCATCAACCTGCTGCCGGGCTTCGCGCCGGAACTGCAGGGCGTGTATATCGAAGAGTGTGACGGACGCAAACAGGTACGTTGCTACGTGATTAAACAACCCGTTGCTCAGCCCGCGCTGCTGAAAGGGGAAAAACTATGAGTAAATCCAATAAGATGGGGGTGGTGCAGCTCACTATTCTGACCATGGTGAACATGATGGGATCAGGCATCATCATGCTGCCCACCAAACTCGCGGAAGTGGGGACGATCTCGATTATCTCCTGGCTGGTCACTGCCGTCGGGTCAATGGCGCTGGCGTGGGCGTTTGCTAAATGCGGGATGTTCAGCCGCAAGACCGGCGGGATGGGCGGTTACGCCGAATATGCCTTCGGTAAGTCAGGCAATTTTATGGCGAACTACACCTACGGCGTGTCGCTGCTGATCGCTAACGTGGCAATTGCCATTTCTGCCGTCGGCTACGGGACGGAGTTGTTTGGCGCAGCGCTTACGCCGGTGCAGATCGGACTCGCGACCATTGGCGTGCTGTGGATTTGTACTGTCGCCAACTTTGGCGGGGCGCGCATTACCGGGCAAATCAGCAGTGTGACGGTCTGGGGAGTGATCATCCCGGTCGTCGGGCTGTGCATTATCGGCTGGTTCTGGTTTAGCCCGACGCTGTACGCCAACTCCTGGAATCCGCATCACGTCCCGTTCTTTACCGCTGTCGGGTCGTCGATTGCCATGACGCTGTGGGCATTTCTTGGGCTGGAGTCGGCATGTGCCAACGCCGAAGTGGTGGAAAACCCAGAGCGCAACGTGCCGATTGCGGTACTGGGCGGTACGCTGGGCGCTGCCGTAATTTACATCGTTTCAACCAACGTGATCGCCGGGATTGTGCCAAATATGGATCTTGCAAACTCCACCGCGCCGTTTGGGCTGGCCTTTGCGCAGATGTTTACGCCGGAAGTCGGGAAAGTGATCATGGGGCTGATGGTGATGTCCTGCTGCGGTTCACTGCTCGGCTGGCAGTTCACGATTGCACAGGTGTTTAAATCCTCCGCGGACTCCGGTTATTTCCCAAAAATCTTCTCGCGTGTGAGCAAATCAGAAGCGCCAATTCAGGGGATGCTGGCGATTGTCATTTTCCAGAGCGGTTTGTCGCTGATGACCATTAGCCCATCGCTGAACAGTCAATTCAACGTGCTGGTCAATCTGGCCGTGGTGACCAATATCATTCCGTATATCTTGTCGATGGCGGCGCTGGTGATCATTCAGAAAATGGCAAATGTCGAACCCGGCAAAGCAAAAGTGGCCAATATTGTGGCGCTGGTCGGGGCGATTTACAGCTTCTATGCGCTGTACTCTTCCGGCCAGGAAGCGATGCTGTATGGCGCGATGGTGACGTTTATGGGCTGGACGCTATACGGTCTGGTGTCACCACGTTTTGAACTGAAAAATAAGCACAGTTAAGATAACGGTTAAGATAAAAGCAAAACGGCAACCCTGGGGTTGCCGTTTTTTGTTTTCCCCTCTTCCGTTGAAGAAGGTTGCGGTGAGAGCATCACTCTCACGCAATCAAACACATTTACGCGTTTTTCAGCACTTCGCTGACAATCTCTACCGCTTCTTTCTCAATCAGCTGACGGTGTTCGTCACCGAGGAAGCTTTCGCAATAGATTTTGTACGCATCTTCCGTACCGGACGGACGCGCTGCGAACCAGCCATTTTCAGTCATCACTTTCAGACCGCCGATGGACGCACCGTTACCTGGCGCCGCCGTCAAACGTGCGGTGATCGGGTCACCCGCCAGCGTGTTAGCACTGACCATCTCTGGAGAGAGCTTGGACAACGCCGCTTTCTGAGCGGAGGTTGCGCTGGCCTGAATACGGTTGTAGCTCGGCGCGCCAAATCGCGCAGCCAGGTCGTTGTAATGTTCCTGCGGGTTTTTACCGGTGACGGCCGTGATTTCCGCTGCCAGCAGGCACATGATGATTCCGTCTTTATCGGTCGACCACGGCGTGCCGTCGAAACGCAGGAAGGAAGCGCCCGCGCTCTCTTCGCCGCCAAAACCGAAGCTGCCGTCATGCAAACCGTCAACGAACCATTTGAAACCAACCGGCACTTCCACCAGCTTACGGCCCAGATCGTTTACCACGCGGTCAATCATGGCAGAAGACACCAGCGTTTTACCTACCGCAACATCTTTGCCCCATTGAGGGCGATGCTGGAACAGATAGTTAATCGCCACAGCCAGATAGTGGTTTGGATTCATCAGGCCCGCAGGCGTGACGATACCGTGACGGTCATAATCCGGGTCGTTAGCAAACGCCAGATCAAACTTGTCGCGCAGTGCCAGCAGACCGGCCATCGCGCACTCGGACGAGCAGTCCATACGGATTGCGCCGTCCTTATCCAGATGCATAAAGCGGAACGTCTGATCGACCTGATCGTTAACGATGGTCAGATCCAACTTGTAGAACTCGGCGATGCGTTTCCAGTATTCGATACCGGAGCCGCCGAGCGGATCGACGCCCAGCTTGAGTCCGGCTTTTTGGATCGCCGCGATATCCACGATATCCGCCAGCCCTTCGATAAAAGGCTGAACCAGATCAATCTCTTTCACGTGACCAGAGGCCATTGCGGCATCCAGAGAAATACGCTTAACCCCTTTCAGGCCTTCAGCCAGCAGCGCGTTCGCACGGTCTTCAACCACTTTGGTGACGTTGGTATCAGCCGGGCCACCGTTAGGCGGATTGTATTTGATACCGCCATCGTCCGGTGGGTTGTGCGATGGCGTGATAACGATACCGTCCGCCTGCGCGCCGCCTTTTTTGTTGTGCACCAGAATCGCGTTCGAGACAGCAGGCGTTGGGGTGTAGCCGTTGTCTTCCTGGATTACGACATCCACACCATTCGCTGCCAGCACTTCCAGCACGGAAATGAAGGCCGGTTCGGACAGCGCGTGGGTGTCTTTACCGACGAAGCACGGACCGGTAATACCGTTTTTGGCGCGTTCTTCAGCGATGGCCTGAGCAATGGCCAGAATATGCGGTTCGTTAAAGCTGTGGCGTGCCGCGCCGCCGCGGTGGCCTGACGTACCAAACTTCACTGCGTGTTCTGCGTTGCCCACTTCCGGCTTCAATACATAGTACTGAGAGGTAAGCTGAGCGACGTTAATCAAATCGCTTTGTTGTGCAGGCTGACCCGCACGTTCGTGATTTGCCATTGCCTGGTCCTTCTTATGCAAGGGTTAAATTGTACCGCAAACCTTTTCAATCAATTCCGCCGGGAATTGCATCGACTGCATGATGTGTTCGACCATGCTGCATTTGCGTCCGGTATTGGTATTGGTGATGACCCAATATGGGGTACCCGGAACCTGTTTTGGTTTGGTTTGGTTACCGTTTTGAATCAGCGTCTGCTCATCCGCCGCGAAGTACACGCGCGTACGGCCGTGGAGCGACTCGGTCGCCTCAGCAAACGCTTTGTTATCCAGTGAATAAAGTGTAGTCAGCACCAGCAGAAAACGGTTAACCGCTTTCTTTTGCTCTGCGTATTCGTCGGAGAGCAGCAGTTCACGCACCGCGCGCACTTTGTCTTTAACCGGCGCAACGGTTTTTGTTTCCGCCACAACGTTCGACGCGCGAATCTCTTTTGAAACCGGAGTTGCAGGCTGTGAAGTGGCAGAAAATTTCAGCATGCGACGTAAAATGTCGGACGCACTCTCGCCAATATGTCGCGTGTGGCTGGCAATATACGCATAGAGCTCATCATCAACTTCGATTGTTTTCATCTTAATCCAGTGCAATATCTTATCTGAATACAAGTCGTTGGGATTATAGGGGCTAATCCCAACCGCGGATAGGGTCAAGCCAGGGTGGCGGCAAAAGTCAGAATAAACTGGATCCTTGCAGCCGGGCGGCAGAATGGTCAACATAATACCCTAACCTGACATACGTAAAAAAAGAACTTTGCCATGAAATTGAATAGCCGAACGCAAACTGCACAATCGCCGAACAATAATTCTCCCATCGTACTGGTTCACGGCCTTTTTGGCAGCCTTGATAATTTGGGCGTGCTGGCGCGCGATTTGGTTACCGATCACGATATTTTGCAGGTCGATATGCGCAACCACGGTATTTCAGCGCGCGATCCGGTGATGACCTACGCGGCGATGGCCCAGGATCTGTTGGATACGATGGATGCGAATAACATCGAAAAAGCGACGCTGATTGGGCATTCAATGGGCGGCAAAGCGGTGATGGCCCTGACGGCAATTGCGCCAGAGCGCATCAACCAGCTGGTGGTGATTGACGTGGCGCCCGTGGATTACGATGTGCGTCGCCACGATGAAATCTTTGCGGCGATCAACGCCGTCACTGAAGCGGGCGCTGCAACCCGCCAGCAGGCGGCGGCGATTATGCGTGCGCAGTTAGATGAAGAAGGCGTGGTGCAATTTCTGCTGAAGTCGTTCGTCGAGGGCGCGTGGCGATTTAACGTGCCGGTCCTGTGGGATCAGTACGATAACATTGTCGGCTGGCAGCCGGTTCCCGTCTGGCAGTCCCCTACGCTCTTTATTCGCGGCGGTAATTCACCGTATGTCACCGAAGCCTATCGCGATGCGCTGCTGGCGCAATTCCCGCAGGCGCGTGCGCATGTGATTGCCGGTGCGGGCCACTGGGTTCACGCCGAAAAACCGGAAGCAGTGCTGCGCGCTATTCGCCGTTATCTCTCTGAGAACGCGATTTGATTAAAATGTCAGCGACTGGACGCCTGTTGGCCTCCAGTCGTTGGCGTGCTGATATCAGTAATGTATGATGTCGCGCTCATCGCCGCGGCAATAGCAGAGCCGCTCGTTTTCCCCGAATTATCTGAATCATGGCCAAAGAACAAACGGACCGTACGACATTAGATCTGTTCGCGACTGAACGTCGACCGGGACGACCTAAAACCAATCCGCTTTCGCGCGATGAACAATTGCGCATCAATAAGCGCAACCAGCTTAAACGCGACAAAAGTCGTGGGCTTAAACGCGTCGAGTTAAAACTCAATGCGGACGCCGTCGACGCCCTAAGCGAACTGGCTGAGGCCCGTGAAATCAGCCGCAGCGAGCTGATCGAAGAGATGCTTATGCTGCAACTCCAGGCATTGCGCCATTCTCAGTAAAAGTCTGAAAAACCGCCCTTACCCCACTTTCATGTAGCACAGAGTGCAGTCCCGCGTGATAGCTGTTTCCGCTGACTTCTCTGTTCTGCTATGATTGCCCTTATCCGTGGACAATTTGTGCCACCATACCATTAAGTTTCAAGAGGTTATTTTACTCATGGCAATCATCGGCATTTTCTTCGGCAGCGATACCGGTAATACCGAAAACATCGCAAAAAACATTCAAAAACAGCTTGGTAAAGACGTTGCCGACGTCCATGACATTGCGAAGAGCAGCAAAGAAGATCTCGAAGGTTACGATATTCTGCTGCTGGGCATTCCAACCTGGTACTACGGCGAAGCGCAGTGTGACTGGGATGATTTCTTCCCAACGCTGGAAGAAGTCGACTTCAACGGTAAGCTGGTTGCGCTGTTCGGCTGCGGTGACCAGGAAGATTACGCAGAGTATTTCTGTGATGCGCTGGGCACCATCCGCGACATCATCGAACCGCGCGGCGCGGCGATTGTCGGTCATTGGCCAACGGCGGGTTACCACTTTGAAGCCTCTAAAGGCCTGGCGGATGACGATCACTTTGTGGGCCTGGCGATTGACGAAGATCGTCAACCAGAACTCACCGCAGAACGCGTAAACCAATGGGTTAAGCAGATCCGCGACGAACTTCACCTCGACGATATTCTGAATGCCTGATTGATCGTGCGGCGCTGCAAAACTGTTGCGCCGCATTGATAGGTATTTCCAATTAAAATAATTGCTACAAATTTTTAACTTTTGCTTTCAGACCTGTACAATATCCCAGGTTAAAGTGGATGCCTTCGCTCAACTTTGTTGGCGATACCACGTTTTTATAAGCATACTTTGCTTGAGACTTGCAGTTTTCATTTAAGCATGGCAGTTCTATAATGAAACGCATTATCCCAAGTGCATTTTCTGTCACTTCTTCTTTAGAAGTGAATCGTTTAGCAACAGGACAGATTCCGCATGACTGACAACAATACCGCATTAAAGAAGGCTGGCCTGAAAGTAACGCTTCCTCGTTTAAAAATCCTGGAAGTACTACAAGGGCCGGACAATCACCATGTCAGTGCGGAAGACTTGTATAAACGTCTGATCGACATGGGCGAAGAGATTGGCCTGGCGACCGTTTATCGCGTTCTGAACCAATTTGATGACGCCGGGATTGTCACCCGTCATAATTTTGAAGGCGGTAAATCCGTTTTTGAACTGACACAACAGCATCACCACGATCACCTCATTTGCCTGGATTGCGGCAAGGTGATCGAGTTTAGCGATGAATCTATCGAATCTCGTCAGCGTGAGATTGCCACTCGTCATGGTATCCGTCTGACCAACCACAGTCTGTACCTTTACGGTCACTGTGCTGAAGGCGATTGCCGCGAAAACGATCACGCACACGACACCAAATAATCGTGTCTCATACTCTGAGCCAACCTGACGGTTGGCTTTTTTTTGCCTGCTATAAATGAAAACGCCCGGTTGCGCTTTATCCTTCGAATTTCAGGATGGAGCACAACCGGGCGTGGCAATAACGTTACTTGCTGTTGTTGCTGCGAATCTCCTGCCAGATCTTGTCACAACGCTTTGCCACTTCCTGATCGTTACCGGTTTGACGCGCCTGAATACAGGCCTGGTAATCCAGTACTCGCACATTTTCCTGCGTCGCAAACTGCTCGTGCGCCTTCTCTTTTTTCAGCACATTCAGCACGCTCTGACAGGCCTGGATTTTTTCTGGCGATCCCTCCGCGGTGTTAATACAGGCGCTGTACGCCTCTTTCAGTCGTGAGTCTTCTTTTGGTGCCTGAGGCTGTGCGCAGGCGACCAGTCCCGATGCGAGCACCGCGACGATAATCAATTTTTTCAGCATTTCAGTCTCCATTCCGGCGGGACGGGGGAATCATCCCGCCGGTGCGTTCATCAGAAAATGGTGAATGGCGCGATGACCATGAATTTCACATCACGCTCATCCTGGAAGATGTTGCCGTAACCGCCCGAGTAGCTTGGAATATCGGAGTGGTTGTCGTACTGGGTGAAGTGCAGTTTGAACATCGTGCCCTTCGCGCGACCCTCCTGGAGTGTGTAGATCGCATCGAGACTGTAGGAAGACTCTTTCAGGCGATAGTTCGGATCATAGTAAGCGTCCGGCGTCGCCATATCTGCAGGTTTTGCGTCCCAGGCATACGCGTAAGATGCGCCAACCGCCCAGCCCGGCAGATTCCAGTTTTTCAGGTCATACATGGCGCCGAAGAACACGGCTTTCTCGCCATCGGCGTTGAAATCCGAACGGTTATCCCACCAGATATCCAGGCGACCGTTTGATGACGCGTAGGTCGGCGTCATACGCTGCAAGAAGTAGCCCTGCTGGCCTTCGGCCTTCACATATGTCCCTTCCAGGCGCAAATCAACTTGCCCGACTTTGTAGCCAAAGGTCAGTGCCTGTAGCCATGCGGTGCCGTCATATAGATCGTTCACGCTTCCATCGCTGACTTTGTCACGCGTGCCGTAGAACTGATAGCTGGTGGACAGCGGACCGCCAACGATATCGAATTTATAGCTGGCTTTGGCGAAGTATTGATCCACGTAACCTTCTGCCTGACCAAACGCCGCTTCCAGCACTAAATCATTTTTAAAGTCGTATTTCGCCCCTAACGAGTGGAGGTATTCGACTTTGGTTTTCTTGTCATTCTGATAGAACTTGTCCATCTCAAGATGCCACGGGGCTTTATATTCGTTGGTCCACATGTACGAGAAGCTCAACGCGCCCGCATCACCGTAGTCAAAGTTTGCTCCGGCTTCAGCGCCCTGATAGGTACCCGGCATAAAGCTCCAGTGCGGAGCTAACAGCGTCTGGCCGGTTGGCTGTATATAACCCCCGCGAGCCCAAACCGGACCGTATTTGAATTTAGCGGCCGCTTTATAGAGGCTTATTCCGCTCTTATCACCCGACCAGTCTTCTTTGTAGGCTTTGTTACTCGAGGAGAATGCGATTTCGTTCGGGTGCGCGCTATCGCCATTTTCTGCCATCTCAATGGCAGTGAACGCCGCAATATCCAGCCCGAACATGTCCGCTGCATAACCTGACTGGAAATCGAGGTTGGCGTTCCAGGTGGAATGGGACAAGTTGGTTTTGTATTTGTCTTCGGTGACGTCTTTACGGTCACGTTCACGCTGCCAGTAATAGATACCGCCCGTGAGTGTGGAATCATCGATAAAGCCTGCTGCCTGAGCCTGCGGAGAAGCGATAAAGCCAGACATTGCTGTCACACCGGCAATAGCCAGCGCACTACGTTTGCCACTGAACGTACGCATAGTTGTTCCTCTTTGACGAATTAAAGCGCCTTAAACGGCGAAAAATCTAAAAAGACCCATTGGTCAGGGGTAGTTATAAATACCCTCGAATTAACTACCGTCTTTAGACTATTTTTCGCGACGCGAATTATCAATGCTTTTCAGTGGGCAAAATGCAGGATTATGACGAAGTGCACATAATTGGTAGTGATTTGTAACATATAGATCAATAAGGATTTTATCATTAAAAAATCAACTGAATTCAATCACTAATAATTATTGATAGCGATTACATCGTTTTATTTTACTCTTCTTACGCGCATCAAATTTTAATTCATAAAATAAGTAGCAGCTCATTGACTTGCTTCTTTGACGTCTCTTATTTTGATAAAAACTAACAGTCTGATCGACAAGCAAAAAAAAACGCCGCGATAGGCGGCGTTTGTCTCTCATTGACCTGGATTACTCGCCAGCTTTAGCCCACGTGTCACGCAGACCGACCGTACGGTTGAAGACCAGTTTGGTAGCGGTTGCATAACGGCTGTCGAGACAGAAGTACCCTTCACGCTCAAACTGGTAAGCCTTGCCGGTTTCGGCATTTTTCAGCGACGGCTCAGCGTAGCCCTGTTTGATCAGCAGTGATTCCTGATTGATCGTCGCCAGGAAATCTTCCGCAGCGCCCGGATTCGGTACGCTAAACAGACGATCGTAAAGACGAACTTCAACCGGCAGCGCGTGTGCAGCGCTAACCCAGTGAATAACGCCTTTCACTTTACGGCCATCAGCCGGATCTTTGCTGAGGGTTTCTGCGTCATAGCTGCAGAAAATCGTGATGATGTTGCCTTCTGCGTCCTTTTCTACGCGCTCAGCTTTGATCACGTAGGCATTGCGCAGGCGCACTTCTTTGCCCATCACCAGACGTTTGTACTGCTTGTTGGCTTCTTCACGGAAATCGGCACGGTCGATCCAGATTTCAGCACTGAAGGGGACTTCGCGGCTGCCCATTTCCGGTTTACTCGGATGGTTAGGCATCGTCACCAGCTCGCTTTCGCCCTGCGGATAGTTTTCGATAACCAGTTTAACCGGATCGATAACAGCCATTGCGCGCGGCGCGTTTTCGTTCAAATCTTCGCGAATACAGGATTCCAGCGACGCCATTTCAATGGTGTTGTCCTGCTTGGTTACACCGATACGCTTGATGAATTCGCGGATCGATGAGGCGCTGTAACCACGGCGACGCAGACCGGAAATGGTCGGCATACGCGGGTCATCCCATCCTTCAACGTGCTTATCCGTCACCAGCAGGTTCAGCTTACGCTTGGACATCACAGTGTATTCCAGATTCAGGCGAGAGAACTCGTACTGACGCGGATGCACAGGAATGGTGATGTTATCCAGCACCCAGTCGTACAGACGACGGTTGTCCTGGAATTCCAGCGTACACAGAGAGTGCGTAATGCCTTCCAGCGCATCGCTGATGCAATGGGTGAAGTCGTACATCGGGTAGATGCACCACTTGTTGCCGGTCTGATGGTGTTCGGCAAATTTAATACGATAAAGAACCGGATCGCGCATCACGATAAATGGTGATGCCATGTCGATTTTGGCGCGAAGACACGCTTTACCTTCTTCGAAACCACCCGCACGCATTTTTTCGAACAGGGCGAGGTTTTCTTCGACACTACGATCGCGGTATGGGCTGTTTTTGCCCGGCGCGGTCAGCGAGCCGCGATATTCACGGATTTCGTCAGCGGACAGTTCGTCAACATAGGCCAGACCTTTGTTGATAAGCTCCACCGCATAGGCAAAGAGCTGATCAAAATAGTCTGAAGAGTAGCAAATGTCGCCTGACCAGTTGAATCCTAGCCATTGCACATCGTTCTTAATGGACTCAACGTATTCGATGTCTTCTTTTACTGGGTTGGTGTCATCGAAACGCAGGTTGCATTGACCCTGATAGTCTTGCGCAATGCCAAAGTTCAGGCAGATGGATTTCGCATGGCCAATGTGCAGGTAGCCATTAGGCTCCGGCGGAAAACGGGTATGCACTGTGGTGTGCTTACCACTGGCCAGATCTTCATCGATGATCTGACGAATAAAGTTACTCGGGCGGGCTTCAGCCTCACTCATCGTGGATTCCTCAAAGGCGTAAATAACGTATAGCGGCGTATGATCTTATAAGCCGGACGTAGTGACAACCCTTAAAACGTCCAGGAGGAAAATAATGGGGGCGATTGATGCAAAAAAAAGCGGCGGAGGATAACCCCCGCCGCTTAAGGCATGAACTCTACTCAGGAGCGATTACTTGCCTTTAATCTCATACAGCGGGGTCTGGCCTGCAACAACCTGACCTTTTGCCTGAATGACCAGGCCGCTAAAGTCGTCAATATTGCTACAGACAACCGGGCTAATCATAGAGCGCGCATGGGCGTTCAGGAAGTCCAGATCCATTTCCAGAATCGGCTCACCGGCAACCACTTCTGCACCCTCTTCCACCAGACGCGTAAAGCCTTTACCGCCCAGAGCAACCGTATCGATACCCATGTGGACAACGATTTCGGCACCCTTTTCGGTTTCCAGACAGAACGCATGGTTGGTGTTGAAGATTTTAACGATAGTACCGGCTGCCGGTGATACCACGAGTTTTTCCGTTGGTACCACTGCCACACCGTCACCCACCGCTTTGCTGGCGAATGCTTCGTCAGGAACTTGCTCAATTGCCACCACTTCACCAGTTACTGGCGAAACCAGCGCGGCGATTGTAGTTGCGTTAGGAACGGCCTGCGGTTTTGCGGCGGCTGGCGCTGCAACCGGAGCAGAACCGGATTCTGAGGCGGCTACCGGACCGGTGGTTTTCATTGCGTTAGCGATTTTTTCTGCAACGAAGCCCACAATAATCTGCACGCTGGTTTTGTTCAGACGAATCACGCCTGATGCACCCAGGCGTTTTGCCAGCGCTTCGTTAACCAGAGAGGAGTCTTTCACGTTCAGACGCAGACGTGTGATGCATGCATCAATACCCGTCAGGTTATCAGAACCGCCCACTGCGGCGATGTACTGACGCGCCAGACCGGCAACATCCTGGTCTGCGTTAGCGCTTACATTCACGTCCTGACCATCTGCTTCGCTACCGGCAACAGCCAGTTCACGACCCGGAGTCATCAGGTTGAATTTCGTGATCGTGAAGCGGAACACCACGTAGTAGATCGCGAAGAACACCAGGCCCTGCGGGATCAGCATCCACCAGTGTGTCGCCAGCGGGTTACGGGAGGACAGCACCATATCCACCAGACCCGCACTGAAGCCGAAACCTGCAATCCAGTGCATTGACGCGGCGATGAATACAGAAATACCGGTCAGCACGGCGTGGATGAAGTACAACACCGGCGCAACGAACATGAAGGAGAATTCCAGCGGCTCGGTGATACCGGTGAAGAAGGCTGCAAATGCACCCGCCATCATGATACCCAGAACTTTCGCTTTGTTCTCTGGACGCGCGCAGTGGTAGATGGCCAGCGCCGCACCCGGCAGACCGAACATCATGATCGGGAAGAAGCCCGCCTGGTAACGACCCGTAATACCGACAACCGCTTTACCTGACTCGATGGACTGTGCGCCACCCAGGAAGTTAGGGATATCGTTAATACCCGCGACGTCAAACCAGAATACGGAGTTCAGCGCGTGATGCAGACCGACTGGAATCAGCAAGCGGTTGAAGAACGCATACACGCCCGCACCGGCAGAACCCAGTTTCTGAATATGCTCACCAAAGTTCACCAGACCGTCAAAGATCAGCGGCCAGATATACATCATGATGAAGGCAACAACGATCATTACGAAAGAGGTCAGAATCGGCACCAGACGACGACCGCTGAAGAAGGAGAGCGCTTTTGGCAACTCTACGCTGCTGAAACGGTTGTACAGTTCTGCGGAGATAATCCCCACCATAATCCCCACGAACTGGTTGCTGATCTTACCGAACGCAGCAGGCACCTGGTCTGCTGGGATCTTCTGGATCATCGCCACCGCGGCCGGCGAGCAAAGTGTGGTCAACACGAGGAAGCCCACAAAACCGGTCAGCGCCGCAGCACCGTCTTTATCTTTGGACATACCGTATGCGACACCAATCGCAAACAAAACGGACATGTTGTCGATGATGGCGGCACCTGATTTAATGAAGAGCGCCGCTAATGCGTTGTCTCCACCCCAGCTAACCGGGTCAATCCAGTAACCAACACCCATCAGAATTGCTGCCGCTGGCAGCGTGGCAACCGGCACCATCAGTGCGCGGCCAACCTTTTGTAAATAACCTAGAATACTCACTTTACTTCCCCCTATGAGACCCCGTTTAAGGCACGTTCTCAGCTGTTTTTTATTGTGTCATGAACTTATCTATACAGTTGATGAATCACTGGCATTCTGAGTGTGTGAAAAATTAATTCGTATCGCAAATTAAATGCGTACTTTTTGTGAGTTTTGTCACCAAATATCGTTATTAACCCTCCCTTTCACTGGCTAACAGGCAAAACTTATTTTATCATTCAAAAAATCAAGACGGATTGCCCCTGCTTGACGTTATCCAGGTTACGCTTAGTAAAGCTCCAGGTGCGCCATCCGCCCACTCTTTTACTTTAACTTAGAGGTGAACAATGAGACTGATTCCCCTGGCAACAGCTGAACAAGTCGGTAAATGGGCCGCTCGCCATATCGTTAATCGCATCAATGCGTTTAAACCGACTGCCGATCGTCCTTTCGTTCTGGGTCTCCCAACCGGCGGCACTCCGCTGACGGCGTATAAAGCATTAGTCGAAATGCATAAAGCGGGCCAGGTTAGCTTCAAACATGTGGTGACTTTCAATATGGACGAATATGTCGGCCTGGCGAAAGAGCATCCGGAAAGCTATCACAGCTTCATGCACCGTAATTTCTTTGATCATGTTGATATCCCAGCTGAAAATATTAACCTGCTTAATGGGAACGCGCCTGATATTGACGCAGAATGCCGTCAGTACGAAGAAAAAATCCGCTCATACGGCAAAATTAACCTGTTTATGGGTGGCGTAGGCAACGACGGGCACATTGCGTTTAACGAACCTGCGTCGTCTCTGGCTTCTCGCACCCGTATTAAAACGCTGACGCATGACACTCGCGTGGCAAACTCTCGCTTCTTCGACGGCGATGTCAGCCAGGTGCCTAAATATGCACTGACTGTTGGCGTGGGTACGCTGCTGGATGCGGAAGAAGTGATGATTCTGGTGCTGGGCAACGTGAAAGCGCAGGCGCTTCAGGCTGCCGTCGAAGGCAACGTGAATCACATGTGGACCATCAGCTGCCTGCAGTTGCATCCTAAAGCCGTCGTCGTGTGCGATGAGCCATCCACAATGGAACTGAAAGTGAAAACGCTGAAATACTTCAACGAGTTAGAAGCTGAAAACATCAAAGGTCTGTAATTGAATTACCGTCTCTTCATAATATAAAGAGACGGTCGCATTTTTAACCGGGGGTCGTTATGTACGCTTTAACCCACGGTCGGATTTATACCGGCCATGAAATTCTGGATGACCATGCGATTGTTATCGCTAATGGCCTGATTGAACGTGTCTGCCCACTGGCTGACTTGCCGCCAGGGATCGAACAGCGCTCACTCAATGGAGCAATACTCTCCCCCGGTTTTATCGACGTTCAGCTCAACGGCTGCGGCGGCGTGCAGTTTAATGATACCGCAGAGGCCGTTACGGTCGACACGCTGGAAATCATGCAAAAAGCCAATGAGAAATCAGGCTGCACCAGCTATCTGCCAACGCTTATCACCACCAGCGATGACCTAATGAAACAAGGTATCCGCGTGATGCGTGAATACCTGGCAAAACATCCGAATCAGGCGTTGGGCCTGCATCTGGAAGGACCGTGGTTGAACATCGTCAAAAAAGGGACGCACAACCCGAGTTTCGTGCGTAAACCCGATGCCGAGCTGGTCGATTTCATGTGCGCGAACGCAGATGTGATCACCAAAGTGACACTCGCCCCCGAAATGACCGGCCCAGACGTGATCAGTAAACTGGCGGCGGCAGGCATTGTGGTATCGGCTGGTCACTCCAATGCCACGCTAAAAGAGGCCAAAATCGGCTTCCGTGCAGGGATTACCTTTGCCACCCATCTGTATAACGCGATGCCGTACATTACGGGCCGCGAACCAGGGCTGGTAGGCGCGATTCTGGATGAACCAGACGTCTATTGCGGTATTATCGCCGACGGTCTGCACGTGGATTACACCAACATCCGCAACGCCAAACGCCTGAAAGGCGATAAGCTTTGCCTGGTGACTGACGCGACTGCACCAGCAGGGGCAAACATTGAGCAGTTCATTTTTGCTGGTAAAACAATATACTACCGTAATGGATTGTGTGTGGATGAGAACGGTACGCTGAGCGGCTCTGCGCTGACGATGATCGAAGGGGTACGCAACCTGGTTGAACATTGCGGCATTGCGCTGGACGAAGTGCTGCGTATGGCAACGCTCTATCCGGCTCGCGCTATCGGTGTAGACAAACAGCTGGGCGGCATTGCGCCGGGCATGGTTGCCAACCTGACCGCCTTCACGCACGATTATAAAATTACTAAGACCATCGTTAATGGTAACGAGGTCGTCACTGAGTAAGTAAAAGTATGACATCTGGCGGACAAGCTCAAATCGGTAACGTTGACCTCGTTAAACAACTCAACAGTGCGGCAGTTTATCGCCTGATTGACCAGCATGGCCCAATCTCGCGCATACAGATTGCTGAACAGAGCCAGCTTGCTCCCGCCAGCGTGACAAAAATCACCCGTCAGCTTATTGAGCGCGGATTGATCAAAGAAGTCGATCAGCAGGCCTCCACCGGAGGCCGACGCGCCATCTCTATCATTACCGAAACCCGCAATTTCCACGCCATCGGCGTGCGCCTGGGCCGTCATGACACCACGCTGACGCTGTACGATTTGAGTAGCAAAGTGATAGCTGAAGAGCACTATCCGCTTCCAGAACGCACTCAGGAAACGCTTGAACATGCGTTGCTCAACACCATCGCGCAGTTTATTGAAAACAGTCAGCGCAAAATCCGCGAACTGATCGCTATCTCTGTCATTCTGCCAGGCCTCGTGGATCCAGAAACCGGCGTGATACGCTATATGCCGCACATTCAAGTTGAAAACTGGGGTCTGGTGGGCGCGCTTGAAAAACGTTTCAACGTCACCTGTTATGTCGGCCATGACATTCGGAGTCTGGCGCTGGCTGAGCACTATTTTGGTGCGAGTCAGGACTGTGAAGACTCCATTCTGGTGCGGGTACATCGGGGAACTGGCGCGGGAATTATCTCTAATGGGCGTATTTTCATTGGCCGTAACGGCAACGTCGGTGAGATTGGTCATATCCAGGTCGATCCGCTCGGCGAGCGCTGCCACTGCGGCAATTTCGGCTGTCTGGAAACGGTCGCGGCTAACGCGGCTATTGAACACCGCGTCCGTCATTTACTTGAACAGGGTTACCAGAGCCGTATCACGCTCGACGATTGTAAGATCCATACCATTTGCAAAGCCGCCAACAAAGGCGATGCTCTGGCATGTGAAGTTATTGAGCAGGTGGGTCGCCATTTGGGTAAAACCATTGCTATCGCCATCAACCTGTTTAACCCCCAAAAAGTGGTGATCGCAGGCGAAATTACAGAAGCAGAAAAAGTCCTGCTTCCGGCGATTGAAGGCTGCATTAATGCTCAGGCGCTGAAAGCCTTTCGCCAGAATTTACCCGTCGTGCGCTCAACGCTCGATCACCGATCGGCGATTGGCGCGTTTGCGCTGGTCAAACGCGCGATGCTTAACGGTCTGCTGCTCCAGCGTTTGCTGGAAAGCTAAGCACCCTTTATAGTGACCCCTTCTTTTTCGAGATGCCAGGTAGTCCATGACCATTAAGAATGTGATTTGTGATATTGACGGCGTGCTGATGCACGATAACGTTGCTGTGCCGGGTGCAGCTGAGTTTCTGAACCGCATCATGGAAAAAGGGATGCCGCTGGTACTGCTCACGAATTATCCGTCACAAACTGGGCAGGACCTGTCAAACCGCTTTGCCACCGCTGGTGTCAATGTGCCGGACAGCGTGTTTTATACCTCAGCGATGGCTACCGCTGATTTTCTGAAACGTCAGGAAGGCAAAAAAGCCTACGTTGTGGGTGAAGGCGCATTAATCCACGAGCTGTATAAAGCAGGATTTACCATCACTGATGTGAATCCGGATTTTGTGATCGTGGGTGAAACCCGTTCCTATAACTGGGAAATGATGCATAAAGCGTCTTACTTTGTTGCCAACGGCGCGCGCTTTATCGCCACCAACCCCGATACCCATGGCCGCGGTTTTTATCCCGCCTGTGGCGCACTCTGCGCGGGTATCGAGAAGATTTCGGGACGCAAACCTTTTGTTGTCGGTAAGCCAAGCCCGTGGATTATCCGCGCGGCGCTGAACAAAATGCAGGCCCATTCCGAACACACGGTGATCGTGGGCGATAACCTTCGCACCGATATTTTGGCGGGATTCCAGGCCGGGCTTGAAACCATCCTCGTGCTTTCCGGTGTATCGACCATAGATGACATCGACGCCATGCCGTTCCGACCAAGCTGGATCTACCCCTCCGTTGAAGAAATTGACGTTATCTGAAAATAAACCACGCCCAAGAGCGTGGTTTTTCATTTTTAACGCTTTCAAACGCAATCACGTCTAACAAAACCCCTCAAAAATTGAATTACCATCAATAAAACCGCCTGATAAGTGTTCGTTTTTCAACATTCAGCAATCACTATTGCACTTTTTACGTTTTACTCAGCAAAACCCTTGCGTGCGCCCCCCTTTTTGCGGCATTTTCATAAGCAAGCAACATCACAATGCAACAGGGTTAACGGAGAAGGTTATGTGTTCAATTTTTGGCGTACTGGATATTAAAACTGACGCAGTCGAACTGCGTAAAAAGGCACTTGAGCTGTCTCGCCTGATGCGCCATCGCGGTCCGGACTGGTCCGGCGTTTATGCCAGCGATAAAGCGATTCTGGCGCACGAACGTCTGTCGATTGTTGACGTCAACGCAGGTGCGCAGCCGCTGTATAACGATAAAAAAACGCACGCGCTGGCTGTTAACGGTGAAATATACAACCATCAGGCGCTGCGCGCAGAGTATGGCGATCGCTACGCGTTCCAGACCGGTTCCGACTGTGAAGTTATTCTGGCGTTGTACCAGGAAAAAGGACCGGAATTCCTCGACGATTTACAGGGGATGTTCGCCTTCGCATTGTACGACAGCGAAAAAGACGCGTACCTGATTGCCCGCGACCATATCGGTATTATCCCGCTGTATATGGGCCACGACGAACACGGCAACTTCTATGTTGCCTCTGAAATGAAAGCCCTGGTGCCGGTTTGCCGCACCATCAAAGAATTCCCGGCTGGAAGCTTCCTGTGGAGTAAAGACGGTGAAATCCGCTCTTACTACCAGCGTGACTGGTTCGATTACGATGCCGTTAAGGACAACGTGACCGACAAAGCAGAACTGGCGCAAGCGCTGGAAGATGCGGTGAAAAGCCATTTGATGTCAGACGTCCCTTACGGCGTGCTGCTGTCTGGCGGTCTGGATTCTTCCGTTATCTCGGCAATCACCAAAAAATTTGCGGCGCGTCGTGTTGAAGATCAAGAACGCTCTGAAGCCTGGTGGCCACAGCTTCACTCTTTTGCCGTTGGCCTTGAAGGTGCGCCGGATTTGAAAGCCGCGCAGGAAGTCGCCAACCATTTGGGCACCGTGCACCATGAAATTCACTTCACCGTGCAGGAAGGTCTGGACGCGATCCGCGACGTGATTTATCACATCGAAACCTATGATGTGACGACCATTCGCGCCTCCACGCCAATGTATTTAATGTCCCGTAAAATCAAAGCGATGGGAATTAAAATGGTTCTGTCGGGCGAAGGTTCTGACGAAGTATTCGGCGGTTACTTGTACTTCCATAAAGCGCCAAATGCCAAAGAACTGCATGAAGAAACGGTGCGTAAACTGCAGGCACTGCATATGTTTGACTGCGCTCGCGCTAACAAAGCGATGTCCGCATGGGGTGTAGAAGCCCGCGTTCCGTTCCTGGATAAGAATTTCCTCGACGTGGCAATGCGAATCAACCCGCAGGATAAAATGTGTGGCAACGGCAAAATGGAAAAACACGTTCTGCGCGAATGTTTTGAATCTTATTTGCCTGCAAGCGTCGCATGGCGTCAAAAAGAGCAGTTCTCCGACGGCGTGGGTTACAGCTGGATCGACACCCTGAAAGAAGTGGCGGCAAAACAGGTTTCAGATAAGCAACTGGAAACCGCGAGCTTCCGCTTCCCGTATAACACGCCAGGCTCAAAAGAAGCTTATTTGTACCGCGAAATTTTCGAAGAACTGTTCCCGGTGCCAAGTGCAGCAGAATGCGTGCCAGGCGGTCCGTCAGTGGCCTGCTCTTCTGCAAAAGCCATCGAATGGGACGAATCGTTCAAATCCATGAACGATCCATCAGGTCGCGCCGTAGGCGTGCACCAGTCTGCTTATAAATGATCCAAATGATTGGCAATAGGCCCTTCGGGGCCTTTTTTATTGCGCGTGTTTCGTTAAATAAAATCGATTAATAACCAATAATTGCCGAATATTCGGTCACGCTGTTCGCAACCTAACCAAACACTCACATTCTGGCCATTTTCGTTGAAAAAGGTGTTGACGCTGCAAGGGTCTATACGCATAATGCGCCCCGCAACGCCGATAAGGTAGCGTGAAAAAAGATGGCTACGTAGCTCAGTTGGTTAGAGCACATCACTCATAATGATGGGGTCACAGGTTCGAATCCCGTCGTAGCCACCATCTTTTTTTGCGGGAGTGGCGAAATTGGTAGACGCACCAGATTTAGGTTCTGGCGCCGCAAGGTGTGCGAGTTCAAGTCTCGCCTCCCGCACCATTCTCAGTTAGCGTTGCACGGATGGGGTATCGCCAAGCGGTAAGGCACCGGTTTTTGATACCGGCATTCCCTGGTTCGAATCCAGGTACCCCAGCCATTTTTCTTCGATTTGCGGTTCTCCGTGGTTATTGGGGTATCGCCAAGCGGTAAGGCACCGGTTTTTGATACCGGCATTCCCTGGTTCGAATCCAGGTACCCCAGCCATCGAAGAATGCAGTTCGGCTACGTAGCTCAGTTGGTTAGAGCACATCACTCATAATGATGGGGTCACAGGTTCGAATCCCGTCGTAGCCACCAAATTAGGGACGTATCGATTTACTTCGGTCACCCAGAAAAAATTGTTGGGGTATCGCCAAGCGGTAAGGCTCTGGTTTCTGATACCAGCATTCCGAGGTTCGAATCCTCGTACCCCAGCCAACTTAAATAAGTCGTTGACCCTTTTGTTTAACGCAATTGGGGTGTCGCCAAGCGGTAAGGCACTGGTTTCTGATACCAGCATTCCGGGGTTCGAATCCCTGCACCCCAGCCAATAAGTTACAAAAAAGCCCGCTCTGCGGGCTTTTTTGTTTTTGTCGTATCGTCGGCTCCAGGCCCTCTCCCCAAAGGGGCGAGGGCCTTGTCGGCACAACGATTAAAGACCCAACGCGTATTTCAAGGCCTGACGCTTAAGGCCACCGGCACGTTCCGCTGCCATTAAGCCTATATTACGCAGAATACGTACCGGGCCTAAATCGTTGCTGAATCCCGCGTAAAACAGATCCATCCCCGACTGCATCAGGAAATTATCCGCCATACGCCGCGTCTGGTAGCGCTTAAGCACCGCTGCACTCGCCCAGGGCTCTGCGTGCCCCCTCGCACTGTGTAATACATCCAGCAAAGCCTCGACATCGCGATAACCGAGATTCACGCCCTGCCCTGCCAGCGGATGAATGGTATGCGCCGCATCACCCACCAGCGCCAGCCCTTCCTGGGCATATTGCAGCGCGTGCCGACGCGTTAACGGGAAGCCGCCCGCTGCAACCGGCGTCACCTTACCGAGCCGTGCCGGGAAGTGGTGCTCGATTTCGCGCTGTAACTGCTCCATCGACAGCCCTTGTAGCTGACGAATTCGCGCAGGCGTGTCGTACCACACCAGCGAAGCCCAGTGTTCAAAAAGCGGCAAAAAGGCATGCGGACCGTTTGGCGTAAAATGCTGCCAGGTACTGTTACCTGGATCGTTCTCACATTTAACCGTAATCAGCATACAAGACTGCTGATACTGCCAGGCATGAATACCAATCCCCGTCATCTGGCGAACCTGCGAATTCGCGCCGTCCGCCCCAACGACCAGCCTAACTGCCAGCTCATCGCCGTTGTCCAGTTCGAGCAAATATCCACCGGCGTGACGATGAAGCGCTTTCAGCGAGGCCGGGACGCGTAACGTGACGTTGGGATGTGCTTCAAGCGCCTGCCAAAGCGCCAGTTGCAGGACATTATTTTCCACCATGTAACCCAGCAGCGGCAGTTTGAGCTCGGATGCGTCAAACGTGACATGGGCATTTTCCCACTCCCAGGTTTCCAGGCGACGATAAGGATGGGCGCGCATCGCCAGTATTGCATCCCATATCCCCAGCCCACGCAGCAGATCCACCGATGCCGCACTGATCGCGGAGATCCTTACGTCGGGTTGCTGCGAATTATCAAACGCAGGCGGCGCGGCCTGTTCGATGACCGTTACCTGAAATCCCTGCTGTGCCAGCCCGAGCGCCAGTGCGCCGCCGACCATCCCGCCGCCGACCACGGCGATTTCGGTTTGTTGGAGTGTCATGGTCAATAATCCTTTTAAGAGAATCCTTTCAGTTTACCGGATTTTTACATCCTTGCGGCTGCCAACCTTCATACTGGTCACAACCCCACCAAAGCATTACAATACGCGGCTTGCAATCCTGAGCCTGAGCAAGTCGATGACTAAAAAACTCCATATAAAAACCTGGGGCTGTCAGATGAACGAATACGATTCATCGAAGATGGCCGATCTGCTGAATGCGACCCACGGGTATGAACTGACCGAACTCGCAGAAGAAGCCGATGTGCTGCTGCTTAACACCTGCTCAATTCGTGAAAAAGCGCAGGAAAAAGTCTTCCATCTGTTAGGCCGCTGGAAACTTCTCAAAAAGAAAAATCCGGACCTGATCATCGGTGTCGGCGGTTGCGTGGCCTCCCAGGAAGGCAAACTGATTCGCACCCGCTCCCCTTACGTTGATATCGTATTTGGCCCGCAGACCTTGCATCGCCTGCCAGAAATGATCAACTCGGTGCGCGGCGACCGCAGCCCTGTTGTCGATGTCAGCTTCCCGGAAATCGAAAAATTCGACCGCCTGCCGGAACCCCGCGCCGACGGCCCGAGCGCGTTCGTCTCTATCATGGAAGGCTGCAATAAATATTGCACCTACTGTGTGGTGCCGTACACCCGCGGCGAAGAAGTCAGCCGTCCGTGTGATGACATCCTGTTTGAAGTCGCCCAGCTTGCGGCGCAAGGCGTGCGTGAAGTTAACCTGTTAGGCCAGAACGTCAACGCCTGGCGCGGCGAAAACTACGATGGCAGCATCGGTACTTTTGCCGAGCTGCTGCGTCTGGTTGCCGCAATCGACGGTATCGACCGCGTGCGCTTTACCACCAGCCATCCGATCGAATTCACGGATGACATCATCGACGTTTATCGCGATACCCCAGAGCTGGTAAGTTTCTTGCACCTTCCGGTCCAGTGCGGCTCTGACCGCGTGCTGAACCTGATGGGCCGCACCCATACCGTGCTGGAGTACAAAGCTATCATCCGTAAGCTGCGTGAAGCGCGCCCGGATATTCAGATAAGTTCCGATTTTATCGTCGGCTTCCCTGGCGAAACGACCGATGATTTTGAGCGCACCATGAAGCTTATCGGTGAAATCAATTTCGACGTCAGCTTTAGCTTTATCTTCTCCGCGCGTCCGGGAACACCTGCTGCCGATATGGTTGACGATGTACCGGAAGAAGAGAAGAAACAGCGCCTTTACATTTTGCAGGAGCGTATTAACCAGCAGGTCACGGCCTGGAGTCGTCGCATGCTCGGCACGACCCAACGAATTCTGGTGGAAGGCACGTCCCGTAAAAGCGTCATGCAGCTTTCAGGCCGTACCGAGAACAACCGCGTGGTCAACTTTGAAGGCACGCCGGACATGATCGGTAAGTTTGTCGACATTGAAATTCTGGAAGTGCTCACCAACTCCATGCGTGGCAAAGTGGTTCGTACCGAAGATCAGATGGGACTGCGCGTGGCGGAAACGCCAGCCTCCGTTATTGCCCGTACGCGCAAAGAAAATGACTCCGGTGCGGTGGTGTATCAGCCGTGATGCGTCAGGCCTGCCCATCTGGCAGGCCTTGTAATTCCCTTCTGCACCCCCAATATGCAAGCATAAGCTTGCGCCTTTAATCTGTGGCGTGAATAATTTCGTAATGACGACTCGTCTGTAGGCCGGATTTGCATATCGCAGTCCGGCAATACACACATTAAGAGGAACAGTTTGAATACAGAAACGCGTGAAATGTCCCTTGAGCCAGCAGACAACGCTCGCCTGCTGAGCCTGTGCGGGCCGTTTGATGACAACATCAAACAACTGGAGCGACGTCTGGGTATTGAAATCAATCGTCGCGATAATCACTTCAAACTCACCGGACGCACCATCTGCGTCAACGCCGCGGCAGATATCCTTCGCAGCCTGTATGTCGATACCGCCCCGATGCGCGGAGAGACGCAGGATATAGAGCCTGAAAAAATTCACCTCGCGATTAAAGAAGCGCGCGTGCTGGAACAGAGCGCGGACAGCGTTCCTGAATACGGCAAAGTGATTAACATCAAAACCAAGCGCGGCGTCATCAAGCCACGCACGCCGAATCAGGCTCAATACATCGCCAACATTCTTGATCATGACATCACGTTCGGCGTCGGCCCTGCGGGTACGGGTAAAACCTATCTGGCCGTTGCGGCGGCGGTGGATGCGCTGGAACGCCAGGACATTCGTCGCATTCTGCTGACCCGCCCAGCGGTTGAAGCGGGTGAAAAGCTGGGCTTCCTGCCGGGCGATTTGAGCCAGAAAGTCGATCCGTATCTGCGCCCACTGTATGACGCCCTGTTCGAAATGCTGGGCTTTGAAAAAGTCGAAAAACTGATTGAACGAAACGTCATCGAAGTTGCCCCGCTGGCCTACATGCGCGGCCGTACGCTGAATGATGCGTTTATTATTCTTGATGAAAGCCAGAACACCACCATCGAACAGATGAAGATGTTCCTGACGCGTATTGGCTTCAATTCGAAAGCAGTGATTACCGGCGATATTACCCAGATCGACCTGCCGCGCAGCACGAAATCCGGTCTACGCCACGCCATCGAAGTGCTGGCGGAAGTAGACGAAATTAGCTTTAACTTCTTCAACAGCGAAGACGTGGTCCGCCATCCGGTGGTAGCGCGCATCGTTAACGCCTATGAGGCGTGGGAAGAAGCAGAGCAAAAACGTAAAGAAGCACAGGCAGCGGAACGCAAACGCGAATCCCAGGAGCAAGAGAATAAATGAGTCAGGTGATCCTCGATTTACAGCTGGCATGTGAAGACAATTCCGGTTTGCCGGAAGAGAGTCAGTTCCAGAAATGGCTGGACGCGGTGATTCCCCAGTTCCAGGAAGAGTCAGAAGTGACGATTCGTGTGGTGGATGAAGCAGAAAGCCACGAGCTCAACCTGACCTATCGCGGGAAAGATAAGCCGACCAACGTGCTCTCGTTCCCGTTTGAAGCCCCTCCGGGGATTGAGTTACCGCTGCTGGGCGATTTGATCATCTGCCGCCAGGTGGTTGAACAGGAAGCCAAAGAACAGCAAAAACCGCTCGACGCGCACTGGGCGCATATGGTCATTCACGGTAGCCTGCATCTGCTTGGCTACGATCATATCGAAGACGAAGAAGCGGAAGAGATGGAATCCCTTGAGACAGAGATAATGCTTGCTCTGGGCTATGAGGATCCGTACATTGCCGAGAAAGAATAGTCAGTTAAGCATTGATAGCTGAACTGACAAATCATGCCGCCGCAAAGGGATATTTCCTGCGGCGGTGCGCTTTACACTGACGAGAGAACCCTTAACAAACGCCATGAGCGACGACAATTCACACAGTAGCGACACGACAACCAGTAAGAAGGGATTTTTCTCCCTCATTCTGAGCCAGCTTTTCCACGGTGAACCCAAAAACCGTGATGAACTTCTGGAGCTGATTCGTGATTCCGGGCAGAACGATCTTATCGACGAAGATACGCGCGAAATGCTCGAAGGGGTCATGGACATCGCCGACCAGCGCGTTCGCGATATTATGATCCCCCGCTCGCAGATGATTACTCTGAAACGCAACCAAACGTTGGACGAGTGCCTCGATGTCATCATCGAATCCGCCCACTCGCGTTTCCCGGTCATCAGCGAAGACAAAGATCACATCGAAGGGATTTTGATGGCGAAAGATCTGCTGCCGTTTATGCGCAGCGATTCCGAAGCCTTCAGCATGGAAAAAGTGTTACGCCAGGCGGTGGTGGTTCCGGAAAGCAAGCGAGTCGATCGCATGCTGAAAGAGTTCCGCTCCCAACGCTACCACATGGCGATTGTTATCGATGAATTTGGTGGTGTTTCCGGCCTTGTTACGATTGAAGACATTCTCGAACTGATTGTCGGCGAAATTGAAGACGAATATGACGAAGAAGACGATATCGAATTTCGTCAGCTGAGTCGTCATACCTGGACGGTACGCGCGCTGGCCTCTATCGAAGAGTTCAACGAGACGTTCGGCACCCACTTCAGCGATGAAGAAGTCGATACCATCGGGGGTCTGGTGATGCAGGCGTTTGGTCATCTTCCTGCGCGTGGCGAATCCGTTGAAATCGACGGTTACCAGTTTAAGGTCGCCATGGCCGACAGCCGCCGTATTATACAGGTTCACGTCAGAATGCCGGACGACTCCCCGGTACCAAAACTGGAAGACTAATGTAAATGGCATTTGCCCCATTATTTGAACGCCAGCGCGTACGTTTGCTGCTGGCGCTGTTACTCGGAGCCAGCGGAACGCTGGCTTTTTCTCCTTACGACATCTGGCCCGCAGCCCTTATTTCGCTGATGGGTTTGCAAGGGTTAACGCTTAACCGTCGCCCGGTACAGGCCGCCGCAATCGGCTACTTCTGGGGGCTTGGCCTGTTCGGATCAGGCATTAACTGGGTGTACGTCAGTATCGCGCAGTTTGGCGGAATGCCGGGACCGGTTAACGTTTTCCTTGTGGTGCTGCTGGCCGCTTATCTTTCACTGTATACCGGTTTGTTTGCAGGCATTCTTTCTCGCCTGTGGCCTAAAACGACCTGGATTCGTGTGGCCATTGCTGCGCCTGTCGTCTGGCAAATCACCGAATTCCTGCGCGGATGGGTCTTAACCGGATTCCCATGGCTCCAGTTCGGTTATAGCCAAATTGACGGTCCACTGAAAGGGCTGGCGCCTGTCATGGGTGTTGAGGCGATCAACTTCCTGCTGATGGTGGTCAGCGGCCTGCTCGTTCTGGCGCTGATTAAACGTCACTGGAAACCACTGGTTATCGCGGTTGTGCTGTTCGCACTGCCCTTCCCGCTGCGTTATATCCAGTGGTTTACGCTCGAGCCTGAACGCGCCACCCAGGTGTCTATGGTGCAGGGCAATATCCCTCAGTCCCTGAAGTGGGACGAGAATCAGCTGATTAACACCCTGAAAATCTATCTCGATGCGACGCAAAAAGAGATGGGTAAATCGCAGCTGATTATCTGGCCTGAATCTGCGATTCCGGATCTGGAAATCAATCAGCAACGTTTTCTGAGCATGATGGACGATCTGCTGCGTGCCCGTAATAGCACCCTGATCACTGGTATTGTCGACGCGCGGCTGAACAAACAAAACCGTTACGATACATACAACACCATCATTACGCTTGGAAAAGACAATCCGTACAGCTACGAGTCGACCAACCGCTACAACAAAAACCATCTGGTTCCGTTCGGCGAATTTGTCCCTCTGGAATCGATTCTGCGACCTTTGGCGCCCTTCTTCGATCTGCCGATGTCGTCGTTTAGCCGTGGCCCCTACGTTCAGCCACAGCTGCATGCGCATGGGTTCGCGCTGACCCCTGCCATTTGCTACGAAATCATTCTCGGCGAGCAGGTCCGCGACAACTTCCGCCCGGACACCGATTATCTGCTGACCATTTCGAACGATGCCTGGTTTGGTAAGTCGATTGGCCCATGGCAACATTTCCAGATGGCGCGTATGCGTTCCCTGGAGCTGGCCCGACCGCTGCTGCGCAGCACCAACAATGGCATCACCGCGGTGATTGGTCCACAGGGCGAAATCCAGGCGATGATCCCGCAGTTCACCCGTGCGGTATTAACCACGAAAGTCACGCCAACCACTGGCCTGACGCCGTACGCCCGTACCGGTAACTGGCCGCTGTGGATCCTGACAGTGCTGTTTGGTTTTGGCGCGCTGCTCATGAGCTTACGTCAGCGCCGTCGTTAAGCCCTTCCCCTGGCCCGGCCACGCATTGTGTGTCGGGCTAACAAATCCTGCCTTATCTGCCATTTCTGGCACACCTATTGCTTTGTTAAATCACATATTCAGTCGTTTGGCTTAACGTGCAACCCAGTCGCACCATCGCAGTTCAGCGGTAGCACCGAAACGGTGCAACGAAAGATTTTTGCCTCTGAATGGTGCGGCGCGCTTCGCAAAAATAAACAATAACGCAGCAAAATCTTTACATTAAGCCAGACTAAATGTTAACAAGCTTGCATAACACTGCACTCGCTTAGCGCGAGATATAACAACATCACAATGGGTATCGATGCGTCTCTGGCGCAGATAATAAAAGGAGTTGGGTATGCAATTACGTAAACTGGCCACAGCAATGCTGGTGATGGGAATGTCCGCAAGCGTCGTTCACGCTGAAGACGCCCCGGCTGCCGGGAGCACTCTCGACAAGATTGCCAAAAATGGCGTGATCGTGGTCGGCCACCGTGAATCTTCCGTCCCGTTCTCATACTACGACAACACGCAAAAAGTCGTGGGCTACTCACAGGATTACTCCAACGCAATCGTTGAAGCCGTCAAGAAAAAGCTGAACAAGCCCGATCTTGAGGTCAAGCTGATCCCTATTACCTCACAAAACCGTATTCCGCTGCTGCAAAACGGCACCTTCGATTTTGAATGTGGTTCTACAACGAACAACCTTGAGCGTCAAAAACAAGCGGCCTTCTCCGACACCATTTTCGTGGTGGGTACGCGTCTGCTGACCAAAAAAGGCGGCGACATTAAAGACTTCGCGGACCTGAAAGGCAAAGCGGTTGTTGTGACTTCGGGTACCACTTCTGAAGTTCTGCTGCACAAGCTGAACGAAGAAAAGAAAATGGACATGCGCATCATCAGCGCGAAAGACCACGGTGACTCCTTCCGTACGCTGGAAAGCGGTCGTGCGGTGGCCTTCATGATGGATGATGCTCTGCTGGCTGGCGAACGTGCGAAAGCGAAGAAACCGGACAACTGGGAAATCGTCGGCACAGCGCAGTCTAAAGAAGCTTACGGCTGTATGCTGCGTAAAGACGATGCAGACTTTAAAAAGCTGATCGATGACACCATCGCGAAGACGCAGACGTCTGGCGAAGCGGAAAAATGGTTCGATAAGTGGTTCAAAAACCCGATTCCACCAAAAAATCTCAACATGAACTTTGAACTGTCTGACGACATGAAAGCCCTGTTCAAAGAACCAAACGACAAAGCACTTAACTAATTAGAACCATAGGGGTGGGATCTCCTGCCCTCTCGATTGTCGGGAAGCGTGGACAGACTATACGCTGAGTGGTCGTTCCCCACTCAGCGCGAAAATTGAGCTTCTCACCAATCTTCGAGGGTAGCGCTGCTACCCTTTTTTTTCTGGAGTTGATTATGTCAATAGACTGGAACTGGGGCATTTTTCTGCAACAAGCTCCGTTCGGCAACACAACCTATCTCGGCTGGCTGTGGAGCGGCTTTCAGGTCACCGTTGCGCTCTCTATAACGGCCTGGATTATCGCCTTCTTTGTCGGCTCACTGTTCGGTATTTTGCGTACCGTACCTAACCGCTTTCTCTCTTCTCTTGGCACGCTTTACGTTGAACTGTTCCGTAACGTTCCGTTAATCGTGCAGTTCTTTACCTGGTATCTGGTCGTTCCTGAACTGCTACCTGAAAATCTCGGCATGTGGTTTAAATCGGAGCTGGACCCAAACATTCAGTTCTTCGTCTCCTCCATGCTGTGCCTTGGTTTGTTCACCGCGGCGCGCGTCTGTGAGCAGGTTCGTTCAGGTATCCAGTCTCTGCCGCGTGGGCAAAAAAATGCCGCGCTGGCGATGGGGCTGACGCTGCCACAAGCCTACCGCTATGTGCTGCTGCCAAACGCCTATCGCGTGATCGTACCACCGATGACCTCAGAGATGATGAACCTGGTGAAGAACTCCGCCATCGCCTCGACCATCGGTCTGGTCGATATGGCGGCGCAAGCGGGTAAACTGCTGGATTACTCCGCGCACGCGTGGGAATCCTTCACCGCAATCACGCTCGCCTACGTGTTGATTAATACTGTCATCATGCTGGTGATGAACCTGGTTGAACGTAAAACTCGCCTGCCGGGCAATCTGGGGGGCAAATAATGTACGAGTTTGACTGGAGTTCCATCGTCCCATCGATGCCGTATCTGTTGGACGGGCTGTTGATTACCTTAAAAATCACCGTCATCGCCATCGTTATCGGTATTGTCTGGGGCACGATTCTGGCGGTTATGCGCCTGTCGAGCTTTAAACCGTTCGCCTGGTTCGCCACGGCTTATGTCAACGTTTTCCGCTCCATTCCACTGGTGATGGTGCTGCTGTGGTTTTATTTGATCGTACCGGGTCTGTTGCAAAACGTACTTGGGCTTTCGCCGAAAGCGGATATCCGCCTGATCTCTGCGATGGTCGCTTTCTCGATGTTTGAGGCGGCTTATTATTCAGAAATTATTCGCGCAGGTATTCAGAGCATTTCGCGTGGGCAATCCAGCGCAGCGCTTGCGCTGGGGATGACTCACTGGCAGTCAATGAAGCTTATTATTCTGCCGCAGGCGTTTCGCGCCATGGTTCCACTGCTGCTCACGCAGGGCATAGTCCTCTTTCAGGATACGTCGCTGGTGTATGTGCTGAGCCTCGCGGACTTCTTCCGTACAGCTTCGACAATTGGTGAGCGTGACGGTACGCAGGTGGAGATGATCCTGTTCGCAGGTGCGGTTTATTTTGCAATTAGTTTAAGTGCATCGCTATTGGTCAGCTGGCTGAAGAAAAGGACAGTGCAATGATTTCCCTGAAAAATGTTTCAAAATGGTATGGGCACTTTCAGGTGCTGACCGACTGCTCAACGGAAGTGAAAAAAGGCGAAGTGGTGGTGGTTTGCGGGCCGTCAGGTTCTGGTAAATCAACGCTTATCAAAACCGTTAACGGCCTTGAGCCTGTTCAGCAGGGTGAGATTACGGTCGATGGCACAAAAGTGAACGACAAAAAAACCGATCTCGCACAATTGCGTTCTCATGTCGGCATGGTGTTCCAGCACTTTGAGTTGTTCCCGCATCTGTCGATCATTGAGAACCTGACGCTGGCGCAGATCAAAGTGCTCAAGCGCGACAAAACGGCCGCGCGTGAAAAAGGGTTAAAGCTTCTGGAACGTGTCGGGTTGTCTGCCCATGCGAATAAGTTCCCGGCGCAGCTTTCCGGCGGTCAGCAGCAACGTGTGGCCATCGCCCGCGCGCTGTGTATGGATCCGATTGCCATGCTGTTCGACGAACCCACATCCGCACTCGATCCAGAGATGATTAACGAAGTGCTGGACGTCATGGTTGAGCTGGCTCACGAAGGCATGACCATGATGGTGGTGACCCACGAAATGGGCTTTGCCCGTAAAGTGGCGAATCGCGTGATCTTTATGGATGAGGGCAAGATTGTCGAAGATTCACCGAAAGAAGATTTCTTTGCCAATCCACAATCCGATCGCGCTAAAGACTTCCTCGCAAAAATCCTGCATTAATCAATATCGTGCGCAATCTTCGGATTGCGCACGACTTCACGCTTTGCCCCTCTTTTTCTCGTCTGTATCACATCGCGGCGTTAACCTTGTCACAAACTCACGCTCAGAATGGAGAACAGAACGCTATGGCACTGCCGATTATTCTCGATTGCGATCCGGGTCATGATGACGCTATCGCACTTGTTCTTGCCCTCGCGTCACCGGAGTTAGCACTCAAAGCCGTGACCTCTTCCGCTGGAAATCAAACGCCCGACAAAACCCTGCGTAACGTATTACGTATGTTGACGTTGCTTAACCGTACCGATATTCCGGTGGCGGGCGGCGCGCGCAAGCCCCTGATGCGTGACTTGATTATTGCTGACAACGTCCATGGCGAGACCGGTCTTGATGGCCCTGCACTGCCAGAACCGATTTTCAAACCGCAGGACTGTACGGCGGTCGAGCTGATGGCCAAGGTACTGCGCGAAAGCGATGAACCCGTCACGCTGGTGGCAACCGGCCCGCAAACGAACGTAGCGCTGCTGCTCAATAGCCATCCAGAGCTGCACAGTAAGATCGCGCGTATTGTGATTATGGGCGGCGCGATGGGGCTGGGAAACTGGACGCCTGCCGCCGAATTCAACATTTTTGTCGATCCCGAGGCGGCTGAGATCGTGTTCCAGTCCGGCTTACCGATTGTGATGGCAGGCCTGGACGTCACCCATCGCGCGCAAATGATGTCAGCCGACGTTGAGCGTTTCCGCGCGATTGGCAACCCCGTTGCGACCACCGTGGCAGAATTACTCGACTTCTTCATGGAATACCATAAAGCGGAAAAATGGGGATTCCATGGCGCGCCGTTACACGATCCGTGCACGATTGCGTGGCTGTTAAAACCGGAACTGTTTACCACTATTGATCGTTGGGTCGGTGTGGAAACGCAGGGGAAATACACGCAAGGAATGACGGTGGTGGATTATTATTCGCTCACCGGTAACAAACCGAATACGACGCTGATGGTCGATATCGACAGGCAAGGCTTTGTGGATTTACTGGCGGAGCGGCTTGCACTGTATAGTGCGGTCTGATGCCCTCACCCCGGCCCTCTCCCATAGGAGAGGGCGCAAACATCAAAAACGGCAACTGGGTTGCCGTTTTGCTTTTACCTTGTGTGGCCTGATGCCCTCACCCCAGCCCTCTCCCACAGGGAGAGGGCGCAAACATCAAAAAACGGCAACGAGGTTGCCGTTTTGCTTTTACCTTGTGCGGCCTGATGCCCTCACCCCAGCCCTCTCCCACGGGAGAGGGCGCAAACATCAAAAACGGCAACTGGGTTGCCGTTTTGCTTTTACCTTGTGTGGTCTGATGCCCTCACCCCAGCCCTCTCCCACGGGAGAGGGAGCAAACATCAAAAAACGGCAACTGGGTTGCCGTTTTGCTTTTACCTACGGCTCAAATGGTCGTCTCTGGAACTGATCGTGACCACATTTTGGGCAGCGCGGCAGCACATCGGGGGTGTACACTGCCAGATGGAAATGACAGTTTTCACACACCAGATTCCCCAATCCCACCACCTCACCGCTGTGATACACCCCGTGATGATTCAGATCCTGGAAAACTTCGCGCCACTCAAGCTGGGTTTTATCGGTAATATCCGCCAGCTCCTGCCACAGACTTTCTTTGATGACGCGCATAAATACGCTGTCCGTGATTTCATTCTGACTCTCTTCGTAGCTTCGCGCGAACTCTTCAAGATCGCGCCGCACGGCCCGCGTCACCTCTTCGACTTCGGTACGCGTTAATTCACCCGTTTGCACGACCCGCGCACGAGCCTGTTCCACCAGCGCGTCGATATCGCGTTCTCCGTTGCGCAGCCGTTCCGTCAGTGTGGCTACCAGTTCGCGGTAATATTGAGCAACCTTGTTCATCATTTCGCCTCCCGGGTAAGTAACTGTCTCTAATGATAGACCTTATTTACGAAGCGCTGTGTCAGGTCATCCACACTCTGCGTAAATTCCTGCAAGCGCGTTTTTTGGGAAAGGCTGTTTTGAGGCGGGCGTTTGGGCTATGCTAGGCGGATCTGAAATTCCCCATCCATTGGCTACGTTTGTAGCTGTATTGAGAACAGGACCACTGGCTGCCATGCAAGAGCAATACCGCCCGGAAGAGATAGAAACAAAAGTCCAGCAACACTGGGACGAGAAGCGTACTTTCGAAGTCACTGAAGACGAGAGCAAAGAGAAGTATTACTGCCTGTCGATGCTTCCCTATCCTTCTGGTCGACTACATATGGGCCACGTGCGTAACTACACCATCGGTGATGTGATCGCGCGCTACCAGCGTATGCTCGGTAAAAACGTCCTGCAACCGATTGGCTGGGATGCGTTTGGTCTGCCTGCGGAAGGCGCGGCGGTGAAAAACAACACGGCCCCTGCGCCGTGGACTTACGACAACATCGCGTACATGAAAAACCAGCTCAAAATGCTGGGCTTCGGTTATGACTGGAGCCGCGAGCTAGCGACCTGCACCCCAGAGTATTATCGCTGGGAGCAAAAATTCTTCACCGAGCTGTACAAAAAAGGCCTGGTGTACAAGAAAACCTCTGCGGTGAACTGGTGTCCGAATGACCAGACCGTTCTCGCGAACGAACAGGTTATCGACGGCTGCTGCTGGCGCTGCGATACCAAAGTTGAGCGCAAAGAGATCCCACAGTGGTTCATTAAAATCACCGCTTACGCTGACGAACTGCTGCGCGATCTGGACACTCTGGATCACTGGCCAGACACCGTTAAAACCATGCAGCGCAACTGGATTGGCCGTTCTGAAGGCGTAGAAATCACCTTCAACGTTGAAAACAGCGATCAAAAGCTCACGGTGTATACCACGCGTCCTGACACCTTCATGGGTGCGACTTATCTGGCCGTTGCCGCGGGTCATCCGCTGGCACAGCAGGCAGCTGCGAACAATCCAGCGCTGGCCGCGTTCATCGACGAATGCCGCAATACCAAAGTGGCAGAAGCCGACATGGCGACGATGGAGAAAAAAGGCGTTGCGACCGGTTTTAACGCCATTCACCCACTCACCGGTGAAGCGGTTCCGGTTTGGGCTGCCAACTTTGTGCTGATGGAATACGGCACGGGCGCAGTCATGGCCGTTCCGGGCCACGATCAGCGCGATTACGAATTTGCGACCAAATACGGTCTCAATATCAAGCCGGTTATCCTGGCCGCCGACGGTTCTGAACCGGATCTGTCTGAACAAGCGCTGACCGAAAAAGGCACCCTGTTTAACTCTGGTGAATTCAGCGGATTGAGCTTTGAAGAAGGCTTCAACGCTATCGCGGATAAACTGGCTGCCCTGGGCGTCGGTGAGCGTAAAGTGAACTATCGCCTGCGCGACTGGGGAGTTTCCCGTCAGCGTTACTGGGGTGCGCCGATTCCAATGGTCACTCTGGAAGATGGCACCGTGCTGCCAACGCCAGAAGACCAGCTGCCGGTCATTTTGCCGGAAGACGTGGTCATGGACGGTATCAGCAGCCCGATTAAAGCCGATCCTGAGTGGGCGAAAACCACCGTTAACGGTCAGCCAGCGCTGCGTGAAACGGATACGTTCGACACCTTTATGGAGTCATCCTGGTACTACGCGCGCTACACCTGCCCGCAGTATCAGGAAGGAATGTTGGATTCCAAGGCCGCGAACTACTGGCTGCCAGTGGATATTTACATCGGTGGTATTGAACACGCCATCATGCACCTGCTCTACTTCCGCTTCTTCCACAAGTTGATGCGTGATGCGGGTCTGGTTAACTCTGACGAGCCAGCAAAACAGCTGCTGTGCCAGGGCATGGTTCTCGCGGATGCGTTTTACTATGTCGGCGTGAACGGTGAGCGTAACTGGGTCTCCCCGGTTGATGCGATCGTTGAGCGTGACGAGAAAGGCCGTATCGTGAAAGCGAAAGACGCGGCGGGCAATGAGCTGGTTTATACCGGCATGAGCAAGATGTCCAAGTCCAAAAACAACGGCATCGACCCGCAGGTCATGGTTGAGCGTTACGGTGCTGATACCGTGCGTCTGTTCATGATGTTTGCGTCGCCAGCGGATATGACGCTGGAATGGCAAGAATCTGGCGTAGAAGGTGCAAACCGCTTCCTGAAACGCGTCTGGAAACTGGTCTACGAGCATACTTCTCAGGGTGAAGCGCCAGCCCTGAACGTCGGTGCGCTGAGTGAAGATCAGCAGGCACTGCGTCGCGATGTTCACAAAACCATCGCAAAAGTAACCGATGATATTGGTCGTCGTCAGACCTTCAATACCGCAATTGCGGCTATTATGGAACTGATGAACAAGCTGGCGAGAGCACCGCAGGAAGGCGAGCAGGATCGCGCCTTGATGCGTGAAGCGCTGTTGGCCGTCGTTCGTATGCTGAACCCGTTCACACCACATGCGTGCTTTACCTTGTGGCAAGAATTGAAAGGCGAAGGCGATATTGATAACGCACCGTGGCCTGTTGCTGATGAGTCAGCGATGGTTGAAAACACCACGCTGGTGGTGGTTCAGGTTAACGGTAAAGTGCGTGGTAAGATTACCGTTGCAGTCGATGCAACTGAAGAACAGGTTCGTGAACGCGCAGGCCAGGAACATCTGGTTGCGAAATACCTTGAGGGCGTTACCGTGCGTAAAGTGATCTACGTACCCGGTAAACTGCTGAATCTGGTCGTTGGCTAAGCGCGGGAGGAAACGTGCGACAACTGGCAACATTACTCTTATCCCTGACGGTGCTTGTCACCGCAGGTTGTGGCTGGCATCTGCGTAACACTACTGCAGTGCCTGAACAAATGAAAACGATGATCTTCGACTCGGGGGACCCAAATGGTCCACTGAGCCGTGCGATTCGCAACCAGCTGCGTCTCAATGGCGTTGAGCTGATCGAGAAAGGAACGCTGCGCCAGGATATTCCGTCATTCCGTGTATTAAGCTCTTCACTGAGCAAAGATACCGCGTCCATCTTCCAGGATGGTCGTACCGCGGAATACCAGATGGTGATGTCGGTGAGTGCTGCCGTGCTGATCCCGGGTCGCGACATTTACCCGATCAGCACCAAGGTCTATCGTTCGTTCTTTGATAACCCACAAACTGCACTGGCAAAAGACGCCGAGCAGCAAATTATCATTAACGAAATGTACGACAAGGCCGCGGAACAGCTGATCCGCAAACTGCCTAGTATCCAGTTCGCGTCTAAAGAAGTGACAGCGGACCAGTCTGAACCGGCTGAAACCGCACCTCGCGTCTCTACGACGCTAGGTAACTAATGCTTCGGTTGTATCCTGAACAACTCCGCGCGCAGCTCAATGAAGGGTTGCGCGCGGCGTATCTGTTACTCGGAAACGATCCGCTTTTGCTCCAGGAAAGTCAGGACGCTGTACGTCAGGCGGCTGCCTCTCAAGGCTTTGACGAACACCACACTTTCCAGCTTGATAACAGCACCGACTGGCAGACGATCTTTTCGCTTTGCCAGGCGATGAGCCTTTTTGCCTCCCGCCAGACGCTCCTGATTCAGCTCCCGGAAAATGGTCCTAATGCGGCCATTAACGAGCAACTCGCGACGCTGGTGAGCCTGCTGCACCCTGATTTATTGCTGATTGTTCGTGGCAATAAGCTCACCAAAGCGCAGGAAAATGCCGCCTGGTTTACCCAACTGGCGACCCATTCCGTTCAAGTCACCTGCCAGACGCCTGAACAGGCGCAACTGCCAAAATGGGTTGCGGTCCGGGCGAAACAACTGAATCTCCAGTTGGATGATGCCGCGAATCAGCTGCTTTGTTATTGCTATGAGGGAAACCTGCTGGCACTCGCCCAAGCGCTGGATCGGCTGTCGCTGCTCTGGCCAGATGGCAAACTCACCTTACCCCGTGTTGAACAGGCGGTGAATGACGCGGCGCACTTTACCCCGTTCCATTGGGTCGATGCCCTGCTGGCGGCGAAAAGTAAACGCGCACTGCACATTTTGCAGCAGTTGCGCCTGGAAGGCAGCGAGCCGGTTATTATGCTGCGCACTATCCAGCGCGAATTGCTGCTGCTTAACACCTTAAAACGCCAGTCGGCTAACACCCCGTTACGCGCGCTTTTTGATAAGCATCGTGTCTGGCAAAACCGTCGGGCGATCACCACCGAAGCGGTCAACCGGCTGAGTCACGAACAGCTTCGCCAGGCGATACAACTTTTGACGCGCGCGGAGCTGACGCTGAAACAGGATTATGGTCAGTCGGTTTGGGCCGAACTGGAAAGCCTCTCGCTGCTGCTGTGTCATAAGGCGCTGGCAGACGTGTTTATTGATGGTTGAGATGAACTCTTTACAGGCACTTTTTGGCGGTACGTTCGATCCTGTCCATTATGGGCATTTGAAACCGGTTGAAATACTGGCGAATCTGATTGGCCTGCAGCGCGTGACAATCATGCCGAATAATGTTCCGCCGCATCGTCCGCAACCCGAAGCCACAAGCGAACAGCGTAAGCACATGCTGGAGCTGGCCATCGCGGATAAGCCTCTTTTTCAGTTAGACGAGCGGGAACTGCGCCGCGATACGCCCTCGTATACTTCACAAACCCTGATGGAGTGGCGCGCGGAACAAGGCCCAACCCGGCCATTAGGGTTCATCATCGGCCAGGATTCATTGCTGAATTTCCCCACCTGGCATCAGTATGAAACCATTCTGCAAAACAGCCATCTCATCGTTTGCCGCCGTCCAGGCTATCCGCTCACGATGAAAGACGAGCAGTATCAGTCCTGGCTTGAAGCGCATCTGACGCACAATGTAGACGATTTGCATAATTTGCCAGCCGGTAAAATTTATCTGGCCGAAACGCCATGGTTTGATATCTCTGCTACGTTGATACGTGAACGGCTGCAAAACGCACTTCCCTGCGATGAATTACTGCCCACGCCCGTGCTTGACTACATTCGCCAGCAAGGTTTGTATCAGAAAAGCACAGATGCATCAGGCTAAGCGCGAAAAATCGGCTAATTCGACGCCGTGCCATTGACAGCCCCTTCCAGGCTGATATCCTCCGCAGCCTGACTTCTGCCAGTCATAGCTTTACAGAAATTGTTTTACAAAAATGGCGATGCATTGTCAGGCCGAGGATGGGATGATACCCGCCTTAAAAATTCCGTCTGGTGACATTTGTCCCGACACAGCCGTCAGTTCAGGTATACTGCCAGGCTACTCACTCATTGCTCAACTTCATTCACCCAGGGGGAAAACTTGCAGGGTAAAGAACTCCAGGATTTTGTTATAGACAAAATTGATGACCTGAAAGGTCAGGACATCATCGCTATCGACGTTCACGGTCGTTCCAGTATCACCGACTGCATGATTATTTGCACCGGTACTTCCACTCGCCACGTTGCCTCTATTGCTGACCACGTTGTTCAGGAATCTCGCGCTGCAGGGCTTATGCCACTGGGCGTGGAAGGCGAAGCCATTGCTGACTGGGTTGTTGTTGACCTCGGCGATGTGATTGTCCATGTCATGCAGGACGAAAGCCGTCGTCTGTATGAGCTGGAAAAGCTCTGGGGTTGATGCGTGAAGTTGCAACTGGTAGCCGTCGGCACAAAAATGCCAGACTGGGTACAGACGGGTTTTACTGAATATCTGCGTCGTTTTCCTAAAGACATGCCGTTCGAACTGGTGGAAATCCCAGCAGGAAAACGCGGCAAAAACGCAGATATCAAGCGTATTCTCGATAAAGAGGGTGAGTTGATGCTGGCTGCCGCTGGCAAGAACCGCATCGTTACCCTTGATATCCCGGGCAAACCCTGGGATACGCCGCAGCTGGCGCAAGAACTGGAGCGCTGGAAGCTGGATGGCCGCGACGTCAGCCTGCTGATTGGCGGGCCAGAAGGATTATCCTCCGCCTGTAAAGCGGCCGCAGAACAAAGTTGGTCCCTCTCCGCGCTTACGCTGCCCCACCCGCTTGTCCGGGTTTTGGTCGCGGAAAGTCTCTACCGCGCGTGGAGCATTACTACCAACCACCCTTATCACCGTGAGTAATGATTGACCAGGGCAAATTAAGCAGCGGATGAAACTACAGAATTCTTTTCGCGACTATTCGGCTGAGTCCGCGCTGTTTGTGCGCCGGGCTTTGGTCGCCTTTATCGGGATTTTGCTGCTGACTGGCGTGCTGATCGCCAACCTCTATAATCTGCAAATCGTCCGCTTTACCGACTATCAAACGCGTTCCAACGAAAACCGCATCAAGCTGGTGCCTATCGCGCCTAGCCGCGGCATTATCTACGACCGTAACGGCACGCCGCTGGCGTTAAACCGTACCATCTACCAAATCGAGATGATGCCGGAGAAAGTGGATAATGTGCAGGATGCTCTGGATGCGCTGAAAGGCGTGGTCGATCTCACCGATGACGACATCGCCACCTTCAAGAAAGAGCGCGCACGTTCCCACCGTTTTACCTCAATTCCGGTGAAAACCAATCTGACGGAAGTCCAGGTCGCCCGCTTTGCGGTAAACCAGTATCGCTTCCCGGGTGTTGAGGTTAAAGGCTATAAGCGTCGCTATTATCCTTACGGCTCCGCGCTGACGCACGTCATTGGCTACGTTTCTAAGATTAACGATAAAGACGTTGAGCGCCTGGATAAAGACGGCAAGCTGGCAAACTACGCCGCAACCCACGATATCGGCAAGCTCGGCATCGAACGCTATTATGAAGACGTACTGCACGGGCAGACGGGCTATGAAGAGGTTGAGGTCAACAACCGCGGTCGCGTTATCCGTCAGCTCAAAGAAGTGCCTCCACAAGCAGGCCACGACGTCTACCTGACGCTCGATCTCAAGCTTCAGCAATATATTGAAACGCTACTGGCGGGCAGCCGTGCAGCCGTGGTGGTGACCGACCCGCGTAGCGGGGGGATTCTGGCTCTGGTTTCGATGCCAAGTTACGATCCCAATCTGTTTGTTGACGGCATCTCAAGCAAAGAATATTCCGGCTTGCTGAACGATCCAAACACCCCACTGATAAATCGTGCAACCCAAGGCGTTTACCCGCCAGCGTCCACCGTTAAGCCTTACGTCGCCGTCTCAGCGTTGAGTGCGGGTGTGATTAACCGCAACACCAGCCTGTTTGACCCTGGCTGGTGGCAGTTGCCTGGCTCCGAAAAACGTTACCGCGACTGGAAAAAATGGGGTCACGGTCATCTCAATATCACCAAATCGCTGGAAGAGTCGGCGGATACCTTCTTCTACCAGGTGGCCTATGATTTGGGCATCGATCGTCTCTCCGCGTGGATGAGTAAATTTGGTTACGGTCATTACACCGGTATTGACCTGGCGGAAGAGCGCTCAGGGAACATGCCGACGCGTGAGTGGAAGCTCAAACGCTTTAAAAAACCGTGGTATCAAGGCGACACCATTCCGGTCGGCATCGGCCAGGGTTACTGGACCGCTACGCCCATTCAGATGAGCAAAGCGATGATGATCCTCATTAACGATGGCGTGGTGAAAGTGCCACACCTGCTGATGAGCACCGTTGAAGACGGTAAGCAAGTGCCGTGGTCGCAACCGCATGAAGCCCCGGTCGGCGATATTCATTCCGGCTTCTGGGAAATTGCCAAAGACGGCATGTATGGCGTCGCGAATCGTCCAAACGGCACCGCACATAAATACTTCGCAGGCGCACCGTATAAAGTGGCAGCGAAATCGGGTACCGCGCAGGTCTTTGGCCTGAAGGCGAACGAAACGTATAACGCGCACAAAATTGCTGAACGTCTGCGTGACCATAAGCTCATGACGGCATTTGCGCCTTATGATAATCCGCAGGTTGCGGTAGCGATGATTCTCGAGAACGGCGGTGCTGGCCCGGCTGTCGGGACAATCATGCGCCAAATCCTCGACCACATTATGCTGGGCGATAACAACACCGAGCTACCTGCTGAAACCCCAGCCGCCACTGCAGCGGAGGACCAATAATCATGACGGATAATCCGAACAGAAAATCGCTGTGGGACAAAATCCACATCGACCCGGCGATGCTGCTGATCCTGCTGGCATTGCTGACCTACAGCGCCCTGGTTATCTGGAGCGCCAGCGGTCAGGATATCGGCATGATGGAGCGCAAAATCGGTCAGATCGCGATGGGTCTGGTGATCATGGTGGTGATGGCGCAAATTCCGCCGCGCGTTTACGAAGGCTGGGCGCCCTATCTATACTTTGTCTGTATCATTTTGTTGGTCGCTGTCGACGCTTTCGGGGCGATTTCAAAAGGGGCACAGCGCTGGCTGGACCTGGGCATTGTGCGTTTCCAGCCATCTGAAATTGCTAAAATCGCCGTACCATTGATGGTGGCCCGTTTTATCAACCGCGACGTCTGCCCGCCATCTCTGAAAAATACCGCTATCGCGCTGGTGCTGATTTTCCTGCCAACGCTCCTGGTGGCAGCGCAACCAGACCTGGGGACATCAATTCTCGTCGCATTATCTGGCCTGTTCGTCCTGTTCTTATCTGGGCTGAGCTGGCGGTTGATTGGGATCGCGGTGGTGTTGATCGCCGCCTTTATACCGATACTGTGGTTCTTCCTGATGCACGATTATCAGCGACAGCGTGTCATGATGTTGCTTGATCCGGAAACCGATCCGCTCGGCGCGGGCTATCATATTATTCAGTCAAAGATTGCCATTGGTTCAGGTGGATTGCGGGGTAAAGGCTGGCTGCACGGTACGCAGTCGCAGCTTGAATTCCTGCCGGAGCGTCACACGGACTTTATCTTCGCCGTTCTGGCTGAAGAGTTGGGTCTGGTGGGCATCTTGATTTTGCTGGGGTTATACCTGCTGCTCATTATGCGTGGCCTGTGGATTGCCGCACATGCGCAAACCACATTCGGGCGCGTCATGGCTGGCGGGTTGATGTTGATTCTGTTCGTTTATGTCTTCGTAAATATTGGTATGGTGAGTGGAATTCTGCCCGTCGTTGGCGTGCCGCTCCCGCTGGTAAGCTACGGAGGCTCGGCACTGATCGTCTTGATGGCTGGGTTCGGGATAGTCATGTCTATCCATACCCACAGAAAAATGTTGTCCAAGAGCGTATAAAAATAAGGGGATTGCAATGCGCAAGCAGTGGCTGGGTGTCTGCATCGCGGCAAGTTTACTTGCTGCCTGTTCTAGTGATGATGGTCAACAGCAGGCGACTATAGCGCCGCCGCAGCCTGCGGTTTGTAACGCTCCGGTGGTTGAAATCAGCGGTGCCGATCCGGTTTACGAGCCGCTGAATGCGACCGCTAATCAGGATTACGAGCGCGACGGCAAGCGTTATAAAATCGTTCAGGATCCGTCCCGTTTCAGCCAGGCCGGTTTTGCGGCGATTTATGATGCAGAGCCTGGCAGCAACCAGACTGCTTCCGGTGAAGCGTTTGATCCCATGCAAATCACCGCTGCGCATGCGACCTTACCTATCCCAAGCTACGTACGCGTCACTAACCTTGCCAACGGTCGTATGATTGTGGTGCGTATTAATGACCGCGGACCGTACGGCACTGACCGCGTGATTTCGCTGTCGCGCGCGGCGGCTGACCGTCTTAATACCTCGAACAATACCAAAGTGCGCATCGATCCTATTATTGTCGCGCAAGACGGGACGCTTTCCGGCCCGGGCACGGTGTGTACCACCGTCGCGAAACAGACTTATGCTCTGCCGTCACGCCCGGATTTAAGCGGGGGTATGGGCAGCGCCTCTTCGGCTTCTGAGCCGATGTCGCCTCAGGGCGACGTGCGCGCGATCAGCAACGATACGCTGAAAAGTGACGATACGACTGGCGCTCCTGTAAACAGCAGCGGTTTCCTGGGCGCACCGACCACGCTCGCGACTGGCGTGCTGGAAGGGAGTGAACCCACGCCCGCGCCCGTCGTTGCGACACCTGCCGCGCAATCGGCTCCCGTCGTGGCCCCGGCCGCTGCACAGAATACGACTACCCCTGCCCCAGCCGCAGCATCTTCTGCTGGTGGATTTGTGGTTCAGGTCGGTGCCGTGAGCGATCAGGCCCGTGCGCAGCAGTATCAACAACGTCTGACGCAGCAGTTCGACGTTCCGGGTCGTGTCGTGCAAAACGGCGCCGTCTGGCGTATCCAGATGGGGCCATTCGCCAGCAAGTCACAGGCCAGCGCGTTACAGCAACGCCTGCAAAGCGAAGCGCAATTACAGTCGTTTATCGCTGTTGCAAACTAATTAATCGGCGGTATCCGAATTGTCAGCTTGTGTAACCAACGTTCACAAACTCGTGCTGAAAGTCGGATGCCTGCCTGTATAGCTTTTGCTATAGTAAGGCACTTTTTTTAATTCCATCACGGATGTCGTTGTTCTGACCATGAAGACCACTTTCTCCGCTCGTTTTTTGCAGCGCATGGCGCTGACCACGGCCCTTTGCGCAGCAACGCTGTCAGTTGCTCACGCTGATGACCTGAATATCAAGACCATGATCCCTGGCGTTCCGCAAATCGACGCGGAATCTTACATCCTGATCGACTACAACTCTGGCAAAGTGCTGGCTGAAATGAACGCGGATTCACGCCGTGACCCGGCTAGCCTCACCAAGATGATGACCAGCTATGTCATCGGTCAGGCCATGAAAGCGGGCAAGTTCAAAGAGACTGATCTGGTCACCGTGGGTAACGATGCGTGGGCTACCGGTAACCCGGTGTTCAAAGGCTCTTCCCTGATGTTCCTGAAACCAGGCATGCAGGTTCCCGTATCGCAGCTGATCCGTGGTATCAACCTGCAATCAGGTAACGATGCCTGTGTTGCGATGGCCGATTTTGCGGCGGGCAGCCAGGATGCGTTCGTTGGTTTGATGAACAGCTACGTTTCCGCGCTGGGTCTGAAAAACAGCCACTTCCAGACCGTTCACGGCCTGGACGCTGAAGGTCAGTACAGTTCTGCGCGTGACATGGCGCTGATTGGTCAGGCACTTATCCGCGACGTTCCCAACGAATACACCATCTATAAAGAAAAAGAATTTACCTTTAACGGTATCCGTCAGACCAACCGTAACGGCTTACTGTGGGATAACAGCCTGAAGGTTGACGGCATCAAAACAGGCCATACCGATAAAGCCGGTTACAACCTGGTGGCGTCCGCAACGGAAGGTCAGATGCGTTTGATCTCCGCCGTGATGGGTGGGCGCACCTTTAAAGGCCGCGAAACCGAAAGCAAAAAACTGCTGACCTGGGGCTTCCGTTTCTTCGAAACCGTGAACCCACTGAAAGCCGGTAAAGAATTTGCCTCTGAGCCGGTGTGGTTTGGCGACAACGACCGCGCATCGCTGGGTGTTGATAAAGATCTTTACCTGACGATCCCTCGTGGTCGTATGAAAGACCTGAAAGCCAGTTACGTGCTCAACACCAGTGAACTCCACGCACCACTGAAGAAAAACCAGGTTGTTGGTACTATCAACTTCCAGTTGGATGGAAAAACCATCGATCAGCGCCCTCTGGTCGTTCTTGACGAAATTCCTGAAGGTAATTTCTTCGGCAAAATCATTGATTACATTAAATTGATGTTCCATCACTGGTTTGGTTAATAATTGAACACTTGAAAGTGTGATTTCCATCCCCATATACTAGGTATCCAGATAACTCCCACCCGTCGTGGGAGTTATTATTTTTGATGTACTGCCGGAGCTGACATGAAAACCAAACTTAACGAACTGCTTGAATTCCCAACCTCATTTACTTACAAAGTAATGGGTCAGGCATTGCCGGAGCTGGTTGACCAGGTGGTTGAAGTGGTACAGCGCCATGCGCCAGGTGACTACTCTCCGACGGTAAAACCGAGCAGCAAAGGCAACTACCATTCCGTCTCAATTACCATTACTGCCACGCATATTGAGCAGGTTGAGACGCTGTACGAAGAGCTTGGTAATATCGACATCGTTCGTATGGTGCTGTAATCCCCGTGGTTACCCGCTTTGCCGGGTAACCCACTTTGTCCTCTGTGATATACTCCCCACACCCTTTTGTTGGCACATCCCCGGAGTTGCTGTTTTGTATCAGGATAAAATTCTTGTCCGCCATCTCGGGCTGCAACCCTATGAGCCTGTCTCTCAGGCCATGCATGATTTCACCGATTCTCGCGATGACAACACGCCAGACGAAATCTGGCTGGTAGAACATCATCCCGTTTTCACTCAAGGCCAGGCTGGAAAAGCAGAGCACGTATTGGTTCCAGGCGATATTCCTGTTATCCAAAGTGATCGCGGCGGGCAAGTGACCTATCACGGGCCTGGTCAGCAGGTCATGTACGTTCTCCTGAATCTGAAGCGCCGGAAGCTGGGTGTCCGCGAATTGGTCACATTGCTGGAACAAACCGTGGTTGATACGTTGGCTGATTACGGTATTGACGCTCATCCGCGTGCCGATGCGCCGGGAGTATATGTTGGTGAGATGAAGATCTGTTCATTGGGTTTGCGAATCCGAAAAGGGTGCTCCTTTCATGGGCTTGCGCTCAATATCAACATGGATCTTTCCCCCTTCCTGCGCATCAATCCTTGTGGTTATGCCGGCATGGAAATGACCCAAATGTGTCAGTGGGTAGAAAACGCCACACCGGGTATTATTAGCCCCCTCCTGGTGAGTAAACTTTTAGCGCTGCTAAACAATCCCCCGCACGAATATATTCTCGCTTAATATATAATACATGATGGCCTCTTTATTTAGCGGGCCATCGCGTATTTACGGCTTTTCAGCTTTACAATAATCCGTATATTCTATATTTTCGAAGCGCTTGAGCGAGTGGAACTAATTTCATCATTTTTTATTCAGCAAATGAATATTTACTGAATAAATGGTCATCATTTGATCGGTAATTTTGCAACTGATTGATTTTGATAAACAAGTGAAATCCGCAAAACACTTTAAAAATCACTACAAGCATAATATATAAATTCAACTATCATTCATATTGTGAATGAATACGGAGTGACAGCGTGGATTATAATAATTTACCAGCTAAACGACTGATTGATCCCGGTGGACAAGACAAGCCGCAAGTTTTTCGGACTTTACGCAATATTGACCTCAATTTATTAACGATCTTTGAGGCAGTATATGTCCATAAGGGTATCGTTAATGCTGCGAAAATTCTTAATCTCACGCCGTCGGCGATTAGTCAGTCTATTCAAAAACTGCGTGCCATTTTTCCTGATCCCCTTTTTATTCGAAAAGGCCAGGGAGTCACGCCTACTGCGTATGCCACTCACCTGCATGAGTACATTAGCCAGGGGCTAGAGTCGATACTCGGCGCACTGGATCTGACCGGAAGTTATGACAAGCAACGCACCATTACTATTGGCACCTCCCCTTCGGTAGGGGCACTGGTCTTGCCCACTATTTATCAGGCAGTCAAACGTGAAGCGCCGCAATTATTGCTGCGGAATATTCAGGTTAACGACACCGAAACGCAGCTTGCTCAGTTCCAGACAGACCTGATCATCGACAGCAACTCTTTCGGCTCGCGCGCTCTGGCTCACAGTGTTCTTTATGCCGATGGATTGCTGTTGGTGTGTCGCAAAAATCATCCTGCGCTGAGCCAGACCGCGACAATGGAAAATTTGCGCGACTATGAATACGCCTTATTTATGAATGACGGGCATAACTTAAACCATCTTCGCCAGCGTATTAACGATCTGTTCCCGGATCGCCAGATTAGCTTTAGCAGTTACAATATGTTCACGATTGCCGCGCTGATTGGCAGCAGTGATTTGATCACGATTATGCCTGCACGACTGTACAATCTGTTGCGTCACTGTTGGCCGCTCGAGCAAATTCCTTTCGCTCCCCTGAATGCAGAATCCATCGAGATCTCACTGCATTACAACAAGCTCAGCCTTCGCGATCCGGTGCTGGAAAATGTTATCAACATTGTCCGCCAGGCTTTTTGAGGATCCGCGCTGACAGACGTGCTGCCCCAACAGGGGCAAAGGCACAAAACAACAACTATTTTACAATTTGGCGACCTCACAGGCTGCTTTATCGTCCGTATCAATGATATACTGCCTGTCGTTCGTTCAAAAATAGTTGATAAATACAACATTCCCTTGAATTGAAACGCTTTCCCTCGATTTCGCAACTGGAACACGCACGCTATGAGTAAACCCATTGTGATGGAACGCGGTGTTAAATACCGCGACGCCGATAAAATGGCCCTTATCCCGGTTAAAAACGTGGTTACGGAGCGCGAAGCGCTGTTAAGAAAACCGGAATGGATGAAAATCAAACTTCCGGCTGACTCGTCACGCATTCAGGGTATCAAAGCGGCGATGCGTAAGAATGGCCTTCACTCTGTATGTGAAGAAGCGTCTTGCCCTAACCTTGCGGAATGTTTCAACCACGGTACCGCCACCTTCATGATCCTGGGGGCTATTTGTACCCGTCGCTGCCCATTCTGCGATGTGGCTCATGGTCGTCCAGTCGCACCCGATGCCAACGAACCCCTGAAGCTGGCTCAAACTATTGCTGACATGGCGCTTCGCTACGTAGTGATTACCTCCGTTGACCGTGACGATCTCCGTGATGGTGGCGCACAGCACTTTGCCGATTGTATCAGTGCCATCCGCGAGAAAAGCCCAAGTATCAAGATTGAAACGTTGGTCCCTGATTTCCGTGGCCGTATGGATCGTGCGCTGGAGATTCTCACCGCGACGCCGCCAGATGTGTTTAACCACAACCTGGAAAACGTTCCGCGCGTTTATCGTCAGGTACGACCAGGCGCTGACTACAACTGGTCGCTGAAGCTGCTGGAGCGCTTTAAAGAAGCACATCCGCATATTCCGACTAAATCAGGTCTGATGGTCGGCTTGGGCGAAACGAATGCTGAAATTATCGAAGTGATGCGCGACCTGCGTCGCCATGGTGTAACCATGCTGACCCTGGGCCAATATTTGCAGCCAAGCCGCCACCATTTGCCGGTTCAGCGTTATGTTAGCCCGGATGAGTTCGATGAGATGAAAGCCGAAGCGATGGCGATGGGCTTTACGCACGCAGCCTGCGGCCCGTTTGTTCGCTCGTCTTACCATGCAGATATGCAGGCGAAAGGCGAAGAAGTGAAGTAACAAGTTATTACACTTCACCCATAAAAAAACCGGCTTATAAGCCGGTTTTTTTCTTTCCGAATACCCGGAAAGATTTTGCCATTACTCTTTATGCGAGAGCTTTTCAGCCGCAACGTCGCCATCTGCGGTTTTCTTCGCAGTAGCATCGTCATCGTTCATCGCTTTTTTAAAGCCTTTAATGGCCGTACCCAGGTCTCCGCCCAGCGTACGTAACTTCTTGGTACCAAACAGCAGAACAACCAGCGCCGCGACTACCAGCAGTTTGGTAATACTAATCTCACCCATAGATACCTTCTTTCACTGAAAACAGGCTGCATACTGCGCCAAAAAACCTGATCTTATTAACGGACATTCGACGCGCGGACACAATAGCAATCTGTAACAAGGTGAATCAAGCACTGATGAAAAAAACGTCATAATAATTGCGGTGGCGCAAACCGTCTGTTGTGTAGTACCGGTAATTGTCGACGCGCGAGTGCGATTCGCTCACGATCAATCTCCACCATCAGAAGCGCGGGCGCCTCACCTGCCGCCGCGATAGTCACCCCGAGCGGATCAACCACACGGCTTTGCCCGATATTTTTATTGCCACACTCTCCTGACGCCACGACATAGCATGTTGTATCCAGCGCCCGCGCGGTGAGCAATGTTGCCCAATGATGCTCTTTGAGCGGGCCCTTCACCCATGCCGCGGGCAGAACCAATGCGTCAGCCCCTGCCAGGGCAAGGTTCAGCGCCATCTCCGGAAAACGCAAATCGTAGCAAGTCATCAATCCAAATCGGATGCCGTCGATCTCAATCAGCGGCGGAATTTGATTCCCGGGGTCAACCAGTCGGGACTCCTGAATATTGAACGCATCGTAGAGATGGAGTTTTGCATAGTGTGCAATGATTTTCCCTTCACGCAAAACGACAAGCGTGTTTTCGGCTCTGCCCTGAGTCGTCGGGACGTGGACCGTTAAAATCGTGGTGAGTCGGTTACTTTTGCTCTCTGCCAGTAACCGCGTCAAAAAACCGCCGTCCAGCCGCTGCGCAGACTTAACAGACAGGTCAGGATCGCTATCATCACGCGCCAAAAGAGCTTCAGGCAGCACCAGCAGTGCAGCGCCCTGCCTCGCCGATTGCGCCATCAATGCGACACAGAGACGCGCATTTTCATGCCAGTCTGCCGTCACAGCGAACTGCCCAACTGCAATAATCATATTTATCCCCTGGGTTAATTAGCGCTACACTTGGCCCCTTACTACATCAAATAGCAGGAACTGAGCGTGTTACAACTCCTTTTAGCAGTTTTTATTGGTGGTGGGACAGGTAGCGTTGCACGATGGTTTCTCAGCATGCGCTTTAATCCCCTGCATCACGCTATTCCTTTGGGCACCCTCACCGCTAACCTGATAGGGGCTTTTATCATTGGGGTGGGGCTGGCGTGGTTTAATCGAATGACTCATATCGACCCGATGTGGAAGCTGCTGATCACCACTGGATTCTGCGGAGGCCTGACGACCTTTTCAACCTTTTCTGCCGAAGTGGTCTTTCTGTTGCAGGATGGTCGCATAAACTGGGCGCTGGCTAACATCGCCATCAATATGCTGGGGTCGTTTGCGATGACGGCGCTCGCATTTTGGTTATTTTCCGCCGCAAGCGCGCACTAAACACAATCGCGTTAATGTTGGCTTAATTTTTCTCTGTCACTCTTGTCGCAATATTGAATGAGGGTGATGGCATGAAAGAGAATTTGATGAGCGCGGGAATGGTATTACTGAGCGTGTTGATCGTCGCCAGTTTTCTAAGATTATATTTATTTAGCTGATTCTACGCCAAAAAAAACCCGCTCAATGAGCGGGTTTTGAAATTCTTGCTGACCTGTCTGAATTACAGAGCAGTTACGTTAGCAGCAGAAGGACCTTTGGCACCGTTAGTGATTTCGAACTCAACGCGCTGGCCTTCAGCCAGGGTTTTGAAACCATTAGTCTGGATTGCAGAGAAGTGAACGAACACATCTTTGCTGCCATCTTCCGGAGTAATGAAACCGAATCCTTTGGACTCATTAAACCACTTAACGTTACCTTTAATCTTAGACATCAAAATTACCTTTGCATGAAAAATGGACACAAATGCTGTGTCGGGTATCAGTACAACAATTGTGGCGCGTTTTGTCCAGAGGTTCTTTGTGAAAAAGTGACAAAAGTCGCGTTAATTTTATCGACTGGCGATTTGTCCTTAACCCCTGCAAAACAGGTCTGTTTTTACACTAATTTGTGGACAATTTTCAGTTAAAACTGAAAGCGCATCCAGGCAAAGTACACGTTTCCGTTGTTATACGTTCCAGGAATGTAGGTCATCTGGAAGGTCGCCGGGCCGTAGCCGATTGACGCCAGCGGTAACAGCACCGGAATGGGGATGTATTTCCAGTTATCACGCGCCGTAAAGCCTGCGGTGTATCCCAGACCCAAATGGAAATTATCATCCGCCAGCGGCCGCCAGGTTTTCTCCCAGCCATAGCCACCGATAGGTTCCCATTTGTTATAGGAATCTTTAAACGCCATCAGATACAAACCGTGCCAGTTGCCTTTGTCATCCCAGCGTGACTGACCAAAACCCGCACCCCATGGGCGCTCGTTGTAACGGTCCGTTTTCTCTTTGTCGTACGCAAAACGGGCATGCCACGTTATAGCCGGCACATACAAATCGTAATGCTCTGGCTCATTCCATGTTTGCGTCACGTTGTCGGTGAAAGTCGAGAACCACCCTTTTTGCGATGATGTCTCATCTGCGACTGCCGATGTTGAAATCGTAAGCTGTGCAAAAATAAACAACACGAACAAATAAATATTATTTTTTACCGTCACAATACAATTACCATTTTTAGTATTCGGCAGAATTTTAACAAACTTTAATTGAATGAAACCATAACGACATCGGTGAAAGTCCGAATTATTAAGTTACAAAATGGGAATAATCCTACATAAGGTGACGATGCGCCTTAAAATAAGCAAGGCGCTTACGTTACCTAACGTTTATGCAACATTTTATACAGTGCGGGAATAACTAACATCGACAGCAAAGGCGCGGTCACCATTCCCCCTATCATCGGCGCGGCGATGCGCTGCATGACCTCGGAACCGCTGCCTCCGCCCCACATAATCGGCAGTAAACCCGCCATAATCGTCGCGACAGTCATCACTTTTGGCCGTACACGAAGGACAGCGCCTTCATGGATCGCACGCATTATCATCCTGTTTCCACCATCAGGATCTTGCCGACGATATTTATCAAGCGCCTGATTAAGATACAGCACCATAATAACGCCAAACTCGGCAGCAACACCGGCGAGCGCTATAAAGCCGACGGCCACCGCAACGGAAAGATTATATCCCAGCAGCCAAAGCAACCACACCCCGCCGATAAGCGCAAAAGGTAATGTCCCCATTATTAATAAGACATCTGAAATGCGTTTAAAGGTCAGCCACAAAAGAATAAAGATAATCATTAAGGTTATTGGGAGCACGATTTTCAATTTTTCTGTGGCACGCTCGAGATATTCAAATTGCCCAGACCATGAGAGCGATACCCCTTGTGGAAGCGTGATTTTCTCCGCCACCCGCTGTTGCATCTCGGTCACCGCTGATTTCAAATCTCGTCCGCGCAGATCCACATAAATCCAGTTCGAGAGCCGCGCATTTTCACTTTTCAGCATAGGCGGGCCTTCGGTGACGACGATATCCGCCAGTTCACCCAGTGCAATCTGGCTCCCATTCGCGGTGATAACGGGTAACATTCGGAGCTTTTCAACACTATCGCGAACATCGCGAGGGTAGCGCACATTGATGGGATAACGTTCTCGTCCCTGAAGCACTTCGCCGATATTGTCGCCACCAACCAAGGTGGAGACCATCCCCTGCAGCTCATCAACCGACACGCCATACCGTGCGGCTTTTTGCCTGTCGATACGGATATCCACGTAGCGTCCGCCCGCCAGCCGCTCGGCCAGCGCAGACGTCACGCCCGGCACCTGTTTCACAATCTGCTCAATCTGAGCGGCGACGCGTTCAATATCGGTAATATTGCTGCCGTTCACCTTAATCCCCACCGGGCTTTTGATGCCCGTCGCCAGCATATCGAGGCGATTGCGAATCGGTGGCACCCATACGTTCGCAATACCGGGTATTGAGACGATTTTATCCAGTTCTTCGACCAATTTCGCGGGCGTCATGCCCGGCCGCCACTGGTCACGCGGGATAAAGTGGATCGTTGTTTCCAGCATCGTGAGCGGTGCGGGATCGGTCGCAGTGTCCGCCCGTCCAGCCTTACCAAATACGCTCGCCACTTCCGGCACGCTTTTGATTAACCGATCCGTTTGTTGCAGCAAACGGCTGGCTTCGCGCGCCGAGATGCCCGGCAGCGTAGACGGCATATACAGCAGATCGCCCTCATCCAGCGGGGGCATAAACTCACTGCCAAGACGGCTCAGCGGCCACAGCGTCACCAGTAAAAGTAGCAATGCCAGCGCCAGCGTCGTTTTGGGAAACGCCAGCACTTTATCGAGCAGCGGTTCATAAAGCCGAATCAAAAAACGGTTTATCGGGTTGGCTTTTTCGTCAGGAATTTTACCGCGAATAAAATAGCCCATCAGTACCGGAATCAATGTTATCCCCAACCCTGCCGCCATGGCCATCGCCCAGGTTTTGGTAAAGGCTAACGGCGAAAACATGCGTCCTTCCTGTGCCTCGAGGGAAAATACCGGGATAAACGACAGCGTAATGATCAGCAGGCTGCAAAACAGCGCAGGCCCTACTTCTACTGCGGCACGCTCCGCCAGACGCCAATAGTCCGCCGATGCCGGTTCTTCGTGTGGATTATCGTGCCGCCACTGCTCCAGCACTTTGTGCATGTTTTCGATCATCACGATCGCAGCATCCACCATCGCCCCGATGGCAATGGCAATCCCGCCCAGTGACATAATATTGGCGTTGATACCCTGATAGTGCATCACCACAAACGCGCCCAAAATCCCCAGCGGCAGCGAAACAATCGCCACCAGCGCGGAACGGAAGTGAAACAGAAACAGCGCACACACCAGAACGACGACGGCGAACTCCTCCAGCAGTTTGTGCGTCAGCGTTTTGACCGATTCCTCAATCAGTTTAGATCGGTCGTACACCGGGACAATCTCCACCCCTTCTGGCAGCGTTTTTTGCAGCGCGCTGAGTTTTTCTTTCACAGCGTGAAGCGTTTCAAGCGCGTTCTGTCCGTAACGCATCACCACCACGCCGCCTGCGACTTCACCCTCGCCGTTAAGCTCCGCCACCCCCCGTCGGATCTCCGGCCCCAGGCCGACCGTCGCCACGTCTCTTAACAAAACAGGGATCCCGTCGCGCGTGGCGATCACTACGTTCCTGAAATCATCCAGCCGGTGCAGATAACCGGTGGTACGCACCATGTATTCCGCTTCGCCACTCTCCAGCAACGCGCCGCCGCTCTCCTTGTTTGCCGCCTGTACCGCGCTCACGATCTGCCCGTGGGTGATATTCAGCGCGCGCATTTTCTCGGGAGCGACCACAATCTGATACTGACGCACCATTCCCCCGATACTCGCCACTTCCGACACATTCGGTACCGTTTTCAGCTCAAACTTGAGCGTCCAGTCCTGAAGTGCGCGTAAATCAGCCAGGCTGTGTTTACCCGTGCGATCGACGAGCGCGTACTCATAGATCCAGCCCACGCCCGTCGCATCCGGTCCCAGAGACGCTTTCACTCCCGCCGGTAACTGCGACTGCACCTGACTTAAATACTCCAGCACCCGTGAGCGCGCCCAGTAGAGATCGGTGCCATCTTCAAACAACACATACACATAGGCGTCGCCAAACATCGAAAAACCGCGCACGGTTTTAGCGCCAGGCACCGAGAGCATTGACGTCGTCAGCGGCCAGGTCACCTGATCTTCAATCACCTGCGGCGCTTTCCCCGGATAACTGGCTTTGACGATAACCTGCACATCCGACAGGTCGGGCAACGCATCCAGCGGCGCGCGTTGAACCGCCCACCAGCCCCAGCCCGCCATCATACTGGCCGCCAGAATAACCAACAGACGGTTACGTAACGACGCACGAATCACGGCAGCGATCATTTCGTCACCTCCGGCAATGCGCTACGCAGACTGGCTTCTGAATCGATCAGGAATTGCCCCGACGTCACCACCGTGTCGCCCGCTTGTACACCTGAAACAATCTCCGTCCAGCCATCGGCACTCACACCCGTAGTGACGTTCACCGGATGGAAAAATCCCTCTCCAGTTGCCAGCAGCACACGCTGCGATTCCCCGCTATCAATCACCGACTCCTCCGGTACCGCCAGCACCGAAGCCCCCTTTTTTTGCCCTGCACGAACGACGTTCAGGAACATCCCCGGCTTGAGCGTGTGTTGCGGATTGTCCATCACAACGCGTGCCTTGAGGGTTCGCGTGTCGGTATCCATCTGCGGCAAAAGCTCGCTGACGGTGCCGTGAAAGCGCTGGCCCGGAAAGCTCTCCGACGTTGCACTCATTTCACTGCCCACCGTGAGCGCTTGCGCCTGCGTTTGCGGGTAATCGACCACCAGCCAGACGCTGTCCAGCGAAGCCATATCAAACACCGGCGCGGTGGCCGCCACCTGCGCACCCTCCCGGACGTTCAGCTTTGCCACATACCCTGCGTGTTCCGACCTCAGGGTTAATCGGGTTTGCGGTTTTCCACTGCGCTCCAGCGCGCGGATCGTCTCTTCCGGCATAAACTGCAGCGCCAGCCTGTCGCGTGCGGCGCGGGTTAACATCGCATCGCCAAGCTGACGGACGGCCAGATATTCCTGCTGCGCGGTCGTCCACTGCGGAACCCAGATCTCCGCCAGCGCATCACCAGCCTTGACCTGCTGTTGTTCGGCGCGCACGTACAGTTTGGAAATCACGCCAGCGGTAGGCGCGGGGATCGTGGTGAGCATCCGCTCGTTGATCGACACGGTCGCAAAGGCCGTAAACGGCTGCGTAAGCTGACGCATCTGCACTTTGGCGGTCTTCATCCCGAGGTTTTGCTGCTGTTGAGCGCTCACTCCCACGCCCGTCGCTGCTTTCTCCTCATCGGCATAACGCGCCACCAACTCCATGTCCATAAACGGTGATTTGCCCGGCTTATCAAAACGCTGTCCGGGCATCATCGGGTCGTACCAGTAGAGCACGTTGCGCTCCGCCGTTTTCATAACTTCAGGTGCGGCATGCAGCTGGCGCTGCCCAAGGAAATATCCCCCGCCAGCAGCCAGCATTACGGCGAGCGCCACAGCGGTTAACGTTGTTGTTTTCATTGTGTGATTTCCTGTGGGGTCAGCCATTGAATGGCGGCCCAGGTGCGCGCCATTTCACGCTCGGCCTGATTTACGGCCAGTTCGGTATCCAGCACGCTGCGACGCGCCTCAAGCAATGCGGACAGCGCCGATTGCCCGGAGCGATACTGCGCGGCGAGCACATTCAGCCGCGCGTGCTGCAACGGTAAAATGTCATCGCGCTGGCGTAGCCACAGCGTTTGCGCGGCCCGATACTGCGCCACTAGCGACTGTACCTGCGCCAGATGCTCGCGTTGAATTAGCGTCAACTGATCCACCGCCTGCATCGAGCGCGACACGTCAGCGGCATACTCTTTATCCTGTCGACGCGACTGAAACAGCGGCAGATCGACCGTAAACATCACCCCGGCCATATCGTCGTACCCTTCGGCGCGATGGGAATAGAACACTTCCACGTCCACGTCAGGAATCGCTGCAACGGCCGACTGAGCCGAGCGGGCTTTCGCCGTTTCTGATTCGCGCTGCGCCGCCTCGACTTCAGGATGTCGGACTATCGCGTCGGCCAGCGTTTTTTCATCCGCCGGTAACCGCTGATAGCGTGGCAGCGGGCCTTGCACCTCGGTTATCGTCTGGCCGGTCAACTGAAACAGACGGCTTTGCGCCAACTGCACATCCCGGTTCGCCAGCGTCACGCTGTCGCGCATCGCGCTAAGCGTCATCTGGAGCGATAACACGCTGTCGGGCGTGGCGCTGCCTGTCGCCACGCTCGCCTTCTGCACACCCTGCTGGCGCTCTGTTTCGCTCACGCGTTGGTGAGCCGTTGTCAGCGCCTGCTGAGCAAGCGCTAAATCGAGCCACGCCTGCGCGGTATCTCGCTGAAGCGCGGCGCGGATGGTCGCCGACTTCGCCACCACGCCGCGAGCCTGGGCCTGCAAAGTCTGCGATTTACGCTCGCGCTTTTCGGCACTCACGTAACTCTGCATGATGCCAATCCGCTGCATGGTCATGCCTTCGCGGGTAAAGCGCTGGTCGTTACTGCCCTGAACCGGCACGTTTTCGATGCCGAACTTCAGTTTGGGATCGGGAAGTTGGGTGGCGGATTCCGCCATCGCATCCAGCGCCTGCGCTTCGTTACGGCTGGCGGAAAGTTCGGCTGAATAGCGTTGGGCCACGGAAAGGGTTTGCGCCAGCGTCCATGGCTCCGCCTGAGCGGCGGAGCAAAACACGCCGAGCAACACCCCACCGAGCCAGATGCTCAGTGTTGTTTTTTTCATGATGTCCTCGCCTAGTGCAGCGGCGTCAGAGAGCGTATCTGAAAGCCATCGCCCGCCCGCTCAAGCGTGAAGGTGACGCGATCGCCGGGCTTCACTAAGGACGTCTCAGCGGTTTTCGCGAGGGTGAAAGGCATGGTCATCGCGGGCCAGTTCAGTTCGGGAATGGCCTGATGCTCAAGAATGATTTTGGGTGGGGAGATTTCCAGTACACGGCCCTGCCCCTGCCAGCGCTGTGCAGCGGCAGAGGGTTCGGTTGCCTGAACGGAAAAAGAAGAAAGGAAAAACAACGCGCCCATCAGCGCGGAAATAAATAAAGCTCGCATGATAAAACTCCTGTTAAACGTAAATTAAAAAATCAATTCAACGAATGAACAGGTTTCTACTCCCGGAACCGGCAAAAACGGATTGTTGCCGGTGGCCCCACGGCGGGAGGGGTGAGTGACCACGCAGAATGCGCTATTTCGCTGCATTGCGGCGTGTTGAGGGCGAGCGTCATGACGGCGGGTAAGGCCACCAGATGCGGCTGCGCAGGATCTTTTTGTACCTGATCCGGCACGCAATGTTTTTCACACAGCGGGGAAGCACTGACGACATCGTGGGAAAGCGGTTTTGCCGACATGTCCATATGCTGGATTGTGGCAGTAGCACCGCGCGGATCCAGCGAACAATCATGGGAAGCAATCGCCACCTGACTCTGGATCACCAGCCAGCCAAACGCGCACAAAAACATCAAAAGATGCTTTTTAATAAAGCGCAGGCGATAGGTCCAGTTGGCGTGCATATTCGCGTCGTCGGGTCATAAAAGGAATGCGAGTATAAGAACAGCTTTCGCAGGAATTAAAGTTATTTTAATCAGTTTTACGTTCTTAATCAGTTGCGCAGTAAAAGTACCGAATAACCTCAACAATACATTATCAATCCGATGACATACCTTAATGATTGATTCGGTCAATACTGTGATGACATAAATGGCACACTAATGGCAAAATATCGCTGATTACTCCTTTAGTAGTCGTTTTATTGATTTTAGTCATCAATGACTGACCATTAATTCGGCACATTCTCACCCTTCATTTTTTTGATTTTCCGTGCTCTCTGGGGAGCGCATTAACAGGGGAAACCATGCTTACCTTTCTCGAACTCCTCATGGGAGTTGTCGTCATTGTTGGCGTCGCACGCTACATCATTAAAGGTTATTCCGCGACCGGCGTTCTCTTTGTCGGTGGCTTGATACTGCTGATTGTTAGCGCGCTAATGGGCCATAAAGTCTTACCCGCCAGCGCAGAGAGCACCGGTTATTCCGCTACGGATATTGTGGAATATATTAAAATCCTGCTGATGAGCCGCGGTGGCGATCTCGGCATGATGATTATGATGCTGTGTGGTTTCGCGGCGTATATGACACATATTGGGGCCAACGATATGGTGGTGAAGCTGGCCTCCAAACCGCTGCAATATATTAATTCCCCGTACATCCTGATGATTGCCGCTTATTTCGTTGCCTGCCTGATGTCTCTGGCGGTATCGTCTGCGACCGGTCTGGGCGTATTGCTGATGGCCACCCTGTTCCCGGTGATGGTGAACGTCGGGATCAGCCGTGGTGCCGCTGCGGCCATTTGCGCCTCTCCCGCTGCCATTATTCTCTCCCCAACGTCAGGCGATGTGGTGCTGGCTGCCAAAGCCGCCGAAATGCCGCTGATTGATTTCGCCTTTAAAACCACACTGCCAATCTCCATTGCCGCCATTATCGGCATGGCGGTTGCTCACTATTTCTGGCAAAAGTATCTCGATAAAAAAGAAAACATCAGCCACGAGATGCTGGACGTCAGCGAAATCACCACCACCGCCCCGTCGTTTTACGCCATCCTGCCGTTCACTCCTATCGTGGGCGTACTGATTTTTGACGGTAAATGGGGCCCGCAGCTGCACATCATTACCATTCTGGTGATCTGTATGTTGCTGGCAGCGGTGCTGGAATTTGTGCGCGGGTTTAACACGCAAAAAGTCTTTTCCGGTCTGGAAGTGGCGTATCGCGGCATGGCGGATGCCTTCGCAAGCGTAGTGATGCTGTTGGTTGCGGCGGGCGTATTTGCCCAGGGTCTGAGCACTATCGGCTTTATTCAGAGCCTGATCTCTATCGCCACCTCGTTTGGTTCTGCAAGCATCATTTTGATGCTGGTGCTGGTGATCCTCACCATGCTGGCGGCGATGACCACCGGGTCCGGTAACGCTCCGTTCTATGCGTTCGTAGAAATGATTCCAAAACTGGCGCACTCTTCCGGCATCAACCCGGCATACCTTTCTATCCCGATGCTGCAGGCATCTAACCTGGGCCGTACGATTTCGCCGGTTTCAGGCGTGGTGGTGGCGGTCGCGGGAATGGCGAAAATCTCCCCGTTCGAAGTCGTGAAACGCACCTCCGTCCCTGTTCTTGTGGGGCTGGTGATTGTGATTGTCGCGACCGAAATTCTGGTTCCCGCCACGATCGCAGGCTAAGCGTCACACTTCTCAAAAGCGCCTACGGGCGCTTTTTGTGCTTTAATACGTTCCTGGAATTAATTTGCGTTAAATCGTCAGGAATTCACATGTTCAGGAAGGATATCGTTAGTCGATTCAGTTCGGCGGCCCTCGCGCTGTGCGCGTTCTCCGTAGAATCAGCTCCGCTTCAGGCCACCCAGTACGCCGATTTCGATCGCTATGTTCTTGCCCTGTCGTGGCAAACAGGATTTTGCCAGAGCATGCACGAGCGCGATCGCAACGAGCCTGATGAGTGTCGTCTGCAAAAAGAGAGCAAAACCAAAACCGATTTCCTGACGGTTCACGGCCTCTGGCCGAGCCTGCCAAAGTCCATCTCTGCACGCGGCGTAGACGAGCGCCGCTGGATGCGCTTCGGCTGCGCCACACGCCCTATTCCCAACATGCCCGAGGCCAGAGGTAACCGCAAATGTGCAGCCGCCGAAACCGGCCTGTCGCTGGAATCTGCGGCAAAACTGAGTGGCGTGATGCCCGGCGCGGGCGGTAACTCTTGTCTGGAACGCTACGAATATGCCAAGCACGGCGTGTGCTTTGGTTTCGACCCGGATGCCTATTTTGGCACCATGGTACGCATGAATCAGGAAGTGAAAGCCAGCGAACTGGGCAAAGTGCTGGCGGATAACTACGGCAAAACGGTCAGCCGTAAAACCGTTGATCGCGCCATCGCAAAAAGCTGGGGCAACGCGTCAGTCAAAGCCGTTAAGTTGACCTGCAGCGGCAATCCCGCTTATCTGACCGAGATGCAAATTTCCCTTAACGCCGCGACCATTAACGCTCCGCTCTCTGCCGCGTCGTTTGCCCAGCAGCCGCATCCCGGCAACTGCGGCAAACAGTTCATCATCGATAAAGTCGGATACTGATAATTAACCCGGCGCAGAGGCTGTGCCGGGTTAAAAGCTCAGCCTCTGCTGCGCGCATCCGGGCGCACCAGGTCAAACCGCTGCGCTTCGCTTATCGAATAATACGCGGTCGGGCCCCCCGCGCGCAGAATCGGATTCGCTTTGGCAGTCTGATAAATCCCCTCCTCCAGCAGCGTTTCGCGGATATGAACCCCGACGACTTCGCCCAGCACCAGCCAGGTTTCAATCGGCGTACCGTCTGCGCCGGTAAGCTGAATGCACTGTGACAGACGACATTCAAAGTTCACCGGGCTTTCTGCCACACGCGGCGCGTTCACCAGTTGGCTTTCGACAGGCGTTAAGCCGGAAAAGGAAAACTCGTCTTCCTCATGCGGGAGCGTGGCGGAGGTTTCATTCATCGCCTGCGCCAGCTCAACCGTGGCCAGATTCCAGACGAACTCGCCGGTCTGGACGATGTTTTGCACGCTGTCTTTCCAGCCATTGCTGGAAAAACCAATAATCGGCGGGCGATAGTTGAAGCAATTAAAAAAGCTGTACGGGGCAAGATTCAGTCGCCCTTCGCTGTCCTGGCTTGAAATCCAACCGATAGGACGGGGGCCGACAATGGCATTTAAGGGATCGTGTGGCAGGCCGTGTCCCTGGGATGGCTGATAGAAATACATGGCACTCTCTGCGTGAAATTTAACAGGCACGAATTACGCTTCGCTCATTCCCCTGATTCAGGACAATCAGCGTAGCGCAATCCGTTAAAAATTATGACTGAATAAATTTCAGTAAGTCTTCATTGATCTGGTGTTTATGCGTGGTGCAAATCCCGTGCGAACCGCCCTCGTACACCTTGAGCTGGGAATCCGGCAGGATCTCCGCCGCCACTTTTCCGCAGGTTTCAAACGGCACAATTTGATCGTCATCGCCGTGGATCACCAGCGTCGGGATGGTCATCTTTTTCAGATCTTCTCGCAGGTCGGTTTCCGAAAATGCTTTGATGCAGTCATATAACCCTTTAATCGATCCCTGAAGCCCTTGCTCGACAAAGCTTTCACGAACCGCTTTAGACTCTTTCGCGCCCGTGCGGTTATAGCCATAAAAGGCCGCCGTCAGTTCATAAAAGAACGCTGCGCGGTCGTTAACCACGCCTTCCCGAATACCATCAAACACCTCTTTCGGCACCCCGTTGGGGTTGAAATCGGTTTTGATCATAATCGGCGTCACCGCGCTAATCAGCACGGCTTTTGCGACCCGCTCGGTTCCGTGCCGACCAATATAGCGCGCCACTTCGCCGCCACCCGTGGAATGGCCGACATGTACCGCATCCTTAAGATTCAGATGCGCGGTCAGTTCCGCCAGATCGTCAGCGTACTGATCCATATGGTTCCCGTCCCAGGTTTGGGCAGAACGCCCATGCCCACGCCGATCGTGTGCGATCACGCGAAATCCTTTCGACCCCAGATACAACATTTGATCTTCAAAGGCATCAGCCGTTAACGGCCAGCCATGACTAAAGACAATAGGCTGCCCGCTGCCCCAGTCTTTGAAATGCAAATAACTGCCGTCTTTCAAGGTAAGTTTGTCGTAATCGCTCATGAGATCTCCTGAATGGAACACCGTGTGCAGATCGTCGCCCGTAAAAGGACGCTTAAAAAGCATACTGCAAATCTGAGAACGATCACGTTTTTCGTCAAAAATACATCTGCGCGATGAATGTGACATTCATCACTTCAAACTTCGGTGTTCAGCCAGTATCATCAGGAGAGATAAAACCCTCGCTGCCATACGGCGAGGGTTTTCTTTTGGATTGGTTTCTGCGCGACACGCAGCACTAAAGACATGGAGTAATAAATGTCCAGACCCACCATCATTATCAATGAACTTGATGCAGAACGTATCGACCGTCTGCTGGAGAAACCCGCGTTCGCGTCGCTGCCCATTGCCGATGCGCTGAACGACGAACTGGACCGCGCGCAGATGTGTACGGCAGAGTCTATGCCGCATGACGTCGTCACCATGAACAGCCAGGTGAGATTCCGCGATCTTACCTCCGGTGAAGAGCGCACCCGCACGCTGGTTTATCCTGCGCAGATGACCGACAGCAGCACTCAGCTCTCTGTCCTGGCCCCCGTCGGCGCCGCGCTGCTTGGCCTGCGCACGGGTGATACCATTCACTGGGAACTGCCTGGTGGCGCCTCAGCACACCTTGAAGTGCTGGAACTGCTCTACCAGCCAGAAGCTGCCGGCGATTACCTGCGTTAATCCCATCTGAATAAGCGTTAACCGCTTTGCCCAGAGGATGCGTCCGCATCCTCTTTCCGCAAAATCACCCATTCGTCCTATAGCGCGCAAAATCCCCTTAATCCAGGCTTAATCCGTTTCAGTGCCGCGGGGACGGTCATGAATGAGATATTGGGCATAACGCTGGTATATTTCATTTTTTTGGCGATTATCGTCACGGCCGTGCTGTATCTTGAACGCTACTGGTAAGCGACAGACGTCACACAACGCGACCCGCCATCGGATTTACCAGCCCGGTAACGGTTTGCTGAGCCGCTTCTGCGCTTGTCGCCCCCGGAACCAGAATCACTTTTCGACACTCCTCTTCCCGTTTTTCAAAGATTTCGTACCCACGCGCCGCATCTTCAAACGGCATGTAATGGGTGACGATCTCTTCGGGAGTCAGCAAGCCTTGTTCGATCAGAGGCAGTAACTCGCCGAGCCACGCGTGGACATGCGTTTGCCCCATTTTAAAGCTCAGCCCCTTGTCGAACGCGTCACCGAACAGGAAACCGTGGATAAATCCGGCGTAGACGCCCGGCACGCTCACGATCCCACCGCGGCGAACGGCAGCGATACACTGGCGCAACGCTTTCCCGCTGCTGCCTTCGATTTTGAGATTCGTCAGAATCGTTTCAGTGGTGCTGCCTTTGGCTTCAAACCCTACAGCATCAATGACGGCATCCACGCCGCGATGTCCGGCCGTTTGCTCGATGATTTTCTCCGCGGCATCGTTATCGTCGTCAAAATTAATCGGGATCGCGCCGTAACGCTCGGCGGCAAACCGCAGTCGATACTCGTGATGATCGACAACGAATATCTGCTCTGCGCCCAGCAACCGCGCGCAGGCAATCGTCAGTAATCCGACGGGCCCGGCACCGTAAACCGCCACGCTTGAGCCTCTTTCAATCTGGGCGTTTTTCGCCGCCTGCCAGGCGGTGGGCAAGATATCCGATAGGAACAGCGCTTTATCATCAGAGAGCAGCGGCGGGACTTTGAAGGGGCCCACGTTGCCTTTTGGCACACGGACATATTCCGCCTGCCCACCAGGTACGCCGCCATAAAGATGGCTGTAACCAAATAACGCGGCGGGGGCTGGGATCTGTTTTTTGTTCAGCGCCGCCCCCTGCCCGCTGTTGGTGCTTTCGCAGGCCGCGTACTGTTGCAAACGGCAAAAGAAACAGTCACCGCAAGCAATCACAAAGGGAATGACGACCCGATCACCCTTTTGCAAATTCTTCACTTCCCGCCCGGTTTCCACCACCTCGCCCATAAATTCATGGCCGAAAATATCCCCGTGTTCAACTTTGGGGATCTTTCCACGATAAAGGTGTAAGTCGGAGCCACAGATGGCCGTGGCCGTCACCCGCAGGATGATATCGTCAGGCTGTTCAATGGCAGGATCGGGGACATTTTCAACGCGAACGCTATGTGGACCGTGGTACGTCAGTGCTTTCATGCGACCTCCGTAAAATTCGGGTTAACCCTTAAAAGGGTAGCCACCCTCAGCGTTCAGCAGAGAAATCACCGGCATTTGGGATTAATCCTGGAATGGAAGATGCAGCGATACATAAAATTGCCTGACAGATATCAGAAACAGATAATATTTTATGTTTGAATGTTTTCAGCGTTTATAAACAAGGAGAAACGGGTATGTATCAGACAATCATTATGCCGGTTGATGTTTTTGAAATGGAGCTGAGCGACAAGGCCGTGCGCCACGCAGAATTCCTGGCGCAGCAGGACGGCATCATTCATCTTTTACACGTCTTGCCAGGCTCTGCCAGTCTGAGTCTGCATCGCTTCGCCGCTGATGTGCGCCGCTTTGAGGAGCATCTGCAACGCGAAGCAGAAACCCGCCTGCAAACCATGGTGGGGCATTTCAGCATCGATCCGGCGCGGATTAAAACCCATGTGCGGTTTGGCAGCGTTCGTGACGCGGTGAACGAAATGGCGAACGAACTCAACGCCGACGTGGTGGTGATCGGTTCGCGCAATCCATCTATCTCCACCCATCTGCTGGGATCGAATGCCTCCAGCGTCATCCGCCACACGCATATCCCGGTGCTGGTCGTCAGATAACGCGCATAAAAAACCCCGCTTTCGCGGGGTTTTTATTGTTGCAGGTGTCGTCTTACTTTCTTTTATTATGCTGTTTTGGTGCGAATCAGGTAATCAAACGCGCTGAGTGACGCTTTCGCCCCTTCGCCCGTTGCGATAATAATCTGTTTGTACGGCACGGTCGTACAGTCGCCCGCCGCAAAAACGCCTTTCACGCTGGTTTCGCATTTGGCATCAATCATGATTTCGCCCATGCGGTTGCGCTCAATCGCGCCTTCCAGCCAGGTGGTGTTTGGCAGCAAACCGATCTGCACGAAAATGCCTGACAGCGCCACGTTATGCACATCACCGCTGACGCGGTCACGGTATTCCAGACCGGTGACTTTACTGCCGTCGCCTTTCACTTCCGTGGTCTGAGCATTCAGGACGATATCGACGTTTTTCAGGCTGCGGACTTTATCCTGCAATACCTGGTCCGCTTTCATTTCAGGGGCAAATTCCAGCAGCGTGACGTGCTCAACCAGTCCTGCCAGATCAATGGCCGCTTCCACACCGGAGTTACCGCCGCCGATCACCGCCACGCGTTTGCCTTTAAACAGCGGGCCGTCGCAATGTGGACAGTAGGTGACGCCTTTGGTGCGATACTGATCTTCGCCCGGCACGTTCATGTTGCGCCATTTCGCACCCGTCGCGATGATCACGCTGCGCGCTTTTAGCACCGCACCGGAGGCCGTTTCAATCTGATGCAAGCCACCTTCTGTCGCAGCCGGAACCAGTTTGCTGGCACTTTGGCTGTCGATGACATCGACATTGTAATCATCGACGTGGGCTTTCAGTGCGCCCGCCAGTTTTTGGCCTTCGGTTTTTGGCACGGAAATGTAGTTTTCGATATCCACGGTATCCAGAACCTGACCGCCAAAGCGCTCGCCCATCAGGCCGGTACGAATCCCTTTACGCGCAGAGTACACCGCTGCCGCAGCACCCGCTGGGCCGGAACCGACAATCAGCACGTCGTAAACATCACGCTTGTTGAGTTCTTCCGCCGCACGTTTTTCCGCACCGGTATCAATTTTGGCCACGATTTCCGTCAGCGTCATACGACCCTGACCAAACTCTTTCCCGTTCACAAACACCGCCGGAACGCCCATCACATTACGGTCGGTGATTTCATTCTGGAACACGCCGCCGTCAATCGCGGTGTGTTTGATGCGCGGATTCAGCACGGCCATCAGGTTCAGAGCCTGCACCACGTCCGGGCAGTTATGGCATGAGAGCGAGTAGTACGTTTCAAACTCGAAATCGCCGTCGATATCGCGGATTTGCTCCAGCAGCGTCTGCGCTTCTTTCGATGGATGACCACCGGTCCACAGCAGCGCCAGCACCAGCGATGTAAATTCGTGCCCCAAGGGAGAACCTGCAAAACGCGGGCCCTGGTCAGAACCTGGATTGGTAATCAGGAATGATGGCTTACGCACCGCCAGGCTGTTGTCTTCTTTAAAGGTCACTTTTGGTGACAGTTCGGCGATTTCCGCCAGCAGTTCCTTGATTTCTGCCGATCTGGCGCTGTCGTCCAGCGTGGCAATCAACTCAACAGGTTTGGTAAGTTTCTCAAGGTAGGCCTTGAGCTGGGTTTTCATGTTGGTGTCGAGCATCGTTAATCTCCTGCTTTACGCTTCCTCATTTAAGCCGCCTCTTCCTGGCGACCGCCGCGATGCGGCTTAAATGAGATTGCGTAATGAAAGTTGAAAATCGGGTGCAAGATTTTGCACCCGAAAATGTGTTTCCCCAAGTATTCGCGCCAGAGCAAGGCGGCTAGCCTGAGAATCCCCGGGAGCTGACACAAGTCAGTAACCCGGGTGAACAGGCGACGCCAACGCCGCTGTGGCGCAAAACCGAAGAAACTGTATTTCCCTAAGTCTTTCGCGCCAGAGCAAGGCGGCTAGCCTGAGAATCCCCGGGAGCTGACACAAGTCAGTGACCGGGGTGAACAGGCGACGCCAACGCCGCTATGGCGCGAAAGACGACGGGAAATTAGATTTTGCCGACCAGGTCGAGAGACGGCGCTAAGGTCGCATCACCCTCTTTCCATTTCGCCGGGCACACTTCGCCTGGGTGGGACGCAACGTACTGAGCCGCTTTCACTTTACGCAGCAGGTCAGAAGCATCACGGCCGATACCTTCAGCGGTAACTTCGATTGCCTGGATGATGCCCTGCGGGTCAACAACGAAGGTTGCACGATCTGCCAGGCCTTCATCTTCACGCATGTTGTCGAAGTTACGGGTCAGGGCGCCAGTCGGGTCGCCGATCATCGCATATTTGATTTTGGCGATGGTGTCGGAGCTACCGTGCCACGCTTTGTGAGTGAAGTGGGTGTCAGTGGAGACGGAGTAAACGTCCACGCCCAGCTTCTGCAGTTCGTCGTAGTGATCTGCTACGTCGCCCAGTTCGGTCGGGCAAACGAAGGTGAAGTCAGCCGGATAGAAGAAGAACACGCTCCAGCGGCCTTCGGTGTCTTTCTCGGTCACTTCGATGAATTCGCCGTTTTTGAACGCCTGGTTTTTGAAAGGTTTAATTTTGGTGTTAATCAAGGACATCTGTACTTCCTCCGTGTTTTCGTTGAGAGCTAAGGTAACGAACTTCATTTGATGAGGCCAATGCGTTTGCCGTATCAAATCAATCAGCGATACCTTACAACCCGACCATGACTTGCTGAACGTTGCTTTTCGCCCTGCAAAACGTAAAAAGGCCGCCTCAACGGGCGGCCCTGTTACCTGAACGTCCCGCAGGTCGATTCAGTGCCAGATGAACTGGCGATGCGTTGCGCTCTACAGGACCTTAGCCGATCCGTTACAGCAAAATGATTACACCACCCACGCAGGCGTTGGGCAATGCGCAACAGCGGCATTCGTGCCTATGGCTGTGATAGGAATGACCGAATGTCGATATTCAGAAGCCTTAACCGTCAAAAAGTCACAGCGTATTCAGACGCTCTGCCGCGGCTAACAGTGTCGATTCCTGCTTCGCAAAACAGAGACGAATCAGTTTATGCGGGAACGGATCGGCGCAAAACACTGATAACGGAATGGCGGCCACGCCCGCCTCTTTGGTGAGCCACTGGCAGAAACTCACGTCGTCCAGTTCGGAAATGGCGCTGTAATCCGCCAGCAAAAAGTAAGTCCCCTCGCACGGCAGAATCTCCAGACGGCTGGCACCTAACGCGTTCACAAACAGGTCACGACGCGCGCGATAAAACTCTGGTAACTGTCGATAATGTTCCGGCTTGGCGCGTAGCATATCTGCCAGCGCGAGCTGCGCCGGGGTATTTACCGCAAACGTCAGATACTGGTGCACTTTGCGCAGTTCCGCGCTGATGGCGGCGGGCGCAACGCAATATCCCACTTTCCAGCCGGTCATGTGATAGGTTTTGCCGAAAGACGACACGGCAATCGCACGCTCGCGCAGCTGCGGATGCGCCAATACGCTGGCGTGCCCCTCTTCGGCAAAACAAATATGTTCGTACACTTCATCGCTCAGGACATAAATTTCGCGGTCAGCGATCGCCCCCCACAGCGCGGCAAAATCGGCTTTTCGCCAGACCGTGGCCGACGGATTGTGCGGTGTATTCAGAATAACCAGCCGGGTTTTGTCGCTGAGTAACGCCGCAAATGCCTGCCAGTCCGGGCGAAAATGTGGCGGCTGGAGCGCAATGCGTTTTACCACACCGCCCGATAATTCAATCGCTGGCGCATAGCTGTCGTAGCTCGGGTCAAAGCAAATCACCTCATCGCCCGCCCTCACCAAGGCCGTAATCGCCGCGTATAACGCTTCCGTCGCTCCCGCCGTGACGGTCACATCGCTGTTGGCATCCGGTTTGTAGCCATACAATTCCTGCGTTTTATCGGCAATGGCTTCACGCAGCGGCTGCGCGCCCGTCATGGGTGCATACTGGTTAGCGCCCTGTGCAACGTGATACGCCAGACGTTCCTGCAAATATTTTGGCCCGTCAAAATCCGGAAATCCCTGCGACAAGTTAATGGCGTTATGCTGCTGCGCCAACGCACTCATTTGCGTGAAGATTGTGGTGCCAAGGTTGGGAAGTTTACTCTGCGGAATCAACGGGTTATTACTCATTATGTCATGCCTGCGTGTAATACTTATGTTGCTGACACTATAACACGATGTTAGTCTTTGGCAATCAAGACGCTTAGACGTCTAAATCATATTAATATTCCTGACCGACAGAGGGAAAAGGAAAATGACAGACAACCTGCAACTCACGCACCTGGTCGACGCCTGCCGCTGGATTGGCGCAAAAGGCTGGGCACCCGCGACCGGCGGAAACATGTCGATTCGCCAGAACGACACCTATTGCTGGCTCAGCGAATCGGGCAAAGACAAAGGCAGCCTGACGATTGACGATTTCCTGCAAGTGGACATCGCCAGCAACCGCGCGCCGTCTGGCCGAAAACCCTCGGCGGAAACCGGGCTACACACGCTGATTTATCGCCTGTTTCCCGAGGCCAACGCAGTGCTACACGTTCACACCGTCAACGCCACTGTGCTCTCGCGGCTGGTGAAAGAGACAGAGCTGCGTATCAGCGGGTTTGAAATGCAAAAATCCCTCACCGGACAAAGCACGCATCTGGACACGGTAACCCTCCCGGTTTTCGATAATGATCAGGATATTGATGCTCTCGCGTCGCGAATCGCCCACTACGCGCAAGAACGCCCCTTTAATTATGGTTTTCTTCTGCGCGGTCATGGCTTAACCTGCTGGGGACGCGACGTGGCAGAAGCCCGCCGTCATCTGGAAGGTTTAGAATTCTTATTTGAATGCGAAATGCGTTTACGACAACTGGAGAAAATATGATTCGCGCGATTGTGACGGATATTGAAGGCACCACCAGCGATATTCGTTTTGTGCATAATGTGTTGTTTCCCTACGCGCGTGAGCGACTGGCGGCGTTTGTTACCGCCCAGCAATACGCCGAGCCGGTGAAATCCATTCTGGACAACCTGCGTGATGAAATCGCGGCACCACACGCCACTACTGGCGAGCTGGTCGACGCGTTGTTTACCTTTATGGATGAAGATCGTAAATCCACGGCGTTAAAGGCGTTACAGGGAATTATCTGGCAGGACGGGTACGTCAACGGTGATTTTACCGGCCAGCTCTACCCGGACGTTTTGCCCGCGCTTGAAAAATGGAAAGCGCAAGGCATTGATCTCTATGTTTATTCCTCCGGCTCCGTCGCCGCGCAGAAACTGTTATTTGGCTACAGCGATGAAGGTGATATTACTCATCTGTTCAGCGGCTATTTTGATACCCGCGTTGGCGCCAAGCGCGACGTTCAGTCTTATCAGAACATTGCGGCGCAAATCGGCGCGGCGCCTTCGCAGATCTTGTTCCTCTCGGATATTCATGAAGAGCTGGACGCAGCTGAACAGGCAGGTTTTCGCACCCTGCAGCTGATTCGCGGCGATGATGACGGCGCAAGCCATCACCATCAGGTCCACCAATTTGACGAGATAAATCCGGAGCAGATCCCTTCATGAGCGCATTGACCATTTATTCGGAAACAGAAACCCGCGAGCCGCTGTGGCACAGCACCGACGCCGCACAGATTGCCGACAAGCTGAACGCACGCGGCGTGCGCTTTGAGCGCTGGGAAGCCGACCGCGACTTGGGTCAAGATCCGGCAGCGGAAACGGTGATCAACGCTTATCAGCATGCGATTGACAAACTGGTTGCCGAAAAAGGCTATCAGAGCTGGGATGTGATCAGCCTGCGCGCGGACAATCCGCAGAAAGAGGCGCTACGCGCCAAGTTCCTTAACGAACATACCCACGGCGAAGACGAAGTGCGCTTCTTCGTGGAAGGTGCAGGGCTTTTCTGCCTGCATATCGAAGACCAGGTTTATCAGGTGCTGTGCGAGAAAAACGATCTGATTTCGGTGCCCGCAGGCACGCCGCACTGGTTTGATATGGGCTCCGAGCCAAACTTTACTGCGATTCGTATTTTTGATAATCCCGAAGGCTGGATAGCCCAGTTTACCGGCGACGCCATCGCCGATGCCTACCCGCGACTGCCATAGGTAAATGCAAAACGGCAGAAGGTGAATGTAAAACGGCAGAAGGTAAATGCTAAACGGCAGCGAAAGCTGCCGTTTTTAGTATTTGTTCCCTCTCCCTGTGGGAGAGGGTCAGGGTGAGGGCATCAGACCGCACAACGTAAAAACAAACGGCAGCCCACGCTGCCGTTTTAATGTTTGTTCCCTCTCCCCTGGAAGGGTCAAGGTAAGCTGCGGTTTTAGTGTTTGTTCCCTCTCCCCGTGGGAGAGGGCTAGGGTGAGGGCATCAAACGGCGCTGCTCTTAAACACGCCCTGCTCCACCGCTTCTGGCAACACCACGCCCGTATCCAGCACCCAACCGCTGATCAACGCCGCTGGCGTCACGTCAAACGCCGGGTTATACACCTGCGCATTTTCTGGCGCCCACTGCACCGCACCGAAACTGCCCGCTACGCCGGTCACTTCACGCGCATCACGCTGTTCAATCGGGATCGCCTCCCCGTTCGGACAGTGCGGATCCAGCGTGGTCTGCGGAGCAGCAACATAAAACGGAATAGCGTGGAATTTCGCCAGCACCGCCAGGGAATAGGTACCGATTTTGTTCGCCACGTCGCCGTTGGCAGCTATACGATCCGCGCCGACCCACACCGCATCAACCTGTCCTTTCGCCATCAGGCTGGCAGCCATCGAATCGGTGATCAGCTGATACGGTACGCCCAGTTCACCCAGCTCCCAAGCCGTCAGCCTGCCACCCTGCAACAGCGGGCGCGTTTCATCCACCCAGACGTTACTGACATTTCCTGCGGCAAAGGCGTGTGCAATCACCCCCAGCGCCGTCCCCACGCCCGCCGTCGCCAGCCCGCCGGTATTGCAATGAGTCAGCAACCGGCTGCCCGGTTTCACCAGTTGGCTTCCCGCCCGCGCAATCGCATCGCAGAGCTGCTTATCTTCCTCAATCAGGCGCAGCGCCTCCGTCACCAACGCCGGAACAAAATCTTCCTGCCATAACGCCTGCTTCATGCGATCGAGATTATTCATCAGATTCACCGCCGTCGGGCGCGAGGCGCGCAGCGTGTCCAGCGCCACGGCCAGCTCATCACGGCTGTGGCCGTTTTCCGCTAACAACGCTAGCAGCAGGCTTGCAGAGAGTCCGATCAGCGGTGCGCCGCGCACGCGCAGGGCATGAATGTGTCCCACCAGGGCTTCAACGGTGGAAGCATCCAGCCAGCGTTTCTCCTGCGGAAGCGCCTGCTGGTCGAGAATAAATAGCTGATTATCCGCCACCCGCAGGCTGGTCGTCTGTAATGTCTGCATGTCGTTAATTCTCTGTTGCGTTGATGTATCACATTGTGTCAGGATAAAATTCAGATGTATAGACGTCTAAATGTCTTTATTACCAAACCCCATGAGGAACACGCAATGTCGCAATACCGTACCTTTACCGCCCAGGATGCCGTGGAGTATGCAAAGCAGTTCGGCGGCCTCGATAACCCATCATCGCTGGTAGAGGCGCAGGAGATAGGCGACGGCAACCTCAATCTGGTGTTTAAAATTTTCGACGCCCAGGGCGTGAGCCGCATTATCGTCAAGCAGGCGCTGCCTTACGTGCGCTGCGTCGGTGAATCATGGCCGTTAACGCTGGACCGCGCGCGTCTCGAAGCGCAAACGCTGGTCGAACACTACCTGCACAGCCCGCAGCACACGGTCAAAATCCATCATTACGATCCGGAACTGGCGGTGATGGTGATGGAGGATCTCTCCAGCCATAAAATCTGGCGCGGCGAATTGATTAGCGGCGTGTATTACCCGCAGGCCTCACGTCAGTTGGGTGAATATCTGGCGCATACGCTGTTCCACACCAGCGATTTTTATCTGCATCCGCACGCTAAAAAAGCGCAGGTCGCAAAATACATTAACCCGGAAATGTGCGAGATCACCGAAGACCTGTTCTTCAACGATCCGTATCAGATTCACGAGCGCAATAATTATCCGGTTGAACTGGAGGCTGACGTCGCCGCGCTGCGCAGTGACGACCAGCTAAAAATTGCCGTCGCGTCGTTGAAGCACCGTTTCTTTTCGCAGGCCGAAGCGCTTCTGCATGGAGATATCCACAGCGGCTCTATTTTTGTCGCCGAGGGCAGCCTGAAAGCGATCGATGCCGAGTTCGGGTATTACGGCCCGATCGGTTTTGATATTGGCACGGCTATCGGCAACCTGCTGCTGAACTTCTGCGGCCTGCCGGGGCATTTGGGGATTCACGATGCTGCCGCTGCGCGCGAGCAGCGCCTGATTGATATTCAGGAACTGTGGAATACTTTTTCTGAACGCTTCCAGGCGCTGGCGACCGAGAAAACCCGCGATGCCGCGCTGTCTGTGCCAGGCTACGCCTCTCAGTTCCTGAAAAAAGTCTGGACAGATGCGATCGGTTTTTGCGGCACGGAGTTGATTCGCCGCAGCGTGGGGCTGTCGCACGTGGCGGATATCGACACCATCAAAGATGACGCGATGCGCCACGAGTGCCTGCGCCACGCCATTACGCTTGGCAAAGCGCTGATCGTAATTGCCGACCGGATTGATAGCGCCGAAGCGCTGGTGGCAAGGGTGCGTCAGTACAGTTGATTTCCCCCCACCCAGTGGGTGGTGAAATCCTCACAAATCGACGATTTGCACCATGCACTCCCTCTCCTCTTTGGGGAGAGGGAGTAACATCTCACCCCAAATACTCAATCACCGACAACCCACCGTTATAATCGGTGCTGTAAATAATGCCCTGCGCATCCACAAACACATCGCAAGACTGAATCACCTGCGGGCGGTTCGGGCGGGTATCCATCATTTTCGCGGGCGCAGCCGGGACCAGCGCACCGGTTTCAACAGGACGATAAGGGTTGGAAATATCATACGCACGCACGCCAGCGTTTTGATAGGTGGCAAAAATCAGCGTCGAGCTGATGAAGCTGCCCGGACGGTTTTCGTGCAAATTATGCGGCCCGAAGTGCGCGCCTTTCGCCACGTAATCTCGTTCATCCGGCTGTGGGAACGTGGAAATACTGACCGGATTCGACGGCTCACGAATATCAAACAGCCAGATCAGCTTCTCACCATCCTCCTGATTGTCGAGCACCGCTTCGTCCAGCACCACCAGCAGATCGCGATCCGGTAACGGCAGCGCCGTATGTGTGCCGCCGCCAAACGGCGGACTCCAGTTGCGATGGCTGATAAGTTTCGGCTGCGTGCGGTCTTTCACGTCCAGCAGCGTCAACCCGCCGTCGCGCCAGCTGCCGTAAGCCGTATCACCGGCAATAATCGCGTGATGCAGCGCATAGCGTTTTCCTTCCGGGAAAGAAGGCTGCTCACCTTGCGCCTGATTCATCCCCGGCAGCCACCAGCGTCCGGCAACTTCGGGTTTGCGCGGATCCGCCAGATCGATAGTCAGGAAAATATAATCGGTAAATCCGTCGATCAGCGCCGAGACATATGCCCAGCGTCCGCCGACGTACCAGATGCGGTGAATGCCGATCCCGTCGAGTGACAAGAAGCTGATTTCGCGTGGTTTATCTGGCGTCGAAATATCAAAAATGCGCAGCCCTGCGCTCCAGCCTTTGTCCTGCACGTCGCTGACGGTTTCGCCCACCTGACGGGTGTAATAGACCTTTTCATCGGCAAAACGAACATCGGCAAACAGATCGCGGGCGTTGATCACCAGCAGGAGATCGTCATGAGCCTGAAGATGCACATTCCAGGTGCCCGGCGGCGCAGGCACATAGCCCGCTGCTTTTGGATTTTTCGGGTCGCGCACGTCCACAATCGAAAACCCCTGCGACACCATATGACCGATATAGGCAAAGCCGCGATGCACCATCAGCTGAACGCCGTCCGGGCGACCGCCCTGATCGCTATGGCCGATCAGCCGCATATTGCGGCTGTATTCAGGGGTGGGTAATGAAGAGTTCATATCAAGTCCCTATTGATTTTTACCCTCTCCTGCAGTGAGAGGGTGGGCGTGATTCTTTTCCCCCTCTCCCGTGGGAGAGGGCCGGGGTGAGGGCATCAGACCGCACAAGGTAAAAACAAAACGGCAACTCTGTTGGCGTTTTTAGTCTTTTCCCCCTCTCCCGTGGGAGAGGGCCGGGGTGAGGGCATCAGACCGCACCAATCTATTAATGAATCTTCGCTTCCAGCGTCGCAAACCATGGCGCGATAAAGTCTTCGGTCTGGCCCCAGCCTGGAATGATTTTGCCAAGGGAAGCTACGTTAACCGCACCCGGTTGCGCCGCCAACAGCGCCTGCGGAATGGCAGCCGCTTTAAAATCATACGTCGCAGGCGTCGCCTCACCGGCAATTTTGTTCGCGATCAGACGCACGTTGGTCGCGCCAATCAGCTTAGGATCCACCGCCACGCTCACTTTCCACGGGCTGCCGGATTCACGCATCAGCTGCAAATCCTGGTTGGAAATATCGATGCTGTAGAGCTTGATTTCAGTACGGCCATTCTCTTTCAGCGCCTTATACGCCCCTTGGCTGAACGCGTCCCAGGTGCCCCAGATCGCGTCGATCTGGCCTTTCGGGTATTTCGCCAGCACCGCGCCGACTTTGTTCGCCGTATCACCCTGCACGTCAGAAGAGACTGCGCCGATAGACTCCAGCTCTTTGATGCCCGGATACTGCTTTTGCAGTTCCTGATACGCCGCCTGACGGCGCTCCATCGGCGGGAAACCGGCAACCCACAGTTTGATGATATTGGCTTTGCCGTTGAAATCTTTCGCTAACTGGCCAAACGACAGATTGGTCAGCGACGCGTCATCCTGCTGGGTAACCGTCACGCCAGGAATTTCACCGTTAACGGCGGTATCAAACACCGCCACTTTGATCCCTGCATCAACGGCTTTTTTCACCAGCGCGGTGGAATATGGGTCACGGCCCTGAGACAAAATAATCCCGTCATATTTCTGGCTGATCGCCTGATTCACAAAGTCCTGAAATTTAGCGTCATCACCGTTACTCAGAAAAGTGCTGACCTTAAAGCCGAGCTTTTTACCTTCCTGAATCGCCCCCGAGACAAACTGCGTGGTGTTGTCATCGGAGCCCAGATTACGGATCACCGCGATGCGGATCGGGCCTTCATGGTTAGAGATCGCCGCCGGAACCGGCGCAGGCGTTGCCGCGTAGCCAGGCAACGAACTCAGTAAACCCAGCGCCACCAAAGAGAGTGCGATTTTTTTCATTTTGTTATCCCGTTGTGTTGTGAAATGTTATTAGCGTTTTTGTATGTATGTAATCGCCAGCGCCACGGCCAGCACCAGCCCTTTTATAATGTCCATGGCGTAATACGGCACCGAAAGCATCACCAGCCCGTTCGACAGCACGCCGAGGATCACCGCCCCCACCAGCGTGCCCAGCGCGTTTGGCTTACCGGAACCCGCCAGCGAAAAACCGATCCACGCCGCCGCGACCGCATCCATCAGATAACCCCCGCCCGCATTCACCTGCGACGAACCAATGCGTGACGCCAGCAAAATGCCGCCCAACCCCGCCAGCAGCGACGCAATCACGTATGCCGCCACTTTGTAACGGGTGGTGCGAATACCGGAAAGACGCGCCGCTTCTGGATTGCCGCCAATGGCGTACATACGGCGTCCGTGCGTGGTCAGTGATAAGCCAAGCTGCGCCAGCAGCGTCACTGCCAGCATGATAATCACTATTGTTGGGACCTGACCCAGCAGGCCGAACGCTGCCGGAATGGTCCCTTCGGCCATGTCGCCGCTCGGCAGAACCATGTTTTCGGTAATCGAACCGCCGTAGCTGTAGGTCATCGCCACGCCCTGAATCACAAACAGGCTGGCGAGCGTTGCCAGCATGTCCGGAATACGCAGGATCACGATGAGAAAGGCATTGAACAGCCCGACCAACGTACACAGCGCCAGGGTGATCAGAATCGACTCGGTAGTGCCAAAGCCGTGCCAGACAAAGAGTGAAATCACCAGCGCGTTCGCCAGCGATGCCGTCGATCCGACAGACAGATCAAACCCGCCGACGGTCAACGAGACAGAGACGCCAATGGCGATCACCGTCACGATAGCGATCGATCGCAGAATATTGATGATGTTAAAGGGATCGAGGAAGTTGTCCGATGCGATGCCAAAGATCGCGACCAGCGCGACAACGGTCAGCAACATGCCCCATTTATAGAGAAAATCGAAAAACTGCTGACGGCCCGACGCCGCTGTATTGACTGAAAGGGCCTTGCTCACGACGCCGTACCTCCGGTTGAATAATAAAGTAATGTCTCTTCGCGGGCCTCGGCACCGGCGATTTCCGCTACGATGCGTCCGTCCCACAGCACGCAGATGCGGTCGCACAATCCGACCAGTTCGGCAAATTCACCCGAGGCGTAAATCACCCCTTTGCCTTCGCGCGCCAGGCCGTCAATAAGCTGGAACAGATCGGTTTTGGCTTTGACGTCCACGCCTTTGGTGGGCTCGTCAAAAATCAGCACGCTGGCTTCATTGCGCAACCATTTGCCGATCGCCACTTTTTGCTGGTTGCCGCCGGAAAGACGACGTAACACCTGCCCTGGACCACGCGCACGCACGCCGACGCGGGCAATGACCTCCTCAGCCCAACGCCATGCCTGACGATGACCGAACAGACTCCAGCGCGAAAAGCTGTTATCAGCGCTCACGGACAAATTCATGCTCACCGGCTCGTCGATAAAAATGCCTTCTTTGCGCCGCTCCTCCGGGACCAGCGCCAGTCCGCGCAGCACGGAATCCGCCGGGTCACGCGGCTTCCAGGGTTGTTGATGCAGTTCACCGCGCTCGACGCGGCTCTTGCTCGCGCCAAACAGCGCCTTGCACAACTCGGTTTTTCCCGCACCCGCCAGCCCGGCGATGCCGAGAATTTCGCCTTTGCGCAGATGCAGAGAGATATCTTTCAGCAGCGCGTCGTCGTGCAGCCCTTCCACGCGCAGCAGCGTTTCGTCGCTGTGTTTTGGGCGCGCTGGCGGGTAGATATCGCTCAGCTCGTGACCGAGCATTTTTTCGACGATCGCTTCGCCGCTCAAATTCGCCATCGGACCGGATTCAATTAATTTGCCGTCACGCAGCACCGTTAAGGTGTCGCAAATCGCTTTCAGTTCGTGGATGCGATGGGAGATAAATACCACGCCGATGCCCTGCTGTTGCAGGCGTTTGACCACCGCAAACAGGCGTTCGCTTTCGTGAGCGTCCAGCGGCGCGGTCGGTTCATCAAGGATCAGAAAACGGCAGTGATGGGACAGCGCACGCGCCAGCAAAATTTGCTGTTTTTCCGCCAGCGAGCAGCTGTCTATCGAGCGACGCACGTTCAGGGAGACGTCGAGCTGAGCCAGCGCCTGCTTTGCCTGCTCACGAATGGCGCTCCAACGGTAGCGATGCCCCGGCTGTGCCAGGTTGTCGAGCATGATATTTTCAGCGATGCTCAATCCGGGGATCAGCGCCACATCCACTTCCTGCTGCACCAGATGAATGCCCAGCCGTTTGGCGTCGAGCGGTTCGCGGATCGCTACCGGCTGATTGTTAATGCTGATTTCACCCTCGTAGTGGTCGTGGGTGCCGCACAGCACCGCCATCAGCGTTGATTTCCCAGCGCCGTTTGCGCCCGTTAGCGCGTGCACGGATCCGCCCGTCAGCGTGAAATCCACACGCGACAGCGCCTGAAACCCGGAAAAGGCCAGGCTGATACCGCGCATCTCAAGGCGACTCGATACCATCCGCGTAAATCCTTCATTAATATTTTGATTTATGGAATTTTTCACAGGTCGGGTTGACTGGCAATGATAGAAAAGGCATAAGATAAAGCTAAATATTATTAGCCATCCGGATGTCCAGACATAACATCAGGTTAGCGCTTCGCAAAAAGGACACCCAAAATGAGCAATACCGATATTCGTGTCGTACCCGGCCCGGCCAACTATTTTTCCCACAGCGGCAGCCTTGCGCGCCTGAACGATTTCTTCACGCCCGAACAGCTTGCCCGTGCGGTGTGGATTTACGGCGAACACGCAATCGAAGGTGCGCGCCCTTTTCTGCCAGAAAGCTTTAACGCTGATGGCGCAAAACATCTGCTGTTCAAGGGCCATTGCAGCGAGCGCGATGTCACCCATCTGGTGAATGAATCCGGCAATGACGTCAGCGTGGTCATTGGCGTAGGCGGCGGCGCGGTCATGGATACCGTTAAAGCCGTGGCGCGTCGTTTAAACGTGCCGTTCGTCGGTATTCCAACGATCGCTGCCACCTGTGCCGCCTGGACGCCGCTTTCCGTCTGGTATAACGACGCCGGTCAGGCGTTGCAGTTTGAGATCTTCGATGACGCCAATTTTCTGGTGCTGGTTGAGCCGCAAATCATTCTGAACGCCCCAGCAGAATACCTGCTGGCGGGCATCGGCGACACGCTGGCGAAATGGTACGAAGCGGTGGTTTTAGCCCCGAAGCCGGAAGCGTTATCGCTGACCGTTCGCCTCGGCATAAACGGTGCGTTGGCAATCCGTGATGTGCTGCTGGAGAGCAGCGAACAGGCGCTGGCGGATCAGGCGCGCGGGGAGCAAACGCAGGCGTTTCGCGATGTGGTGGATGCCATTATCGCGGGCGGCGGCATGGTCGGCGGTCTGGGCGAACGCTATACCCGCGTGGCGGCGGCGCATGCGGTGCATAACGGTTTGACTGTATTACCGCAAACTGACAAGTTCCTGCACGGCACCAAAGTCGCTTACGGCATTCTGGTGCAGAGCGCCCTGCTCGGTCAGGACGATGTTCTGGCACAGCTGATTGCCGCGTATGAACGTTTCAATCTGCCGACCACCCTGCGCGAACTGGAGGTGGACATCAACAACCGTGCGGAGCTGGATAAAGTGATCGCCCACACGCTGCGCCCTGTCGAATCTATTCACTACCTGCCGGTCGCGCTATCGCCTGACGTTTTACGCACCGCATTTGAGAAAGTAGAATCTTTCCGCCAGTAATTGCCCTCCCCCGTTCAGCGCATTGACGGGGGAAAAACTCCCTCTATACCTAATGATGAATCTCACCACTCTCGAAAGAGGTCATCATGCAGATCGATTTAACAGGTAAAAAGGCGCTGGTCACCGGAGCCAGCCGTGGTCTGGGGCGCGCCATTGCGTTGTCGCTGGCCCGCGCAGGCGCCGATGTAGTTATCACCTATGAAAAATCCGCCGATAAAGCCCAGGCCGTCGCCGATGAAATCACCGCGCTTGGGCGGCGCAGCGAAGCCATTCAGGCAGACAGCGCCAACGCTCAGGCGATTCAGCATGCGGTTAACCAGACGGTGCAGACCCTTGGCGGGCTGGACATTCTGGTGAACAACGCTGGCATCGCGCGCGGCGGTCCGCTGGAATCCATGTCCCTTGAGGATATCGACGCGGTGATCAACGTGAATATTCGCGGCGTCGTGATCGCCATTCAGGCCGCCCTTGCGCATCTTAAAGAGGGCGGACGCATCATCAACATTGGCAGCTGTTTGGCCAATCGCGTTGCTCAGCCGGGAATCTCCGTTTATTCAATGAGCAAATCCGCACTTAATTCCCTGACACGTGGCCTGGCGCGTGACCTGGGGCCCCGGGGAATTACTGTCAATCTGGTGCATCCAGGACCTACGGATAGCGATATGAATCCGGCGGACGGCGATCAGGCCGACTCACAGCGCCAGCTGATTGCCACCGGCCATTACGGCACGCCGGAGGATATTGCGGCGGCAGTCACGTTTCTAGCCAGTCCGCAGGCGGGACAGATTTCTGGCACTGGCCTGGACGTGGATGGTGGGCTAAACGCCTGACGGAAATTTGCGATCGCAATTCCGCTTTTTTGCACGCCTCTGTCGACCCGCAGAGGCGTTTGCGAGCCATCCCGACGCGCTGTACTTTGCCTCTTTCACCCGCCGTTTCTCCGCTCTACAGTACCTGCATAAGAAAATCAGAATTTAACTAATAACCTTATTATTTCCTTATAAAATGCAGGGGCGTACAGTGGAGGTACGGATGAAGATTATCTGGTCAAGATCTGCAAAAAGAGATTTAGCCAAAATTGAGGTGCGCGCTCAAAAGAGAATCGAGGAGAAAGTGAACGCGATAACCGATAAAAATACGCCTCGACCGGATATTAAAAAGCTATCGTTGCCCGGCAATTACTATCGGCTTAGAGCAGGCGAATACCGTGTAATCTTCATGATTCAGGGCGAATCACGAGATGTTTGCTACATCGTGGCAGTCAAGCGAAGAAGCTCAACGACCTATCTTCACGAGGAAAGTGTTCCCTATGGATGTACAACTGATCGCTGATGCTGATGGAAAACCACAGTACGCAGTCATTCCTTATGATGACTATCTTCGTATGGTCCTGCAAACGGCTGAATATGATGATGAAAATGAGGAAAACTGGGAAAGCGTTGATGACGAAAAGGATATCTACGATGACGTTGGATTACCTGCTGACGTTTGTAGCCTCATGACGTATCAGCAAGTCAGCCTTCAGGCCGCATGGCGAATTCTGCGCGGATTATCGCAGCAGGAAGTGGCCGACAAACTCGGCATCAGCCAGTCTGCCGTCTCGCAACTTGAAGCGGTAGATTCCCGCCCGCAGAAGCGCACGCGTGAAAAGCTGGCGGCTATTTACGGCTGCACGCAGGAACAAATCAGTCTCTATTTGCCTAAAGAGGGCTAACAGCACTTCACGCCGCCTTTGGCACCATAGCGAGCGTCCTGACGATCGCGGAAAAATTCTTCATAGGTCATCGGCGACTGATCGGGATGGGTGACGCGCATATGCTCGACGTAGTTGTCGTAGTCCGGCACGCCAATCATCATTTTTGCTGCCTGACCTAAGTATTTCCCTGCTTTGGATAACGTGTCGAACATGATGTTTCTCTCATTCAATTCCTCTCCCATAAGGGCGAGGGTTTTCTATGCCCCTCTCCCCTGCGGGGAGAGGGTTAGGGTGATAAGGGTGATTAATGCGCCCCTTTCGCCTGAGTCACGATGTCATCCAGATTTTCTGGCATTGGCTCGTAAGGCGTCTCTTTCGCGGTCGGTTTGTCTTCTTTGAGTGCCGCCAGCGCGGTCTTCAGAGAGTACAACGCCAGCACCACAACCACCACCATAAAGAAGATGGTGAGTCCGGCATCCAGACGGTTGTTGAATACCAGCTGTGAAAGCTGAGACTCCGTATATTGCGCCGGGATTTTACCGCTGTCGATCATCGCCTGGAACTTGTTAGCAATCGCCAGGAAACCGACTTTGTTGTCCGGGCTAAAGGCTTTTTGCCAGCCTGCCGTCAGCGTACAAATCAGCAGCCACGAGGTTGGCAACAGCGCCACCCATGCGTAACGCTGACGTTTCATTTTGAACAGCACAACCGCGCAGAGCATCAGCGCCATGCCTGCCAGCATCTGGTTGGCGATACCAAACAGCGGCCACAGGGTGTTGATGCCGCCAAGCGGATCGACCACGCCCTGATGCAGGAAGTAGCCCCAGGCCAGGACGCACAGTGCCGTCGCCAGCAGGTTCGCTGGCAATGAATCGGTACGTTTCAGTCCCGGAGAGATCACCCCCAGCAGATCCTGCAGCATAAAGCGCGCCGCACGTGTACCGGCGTCGACCGCCGTCAGGATAAACAGCGCTTCGAACAGGATCGCAAAGTGATACCAGAACGACACATCCATCAGCCCGCCAAGCGCGCCGTGGAGGATGTACGCCATCCCCACCGCCAGCGTCGGTGCGCCGCCTGCACGGGAGATAATCGACTGTTCCCCCACCTCATTGGCAATGTGCGTGAGCGTTTCCGGTGTAATGGCAAAACCCCAGCCGCTCACGACTTGCGCCGCAGAAGCGACCACGTCAACCGTGCCAGCAGGTGCCAGCACCGCCATTGGGCTGTTCATCGCAAAGTACACGCCCGGATCGATAATGCAGGCAGAAACCAGCGCCATAATGGCGACGAAGGATTCCATCAGCATGCCGCCGTAACCGATCAGGCAAGCCTGATTCTCGTTTGCCAGCATTTTCGGCGTCGTGCCCGATGCAATCAGCGCATGGAAGCCCGATACCGCGCCGCAGGCAATGGTAATAAACAGGAACGGGAACATGTTACCGGTCCAGACCGGGCCGGTGCCGTCAATAAATTTGGTCAGCGCAGGCATGGTCAGCGTCGGGCGCATGATCAGAATGCCAATCGCCAGGCCGACAATTGTGCCGATTTTGAGGAAGGTAGAAAGATAATCGCGCGGGGCCAGCAGCAGCCAGACCGGCAGAACCGCCGCCACAAAGCCGTAGCCCACCAGCATCCAGGTCAGCTGTACGCCGGTAAAGTCAAAATACGGTGCCCAGGTTGGGCTTTCCGCCACCCAGCCGCCAGAAATAATCGCAAACACCAGGAAGAACAGGCCAATGATTGAAACTTCACCAATGCGCCCCGGACGGATGTAGCGAATGTAGATCCCCATGAACAGCGCCAGCGGAATAGTGAACGCCACGGTGTAGGTTCCCCACGGGCTGTGGGTCAGGGCTTTCACCACAATCATCGCCAGCACCGCCAGGATGATCACCATGATCATGAAGGTGGCGATCAGCGCGATAACGCCAGCCGTTGCGCCCATCTCCTCTTTCACCAGCTCACCGAGCGAGCGCCCGTCGCGACGAGTCGAGACGAATAGCACCATAAAGTCCTGCACAGCGCCCGCCAGCACCACACCCGCCAGGATCCAAATCATGCCCGGCAAGTACCCCATCTGCGCCGCCAGTACCGGCCCGACTAACGGACCCGCCCCGGCAATCGCCGCAAAATGGTGACCAAACAGCACTTTTTTATCCGTTGGAACATAATCCAGGCCGTCGTTATGCCGAACAGCTGGGGTCATGCGCGTACCGTCTACCGCCAGCACTTTGTCGGCGATAAAACGTCCGTAGAAACGGTAAGCGATCAAATAAATGCAGACGGAAGCCACGACTATCCATAGCGCATTGATCTGTTCACCACGATTGAGGGCGATGTAGCCCAGAGCAAATGCGCCTACAACGGAGAGCATTGCCCAGATGAGGTATTTCCCTGAGTTGTTCATAGTTGTTGTCCGTTAGCGAGAAACAGTGAGATGTTACATTTTGTTTCTAGATCACGGCTTGAAATTTAACAACTTTGAAACGCAATAATGCGTGGTCTAACCAGGTATTTACTTCACTGTGTTAAGCGGATCACTTTAGCGCGTACCGGGATGGAAAATAGCACTGAGTTGATGTTTGCCCCTCACCCCAGCCCTCTCCCCAAGGGAGAGGGAGAAAAGCAAAGCACTTTTTGCTGCACAGGTAACGTTCAGCGAGGAGCAAAAACCGCATGTGCGGTTTCCTCTCCCCCTGGAGAGAGGAAGAAAAGCAGAACGCATTTTGCTGCACAGGTAACGTTCAGCGAGGAGCAAAAACCGCATGTGCGGTTTCCTCTCCCCCTGGAGAGAGGAAGAAAAGCAGAACGCATTTTGCTGCACAGGAAGCGTTTAGCGAGGAGCAAAAACCGCATGAGCTGTTCCCCTCTCCCCGTGGAGAGAGGAAGAAAAGCAGAACGTATTTTGCTGCACAGGAAATATTTAGCGAGGAGCGAAAACCGCACGAGCGGTTCCCTCTCCCCGTGGGAGAGGGTTAGGGTGAGGGCATCAAACCGCACCCACTACCCCAGTACCATTGTGCTCAACCGACAAGTGCAGCAGCGCCGTCCCTGCTCGTCGAACACCACGATTTCCCAGCTCTGGTTCTGACGTCCAAGGTGCAGCGGCTGACAAACGCCGCGCACTTTTCCCTGCGACACCGCGCGATGGTGGGTCGCGTTCAGCTCGGTCCCCACCACATTTTGCCCGTCGCGGGTCATCAGAAAACCGGCCATCGAACCGAGCGTTTCCGCCAGCGCCGCTGACGCCCCGCCGTGCAGCAGGCCAAACGGCTGATGGGTCCGCGCATCCACCGGCATTTCGGCTTCCAGCGTGTCGTCGCCGATGCGCGTGTAAACCATGCCAAGATGCGCCACCATCGTGTTCAGGCTGGTGGCGTTAAGTTCTTCAAGCGATAAGTGACGTTTCCAGATCATTACGCCCCCAGAGTTGAGCCGCCATCCACCACGATGTCCTGCAGCGTGATGTGGCTGGCGTGGTCTGATGCGAGGAACAAAATCGTGCTGGCGATCTCCTGCGGACGTGCAATTTTGCCGAGCGGAATACCCAGCTTAAACTGCTCGCCAAAGCCGCGAATGCGCTGCTGTTCAGCATCGTCGCTCACCCACAGCGTGCGCTGCATGTCGGTGTCGGTCGATCCTGGCGAGACGATATTACAGCGCACGCCGCTGCCTGCCAGCTCAAGGCCGACGGTCAGCGCCAGGCTTTTCAGCGCGGCTTTCGATGCGCCGTAAGCGCTCATCCCGATACGCGGCGTGTGCGCGGCGTCAGAGGCCACGGTAACAATCGCCCCGCCCTGCTGGCGACGGAACTGGCCCATCGTCTGCTGGAACAGGTTAAACGCCCCGCCGACGTTCACCGCAAAGGTCTGCTGCCAGTCGTCCTGCGACAGCTGCTCGGTCGCGCCCATGCGCAAAATGCCCGCCGCATTGACCAGCACGTCCAGGCGTTCCAAATTTGCCAGCACGCGCCCACAAACGTCGTTCACCTGCGTCGCGTCCGCCACGTTCAGCGTTTCGGTGGCAAACGGATAATCGTTCGCCGGGAAGGCGAGATCAAAGCCAGTCACCTGCGCACCCGCCTCGACAAACGCCAGCGCCGTGGCGTAGCCGATGCCCTTACCCGCGCCCGTCACCCAGACGGTTTTGCCGGTAAAATCGAATCCGGCCATTACTTCACCTCGCGGGACAGCAGCGCCCACCAGGCATCGAGGGTTGGATTTTTCGCCAGCATCACGAAGTCGATATCGCCGTGAACTTTGCGCCAGCGGGCGGCCAGCGCCATCATGCGCACGGAGTCGAGACCGTAATCAATCAGGTTTTCGTCGTCCATCGGCTCGTCAGATTCGTCCAGCAGCGGCAGAATCACAGCCCGTAGCGCCGCTTTGCTGGCGGGTACGGATGGCAACAACTCGTCGGTCATCACCACGCGTCCGGTGCGACCCGCCACGTAGTTCAACGACATCAGATGCTCTTCACGGCTGAAATCGGCCAACGCGTCGGCGATAAAGAACGGCTTGATATCGCGCATAAAGGCGTCGGTGGCGGTAGTCATACAGCCGATGTGCGCATAGACGCCGGTGATCAGCAGCTGATTGCGGCCAGTCTCTTTCAGCATCTGCTCCAGCGGCGAGCGGTGGAACGCGCTGTAACGCCATTTCACCAGCACGGTGTCGGCTTCATCAGGCGTCAGTTCCGAAACGATACGCTGCTGCTCCGGCGAACGGGTCAGCCCCGGCCCCCACATGTCGTTCAGCAACGCGCGGTCTTCGTCGCTCTGCTCTTTTGGCTGCGCGGTGTAATAGACGGGAATATTGTGCTTTTTGCAGTAATCGCGAAGTTGCGCGATGTTCGCCACCACTTGCTCCATTATCGGGCAATTTTCGCCCCAGAAATTGAGAAAATATTCCTGCATGTCGTGGATCAGCAGCGCGGCGCGCTCAGGCTCAAACGCCCAGCTCACTTTGTTGTTCGGCAGCTCAGCCGCCGTCGGCAGCGCGTAACCGGTTAATTTTGGAATTGCCATAATCTGTTCCTCAGCCCTGGGCGCGTTCAGCGAGCCACAGGCGCAATTGTTTCTTGTCGACTTTCCCGACCGGCGTCAGCGGCAGCGCGTCCACGCTCTCAACCCTGTCCGGCAGTTTGAATTCTGCAATCCCCTGCTCGCGCAGGAAACGACGCACGTCCACCGCGCGCAGGGGCTTTTTCACCACCAGATACGCGCAGCTTTTTTCGCCCAGCAAGCTATCTTCCATGCTGACCAGCGCCGCGTGGATGACAGATTCGTGGCGCAGCAGTAAATTCTCGATCTCTTCCGCCGCGATCTTCTCGCCGCCACGGTTGATCTGATCTTTCTCGCGCCCCTGAACGGTGATGTAACCCTGCTCGTCAATGGCAATCAGATCGCCGGAGCAGTAAAAACCGTCGGCATCAAAAGCGCTGGCGTTGTGTTCCGGGCTGTTGAAATAGCCACGGAAGGTGTACGGCCCGCGCGTCATCAAACGCCCGACTTCACCGCGCGGCAGCGGTTGCCCGTTTTCATCCGCCACCCACACTTCGTCATCCGGGCACATCGGACGGCCCTGAGTGTTCATGATGCGTTCCGGGGTGTCGTCGAGTGCGGTGTAGTTCACCAGCCCTTCCGCCATGCCAAAAACCTGCTGCAGCTGACAGCCAATTTCCGCCGGAATGCGCGCCGCAAGCGTGGCGGAAAGCCGTGCGCCGCCCACCTGTAACAGCGTCAGCGACGCCAGTTGAGCGTTACCCGCCCCTTCCGCGATGGCCTGCAACCACAGGCTGACCGCCGGAGGAACCAGAGACGCAACGTTGAGCTGATGTTTTTCGATCAGCGGGAAGCAGATCGTGGCGCTCGGATCGTTCGCCAGCGCCACGCAGCCACCGGCCATAAACACGCCCAGCGATCCTGGGGAACTCATCGCAAAGTTGTGCGCCGCGGGCAGCGCGTTCAGGTAGCGAGTGTCAGCCGTAATGCCGCAAATCTCGTTGCTGCGCAAAATGCTGTAGTAGTAGTCGTTGTGCGTGCGGGGAATCAGTTTTGGCGTGCCGGTGCTCCCGCCGGAAAGCTGGAAAAACGCCACTTCATCGGCAGGCGTCGGGCTGGCGATGAAATTGTTCGCCGGACACGCAATGGCCGTCTCCAGCGCGTGTTCACCGGTATCGCCACGCAGCAGCACTACGCGCACGGAGCGGTGTTGATCGACAAACGTATTCAGGAAATCATCGCCCGCAAACAGCGCGTGCTGGCGATCGGCAATCACCAGCGCGGGCGCAATTTGAAGTGCGTAGGCGTTCAGTTCGCTGCGTTGATGGCTAAAGAGCGCATTCACCGGGGCAATGCCCGCCTGCAGCAGGGCAAAGAAAGTGATGTAAAACTCGGCCACGTTGCCCAACTGCACCAGCGCCGTTTCGCCGCGCTTGATCCCCTGCGCCTGCAGTGCGGACGCAAGATTATTCGCTGCCTGGTGCAGCTGACGGTAGGTGTAGTGCCGCTCACCGTCGATCACCGCCGTCGCGTCGTTGTCAGCTTGACGCGTCAAAATGTCGGTCAGCGGCACATCCTGCCAGTAGCCTTTTTCACGGTAGCGCCGGGCAAATTCCTCAGGCCAATGGGTAAAGGGAAGCGTCATGATTGTTCCTCAGTGCAAACCAAAAACGTTGAGCATGGTGGAGAGTTTGACGCCGGTTTCGCGCCATTCGCCGACGGGCGATGAGGCCGGGACAATGCCCGCGCCCGCAAACAGGCGAACCGTGTTTTCATAGATGCGCGCACAGCGGATCGTCACGACCCATTCACCATTGCCTTCGCTGTCGCACCAGCCGACGATCCCGCCGAACAGTTCGCGGTCAAATGGCTCGAGAGAGGCGATGACCTCCTTAGCGGCCTGATGCGGGAAACCGCTCAGCGCAGGCGTCGGGTGCAGCAGACAGGCTAGCGTCAGGGCGTTTTCGTTTTCTCGCGCTTCGCCTTCAATCGGGGTCGCCAGATGCCAGAGCGTGGGGGTGGTGATCAGCTGCGGAGAAGACGGCATCGCCAGTTTATGGCTGCGTTTTTCCAGCACCGTTTTCATCGCCTGCGTCACCAGATCGTGCTCGTGGCGATCTTTTTCAGACGCCAGCAGTTTGTTTCCGGCTTCGCGATCCAACATATCGTCCGGCTGACGACGCGCAGAACCGGCCAGCGGCAACGAGCTAAAATGCGCGCCCTCTTTGCGCAGCAGCAGCTCGGGGCTTGCCCCCAGCAGCACACCACCGTCTTCGAGCGGAACGTGGAAGTTAAAGCTCGCCGGGTTTTGCGCGATCAGGCGTTCCAGTAACGCACCGCTGTCGATGTGTCGATCGGTGGCGATATCAATCAGGCGCGAGAGCACCACTTTATTGACCTGCGGCGTCGCTGTGAGCGCGGCGGCGCGGGCGACCATCTCTTCAAATACGGGCTGCGGCGGGATTTCCGTTTGGCTCACGACCGTCAGTTCCTGCGAGTCGGAATGGTAACGCGCAGATTTCTGTCGCGCCGGGCGCGAAAAGGTTTGCCAGCTTTGCGGAATAAACAGTGACGACGGTTTGCGGGTATCAAACGGAATGGCGCCAACCATAATGGGATGCGAAATCCCGCTGGCTTTGGCGTCACTGAAGGCCTGCGCCAGCTGTTGCTGGAAGGCACCTGCCGGATCGTCGCCGCCTGCTGCGGACTCCGAAAAACGGGCAAAACAGCCAGATGTGGCGAAACTGCGGTTCGGCGACATAAAGAAAAAGCTGTCTGATTGCAGCGTGGTCGCGGTGTGTTGAACTTCCTCAGCCAATGACGTATCCATATCATCCTCCTAAAATGATAAACGCAGTAAGAATAATTATCATTTATATTTTCGATGGCTAACCTAATAGCAGAGCGCGGCTCTGTCAACCGCCGACAGCGCATCTTGTGCGACTATCGCTTGCATCCCTTCGCTGCATTCATGAAAATGAGAAGCATTAACCTCAACAAAAACAGGATGCCGCTTTGTGAAACTCCCTGCTGTTTGTCGTCACGCCCTGCTTTTAGCAGGACTTTTTGTTTTAGGACTAACCTCAGCCACCGCCGCCGACTGGCCCCGTCAGGTCACCGACAGCCATGGCGTTCATACGCTGGAAAGTAAGCCGATGCGTATTGTTTCTACCAGCGTGACGCTGACCGGTTCGCTGCTGGCAATTGACGCGCCGGTTGTCGCCAGCGGCGCGACAACACCGAACAATCGCGTGGCGGATGCGCAAGGATTTATGCGCCAGTGGGGAGATATCGCTAAAAAACGGCAGGTTTCGCGTCTCTATATCGGCGAGCCAAGCGCTGAGGCCGTTGCCGCGCAAATGCCGGATCTGATCCTGATCAGTGCGACCGGCGGAGATTCTGCCGTGGCGCTTTACGATCAGCTCTCCGCCATTGCGCCGACGCTTGTCATCAATTACGACGACAAAAGCTGGCAGGAACTGCTGACTCAACTCGGCACGCTGACCGGACACGAGAAGCAGGCTGCCGCGCGCATCGCCGAATTTGACCAACAACTGGCGTTGGTGAAGCAGCAAATGAAACTGCCGCCACAGCCGGTGAATGCGATTGTCTACACCGCCGCCGCGCACAGCGCGAACCTGTGGACCGCGGAATCGGCGCAGGGCAAATTCCTGCAACAGCTCGGATTCCAGCTGGCTGAGTTGCCTGCTGGGCTGAACACCTCAAAAAGCCAGGGTAAGCGCCACGACATTATCCAGTTGGGGGGTGAGAATCTGGCGGCAGGGCTGAATGGACAAGGGCTATTTTTGTTTGCGGGCGACCAGAAAGACGTCGATGCGATCTACGCTAATCCGCTGCTGGCGCACCTGCCTGCGGTGCAAAACAAACGCGTCTGGGCGCTGGGAACGGAGACCTTCCGTCTGGATTATTACAGCGCCATGCTGGTGCTGGAACGTTTAAACGCGTTGTTCAAGTAAGCCGAAATTGAGTGCTTGCTCTCTCTGGTCGGAAAGGCGAGCTAGGATTTTCTCCCTTTCCCCGTGGGAAAGAGTCCGTGTAAGGGCATCCGGCTGCACAAGCTAAAAGCAAAACGGCAACCCAGTTGCCGTTTTTTTGTGTTTTCTCCCTCTCCCGGTGGGAGAGGGCCGGGGTGAAGGCATCAGGCCGTACTATCCTTTAACATCGGTTCCTGACGGAACCGCCGCAACTCCACCAGCGTCATCAGCAAAATCACACCGACAAGAGCCAGCACAAATCCACTGCTGCTGGCCGATGCCACCGGCGTCATCATCACGCCAAGCCCGCCCAGAATCGCTGCGCCAATCGCATCGCCCGTTACGTTCTGCGCCGTCCATAAACCGTTGATGCGCCCCAGCATCCCTTCCGGCGTCTGAGTCTGAATCAGGGTGTATTGCAGCAGCGAGCTCACCGCGCTTAGCCAGCCAAACAGCGCCAGACACACCACACCCAGCGCCCAGAACGGCATCAGGCTAAAGAAAGCGATGGCGATAAACGAAGCGACGGTGGCAGAGAGCATTATCAGTCCCGGACGCGCGCTGTGCGCCAGATTGCCGCTGGTCAGCGCGCCAAACGCCGCACCGAGCGGAATCGCCGCATACAACAGGCCAATCTGCGAGGCGCTCATCTGCCACTCAATCGCTAGCGCTGGATAGAGCACGCGCACCGCACTCGCCATCGTCAGCAGCCCGCCCAACAGCGCGATGCCGCCAATCAGCGGATTGCTAAACAGAAAACGAATCGCCGCCATCAATGATTTCAGCGGGTGTTCGCGCGGCTGTGGCGGAGGGGGCAGCAGCGGCAAACGCAGCAGGGTTAATGTGGTGATAAAAGTGCCCGCTGCCGCCAGACCGTAGTTCCACGCCACGTTGCCGGTCGCCAGCAACAGACCGCCCACCATCGGCGAAATCACCGATCCGAGACGCACGGTGAGCATAGTGATTCCGCCCGCCTGCATCAAATTTTCACGCCCGACCAGCGCAGGCGTAGCCGCCAGCAGTGCCGTCACGCCCAGCGAGGCGAAGAAACCGTCCCATAAACCCAGCGCATAAATCGCAATGAGCGACGGCTCCGGAAGCATGGCGTTCAGGCACAGGCCAATAAAGCCAACGCCGCAGGTTCCACGCGCCAGCAGAATCAATTTTTTGCGCTCGTAGCGGTCTGCCAGCACCCCACCGACCATCAGCCCAATAAACATCGCGCTGCCCGTCAAGGTCACAGACAAACCAACCAGCCAGCTGGATTGCGTCATGGCCTGGATTTGCACCGGCACGGCAACGCCGAGCAGGCCCAGGGATAAAATGGAGATAAAACGCGCGATGAAAACGGCGCGAAACGCGGGGTGCGTCTTGAGCAGGCTGAGATTAAGCAGCCAGGATTTTTGATTCATGACAAGGCCTTGAGGTCTAACAATCTACCAATTTCATGGCCGCACATGCTAACATAGCCAAATAAGATAGATAACGATAATTACTATCATTATCAAATCATGGACGTTGCTATGTTATCTTCTCCTCTCGCGGTACGCGCCGTTGCGCTGCCCGCTTTGTTGTTGCTGTTAATTCTTGCTATGGCGCTCAGCCTGCTGGTCGGCGCGAAACCGCTGCCGGCATCCATCATTTTTGATGCTCTTTCCGGCACATGCCAAAGCGCCGACTGCACGATTGTGCTCGACGCACGTCTGCCGCGTACGCTCGCCGGGTTGCTGGCCGGTGCGGCGCTGGGCCTGGCGGGCGCCCTCATGCAAACGCTGACCCGTAATCCGCTGGCCGATCCCGGTATTCTGGGCGTCAACGCGGGCGCCAGTTTCGCGATTGTGCTCGGCGCAGCGCTGTTTGGCTTCTCCTCCCCCACGGAACAACTGGTGATGGCGTTTTGCGGCGCACTTGCCGCATCGTTGATCGTCGCGTTTACCGGCAGTCAGGGCGGTGGGCAGTTAAGCCCGGTACGCCTGACGCTGGCGGGCGTCGCGCTTGGTGCGGTGCTCGAAGGGTTATCGAGCGGCATTGCGCTGCTCAATCCCGATGTCTGGGATCAGCTGCGCTTCTGGCAGGCCGGTTCTCTGGATATTCGCACGCTACAGACGTTGCAGATTGTCACGATCCCGGTGCTTATCGCCGCCGCCGTCGCACTCTTTTTAAGCCGCGCACTCAACAGCCTGAGCCTCGGCAGCGACACCGCCACCGCCCTCGGTAGCCGCGTGGCGCGAACGCAATTAATTGGATTATTAACGATAACCGTGTTGTGCGGCAGCGCGACGGCGGTCGTCGGGCCGATTGCCTTTATTGGCCTGATGATGCCGCACATGGCGCGCTGGCTGGTGGGAGCCGATCACCGCTGGTCGCTGCCCGTCACGCTGCTGGCGACCCCTGTTCTGCTGCTTTTTGCCGATATTATTGGCCGCCTGCTGGTGCCGGGCGAGCTGCGCGTGTCGGTGGTCAGCGCCTTTATCGGCGCACCGGTGCTGATTTTCCTGGTTCGCCGTAAGCGTGGAGGTGCGCTGTGATAACCCCTTCCCGCCGATTAGTCAGCACCTGCCTGCTGCTGGTGCTCGCCAGCCTCGTGGCCGCCGTCTGGAGTTTGCGCAGCGGTGCGGTGACGCTCGATTTTAGCCAGGTCTTTAACGCCCTCACCGGCAGCGCCCCGCGCAATATCACGATGGTGGTCACCGAATGGCGTTTGCCGCGCGTGGTGATGGCGATTCTGGTGGGTGCTGCACTCGGGGTGAGCGGTGCGATTTTCCAGTCGCTGCTGCGCAACCCGCTGGGCAGCCCGGACGTAATGGGCTTCAACACCGGCGCGTGGAGCGGCGTGTTGGTCGCGATGGTGCTGTTTGGTCAGCATCTCACGGCGATTGCCTTTTCGGCGATGGCCGGCGGCGTACTCACCTCGCTTGTCGTCTGGGCGCTGGCCTGGCGTAACGGAATCGAAACGTTCCGCCTGATTATTATCGGCATTGGCATTCGCGCCATGCTGATGGCCTTCAACACCTGGCTGCTGCTGCGCGCGTCGCTTGAGACGTCGCTCACTGCCGGGCTGTGGAACGCCGGGTCGTTAAACGGCCTGACGTGGGCCAAAACGCTACCCGCTACGCCGATCATCATGCTGATGCTGGTCTGCGCGTGGCTGCTGGTGCGCAGAATGCGTCTGCTGGAGATGGGCGATGATAGCGCCTGCGCGCTGGGCGTGAGCGTTGAACGCTCGCGTCTGACGCTGATGCTGGTCGCCGTCGTCCTTACCGCTGCCGCTACCGCCATTGCGGGCCCCATTTCGTTTATCGCGCTGGTCGCGCCGCACATCGCCCGCCGCATCAGCGGCACGGCACGCTGGGGACTCACCCAGTCGGCGCTGTGCGGCGCGCTTTTATTGCTGGTCGCGGATCTCTGCGCCCAGCAGCTGTTTATGCCTTATCAACTGCCGGTGGGCGTCGTGACCGTCAGTCTTGGCGGAATCTATCTCATCGTGTTGTTAGTTCAGGAGTCCCGCAAGAAATGAGTGCAACATCAACCCGCTTGCGCGGCGAAAACCTCACCCTCGGCTACGGCAAAAAAACCGTCGCGCAGGCGTTAACTGTGGCGATTCCCGACGGCCATTTTACGGCAATTATTGGCCCGAACGGCTGCGGGAAATCCACGCTGCTGCGCACTCTTAGCCGTCTGATGACGCCGCAGCACGGGAGCGTGTATCTTGACGGTGAACAGATTCAGCAGTTCGCCAGTAAAGAGGTGGCGCGGCGCATCGGGCTGCTGGCGCAAAACGCCACGACGCCGGGCGACATCACCGTGCAGGAGCTGGTCGCGCGCGGGCGTTATCCGCATCAGCCGATGTTTACCCGCTGGCGTAAAGAGGATGAAGCGGCGGTGACTGCCGCGATGCGGGCAACAGGCATTACCGAGCTCGCGGGGCAAAGCGTCGATACGCTCTCCGGCGGGCAGCGACAGCGCGCGTGGATTGCGATGGTGCTGGCACAAGAGACGTCGATCATGCTGCTGGATGAGCCGACGACCTGGCTGGATATCAGCCATCAGATTGATCTCCTGGAACTGCTGAGTGAACTCAACCGCACGCAGGGATACACCCTGGCGGCGGTGCTGCACGATTTGAATCAGGCGTGCCGCTACGCCACGCATCTGATTGCATTGCGCGACGGGAAAATCGTGGCGGAAGGTGCGCCGAAAGAGATTGTGACGCCAGAGTTGATCGAGCGGATCTACGGGATGCGCTGCATGATTATCGACGATCCGATTGCCGGTACGCCGCTTGTTGTGCCGATAGGACGGCGTGCAGTCTGATTCGCCTCACCCCAAAGAGGTGAAAGAGAAATAGTAACGACAACTTCGTGTTGCCGTTTTGCTTTGCTTCGTGCGCTGTGGTGCCCTCACCCCGCCCCTCTCCCACAGGGAGAGGGAGAAAAGCCATTAGCGCTCCCGTCCCGAGGGAGAGGCCGAAACCCACCAGCGCTCCCGGTTTGTCGGGAGGTGACCTGCCGAACTAAATGCCAGCGCAGAACGGTTCCCTCTCCCTTGAGGGAGAGGGCCAGGGTGAGGGGAAAATCTACCACAA